>Ga0307379_10000003_pt1 | contig 585574 bp, 466 predicted proteins | sample UN2MG_FD_202237 | JGI IMG/M metagenome (GOLD analysis project Ga0307379, IMG submission 202237) | Soil microbial communities from Risofladan, Vaasa, Finland - UN-2 | ecosystem: Environmental > Terrestrial > Soil > Coastal area > Acid sulfate soil | place: Finland: Risofladan, Vaasa...
GTGAGTCTGACAATGTTTCCATTCTGAAGAACAACGGTGACGGGACGTTTCAAACGGCGGTCGACTATGGCGCAGGAGATGGTCCGTTCTCTGTCTTCTCGATTGATCTTGACGGTGATGGTGACAACGACCTGGCGGTAGCTAACTATTTCTCTAACAATGTCTCCATTCTCATGAACAACGGTGACGGGACCTTTCTAACGGCGGTCGACTATGGGGCAGGATATTCTCCGGTCTCTGTCTTCTCGATTGATCTTGACGGAGATGGTGACAATGACCTGGCGGTAGCGAATTATACGGCTAACAATGTGTCTGTCTTAAGGAACAACGGTGGCGGGACGTTTCAAACGCCGGTCGACTATGGCGCAGGAGATTATCCGGTCTCTGTCTTCTCGATTGATCTTGACGGGGACGGTGACAATGACCTGGCGGTCGCTAACAGTGAGTCTGACAATGTTTCCATTCTATTCAACCTGCTGGTCTCGTCCTGTTGCACGGGTATCACCGGGAACGTGGACGGTGATCCGGGTGAGATTGTGGATATCGGTGACCTCACATATCTTATTCGTTACCTTTTCATCCCGCCCAACGAACCGCCCGATTGCCTGCCGGAAGCGAATATCGACGGGGATCCGGGAGAAGTCGTGGACATAGGCGATCTGACGGGGTTGATCGACTACCTGTTCATCAGCCACACGCCGCCGGCGGAGTGTCAATAGGGGACGGCCAGCGATAAGCCGACCTGCGAAACTGAATGCAGCTTGCCGGGGATTACCGCAGGACTCACTCAAGAAGCGGTACAATAACCGGGGGACGGATCAGATCAGGACTTGCTTCTCAGGCGGGCCAGCCGTTCCGTAGCGTCCTGGACTGACCCGATACCGGGGTCGGCGTTCGTCCAGATGTCGAGAAATGTTTCGTATCGGGCGATGGCCATGTCCACATCTCCCTTCTGCTCGTATGCCAGACCCAGATAGTAATATACTTTTACAGACAGGTTGCCGGAAAAGAGTCCGAGTGAGCTGTACACTTTGCTCAGGTCTTCGAAAGCCGCAATCGAGCGGTCGAGCTTGCCCAGTTCAAGGCGCGTTTTTGCGAGCATAAAGCGGCCGAAAAAGTCTCCGGACGCTTCGACTGCCTTCTCGAAGTGTACCTCGGCCAGGTCCGGGTTGCTCACGGCCAGTTCGAACAAGCCACGTGCTAAGTGGTACGAGGTCATTGGCCGCTCATTCTCCTCAAGGAACTCTTTGAGTTCTCGCACCACCTGCTCGGCCAATTCAACCTCGCCTTTCTCCGCAAGTAGCTGCGCGTATCTGCATCGATACTGTTCCCTGTCCTCCGGATAGATCCTGTGGTGAGCCTCCATGGCAAGCTCGATTTCCTGTATGGCTTGTTCGAGCTTCCCTTGCTCCCTGAAAACAGAAGACCTCACCGCATGCTTGTGCCTGAGTTGTGATGTGACGCGGTCAATCCGGTCGGCACTCAAACCGTCGTTGAGCACGTCGAGAGCCTCTTCGAATTTTCCCTGATACAGCGGTATGTAGGAAAGGTATAATCGGGCTGCGGAGCGCTGGATCTGATTTCCTTCCGCAACGAGAGCCCGGAGACAACTGTCGGCCAGAGTGTATTCCCCTTTGTAGATATACATGAATCCGAGATTCATCCATGAAGTGATAAAGTCCGGTTTTATCGCAACGGCCCGTCTGTAGGATTCAATAGCTTCATCGAGTCGGCCATGTCGGGCGCAGATCTCGCCCCGTGAGTCGTACGGGTTGGCCTCATCAGGCGCGACTTTAACATATTCGTCGATGGCCTGTATGGCCCTGTCACCATCGCCGATTGCATCATAAGCATACGCGAGCTGGTTGAGAGCGATCCCATAACTCGGATCAATCTGTACGGCGCTGTCCAACAGCCTGATTGCCACGTCATACTGACCCCGGGCAAATCGATATCGACCCATTCGATAGAACGCTTCCTTGTCATCCGGATAGCGCTGGACAGCCACCCGGAGTTCTTCGATAGCTTTCTCATAATCGCCGGAAAGAGCTGCGCTAAGACTTCTGATGTGATGTCCCTCTATCGGACTGGAGCCGTCTGAGAACTCGACCGCCCTGGCAATCAATCCCGTGTCCGCAAGTTGAGCCAGGTAGTAATAGGCCATAGCGAAGGTGGAGTCGAGATCCAATGCATGCCTGAAGTATACTTCCGCCTCACCGTAGTACAGTTTGTTATAGTACTCCACACCTTTTAAATAATTGTAATATGCTTCCCTGGAGTCAGTAGTAACCTCAGCCACCAGCCGATCCGGCCCCCAGTCCGCGGTCGTTGGAGGCGGCAGCATCCGCCTGACTTCCACTGTGAGCTTGTCCACCAGGCCGAAAATACTCTCGTCAGGCTCACCGGTTATCCGGTGCGAAGCCAGTGTCAGACCGCTTGAAACCTCCACAAGCTGGATCGTGATGACAGGCCGTGGTTGCATCTTCAGGATACTTCCGGTGATCATCCATGTGGCCCGCGCTCGACGCGCCACTTCTGCTGCCGTGTTCTTGTCCAGGGTCTTGGCACCGTCCTGGCCCAGCAGTTTGAGAATGTCGTGCAATCTCTGGCTCGAGACAACCTGCAAATACTGCGATTGAGATAGATCGGTGATAAAGAGGTTCGTCACTATCTCTCCAAGCGCTGCGATACCCGAGGAGTCCGCGAGGTTTTCAAAGTACATTACGGCCAGCCGGTTCTCCGCAGCAACAGCCCGGTCCGAAGGCTGAAACTCGATACGCCATGGCTTGAGCACCAACAGCAGGACAATTGCGGAAACCAGGGCGGCAAATCGCAGAGCCACCGAGGCTCTTCGTCTGAGCTTAGGCGATAGCCGCCTCGCGGAATCTGTGCGTTCGGCGGCTTGTTCTTCCGTGATAATTGAGCGAATGCACTCCCGTGCCTCAGGATCATCTCTTATTAACCGGCCCATGGCCTGGAAGTCCCGTACGCGTTCATAGCAGTGGGCACAGTCGAGAATGTGTATCTCAACCTCCCGACGTTCCGCTTCGCCCAGCATGTTCAGCTCATAGGCGAGTAGCATGCGCGATATGCGGCTGTCACTGCACTTACTCATGGTGACGACGTTCCCCCTTTGTTAGGCAATTTTCCAGCATGGACCGGGCCCTCGAAAGCACTACGTAATAATAGGCCTTGTTCAGTTGGAGCTTGTCGCATATTTCGTCGCTGCCGTAGCCTTGATAACTTAGATTGAGGATCCTGGCAAACCTGCGATTCGCTCGTGCCACTTCGGTGAGGCACTGAAGCATGTGCTGTCTCACTATCGGGTCAAGGTCGGTAGAGCGGCTGTGACAGTCACTGTCAGGAAGAGACCCAAAATGCTTCTGCCGCGTGCGCTCGGTCTTAAAATAATCCATGACCTTATGCTCGAGAACCTTGTAGGCCCAGCCGGCAAAACTGATCTGGAAATCAACTGCGCCGTGTTTCTCGGCAATCGTCGCGAGAGCCTGCTGCACGACATCCTCTGAATCTTCCCTGTTTCGTATTCTTTGTTGAACGAACAGCCGGAACCTATCAGAAAGGTGCTGAAATAGCTGTGTTTCGGCCTCTCTATGGCCTTCTCTCACTCTGCGGTACAAGGATTCAATGCTCATCGGTGCCTGGTGCCTTCAAGCTCGTCGGAACCATACCGCATTTCCTTGCCGCAGTCAAGTGTGGCGCTTTTAGCGCCGGGATTCCGCTGACCTCTTCCGCAGGAAGATAGAATACTGTGGCTGGGTCAACATTAGTAGGTAGAGATCTATAGGAAAAACCGAAAACTTCATAGGAGTAATCATGTTTCAACATTGCCACCGAAAACCGGCTTTGGCCTTGGCCGCCGCCGTCTGTTTGATGGCCAGCCCGGTTCCTGCCTTCGCTGAGGCATCCCAGCCGATGCGCTTGACGTATTTCGGCGGAAACGCCTCTGAGCTTGCCTTTCCGCGCGTGGCTACCGCTGTAGGACATGACGGGTCCGTTTATATTGCAGGCTACACTACCTCTGAAGACCTTTTAGCATCCGCGACCGCGGTCTACGGGGATGATGTCTCCGGGGAAGAGGCGTTTGTGGCGAGGTTCTCGAGCGATTTGTCAACCCTGCTGGGCCTGGCCGTTCTGACCGGCAGCGGGGATGACCGAGCAACATCGGTCGCCGTCGATGAAGCAGGCCGCGTCTACGTGGGTGGACACACAACCTCGGAGGGCTTCCCGTATATTTCCGGAAGTTACGATACCACGTACAACGGCACCGGCTCCAGTCCTTACGGTAACGGTGACGTTTTTGTGGCCAGGTTTGACAGCGAGTTGTTTGAACTACAGGCCTGTACTTTTCTTGGAGGGGCTGGCGCTGACTACTCCCATTGCATGGTCCTGAATGGGGCCGGGTTAGTATGCATCTCCGGCAGTACGAACTCCAGCGATTTCCCGGTGTCGCCGGATGCTTACGATACGACACGTAGTCCTTCGGGTAGCTTCGGCTTGGATGTCTTTATCTCCGTGCTTGATGCTGACCTGGAGACCCTTGTAGCTTCCACTTACTTCGGAGGAACCGCCGATGACTTCACCGAGGCCATCGTCGTGTCCGCCGCAGGTGATATCTATGTCTCCGGCTGGACCAATTCAATGAGTTTCCCATTGGTGTCAACCTGCTACGACCTCACTTACAACGGAGGAATGTACGATTCCTTCATTTCGAAGCTGGACGGCAATCTCACCACCCTGATTGCTTCAACCTTCCTGGGTGGCAACTACTGGGACATGGTTTACTCCATCTGTCTCGATGGCAGTGGCTCCGTCTTCGTCACGGGTCATACCGCCTCCAAGTACGATTTTCCGTATACACCGGACGCTTACGATACGCTGTATAACGGGGTGCTCAACCAGGGTGCGACCGATGACTGTTTCGTGTCCAAGTTCGACGAAAACCTGACGGTGTTATCAGCCTCCACGTTTCTCGGCGGCCAGAACTGGGATTGTGGGTTCACAATGGTGCTCGACGACAGCGGCTACGTCTTTGTGGGTAACCACACCAACTCCCTGGACTTTCCCACCAGCCCCGTGACCTACGACGCCGACTATAACGGCGGCCAGTACGATCTGACTATTGTCAGGCTCAACAACGATTTGTCCGAGCTTCTGTTTTCCTCCTACCTCGGCGGACAGGAAAGAGAGTACTATCCGGGACTGGCTCTGGACACAGCCACGAACCTGTTCGCGGCCGCCGCCACCGGATCAAGTGACCTGCCCTATTCCTCGGATGCCTTCGACACCAGCCTGAACGGCAGCCGGGACATCATGGTGGCGTTCCTGCCGAAAGGGTACTGGGTCGACACCGATGGCGATGGCCATCTTGATGTGTTCGATAACTGCCCGCTCGTTCCCAACCCGGATCAGGAAGATTCAGACGATGACGCCGTCGGCGACAGTTGCGATGTGTGCCAAGGGCATGACGACAACGCTGATGCGGACGGTGATCTTGTACCCGACGGATGCGATGACTGTACCGATACTGACGGCGATGGCTACGGCAATCCAGGCTACCCGTTCAATACCTGCGATGATGACAACTGCCCGGATGTTTACAATCCCGGTCAGGAGGACAACGATGGCGATGGGACAGGCAACGCCTGCTGCTGTGCGAACGGGACGGGCAACGTTGATGGTGATCCGGGAGAGATCGTTGACATCGGCGACCTGACCCGTCTGATAGGCTATCTCTTCATCAGCCAGGACCCCCTGGGTTGTCCGGGTGAGGCGAATATCGACGGCGACGAGGCTGGTGTCGTCGACATCGGCGACCTGACGAAGTTGATCGACTACCTGTTCATCAGCAACACGCCCCCGGCGGTCTGCCTGTAGCGGCACGCTGAGATAACCGAGAGAGACGAGGGCCCTGCCGGTTCGGCAGGGCCTTTTTGATACTGTGTGGGACTGCTCCTGCCTGATGCTTCACCGGGCAGCAGTAGGGCAGAACCCCTGCGGTTCTGCCCTGCCGTTACTAATATGCATTCCCCTTGACACAATATAGACCATATGGTATACTCTTGGTTCACCGGGGGTTGCATCTGAGAGTAGTTGATAGACGGGCTGGTGTCGGGTTTCTTTCCGTCTACGGGTGGCCGGAACCCAACCTACAAGCTTGAAAGCAAGAAGCCTGGCGCAAGCAGGTGGCCCGTGGGCTTGCCCCGGGTTTCCAGGAGCAACCCGTTTCGGCGAGTGTCTGGAAATCGGTGACAATTGCGTGGAGCGTGAGAGGCTACTAGAAACCCAGCGCGAGCGCTGGGCCACCCCGCGACGGGTTGCGGAGGCGAGCGGACATGCGAGGGCGCCGGGCTTATCCGAGCTTGCGGGCGGCCGGAACCCGACCTGCGGGCTGGAGGAGATAACAGATGAGTGGCAATTCAACGCCGTGCGGTGTCGTAAGAACTTGTTGGACGCGGCTGGTCATGGCCGTATTGGTTTTGTGCGCGCCGTGCAGCCTGGCTGACGCTCTGTACTTTGTGTATGCTCGTCCCTGTACGTCTAAGCCCGGTGGGCTTTTCTACCCAGCCTCGATTTATCGGTACGATGCCTCTGAGCAGCGACTGGTTGAGGTTTGGACGACGGGGGAATCGAAGCCGGTCCACGCGGTTTGGCAGTATGCGTCATCTGGGGATCTGGTGATTGTGCTGGGTTGGGAGGGGACGAGGAAGTTGGCGGTGGTTTCCACGGAACGGGCATCGCGTCCGAATGTGGTCGATCTTTCCGACTACGGCTATGTTATGTGATTCAAGTACATGGCGGGTAGTGACGGCCGGGGAAGCACCAGGATCTTCTTTTTTGACAGGACAATCGATCTCAGTAAGCTAACGCCGGAGACCGTGGTGTTTGAGCAGGCGGAAGTTATGGCCACTGGAGAGCGTGCGTCCCTTGACGCAACTACAGAAGTGAGGCTGGCCGGAGCACTGCCGGTCCATGCTACGGGAGAAAGTGACCTGCTGCCCGTCAACATTGGTGCTGACCGCTGGGTAAGCGCTCGTGATTCAAGCATGGTTCAGTTCGCCAGTCCTATACCTGATAGTATAACCTTGCTGGAACCCACAAGTACATGGATTCTTATCGCCAATGAACCTGCATACCAGGCGTTGCTGTCGCCTCCGGTCGAGCACGACTTTCCCCACAGGCAGCTGGTCCTGCATCTCAGGGGTCCGGACACGTGGAGTTCGGTGCTCCTGGAGGGTCCGCTCACCGCCCCGAGACCGATGAACGAGTGGCTTGTGGGAGTCACGGAGTATGAAGATCCAAGGACTGACTATGCGGCGCGCCAATTCTATCCGTCGGTGGCCGGTGAAGCCGTGGTTTTGGTGAACCCGGTTGCGGGTCGTACTCTCCAGGTGACGCTGGGCGAGGACAGCGAGGTTCTCTGGGTGGAATCGGATACCGTGTATTATCGTATAGGCGATACGTTATATCGGGCGCTGCTCGGGGAGGATGATTTCCTGAACCGGACGAAACTGGTATCGGATCCGATCGTGAAGCAGGTTCACTGGGCGTTTCGAGGCGACGAATGAGATCGGTATTGTAGGGCAGAACCCCTGCGGTTCTGCCGCTTGGCTAAGGCACACACTCCTTGACACAATATAGACCATAAGGTATACTCTTGGTTCACCGGGGGTTCCATCTGCGGGTAGTTGATATACGGGCTGGTGCCGGGCATGTGGGCTGGGTGAAGGGAGATATTGTCAGGATTCTCGTGGAGTAGGTTATGAAAAGAAAGGGACGAAAGATAGATAGGAGGCCATCGAGAAGTAGGAACTACTTCTTTGTGGACGCGTGTTTTCTAGTCAACAAGTACATCCCCTTGTCGGCAGCCCCGGATGGGAATGAGGTTGACCGACTGCGCAAATGCAAAACGTGGTGGCGTGAAATAGCAAGTCAGTTGAGGACAGCGTGCGCTAGAGTATACGTTCCTGACGTGTGCATCGCCGAGGGCTTCAAGGTGTTGGCAAAGAAGTACTATCAAGATGATTGGTTTCGTACTGCTCAAGAGTATAAGTCGGCGCGCGACCGTATGAGTCGCGACCTACGAACGTCAGTCCAAGAAATTCGATCTGTGGATCGGCGCATACTTTTCCACGATATATCGACATGCCGTGATATCATCATTGCAGTGGATCGGTTTTTCGAAGTATTCATGAAGCACGGGAAGAAAGTGCAAATCGCAGATCTGATCCTGCTCGCATCTGCGAAGTATTTGATGGATTTCTATGACGTTCACCGCGCGGATCTGCACATAATTACGCTTGATGAGGATCTGTACTCCGGGATTAAGTTGGTTAAGGAGCTCCCGAATGCCTATGACCCAACGAAGGGAAAGGACGCAGCGGGACGCGTGTTTAGGTAAAAGACACCTTTGCGCACGCCGTAATTGAGGTCGAGTGCTGAGGTTGGGGACAAGAGGCTGCCGACGGGTTGCGGACGCGAGCGGACATGCGAGGGCGCCGGGCTTATCCGAGCTTGCGGGTAGCCGGTGGCCGGCATGCGAGGTTGATCAGAACTCGGAGGGTTTGTTACAGGGGAACTGACGGCCACACTGTAACAGGTACAGATCACGGCCGTCCGACGCGAAGTCCAGGCGGACCGGGGCGCCGAGTGCCTCTTCGATAGAGCGCAAGGCCTGTTTCATCCTGACGACAAAAGGCGTGTCAGTCAGCAGCCCTTCAAAGCACGCGGCTACCTGAACGTCATCCTGATCGAGCCTGGCGGTGCCGGGCCTGCAAATGTGGCCGTCTTCAACGACGCTGATCACGTGTTCGATCCCCGGTATCTGGCTGCTGACAAGTTTCAGGAGGCGGTTCAGTTCCAGCGTCTGAACGGTGCCGGTCTCGAGGTTGATGACGTCGGCTCTCTTGGGACAGTAGCGAAGGATCTCTTCCTCTTCGACGTTAATGCGCATCTGGAGCGATCCCGGCGCCACGAGCATAGGGAAGTCATCTTCCGGGCGGTTCCAGCCGCGCACGTCGAGCCCGGGTACGAGCCGGATTAAACCGTCTTTTCGTTTGACGTTGGGGAACGATCCCAGGTCGTTTTCGCTGAACGCCGCCCCGGCGAAAGTGGGCAGGAAATACTTGCCGGCGCGAGTGCCCACGACTTCCTGGATGAGAACGCCCATCTCCTCGTCGAAGTCCAGCAGATTGTGCTCGACGCGGTACCTGATGGCCTCGGGATTGAAGACGGACGCGTACACTTCGGCGACGGCGTCCAGCAGGGCGTCGAGCCGCTTCTGCTTGCTGCCGTGGTTAGCCAGGAAGAGGCTTTTGTACTTGCCGGCGAAGGCTGCGCCCATGCGGTCTTCAAGGAGGCTCGAACTTCGAACGATAAGGGGGTCATCGCCCAGGTCGTCAAGCGCCATCGCCATTCCCCGGACAATCTCGGACGGGAACCGGGCGGTCTTGAAAAGCCTGACGATATGCGGATACTCGAGCGTAACCTGATCGATCTCTTTATACTTCTGTTCGATCACATGGTCCAGGCCCTGATAGCGTATGAAATGTCGGAGGACGTCGGAACTGATGTACCACGTTTTCGGGGTTTTTATGTCCCTGAGCAGGTCCGATGCGGCGCCTGCCTTTTTCATGACCTGGGCAGCCAGGACGAGTCCGGCTCCTTTGCCGCCCAGTTTTCCCTGGCTGTCGTGGCTGAAAATGACACGCTGGAGCAGGTCCTGTAAATCCGGAATGTCGACGAACTCCCTGGCGGCATCGACATACTCCTGCCGGTCAGATAACAGGCGCCGGATCAACGAGGCCTTAATCCCCCGCATGCTCGTGGTCGGTTCCAGGGGGCGGTCGTGAATCGAATCCTGGTAGCGCCGAATGGCGTCGGCCACGTCGGCGAGGGAGAGGTTTCTGTTGACGACCTGGGCCAGCAGGCTGAGCTTGTCTTCCTGGATCCACTTCTGCAGAAGCTCAAGGATCTCCTCACTGGAGAGGTGGTGCTCGGCAATCCTGAAGGCGGCGGAACTGAAATCCCACAGGAAGCTCATGGGCTGGCTGCGGTAGGATATGCTGGAAGCGTCGTCAGCGGCCTCCTCGACGTGCTCGGTGCGGCCGGTGACACAGGATCGGTACAGGCCTTCGGCCTCGGAAACGCCGGTCCAGCAGAGGTGGCACAGCATCTTCTGCGAAAGTCTCTGGTAGAGGTTCTGGTCGGTCTGCTGCAGGAGCTCGAGCACGGCCAGCCAGCGCCCGTGGCCTTTGCCCGGGCTTTCCAGACGCAGGCTCTCCAGGCTTTCGATGACCTGTCGCATCCTCTGATGGACAATGAATTCGGCGAGACGTTCAGCGATTGTCTCGATCAGCCTGGCCTCCTCGGCCAGGAAGGGGCCGGCGCCGGCCATCTCCATGTCCCTGGTATAGCCGACGTGGATGGTGCCTACGGTGACGTTCTGAGCGACAATCTCGGCGACCTGCACCCAGGGAGTCTCTTTGAACCCGGGGGAGGTGAAAGTCTTGTTTTCGATGGCGATCTTGACTTCACATATTTCCGGGTGCTGCCAGCCGGGCGGTATGGCCTCGACGATGTCGGCGCATACCGTGTCCAGCGACTCCTCGGGCTTGCTCAGGATTTCCTCAACCCGATACAGGCAGTTGAGTTCCTTGGCTCGCTCCTGCAGGCTCGCCAGAAGCTCGTCTACAGTTCTGTCTAAGCCCATCAGTTCTGGGATCCTCTTACCAGCCGGTACGGTCAACTCCTCGGCGGCCGGGATTCAAAGCAGCGCGCCTGGTACCGGCTATTCAATTACCTGTTTGCGGAACGCGCCGCATTCGGCCGTCCGGGGATTGGTCAGGATGCGGTTAGAATCTCCTCTGCTTCGGCCTTATCGACGTCCATCACGTACTGGATACCGCTGATGTCTGCGGCCTCGCTCGTCAACGCGGCAATGTCATCGCGCGTCAGGTGCTCCAGCGCGAACTTCCTGCTACCGGCCATCAGCTGTCTCATTCCCTGGGCGAGCCGCTCATAGTACGTGTACAACCCGAGCGCGCCGGTCGGTACCCGTTCGAAGTCGGCGTCTCCAAGTTCCTTTCGCAGCTCGGTGGCGGTCACGAAGATCTCGTCCTTGGTGTTTCCGAAGCGTTCCACGTAGACGGGCAACTGGTGCTCATCCATGGTTCGTCCGATGGTCTTGCCGACCATGGCGGCGGCAATGGGGCTGCGCGCCATGCCGATAAGTTTGACGAACGGAGCGCCGAGGGCCAGGCCCTTATAGATGTGATCCTCGAACGTGAAGCCACCCGCAAAGGCGATGGCGGGGATGTATTCGCCACGGTCGGCGAGCAGCTTGGCATACCGGTAGGCCAGCGAGTGCAATTCCACCGGCGGGATGCCCCACTCGTTCATCATCCGCCAGGGGCTCATCCCGGTGCCGCCGCCGGCGCCGTCAATGGTGAGCAGGTCGATTTTGTACTTGGAGGCGAACTTGACGGCCCTGGCAAGGTCGGCCGGGCGGTAGGCGCCGGTCTTGAGGAACACGAACCTGGCCCCCGCGGCGCGCAACTCCTCGACGCGAGCGGCGAAGGCTTCCTCGGTGACCATGCCCACTCGCGAATGCCGCTCAAACTCCTTGAAGGCACCGCGCTCGAAGGCCCGGATGACTTCGGGGTTGGTCGGGTTCGGCAGGACGACATAGCCTCGCTCATAGAGCAACTGCGCCTTGGCGAGGTTTCTGACCTTGACTTCACCGCCGATGTTTTTCGCCCCCTGTCCCCATTTCAGTTCGACTACTTCCACGCCGAGTTTTTCAAGGGCGTACTCCTGCGTGCCGAGGCGGGTGTCCTCGATGTTGGCCTGGACGACGATGGCGCCGTAGCCGTCGCGCTGGTGATCCTGAAAGAGCTTCACGCGACGTTTCAGGTCGACCGTGTCGACAACGCGGCCGTTCTTGATGACTGACTCGGGATCCATGCCGACCACGTTTTCGCCGATGGTAAGGCCGGTGCCGGCCAGGGCCGATCCGATGGCCAGCCCTTCCCAGTTGTTCTTGGCAATGTCGGTCGACCCGATACCGGGGATAATCCACGGATACCTGAACTTCAGGCCGTTCTCGTGGCCGAACGTAACTTCGAGATTGACGTTGGGGAAGATGGCCTTGTCGCTGTCGGCCTCGATTCCGTGCGCCCCCACGGCGGTACCGAGAATGTTAAAATGTGAGTAGTCGACCGGGTACGCCTTTTCACCGGCGGTGGTAATCACACCGAACGGCTGGGGATAAATGACCTCGTGCCCTCGGTAGGCGGATTTGCCGATTTCGCACATGCCGATGCAGCCATCGACACACGTTACACACATGCCGGAGGTCGGGACAATGGAATCCTCGGTCCGGTTCTTGGTCAGGGTTGCAGCCGAAGCGTTCACTCGCGTAAGAGACATCGTGCAATGCCCTCCTCTCTATCCTCATTCTTTCGTAATTTCACAGGCGACGCATGGTTCCATGTAACACATCATGTCATGAAACTGCTCTTTCTCGATGCAGGGCGGGCTCAGGTTGGCGCAGCCGCCGCAAACGGCCTTCTCCGGGTCGGTAAAGGTGCACCGGAGTTGACAGGCCGGGCATATGTAAATGCACCCCCCGCACAGACGGCAGACGTCGGATTTGACGTCGAAGGGGGTGCCGATCGTTCGCTTTTCCCCGCGTCCTCGAAAACCGATGGCCTTGGCCATCATCTGTTCCTCGCACATGCGGACGCAGCGGCCGCAGAGGACGCAGTCCTCGTACTCCTGCCTGAACCGCTGCCGGCGGACGTTGTGCGCCGAGGCGAGGTCCTGAATCACCTTGGACTGCGGGCAGGAAGCCAGCAGGAGTTCTATGACCATTTTCCTGGCCCGAAGAACCCGCTCTGACGCCGTGCGGACCTTCAGCCCGGGCTCCACGGGATAGGTACAGGAGGTGACCAGTTTTGCCCTGTCGCCCTCGCCGATCTGGACGAGGCAGAGCCGGCAGGCACCGTAGGGAGAGAGCCCGTCCATGTGACAGAAGGTGGGAATGGGGAATCCGATGAACCGGGCAGCCTCGAGAAGGGTGGTCCCTTTTTCAACGCTCACTTGCAGGCCATTGATGGTCAGGGTAATCATACTGCCTCCACTTTTGTTGCCGCAGGCTCGTCTTCGGTTTCTTTCGGTCTGGTAAAATCGAGGTCACAGCGCAGGCACCGGCATGCCTCGCGAGTGGCTTCCAGGGCTGAGAAAGAGACCTCGACCTCGGCGAAGTTGCGGCACCGCCATTCGGCCGGCGCTCGCGGGGTTTCAGCGCGCTCGATGGTCTCCATCTCTTCAATGTCAACTTTGACCGGCTCGACATAAATGTTCGGCACGGCCGGGGTCGCGGGCTGGTGGAGCTTCTCGTCTCGCAGATAGCGCTCCATCATGACGGTCGCTCTTTTTCCGGCCGCGATGGCTTCGACTACCGTGTTGGGTCCCGTGACCACGTCGCCGGCGGCAAAGACACCATCGCGATTAGTGCAGAGGGTGTCCGTGTCGACTCGCACCGTGTTCCAATCGGTGGTTTCGATATTGCTTGACTGAGCCGGGGAGATGCAGTCGATGCCGGCGTCTTCACTGATGGCCACTATGAGTGTGTCCAGGTTATAGACGTGGTTGCTTCCCTTGACGGCCACGGGGCGACGACGTCCCGTGGCGTCGGGTTCGCCCAGTTCGTTTTTCACGCACTCGAGGCCGGACAGGCGCCCGTTTTCGGTTATGACACGGGTGGGCGTGACGAGCGTGACAATCTCGATACCTTCCTGATCGGCGGCCTCGATCTCTTCGGGAAGGGCGGGCATTTCTTCACGGGTGCGGCGATAGAGGATGGTCACGTCCTCGACGTCCGGTTGTCGCAGGGCCACGCGTGCGGCGTCAATGGCGGAGTTGCCGCCGCCGATAACGCCTACTCTGCCCCAGGCCAGTTTCTGGCCGCGCTGATTGAAGGCCTTGAGGAAATCGATTGACGGATAGACGCCGGTGGCGTCCTCGTTCCTGAGCTGGAGGCGGCGGCTTTTGTGTGCCCCCATGGCCAGCAGGACCGCCCGGTAACCGTTATCGAAAAGATCATCAACGGTGAAGTCGCGTCCCAGGGCGGTATTGCACTTCACGGCGAAACAGTTGTCGATAAGCGCGTCTATCTCCCTTTTGATGATATCCTGCGGCAGCCGGTATGCCGGGATGGCGCAGTAGAGCATGCCGCCGGGTTTGTCTTCAGCCTCGAAGACCGTGACAGTGCAGCCGTGCAGGGAGAGGAAGTGGGCGGCGGTGAGGCCGGCCGGTCCCGAGCCGATAATCGCGACCTTCGGCGGTTCACCCTCCGTCCACGCTCTTCGCTCAGGCCTGTAGGTGGACGGATCGATACGATCGGTGACGAAGCGTTTCAACGCTCGAACGGCCACGGCGCCGCTTCCACTGACGCCGGACTTGCACCGCTGTTCGCAGGGGTGGTGGCATACCCGGCTGCAGACCGACGGGAACGGGTTGGCTTCGCGAATGACGCGGTACGCATCCTCGTACTTGCCGTCGGCGATGTACGCAACGTAACGCCAGGCCTCAGTGCCGAGGGGGCAGGCGGCCTGGCAGGGTGCGCCGACGAGATCGTTGCACACGAAAGCGCGGCACCTCTTGTCGATGATGTGCTCTTCGAACTCCTCGCGGAAATGCCGCAGCATGCTCAGTACCGGGTTGGGGGCCGACTGTCCGAGACCGCACATGCTGGCGTCCCTGACCACGTAGGCCAACTCTTCGAGGAGGTCGAGTGACTCGATAGCTGCCCTGCCCTTACTGATATCATCCAGGATTTCCCACATGCGCTGGGTGCCTTTCCGGCAAGTAAGGCATTTGCCGCACGATTCGTCCTTGAGGAAGGCCATGAAGTACTTGGCGACGTCGACCATGCAGGTGTTTTCGTCCATAACGATCATGCCGCCGGAGCCCATTATGGAACCGGCCTTCGCGAGGCTCTCGTAGTCGATGGACAGGTCGAACATCCTGGCCGGAATGCAGCCGCCCGAGGGACCGCCGGTTTGAACCGCCTTGATTCGTGCCTTGCTTACCGGCCCGCCGCCAATGCCGTAGATGACTTCGCTGAGTTTCATCCCGAGCGGGACTTCGACGAGGCCGGTGTTGCGGATTTTTCCGACCAGCGAGAATATCTTTGTTCCGGTGTTGCCCGGTACCCCGACCTTGGCGTACTCTTCAGCCCCGACCTTGATGATGGCCGAGATGTTGGCCAGCGTTTCGACGTTGTTGATACAGGTCGGGCAGCCGTTGATACCCTTCTCGATGGGGTAGGGCGGTCGCTGTCTGGGCTCGCCCATGAAACCCTCGACGGATCTTATCAGGGCGGTCTCCTCGCCGCAGACGAAAGCTCCGGCTCCCCGCACGATGTCAACGTCGAAGTCGATGCCGGTTTCCAGGATGTTCTTGCCCAGCATGCCGAGGTCGCGGGCCTGGCGAATGGCGATGAGCGAATGCTTGATGGCCAGCGGGTATTCGCTGCGCACGTATATGAAGCCCCGGGTGGCGCCGATCGCAGTGCCGGCAATGATCATTCCTTCGATGATCGCATGAGGATTGCCTTCCAGGAGACTGCGGTCCATGTAGGCCCCGGGGTCACCTTCGTCGGCGTTGCAGACGACGTACTTCTGCCCCAGGGGGCTGCTGGACGCCCGGGCCAGCTCCCACTTGCGGCCGGTCGGAAAGCCGGCGCCGCCGCGCCCGCGGAGTCCGGACTTCTTTACCTCGTCGATGATCCACTCCGGGTCCGGACGAGAGAGCACCTTTTCGAGAGCGGCGTATCCGTCCTGTTCGAAGTAGTCGAGAATCCTTATGGGGTCGAGTTGCTGATTGTTGCCCAGGATGGTCCGCGTCTGCTTACGGAAGAACTCGATATCGTTCTGGCAGGCGTAGGGTTTGAGCTCCCTTGAGTCTCTGTAGATGAGGTCTTCGTCGATCCGTCCTTCCAGGGTGGCTTCGATAACTTTGGGCACGTCCTCCATCCTCAGTTTTGGATAGAGGTGTCGGCCCGGCTCGACCACAATGAAGGGATCCATTTCGCAGAATCCCTGGCATCCGGTAATCCTCAGGGCGAGTTTTTCTTGGAGGAAGTGGTCGAGCAGGTACTTCTTAACGATCCTTATGACATCGTTGGAGCCGCTGGCCTGCCCGCCGGTTCCGGAGCACACCACCAGAGTAGGCCTGTCATGCTGAATGTCCCGTTCGGACAGAATACGTTGCCGAAAGCCCGTCAGCTCGTCAACTGATGAAAGTCTCTTCATGTATCACTTCTCCCGTTAACGCCAGGTGAGCAACCGTCAATCCCCGGCCGTTCCTCTCAGGTCCAGCAGGTGACCTTTGCAACCCCGACGTGAGCACAGTTGTACGATGCCGCCGCCACGGACGATCATCGGTATCATGGAGGCGCCGCACTCGCCACACGTGGCCCCGCCGATCATCTCGGCATGGCAGTGAGGGCAGAACACGTGAACGATGGTGTCGACCGGAATTTCGTACAGGGAGTGCACCGCGTAGCTGCCCCACAGACTCGAAAGGGCCAGCCAGCCGTGCTTGTCACCGAAGGAAACGGTCACTCGAATGGAAGGGTGACCGTCGATAGAGTGGTCCGGATCCATGAGGCTATGGTTGCAGCGGGCGCAACTGACGTCGATGGGGAAGATCCGCTCGTCGGTGTCGATTTCAATTTTGTCCAGGCCCTCTTGCACCCGGTCGAGAATTCCTTTGATCATCGACGTCTTCACCTTGGAAAAGTAGTGGCCGTCGGCCACGACAATCGGGCCCAGGGCGCAGGCGCCGAGGCAGTTGACGGTCTCCAGGGTGAACTCGCGGTCGGGGGTGGTGTCGCCTGATCCGATGCCGAGTTGCCGTTGAACCTCTTGTGCCACCGCAGGGGCTCCCCGCACGTGACAGGCGGTGCCCAGGCACACGGAGACAAGGTGCTTGCCACGGGGTTTGAGGCTGAAGGCCTTGAAGAATGCCGCCACGCCGTACACGTCGACCAGCGACCGGCCGGTTTTTTCGGCCACCTCTCTCAGGGCCTGCTCAGGGAGATAACTGTATTTGGCCTGAATCTCTTCCAGAATCGAGATCAGTTCCCCCTGTTTGCCTTCGTGTTTTTCAAGGATTCCTGGAATTTCGTCAGTATTCATTCTCACCTTTCTGACAGCCCCGGGGGTCCGTTAAGGCGTGCAATGGGATTTCGTTACTCGTAGTGATCACAATGCCACACTCCTCCGCCCGGCCGCGGCAACGAGCAGCCTTCGCGGTGTTCGCAGTCGATACACAGCCCCTCTCGCCGGCGTGAGCTTGCACTTGAGCCGGGGTCTCCGGCCCCGGAAAGAGGCGATCGCGTGAGCGATACCTGTCCGGTATCGCCGCTGCCTGGCGGGTAATGGCTCTCGAAAAGGTCGCAGTATAAAGCGTCGAAACCTTTCATCGCCCGGTAGACGCAGAAGGAGGCAAGATTGCAGGCAGAGCAAAGGCCACCGCCCATCGCTCCCTGAATATGTTCTTGAGCCATCCACTCCCACGTCTGCTTCGTTGGGCTGACGTGAATCGCCAGCCATTTTCACACAGTAACAAGCCGCATGCCCATTCGCGGTGCCGGGTGTGTCCGCCCCTGCGGAGCTTCGTGGAGCCGTTTCGTTGAGTGTTAAGATGTTTTATGGTAACGAATTGGAGAAGTCGGTCAGTGTCTTGTGGCCGGGACTCAAGGGTCGTGCGGGGTTGCACGCTCCGGACTTCGGGTGGGGATTTATGCCCCACTGGAGCGAAATGCCCCGATCACACAGATCGCAGCCCGGGCCGCTGGGCGACAGTCAGCACGGGGCCGGTCATCATCGGCGTGTGATCCGGGTGGCACTCTTTTCAGAGCGTGTGAGAACGGCGAAACTGACGGGTGGCGACCCTGGAGGGAGGGGGATCAGGATGAAGAATCCCGGATGCGCTTCAGTTTTTCGCGGAGGGTTTTACGGTCGATGCCGAGTATTTCGGCCGCCCGTGTCTTGTTGCCGCCAACGCTGGTAAGGACGTTGGAGATATATTCCTGTTCTACGTTCTGCAGCGTGCGGTTGAAGCTGGCCGGCCGTGGTGTAGTCGTACGCATCAGCGAAGGCAAATCCGGGACATCGATGACGTCTCCGTCCGTCATGACGGACAATCGCTGGATGATGTTCTCGAGTTCCCGGACGTTGCCCGGCCAGTAGTAGTTTTTCAGGGCCTGAAGGGCGTCGTCGGAGAAACGCAGTGGCGGTTTCTCGAGTTCTTTTGCGACGCGGATGGCGAAATCGTGGGCCAGCAGGAGCACGTCATTGCCGCGTTCCCGGAGCGGCGGCACCGTAATGGTGATAACACTCAATCTGAAGTACAGGTCTTCTCTGAACGACTCCTTCGCGACGAGGGTCTGGAGGTCCTTGTTGGTGGCGGCGACTATCCGGACGTTGACCTGTCGTGAGCGATTATCACCGACCATGCGGACCTGCTTGTCCTGAAGGACGCGCAGGAGTTTTACCTGCATGGCGAGGCTGGTTTCGCTGATTTCGTCCAGGAAAATCGTGCCGCCGTCGGCGGTCTGGAAAAAGCCGGCGCGTGAGTCGGTCGCCCCGGTGAAGGCGCCCTTGACGTGCCCGAACAGCTCGCTTTCAAGCAGCCCTTCGGGTATGCCGCCGCAGTTTACGGGGACGAAGGGAGCCGAGACACGGTTGCTGTTGTAGTGAATGGCTCGAGCGACCAGTTCCTTGCCGGTGCCGCTTTCACCGGTAATGAGCACCGTCACGGGTGTTGAGGCGGCCTTGCCGATGGCGCGGAAGACGTTTTGCAGGGCCTCGGATTCACCCAGGATGCCGTGGGATCGGGACGCCTTTTTATCCGAGCCGAAGCGGGCGGCGCGGCGGGAATGAAGCTTGTCGAGGGCGCGTTCCACGGCGCTGAAGAGTTCGGTGTCGGTAAACGGCTTGGCGAGGTAGTCGTCGGCGCCGGATTTGACCGCAGCCACGGCACCATTGACGGAGGCGTGCCCGGTGATCATCATCACCTCGGTATCCTTGTAGTTCTCCCGGACGTGCCTGACGAGATCCAGGCCGCTCAGCCTGGGCATCTTGAAGTCGGTAACAACGAGGTCGATGGAGGCCGTTTCGAGGATCGAGACCGCTTCCTCCACCCCGGGTGCCGTGAACACCTTGTAGCCGCGTGAATGCAGATTGCGCCGCAGTACCTCCAGGGTGTCCGGGGCATCGTCGACCACCAGGACGCGTTCCTGTTCACCGTTCCTGGTCATCCGGATTTCTTCCGAGTCGTTTCGTCGAGCGGTGAGGCCGGAAGCCGGACGATAAGAGTTGTTCCATGGCCGACTTTGCTTTCCACCTTTACCGTTCCGCCGTGTGCCGACACTATGCCGTGAACCACGGAAAGACCGAGACCGGTTCCCTGGTCGACGGCCTTGGTAGTGAAGAAGGGATTGAAGGCTTTCTTCAGAACCTCGTCCGTCATGCCGCTGCCGGTATCCTCAACGGTCAACTGCACGTACTTGCCGACCGGCGACGTCGTGATAGTCAGCCGCCCACCGTCGGGCATCGCCTGCACCGCGTTAACGACCAGGTTTGTCAGCACCTGCATCAACTGTGACCGGTCGGCCACGAGTCTCGGCAGGGAGGGAGAAAGGTTGCGAATCAGTTCGATGCCGGCCTTCTTGCACCGCAGCTCGAGGAAGAACAGCCCGTCCTCGACGAGTTCACTCACGTTGAGCTCGGTGCGCATGGGGGTCGTTTCCCTGGCGAAAACGAGCAGTTTTCTGATCACCTCACGGGCGTGCAGGGCGGCGTTGACGATTCTGTCCAGATCCTGGCGGGTCTGATCGACCAGGCCGCTCTCCTTGGCCGACAGTTGCGAGAACCCCAGTATGCTGGCGAGCGGTTCGTTAAGCTCGTGCGCGACTCCGGCCGCGAGCTGGCCGAGAGTCGCGAGTCGATCGGCATGGCGCAACTGCTCCTGCAGGAGGTACTTTTCGGTCTCGGCGTGCTTTTGTTCGACGATGAGTGAAACTTCGCGGGCAAAGGTATCGATAAGGTTTCGCTCTTCCGATAGGAAGGGACCTTCATCGAGGTCGGGCCGCTTTTCAATGTATCCGACCTCAACCCTGCCGCGCGTCCGCCGGTCCACAACCACCGCGGCATCGATCACGTGGACGGCCCTGGCAAACTCGGGAGTCGCGTAGGTATCGGCATCGACAGTGATTCGTGCGGCTGCAATGTCCGTATAGAGCAGGGCCGGCGGAAGCAGTTTGACTGCTCCCTGCAAAATGTCGTTCATTGACGCGCCGGGCTGGGCGGTTAGTTTGGCGATGCCGTACAAGCACAGGAGTTCTTTGACGCGCTCGCGCAGGGCTACCTGCAGACGGCGCTGCTGCATGGCCATACCGAGGGTATGGCCGAGCCGTTCGAGGGATCCCACCAGGTTGGGCTGAAATGCATCCGTGTGGCTTGACTCCAATTGCAACAGACCGGCACGCTCCTGACCGGTATCGATCGGCAGGATGATCATGGAGCGGCACTGCCGGCTGATGCGGAGGCCGGGCTGCTCCGAATCTCTGAATCGGTCAAGCCCCTCGAGACCGGCCTTGCGGATGTCGCCGGTCCAGAAGCTGCCTGCCCGGGTGAAGCTGTAGTCCGAAGAATGCCCGGACATGGCAACAACGTCCCGGCACAGGGCTTCGAAGGCGTGATTCTCGCCGGTGGTCCATTGGAAATCGTCGCCCGAGGGCGGCTTGATGGGGGACACTGTGCACTGAAGCGGGTCGTTGCGGGTGCGGGTGGCCTCACTATAGTAGCATCGGCCATGATCTTTGATGACCACGCGCACAGTGTTGCAGCCTGCCTGTTCGAGGAGCAGTCGGGACACCTCCCTGAGGAAATGCACCCGGGGCATGCCGTTACCGGCATACTCCAGAACGCGCCTTGAAAGTATGCGCTGGAACTCCAACTCTTCCGGAGCCTGTTTTCTCGGGCTGCTTTCAGGTGCCTGGTTTTGCACGGCTGTTCGGCAACGCTCCATATCAAGGGATAGCAGGCAATCGGTTCGGGCGGGTGTCCGTCGGCCCGGCCTCTCTGATGTGTATTCTCGGCTTCAATCTGTCCTTCGCAAGTGCTATTAGCACCAACTAATTACAGTGGTCACATAAGGCCGAGAAGTCAAGGGGAAAGTTATCTGCAAGCGGCGTGCCGGCACCGGCAGGATGACCCGAGGTGCGCACCGAGCGCGGCCGCACCCGGTTATGGTCTGTTCGTAAGACGAGCCAGCCGTGCCCGGGCGTCGTCCAGTTCCGCGGCCCCGGTCTCGGCCTCGGCCCACAAGTCGAGGAATACCCTGTACTGTTCAGCGGCGTCCTCGGTCCTTCCCATCTGCTCGTACGCCAGGCCGAGATAGTAGTATGTTCTGACCGCCTGAAGGCCCCAGAACAGGCGTTCAGCTGGACTTCGCGTCAGGGCGGTTTCAAGATCATCGACCGCTCGCTCATATCTGCCGAGTTCCAGATGTGAGCGGCCGAGCATGACACGGGCCGGGAAGGCGCAACCTACAGAGTCTTCAAGCGCCTGCTGCAAGGCGGCGGCAGCTTTCTCCCAGTTGCCTTTTGACAGCTCTATTGTACCCACCGCGTAGTAGTAATTTGACAGAGGCCGGCCGGCCTTCCGGAGCCTGGTTATCAGAATCTCGGCGTCCCGTTCGGCGCGAGCGATCCGGGTATTCTCTGCGAGCATCTGTATGCGGAGATCCTGCCCGTACAACGAATCCGTGCGATCCGAAGCGAGGTTTACCTGGGTGCTCAAATCGAATTCCCTGAGTGCCTGCTCCAGGTTCTTTTCTTCAGAGAATATAGTTGCCAGCAGCAGGTGGTGAGAACCGTGCACTTCACCCCCCGAATCCGCGGCGTTGGCCCTGATGCCGGCCTGGAGGACATCGACGGCTACCTCGAGTTTGCCCTGGTAGAGCGGGACGTACGCAAGGTACAATCTCCCGGTCGAACGCCAGTTCTTGCCGGCAGTTGAAACCAATTCCTGCAGGGTAGCCTCCGCCAGGGCGTATTCACCGGTAAGAACGTAGAGAAACCCGAGCTTCACGCGAGAGTTGTGGAAATCCGGTTTTATCGCCAGCGCCTTGCGGTACGATTCAATAGCCGGATGCAACTGGCCGTTCGCGGCGTAGATGTCACCCCTGGAATCGTACGGATTGGGTTCTTCCGGGGCCAGCGAGATGTAGGTATTGATTGCCTCGAGGGCTTTCCGGACGTCGCCAAGCCCGTTATACGAGTAAGCGAGCATGTTGTACGCGACCTTGAACAGGGGATCCATTTCGATGATCTGGGTGAGGTATCGCACGGCCTCGTCATAGTCGCCCAAGCCGTACGTGTACGTGGCAATAAGGTAGAGTGCTTCCTTGTCATCAGGATACTGCTCGACGGCTTTGCGAAGCACCTCTATGGCCCCGGTGACATCATCCGAGACGATAGCTTCCAGACTTTTGATGTAGTACCTGTCCTTCTGGCCGGCCCGGTCGGCGTACTTGACGGCGCTGGTGATGTAGTCGGTGTCCCTGGTTCTGGCCAGATAGTAGTAGGCCATGGCAAACGTGGAGTCTATCCGCACGGCCCTTTCAAAGCAGGCCGCGGCTTCCGCCGTATAGTACTTGTGATACTGTTCGATCCCTTCGAGGTAGTAGCGGTACGCTTCGGGCGAGTGCGTAGTCACATCGGCCACGGGGCGGTCCGGTTCCTGCCGTGCGGAAGATGGAAGCGACAGGTCCTCTTTTATCCGAACGGTCAGTCTATCGACCAGGGAGAAAATGTCGTCACCCGGTTTTCCGTCGATTCGCTGGGACGCCACCGCATTGCCCGTGGCGACGTCGGTGAGTTGTCCGGTGATAACATAGTGCGGTTCCGCCTGGAGAATGCTTCCCATGATGATCCAGGTGGCGGAAGCTTCGTCGGCGACTTGAGATGCGATATCCCTGTCCACCACCCTCGCGCCCTCATGCCCCAGCAGCTTGAGGATATCGTACAGCCGCTGGCTGGAGACGATCTGGAGGTACCGGGACTCAGAAAGGTCGGTGATAAGCAGGTTGGAGACAATTTCGCCAAGGCGGCCGGCGTCCTCGGGGTCGGCCAGGTTCTCAAAATACATGACGGCGACACGATTCTCGACCGCAACCGCTTCCTGGGAGGGCCGAAACTCCAGTTGCCAGTCCTTGACCAGGAGAAGAAACAGGATGGCGGCGGCCACCGCCGAGGTCGGTACGAGGGAGAACCAGAGGCGTCGACGGCGCAGCGGCCGTGGTCTGTCCGCCAATGCGGTCGTATCCTGCGTGGATCTGCTCCGTACGGCACTCCGGACTGTCTCACGGACGTCGGGATCGTATTTCATCAGTCGAGCCGCCTGCTGGAACTGCAAAACGTTGTTCATGCAGTGTTCGCACTCAAGCAGGTGAAGTTCCAGTTCCCGACGCTCCTCGGAGGTGAGCATGCCCACTTCATAGGCATACAGCATGTCGTCGAAGCGCCGATCGAGGCAGTCGCTCATGGCTTGAAGCCTCCTTCTTCCAGACAACTCTTCAGCATTGCCCTGGCGCGCGAGAGTAGAATGTAGGCCGCGTTTTTCGTCAGGCTCAGTTTTGCACAAACCTCAGCGGCGCTGTATCCCTGGTAGTGCAGGTGCAGAATCTGAGCATGCCGATGATTCGCGGCCGCAACCGATTGCAGGCAATTGAGCAGTCGTCGCTTGAATTCGGGATCCGGATTCCACGACGAACCGGTGGCATCGCCGTCCGCCCGGGTCGTAATCCTGCTTTCCCGCCGCTGCTTGGTCCGGTAGTAATCCAGGAGTTTGTTCTCCAGTACCCTATAAGCCCACGCCGCGAAACTGGTCGTGAAATCGATTTCCCTGTACTTCTCCGCGATTGTAATCAGAGCCTCCTGGACGATTTCCTCCCCATCCTCCTGGCTCTGTATCCTTTGTTGTACAAAGACCCGGAAGCTTTCAGTCAATCGCTGAAAAAGCTGTTCTTCGGTGGCTCGATCTCCGAGGCGGGCCAAATTCTGTAAGGCGTTGATGTTCAAAAGTACCGTCTGATTCGACACCTGTCTGACCTCTTAGTATACGCAGCTCGTTCGTTTGGCGCAAATATCAACACGATCGGCGGTTCAGGGGCGGCCGACGATCAACCCGGACCGGAGTCTGATTTCTCAGCTTTGGGTTGAAAGAGACAGGCCTGAGCAACGACTAAGGGATTGCACACGAGGGGTGACGGAAGGCGGCCCGGGGCGGGCTTGCCACTGATCGCCTGGATTTTGCACCATGACTTGACAGGACGGCGATTACGCTCGCCGCAAGGAGGGAACATGACCAGGATTATCTGCCTGTTGATGGCGGCGGTGCCGTTAACGCTCGCGGCAGGCATCAACGCTCAGGGCCTGATCGACGGCCCGGAGAGCGTTGCCTTTGACTCACTCAATAACCGCTACCTTGTATCCAGCCTGCGAAACAGCACCATTATCTCGATTGACACGGCCGGTGCCCAGGACGCCTTCTACCCGAATCTGGGCGTAGTGGCGGGCAACTGCATAGTCGGGAATACGCTGTACGTTACCGCACGGCCGGACGTGGTCGGGATTGACCTGACAACGCGCGAGGTTGTCATGCATCTGAGTGACAAGCGATGGCAGACAATCGACGGGTTGACCGCTGACACGTCCGGCAACCTGTACGTGCTGGAGACAATAGGGGCAGAGATTTACAAGATACGACTGAGCGATAACACGTACTCCGAGTTTGTGATGTCCGGTATCACTTCCGGGGCACAGGACCTGTTTTTTGACGAGAGGCATAACCGGATCCTTATCTGTACCTGGGTCACCGCCCACCCCATCCAGTCGATCAGTCTCGAAGACTCGACGGTGACGACTCTGCTATCGCCGACGCCGGGGTTCTTTGACGGCATAACGATGGACCAGAACGGCTTTGTGTACGCCGGGTCATACATGGATAATGCCGTATATATGTGGGACAGTACTTACAGCAATCCGCCGATTCGGATTTCGACCGGGCATACCGAGCCGGCCGGTCTTGACTACAACAGGCGCGACGACATCCTGGCCGTGCCAAACTTCGGCGGGGACAGAGTAGACTTTGTCAAGTGCAACGTGCCGTCACTCCGCGTAAGCGGTTGTACCCTTGATGACAGCGGCGGCGATGGGGATGGCCGCGGCGATCCCGGTGAATCGGGAGAGCTGGCGGTCATCCTCGGTAATAAATTGTGGGAGGGGCAAAACGTTGCAGCCGAGTTGACCAGCCTGGATCCGAATGTAACCGTTGTTTCGTCAACGGTTCAATTCGGAACCTGCGCCGGCTGGGGCCAAAGAACCGTTTCGGGAACCTCCTGCGCGCTGGAGATAGACGACGCCTGCCCGGTTCCGCGCATTGCTCCCCTTGAGATAGCAGTCACTGCCGGGGGCGGGTACGAGATTACCGACACGGCGTACCTGTTCATTGGTGATACGACGGGCTTTGCCGATCAGTGTGAGAGCGGGGCCGGTTTCTGGAGGCATTGGTCTGCGACGGTCAACAGCGCCGACGAGTGGCACCTCGACGATTACAGGGCCCACAGCGGCGACTACAGCTGGAAGGTGGGGGGCGCCGGCAGCACGCCCTACGCACACACGTCCGACGGTGCTCTGGTGTCCCCACCCTTACTTCTCCCGCCGGAAGCGCGCCTTTCGTTCTGGCACTGGATGGAGGCCGAACAAGGGGGTGGGGAGGGCAGTGCCTGTGACGCTGGGGTGGTCATGATATCGGCCGACGGCGGCGAATGGCAGTTGCTGACCCCCGTGGACGGATATACGCATACTCGTATTGGCGATCTGCTCAATCCGCTTCCCGCCGGGACGCCGTGCTTTTCGGGAAGTCTGGACTGGACGCAGGCGGAGTTTGATCTCGCGGCGTATTCCGGTGTGGTTCGGTTGATGTTCAGGTTCATCACGGACGCCGGTGTCAGCCGGGAAGGCTGGTATATCGACGATATAGAAGTCTACCCTGCAGGTTGCTGCCTCGGGGAGACCGGGAACATCGACGGCGATCCGGAGGAGATCGTGGACATCGGCGACCTGACGACGCTGATCTCTTACCTCTTTATCAGCCAGGTGGAACCTGCCTGTATGGAAGAGGCGAATACGGACGGTGATATCGCAGGTGTTGTCGACATCGGCGATCTGACGAAGCTGATCTCGTACTTGTTCATCAGTTACGTCCCGCCGGCCGCGTGCCAGTAGTGAAGAGAATCATCGCTGCCGGGCACCTTACGAAAAAACGGCGGCCGTGAAGTAGGTTGTTTCTGAGCGAGAACGCCAACCGGGGCCGCCTGAGGGAGGCCGTCGGCATGTGCCGTCGGTTGACGCCGGCGCTTTTCACCTTGGATATTTCGAGTATCTTTGCTATACTGCCGTCAGGGAAAGCCATAAGGTGTGCAATGAACGTTGAAGTCTCGCGGGCAACCCGAACTCCTATTGTCTCCGCCGTGGATCAGCGCAGGTCCCTGAATGCCATTCACGAAACCTCTTCCTTCGGCGTTTAGGCGAGATACCGGCAGGATAGACATACTCCGGGCATGTGCGCGACAGTCAGATGCCGGTGGCAGGAAGGCGAGGATGTGATTCCGGCCACCGGGCTCCAGGGGTTTGGCAGTGAGGATTTCAGGCTGGTATGACGGCTGAACCGGACCACGACGGAAAGGCCAATCCTGAGGCGGCGATCCCCTCCGGGACGACAGCGGGACGCTATCTGGTCCTGGAGGGGCCGGATTCCACGTGCCTGGGTGAAGTGTACCGAGCCAGAGACACCAGGCTTGGCCGCATGGTGCAACTGTATTTCCTGCCCTCCTCGCCGGCCTCAGACGAGGAATTGAAGACGCGACTGGCCCGCACGGTGCAGGCGGTTGCGGCCCTTGCCTGCCCCGGGTTAACCCCGGTCTATGATATATCCGAATACAACGAGCGGCCGTTCGTTGTCACTGAGTACACGGAGTCCCGGCCCCTGTCGGACCTTATACGGTGTCAGCCGCTTTCTCTTGACCGAACTCTGCAAACGGTTGTATCGGTGGCCGAGGCCCTGCGCGATGTCCACCGTTCCGGGATATTGTACGGTGATCTGAGGCCCTGTAACGTTCTGGTGGACAAGAACGAGCGCTGCCAGCTGGCCGTTCCTGGCCTGCTGGCATCTGACTTCGGCACATGGTCGGACGCGGATAGTGCGTCGAGCAAGGTAAGTGCCTACCGAGCCCCCGAGGCAGTACGCGGCACGCGGCCGGACACTCGGAGCGATATCTACTCGCTGGGCGTTCTGCTGTGCGAGATGATCACCGGCAGTGACGCGTTCTTGAAGGCTGGGCCGGCGGCGACTGTGCGGTCGATCGCAGAGGAAGGCTCAGGCTCAGACGACCGCTGGGGATCGTCGCTGCCGGAAGCAGTCCTGGTGGTGGTCCGGAAGGCACTTCAGGCGGAGCCGGAGGCGAGGTATCAGTGTGTCGACGAGTTGCTGGACGACCTGAGGTACGAACTTGCACAGCGGACGTTTCGGGAAAGCGAGGAGTCGTACCGGTCTCTGCTGGAGAGCGCCCGTGAAGTCATCTTCATTGTCAATCAGGCCGGGGTGTTTCTCTATATGAACCGATATGCCGCGGAGAGGCTGACCGGCGAGCCCTCGTTTCATATCGGGAAATCCATGTGGGACGTATTCCCGCAGCACGTGGCCGACCGCCAGATGGGCCCCGTTCGACAGGTGTTCGAGAGCGGCTGCAGCCAGACGGTGGAGATGGCAACAGAAATCCAGGGCCAAAGCTACCGGTACAACACCAGTCTTCAACCCATAAGGGACGAATCCGGGACGATCGTGTCTGTTCTGGGTATTGCCAGGAGCGTCGACGAGTTTGCAAGTCTCCAGGAGGAACTTGCGCGGCAGCGAGGTCTTGTCTCCACGTTGCTGGATACCGCCAATAGCCTGGTTGTGTGTCTGGATCGGAAGGCCAGGATAACCGTTTTCAACGGCGCATGCGAGCGCGTGACCGGATATACGCGGGCCGAGGTGCTCGGCAAGAGCTGGCCCGATACGTTTCTCCCGGCTGACCACAAGCAACCGGCGCCGGAGGATTTCGGTCAGTGGGTCAGGCAGCATCCACGCGACATGTATGAAGGCCAGTTAAGGACAAAGGACGGTCAGTTCAGGACGATCCTGTGGTCCACCTCGGCCGTGTTTTCCCCTGATTCGGATGAACTGACAGCTATCGCCGTGGGACAGGATATTACCGAGCGCAAGCTCGCTGAACGGACGTTGCGTGAGGCCGAGGCCCGTTTCGGCGAGGTCCTGGAGTATTCCCGTGACGTGCTGTATCGATTGAATCTGGATACGCTCACGTACGATTACATCAGTTCGTCGGTGCTTGAGATGACCGGCTACCGTCCGGACGAAGTGATCGCCGGGGGCGTGGCCAAAATGCGAGCGTTGGTTCACCCCGAGGATTTGAAACGCTTCGGGATGCACAGGGAGGAGTTGATACAATCGGACGCCGACAGTGATACGGCCTTCACGACCGAGTATCGGCTGAAGGTGAAGGACGGCACGTACCGCTGGCTGAGTGACAGCCACGCGCTGGTCCGGGACAGCGAGGGCTCGGCCCGGTTCATAATCGGCACTGTGCGCGACATCACGGAGCACAAGCAGGCCGATGAGGCACTGCAACGGGCGCACGATGAACTGGAGCGACGGGTCGAGCAACGGACCGGGGAGCTTGTCCGGATCAACCGGGATCTGAGGCAGCACATCGAGGATCGGCTCAAGGCGCAACAGGCCCTCCTGGAGAGTGAAGAGAAGTACCGCAACCTGGTCGAACGGGCCAACGACGGCATCTGTATCCTGCAGGGTGGACTGCTGAAATTCGTGAATCAGCGGCTCGCCGAGATGGTGGGCTACACGGTGGAGGAAGTCTTGAATACGCCATTCGTGAGATACGTCCACCCGGATGACGTGGCCGGGATCGCGGAACGTTACCGACTCCGGATGGCCGGCGGTGAGCTGGACCAGGGGCATGAAGCCGGCCTGCTTCACAGAAACGGCCAGCGTATCGAGGTTGAGATGAACGGTAACCTCGTTACCTACGAAGGACGGCCGGGCGATCTCACGTTTGTTCATGATATAACGGAGCGCAAACGATCCCGCGAGGCACTTCAGGCGAGCCGCAGGAGGTACGAGCAGGCGTCAATCGGAGGCCGGGTGGGCGTATGGGATCAGGATCTTGTGACGGGGGAGTTCTTCGTTGACGCGGGTCTCAAGGCGCTTCTGGGTTTCGCGGATCACGAGATTGGAAGCCAGCTCGATGTATGGACCGAGCGAGTACATCCCGATGACGTGGACAGAGTTACAAAGGACATTAATGCTGTTATTAACGGGGCGGTCGATAAATACGAGATGGAGCACCGGATGATCCATCGTGACGGGAGTGTCCGGTGGTTTCTTTCTCGCGGGAAGGCAATCCGTGACGCGGAGGGGAAGCCCTGCCGTATCGTGGGGACGGATACGGACATAACGGACCGCAAGGAGGCGGAAGAAGCACTTCGGGAAAGCGAAGAGCGGTTCCGGAAACTCTCGGATGCGGCTGAGGAGGGGATAGTCATCCATGACCATGGAGTGATAGTGGACGCCAACGAAGCATTCGCTCGCATGACCGGCTATGAGCAACCTGAAGTGATAGGTATGCACATAAGGCCGTTCACCACGGCCGAATCATGGCAGACGGTAGCGGAACATCTGGCCGCCGATAGCGATGAGCCGTATGAGGCGACGGGCATTCGGAAGGACGGCTCGACGCTGTACTGCCAGCTGGTTGGCAAGTCGTATGAATGGCAGGGGAAGACGCTTCGGGTGACGGTATTACGCGACATCACGAGCCGCAAGCAGGCCGAGGAGGCTCTCTTTGAAAGCAGGCGGGCCCTGGCGACGCTTATGAGCAACCTGCCGGGCATGGCATATCGATGCCGGAACGACCCTGACTGGACAATGCTGTTTGTGAGCAACGGCTGCAAGGAGCTGACGGGGTACGAGTCGGCGGAGCTGGTGGGGAACACCCAGATATCCTACAACGAGGTGATACATCCGGGAGACCGGGCACAGGTATTCGAGGTGGTCGACAACGGGCTTGGCGGAGACCGGCCGTTCCAGATGGTGTACCGGATAATCACAAGAGATCGGCAGGTGAAGTGGGTGTGGGAAAAGGGGCGCGGCGTTTATTCCGATGATGGACAGCTGGTTGCACTTGAAGGGTTCATTACGGACATTACTGAACGGAAACGCGTGGAGGATATGCTCCGCCAGACGACCGATGAGCTGGAAGTGGAGCGCGAAGACCTCACCGATAAGAACATCGCCCTGGAGCAGATACTTAAACACATCGACAAGGAGCGGCAGGACTACAAGGCGAGGACCTGCAGGGACATGGAGCAGGCCATCACCCCGATTCTGAAACGTCTGCGGGAGAGTGCCGGTGCGGAACACAGCAACGAGATGGAAGCCCTCGAAACCAACCTTCAGGCCATACTGGCCAAGGACGTCGATGTTTTCAGAGATCGCTATGCGAGCCTGACGCCGCGCGAGGTTGAGGTATGCGAAATGATCAAGAAGGGGCTGTCCTCCAAGCAGATAGCCAGCCACATGAACCTCTCGCTGTACACGGTTCACAAGCACCGTGAGCAGATCAGGGAGAAGCTTGGAATCACGAATAAAAGGGTCAATTTAAGCACGTATCTTCAACTGCATTAGTTCCCTGCCTGTACGTAATAAATACGTAAACAATCAGTATTGACGACTGCTTGTTTTATCATATCTTCTTTAGCTGTAGAGAGCTTTGGAAGGAAGAACCCGGCGGTGCAAGCACACCGACACCGCGAGAGCACATCTGACATCGCCGGGGTTCCAAAAATGATCAGGCACATGCACCTGATCTAGTTTCCCCCCTCTTCAAGAGAATGCCCGGCGGTGCAAGCACACCGAACACCGCCGGGTCCCCTTGTCTCAAACCAGGCGCATGTGCTGTCTAATTTGAACTGCTAATCTCTTACTCACTATCACGCCAGGACTCTCGTCCATTGGCAGGAAGACACGTGCCTGAAAACAGACGTTTCAGACCATAAATGCATGAATAAACTCCTGCCGGTCCCCTGTCAAGGGCAATGTTTTCCTCTCTTGGCGCCGCCAACCGCCGATTGGTCTCCGACGGGAGCCGTCGGGTGAATTGACGGTCAGGCGCGCCGGGCTTTTGCGTGTATAACAGTAGAGTCCCGGCGGTGTCGGAAGTCGACCGCAGGGGTGGTTATCCTGTTTCGGAGAAGCGAACTTGAGTGTCTCGAACAAACTGCTGGCGCTAAGAGCAGGGGTCCTGCACGGGGCGGTGAGGGCGGACCATCCCGACGTGCTGCTGGTTACGGCGGGCGGCGGCTCGAGGGTTTCCACCGGCAGGGCCAGTACGCTGGCCTCGTACCTGACCGGAGACAAATGGACCGTGCACGTTCACAGCGAGTGGCGGCACGCAGCGGGCAGATCGGATCTCGGTGGCGTGATCGACCGACTGGCCTTTTTCAGAGAGCTGGTGCGCGTAATTCCGCGGCATGACATCGTCCACCTGATGGCGGATTCTCCCGGTTCGTTCTGGTGTTTCGTGGTTCCGTCCCTGGCGCTGGCGAGGTTCTTCAACAAGAGGATCATCCTGAGCTTTCTCTGCCCGGAGGTTGAGGACGTTCTTGGCCGGTGGGGTTGGCTCGCGCGCCCGTTTTTCCGTCTGGCCGATCCGGTGGTCGCAGACTGCAATTACGTGGCAGGCATTTTTGCCCGCCACGGTCTGGCCACGCGGATGATATTGCCGTTGCCGCGACGTTTCGCCGGATCTATCCGGCAGATCACACGTCTTCAGCCAAAGATACTGGTTGATCGACCTCTTACGCGAGCCAACAACGTAGCTTGCCTTGTCCGTGCCTTCAAGTTCGTCAAGCAGAAATACCCGCGCTCCGAACTGCTTATTGCCGGTGACGGTCCGGAGCGTCAGGCCCTGCAGCATCTGATCAGCGCCGAGTACATTCATGGCGTGACGTTCACGACTAAAGGGTGGGATGCGCTCTTTGCCGAGGCTGACCTGTACGCGAACTCGTCTTCGTATGATACTTTTCCCGAATCGATTCTCACGGCCTTAGGCGGCGGGCTGCCCGTGGTGACCACCGACGCCGGGGGTATCCCACAGGTTGTCAAAGACCGCATCAACGGCATGGTTGTGCCGATCAACGACCACGTGGGGCTGGCCGAGCGGATTATCGAGCTGGTCGAAAACCCGGAATTGGTGGCGGCCCTGACGACGGCGGCTGGCGACCTTCTGAGAAATTTCTCCTGGGAAAGCGCCGGGAATTCGTGGCGCAGGCTGTACCTGGCCACTTTTGAGCGGAGTTGAGATTCCCCGTTTCACCCGCTTCCGACCGAATATGTGATTGCCAGTTATCTCACCGCCGGGTTATACTTGGTTGATGCCTTCGCAGTATAGCCACAGCAGGCTGAACATGTTTCGCACCTGTCCGCGGAAGTACAAATTCCGCTATATCGAGAAGGTCTCGGTCCCGGAGCGTGTATCGGCTGATTTGTACCTGGGCAGTGCCGTTCATCGACAACTCCGGAAAGCCTACGAGTTGGGTGCGGATGGGATTCTATACCCTCTCGAGGACATGATCGCGGCCTATCGGGCCGAGTGGGATAAGCCGGGTATGGAGAAGATCGCGGTTACGGGTGACTACCGGACGGTGGTGGACTACATCCGCAGCGGTGAAGAGATGCTCCGGCGATTCTACGATCAGTATCAACCGTACGACCAGGGGACACTTCTCGGCGTAGAGCGCAATTTCCGATTTTGCCTGCCGGGGACACCGTTCAGGTTTGTAGCCATAATCGACCGCCTGTGGCGGCGCGAAGACGAAGTGATAGAGATCTGCGACTACAAGACCGGCCGACACCTGGCAAGCCCCGGCGACCGCTTCTTCCTGGAGCAGATGGGGCTTTATCAACTGGCCATACAGTCGGTCTACCCGCAGTTTCAGCAGGTGGATCTGGCTCAGTATTTCCTGAGACACGGTGAGGTTGTCTGCCGTCGCGTGAGTCAGTATGAACTGGATGAGCTTGCCGAACAGTTAAGACAGACTGTACTTCAGACAATTCACGCGCAGCGGCTGGATGATTTCCCGACCCGGGAGAACGGGCACTGCAGTTACTGTGAGTATTATCAGCTCTGTCCGGCCAAGCGGCACCGTCTGCACCTCGAAGCGGAGGCCGGAACCGACGGACCCGAGAAGACTACGCTGGAGTCGGCTGCGGCGCTGGCCGACAGGTACGCGGCCGCCGATGCCGAGTACAAGCGGCTGAAGGCCGAACGGGAAGCGCTCAGGCAGGACGTCGTCCGGACGGCCAGAGAGCTTGACGTGAGCAATCTGGCGGGCAGCCGGGCGGAGGTATCGGTACGGATCTCACGCGAGGAGCAGTTTGTCACCAAGACCTCGGATGCTCAGGCGTTTGCACAACTTGCCCGCCTGGCGCGCGAATGGCAGCTTGACGAGTGTTTCTCCCTCGACGGGAAAGCCTTGATGTCCGAGAGGTACCGTACGGAGCGCCTGACTTCAGCACAGCTTGAGGAGATGAAGAAATTCGTGGTGGAAAAGGAGAACGCGCGCGTTTCCGTCCGTTCCCAGGAACCTCCGGGTGAAGACGAAGTTTAGGACGGATCCTGCGCGGCAGGCAGGCGAAAGCCCGGTGCACTTTGCACGGGGCTTTCTTTGAATTCGGCCCTGCCTTCCGGCGCTATTTGGAAGCGATACTGAGGAAGATAGGGATTATTGTGCGTTTTGTCTTGTCGGTCACCTTAACGGTGTCCGGCGGTTCGCCCTGAACCGAGTCCGCGATGATCTCCAGCGAGTTGCTGGGATGAGTGGTTGTCGTATCCACGGTCAGTCCCTCAATCGGTTCGTCCGTCAACGAAGAGACGAAGATGGTGGCCAGGCGGCCTTTGCCCGGCAGCAGGTTCACTTTCTTGGCGGAGAGGGACGCAATCATGCCGAGTGTAACGCACTGGATGGCGGTGTCGGCCCGGAAAGCGCGGACGTTAAAGTGCTCTACCCGTCCCCCGGTATAGACGCATGAATCGGCGACAATGCGATTCAGCCCGGCGGACAGCTTGAGCGGGATTGACATCCCGACAATTGGTTCATCGTTGAAGTAGGACAGATTGATCGACCAGTTATCGTCGTTGATCCTGGAGACCTCTGCCCAGACCGTGTCGATGGCTCCGAACGCGTCCTGCTGAGCCGTTGCTGCTACAGGGAGCAGTACGAGCAGGGCCAGAGCGGAGAGCATTATAGTAATCGGCTTCATTGTTCCTCCGTGTACTCGTGTGCAATACCTTCGTTTTACAGCCTGCCTCAGGCCAAAGATCCTAAAATTCCGTCGTTTCGTCAACTTCAGTTAAGCTGTTTCGCAACAACTGTACCAGCGAATCCGCCGCTGCCCGGTTGTCCAATTCATCGGCATAAACCCGGGCCGCGGTGAGCAGCGCTCGCTGGCCGATGGCCGAGTTGGGGAAGCGCTCAAAGATAGAAGTGAGAATACCGGCGGCACCGGCCAGATCGCCCTTCTGACGGAGCAATTCGGCTTTATAGGTGCGGGCCGTGGCCTCTCTGAGCGTGGAAGGGGATTGCCGGATGACGTCCTCGAAGTACTGTTCGGCGCGTTGGTACCAGATGTCTGACTCCCTGGGGCGGCCTTCACCGGCGAAATGTCTGGCAAGGAACAGGTAGGCCGACATGGCTTGCTCGGACCCGGCGTAGTTCTCGATCAGAAACCTGTATTCCGACTCCGCCCGCGCCCAGTTGTCCTCTCGCTCGAATGACTGCGCCTTGGTCAACTGGGCTTGAGGCGTCGTGCGGTAGAAGAACCTGTACCTGCTTTCGAGGTCCACCAGAATGTTGCGGGCTGCCTGGTAGTCTCCTTTGTGCTGGTGCACGAGGGCCTGCTTGAGCATCACGACCGGTTGGAGAAGCGTATCGGCCGACAGAATGTCAGCTTCGATCCGCCGGTAGTGTGCCAGGGCGGTATCGGGCATATCCAGCCCGGTGGCGTACAGGTCAGCTATGTGAAGGCGAATCTGCGCATTGATATTTCCCAAGGAATCACGTACGAGGCCGAACTGTTCGATAGCAGGCCGGTACCGGCCGGCCAGTTCGTACAGACGCCCGAGGCCGGCGTGCGAGGCGGCACCAAGCGGGGCGTCCGCGTAGTCACTGATCAATCGTTGATAGTAATTCTCGGCCACGTCAAGGCGCCGGGATGATTCGGATTCGTTGCCGGCCTGAATGGTGATCCTGTAAAGGTGCAGGGGCAGGTTGAAAAGTGTCAGGACAATGGAGCCGTCACGGTCAAGCGGCGGATAGAAAAGTTCTAGGGTGCTGTCGTAGACGGCCATGGCGCTGTCCCATTGGCCGCCGGCCTGCATGGCACGACCCAGGTTGTATCGGGCGGTAATCCCTTCGACGCCCGGGATGCGAACGCGCTCCAGCAGCCGAGTAATGATCGCCTGGCACGTGTCGAAGTGCCTGAGGGCGAAGAAATGCTGTGACAGCCTGGTGCTGCTTTTGAAGGTCAACTCTTCAATCTCTCGAAACTCGGTGGGATACTGCGCGGGGTCAATTGAATCGAGGGCGTGATAGCAGCGTTCGACCAACTCGCCGTAGGCTTTTCGGATGGCCGCGGCGGTTCCCGGGGCATTTAGCTGGGGCCGAATCGCGGCGTCACGGCTGTTCTTTTCTACAGCATAGTATTCCTTTTCGAGATCGTATCTGAGTCGAACGGCCGGGTTGTCGGTACATGCCTGATACAGGAGTCCCGTGACGGCCATAGCGGCCAGCAAGTACCCTCTAAAGTTGCTCATATACGCTTGTATCGGCTATAAGTGGTTATGCTGTAACGGAAGCCAATATAGCCGGCCCGGTTGGTGCAAACAAGGCAAATATCTGTCCGGTGGCTCAACGGTTCCGTTCCGGGTACGGGTCGCTTGACGCCGGGCGCGGTGTCGGCAAAAAAAAGACGGCGCCGGGCGCCGTCTTTTGAAGTTTCAAAAGGCTCCTGATTACTTACGCCGCAAGGCTCCCAGTCCGACAAGACCCAGGCCAAGAAGGATCAAAGTCGCGGGCTCCGGCACCGCGGTCGTCACGGTAAGCTCAACCTTGTCATTGAAATAGTGACAGTCCGAGTCAAAGGCAAAGCCAAACCTGCCGTCAGCCGCATAGGTGCTGAACAAGTCGATCAGTCCCAGGTCGCTGAAAGTATAGGTCAGGTCTATTCCGGGGCCGCCACCCAGGGGATCCGACCATGCGTCGATGAGTATACCCTGGCCGGAAAAGAAGTCGGCGGTGGCGTCACGATCAAATATACGAAGTGTGCCGATCTGGGCGTCGTCCAATAGATGAATGTATAGAAAGTCATTGTCCTCAACGCGGTAATCAGCAATGCCCCTGAAGGTCAGTACAACCTCCCTGATTTCCTCATCGGACTGCCAGTCTATACCCCACGTGTAGGCATTATACTCATTGAGATCCTGGAGATCGGCCGGACCGGGGTTGAACGTGTACACGTACGCCTGAGACGCCGGGGAACCGAGAATGAGAATCACGCAGGCCATAGCGAAGAAGAGGAATATCTTCATGTCCACTCCCATTGGAAGACGCATCAATCCATTTTACCGACATATATGAAGCAAATCACATGCCGCCAAACCGGACCAACCGCTCCATCTTAATCTCATGGTGGGCAGCAGGTTACAAGTGCCCCTGCGGTTTACCCGGTGGCCAGGGCCGGCAGTCTCGGCAGGTCCTTACATAATATAGGCAAGATTGTTCACAATTTGCACACAGGTCAACGCATCCGATAGGGCTGATTACCAAGCCTGTTGGGGTCGGGACAGGCAGCACGATCTGCGGCGGTGGCCGGGGCAAAATAGATGGCGGTCCTGCGTTGTTGGCGGGTGAGCACAGGCCAGAAAAAGGGTTCCTTATGAAAAGCAAACCGACCGAAACCTCAGTGCTCGCCGGTACCCCTCCCGGCAGTTCGGGGTTGCCGCGCCTTGTGAAACTCCGGCAAACGACCGGGTTGCGTTCCCGTGACCGAATGGGAGCCTTGCTGACATGGTCGAACAGCGACGTTGAAAGTGGGCGGTATCGGATCATGCTGTACCGGTTCCTGGCCGATCAGTTGCCGATCATCAATGCGTGCCTGTGGACGTGGGTCAGGCTGATGGCGGCTCCGGGGGAATATCGAATAGCGGAGACCGGCAGGACCGCCCAGGCGGACAGGGCGCAGCGGCGCCTTGACCAACTCTGGAGCCAGGGTTACACCAACGTTCTAGGCAACCGCGTCGGTCTCGTGACGCTGCTTCCGGGCCTGGTCACGTCGCTTCTGAGGGACGGCATGTTCTGCGGGTTTGTCGTAGTGCACCGGGATGGTTCCGGTATCGATCAGTTTTTTCCGGTGGATCCGATTGACATCGTTCGTGAGGAAACGCGGGGTCAATGGCGGCTGGTGCTGGAGCGGGAGAACAGCCGGATAGACCTGAACAGGCCGGATTTCTACTATCTTCCGCTGCGCCACGGCGTCGAGGCGCCGTTTGGTCGTTCGATCCTTCAGCCTATCCCGTTCGTCAGTTACATCGAGCAGCAACTCGTGGATGATATGAGGCGGTCGAGCCACAATTCCGGTTACCACCGTCTGCACGTCAGGATAACGCCGCCGGAGCGGCTGGCCGGAGAATCTGACGACGCCTACACGGACCGAATAGACGGCTATTTCGACTCGACCGTCAAGATGATCAGGTCGTGCGAGGTAGACGACAACCCGGTGACGTGGGACAACGTGGCCGTCGACTATATAGGTCCGGACAAGAGCCGCGAGGTGTCGAACAGCTGGTTCATGAATCACCGGGCGATGATCGAGGATATCTGCGCCGGGACGAACCTGGCCCCGTATCTCCTGGGTTACTCGTACGGAGCGACTACCACCTGGGCGAGTTTAAAGTTCGACGTCGTGATGCGCCAGGTGCGCTCAGTGCAGACGGAGATCGCGCATTTCCTTGAATGGCTGGGGAACCTCGATCTGGCCTTGGCCGGTCTGGACGTGAAGTGTCGTTTCGTCTTTGACAACTCCTTTGCATACCAGGCCGTTGACACGTTGGCAGTGCAGTCCGGGCAGATCGAGAACATCCTCAAGCTATACAACGCCGGCCTGATTGACGAGGTATCGGCGCGCGAGAAGGCGGAGAATCTAATCTGAGAGCGGGCGCGACGCCGGCGGAGTGGCGGCGAGGGATGGTCGAGCCGGCCTTCTTCGCCAAGCGCTTTCTCGGCGCAGAGCTTCATGACGGCCAGCGGCGGTGGCTGGCTGAATCCTCGGCCCGCGAAAACGTTCTCGTGACCGGTAATCGCTGGGGCAAGTCATTTGTCTCGGCGGTAAAACTGATTCACCATGCGATATACCGTCCCCGGCGGCTGGAGTTCGACCGTTGCGGCCGCTACCGGGCCGTCGTGGCATCGATCACGCAGGACCAGGCCAACCTGACCTTCAACCAGGTGGTGCGGTTCATTCGGCGTTCGCCCCTTCTCGAGTCGCTGGTGACGGCAAGTTCCCGGAGCGGACACCCGAGCCTCACCTTCGGTAACGGTGCGTCGATTGAAGCTCGATCCACCCAGAACCGAGGGGAGTACCTGCTGGGCAATGACTATGATCTGTTCATTTTCGATGAGGTTGCGTTCGAGACCGATCCGGAGTACGTGGTCGAGGAGGTCATCATGATGCGGCTGGCCGACCGGGCGGGACGGCTGGATCTCGTCTCAACGCCGAACGGCAGGAACTGGTTCTACCGTCGCGTAAGGGAGATCGAACGGAGGAAACGGCCCGGATACGTTCAGTCCGGGGACAGTAGGGAAAACGGTTTCGTCTCGCGCGACTATCTGGACGAGCGCGTCAGGTATTTCAACGAGGCCCGTCTCAAACAGAACATCATGGGTCAGTTCGTGGATTCGGGCGGTGAGATCCTGCCGGGCAGGTACGTTGATCGCGCCCTGGAGAAGGCTGCCGGGGTATCGGAACCGGTCACCGCCGCGCGGCGCTCTTATCTTTCCGGATGGGACCTGGCGCGCAAGCGGACGGCTACGGTCGGCGTGACCGTCGAACTGGTCGACGGTGTTGCGAGAGTCGTAAGGCTGGAGCGTTTCAGGCGGTTTGACTGGATGGTGGTAATCGAGAAGGTCAAGGCTCGTCAGCGGATGTATCCGGGGCGACTGATCATCGATGCCACCGGCCTGGGTGACGTCGTCGTCGAGCAACTGGCGGAGTACAATCCGGAGGCGGTGGTGTTCACGCCCGCCGTGAAAGCGGAACTGCTGACCAACGTTGAGCTTTTCCATGCCCGTGACGCTGTTTCTTATGATCGGTGGGAGATGCCGGACGGAACAGGAGGGGTGTGGTCGCTGGAGGATGAACTGCGGCAGGCACGCTGGGATCAAAACAGTGACTGCGATGCTCTCATGGCTTTGGCCCTGGCGCTCTGGCCGTTGAGAAAGCGTAGTCGGCCCCAGATCCGGCCGCGGCTGGCCCGAGTCTGACGTCCCGAGCCGCCGGTCAGCGGCAAGGAAACGCCCATTGAGGGAAGGACACTCAACGGGCGCTTCAGGGAGGAGGGTTGGGGAGACTGTACTAAGCTTTTCTTCGCCGCAGCAAATAGATGGCGCCAAGTCCTCCGGCCAGCAGCAGCAAGGTGGTCGGCTCCGGGACGTTAGTAGGTGCGCCGGGATCGCGCTCCGGCGGGTTAGTAATCCCGTCGCCGTCACCGGGCGGCATCTGTGCCGTTTGATCGGCCTGGGGCGGCGACTTCGGGGGTTTCTGAGTTTGATCGACCTGGTTCTGATCAGAGCTCTGGGAATTGTTACCGGGCAGGTTGAATCCGTCGACGGTGTCGAAGGTAACCCCCAGAGCCAGACCGAAAATTATCAGGGCGACAAGCCACTTGAGCGGCTGGCTGGGGTTTCGTCTGTAAATCATCATCACAATCACCTTCCGGTCACTTAATGGTAATTCGTTACAGCTGTGTCCTCAGCGAGCAAAGGTTGTGCCGGGGGCTGCCGGCCGGGCCAAACTGACCCGTTAGTCTGTTATAAGACAGGAGCTTACGCGGATTCCGCGGCGGAGACCGAGGCCTGAAGGCAGCCCGAGCATCCGGCAACCACTTGCGCAGTTTCGCCGCCGAACTGCCGTTAATGTCGGGCGGGCAGGTCCTTGGAAAAAGACAGGTCAGGAGGAAAAATGGCCGTAAGTCTGGCACGAGTCAGTGCACAACTCGCCGAGCCCGGCGAGCGTGTCCCGGCAGAACTGATCGATCTGATCAACCGGAACGTTGATCCACCGACGACCCTTGGAGCCGACGACGTGTACATCCGCGCCATGTACGTAGTCTCCGATCAGGTAAACAGTTTCGGGGGAAGGTTTCCCCGGGACGAGCACGAACGGCTGGCCTCGCTGCTGGTCGATTCGCCGGTAATGGTAGGGCACCGCCGGGACAAGCTGCCGGTCGGACGTACGTTCCACGCCACGAGCGTTATGCGCGGCGACGTGCAGTGGGTAAAAAGCTACTTTTACTGGCTCAAGTCGGCCGAAGGTTCCGAGAACCTGCGCGACAACATCGACGGCGGCATCTACAAGGAGTGTTCCGTCGCCTTCACGTACTGCCTGCCTGAGTGCTCGGTATGTAACAAGGACATCCGCGAGTGCGAACATGAACCGTTGCGAGAATACCGTCACGACGGCACAATCGTCTCCTGCTGGTACAACTACCGTCAACTGGAACGGGTTCTGGAGACGTCTCTGGTCTACCGTGGAGCCCTGCGGGACACGTCGGTGTCCCGGGATCTGAAGTCCGGAGCTGACGGCGCGGATGACAGCCCGGAAACAGCCGACCGACATCTGGCCACGATCGTGAACCTGACGGATCTCGATCCCTCGGCGGATTATCTCGTGGTACCGCGGTACGACGGAATACCGATTCTGATCGGCGTTCGTGATAAGACCGTCGTCGTGACGCGACGTGACGGTTCCGTCGTGGACCACCCGGAGGTGGCGCGTCTGTGCGGGGAAGTCCCTCCAGGCGTGCACACCGGTCACGGGTTGCTTGTCGGATATCGGGGAAAGGAGCGCTGTAGCGGGCGGCAGGTCGAGAGCTTCCTGGCCGGGGCCGAGTCACCGGTGCGCCGTCTGGTGTTGACGCTGTACCCTGAAACCGCGGGAACGGCGTTATCCTGTTCGGACAAGTCAGTCCAGCGGTCGGTCAGGGTGATACCTTACAGGGTGGTCTGCCGGGGCGATCTGCACCGCAAGGCTCTTGAGATCATGACACGTGACGGTGTGGAAATCTGGCCGGCCGGGCGTTCGCCCGCCGGCACCCGAGGCTATCATTACAGGCCTTCGGCCCCGGAGGTGTACCGCTTGGAGTACACCATCACGCAGGATCGCCGACCCGGCGACGGCGTGATCACGGTCCGTCATGGCGGTGACGTGACGTGCTTCGAGATCGTCCGACTTGATGTGGAGCGTCTAATGAAGGGCGGGCGCTTCGTTGCCCGCCGGCTGGCCGGGCCGCCGTCAGAGACCGGGGAAGCGTCGCCGTGCACGGTTGCATCCGGGCAGGTTTCGGGCGTGGACGCCGAGGGTGATGGCATGGCGGTTCTGACGGGAGGGAAAACACGAGAACGGTTCATCTTCCGCCCCGTGCTGCTCGGGGGGAGAAGGCAATACCTGTTCTATCGGCAGGGTGCTCAGTCGTAGGTTCTCAGACTCAGGACTCTGGTGAGGCCTTCGCCGCGGAAGGTTTGACGCACCAGTCCGATGTTGGGTGCGTAGTTCTCGACCACCGAGGCCAGGGGTTCCTTGTCGCCGGCGTGCCTATACAGGTGTACCTCGTAGCGGTATGTAGCGCCGCCGAAAGCAGGCACAAAGACCTGTTCGGTACCGACGAACGTCTTGGTGAAGTAGAAGCCGAAGTAGCCGAAAAAGAAGGCAACCCTGAAGCTTCCCGAATCGGCTTCATAGACCGGCAGGGCACCATCCCAGGATACGTCCTTGTCCGCTGTGCGATCCATCACGACGGCCGGCGTCTGGAACCAGACGATAGCGTCAAGGTCACCAACCTTTCGCCAGTATCCGTTCTGCATGATAAAAGGGGACGAGACCTTTAGATTGAGAAGCGGGACGGTATCATTCTTGATCACCCAGTCGCTGCCGCCGCCGGAGACGCGAATGAGTTGCGTGCCGGTGTCCACTTCAACCTTGTAGCCGCGGATCCAGGTGACGGTGGTATCGACACGTGCATACTCGAGCGTGCGTCCATCCGTGAGGCCGAGCATGTCGGTGCCGGTGACTATCAGCGAGGGACCGGGGCCGGGCTCTTCTTCGGAATCGTCGCTGCAGGCGGCTGTGAACAAACAAAAACACAAAAAACAGACAGACCAGATGTTTTTCACTGCAGCTTCTCCTTTCTCCGAAGGCAACCTGTGCGCGTTTCGCACGGCCAGTCAACAAAAAAGATTGGGGGTTTGGCGCATGTCGAACGGATCAGTACATTTGCCGCTTCATTTAGGGGGACAGTTGCTCAACCTGCTTGTGCTCGCCCTCGGTCTCGCTGCCGCGTACTTCATGACTATCCAGTCGCTCAAGATCGAACTGGCGGCCAAGGCAGAAGGAGCGGTAGTCGCAACCCTTGACAAAAAGCTGAGCGGTTTTGAGGTCTTTCTGAGGGAAGGAGTGGTAAGCAAAGAGCAGTTTTACAGGTTTTCGCAGGAAGTCGAGAACCGACTGACGAGGATTGAACACTACCTGACGAGCCAGGCAGGAGGGAGCGTTGGAAAACGGTAAGAGTCACACCGACTACGTCACGGAGTTGCTCGAGACGCTCAACGACGAGAGCATGTCACTCATCGATTTCGACCGTCTCAGGGAGTGGCTGTCCCGGATGGCTCGCGTTCAGGATGACCGTCGGGAACTAAAAGAGCAGCTTGAGCACCTGCGCAGCGATTACGAGCAGCGTATTGGCGGGATGGTCAAGGCGATGGCGGCGCTGGACCGCAGGCAGGATTCATGGCCGGAGGCTCTGACCCTGGTCGAGTCTCTGCAATCGATGCCGGCCGGGGAGCTGGTGAGTTGTTACCGGCGGGTGGCGGCGCGGTTTCGCGACTGCTTTCCGGCCAGTTTCGGCCTGCTTCGCCAATCCGGCAGACCCGGTTCAAGCCGGCAGGATGTAAGTGTCTACAAGTAGCCGGTGGGAGCCGGCATTCCCCCTTACGCGGGGGAGCCTCCCATAGACAGGATACAGGAACCAGCGAAATTACAGGGGGAATCATGTCAGTACGGGAACAGAACCTTGACACCATAGCACCGGTCTTGGCAACCTTTTCGATCAAGCAGACGGGCGGTGTCGATGACCTCAAGGACGACCACATCGGTCAGGCGGTCGAACTGACGGGCAACTATGAGGTCGGGCCGATCACGGACGGCGGTCAACTCCTCGGGAAACTTGTCAGCCTCACTCTCTCCGACGGCGACGACGGTGATCGCCTGGCTACCGTTCAGGTCGGCGGTGTCTGTCGGCTGCCGATCTCATCGACGTACCCGTCGCCTGCCGACCGCATCGTGGGCGGAGGCAGCGGCACGGTGAAGCAGGCGCCGGCGCTTACCGGCGACGATCCGGCCGGCGGTAATATTGCCAGGGGGACGGTCCTGGAAGTGAACGGCACGACGGACTGTCTCGTTCTTCTCAACTAACAAGGGGGTCACATGGATCTAAATACGATGTTCGATGCCGCCGCCGGAACGCGGGCGGAAGCCGATGCCGGCAGGGAGTCTCTTGTGGGCCAGGTGGATCTTTCGCGTGCGGCCGGGGTCGAAGTGAACCGCGATTTCTACGTTGAGGCCGAAGCGCGGGGGGCGACGCTTTCGGAACTGCTCGAACATGAGGAGTACGACCCGACACCTGCGGGATGTCCGCTGGACGCTTTCGAGCGGCAGCTTGCGCTGGCCGGGATTCGCCTGAGTGGGAAAGCGCCGACCACGGTCGAGCAGTTCTTCCAGAAGGCGGCGGCCCTGATGCCGGAGTTCATGCTGCGGGAGATCAAGAAGGGTCAGGCCATGCGTCCGGAACTGCGGCGCCTCGTGGCCAACAGCACGGCTGTAGCCAGCAACCGCTACACGCCGTTCCACGTCGACACCTCCAATACTAACAGGTTCTCGTTGCGACCGATCGGCGACGGCGCCGAAGTGCCGCATCTGCTGGTCACCGAGCAAACGCACGCCGTCAACGTGGCGGACTATGGGCTGGCGCTGCGGGCTAGCTACAAGGCTCTCCGCTACCGCACCACGTCGCAGTTCCGGGTCCTGCTCTGGTACATCGGGTTCCGGATGCAGACGGACAAGATCGCGATGGTCGTGGACTGCATCATCAACGGCGATGGTAATGACAACGCGGCCTCAAAGATCAATTCGGCCACCGGCGGGTCGCTGACGTACGATGATCTCATCTCGCTGTGGGCCCAGTTCGCGCCCTTCGAGATGAACACGATCATCTGCCACGTCAACACCCTCAAGACCATCCTGACCATGGACGAGTTCAAGGACCCGCTGGCCGGGTACCGCTTCCAGAATCGCGGCGATCTGTTCAGCCCGCTCGGCGCCACGCTGATCCGGTCCGATGAGGTACCGACGGACTTCGTGATCGGTATGGATCATCGCTTCGCCGTGGAGGAAGTGGTAACGCAGCCGCTGGCCGTCGAATACGACAAGATCATCGAGCAGCGCTTTGAGGAGGCGGTCATCTCCGAGTCCGTCTCGTATGCCAAGGTGATCGGCGACGGTTCGGTGATTCTTGACACGGTGTGGTCATAAGACGTGCGGAGCCCGGAGCTTTCCGGGCTCCGTGCCGTAAAGCAGGGGAACCATGCAGAACAAGCTCATACAATCTTCGGCGCTGGCGCCGCTCGGCGAATCGTTCGGGCGGAGACTGTTGCAGGTGGCGGCGGGAGAATTCAGCGGACGGCTGGCGGCGCTCATGCAGTCGTCAGCCGGCGACATTGCCTTGTCCTACGCAGACCCTCCGTACACCTCGTGGTCGAATCTGCAAACGCTCGTGTCGGACGCCGCCGACACGGCTTTCGACTGTCTCATCGAGACCAGCGGGGATATCCACCTCGTTTACACGGCGACCGGCACCTGCTACCTGGTGACTCGGAAGCTGACGCTCTCGGGCGGGACCTGGTCAGCCGGCTCCCAGGTGACGATCTACGACGGCGGTCAGTGTTACAGTCCGTCAATCGTCCGCGAATCGTCGGGCAAGCTCTGGGTGAGTTATGCCTGCTTTTCCCCTCCCGTGTGCACTCTGTACATCAAGTCGTCGGCCGACGGCGGGGCAAGCTGGGGGTCGGGAGGCTCGGACGCGGGCACCGAACTGGCCGGTCCGAGCATGAATCTCTGGGCCAAGACGCTGATCGGTTTGAACGACGTCATCGTGATCTACACGATTGACCTGCAGAAGATTGCCATGTGTTGCCGTCCGCTCAGTGGTGGCGGCTGGACCTCGGAGTTCGTGATCAGTAGCGGCGGTTCCTTTTCGCAGAACTTTGACGCTGCGGTCAGATCCGACGGGCTTCTGGCTCTCGTTTACGAGGCGCAGGGACTGTACTACCGTGAGTACGATGGGAACGGCTGGAGTCCCGTAGTACAGATTGACTCGGCGGTCTGCACCTCGCCCAACGTATTCTTTCGGGCGCAGGCTCCGGCCATCCTGTACCTGTCACTTTTTAACGGAACCCAGCACGTGGTCAAGTACTCGGTGCGCAGGGCAGGGGTTTTCACGGCACCGGAGGCGCTTGACCGGCGTGCCTGCCCGTTTGATTCGGTGATCCTGTTTGACGCGTCATCCGAGTCCTTCGAGGATCGCACAAGCGAGGCGGCCAGTGGCACCGTCGGCGATCTTTACCATTCCAAGTCCGGTTGCCTGGTCGGAGACACCGGCGATCAGATTTATCTGGGGATGGAGGCGCCGTTTCGTTACGCGCATTTTGTTCTGTCAACGGCCGGAAGCGGCGGCACCGTGAGCTACACCTACTGGGACGGCAGCGTTTGGAAGTCGTTGACGCCGGCGGGCGGGATGTCGCACCTGGATGCCGCTACCGAACGAATACTTCTGTGGCAGGATTACATGCACGTCCCTGACGACTGGCAGAAGTGCTCCATCGATTCGCTCAACCGGTTCTGGATTCGGATCGAGGTCATATCATCATACGCCACCGGGCCGGTCGGGACACAGGCAACGGCCGTCTCGGAGCTACATAAGCTGATCGTGAGGAGGTGAGGTCATGTCGTACACAAACGCCGACCAGGTCAGGCATCACTTGGTGGCACGGTTCCCCATCCAGGGACGTGTCAGCAACCAGGCTGTTGTCATAAGGTCGGACGATTACATATCGTTCTACGGCGGCGCCGTTGATCAGTCCTCACTGGTCGTAAAATCGCTTCAGGCAAACGAGCCGACCCGCGTTGACGTGACGCTCGGCGCTGGACGCAATGCCCTGGGTACATCGCCCCTGGTGCCGGGATCAGTGGTTGTGGCATCGGACAGCTCCCTCGGCACGGTCTATGTCGAAAACGCCGACTACGTCGTTGACTATGAGACCGGTGAACTCATGATCAAGGACGGCGGCTCCTTGTCGGCTGGCCAGGACGTGACCGCCTGGTGCATCGCCTACCGGGAGTATACGGCCGGTGCCGACTACGAGGTGCGGGCCGATCGGGGTGAAATCCGTAGGCTCGCCGCCGGCGACATCGCCGGCGGGGAAACCCTCTGGCTGGATTACAGCCCGGTTTACCAGACGTTTGACGATGAGGTTGTGAACAACGCGGTGATCACGGCCAACGGCTTGGTCGAACGCGAAGTGGACAAGGACCGGCAGTTCGGTGCCGATCCGATGCTGGTTACGGCTGCCACATATCGGGCGCTGGAAGTGGTCTGCCGCACGTCCGCGGTGCGCGAACTGTCCGGCACGGACAGCGGTGACAGGAAAGCCCTGGCCTGGATGAAGCTGGCCGAAGAATACGCGGCGGAAGCAGCCAGGCTCCTGCGGTCATTTCGGCCGCCCGGTATGAACGCATCGGCGCCGAGGCGGGCGTAAAGGGGGAATCATGCTTAGCGGACTGGAATTGCTTAAATCACGCCGGGCCTGGTTCGTACCCGACGTCGTAATCTGGGGATTGCCGGGTCTGGGGCAGGTGCAGTATCTGACTCAGGAAAACGTCGACTCCACGACCTCAGTATTGTTCGGCGCCGGTGAAGTCGGTCAGGCCGAGCAGGAAATCTCGTTCAGCGAGCTTACCGATCACCGAGGAAACCAGCTCCCTGACTCCATCGGCGCGGCGAGGGTCTTTCCGCGATCAAAGGAGGGACACCTGGTCTTTGTTGTCGGCCAGGAATCAAACGAGAAATTCAAGATTGCCCGCGACCCCGACGCGCCGACCGCGGTCACGGCCGACCTGCTGATCTTGGAAATGGGTGAGTAAGTCGCGCCGGACATCCGGTCGGGCTGAGGCGCAAAAGACGGCTGACCGGCTTCTTTTCGATCTCATACTGCGTGGCTACAAGTCGCTGTGTAAACAGGTAGACGAAAACATGAAACCGGGGGATTGGCTTAAGATGATCGAACTCCATCGCAAGGTATCGCCGGACAAATCGGCGCAAAAGGAACTCTGGGAAAGCCTGGAGAAGATTCGCCGCGAGATTCTGGCGGGGAAGAAGGTCGAGGTACAGGCTCGTGACGGTAAGGATGAACGTGCCGGAAGCAAGAAGTAGACCGCCGTTTCAGGTGCGGCGCCCGGGCGGCCGGCGCCGGAGTCAACTCGTTCAGGCGGGCTGTCTCATGAAACACTGGTTGCTTGTATTCCTGTTGTTGCCGGTGCCGGCTCAGGCCGGGAGTTTTACGCTTGGAGCCGGCAGCTACGACGCGGATGCGTCCTATATGTCCAAGCTGGCCACTGGGGACAATTACGGATCGGGCGATTACATTCAGATCTACGAGGATGGATCAAGCACCGGTCGCTATCGCGCAGTCGCTGACTGGCCGGAGCTGAAGGATTCTCTGTACGGGGAAGCGGTTACGTCGTGCAGCTTGTTTGTCAAACTGCATGAGTCCGACAGCAAAGGCGCGACCACCATGCAGTTCGGTGTCTACGGCCTGCTGAGGCACTCCGTTGAGACGGAGATCTGCTGGGATTCGGCGCAGAAGGACCCCGGCGGCGTGGCCTGGACAACGGCCGGGGCCGACGGAAGCGGCACCGACAGAACCAGCACCATGTATGACGTGCATACCGGGGTGGGCGACACGATTGCCGGTGAGTGGTTCGCGTTCGACGTGACGTCACTGGTCCAGACGTGGGACGGAACCGATACGGCGAACGCACAGGGGTTTATGATTGCGCCGATCGAGGATAGTCACAACTGGAAAAACATCCTCTTCTGCAGTGACGACCACGCGACAACCGGAAACAGACCATACGTAAAAGTGGCCACGACCGAGGGCGGCGAGGTGCTGCTCCCGCGACGCAGGAAGTTACTCACAGGAGGTAGATAACGTGAAGAGACTGTTGGTTTGGCTGGTGCTCTGCCTGACGATCCCGGGTGCTCTCAATGCGTTTGGGATTGTTAACAGGACCGCCACGCGAGACACGCTTTCGATACCGTTCCAGGTGCTTGACAGTCTGGCCAAACCGGTCGATCTGGCCGGCGGTGACTCGGTGTATGTCACCGTCTTTTCACCCGGCGGGACGGTGGTCTTCAAGGACTCGATGGCTTACGATGACGCCAGTCTCAAGTCCTACGATTGGGAGGATTTCAACGGCGGCAAGCATTACGCGTACACCGAACAGGTGTCTGTCCTTGACGGATCGAGCACGGCGGACGGGGTGTTCACCTACATATTGGTTGTCGACGACAACACGGGTGCAGACCTCATCACGCCGGTCCACGGGTACTTCCAGATCATCAACTCGAACTTCGAGAGCGGGCTGGATTCAGCCGGGCTGGCGGCGGAGCGCTCCGGCAGGGCGCTTGACAGCCTGCACCTGATAATCGACTCGCTCCTGGCGGCACTGGACACGCTTCAGAATCAGGACGATTGGGTTTCATCGCTTACTGCCACCGACAATATCGGCATCAACCTTGACGACGTGACGGGGACGCTTGACGCTGCAGAGATCGGTGCCGGTGCGGTAACCGCCGAGAAGATAGCCACCGGTGCCATCACCGGCCCAAAGCTGGCCTCGGGTGCCATCACTGCGGCGGCGTTTACAGCCGGCGCCATCACGTCGGGAGTGATCTCCGGCGATGCCATCGGGGCATCGGAGGTAGCGGCCGGCGCCGTGGAGGAAATAGCCCGGGAGATCTGGCGCAATCGGGACACCGCCCACGTGGACAGCTCCGATATCGGGACCTGGCTGGTCAACAACCTTCAGGGCGGTTCCGGCGGGACCGACTCGAGTTCAATCGCCCGGTGGGTATGGAACACGCCGCAGGCCAACCACACGACCGCCGGGACGTTTGGCGGATATCTGGATGCCGAAGTATCCACCGCCGGCTCCGGTTCCGGTTTGTACGCCTTTGGGTTTCAAACCTACGACTCGGCACTTCAGCAGGTGATTCCGCATGTCCGGCTGGCAATACGAAACCTCGATCAGACGGCCCTGGTTGCCACAGGGATCACCGGCAACGACGGTTGCGTCGACTTCAATCTCGACAGTGACAGCTTCCTCGTGGTGGCCGCCGCGACTGGTTACGGCTTTGCCGGCTACGATACGGTGGTCGTTGCCGGGAACGGCGTGGACACGATTTACGGGTACAGCTTCGATCCCGGGACGCCTGCGTCGCCGGATTTGTGCCGGGTGTACGGGTTTGTAAGCAACGTTCAGGGGCAACCTGAAAACTATGCCGCCGTGTCGGCGTCTCTGCCGCGCGGCGTAGCACGATCGGGAAACCTGCTGGTCTCGCCGTTCTCTGTTTCCACGCAGACGGACTCGGCCGGGTATTTCTATCTGGATGTCATCCCCTCCGATTCCCTGATCGGCGAGGACACGCGGTACGAGATCTCCATCAGCCGGCAGGACGGGACGATTCTGCGGCGGCGATTCACCGTGCCTGCCACGACCAGCTGGCAGCTTGTCTGGTAAGGCGAACACTAACGATGGTAAACAAAGGGGGTTGTGTTGGAAGCGTTCATCGGTAACCCGATGTCCTTGATCGGATTGCTGGGCACGGTCGGCCTGACGCTGATCGGTTACCTGGCGAAGCGTTACGTTATCCCGTTTCTCAAGGTCGGTAAGCGTCAGAAATATGCTCTGTACATCGCAGCGATTGCGGACGAGCTGACCGACGAGTTGCGGGCCACGTACCCTGAACGGGAGTGGCTGGGCCACCTGGACGAGGCAGTGGACAGCCTGATCGACATTTGCGGTGTGTCACCGGATATAGCGCGACGGGCCGTGAAGGCATCGGCCGCGCGCAAGTGAACGAAAGAGCCGCCCGTCGGGGCGGCTCTTTTTCACGTGCTTTGCTCAGTAGCAGGGCGGAGACGCGCGTTCCATGAGGAAGTTGATATAGTAGACGACGTCCGTGATGTTGATGTAGTGGTCACAGTTGGCGTCGGCCCGGGCGGCTCCGCCTGTGGGGGGAGGTCCGCCTCGTGCTATGAAATCAACCAGGATAATCAAGTCAACGATATCGGTGACTCTGTCATCGTTGTAGTCGCCGTTGACGTACACCTGCGTGCAATTCGCGCGAACGAGCACAGTTGAAGCTCCGCGGTAGCTGGTTGCATCTCTGCCCACGGCGCGGACAAAATACAGGCTGTCCTCGTTCGTCCCGGACTGCTGCAGGACGAGCGACCAGCCGTCGGCGCCGGTGAAATCGATACCGACCAGCGTGCGCTCGACCGTCCACGACCCGGCCAGTAGTGAGATCATGACGTCCACTCGTTGCCAGGTGCCGTTCACGGCGATCTCAGGATAGTCCGTGTCGTCACGCCAGCTCAGGTGCTGGATCGTCCCCGTCAGCGGGTTGGCAACCGAGACTACGTGGGTGCTGTCCGGTTCGGTCGGCCCGCGAAAACCGTCGACCGTAAGGTAAAGCGCCGGTTGGCCGGACAGCCCGAGGATGACGATGCGTTCTTCCTCCTCCTCCCAGGTTCGCAGCGAGTGGTAATCCGGGCTTCGGAGGAAATCCAGTTCAAGGTTGTCGCCGTGAGAGGCAGAATATGCCGCCAGTCCCGTGTAAAGGTCCTCGTCATACGTTCCCGTGTTCGCCCGGGTGCTGAAAAGGACAGCCAACTGTTCGGCGACCATCTCCATCGTCTCGGAACCACTCACCAGGCTGGTCACGCCGCGGTCGGCCCAGGCCTGCAGCGCCACCGTGGCCGCGACGGGACCGCTGTAATACGTGCCGTACTCGCCGTTGACGGCCAGGTTGCCGTCCAGAGGATTGCCGTTGGCATCGCCGACGATCAACTGGCTCATGGGCGTAAGCCCGGCCGAGTATTCCGTCCGGCCTTCGGAACGGTACATCTCGACGGTGGACAGGTTGTCGTCGGCGCAGGTCATGATGACGCTCAGCGGCGGGCAGATGTCCTCGCCGTTGTCCGGTGTGGTGATTACGGGGATAGGCGGTGTCGGTTCCAGGTAGACGGTGGTTAGCACCGACGAGCTCCGCCCGAGCGTATCATAGATGGTGGTACGCAGCGTGTACGTTCCTTCGGTCAGCGACGAGAAATCCCACTTGTAGCTGAATCCGGAGCCGCTTGCCTGGTCGGACAGGCCGTCGCGAAGCGGCCGGTAACCGTCGTAGTCCCGGGTGATTTCCACGAACGACCCCCCGGTGGAGTATTCGAACGAGGCGTAGTCAACGGCATCGGAACCTGACGTATCGAAACACCACAGGTCGACGTCGGCGTACAGCACGTCTCCCGCCCGGGGTGAAAGCACCGCAGTCTGTGGAGCGGTGGCCGTGCCGCCCGTGCCGCCGGGTATCCCGGACGCTTCCAGCACCAGGCGGCCGGGGAAGTTGTAATAAGCATTGTCGACGAGGTCGATCCAGCCTATCGACTCATCCCAGATGTTAAAGGTGGTGCACTCGATGGGCAGGGAATCGGTTACCACGGCCGCGTTTACGGCCGGGTCGATGGGATTGGCGATGTAGAAGCCGGCGAAAAACGGGCCGTCAACGATAATCGGCGTATCCAGCGGAATCCAGATGTCGAAGTAACCTCCTCCGGCCGGGACCTCCAGCATGTAATCGGCTGATATGGCCAGCAGCACCCCGGGGATCGGACAACCGGGAACGGTGGTGTAGTCGACGTCCTCGATGTCGACCGAAACCCGCAGGGGAGTGGCGGCGTCGAACATCATTGACATGTTCACCGCGGTGACCATGAAGGGGTACGGGTCGGTGCAGCCGGAGGCAGGGTCAAGGAGCGACTTGTACAGTTCCTGTCCGGTCACCCAGGCGTCGATGCGCCAGACGATGTCGCTGTGTCCGACCAGAATGCACGTGTCGGCGGCGGCAAGCGTCGGCGCCTCCAGCAGTTCTCCCGGTGCGGCATCGCCGATTCTCTCCAGCCGGGCCGTTCGTTTCCCCTCGGCCATCGGGGACGATACCGAAACGATCAGGGCAAGCCCGAGGGCAGCGGGCAGTCGAAGTACAGTCAATGGCGCTCCTCCGGTTGCGAATCAGGCTCTTACTCTTGATTATCGAGCGATTTCAGGTATACTTGACAGCAAAGCCGAGCAATCTGAGGTTCAGAAGGCAAGAGCAGCAGTGGGACAGCAGTTCAACAGAGCGACCGAAGACGGCCCGCCGAGAGGGCGTAAGCCGGATTGGCTGAAGGTGCGCGCGATCGGAGGACCGCGGTTCGGTCAGGTCAGCGCCCTGTTGAAGGAGTATGGCCTGAACACCGTCTGCCAGGCGGCCAACTGCCCGAACCGTGGCGAATGTTTCGGTCGCGGCACGGCCACGTTCCTGATTCTCGGTCCGATCTGCACCCGCAACTGCCGATTCTGTGATGTCCCCGGCGGCACGCCGGTTAAGCCGGATGCAACCGAACCGGCCCGGGTGGCCCTGGCGGCCCGGCGCCTCGGCCTGCGCCACGTCGTCGTGACCTCGGTGACCCGGGACGATCTTCCGGACGGCGGGGCAGGACAGTTTGCCGGGTGCATCGAGGAACTTCGGCGGCGGCTGCCGCAATGCACGGTAGAGGTTCTCACCCCGGACTTCAAAGGAGTACCCCGGGGGCTGGACATCGTTATGAGCGCGCGTCCGGATGTTTTCAACCACAACGTTGAGACCGTCGAGCGTTTGTATCCTGAAGTCAGGCCGGCGGCGGATTACCGTCGCTCGTTGCAACTGCTGCAGCGGGCCAGGCGCGAGTTCGGGGCGGTAACAAAATCAGGACTGATGGTGGGCCTTGGGGAAACACGCGATGAGTTGACCAGTGCCTTCGTCGACCTGGCCGAACACTCAGTCACCATTCTGACCATCGGACAATACCTGTCTCCATCTTCGGACCACCTCCCGGTCGTCCGGTACGTTCCTCCCGAGGAGTTCGAGCTTCTGGGTCGCCTGGCCCGGGACGCCGGGATACCGAACGTCCAGTCGGGACCACTCGTCCGTTCGTCTTACCGGGCGGACCGGTTCTCTCCTGATTCATAGTCGTTCTCCGAGCGCAAAATTTCAACAGATCATTGGACGGCCGTGCTCATTTCCTCGCTTCTTCCGATAGTAAACCAGACACGTCGATGCAGAGAGGACAACCATGGTCGGACCCGAGAAATCGCGAATTGTCGTCGTCGATGACGAGCAGTACATCTGCAACATCATTGTCGAGTTGCTGTCCAACGGTGAGGATGAGATCGTTTCCTTCTGCGACCCGCACCGGGCGCTGGAGCATATCAGGTCTCATCCGGTCGATCTTGTGCTGACGGACCTGGTGATGGGGAGGTCTTCCGGTGTCGAGGTGCTGGAGACCACGCTCAAATACCACGACGACGCGATTGTTATCCTGATCACCGCCCACCCGACGGTACAGACCGCCATCTCCGTGCTCAAACGGGGGGCCTACGATTTCCTCGTGAAGCCGTTCAAACTTGAGCTGCTCCGGGCGACCGTACGGCGCGGCCTGGCACATCAGAAGGTGGTCAGGGACAACCTGCGGCTGCGCGGCCAGGTCGAGTTTCTCAAGGTGGCCAATACCGCGGCGCCGAACGGCGACATCGACGAATACCTGCGGATGGTTCTAAGGTCATGCATCACTGAGCTTTCCGCGACCGCCGCGACGATCCTCGCGGTCGATCCGGCCACCGGAAAAGTTTCCCGAAAAATCCATGAAACCGACGACGGCGCGGATATACAGGGGCTGCTCGACGAGTCTACACTGGAACCGTTCACGTTGACCAAGAGCGTTAAGCCTATCATAAACAGTGAACGGGTGACGGTTGACGGCGAGCAGGTGACCAGGATCTTTATATCCAAACCAATCATCCTGGGTTCCCGCTGTCACGGCGTTATCAACCTGCTTGTCATGACGCGGTTCGAGAGCGTGACGCCGGGTCAGCTGGACGTGTTGACAATACTGGCCAACTCCGCCGCCTCGGCCATAACCAACGCCCATCTTTACCAGGACCTCCAAACGTCATACCTGCAGGCTATCCGGGCGCTGGCAAACGCCATTGAAGCTCGCGACGCCTACACGGCCGGTCATACCGACCGCGTCATAAAACTGGCTGCACTGGTCGCCCACCGACTGGGATGGGATGAGTCACGCATCAGCGATCTCATCATGGGCTGCACTCTCCATGACATCGGCAAAATCGGCGTCCCCGACTGCATCCTGAACAAACCCAGCAGGCTGGACGACGAAGAGCGCCGGCGGATGATCCGCCATCCCTCGCTCGGCCTTCGCATTATTCGCGGGATTCGGCTCTTCAAACCGTCGATTCCGTACATTATCGCCCACCACGAGCGGTACGATGGCAACGGGTATCCCAAGGGACTCAAAGGCGAGGAAATTCCCATCGAGGGCCGGCTGCTGGCCGTCGTTGACACCTTCGACGCCATCATGTCCGACCGCCCTTACCGTTCCGGGGCGCCCCTGGACGTGGCCGTCCGGGAACTGATCGATAATCGCGGAACCCAGTTTGACCCCGAACTCGTAAATGTCTTTCTGAACCTTATCCAGAGCGGCGGAGTCAATTTCCAGGAACTATACGGCCGGGAGGCCGGGGCGAGCTCGTCGGAGAGTGTGCCGCCTACCGAAACGGCACGGGCGTAAAGGAAATCAGCAGAATCACCATAGCCGCGATACCCATGGCCCGTGCCGTCGGGCTGGTGGCACGGCGGTCATCCATTGTCGGCGGGTGAGCCACGCCGAAGATAAATCCGAAGGCGGCAAAGACCCACCAGACCGGAGAGCCAAAGCCCATGGCCAACAGGCCGATCATCGCAATCCACCCCAGCACCTTCTGCCTTCTCATGGTCAGTCCGTAGACGATATGGCCGCCGTCAAACTGGCCCACCGGCAGCAGGTTCATGGCCGTCACCAGCAGTCCCACCCACCCGGCGAAGGCAGCTTCCGTGAAGACGTAAAACGAGCCCGGGGGGGCACTGCCGACGAATATGGGCACGAGAAAGCGCATCAGGAGAGATTCCCCCTCCAGAGAGAAGGCCAGTTGGTCGATCGGCACGAGTTCGGAGGGCAGGATAACGCTCCGTGACAGGCCGTAGATCAGCCAGGCTATAGCCACCACCCACCCGGCAATGGGCCCGGCCGCGCCAACCTCGATCAGGTCCCGGCGGTTCCAGAACGGGGACTTTGATTTAATGATAGCCCCGAAGGTTCCGATGATGTTCGGCGCCGGGATGAAGTAGGGCCACGACGTAACGATCCCGCGCCGCCGACTGGCCGCGAAGTGACCCATCTCGTGAACGAACAGGATGGAGATCATGGCCAGGGTGAATTCAAGCCCGGCGCCGCGGCCGAGGGCGCCAAGAGTCCGGTCCATGACTTCCGACCAGGTGGCCGCGCCGGCCTGGCTCTTGAAGAAGACGGGGACGAAGTAGACCGAGAACAGGGTCAGGACAAAGAGCACGAGGTTGACCACGGGGATCCGAAACCGGCGCCGGGGATCAATCGTCAGCGTCAGGTGCTCGTCGGATTCATGCAGCGTGAAACTGTACCCGGACAGGCGAAGCCGTTCCCTGAAAAGCTTGTTGGTCCGCTGCCGCTCGTAGCGGTAGCTCATGGTTACGACGATCCGGCGGCCGTGACGATACACGGCGTCGATGACGAACAGATCGTGCAGCAGCGGTCCGAGGAAGTTGATGTCCGGTGAGTGCTCGGAGTCGGCCATGCCGTATTATACCGCGCCGGGCGTTCAGGGAACACAAAAAAGAAGCGAGGGTCCCAGACCCTCGCTTCTCAACATGTATGTCTAAACAGTCGTTGTCGACAGTTTAGCTCAGACCGTCGATTGTCCAGTCGCCAATTGGACCAGGACCATAGTTGAAGTAGTAATCAACCATGTACTGAACATCCGCGGCGTCGATGTCGCCGTCGCCGTCAACGTCACCCAGGTGCTTGAACGGATACGGACCCGGGCCAATTAAGTTGACATACTCGGCCAGGCAAATGATGTCGGACAGGCAGACCTTGCCGTCATCATTTACGTCGCCGCGACCGAAGCCGACCCACTTGTTCACCAGTATGGCCAGATCCGCAACCTTCTCGTCGGCGACCGCAGTATTAGCGATTCCGTCAACGGTGAAGGTAGCGATGGCGAACTTGAGGGTTCCGTTCTCCTCGAAGTCATGCTCAATGTAGCAGTAGGCCGCATCCTGATCGTCCGCACCGTCCATGTCGTGACCGTACGTCTGACCCGGAGGCTGACTCCAGTAGAAGAACAGCGAGTCGAAGTAAATGCGATCCGCCGAGGTAACGCACTGCTGGCGCTCCAACGGCGTGACGTTCTTTATCGGCTCGAAGCCGGGGCCGAACGGCAGCTTGATGAAGCCCATCTGGGCGCCTGCCGGGTTCGCACCGTCTGTTACCCAGGCAGCCGAGACATCACGATCGATGAACGTGGTGTCAAAGCCATCCGGGTTCCAGTCGGAGTAGAAGTCGTGGTCGAAGAACCCGCCAAACTTCCAACCGGGCACAGCGTTGCCGTTGCGCTCATGGAACTGGATGATCTCTACATGGACGTTGTTAAGCAGAGCGTACTCGGGAACGAGCATATCGACTGCGCCGAACGTCTTGGTGACGGCCTGCAGACCCATGGTTGAGTCGTTGTCAAACGGGGCCTCTTTGAGGAGATCCCAATCCCAACCACCGGCACCGTCGTCGAAGTTCTGGACGGAGTCGACGTAGCCCTTGTAGATGACGTCACCGCGGACCTCGACATAGGCTGACGTCGCGGCGTCCCAGATCTCGCCGAGCAGCTGGTCGGGGACCAGAGCCGGTTTGCACGACTCGTCGATAATGTTCGGATCCGGCTGTATGGACCACCAACCGTTGACTTCACCGCCGCCGGTCCACCAATCCTGCGAGTTGAGCGCAAGACGACGCTGGCTCACGCCGTAGGCGTAAAAGCCCTGGTAGTTGCCGGCAACGTAGCCGTCAATTGAAAGGTTCACGCCCCAGTCACCGGTACCCATACGGGCGCTGTTGACGACGATCTGCTCGTTGGCAGCACCAACGCCGAAGTACAGCCTGGTGGTATCCATCAAGCAGCCACCGACCAGCGTAAGCGTGACCTGCGGCATACGGGTGTTGTCGTTAAAGAAGTAGTCCGGATCGTTGTGCGCCGCGAACTCGACAAAGAAGGGATGCGGGCCGCGAGACACTTCCGGACCGTTGACGTGCACCGTAATGTCGGCCAGATCACCGGGAGCCGTGACGAAGCCACCGCCTGCCGGTTCGAAGACGTCACCAGGTGACGATTCGATCAAGAAGATCGGCACACCGAGAGCAGCGCTGTTGACAGTGCTGCGTCCAGCGTCAGCGCGAGGATCGACCCAGGTTTCGAAGTCGATCGCCGGTACGCTGCGGTAGGCCGGCTTCTTGAAGGGCGAGCTGCCCAGAGTCATCTGGTCGGCCATCCCTTCGGTCAGGGCGGCAAAGCCCTCACGGACGGTGCTGAAGCCGGGAGCGCCACCAGGAGTGGTGGTGTTAGCGGCTTCATCGGCCACCAGCGTCACGATGAGATCTTCCGTGCACCCGCTGTTGGTGTACACTTCCTCAAACGTGATGAGGGTGTCGTACGGCGAGCCAAACGGCACGGCGACAGCGTCCGTCCACTTGAGAATCTCAAGACGCGGACGATCCGCACCCTTTGTCAGGTCGTACAGAGTGCCCCATGCGTCGGCAAAGACCACGTGAACTTCACCATAGGAGTCAACACCCATGGCACCCGAGGCGCCCTGGTTGTTGGCGGCACCGTGGTCAATACGACGGTTGAACAGCTCTTCGCCGGTTTCAGCGTCGAAGAAGGACAGGTAACCGAGGTCACCCGAGGTGCCGCCGGAGAATCCCATGAGGATGTCCGGACGGCCGTCCGGCTCGCAGCTCATGACGCCTTCGAACCGGATCCAGTTCTCCCACGCCGCTCCGGCTATCGTCGGAGGTGTGGTGGCGTAGTCAAGCTGGCCGGTAAACCGGCTGTAAGCCAGTACCGAACCGCCGAGCACGCCGAAATCGGCTCCCCACGTATAGGTGGTGAGCAGGAATACTCGAGCCGCATCGACGATCGGATGTGTCGTCAGGGTGCGCTGCGAGAAGTCCGTGCTCAGGACACTACCGTCGAGGGAAGCCAGGCGATAGAAACAACCTTCGTAGGCGTTGTTCACGTTGGCGCTCGTCGAGTTGGAACTGCAGTACAGTTCGCCATCATAGTACGAAACGCCGGAGTTGAACGTCTCGGTGCCGGGGATGTATTCCTCCACACCGTACAGGTCGTCTGCCTGCAGACCGTCGCCGGCCGCAAGGCTCCAGACCAGATCACCAGAGAAGGCGTACAGAGCCACTACGTCACCCTCGACACCGGTTGTGAAGAGAGAGAAGTAGAGGTTGTTGCCGTCGGTGGCACCGGAACGCAGCGTGTTACCGATCATCTGAACCTTGTAACCATTGCCGGCCCACCCCGCGTACGGCAGGCCGTCGGCGGCGTTCGCCGCGTAGATCCAGCCTGCGTCGTCAGAGAAGTAGAACACTTCCTGGCTACCGTCATCCAGAACGATAAAGTTACCGTACCGGATGGAGTTCATCAGCTCGAAACCGCCGCCGGTGTTCGCCGGCGTGGCCTCCCACACCTGCACAATCGGACCGCCGACAGTGGTCATGTCATAGGCCGACACGGCCGCAGCCGTACCGCCGGCCACGAACAGGACCGGCTTCTGCACCGGCGTGCCGCCATCGTCGATATAGACATCGACAATGGTCGGGATGCAGCGGATGTTGCCGCCGATGGCATTCGGGAACGCACTGACGTCAATCTGATCAAGAAGAGCGCCCGAAACCAGGTCGAAGATGTAGTACCCACCCGACACGGCGGACGAGAAGGCCTGCACTACATAGTCGTCCCAGATGATCGGACCGGAAGTGATGACACCCAAGGTCGGGTGCTCCCACTGCCAGTTAAGGTTCAGGTCGCACCAGGCGTCGCCAATAGCGTCCATGGAGTGGCCGGTACGGGCGAAGTCGTGAGCAACCGTGGACCAATCGTCACCGGGCACACAGACGAACTCGGTGACGGGGACAGAGCAGAAGTAGACTTCTGCTATCAGGTTGTCGTAGTATCCATCCTCTTCGAAAATGGAGTACCACGTACCTCCGTATTGGTACCACGCGCCGCCGTTGACCCGTATGCCAGTCCGGTCTTCGGTTATGCACGATGCGTTACCGCCGGCTGAAAAGTCATACATAATAGCGACATAGAAGTCACCGAGGACCTGAATGCCCCCGGGGATTACCACTTCCGTCCACCCAGAGTAGAACACAGGGCTCGGCACCGGATAGCTCGCGATAAGAGCGCCGGGTCCGGCCGCGCCGCCGTCAGCGTGAATGTTGACCACGGCTTGGGCCAAACCGTCGCCGGCTATGTCGTAATAGTAGAAGCCGACTTTCTCAACGCGATTGATCGGTGCGCCCTTGACTCTCTGGGCCCAGCCGGTCTCGCCAAATGCCCAAAAGTACTGGGCTCCTGTCATATTAAGGGCCTGATTCTCGCAAATGTAGAATTCGTCCCTACACAGTTCGACACGGACCAGTGCTCCTTGCTCTTCACCGCCACCTTCGTCCAGCCAGCCGACGCTCAGCCCGGTGCGCTCCCACTGGAGCACGCCCGGGACGTCCATGAAGTTCACGGATGCGCCGGTCATGCCTGGGTTGCTGGCGATTGAGTTCAGACCAAGCAGCACGAAGCCGGTCGACTGATCGTCGCTGGTCATCTTGATACTGGCATGCCACGGGCCGATCACCACAAGGTTGTGGGATGTGAAGTCGACATAGAGGTTCTCCCACGGGATGCCGATATCGATGTTGCCGGTAACAGGGAAGAGGTTGGCCAGTCCGCCCGGATACGTTTCCGTTGCCAGCGGGCCGGCTACCATGTCGATGTTACCCATGCCGTCATCCGGCCAGATGGAGACCTCGAAGGTATTGGTGCTCGTGGCATCATAGCCTACAAGGTCGCCAAAGAACCAGGCCGGGATCAGGTGCTGGACTCTGACCGTCTTGACCGTGTCCGGACCTTCGGAGACGAACCGCGCCGCAAAACCGTTGAGCAAACGGCCGCTCGCCCAGTCAGGATCCGGGTTAATCCAGAGACCCACGTACCCGGTACCGCCAGCCAGGCCATCGGCCCAGAAGCAGTCCGAGTAGAAGATGCAGTAGTCGGCATAGATGTCGTAGTTGGGGTCAACAGCGCCGCCCCAATTCGCTATGTTGGAATACCACACCAAGTCCACCGGGTCGTAGATCGAGCCTCTGCCCGTGCCGGTTGCCGTACCGCCCATCGCGACGTAGCCACCGTCATCCGAGTCGTAGAGTACCTCATCAGTGGGGTCTCCACCAGAGCACGACCACGCGATGTGGTAGTTCGAGCCGGTGATCTGCACGGGAGTCGCGAACGGGAAGTAGTAGTACCCGTGGTTGACTCCGTACGTGATGGCGCCGGTGTTCCAGGACTCCTGGTACAACAGGTTGCCCGGGATACCGCCGGCATCGTCGTACACGCTGATCACGACATCGGGAACACCTAAGCCGTCGCCGTCGATGATGTCCCAGATCCACATCATGGAACCGTAGACCTCGGCGTAGTACTCGTTCGGGATGTCAAAGCGCATGGCAATCGCCGATCCGTCATTCACATCCCAGCTAAAGTCGAACGCCGTGGCCGGGTCCCAGTAGCTGATGAAGTCGCAGGTCGTGGTGTCGGGCGCGGTTCCCTGCGGCGGGGTCTTCACCGGAGTTGGCATCTGCTTAAGGTCAGCCAGATCCTTATGGATCACATCCGGTGGCGTAAGGGCCGGGGAAGTGAGCTCCTTGTCGCCGGTGCTCAGGTTGACAGTGTTGTCAACAATAGCCTTCCGCTCGGGACCAACTCCGCCTGCAAAGGCAGCGCTAGACAAGACGAGTAAAAGCCCAAGGACGAATACCGTCATTGTTAGTCGTTTTAACATTTAGTTACTTCCTCCATAAAAAAGGAAAGCAATAAACCCGTTCGCCAAAGCCGGTCGATTGCCGGACCTGCCAATTATATCGGCAGGCATGTGGCATTTCGACACATCCTCACCAAGCTGTCTAGGGAAAGGTGAGTTTACTGCCTCAGCTAACGAATCCACTTGTTGTTCCTCATTCTAGGAGTTGGAGTTTGATACTCCATGGCGTTGTGTTAACATACGCTTCGTAGCTCTATTGATTCAGGACGAGAGTTCGTAAACCTCCTAAGTTCCCCACCAAGCTCAAACCCATTCAGGCCTGAACTCAGTGACTTTGGTTACGGTTAGTAATAAGGGAAAGGTTTTAAGGAACTTAGCTTCTCAGTTGTCAACCCGATCCCGAAGGCTGCGCCCGAAAAGTTTTCCCGCAAACAGCGCGGAAATACAAAACGGACCACATCCTTGACGGTTTCAGGTTAAAACCGGATAGGTCTCGTTAACAATTTCGAAGCTTGCAAAAGAAGTACTTGGCGTTATAGCGAATCGCAATTTGGCTCTCGGATTCGGCTACAACTTCTACACACGCTCGAAAGCAAGGTACTGATTTCGTCGGGCTTGTCAAGAGAAAAAAGGAAATTTTTTCCGCAAAGTGCCTCTCGGCCGGGCCGGAGCCAGAATCGACTTGACAGGCCCGGGGGATGATCGGTTTATGTGTTGATGCGGCTCGTCTCACTGGATATTGCCAATTTTCGCGTGATCCGGCGCGCCCGCCTGGATTTCCCGGACTGTGTCATCGGTATTATCGGGCCCAACGGGGCAGGGAAATCCTCGATCGTGGAGGCGATTGCGTGGGCTTTGTACGGTCATCAGGCGGCTCGCTCGACCAAAGATGAGATCAAGTCGTCGTATGTTGCGTCCTCAGACACCTGTCAGGCTGACCTTCAGTTCGAAGTCAACGGGGAGCATTACCGGGTGATCCGTCGCCTGGTGGGAAAAACTGAGCGGCCAGAGGCGCAAATGTACTGCGGCACGAAGACCGAAGCAGTCGGGAGCACCGAGACAACGGCGCGGGTCGAGACGTTGCTGGGGCTGGATCTGAAAGGGTTTCTGACGTCGTTCCTGGCACGACAAGCGGAGCTCAATGCGCTGTCGGATCTGGCGCCGCACAAGCGGCGTGAACATCTGGCCGGGATGCTGGGCATCGAACGGCTGGATAGCGCCATTGACAGGGTCAAGGCGGATATCCGGATCAGCGGCGAGAAAGCCGGCGTCGTACAGCGGCAGCTCTCGCAGAGAGAGAGTGTCGAACTCAGACGGCAGGAGCTTCGGGAGCACGTAAACCTTGTTGAAAAACAACGCGATACGCAGGCGGGAGCACGGGCGGGGGCCCAGAAAGAGCTGCTTGAACGTGCGACGATTTACCGGGAGCACGAATCAAAAAAGTCGGCGTGCTCCCAGCTCTCGACCCGGCTTTCGGCCCAGAAGGAAACAGCCGGTCACCTGGCCGGGCAGGTCGACAGGCTCGAAACCGAGATCGCGCAACTTAACGAGGCAGCCGACGAACTGCAAGGACTCCAGGCTTTGCTGACCGAGTTGGAACCGGCCCGCGGCGAACTTGACAGGCTCAGGCAACTGAAGACTCGCGCCGCTCACCGGGCCGACTTGCAGGAACAGGACGAGGCGCTCACGAAGGAGAGCGGGGAACTGCACAGCAAGCAGGAACAGGCCGGCCGCGCTTGCGCTCAACTGGTCGGCGAGCTGGCTGATATTCCGGACCAGGTGGAGCAACTCCTGGCTTCATCGGGGACGGAGCTCGAGCAGGCGCGCTCGGCGTGGGCCACGGTCAAAGGGGAGACGGAGACAACCCGGCGCGAGCTGTCCCGCGTAAAGGACCAGATTGTCTCGATCAATCAGATCGGTCCCGAGACGGTCTGCGATCGATGTCACCGGCCGTTCGGCGACGACCTGCCGGCTATACGAGAGCACCTCGAGACTGAACAGGACCGTCTTGCGGCGGCGCTCGAGACGTTCGACGAGCGGATGGCCGCCCAGCAGTCGCGGGGCGAAAAACTTAAACAGCGCCTTTCCGAACTCGAGCGGCAGGCCAGGCGGAAGATCCGGCTGCAAACGCAACTGGATGCCGCCCGGAAAGACGAGCACGACCTGAGACAACGCATAGCAGCGCTGCAGGCGCGGCAGGGACGGGTATCGGCACAGTTGCAGGAGATGGGGGAGGTTCCCTCCGATCCGGTTGAGCTGGAGAGAGTCTCCGCGAAAGTGGATCAACTCGAACGCACCCGCCGGCGATGCCATGAATTGACTGGCAGCCTGCAACGACTCGAACCGGCCCGGCGTGAACTTGAGCAAGTGCGGGAGAAGCTCGCCTCGATGCAAGCCACCATGAAACGACTGGCGGAAGAATTCGAGGGTCTGGGCTACGATGAGGCAGTTTTCCAACAGTCCGCCGATGACCTGGCAAGGGCTCAGCAGGCGTTTGACAAAGAACGGGAATCGCTGGTCAACCTCACCAAGGAGCTTGAACTGTCAACACGAGAGCTGGCGTTGCTTGACGATCAACTCTCGGCACTGGAGCGGTCGGCGAAGGAACTGGAAACATACCGGTCGGATCAGTTCTATGGCGAGAAGCTTCAGAAACTGCTGGGCGACTTTCGCACCCACGTGATCGCGCGGATCAGGCCGCGCCTGGCCGAGCTGTCCGGTCAGTTGTTCTCGGAGATGACGGCCGGACGGTACAGCATGGTGGAGTTGGACAGGCTGTATAATCTCAGGATCCTGGATTCGACGCAGTATTACGGCGTGGCTCGTTTCTCCGGCGGTGAGAAGGATCTGGCCAACCTGTGCCTGCGCCTGTCGATATCCCTGGCGCTGACGGAGTCAGCCGGGCTGGAACGTTCGTTTGTCATCCTGGACGAGGTGTTCGGATCTCAGGACGAGGTGCGCCGCGAATTGATTTTCGACAGCCTGGCAAATCTCAAAGCACGGTTTCCGCAAATGTTGCTGATTACCCATATCGAGGACATCCGGGACAAGGTCGAGTGCCTGGTCGAGGTGGAGCGCACGGCCGCCGGGTGGTCCGAAGTCAGACTCGGGGGCAATGTCGTCTAAACGCACAAGCAAACGCAAACGGCTGCTGACGATATCGGTAGTGCTCGTGCTGGCCCTGCTGATTGTAGCCTTCCGGCTGGTCGAGGAGATCGGCCGGGAACGCAGACCGTCGGACAGGTTCGTGGTGGCCAGAGTGCTCGACGGTGATACCGTGGAACTGCGCGGAGGTGACCGGCTCCGGTTGCTGGCCATCGATACGCCGGAGAAGGGTGACCCGTTGTTTGACGAGGCCACGCGACTTCTGGATTCCCTGGCCGTGGGAGAGACGGCTGTAATCCGGTTCGCCGAGCAACGGCGGGACCGCTACGGACGGTTGCTCGGTTACCTCTACGTGGACACGCTGTTCGTAAACCGGGTGATCCTGGAAAGAGGGCTCGGGTACCTGTATCTTTTCGGGGACAGTCGGCTCGACAGTCCCGCGATACGGCAGCTTCTCGAGGCACAGCGCCGGGCGATGGAAGAGAGGTCGGGTCTGTGGGGAATCGACTACGCTCCCGAAGACCGGTATATCGCCAGACAGGGTTCGTTCCGTCTGCACCGTCCGGGCTGCCGGTCGGTGCAGGAACTCGCGCCCGGAACCTACCGTGTATTTGCCACCCGCGAAGAGGGATTGGCGATCGGTCTTTCGCCGTGCCGCAACTGCAAACCGTGAGTCTTCCGCAGGCGGGGGACGGCAGTAAGGCCGGGTCGTATCCCGTCGCCGGCAAAAGATCCGGATTTCTTAACTTGAAACGGCGGCCTGATTGTACAATTGTTGAAATATGCGCGGTCCGTCATCGACAGTAGTCGTGTTGTCAATCACGACAGTTCTGATCCTGTTCGCGCCATCGCTGTGCGCACAGAGCTGGGGTCAGCTGACCACCAGGCCGTACGATACGGTCGACGCTGAAAATGTTCGGGTGTGGCTGAAACTGGAACGCGAGGCGCGGTGCCGCGTGACGGTAACAATCGTCGGCGCCCGGAACGATACCGTCAGACACCTTTTCAGCACGCTCATGCCGCCGGGATATTTCAATGTCTACTGGGACAAAATGGATGACTCCGGCCGGTTTGTCGATACCGGGAGCTACCGGTACGTCGCCCACGACTGCGCGGGGGTGCAGGGCGGCCTTCTCCGCGTGATCTACAAGGACTGGGAGCGGTCGAGCCGGCTGGTGACCGACCACTATCCGGATTCAGGTGTCATCGGGTTTGAGCTACTGAAGGATTCGGCCCTGGTCACGCTCTCTATTGAGAATACGGTTGGCCGCTTCGTGGACAGCCCGATTGCGGATTCACTCATGCACCGAGGGTTCCACTCGTTTCGCTGGCAACCCGACGCCCGGGTCCCTTCCGGGCGCTACACGATAAAGCTGCAGGTGGGTGATTATCTCCACTTGGGCAGGATCAGGTATCGCAAATGAGAACGGCAGTTCTGATCGTTCTGGTGGCTACGGTGACGGGCTGCGGCGGGAGGCAGGCTCGACTTTACAATCAGCCGACGCCCGAGTCCGGCGGGCACTACGAGATTGCCTGGACCGATCCGCAACTGGTCGCGGCCGATACGCTGTTCACCCTCATTCGTTCCGAGCAGATTGATTCCGTTTATGTCGCCCGACCGGATCCGTTCGCCCACCTGAGTCCGTCGATCAGTTTCCACGTCACCGAGGACAGTTGCACGGCGGCCGTCAACCTCGTCGACGACCGCTCACGGGTGGTTCTGCCTCTGCTGGTACGGAGCCTCGGCAGCGGATACTATCGGCTGACGTTTCACTACGACCAGTTCAACGCCGTCGTGCACCCGTCGGCAAGTTACTTCCTTACTGCCAACGTGTGCGGGCGCGCGGCGGGACGGATGCCGGTGGGTCGCTGACTCACCTAACTTCCTGTTCCGCACCTTATTGTCCGATAATTGCACAGCCGCCTTCCTGTAATGCCGGCGCTGCCTGCCGATAGAAAAGGTGAATCCTCACAAGGTGAGGCCCGAAGGCAACGTCCATCTTCAGGGAGCAAAAGTGCCCAGCATACTGGTCGTCGAAGACAAAGATTCCATGCGCAATATGCTCTGCCAGACTCTGGTGGAGGAGGGATACCGCGTCGATACGGCCGAGCACGGGAAGAAGGCCCTCGACCTGGTGCGGAACAAGTCCTACGATCTGGTGCTGACGGATCTGAGGATGCCTGATATCGACGGACTGGACGTGCTCTCCGGCGTCAAGGAGATCGACGAGGAGACGTCGGTCATCCTCATGACGGCGTACGGCACGATCGAGGACGCCGTGACGGCCATGAAGAAGGGGGCGTATGATTTCATTACGAAGCCGTTCGACACCGAACACCTTTGCGTGCTGATCGGCCGTGCCCTCGAGAACCGGCGGCTGGTGGCCGAGAACACACTGCTGAGGCAGGAGCTTTTCGCCGACCAGGGGTTTGCCAACATCATTGGCAAGAACCACAAGCTGGTCGAGTTGTGCGAGCTGGTGAAGAAAGTGGCCGTCTCCGATGCTTCGGTGCTTCTCGACGGGGAATCAGGGACCGGCAAGGAGCTGTTTGGGCGGGCGATTCACTCCCTGTCCAACCGCAAGGACGGACCGTACATCGCCATAAACTGTGCGGCCATTCCCCGGGAGTTGCTCGAGAATGAGCTGTTCGGTTCGGAGAAGGGGGCATTTACGGGGGCGCATGCCCGCAAGATGGGCAAGTTCGAGATTGCCAACACCGGCACGGCCTTTCTTGACGAAATCGGGGACATGGATATCGCGCTGCAGGCCAAACTGCTGCGTATCCTCCAACAGAAGAATTTCGAACGCCTCGGCGGCACGAAAACGGTCGACGTCGACGTGCGCGTCATCGCGGCAACCAACATGGATCTCAAGGAACTGATCCGGCAGAAGAAATTCCGGGAGGACCTGTACTACCGTCTGTCGGTGTTTCCGCTGCACATTCCCGCCCTGAGAGAGCGCCTCGATGACGTCCCGGCCCTGGCCGAGTACTTCATCGAGAAATACTGCCGCGAGATGAAGAAACCGCCGCGGTCGCTCACGCGTGACGCCCTGAACCTTCTGGAGAAGTATCACTGGCCGGGCAACGTCCGCGAGCTGGAGAACACGATCGAGCGGGCGGTTATTCTTGCCGAAGGCAAGAAGATCTCGCCGGAACATCTGGCCATTCGTATTCGTCGCACCGACGAAATTCAGCTTCGGGAGGGCGCGGGGCTCAAGGAGATAGGGTCGCATGCCCAGGCACAGGCCGAGCGGGGAACCATCATTCGCGTTCTCAAGGAAGTGCGGGGCAACAAACGCAAGTGCGCCAAGGTCCTTAAGATCGACTATACCACGTTGTTCGATAAAATGAAGCGGTACGGTATAACGGACAAGGACCTCGCGTAAGGTGGGTGGCGGGCCGGCAAGGGCCGGTTCGCTTTTTTACATAGAAAAGCCGCCCCAAAAAGGCGGCTTTTTTTATGCTGTCCTGCTGACGGCCGGGGCCGTTACTTCAGGCCGGTTGGCCGGTTAGCGCCGGTGCGGTGCGGATTTACCAGAATCCTGTTGACAGATCGGCAAAATGGCCTAATTTAACGGGACATCTGATATTTTTTGGGCGCCCTTGGTTAGTGCTTGGGGGGAGTCCTCGTCAGAGTCGGGCTCGTGTCCGACAGCCGGAGCGGCAGCCGGGGGCGGCCAGGTATTGGTAGATTTGCAGATCGGTGGCTGGCGTGAACGGCTCTTTCATTAACAGAAATGTCCTGTTGCTCAATCAGAATTACGAGCCGCTGACCGTGTGCTCGGCAAAGCGGGCATTCGTTCTCCTGTTTCAGGGCAAGGCGGAAATGATCGAGACGGCCGACGGTCTGAAGATCCGCACGGTTTCGCGCAGTTATGCTCTCCCTTCAATCGTGCGCCTCTGGCAGTATCGACGCGTGCCGTACAAACACATCATGCTGACGCGGAAGAACGTCATCACGCGCGACGGTCACCGCTGCCAGTATTGCGGCGCCAGCAAGGGTGCCATGACGGTCGACCATATCATCCCCAAGACCCGCAGCGGCAGGGATATATGGGAAAACATGGTCTGTGCCTGCGTTCGCTGCAACAATAAGAAGGGTGATAGGACGTTGCCGGAAGCACGCATGAAACTGCTGAAGAAACCCCGCCGTCCGACTAATATTACGTTTATTCAACGGTACATCGGCGCCGCCAACCACCGATGGCGCCAGTTCCTGTTCATGGACTGAGACGCTTCGGTACCGCCCCGTCCGTATCGCCTCCCCTTGTCTGAACATGCCAATGTCTATGCGTGATGAATCGTACAATCATGACGGCAACGGGCAACGGCGTTCGTCATATACTCCCGTTTACGGTACCGGAACCGACGCAAAAAAGCGGAAACGGCCACGCTTTTTTGTTGATTTGTGGCCGGCTTTTGGATAATATCGAACCTCAAGGCGCTGGAACTGCTTATGAACAAACAGGTTAAGCGAGAGACAATTCTTTCGGGCATGCAGCCGACCGGTTCGGTCCACATCGGCAATCTGGAGGGAGCCCTTCGCAACTGGGTCAGGCTCCAGGATCGGTACGAGATGTACTGCTGTATCGCCGACTGGCACTCTCTGACCGCCGAGTACAAGGATCCGTCCTGTCTGAAGGAACTGATCTTTCAGATGGCCGTGGATTACCTTGCGGCCGGTCTCGATCCGCTCAAGTGCGCCATCTTCATTCAGTCCGAGGTCAAGGAACATGCCGAGTTGCACCTGATTTTCTCCATGTTGATCTCTGTTCCCGCGCTGGTGCGGTTGCCCACCTACCAGGAAAAGAAGGACGAGCTGGACTCATACGGGTTCCTCGGCTATCCGGTTCTTCAGGCGGCGGATATCTGCGCCTACAATGCGCACAAAGTGCCGGTCGGCAAAGACCAGGAAAAACACATTTGGTTGGCCAATGACCTGGCGAAGCGGTTCAACGCGCTGTACGGCGAGACGCTGGTGGAACCGGCGGCCCTCTTTACCGAGGTCCCGCTGATACTGGGCTCTGACAATCGCAAGATGTCCAAATCGCTGAACAACCACATTCCGATCGACTTTACCGAGGAACAGACGGCCGGGAAGATCAGGACGTTCTTTACCGATCCAAACAAGATTCGGAAGGGGGACCCGGGGAATCCGGACGGGTGTCCGGTGTACATGCTGCACCGGGTGTACACGCCGAAGGCCGCTGACGAGATTGCGCCTGAGTGCCGGACCGGCGAGCTTGGCTGCGTGGACTGTAAGAAACGGCTGGCTGACAGCCTGAACGAGGCGCTGCGTCCCATCCGGGACCGGCGCGCCGAACTGGCCGCCAAACCGGACTTCGTGTGGGATGTCCTGGCCGACGGGCGTGATCGTGCGCAGGCCCGGGCGCGCACGGTGCTGGCGAAGGTTCGCTCGGCGATGAACACGGATTATCGGGAATAGATTTAATGACGGACCACATTATCGACAACCAGACGGACAACTATCGTGTCGATCTCGACGTATTCAACGGGCCGCTGGACCTGTTGCTGTACCTGATCAAAAGGGAAGAGGTCGATATCTACGATATTCCGATCGCCCGCATCACGAAACAGTACCTGCGCTACATCGAGATGATGAAGACCCTCAACCTGGAGCTGGTCGGCGAATTCATCCTCGTGGCGGCGACGCTGATTCGGATAAAGACGCGGCTGCTGCTTCCTCGCGACGAGGCCGAGGCCAACGAACAGGATCCGCGCGAGGAACTTATCATGGCGCTGGTTGAGTACCGCAAGTATAAGGAGGCCGGCGAGGAACTGCGGGAAAAAGCGCTTGAAGAGGAACGGGTGTACGTGCCCGCTTTGCCGGTGGACAGGATCGAGACCAAGCGCGACGTCAGCTCGGCCACCACGCTGTATGAACTTCTGGTGGCCTTTACGGACGTTCTTTCGGCCCGTCGCTCGGAATCGGCGCACCGGGTCAATCTGGATGACATCACCATCGAGGATCGCATCCGGGCGGTACTGGACCTGCTCGGAAGCCGGGAGCAGGCAACGTTCCCGGAGCTGTTTGCGGACAATCCCGGGAGGTTGGTTGCCGTCGTGACGCTTATTGCCGTACTGGAATTGACCCGCACCCGGCGGATACGCGTATTTCAATCGGTGCCGTTCGCCGAATTGCGAGTGTATCGCGGAGTGGCGTTCGACGCTCCCCTCCAGGGGATAGATCTGGTAGAGGTATCAACACCAAGTGAGCAGGCGGCTATGCAATGATGGAAAATGCACACATCGACTCGACTATTGAAGCCTTGATACTGGCCTCACCGGAACCGCTGCCGGTCGGCAGGATCAACCAGGTACTGGCAAGTGCGACCCCCTCTCGCGTGGCCGCGGCGGTGGCGAAACTGAACAGCCGGTACGCCCAGACCGGATCAGCTTTTCGTATCCGGGAAATCGCGGGAGGCTACCAGCACTATATCCTTCCCGAGTACGTCGGCTTTGTCGAAGAGTTGTTTACGAGGCGGCGCAAACTTCGGCTTACCCGGGCGGCCCTGGAGACGGCGGCTATCGTTGCCTATCGCCAGCCGGTGACGCGTTCGGAGGTGGAGCACATTCGGGGCGTGGCCTCGGACGGTGTCATTCAGAATCTGCTGGAAAAGGGCCTGGTCACCATGGCCGGGCGGGCCAAATCCGTCGGCCGGCCGCTGCAATATCAGACCACCGACGAGTTCCTCAAATTCTTCGGCCTGAACTGCCTGGAAGACTTGCCGAAGATGTCGGAAATAGAAGAAATGATTGCGGCTCAGCAGAACCAGTCGCAAACCGAACTGCAATTCCTGCACGCTTCGCCCGTTGACGGGCGGGAGCAGAAGCTGAACATAGTCGACGGCACTTTCGACCCTCAACGACGTCAGTGCCTGCTGGAAGCCTCCCGGGATCCGGACTCCGTATCCCCAGCCGGAACACCGCTCCCTCGACTGGTCCTGAAATCTTCGACTGAGACTGAAGCTGTCCGGGAAAGCGCTGAAGAATCCGGTGAGGAGTCAAGCGTCAATGCCGATCTGCCAGCGGCCGGCAGGCCTGAGAACGTTTCCTGAGCACGACATCATCCGCTGGCAGGCGCATCGATCGGGGTAGTGCGCCGTGATTCGTATCAACAAGTACATCTCCATGTGCGGCGTTACGTCCCGCCGGGGCGCGGAAGCCCTGATAACGGGCCGGCGCGTGACGCTGAACGGTGCGACGGTGCAGAAACCCGGCGTTATCGTTGATGAAACCACGGACGTCGTGAAGATTGACGGCACGGTCGTCACTCTGGCCACGCAGGCTGTCTACGTGGCGCTGAACAAACCGAAGATGGTGATGACGACGTTGTTCGATCCATTCAAACGACGGACCGTAAAGCATTGCCTGGAGGGCCTCCGGCACCGTGTCTACCCGGTCGGGCGGCTCGATTACGATGTCCAGGGAGTGCTCCTTTTGACCAACGACGGTGAGCTTGCTTTCCGTCTGACGCACCCAAAGTACGAGGTGAAGAAAACGTACGAGGCCCGGGTCCAGGGGCAATTCAAGACCGAGGACGCCGGGCGGCTGTGCGACGGCCTGCCGCTGGAGGACGGCTACATCGGCAGGGCGCAACAGGTCAGTATTCTCGGGTACGTCGGGAAACTGACGCGGATCCGGCTGGTGCTGACGGAGGGCAGGAAACGGGAGGTCAAGCAGCTCTGCCGCAAGGTCGGACACGCGGTCGAGGAACTCACCCGCGTGGATTTCGCGGGCATAACCTTGAAGAACCTTCGCCCCGGCCAGTGGCGCCACCTGACCGAGAAGGAAGTTGCGCGGCTGCGGGAACTTGTCGGACTATAGGACCCCGAAGGCCCGGCGGCCGGTGCCCGGATCAATAATCCTCGAGGTTGGACCACTCGGCGTCCTCGAGCCAGTGGTTCGGCCGGTCAAGAAACCTGATGACGTTCTCCATCGTGACCCAGTGTTCGTGCTCTTCGTCAGCGATGCTGGTGAGGATGCCTTTCTGGGTGCCGTCGTCGACTCCGTCGGCCTTTTCGCGGTAGAAGGTTTCCGATTTTCTTTCGATTTCGCGCGCCTGTTCCCAGACGTTCTTGGCCTCCCGTGGAAAACTGAACTCCCTGTCTTCGGCCTTGAGAGACTCAAAGACGTTCTTGACCGTAGTAATGATCCGGGTCTTCTCGCTTTCCCTGTACTCGGCCGGTTTTCCGTCACGAAGCGCCTTGAAGATGTTGTAGTGCTTGAGCTCGTCCTCAGCAAGCTCGAGAAGAATCTTTCTGAGAGCCGGGATATCCTGCTTCTCGGCGTGCTCGAGGTAGAATTCCCGACCGTCGCTTTCCATTTTCATGGCGTACTCGAAAATGTTCATACCGATCTCCGTATGTTCAGGGGACTGCAAATTGACCGGCTGCAATATTGGCTGAAAAAACGGCCTTGTCAACAGCGGGGTCGATAATGACCCGGGTCCGACCGCGCCGCCGCCCCGTCGGCAATTGTGCTTGCGGTCCCTCCGGATAGATCTTTACTTGGCCCGTTATGGAGTCGCAGGTTCGGACATGGACGCGCCGGCATCAGGATTGGTTCATTCCCCTGTTGCTGTTGATCGTCTCCTTCACCGTCCGGCTGGTCTACCTTAATCAGGTCCAGACCCTGCCGACCGTCGCCAACCCCATCATGGATGAACGCTATCACCTGGAGTTGGCCGAGAAAATCAATTCCGAGACCGGCATGGATCCCGAACCGTTCTTCCGCGCCCCGCTTTATCCGTACTTCTTTGCCGCCGTATACCGGATGACCGGCTATTCTCTTTATTGGTCGCGTTTACTGCAAATCCTGCTCGGGTCATTCCTGCCCCTGCTGGTCCTGGCCCTGGGGCTGCGGCTGTTCGGCAGGTCGGTGGCCTATTGGGCGGCGGGCCTGGCGGCATTATACCCTTCATTAATATATTACGACGCCTCGCTGCTTATCACCTCGATAATGACAATTCTGACAACCCTGCTGATATGGCAGTTGTATCGAAGCGAATCCAATCCCCGCCTTCTGAATTTCGTGCTGTCAGGCGCGTTGCTCGGCCTGGCGGCCCTGGCCCGGCCCAACATACTTCTGCTGGGGCCGGTGCTTATTGTCTGGATATGGCTGGTGATAAAACCCGTCATCGGCCTGAAGAAGGCGATCATCGGCTACGTCGCTATCGGCGTCGCGGCCCTCATTGTTATTCTTCCCGTGACGGTTCGCAATTACGCCGTTTCCCGCGACTTGGTGTTCATCTCCTGGCAGGGCGGGTACAACCTCTTTGTCGGCAACAACCGCGAAGCCAACGGCTGGTCGGCCACGGTGCCGGGTGTCGATCCTACCTGGCAGGGGGGCTATGACCAGTCCATTGCCATGGCCGAGGCCGTGGCAAAACGACCCCTGAAACGATCCGAGGTGGCCGACTTCTGGTACGGCATGGCCTGGCAGGAGATCAGCCGTTCGCCGGGGCGCTTTGTCGGTCTGCTGTGGCACAAGCTGCGCCTTTTTGTCAACGGTTACGAGATCCCCAACAACCAGAACGTGTACCTGGTGCGGGACTACTCGCTCCTTATCAGGCCGCTGATGTTCACCGGTGTGGTCTACTTTCCGTATGGTCTTCTGGCGCCGCTGGCGGTGATCGGAATCGTGCTCTCGCTGGGACGCTGGCGGCAGCACCTCCTGCTGTATCTCCTGACGGGATCGTATCTCCTTACGCTGCTTCTCTTTTTCGTCTGCGCACGGTTTCGCCAGCCGCTCATACCGGTTTTGCTGCTGTTTGCCGTGTACGCGGTCCACCGAGCGGCAGCTTTTGCGCGTCGGAGGCAGGGCAAGAACCTGGTGCTGTTCCTGTTCTTCTTCGCCCTTCTTGCCTGGGAGAGCAATCACAATCTGCTGGGCCTTCGTCCGGACCAGGTCAGGGCTGAGGATATGTTCGTCCTGGGAACATCGTACGCCGAACAGAACGACATGGCAAAGGCGGAGTCGTACTTCCGCGGTGCCGTGGGTGTTGATTCCACGCATGCGCGCGCCTGGCTCAACCTCGGGTACATTCACAGCCAAAGGGGGAAGAACGTCCCGGCGCTGCGCTGTTTCCAGCGTGCCCTGGCTCTCGACCCGAACAACGCCGATGCTCACATCAACTACGCCACCGCGCTCGAAATAGATGGCAGGACTGTGGAAGGCGCCCTTATTCTCGAACGCGCCCGCCTGCGCTTTCCGTTCAACAGCAACATTCACATGAAGCTCGCGGCGTCCTACCATCAACTTGGACGCCCCGAAGATGCGAAAGCTTCAATCCAGGAATCGCTGCGGCTCAATCCTCACAATGCCCGCGCCCGACAGATTTACGACGAACTCTTCAAGACCGACGAGCAGTAATCGGCAATCCCCCGTTGCTCTATACCGTCACCATATAATCGCGAAGGTGCCGATCTGGGTGCGGCCTTGCGATTCGATGACGTAGTAGTACAGGCCGGACACTACCCGCATGGTGTAGTCGGTGATGAAGTCCCACTCGTCGTGCATGGCTTCGGGTCCGCCGGCGGGGAAGTTGTGGTCAATCTCGCGGATGAGGTCACCATCGAGCGAGTAGATCGAAATCTTGCAGACGTTGGGCAGGTTGGCGAAATGAATGCGGTGCGACCGGCCGGGAATCTGACGGTTGTCGCGGTTCTCGAAACCCCGCTCGTGGTAGTCCTCGTCGACCCGCCAGGGGTTGGGGTAGACGTAGGCGTTAAGCTGTGTCTCCTCCACCAGGTCAGCCGTCATCTGGGCGTAGGCCTCGATGAGGTTGTTCAAAAGATTGCTCTCCTTGGCCGGGATGCCCCCCTTAGCAAAACCAAAGTCAAAGGCCGTGACGGCGACAAAGTACGGGATGGTGGGCAGGAGGCGGTCATAGATGTACTCGTACTCGTAAAACTTCGGTAACGGACGGCCGTGCTCGTAGGTCAACTCGTCCTCGGTCCAGAGGGTGGAATCCTCGGGCGGCGGAACGGTGATCTCGGGGTAGGCCTTGTGGATCTGGCGCAGGTTGGTCAGGTCGGAGACGTTGTAGTCCTGTGTCGTGAAGCAGTAGAAGGTGTCCAGGTGGTTCAGCGGGTTGGCGCGGGTCCAGCGCAGGGGGTCGAAATCGGGGTCGTCGTAGAGAAGGGCAAGCGAATCGAGCGTGAAGGGCAATTCATGGCAGAACCACTTCCAACTGGAGTCGGGTGCCTGGGTGAGGGTGTAGCGGTTGAAGTTGCGGTGGTCCCACGATGACAATAGGGTCATGCTGGACTTGCGCGTGTCCAGACCGGCATAGACGCGGTAGCCTTCGAAGTCTTTTACCCGGGTGAAGGGGTCAACAGTAGTCTCCGAGAAGTAGCCGTTCCAGCGGATGACCAGTTGGCCGGTGGAGGGGAGGATTTTGACCATGGGTGCCGGCGGCGGGAAGTCGGCGCGGAAGTCCGGGACGCCGTCGCCCTGGTACCAGGTGGTGTCGCCGTTACAGACGCGGAAGAGCCCGGAGTCGCCGTCGCCGTCCGTGTCGACACCGGGGTTGTCGTAGACCCACCGGGCCCATTTGGCGTTCTCGGCCAGTTCGGAGAAATTAAGATATTCGCGGTAGGGCCAGGGGTATGAGGGGCTGAAGAGCCGCTCGTAGGCAGTGGGGTCGTGGTGGACGTTCTCACCGCCCACCACGGCAATCGTAAAGCTGGTCTTCTGGTTAATGCCCACGTCGAAGGGGCCGAAGGAGAGAAGAAAGTAGCCGGGCGCCCCGGATGCGTATTCGCGAGCTAAGGGTGACGGGGGCAGCCAGCCGGCGTACCTGAAGTCAAGGGCGCTGAGAATCTGGTCGTAGTCGAATTCCCTGAGACTCAGGTAGTAGTACATGTCACCGTCCTCGTGAGAAAGCGGGTCAACGGTGCGCAGGGGGTTATCCGGAGTCCCGCCTCGTCTGGGTCCCCAGAAGTTGCGCACCACCTCCCCGTCCCATAGACCCGCCCACCAGTTGAAATTAACCTTCGCCGAATCGCCCGGCATCCGAAGAATCGTAATACCCACCGCACTCAGCGCAGAGCGATAGTCCCACGCACCATTCACCGGGTCACCATCGTTATCCATCCCGTAGGCCACGTCCACGTCATCATAGTAGTAACCGCATTCATCTTCCTGGGCGTACGTGCGCAGAAACCCAACCAGGGGTGTCGACTGAAAGAGTCGCGACGTGTGTTGATGCACATGGCCGCTCCAGAATCCGACGTACACCCGTGTCAGGCGTTTGCCGCTGATATTGGCCAGCTCCCAGTCCAGCAGCACAAAATCGTCCACGCGGTCGCCACTCCAGGCCATGGAGCGCTGTGAGACCTTAATGCCCAGGGTGGGGTTCCAGGTCGGCACGCTGAGAGTATCGAAGAACTCGCAGTAGAGGTCAAGCTCTGAGTGGGCATCCTCAGAGTATATGTCACGATTGACATTGATGGATGCCATGGTGAAATCCCCGGCCGGGTAAACATCCGGGAGAAAGTGGGTCCATCCTGGAGCGGCCGCGATGGTATCGCCGCCGATAATAGCCCCAATCCTGAGCATACCCCCCAACGTATGTATGTCACTTCCCCGAGGATAAATGGGGCCTTCAATTCTCTCGCCGGTGAACGGATCGATGACATAACCTTCCAGGCCCCTATAGCCGAACTCCCCCGTGTTCGATATGGGTAGCTGAATGTTGCCCTGGTTGTGCGGGATAATTTTGAAGTACGGGTCATCGGGGTCGCCCAGAGCAGAGGCCAGGGCTGCATGCAAGAGCAGGCATAGCAACACCAGGGCCATTGTCCCGTATGGGCGCCGGCTCGTGCTGAGAATGCCCATGACAGACGTACCCTCCCGGTATTGTTCACCGGATACTAATCATCGGGGGTGGATGCTGTAAATTCCCGGGGTAAAAACGCCGCCCCAGTACAATAACGACATCTCCAAGGCATTTGTCCATCGGAAATGTTCTAAGCTTCGGTGATGTCCAGGGAGAACGGCCGATGACGTCGAGGGAAGACGGCTGGCGACGTTCGGACGTCACCAGATAATCGCGAAGGTGCCGATTTGGGTGCGACCTTGCGATTCGATAACGTAGTAGTACAGGCCGGAGACGACGCGCATGGTGTAGTCGGTGATAAAGTCCCACTCGTCGTGCATGGCTTCAGGTCCGCCGGCGGGGAAATCGTGGTCAATCTCGCGGATGAGGTCACCATCGAGGGAGTAGATAGAGATCTTGCAGACGTTGGGCAGGTTGGCGAAGTGAATGCGGTGCGACCGCCCGGGAATCTGCCGGTTGTCGCGGTTCTCGAAACCCCGCTCGTGGTAGTCCTCGTCGACCCGCCAGGGGTTGGGATAGACGTAGGCGTCGAGCTGTGCTTCCTCGACCAGGTCAGCGGTCATCTGGGCGTAGGCTTCGATGAGGTTGTTCAGCAGGCTGCTCTCCTTGGCCGGGATGCCGCCCTTGGCGAAACCGAAATCAAAGGCTGTGACGGCGACAAAGTACGGGATGGTGGGCAGGACGCGGTCGTAAACGTACTCGTACTCGTAGAATTTGGGTAATGGGCGGCCGTGCTCGTAGGTCAACTCGTCTTCGGTCCAGAGGGCTGAGTCCTCAGGCGGCGGAACGGTGATTTCGGGGTAGGCCTTGTGGATCTGGCGCCGGTTGGTCAGGTCGGAGACATTGTAGTCCTGAGTCGTGAAGTAGTAAAACGTGTCCAGGTGGTTCAGGGGGTTGGCGCGGGTCCAGTGCAGGGGGTCGAGATCGGGATTATCGTAAAGCGCTGTAAGCGAGTCGAGCGTGAAGGGCAGTTCATGACAAATCCACTTCCAACTGGAGTCGGCCAGTTGGGTGAGGGTGTAGCGGTTGAAGTTGTGGTGGTCCCATGAAGACAGCAGGGTCATGCTGGACTTGCGGGTGTCCAGGCCGGCGTAGACGCGGTAGCCCTCGAAGTCTTTCACCCGGGTAAAGGGGTCGATGGTGGTCTCGGAGAAATAGCCGTTCCAGCGGATAATGAGTTTGCCGGTGGAGGGCAGAATCTTGACGAAGGGTGCCGATGGCGGCAAATCGGCGCGGAAGTCGGGGACGCCGTCGCCCTGGTACCAGGTGGTGTCGCCGTTACAGACGCGGAAGAGCCCGGAGTCGCCGTCGCCATCGGTATCGACGCCGGGGTTATCGTAGACCCACCGGGCCCATTTGGCGTTCTCGGCGAGGTTGGAGAAGTCGAGCTGTTCGTAGAACGTAAAGGGGAAGTGGGCGTTGAAAAGGCGGTCGTAGGCGGTGGGGTCGTGGTGCACGCTGTCGCCCGCCACAACGGCAATAGTGAACGGCAGGACGTTACCGGGGCCGAGGTCGAAGGGGCCGAAGGACAGAAGACAGAAGCCAAAGTCACCGGCGGCGATCTCCTCGGCGTATGGCGGTGGCGGCATCCAGCCCTGGTCCGACTTGTCGATGGCGGTGGTTATGGCATCATAGTCGAACTCCGGATGGCTCATGAGGTAGTACTGGTTCGCGTGGTCCATGCCGAACCAGGACGCCTCCGATCCGCTACCGAAGTCCCGCAGGCGTTCCCCCGGTCTCGGCTTGCGACGCGGGTGCCAGACCATCTCGTAGCCAGGTACGCTCGTGAACCAGTTGTAGTTGACTATGCACTCTCTGGACGGCATGCCCAGGATGCTCAGGCCCATGGCGGCAAGGGGGGATCGATAGTCAAACCTGCCGTCAACCGGGGAGCCGTCATTCTCCATGAAGTAGGCGACGTTTACGATGTCCCGGTAGTCGCAGCCCTCCGGCGAGGGTCGGCTTTTCAGAAACCCCCATAAATTGCCAGACGAAGTCGGCCAGGTCCAGTGACCCACGCCGGTGGCAAAGTGGAAGCCGACGAAGACATCCTCGATTCGCTTTGTCCCGGTGGTCGTCACTTCAAAGTCGAACAGGATGAACTCACCGATCCTGCCGCCCGACCAGGCCATGGAACGCTGTTTGACGGTGAGCTCCAGCGGAACATGCCAACGACTGACAAGGTTGGGATCGGTACAGGTATCGGAGTACTGGCAGATGATGTCATACATGGAATGGGCTTTTTCGGAGTACAGGGCGCGCGAGACATCTATCGACTGGTAGTCGAAGGCACCGTAGGGCGTAAGGTCGGGCCAGAACTCTGCACAGGTGACAAGGGTGTCGCCGTCAACCACGCCGCCGACGGCCAGGCTGGCCATAAGCATATATACGTTGTCCGAGTTTCTTGGGTAGATGCAGTAAATCACACGGTCCCCGGTGACCGGATCCACCGCGGGGTCCCACCTCGGGGTCCAGGCGAAGTTCCCGTCGTTCATGAAGGTAAACTGAATGTTGCCCTGGTTGTGAAGCGTCTGCGAGACGACCAGTTCGTTCTTGCCGACAGGCCGCGGGCCCGGCCGCTCACCCGCCAATGGTGCAGACGCCAGCAAGAGTAGCAACGCCAGGGCTGCTGTGCCGTGTGGTCGCCGTCTTGTGCCGAGAATGCCCATGTCAGACGTATTCTCCCGGTATCATTCACCGGACACTAATCATCAGGGGTGGATGCTGTAAACTCGCGGGGTAAATACGCCGCCCCGGTACAATAAAAACATCCCCAACGCATTTGTCCATCGGAAATGCTTCTTGCTGCTGCCGCGGCAATAGCCACCCGCCGCGCTTTCTTTTGCCCTGTCAGTTACTATATTAGAGAAATGGTCAAGCTACCGTTACGATACGGGCTTGCGGCTTTCATGCTGTGGCTTGCTGCGTGCGGGACGTCGTCTGCGCAGCCGTCGTCTGAGCCGGTCCAGCGGGATCATTTCATCTATTACTTTGACTCACCGCACTATATCGAAACGGCGGATTCGGTTCTTAACGATGCGCGTGCACGGCTGGAGGCACTTCTGCGGGATACCCTCGACTATAAACCGGAGGTGCACCTTGTGAAGGACCTGGGCCGGTTTACGGCCCTGATCGGCGGCGGGTTTCCGGACTGGGGAGCGGCGGCGGCAGTGCCGCACAGGGGCCGGATTGTCATCAAGTCGCCGGACCACTTCAATCTCAATCGCGGTCTGGGCGAGATGCTGGCCCACGAGTATGCGCACCTTGCGCTGGACCACCGGGTCGGCCTCGGGTTGGCGCCGCGATGGCTCCACGAAGGGCTGGCCATGACGGTGTCGCGGGAGTGGAGCTGGTCGGACAACCTGGCCATGAGCAAGGCGGCGGTGTTCGGACAGGTAATCCCGCTGCGCGATGTTGACCGGCTGAACCGCTTCAACGCCGGCAAAGCACACGTGGCCTACGCCGAGTCGTACCTGGCCGTGACCTACCTTTTCGAGGGTTACGGCCCGGAGGCGGCCAATCTCCTGCTTGACGTGCTGGCTTCGGGCGGGTCGGTCGACGAGGCGCTGATGGCCTCGACGGGTTCGAATTATGATGACTTCGAGGCGGAATTTCGCTTATTTGTGTTAAAGCGATTTAACATTGTAACGCTGTTCATGGATACAATATGGCTCTGGCTGGCTCTGGCGGTGGTGGTTATCGTCGGGGCAATTCTCCAGTTCAGGAGACGCCGGAAGTACTACAAGCAGTGGGAAGAACAGGAACGCCTGCACTCGACGGATTTCGATTACGGCGATCCGGAGAATCCCGAACGGACAGACGACGAAGACGAGCCGTGGCGACGGTAAGTGACCGGATCGAGTACCTGGCCGCTCTCGCGCTGACGCGGCTGGCTCAGAGCGTGGCGCCGCGTACGGCGGACCGTTTCGGCGCCGCCCTGGGCAGTATCGCCCACGCACTGATTTCGTCACGTCGCCGGATCGCGTTTGACAATCTCAAGCGCGCGCTCGGAAGTGATTACAGCGACGATGAGCTTCGCGCCCTCACCCGGCGGGTCTTCCAGAACGCGGGGCGGACGGCCGTCGAGGTGGCCCGGTTTCCCGTGATGACGCGCGACGAGGTGAAGCGGATCACGGTTGGTGCGGGTGCTGACCAGATTATGAAGGTGCAGGCGGAGGGCAAAGGGGCGATTTTTCTGACGGCGCACTTCGGTAACTGGGAGTTGCTGGGCGCATGGCTGGCGACCGTAGCGTCGGCGGTCAGTTTTGTGGTGGCAACGCAGCACAATCGTAAGTTCGACGAGTTGCTGCTCAGCTTTCGCAAGACCTGGGGCGTGGGCGTCATCCAATTGCCGTCGGGGGCCAGGGAGGTGTTTCGGGCGCTCCGCGCGAACCAGGTTGTGGCTATCGTGCCGGACCAGCACGCGGCATCGGCGGCGGTGGTCCTGGATTTTTTCGGCCGCCCGGCGGCCACGGTCAGGGGACCGGCCCTGTTCTCGCTGAAAGCGGGCAGCCCGATTATCCCGTACCTGCTGCGCCGGGAGCGGTACGACCGGCACGTCGTAATCGCCGGGCAGGCCATCTACCCGCCCCGTTTGGAAGATGAGGAGCAAGCCGTTCGTCAGATAACGGAAAAATATACGCGGTTCTTCGAGGAACAGATACGGCGATACCCTGACCAGTGGCTGTGGACGCACCGCCGGTGGAAGTTGCCGGGATCCTGAAACCGAAGTCGCCGTGCGAGCGTAAAAGTATTTGAATGAAGACATTTCACCGCAATCGGTTCGGCGTGACCGATTTGATCACTTGCAACGGGCAGGGTCGTGTATATTACCCCTGGACATAGGCAGAAAGGTTGATCTTGAAAAAGCTGATATATGCAGTCGTTATCGTAGTCGTCATCCTCGGGGGGTATCTCGGCGTGACCGCCATTTTCTCGACGTCGGTGGAGATCGCCACGGCCGTTGTAAAGAACGGAGAGTTTCTCATATCGCTCAGTGTGACGGGCGAGATCGACGCCAAGCAGGCCTTTGTGCTGAGCACGCCGCGCATCCGAAACCTTCAGGTTACGTGGCTGGCGCCGGAGGGTTCGATAGTGAAGGCCGGCGACCCCGTGATCACGTTTGACGCTACCTCGCAACAGGCCGATCTGACTGACAACGAATCGTCGCTGAAAATCGCGGAGACCAACCTGGCCCGGGCCAATCAGGAGTACTCCATCCAGGAGAAACAGTTGAACCTGAACCTGGAACAGGCCCGGCGCAACTATGACGAGAAAAAGCACGAGGCCCCCCGCGCGGCCGAGGAAGCCAAACTCGAGCTGGAGCTGGCCGAGTTGAATTTCGACGCCAAGCTGGATCAGATTCGTTCGGACGTCCAGAAGGCCGAGCTTGAGGTCCAGCGCGCCCAGGAGAAGGTCAACAAGGCCGAACGCGAACTGGCCCAGATGACGATGACGGCACCGATACCGGGCATGGTCGTCTATCTTGAAATCTGGAAGGGCAGCACCATGAGTAAGCTTCAGGAGGGTGATTCCCCCTGGCCCGGGCAGGGGCTGGTCAACCTTCCCGATCTCTCCGAGATGATTGTCAAGGCCACCGTGTCCGAGGTGGACGCCGCCAAGGTCGATTCCGGCCAGCCGGTGATTGTCAGCCTGGATGCCTTCCCCGGCATGACGTATCGCGGGCAGGTCAGGAAGAAGGGGACGCTGGCGCGCCGGAAAGAGCCCGGCTCCAAGATCAACGTTTTTGACGTTGAGATCGACATACTGGACAAGGACGACGACCTGAAGCCGGGCATGTCGGCCTCCGGACGCATTGTTATCAGCCGCCTGGGCGACGTTGTATCCGTCCCGCTCGAGGCGGTGTTCGAGAAGGAGGGGCGGACGCTGGTCTACCTGGAGAATCGCAAACCGCGAGAGGTCGAAGTGGGGCGGCGCAACGATATGGATATCGAGATCCTCGCCGGGCTGGAAGGCGGCGAAACGATCTGCCTGGTCGATCCCACGCTCGAGACGCAAGGCCTCCCCGGTGATCGTGCCACCGAACCGGAGATGAACAAGGGGCGGGAGGTTCCGCAGCGCCCGGAAGGTGGGCAGCGGCCCGGCGGGCGGGGATCGCGGTAATGGAGTACCGCCGGACGGTTCAGATTTCAATTGAATCGCTGGGCACGCACAAGCTGCGCACGTTTCTGACGATGCTCGGCGTCATTATCGGCGTGGCCGCCGTTATTGCCATGCTTTCCATCGGCGAGGGGGCTGAAAAGGCCGCGCTTGAGGAGATTGAAGTCCTCGGCATCAACAATATCATTGTGAACGCTCGCGTTCCGGAGGAAGAGGCCGGTTCCGCCGAGGGTTTCCAGCGTTCGCTGGGGTTGTCCCTGGCCGACGGCGAGAACATCGGACGGTTTACCGAACTGGTATCGAACGTCGTCCCGCAGCGCTTCGAACCTCTCAGCACCATCAGCCACGGCAGCAGCGAGGCGGCCGTCCGCGTAGTCGCGACCATTCCGGAGTTCATTTACTCCTCGTCCATCGAGGTCGACTACGGCCGGTTTATCGCCAAGAGCGACAACACGGCCTCGGCTCAGGTCTGCGTTCTGGGGGCCAAGGCCAAGCGGAGTCTCTTTGCCTTTGAGGATCCGATCGGCCAGACGGTGCGGATCGGCGACCAGGATTTCTCCGTCGTCGGCATTATGGCCGACAAGTACATCGGCCGCGGCAAGGTGGAAGGATTACGGCTCAAGAATTTCAACGAAGACGTCTACATTCCCTTTAACACCGCTCGGAAGAAGTTCGACCGGGTGGAGCCGATGACCGAGAACATGGTATTTCACCACGGACGCGTGGAAAGCAGCGCCGAGACGGCGTATAACGTGCCGGAGATCGACCAGTTGACCATCACGGTGACCGACCTGAACCACGTCAGGGCGGTGACAAAACTCGTCGAGCGCATCCTGCGGCGCCGCCACGGGGGCGTTGAAGATTACGAGGTCGTGGTGCCCGAGTCGTTGCTGCGGCAGTCGCAGAAGACGCAACGGATATTCAACATCGTGATGGGGGCCATTGCCGGGCTGTCGCTGCTGGTCGGCGGCATCGGCATAATGAACATCATGCTGGCGACGGTGCTGGAGCGCACGCGGGAAATCGGCATTCGGCGCGCGGTCGGCGCCACGCGCGGTGACATCATGTTCCAGTTTTTGGTCGAGGCGGTGACGATCTGCCTGATCGGCTGCAGCATCGGCCTGGCGCTCGGTCTGATCATTTCACGGGCCATCTCGTTTTATGCGGGCTGGCCGACCGTCGTCTCCGTGTTCTCTATTGTCCTCGCGGTAGTCGTGTCGACTACGGTCGGCACGGTCTTCGGCATTTTCCCCGCCCACAAAGCGGCTAAGATCGACGTGATCGACGCCCTGAGATATGAATAACCACCCTGCTGTGCGAGGTTTTTCCCATGCTGCCATTGCAATCTGTTTACAGCTCAATCTGCCGGCGCCGGCTGGTTTTTTTTGGTTTTGCGCTTGCGGTCGCAGCGGCGACGTGCGCTTATCCCCGTGACATCACGCTCGATGAAGCCATCGACATGGCCGTTGACCGCAGCGCCCGGGGAGGAATTATCAGGGGCCGGGAGGAAGTGGCCGAGCAGAACTACTACGCCCGCCGCATCAACTTCCTGTTGCCGGAGATCTCCATCCAGGGGAACGCGCCGGCCTACACGAATGACGAGTCCTATCGGCTGTTCGGGGCGGACCCGGAAAAGCGGTTGTACAAGACGCGCGATTTCACGCTCAACTCTTTCATCGAGTTAAAGCAGAGCGTACCGGTAGTCGGGGGCACGTTCGTTGCCACCGCCAACCTGGCGCGCCTCGACAGCCGGTATCCGTACACCCGGTACAGCGCCGATTCCGGCTACTTTGTCGACGAATTGTCAAGCCGCGGGTTTTTCAGGTTCTCCCTGGAGCAGCAGTTGTTTCGTCCTTCGGCGGCCAAGTTCGAGCTGCACAACAAGAAAGACGACTTTGAGATTGCCCGCCTTGCCCGGCACGAGGAACAGGCGGCCCTGACCACGGAGGTTATCGAGGCGTACATGGGCGTTCTGCAGCTTTCCATACGGGAGGAGCTTTATTCGGACAAGCTGGAGTCAGCCCGCTTGAAAGCCGACATCGACTCCATGAAACTTCAAGACGGAATCGTCTCCGAGGATGACTTCCTTGTCTCCGCGTCCGCCCGCCTGGATGCCGAACTGGAGAGTTTCGAGATCGAGATGCAGGCGAGAGATCGTCAGCGTGAACTGGCCACGCTGCTCGACGCCGGTGTAACCGAGGCTCTGAATCCGTCGGAACCCGTCATATCCGGACACCTGGGCGGTGCCGTTCAGCAACGGCTGATCGCGGCCTGGGAACAGTCGGTGCCGATACGTAAGGCCGAGCTGGTTTTTGCCAAGGCGAAGCGATCTGCCGATTACGCCGCGGCCGGTCACGGCCTGACGGGCGACCTGAAAGCGGATTACTCCTTCGGTCGGCAGAGGGTCGAGGCGGAACGATATGACCAGTCGACTCAGGGCTTGGTGACGAGCGATGATGACATTAGCACGGCCGGCTGGGGCGTGACCCTGGAGTTCAAGCTGCCGTTGTGGGACGGCGGGGCCGGCGGTGCGGCGGTCAAAGCTGCGCGGTTCGAGGCCGAGCAGGCACGGTTGGAATACGACGGCGAACGGACGAAGGCGCGCGCCGATATTACCAGCCTGGCCAACCAGCTTGACGTCAGCTATCGCCGCCTGGAGATCATGCGCAAACAGATCGAACTGGCCAGCGATAAGCTGGAGATTGCCAGATCCCGATTGGCTGACGGCCAGATTTCCCGGTTGACCTTCCTGGAAAGTAAGATATTTTACCTCGAGAGCAGAGACAGGTACCTTGATGAACTGAGGAAGTACCTCGTCAACAGGGTTGAGTTGGAAGGCAAGTTTACGAGCTGATGATTCGGAATATCCTGATCCGCGCACCCAACCACCTGGGTGACTGCATCATGGCGATGCCCATGATCAACGAGGCTCGCGAGGCGTACCCGGGTTCGACGGTGACAGTACTTGCGCCGGAGCACCTCGTTGAGCTGTACACCGGTAATCCGGCCGTTGACGGCACGCTGAGCATTCCCCTCCGACACGTTCACGGGCTGATCGGCGTGGTCAAGATCAAGGAGATAATCGCCCCGGGGAAGTTTGACATCGGGTTCATTCTTCCGCCGTCGTTCGGGGCGGCGTCGGCGTTCAAGCTGGTGGGGATTCGCGAACGCATCGGCTACATAGCGGATGGCCGCCGGCTGCTGTTGACGCGTCCGTTGCCCCTGCCGGCTCCACTGAACTCCGAGCACCGGTCCCGCGTTTATTTCAATCTCCTGCGGCGGGCCTCCGGGGTTGAACTGGAGTACGTGCAGCCCCGCCTGTTCCTGGCCGAAACCGACGTTCAGGCCGGCGAGAGACTACTTGCCGGGTTTGACGTAGCGCCCGACGACGACTATGTCGCTATCGCTTTCAGGGCCGTGGCTGAATCCAGGCGCTGGGGGATTGACCGCTACACGGAGTTGATCCTCGAGTTGTTAAACAGGAGCCGGCTCAAGGTTGTCCTGGTCGGTTCGAGCGACGACCGGAAAGCCGGCGACGACATTGTGGAGGCTGTCGACCGCAGCCGGGTGGTTAACCTTGCCGGGAAGACGTCGCTGACGGAACTGGCGGCGGTGTTTGCGCGCGCGGATCTGCTCATCGGCAATGATTCCGGACCGGCGCACCTGGCGGCGGCCGTTGGAAGCCCCCTGGTTGTCCTGTCGGGCGCTGACGATCCAAAGGAGACCTCGCCGATCTCAGACCGCAAGAGACTAATCTACCGTGACAATCTTGCATGCATCAGTTGCGTCAAGAACAGGTGCCCCAACAAGGGGGATGACTTCATGCGCTGCATGAAGGAAATCACGGTTGACGCCGTGCTCGGGAAAGTCGATGAGATCCTGCGGGAAGTGTGACCGCCCGACCAGCCACCACTGATTCAGCTACGAGCTAAACTGCAGGTAGATCAGCACCGCCATAATAATGGTGAAGAGCACACCGGCCAGGAAACCGGTACGAAAGGTGTTGTGCTTTCCGAAAGTCCTCTTCCTGGTCGTTGATACCAGGTCGGCGTGGCAGTGTCTGCACCTGGTGGCTTTGGCCATGATCGGCTCAAAGCAGTACGGGCACTTGACTGTTTCCCTGACGACGGCCATGCGGCATTATGAGCCAGCCGCCGGCCGCCGTGCAAGTTAAAACGTAAGCTGCCGCCGGTCCCTACGCCGGGAACTCGACCTTTGCGAACCACTCGATTTCAATTTCCGGAAACAGGCGGTCACGCTGGCAGCAGTCATCGAGGAAGAACCAGTCTCCGTCCGATATCTCCTCCCTGTTGATTTTGCGGTCCGCCATCGACACCAGTCGCTTGAAATCCTCGTAGTGTTCTGATACACGCATCTCCGCGTAATCTCGCGCCGCCCAGGTCGAGATCAGGAACTGCCAGTCGGACGCGGACAGGAGCATCACCTCACGCGCGAGCTGCTTGAGGATCACTTCGAGGTCGTGATCGTGCCGATCCGGGTTGTCCAGCCAGAACCGGGCCAGCCGGCACATCTGGGCCTCGCACTCGTAGATGTGCTTCCAGGTCCACTCGGTCTGTTCGTTGAGCCAGATGTAGTGGTGGTTGCCCTGTCCCCAGCTTCCTTCGGGGAGGGACACTACCCTGTCCGGTTTGCTGCGTTTCAGGTGTTCGCCGAGAAACGTCAGTTCGAGTTCCTTACTGGTGGAAACGTGCCTGATAACCTCCTTGAGGAACAACGGCCCCTCAAACCACCAGTGGCCGAACAGCTCGGCGTCGAAAGGGGCGACAAGGATACCTGCCCGCTTGGTTTCGTCATGGTAGGTGGTAAGGATGTCACGCACTTTGCCGGCAAAATGGGCGGCGTTCTCCGTGACTCGCTCCAACGCCGATTCGTGATGGTACACCGTCTTGTCCGCCAGGTCGGATTTGGGCGACGTCACCGCCCAGTGGCGCAGACCGCCGGGGAACCGTTTCTTGTGGAAATCAAGGTAGTGACCGTCGCCGGGATACCCCCATTCCCCGGACCAGACCAGGAGGCCGGTGTCCGGGTCGCGCGCAAACACGGCCGTCGGTTTCTTGCCTTCCGGGGCCGATGATACCAGGTAGACCTCGCGCGGCGACTTGTCCGCTTCCTCGGCCCGGGGCTGGTAGCTCTTTTGGAACTGCCCCCACAGGAGCTTGAGCGCCTCGAACCGGTCTATGTACACGCCGATGGACTTCCCGCCCTTGAGCAACGCGTTGTCCACGACAAAGAAGTCCAGGCCGTTTTCGCTCAGGAGTTCATCGACCCCCTTGCGCATATAGGCCGATTGATCGCCCCCGATGGGCACCGGTGGTTTCCATTCGTACCGTGGCCGGTAGGCGCACTCCGGCAGCCACATACCGGGCGGCTTGCACCCGAAATGCTTCTGGTAATTCTTCACGGCCGCCTTGGTCTGGGCCTGGACGGATTCATCCCGCGACAGCAGGGGGAAGTAACCGTGGGTAGCGCCGCAGGTCATGATCTCCACGTGACCGGCGTCCTGCAAACGCCGGAATTCCCCAACGATATCCTGGTTGACGTTGTTAAAGTGCTCCAGCGTGAGCCCGTAAAACCGTTCCCACAGACGGGCGTTGGCGAGCATGTCGGTCTCGTCGTAGCGCGAAAACTCCTCGTGGTCGTGCCGGGCAGCTTCAAGCTTGTGGTTCACGTAACTGACGAGTTCTTCCTTGAAAGAGGCGTCGGCAAGCTGTTCGCAGAGAACGGGCGAGAGGCCGATCGTCAGTTTCGGCCGGCATCCTTCACCGACCAGTTCGTTGATAATCCGCAACATCGGCAGGTACGTCTCGGCCGCAGCTTCGCTCAACCAGTCGGTGCCGTGAGGCCAGCGCCCGTGTGACAGCACGTACGGCAGGTGGCTGTGCAGAACGATACTGACGTATCCCCGGGTCACTTGTCACCGCCCGTTTCGCTCGTGGATTCGAATCCAATCGGTTTGGAGGTGCCGTGAGGAGCGCCGTGCAGCTTGATCTCGCCGAACTGTGCCTCGAATTTCTTCAGGTTCTCGGCCAGGGCCTTGTGCAGGAGCTTGGCGTGCATCGGCGTCATGATTATCCTGGACTGAACCCGCGCTTTCGGTGAGCGCGGCATAACCCGGGCGAAATCGATGATTATCTCCGTCGGCGAGTGGGTGATCATGGCCAGGTTGGCGTAAATCCCCTCGGCCTCCTTCTCTCCCAACTCGATATTGAGTTGCTGTTGAGGCTGAACCATTTAGCTATCCTTTCAAACTGACAGGTTTTGCTTGCTTGTACAGGGACAACCATTGTAATATATTGCCCGTCCATGTCAACCCAACAAAAAACGAGCGAAGCATCGGGTTTGACAAGAAGAAACCTGTCGGGATGCGTCGATGCCACTGAAGCCACATCGTGTTGACGAGATAACGGCCGGCATTGGCCGCTCCAGGGTGCTTATTCTCGGCGATGTGATGCTGGACGAGTACCTTTACGGGAAAGTGGGCCGCATCTCGCCGGAAGCTCCGGTGCCGGTGGTGGAGGTAGACTCAACCCGTCTTCTGCTGGGTGGAGCGGCCAACGTGGCGGCCAATATCCGCGCCCTGGGCGACCGGCCGGCCCTGATCGGCGTCGTCGGGGACGACGACGCCAGCGGAAAGCTCACCGCGCTCTTTCGGGAAAAGGGCATTGACGACAGCCTTTTGGTTACGGATCCCTCCAGGCCGACCACTATCAAGACCCGCATCATTGCGCACAGCCAGCAGGTGGTGCGCGCCGACCGTGAAAAACGCCACGGCCTCGGGCCGACCGTCGAGCAGCAGGTCATGCAGGCGTTCCTTTCCGCCGTCGATGAGTGCTCGGCCGTTATCGTGTCCGACTACGGCAAAGGTGTGATCACCCTGCCCCTGCTCGAGAAGGTGATTGACGTCTGCCTGACTAGGGACGTTTTCCTCGCCGTTGATCCCAAGGAGACGCGCTTCCACGACTACCGGAAGGTGTCGCTTATCACGCCGAACCACCATGAAGCCGGTTTTGCCTACGGGCGGCGGATAAACAGTATGGAGGATCTGATTGCGGTCGGCCAGGGCCTCCTGGAAAAACTGGAGGCAAAAGCCATACTTATCACTCGCGGCCGCGAGGGGATGTCGCTGTTCCGCGTGGGCCACGAGGCCACTCACATACGCACTTTCGCGCGTCACGTCTACGACGTCACCGGGGCGGGAGACACCGTGATCGCAACCTTCGTTTCGGCCGTCTGTGCCGGCGCGGACCTGGTTGAGGCGGCCATTGTGGCCAACGCCGGGGCCGGTTGCACGGTAGCCGAAGTGGGGACGGCCACGGTTACGGCTGATCAGCTCATGAAAGAGCTGAATCGAAACATCAGGAACGGTAACGTAGCGTCGGCCGGGAGCGATTCCGGTCACGTTTTGTGAGAAGCGATTCGGGTTTCAAGTGAAGAATTCCAGTCTCCTTCGCCGCCGGGACGTCGCCGCCGAGGTGAACCGGCTGCGACGTCGCAAGAAAACCATCGTATTCACCAACGGCGTCTTTGACATCCTGCACCGGGGCCACGTGGAGTATCTGGCCGGAGCGAAATCTTACGGGGACGTGCTTATCGTCGGCCTGAACTCGGACGCCTCGGCCCGGAGGTTGAAGGGGCCGGGACGCCCCGTGCAAAAACAAAACGACCGGGCGGCCGTCCTCCTGGCGCTCTCGGCCGTGGATTACGTTGTCGTGTTCGGGGAGAATACACCGGAGAAGCTGATTCGGCAGATCAGACCCGACGTCCTGGTCAAAGGAGCCGACTACAAACTCGCCCAGATCGTCGGGGCCGACTTTGTGCGATCCTCCGGCGGCCGGGTCGAACGCGTGCGTCTGACCAGAGGTCAGTCGACCAGCGCCCTCATAAGGAAGTTATCGTGATGCCGTCTGGGTGCCGCCGGCTCGCCGTCCGGGTTGCCCGGCTTGCTTTTTGGCGCCAATCTGTCTTTCTTGTGAGCTTATGACTGCAAAAGACACCGAAGCGGACGGATCGTTGATCGACGAACTTGCGGTACAGGGCTACTGGCCGGCAAACGCCGCCAGACATCTTGCCGAGGGCAGGTACTCGAACGCCGTCGAGATTTGCAGTAGACACCTTCAGGACAATCCCCGGCTTACCTCGGGCCGGCTGATATACGCGACAGCGCTTTACCTTGCGGGACAGGTTGAATCCGCTACCGAGCAGTTCTACCATGTGTTGTCGCAAGATCCCGATAACATCATGGCCCTGAAGTACCTGGGTGACATCAACTATGCCGGGGGCGACGTGCCCGCGGCCATGGCCAAGTACCAGCGTGTCATCGAGATTGACCCCCGTTGCCGCGGCCTGAAATGTGCACTGAAACATCGCGAGAAGGAGCGAACCCGTACCATCGCACTGCGGCGCGGCGAGGAGACGGCCGCGACCGGCGCCGGAGGGGCCACCCGTGAAGTGCTCTTTTTTACCGAGACCATGGGCGATCTCTACCTGGCTCAAGGCTACCCCCGCCTGGCCGTCAAAGTATTTCGCAGACTCAATGAGGACTGCGATAATCCCCGCTTGCACGAGAAACTCCGCGAGGCCGAGAAAAAGGCCGGAGAAAGGGAACACTGACCATGTCCAGCAAACGACTTAACGAGCTGCGCAAAAACCTCATGGCGGATAATCTGGACGGGTTAATCGTCACTCATCTCGACCACATTCGGTACCTCACGGGCTTCACCGGCACGGCCGGTCTGCTGATCGTAAACCGCCGTGGTGCGGAGTTTTACACTGACTCACGGTACACCATCCAGGCGAAAAAACAGATCAGGGGGGCGAAAGTGCACACGGTGAAGACAGCGCTCATTGCAGCCCTGAAGCAATTCCCCGATCTCAATGTTCGGAACAGGAGATACGGTTTCAGCGCCGAATACCTGACCGTTGGTGCCCGCGAACAGCTTGCTCAGGCCCTGCCGGACGTGTTGCTGGTGAAGGCCGACGGGCCCCTGGCCCGGCTTGGCTGGGTGAAAAACTCCGCGGAACTGGACAGTATCCGCAAAGCCGTGGCCATCTCGGACACTGCCTTTGACCGCATTCTGGCGCTGATGGCCCCGGGTATCCGCGAACGAGAACTGGCCGCCGAGCTCGAGTACCAGATGACCATGCTCGGGTCCGAACGACCCGCTTTCGAGACCATTGTAGCATCAGGTCACCGTTCGGCCATGCCCCACGGGACGGCGTCGAGCAAGAAGCTGGCCAGGGGAGATTTCGTCACTCTTGACTTTGGCGCCACGGTCAACGGGTATGTCTCGGACATAACCCGCACGGTGGTGGTCGGCCGGGCAACGGCGCGACAGAAGAAAATCTACGGGATCGTGCTCAGGGCGCAGTTGGCCGGGATCAGGAAGGTCAAGGCCGGGGTTTCGGCGCGAGCGGTCGATGCGGTGTGCCGGAATATCATCAAGAAAGCCGGGTACGGCACGAAATTCGGTCATGGGACCGGTCACGGTATCGGCTATTTTATCCATCTGGGTCCCCGCGTGTCGCCGCTTTCGGATGATAAGCTGAAGGCTAACAACGTAGTAACCATTGAACCCGGCATCTACATTGACGGCTGGGGAGGGGTGCGCATCGAGGACGATGTAATTGTCACGCGCGGCGGCTGCACCATACTGAACCGGGCCGAAAAAAAATTGTTGGAGCTATAAGCTGATAAGAGTATAATTTTCTGCTTCGTTGAGGGGCCGCCTTTGCTGCGGACGGTAACGGAGACGGTCGATTAGGGAAGGATCACCCGCGGGGAATGTTTATGAGTGAGAAATACATCCGGAAGCTCATCCGTCTTGTCGAAGAGTCGGAAATAGAGTCGCTGGAAGTTTCCAGTTGGGGGCGCAGGATACGGATTACACAGCGAAACGCGGCCAGCTCAAACGGCGATCGAGATGCGCCCGCCGTCGTGCACACGGCCCAGGCGGTGGCTCCGGCCGTATCTCAGGTCGCTCCGGTCGACCGAGCGGCTGCGCCGCCGGCGCCGGAGACGGTCGAGGACACCGGCCGCCTGGTTGAAATAAAGTCGCCCATGGTGGGTACGTTCTATGCGGCACCCTCGCCCGAATCGGATGCCTACGTCTCGCAGAACGAAAAAATCACGTCCGGCCAGGTGGTTTGCATTGTTGAAGCCATGAAGCTCATGAACGAGATAGAGTCGGAAGTCAGCGGGCGGGTGGTGAAGATCCTCGGTGAGAACGGCAAGCCGGTGGAATTCGGTCAGGTGTTGTTCCTGATCGACCTGGCCGGCTGAGCGCCATTCTGGAAAGGGAATTGGATGACACTCAAGCAGATGCTGGTTGAGATGCTCAACCGGAACGCATCGGACCTGCATATCCGTGTCGGCATCCGGCCACATATTCGAGTGGACGGCAGGCTCGAGCAAATCGCGACCGATCCCGTTACCATCGAGTCCATGGACCAGATTATGACCCAGGTGCTTAACGAAAAGCAGATCGAACGGTTCTACCGCAAGAACGAAATGGACCTGGCTCTCTCGGTGGCCAAACTGGGCCGCTTCCGTATTAACCTGTTTCGCCAGCGCGGGACGGCCGGTATCGCCATTCGTGCCGTCAACACCACCGTGCCGTCGTTCCAGGAGTTGAATCTTCCGCCGACCGTGCAAAAACTGGCCCTGGAACACCGCGGTCTGATAATCGTAACCGGTACCACCGGCTCGGGCAAGTCGACCACCCTGGCGGCCATGATTGAGCAGATGAACGCCGATCACCCCTGCAACATTCTGACCATCGAGGACCCGATCGAGTATATCTATCGGGACAAGAAGTCCATCATATCGCAGCGAGAGGTGGGCGGGGACACGGAAACGTTTGCATCCGCCCTGCGCCACGCCTTTCGCCAGGACCCCGACGTCATCCTGATCGGTGAGGTGCGTGATCTGGAGACGATGTCAATTGCACTGACGGCGGCCGACACCGGCCACCTCGTGTTGACGACCCTGCACACGCTTAACGTCGTGGAGACCGTAACGCGTATCATCTCATTCTTTCCCCCTCATCAGCATCAGCAGATCAGGCTGCTGCTGGCCGGAACGCTCAAGGCGATCATCTGCCAGCGCCTCCTGGCGCGCTCGGACATGCACGGGCGGGTTCCGGCCCTCGAAGTCCTGATTAACTCCGGTGCCATAAAGGACTGCCTTCTCGACGCGCAAAAGACGATTGACCTGCCCGAGTTGCTCGAACAGGGAGGGGTTCAGTACGGCACGCAGACGTTCGACCAGTCCATCATGATGTTGTACAAGCAGGGGATGATCTCGTTTGAGGATGCGATGGCCAATGCCAGCAATCCCGACGACCTGGATCTGAGGCTCAAGGGGATCACCGGCGCCGCGGATCGCTGGACGGAGGAACAGTCTGGATCGGCCGGCAAGAGCGCCGGCGACGCGCCGGGGGGCTTTTCGAAGTATTGATCGATAAGATTTCGGCAAAGTCAGGGCCACCAGCGCGTACGTGCTGGTGGCCGTCGTTTTGTCAGGGTTGCCGGCAAGGGGAACGCAGGCCGAGCGACCCGTTGTTCTTCGCGGGCTGCTCCGCGCCACCGGTCGACTTGGCGCCTTCGGCAAGGTGTGATAGTGTGCTAACTTATGGCCGGTCTACTTTTTCCACCTTGTCTATTGTCAACCCGGGGGGAATAGGTTATCATAGGCAACTAATTTAGCACGGCCTGGCAGGGTCGCGCTCACGATTGTTGAGGACGGAAAATTGTTCGATAAGGTTCTGATTGCCAACCGGGGCGAAATCGCGCTACGGGTAATTCGTGCCTGCCGCGAACTCGGTTTGAAAACCGTCGCGGTGTACTCCGAGGCGGATCGTGACGCCCTGCACGTGCGCTTTGCGGACGAGGACGTGTGCATCGGACCGCCCCAACCCAGGCAGTCTTATCTGGATTTCAGGCGCATTATCGCGGCCGCTGAAGTGACCAACGCCGGGGCCATCCATCCGGGCTACGGCTTTCTGGCCGAAAACGCCGACTTCGCCGACGTCTGCGAATCATGCGGGATCACCTTTATTGGACCCACCGCTCAGCAGATTCGCCAGATGGGGGACAAGGCTGCGGCCAAGAACCTCATGAGGGAAGCCGGGGTGCCGGTTATTCCCGGTTCCGACGGCGTGGTGGCCTCGTTTAAGCGTGCCACGGAAATCGCCCTGGAGGTCGGGTACCCGGTGATGTTGAAGGCGGTAGCCGGTGGCGGCGGCAAGGGCATGCGCATCTGCCACGACGTTGCCGATCTCGAGCGCGGGTTTCACGTCGCATCCACGGAAGCGGCGAACGCCTTCTCCAATCCCGACCTGTACCTTGAAAAGGTGATCGTGAATCCACATCACGTCGAAATACAGGTTATCGGTGACGTGCACGGCAACTTCTTCCACTTCGGCGAGCGTGACTGCTCCATTCAGCGCCGTCACCAGAAGCTGATCGAGGAGACGCCGTCCCCGGCGATAACCGACGAATTGCGTCGTTGCATGGGGCAGACGTCGTTACAGGGCGCCAGGAACGTCAACTATCGCGGCGTCGGGACCATCGAGTACCTTGTCGACAGTAAGGGCGACTTTTACTTCATGGAGATGAACACGCGCATCCAGGTGGAGCATCCAATTACGGAGGAAGCGTACGAGGTCGACCTTGTCAAGGATCAGATCCTGGTGGCGCTGGGCGAGAAGCTGACCTACCGCCAGGAGGACCTGCGACCCCGGTGGGCGGCCATCGAGTGCCGCATCAACGCCGAGGACACCCAAAAGGATTTCCGGCCGAGTCCGGGGAAGATCGAGGCGATAAACGTTCCGGGAGGGCCGGGGGTTCGGGTCGACAAGGCCGTTTACGCCGGTTACGTGATACCACCGTACTACGATTCGATGCTGGCCAAGCTGATTGTCCGGGCGCGCAGCCGCCGTGAAGCGATTCAGCGGATGAAACACTCGCTGACCGAGTTCGTCGTTCAGGGTGTCCCGACGACTATCCCGTTCCACCGGAAAATCTTCGAGCACCCCGACTTTACCGCCGGCGTCTACGACACTTCCTTTCTTGAAAAGTATGGGAATCTACAAGAGGCTCCCGAGGTTCCCCAGAAGACCGCCGTCACACTCAGGCGCCCCGGCGAGGCAGAATCCGCAGGGGAACCGTCTGGAAGGCATGAAACGGTAACGATCAACAAAGACTCCGAGTAAGCGGAGGGAGGTTTTCCAGTGAACGTACCTGCTGACTTGAAATACACCAAGGAACACGAATGGGTAAGGGTTGACGGGAACACCGCCACAATCGGCATCACCGACTGGGCACAGTCCGAACTCGGTGACATCGTCTTCGTGGAACTGCCGGAGGTTGGAATCGACGTGGCGCAGATGGGTGCGTTCGGTACCATCGAGGCCGTCAAGGCGGTGTCGGAGTTATACTCGCCGGTCACGGGCAAAGTCGTTCAGATCAACGAAGTGCTCGAGAATGATCCAATGGCCATCAACCGCGATCCGTACGGTGAGGGCTGGATGATCAAGGTGGAAATCCCCGACACCGATCAGATCGAAGAGCTTCTCGATCCGGGGGTCTACACCAAGCTCGTGGAAGAACACTAGGCGGACCGGCGGGGGCGCCGAAACCGTGTTTCTGCTCGCTGCGAAGGTAAGTTATGCCATACGTTTCCAACACCGGGGATGACCGTCGCCGCATGCTCAAGACCATTGGTGTCGATTCGTTCGAGAGTTTGCTTGACACCGTTCCTGAAAAGCTGCGACTCAATCGGCCGCTGGATATCCCGGCCATGTCCGAGCCGGCATTGCTGGCCGATATTGAACGCCTTTCCAGCCGGAATCAGCAGGGGCTGACCTGTTTCGCAGGCGGCGGCGTCTATGATCACTTCATTCCCTCGGCCCTCACGGCCCTTCTGGGCCGTCCCGAGTTCATGACGGCCTATACCCCGTACCAGGCCGAAGTTGCCCAGGGTACGCTCCAGGTTATTTACGAATTTCAGACTCACATCTGTCGCCTGACGGGCATGGAGGTCGCCAACGCGTCGATGTACGACGGCGCCACGGCGGCTGCCGAGGCGGCTATCATTGCCACGGCCGTGACCCGCCGCAAGAAAGTGGTCCTCTCGGCCACGGTCAACCCGCTCTTCCGACAGGTTGTCAACGCTTACCTTCCCGTCCGGGGTATTGAGGTTGTGACGGTGCCGATGAAGGACGGGGTCACGGACCTGAACCGGCTCGTCGATGCAGTTGACGAACAGACTGCCTGTGTGCTGGTCGCGCAACCGAACTTCTTTGGTCATCTCGAAGAAATCGAGCCGGTACGTGACGCCAGTAGCAAGGTCGGGAGCAGGCTGGTGCTTGCCGTCGACCCGATCGCCCAGGCCGTGCTCAAAACACCGGCCGAGTACGGGGCGGACATCGCGGTCGGCGAGGGCCAGCCGCTGGGCATGCCCATGTCTTTCGGCGGTCCCCTGCTGGGATTCTTTGCCGCCAAGAAAGAGTTGATTCGCAGTCTGCCGGGGCGCCTGGCCGCAAGAACGACCGACATAGAGGGCAAGACGGGATTTGTGCTGACGCTTCAGACGCGCGAGCAGCACATCCGCCGCGAAAAGGCGACTTCGAACATCTGCACCAATCAAGCCCTGTGCGCCACGGCGGCGGCTATTTACATGAGCCTGATGGGCAGGACCGGGCTTAAGAAGGTGGCTCTACTGTCAGCGGAAAACGCTCAACTGGCCGCCCGTCAGATACTGGCCCTGGAAGGTTACGCGCCGTTTTCACAGGCTCCGTTCGTGAGAGAGTTCGCGATCAGGACTCCCCGTCCGGCTATCGAGGTGGTCCAGAGCATGATCGAACGGCACGGTGTGTTGCCGGGGATCAACGCCGGTCGCTGGTATAAGGGGCTGGAAAACTGCCTGATTGTCGCTTTCACCGAGTTGAGAACCCCCTCCGATATCGAGAAGCTCGTGGACGGCCTGAAGGAGTTGGCAGGCAGTGGTGTATTGTCAGGTTTGTAGGACTGAGTGGGAGGAGAGCCTCTCGCAGTGTCCCATCTGCGGCAGGGAGTTGCGGGAAGGCACGGATACCGATGAGGAGGCCTCGTGGGTTCTGCTCGGGACGATTGTCGACAAAGTGTCCGCTGATTTTGCCAGGGAGGTTCTGAAATCGTACGAGATTCCGGCGGTGGTTATTTCGAAATCGGGCTTCTTCGGGGATATCGGAGTGCCGCTGCACCCGTTTTACTCCAGCAAGTCGGCCCTTTTCGAGGTATCCGTGCCGTCGGTGCACGTTGAGGAGGCCGCCGAGGTTTTGGACATGACTCTTGGGGATAGCTGGCGACGTGAGGAGAAGTGAATGCCCATTTGTCCGAAATGCAATTACGAGTTTCGGCCGGACGAAACGGTCTGTCCCGACTGCCATGAACCGCTCATGGCTCATTCGTGGCTGAAGGCGGCGGCGGAGACGCCGGACGACAGTTGGGTACGGGTGTGCCAGGTGGCCGGCGAGGTGAAATCCACCGTTGCCAAAGGCGTCCTGGACTCGAACAACATCCCGTCGATTGTGCTGTCTTCATCGTTCGACGGCGGTGAGTCGGTCACGGCCGTATCGGCGGCGTTGCCGCGCTCCGGCGATGGCAACGAGGTGCTGATGGTTCCTCGGGAGTTCCAACAGGAAGCGGTGTTGATTCTCCAGGCCGTGCTGGGAGATGACTTTCAGGAGTTGGATAACAGGTAAGCGATCAACTGCTACGAGATTGGAGAAGTGCATGACAAAGAAAGTGATCATCATTGGCGTTCTGGCGGTACTGGCCATTGCCGGGCTGTCGTGTACGGCCACAAAGGACCGCGTGTCGGTGGCCGGCCTGACCATGGCGCCGTTTCACACCAGCTTTGCGGACGCGACGGCGGCCGCCGCGGACGGGAACCGCAACATTCTGATCGACTTCTACACCGACTGGTGAAAGTACTGCAAGATGCTGGACACGGTCGTGTTCGTAGATAGTGTTGCCATTGATTTCTTTGCTAATGACGTTGTGCTGGCCAAGGTCAATGCTGAAGTTGATACCGTCCTGGCCCAACAGTACCACGTGCGTGGATATCCCACCTCCGTCCTGATGGACAAAGACGGACAGGAGATCGACCGGATTGTCGGCTACAAGCCGGCGGAGGAGTTCCTCCAGACAATCCGCGACTATGCCAACGGCATAGGGACGCTCGACGACCTGCTGCGTCGGGCCGAGACCGAATCGGACCGTACCCTCTTTTCCGAGATTGCGGATAAGTACAAGTATCGCGGCGGTTCCGAAGAAGCGCTGGCCTGGTATTCCCGCGTGCTCGAGGCAGGCGATCCGCGTGACTCGCTGGCCGGGGAGACGCGCACGGCCATCGCCGACCTGTTCCGGCGCGACCGGGACTATGACCGCGCCCTCGAGGAATTCAGCGGGATTGCCGAAGACTTCGCAGGCACGATGTACGCCCAGGATGCGGAAATCTACAAGGCCATAATCTATCACCAGAAAGGCGATACGGCTACGGCCATTGAGGCCTTCGAGGGCTACATCGAGCACTACCCGGAATCTGAAGACGTTGAGTACGCGCAAAGTCAGATTGAGAAACTGAAGAACCCGGCGGCAGGGGATAAATAGCATGGTGCCAGCCGAACGTTGTGTCGGCGCGCGAGGTAAGTGACTACGGTGGAAGAAAAGGTTCTGATCTACGAGAAATCGGTGCCCGGTCGCGTGGGTTACACGCTGCCGGAGACCGGGCGGACCGAGGAGGAGATCCTCTCGGCCATCCCGGCCGGATTCCGGCGTACCGAGGATGCCGCCCTGCCGGAAATGGCCGAGCCCGAGGTGGTGCGTCACTTCGTCAACATGTCGGTGAAAAATCACCACATCGACCGGGGTTTTTACCCCCTTGGTTCGTGTACGATGAAGTACAACCCGAAGCTCAATGATGTTGCGGCGGCGCTGCCGGGGTTCACCCGTCTTCATCCGCTGGCGCCGTGCAGCAGTGCCGTCGGCAGCCTGCAACTTATGTGGGACCTGGCCCGCGATCTGAGTGAGATATCCGGCTTCCCGCACGTGACCCTCCAGCCGGTGGCCGGCGCTCACGGTGAGTTGTGCGGGCTGCTCATCATGCGCGCCTGTCACCTTGAGCGGGGCGCCAACCGCAGCAAGATCATTATTCCCGACTCGGCGCACGGCACCAATCCGGCTTCCGTATCGTCCGTGGGATACACCACCGTCCAGGTCAGGTCGGACGAACGGGGGATGATATCGCCGGAGGCGGTGGCCGAGGTGATGACTGACGACGTGGCCGGGATGATGCTGACGAATCCGAACACGGTGGGGCTTTTCGAGAGCAACGTTGCCGAAATCGCGGAGGTTGTTCACCGTGGCGGCGGCTTGATGTACATGGACGGAGCCAACCTGAATGCCAACATGGGTATTTTCCGCCCCGGCGACATCGGGTTCGACATGATGCACTTCAACCTGCACAAGACCTTTTCCACGCCTCACGGCGGCGGCGGGCCGGGCGGCGGGGCCATCGGCGTCGTCGACGAGCTGGAGAAGTTCCTGCCGTACCCGGTGCTGCAGAGGAATGAGGAAGGGGAGCTGTCTTTGAACAGCGATCGGCCCGATTCGATCGGCAGCATCCATTCATTTTACGGGAATTTCGCGAGCATGGTGCGCGCCTACGCGTATATCCGGACCCTTGGCGGTGCCGGGTTGCTCCGGGCCTCGGAGAACGCCGTCCTCAACGCCAACTACCTGCTGGCGCTCCTGCGCCACGATTTCGACCTGCCGTACACTTCGCACTGCATGCACGAGTTTGTTCTTTCGGGCAATCGGCAGAAGAAACTCGGCGTCAGGACGGCGGACATCTCCAAGCGACTGCTGGATTTCGGAGTCCATGCGCCCACCAACTACTTCCCGCTGATCGTGCCTGAGGCCCTGATGATCGAACCGACGGAAACGGAAACCAGGGAGACGCTGGAGCACTTCGCGGCGATCATGAAGCAGATTGCGCGCGAGGCCGAGCAGTCGCCTGAGGTGGTTACATCGGCGCCTCATTCCACGCCGGTGCGCCGCCTGGATGAAACCAAAGCATCGCGCTTGCAGGATGTCAACTACGCCGGCTGACTCGGCGGCCTCTGTCATAGTCTACCGACTTCTGCCGTCAAGGGGTCGGTCTGTTTTATATGATTGAATTCAAGGACGTCTCATATCGTTACGGTCGCGGCGGACCGCCGGTTCTCGAACATGTGAACCTGACCCTGCGCAAGGGGGAGTCAGTCTGTATCATGGGCCCGAACGGGTCCGGCAAGACGACGCTGGCCCACATTCTGGCGGGCCTGGTCAGGGGTTACGGCGGCTCGGCCACGGTCAACGGGTGCCCGGCCGGCGAGCGTGACGGCCGCAGCCGCGTGGGCGTCCTTTTCCAGAATCCCGACAACCAGATGGTCGCCACGCTGGTGGAAAAGGAGATCGCCTTTGCTCTGGAGAATCAGGCCATGCCGTGCCGTGAGATGGAGCGGAAGGTCGCCGAAACCGCCCGTTCCTTTCAGATCGAGCACCTGCTCCGACGGCTGACGACCGAGCTTTCCGGGGGAGAGAAGCAGCGGGTGGCATTGGCGGCGCTGATGGTCTCGAGGCCGCCGGTGCTCGTCCTGGACGAACCGGATTCATTTCTTGACGTTCCCGGCCGCCGGATTCTGGAGAAGGAACTGGTCCGCATAAGGACCTCCCAGCCGGGCCTGATCGAGGTTCGCATCACCCAGTATCCGTCGGTGGCCGCCCGTTATCCCCGCCTGATCGTGCTGGCCGAAGGTGGCGTAGTTGCCGACGGCCGGCCGGGCGAAGTGTTCGCGGATGCCGCCGTAGTTGACCGCGCCCGCCTCTGCCTTACGGACAGCCAGGCGTCGGCGAAGGCCCTGCCGGCTGCCCTTGCGGCGCCCGCGCAGCCTCACGGCCGGACTTTGCGGGCTATTCATCTTGAAGGTGTCGGCTTCGGGTATGCTGCTCAGAAACCACTGCTGCGGGACCTGAACCTGGTTCTTAATCGCGGGGAGGTTCTCGCCGTGATCGGTGCGACGGGTGTCGGCAAAAGCACTCTGGGACTCCTTCTGTGCGGCATATATCAACCGGTGGAAGGCATCGTCAGGATGATAGATCGCGACGGCAAGTCTCTGCCGGGGGCCGGAGTGACCGGGCAGGTGGTCGGGTCGTTCCAGCAACCCGAGCGGCAGTTCTTCCTGTCAAGCTGCCAGGAGGAAATCGCCTTCGGCCCGAAAAACATGGGTCGGCACCTGTCGCCGGAGGAACTTGCCGCTTTGCTTGACCTGGTCGATCTTGATCCCGCGCGATTCGGCACACGGGACCCCTTTACTTTGTCGATGGGGGAAAAACGCCGGCTGGCCTTCGCCGCAGTGCTGTCGATGGCTCCTGCTTTTGCCGTCTTCGATGAGCCGACCTGCGGTCTCGATACTGAAGGTGTCAGCCGCTTTCTCGCGCTGTCCCGGCTGCTTAAGAGCCGCAACGTCGGGTTGGTGGTGATCAGTCACGAAGGGGATCTGATCAAAGCCGTGGCGGACCGGGTGCTGTGGCTGAAAGGGAACGGCGAAGCGGTCGAAACGACGGTGGACGACCTGTTTGCCCGCGACGAATGCCGGGATGTCGTGTCGCCGTTTTCGCGTACGTTTAACCTGCCGGAGAGACCGGGTTAATACCCCGTTTTTTTCGAGCGACCGCTTGACTCTGTGTCCGGATCGTTTTAGTCTAAGGCAGTGCGGTCGGGTCGTGAGGACCCCTGCCGCGCCCAGTTGTCGTTCGCCCGGTGCCGGCCGTAAACGGCCAACGCCTTTTAATGTGATCCCGTGAGGTCACAAAAGGTCGAGAACGATGAATACGTTGATATACCTGAAAAGCCGCTCTTCCGCACATCTGCAACCTGGACCTGACTGCCAGCCGTTTTCCAATTCTAACGGGAGGATCAACCTTGCCGCATAAACCTGAGATAATTCTCGACGAGAAGAAAATCAGCCGTGCCCTGACCAGGATTGCCCACGAGATTCTCGAGCACAACGCCGGAGCTGAAACTCTGGCCATAATAGGGATCTGGACTCGCGGAGCACACCTGGCGCGGCGAATCGCCGACTTGATCGAGCAGCTCGAGGGCATTCGTGTGCCGGTCGGCTTCATGGATATCTCGCTGTATCGTGACGACGTGCACTCCCAGCTGGACCAGCCGGTTATCCAGCGCACCGAGATCCTGTTTTCGGTGGTCGATCGGAATTTAATCCTGGTCGATGACGTTCTCTTCAGCGGCCGGACCGTTCGTGCCGCCCTGGATCAGATCATCGATTTCGGGCGCCCCCGGTCGATTCAACTGGCGGTGCTTATCGACCGCGGCCATCGCGAACTGCCGATCAAGGCTGACTACGTGGGCGCAAACATCCCGACCAATCGCGCCGACCAGGTGGTGCTCGAGGTGCTTGAAAAGGAGGGAGCCGACCGCGTGTACGTTCTCCACGGTAGGTCATCGGCGACCGGAAAACGCAAGCGCCCGAAGGCGAAGGCGGGGGAGACCGGCGCCGGGGGTACGGGCGGGCGCCGTCCCGCCTCCAAGAAAGGAGCGAAAAAGTGAGCCGGCTTTCTTCGCGACATCTGCTGGGACTGGAAGGCGTTCCGCGCACGGACATCGAGAAAATCCTCAGGACCACCGACACCTTCCGTGAAGTGCTTGATCGGACGATCAAGAAACTGCCCACCCTGCGCGGCATTACGGTTCTCAACCTCTTCTACGAGCCGTCCACGCGCACGCGCATCTCGTTCGAGCTGGCCGAGAAGCGCCTTTCGGCGGACACGGTCAATTTCACCAAGTCCACGTCCTCCGTCGCCAAGGGAGAATCGCTGCGCGACACGGTGCAGAACATTGAGGCCATGAAGATCGACATGGTCGTGGTGCGTCACAATTCGCCCGGGGTGCCGTACTATCTTACTCAGTGCATGGCCGCCAACATCATCAACGCCGGGGACGGTTCCCACGAGCACCCCACGCAGGCGCTGCTGGACATGTATACGATCTACAAGAAGTACGGCGGGCTGGACGGCCTGCGGGTGGTCCTGGTCGGTGACGTCAAACACTCGCGGGTGATTCGCTCCAACATCTGGGGGCTCAGGACGATGGGCGCCTCGGTTGCCCTGTGCGGGCCGGCCACGCTTTTTCCTTCCGAGGTCGAGAAATTCGGCTGCGACGCCTACACCGACATCGAAGAGGCCCTTGACGGCGCCGACGTGGTCAACATCATGCGCATCCAGCTTGAGCGGCAGCAGGCGGGGCTGCTCCCGTCGCAGCGCGAGTACACGAACCTGTTCGGCATAACCAGGGAACGTCTGAGAGGCCTTAACAAGGACTATACCATCATGCATCCCGGGCCGATGAATCGCGGCGTGGAGATCACGAGCGAAGTGGCCGACAGCGATCGGTCCGTCATTCTCGAACAGGTGACCAACGGCCAGGCGGTGCGAATGGCCGTGCTGTACCTGCTGTCGGGGCGTAAGGAAGGAGAGGAGTGAACATGACCTCCAGGAAGTATGACATGGTGATTGCGGGCGGGCAGGTGATCGATCCCAAACTCGGTTTCGGCCGGGACGCCTCCGTGTTCATCAAGGACGGCAGGATCGCGCGCGTCGAGAAGGAATCCGCCGCCCTCCACAAAATGCTCCGATCTTTCGACCACGACCAGATTATCGACGCCGCCGGCAGGCTGGTCGTGCCGGGTCTGATCGACGTTCACGTGCACCTCCGTGAGCCCGGCCGGGAAGATGCCGAGACCATAGAGACCGGCTGCCGGGCGGCGGCCGCCGGCGGCTTCACGGCCGTCTGTTGCATGCCCAACACCAACCCGAGTATCGACAACCAGGAAGCCGTCAAGTTCGTTCAGGATCGTGCCAAGACGGCCGACGCCCGCGTTTACGTTTTTGGAGCCATTACAAAGAACCTTGAAGGCAAGGAACTCTCCGAGATCGGCGACCTCGTCAAGGTAGGGGCGGTAGCGGTCACTGATGACGGCAACTATGTCCAGAATCCGGAGATCATGCGCCGAGCCCTCGAGTACTGCAAGATGTTCGATATCCCGGTGGCCCAGCACGCCGAGGATCAGTACCTGTGCGCGGACGGAGTGATGAACGAGTCGTTCCAGTCCAGCCGCCTGGGCATGACCGGTCGACCGGCCGCGGCCGAAGAGATCGCGGTGCTGCGCGATATCGCCCTGTGCCGTATGACCGGTGCACGCCTGCACATCCATCACCTCTCGGTAAGACGGGCGGTCGAGGCCGTTCGCCAGGCCAAAGCCGAGGGCCTTCCGATCACCAGCGAGGCCTGCCCGCACCACTTTGTGTTAACGGATGACGAGATCGGGAAGAAGTTCGACACCAACCTTCGCGTCAATCCGCCCATCCGCAGCGCCGAGGACCGTGACGCCGTGATAAAGGGGCTCGTGGACGGAACGATTGACTGCATTGCCTCCGACCACGCCCCCCACCCGGACGAGGACAAGGACTGTGAATTCGACCGGGCGCCTTCCGGCATGATCGGCCTTGAAACGACGCTCGGGCTGGTCAAGACTCACATTATCGACAAAGGCTACCTGAACTGGGGTGACGCCATCCGCAAGATGACCGTGAATCCGGCTCGCATTTTCAGGCTGCAGGGCGGAGACTTCAGCGAGGGTGGCGTAGCCGACATCACCATCATCGATCCGGACAAGAAATGGATCGTCCGGGCCGACCGCTTCCGGTCCCGGTCGCGCAATTCCCCGTTTGTCGGACGGCGGCTTTCGGGACAGGTGGTCAAGACGATTCTGGGCGGCCGGGTGGTCTTTGACGAGGAGGCTTAGCGCCGGCCCTTTTCGGCGGCAGAGGGAAAGCTGCCGGGCGGTCCGCAGAACTTTACCGTCATGAGAACACGCGTTGTCCAGAAGGACGTCACCAACCGTGACCTGACCGCGTATCTCCGGTCCGCCCGGGAGGACGGCATCGAGCTGATCTGCTTTGGTGAGTTGGCCGTCAGCGGGTGCCTGTATTCCCGCCGGGCGGTGAAGCCGATTGAAAGCTGGCTCGAGTTGTTTGCACCCTACGGGCTGCGCGTAATGTGCGGCCTGCCCGTGCGGGATGAAGAGGCACGCCTGCAAAACGTGTACCTGTACTGTTACGAGGGCAGGTACCTTACGTACTCCAAGGTACACCTGTTTCCAGCCATGAACGAGGACAAGGTGTACACGGCGGGAACGTCACCCGGAATCTGGCAGACGGATTTCGGGCGGGTCGGCGTGGCCATCTGTTACGATATCCGCTTTGAGGGACTATTCACTGAGTTGAGGCGCCGGAAGGTCGAAACGCTCTTTGTCCCGGCGGCTTTTCCGCGCGTGCGAATAGGCGATTGGTCGCGGCTGCTTATCGAACGGGCGAGACAATGCCGGTGCCCGGTGGTGGGCATAAACGCGATCGGCAACGACGGCGTGAACGAATTCGGCGGCAGGTCCGCCGTGCTGGCCTCTGACGGCTCGGTGATCGCGGAGGCGGACGAGACCTCCGAGACAATACTCGACGTTGACTTGTAGAGACCGTTCCCGCCGCCCGGATGAAAAAAAACTGCCGGACCTGTGGTCCGGCAGCTGTGTGCTTAAAACAACCGCGATGCCGCGGTTCTTTAGCGAAGGTCGCGTTATTCTAACTTGGCCATGCAGGCATCCATGCCCTTGCAGTGATCGCACCAGGACATCTTCTTGCCACCCTGGGGCGCGTAAGCCTCGACGTCTATGACGTTGGCGCTGGCGTGGTGGATGCCGTGAATTTCCATCTTCTTATTGTGGTACTTGTCGGCCTGAAGCAGGTCGGCGGAGTACTTGTTCTCCAGAAGGTTGATATAGCGGCCGTCCTCGGTCTTCAGCACGTGCGTGTGGCCGTACTCGCTGCATTCGGCGCGTGCGTTCTCGGCCTTCTTGAGATCACAGCCCATGCATACGAGGGTGCCGTTCAGGGTCACGCGTTTCTGGTCGGCCTTTTCGGTCGTGCCTTCCGGGTTGGATTTGCCGTGGTCGTCGGCCGTGGCGGCGACGGCAAGCATCGAGACGATGACAACAAGAAGCCAACTGGTCTTGCGAATCATGCTTCCTCCTCAAACCACGTTTGGGTTTTCCGTTTTCGCGGGTGCGATATCATATACAACATCGACTAACTCAGTCTTTGTTCCTGCGTTCGCAGCAGGTCGGCCGAAACCCCGCTGCTATTTCGGCGGCGAGGACCCGTTGTTTCACGTATCTGACTATCTTGCACGCACATAGGCCGGGAGCCGCGACCTCGCGGCCGGCCGACAGCCTGCCCGGCCGGAGCGGGACCGGCGTGGCGCCAAGGCCCCGGTCGCGGCGGGGTCCGGGCGTCGGGTCGGAGAGGGAAGAGGCGCCGCGGCTGATGGCGAGATGGGCGCCGGTTGCCGACATGTAGCTTGTAAGTCGCTGATTGACGGAAAAAAGCGGTTGAATATGGCCGGCGATCTTCGTTCCTTGCAATGGACACGCGTCGTCAGGCTGCCGGGAGGCTGGTAGAATCGCTCCCGGCTTGAAATATGAAGGCTCTCACCTGTATAATCAGGGAGAATCCGCCGGCTGGTTTGTGGACAGTCAAAACCTGACGGAGCTTTTGGGAACGGCCGCCGCCGATGTATGTTGGTATACTGTATCGAAGAAACGGCGCCGCCTGTACATCGGTAGCGGCCCTTTACGGTTTTTTCCTGGAGTAGGCATGACTTTGCAAGAGAAGATCTTTCTCAATCGATATGCTGAAGAGGGTTTTCTTCGGGCCTTTCAGGCTGGTAAATTGACGGGCACGGTTCATCTCTCTATCGGCCAGGAATGTGTCGACGTCGGCGTGGTGGAAGCTTTTCGCGACCTGAACAAGCTCGACTGGGTTCTCGGCAACCATAGAAGCCACGGCCAGTTCCTGGCGGTAACGAATAACCTCAGCTCTCTCATAACGCAGGTGTTCGACGGCTGCACGCAGCACCTGTATGATCCCGGCGCCTTCATGAGCAACGGCATCCAGGGATCCATGACTCCCGTCGCCATCGGCGCCGCCACGGCGCTGAAAAAGGAGAAGTCCGACCGGCGCATTTTGTGTTTCATCGGTGATGGTACGCTGGGCGAAGGCATCTTCTATGAATCCCTCAATTACGCCGCCGAGGAGTCGCTGCCGGTAACCTTCGTTATAATTGACAACAAGTATTCCATGTCAAGAACCTCCCACAGTTCACGTTATGCCAATCGCGTCGGCAGCGGGCTGAGTGCCGCTTTTGACGTACAGAAAACGGTCTTTGACGAATCCGCAACGGTTGAACAGGTTTTTGACGCCACCAGGGATCATCTGAAACGGCTTGACGAACTCAGGCCGAGTCTGATCATTGCTGATACCAATCGCCTGTGCGGCCACAGCTGCAACGACACCGAACGCTACAGGCCGTCCGAGGAGAGAACGGCTGAATGGAGGAAGGAAGCGGATGTACTGCATTCCTCCTATGATCCCGACGAATTTCACCACGTCAAGGAGATGGTCGAAGAGGCGTTTCATGGTTACCTATAGGCGGAGAATTCACGAAGTCCTGAGATACCTGTTGGAGACGTACCCCAATGCCGTTCTGGTGGGGCAGTCGATCCGCGATCCTTACGGGGGCGCCTGTAAGGTAACGAGGGGCCTGACAAAACAATTCGGCGACCGCATTCTTGATACGCCCATATCCGAGGCTATGATGGTGGGCGTAGCCAACGGGCTTGCCCTCAAGGGGTACATTCCCATCGTTGAAATCATGTTCTCGGATTTCATGACGCTGACGGTCGACCAGATTGTGAACGTCGCCGGCAAAATGTGGGAGCACCACAAGAAGGATCATAGGATCATAATCAGGACCATGCAGTGTGACGACCGCATGTACGGCCCCACGCATTGCCAGGACATGTCGTGGCTGCTGAAGGCCATTCCCCACGCGTGCCTTCACGACCTGGATCTGAAGACCAACGTCAAGCAGGTGTACGAGGCCATAATTAACGGGGGCGCGGCAACGGCGTCGTCGGGGAATGACGAGTCGGACTGGTCGGAGCCGGTGCACATTATCAGGGAATACAAGAATCTGTACGATATACAGTGTGAAAGCGATATAACGCAGTAGCAGCGTTTGCAGGTTGGGATAATGGTAAAAAGCGGCTCCGGTAAAGGCAGCAAGACTCTGTGCCTGATCGGCGGCGGGAAGGGCGCCCGTTACATTATCAACAGGATCGCCGAGATTCAGAACAGCATTGGCAACGTCCCCATTTACAGGGATATCGTCTTTGTCGATGATAACGTAAGCAAGCCCATCGACCTCGGTGAACTCAATATACAACTGTCGCCCGGCACCATCGAGAGCCTGGGCAAGTTCAGCGACGTTGACAAGCTTGATCCCGAGAAGTATGATCTCTTTATCACCTTCAGCAAAGACATGAAACTCAGGAGCGACCTGTTCGACCGGTTCCGGGACCGTTTTGACTTTGCCTGCCTGTACAGGGATAATCCGCCGTTAATCACCATGGGAGTCGGCAACTTCGTGTTTGACCATAGTCTTATTGAGCCGTTCGCCAGTATCGGTGACAACAACGTGATCTCTTCGGCCACCGTGATCAACCACCATAACGTTATCGGGGACAGCAACCTTTTCGGCCCCGGGTGTTTCCTGTCCGGCTCGGTCCGGGTCGGAAACCGGTGCCGGATCGGCGGCGGTGTCGTCCTTGAACCGGGAGTAAAGATCGGCGATGACTGTGATATCGCATCGGGAACGGTAATAACGACCGACTTGCCGGCGAAGACACGCGTCCTGGCATATCGGGACATGAAGCAAAAAGGCGTATACCAGGGAAACAGGATTATCAGAAACTGATCCTGGTGCCCTCGACAGGGACTAACAGACGTGCAAGCGGAGCCCAAATACGATTTCTTCGTCTCGACTGTCGTTCCCGCGCTGAACGAGGAAGGCAACATCGACGAGTTGTGCCGGCTGTACGGCGAGATGCTCGGCACGGCCCCGTTCAATGGGGAACTGGTCCTTGTCGACGACGGTTCCACCGACGGCACCCTCGAGAAAGTCATGGAGAATGCGCGCAAGTACGACTTCGTCCGGTTCGCCTCGCACCAGCGCAACCGCGGCCTGACCGAGGCACTCCAGACCGGGTTTGCGGCCGCCCGGGGCGACGTGTTCATATTTTACCCCGCTGATTTGCAGTACCTTCCGGAGGACATCCCCGCCCTGGTGGAGCCGATCGCCCGTGGCGCTGACATCTGCACCGGCTGGAAGCAGGGCAAATACAAGAAGCGTTTCGTCTCCCGCGTGTACAACTGGTTTTCGCGCAGGATCTTCAACCTGGCCGTCCATGACCTTAACTCCGTCAAGGCGTTCAGACGTGAAGTGGTCGAGAGCATTTTCCTGCGCCGCGACTGGCACCGCTACCTTGTCGTACTGGCCGCCAACGAGGGCTTTCGGATCGAAGAGAGAAAGGTGCCGGTGTACGAGAGGAAATGGGGCAAGACGAAGTTTTCCGTCTGGCGGATACCGGTAGGCGTGCTCGACATGCTGGCGGTCAAGTTCCAGATCACGTTTCTGGCCAAGCCGTTGCTGTATTTCGGTGCGGCCGGCGCGCTCATGTTTCTCCTCGGTGTGCTGGTGGGCCTTTTTGCCCTCTACCTGAGATACATCGCGGGGCATGGCGAGCGCAACCTGCTGACCCTCACGGTGCTGTTGATCGGTGTGGGCATGGGCCTGTTCATGATGGGCTTTATGGCCGAGGGGCTTACGGCCCTCAGGGAAGAAATCGCTGACCTTCGAAAAAAGACCGGCGCTGCGCACCAGGAACGCAAGCACCGGAACGAGGATACGACGTAGGCGCCGCGCATCCGCAGTGGCCTTTGCGTCCGTCGCGACCGCCCGCCGGCGGTTTTTTTTTGACTCGAAGGGCCGGCTGAGCAGTGTCTAGAGACGTTACCGCGACGACGGCCCGCTGTACAGTGACCGGTCCTCGAGGCGCGAGCCACCTTTTTCGTTGCCAGCGGTATAAGAAAAAAAGTACATTCCTGCGGCATTGTGCAGTCTGCCGTGCAACGGCATGAGAGTGCAGTCTGTATCCGAACTGATGATACGATGAGAGAGCTGTACGTAGCGATAGGTGTGGACTGCGATCCGGACCGGGACAGCTACCCGCGGGAGCTGACCTGGCGGGGCATCGAGGCCATCCCGCGCCTGTTTGACCTGAAGGACGTCAAGTGGACGTTCAACATCCGGGCCGATTCCCAGGTTCGTGATTTCCACGGCAGCGCCGCCTACTGTTACGAGCGATACCGTAAGACGTGGGACGAAGCCGCCGGCCGCGGCTGTGCCCTGGCCTGGCACCTGCACTATTTCGACCGCGACGGGCGCCAGGACGTTTCCGAGGAGAATATCCTGGCGAACATCCGCCTCGGTTCGGAGGCGCTGGGGCGACCGGACCTGGTGCACATGGGCTGGACGTTTCAAAATGATTTCTCCATCCGTCACCTGTACGAGGCCGGGGTGCGGGTTGACTACTCGCCGCTGCCCCGTTACCGCTTTGCGGGCCGGAAGGGAACGGACGCCTCGGACTGGTCGCGTTTCGCCTACCGTCCCAGCCTCTGGCACGGTGTCCGGATGATTCCGACGTACACGCTCAGGAACAGGCTGCTGTCGATTCGCTTTCGCACCGAGCGCGTGATGCTGACAACGACCACGGCGCCGTTTTTGTACCGCCTGCTGCTGAGGGATTTCTTCAGAACCGGGTCTGATTTCTTTGTCACCTATTTTCACATTGACGAGATCGTCTCCGCCCTGGGTGACTGGCGGCGGTACCTGTACAGTTACGAGAATTTGAAGTTGAATATTCGGACGTTGGTGCGTCTGGCCGGACAGCACGATTTCACCGTCCGGTTTGTCAATATCCGCGAGCTGGCCGGGGTTCTTTTCGATGAACGTGATTCTGGTAACGCATGATTCCATCTACGGGCGCTGTCTGGCCGCCCGGTTGTTCGACACCGGTTGCCTCGACCGTGTCATCATCGAAACCGGCCGACCGTCCCGGAAATTCTACTGGCGCAAACTGAAAAGCGCCGGACCCGTGAATTTCCTCTTTGGGTATCTGCTCAATCGCTGGTTTGAACGGCAGGGGCGAAAGAGCCTGCCCGACCTCCCCATGCCGCGCCATGAGAAGGTCGAAAACATCAACACCTGTTTGTTCGCTGACGACGATCTCGTGGTCGGGTTCGGAACCTCCTATATCACTGCGCGGACGCTCAAGCGGATCAAGAACGGTTTTCTGAACCTGCACACCGGTATCCTTCCGGATTACCGTGGTGTCAAGTCGGAGTTCTGGACGCTCTTCTGCCGGGATTACGACAGAGCCGGCTGGACGCTGCACTTCATGACGCCGAAACTCGACGCGGGTGACATTGTGCTCCAGCATTTCACGCCGGTTCACGACGAAAATCCCGCCCAGTTAAGGGCAAAAATGCTGACCGAGGGGATCGGGGCGCTGGCCGCGTTCATCCAGGCCGTCCGCCGCGACGGCATCGAGTCGATATCCCGGCGGCCGCAGGGGGAAGGCCGGTATTTCACCACTCCCACGTGGCGCGAGTGGCGCGATTACCGCCAGGGGAAAACGCCGCAGCGCCATGACCGGCCTCAACCCGGCGCGGAGGCTTAGCTTCTCGGACCCGGAGAACGCACGGCTTATGGCGATGAAAAAACACCTGGTGAGATTGCTCAAGCTGGCTCTTACGGTCGTCATCCTGTATTTCCTGTACAGGCAGGTGGCCGGCCACTGGACGGACATAAAGGACTATGAATGGCAGGTGGACGTGCCCATGCTCTGCCTGTCGATCCTGGGCGGTCTTGTGGCGCTGTTAATACTGTCCGGCAGCTGGAAGCTCATTATCGGCGGTTTCGGTCATCGCGTCACGCCGATGATGGCTTTTCGCATCGCGTACCTTTCGAACCTTGGCCGGTATATTCCGGGCAAGGTCTGGCAGGTGTTCGGGATGCTTTACCTGGCCCGCCGGCAGGGGATACCGCCCGAGACCACGACGGCTTCAGCGGTGATGATCCAGGTGTTCTGCGTGCCCGCCTCACTGCTGGTTTTTGTCCTGGCCGCGCTGATTGAGCCTCAGGTGGCGGGCGCACCGGCCGCTGTCGTAGGCAGCGCCTCGGTTTATGTGATCGCCGTACTCATTCTGGCCGGGTGTGCCGCCATCATCCTGTGGCTGCAGCCGATTCTCAATCTGGGCAACAGGCTTCTGCGGCGTGCCGGCCGTCCTCCGGTCGTCTTCACGGGGGATAAAAAAGTTGCTCCCGTTATCTTTCTCGGCTATTTTATCGCCTGGATTGTCTACGGTGCGGCTTTCTGGCTCTTCATCCGAGCCGTAATGGGTGCGTCCAGCCCTGGGTTTATTGTATGTCTTGGCCTCTACAACGTTTCGTACCAGGTCGGATACCTGATGCTCTTTGCTCCCGGTGGTCTGGGTCCGAGGGAGCTGGTTATGGGCGCGTTTCTGATGCCGTTCATCGGGCCTCTGGGCGCCGCCGTAGCCATAATGGCCCGCATCTGGACGATCGTTATTGAGACCCTGGCTACCGCCATAGCGCTGGCCGTCAGGAAGTAACCGCAGGCAGGAGACAGGCTTGGCTCAGAAACGAAAAGCGACAACCGCCGCCGCGCAGGGGACGTCAAAAACTCTCCGCCTGGAGTCTTCGCCCTTTTTTCCGCTGGTCGTGTTCGCCGTTCTCTTTCTGGCCGTAATCTGGCTGTTTAGCGATTTTGTCTTTTCAGAACAGATGCTCTACGGCTCCGACACGCTCCAGGCCGGGTATTTCTTCCGCTCCTTCTACGTCGACTACGTTCGGGAATACGGTGCCGTCCCTCAGTGGAACCCATACATATTCGGGGGTATGCCGTTCGTCGAGGCCTTCCACGGCGACATCTTCTACCCGCTTTCGGTGCTGAAGTTTTTCGGACCGCTTCGCCGCATGCTCGGCTGGAACCTGCTACTGCACGTGTTCCTGGCGGGCCTCTTCATGTACCTGGCGGCGCGCCAGTTCAAGCTGTCACGAATCGCCGCCCTCTTCTCGGCGGTCTGTTACATGTTCGCGGGGTATCTCGTCTCGCTGGTGGCGCCCGGACATGACGGCAAGATATTCGTGGCTACTCTGTTTCCCCTCGTCATGCTCTTTCTCGACCGCGGTTTCGAACGCAAATCCTTTCTCAACTTTTCGCTTCTCGGGCTGGTGATCGGCGTCATCATTCTGTCGCCGCACCCGCAGATGTCCTATTTCACGCTCTGGGCGGTGGCCCTGTATGCGGTATTCAAACTGGTCGTACTGTTCAGACGGAAGCGATCCCTCGGGCCGCTCGTCAGGCCGGGGCTTCTGACGGTGTATGCCGTTGTTGTCGGGCTGTTGCTTTCCGCCATCCAGTTCTATCCCGGTTACTTTTACACGAGCGAGTTCTCCCCACGGGCGGAGACGAAGAAAGGGTGGCAGTGGGCGACGTCATGGTCGATGCACGAGGAGGAAGCGTTTTCGCTGGTCATCCCGGAGTTTAGCGGTGCGTCTTCCCGCAAGGCCCGGACCGTCTACTGGGGCAAGAACGCGTTCAAGGACAACTCGGAGACGGTCGGGCTGGTGCCGCTCTTTCTGGCTTTGCTCGGCGCCTGCTTCTGCCGCCGGAGGGAGGCGTACTTCTTCAGCGGGCTGGCCCTCTTTGCCCTTTTCTACGCCCTGGGAGGGACCACGCCGTTATTCCGGCTGTTCTACGCCCTGATTCCCAAGGTCTCGTCGCTGCGGGCGCCGTCGATGATAATGTTCTTGTTCTCGTTTTCAGTTGCTCTCCTGGCCGGCATGGGCATCCAGTTCGTGCGGGATGCCGCCCCCTCGTCCAAGGGGAAAACCGGTCGACGTTTCGACTACCTTCTGTTCGCGGTGCCGGGTGTAATGCTCGTGCTGGCGTTCCTGTTCACGGTGGCGGGCCGCGGGATGATCCAGGCCTGGTGTTCGCTTTTTTACAGCGAGGCGGCGACGACGATGGTGCGTACAGGAACGAGCCGGTTTGACCTGGCTCTGATGAATCTGCCGGCCATTCAGAGTGGGGCCTGGCTCGGATTTCTCTTTGCGGCCCTGGTGGCCGTGGGCGTATGGACCTACCGTACCGGCCGCACGGGAACGTGGGTACTGCTCGCCCTGGTGGCCATCCCGGTCATAGCCGGTATTCGCTTCGATTCGCGTTTTGTGAGTGTTATCGAGGAGAGCACGTACGCGCGGTACTTTGCGCCCAACGCCATGACCGATTATTTTGCCCGCAAACCCGGCAGCTATCGCGTGCTCAACCTCCTGAATTTCGAAGGAAACGACCTCCCCTATCATCACATCGAGGTTCCGGTGGGCTACCACGGCAACCAGTTGCGATGGTATGACAACTTGCTCGGTGATCTGAGCAAGTCAAGCCTTAACAAGCCGCGGTATCTCAACCTCGTGGGCACGCGCTATCTGGTCATGCCGGCGGATCGGCAGCTTCCGTCTGATTTCTTAGGCGACGCGCCGCTGGCCCTCGAGGCAGACCTTGGTCCCGTGCGCGTTTTCCGCAACGATAATGCCCTGCCGCGGGCATACCTCGTCGACAGGTTCCAGGTTTTCAATGATCGGCAGCAGATCTACCCGAACGTCCTGGATGGCCCCGAGGACCTCAGACGCGTAGTCTACCTGGAGGAGATGCCCGATCTGCAGGTAGCTTCCGACGTGCCCGGCCCCGATTCGGCCTGGGTGATCGATCATGCCGTCGATTCCGTCGTCGTGGGCCTTCAGTGCACGGCCAACCGGATTCTCGTATTGACCGACACGTATTACGACGCGTGGAAGGTGTTTGTCGACGGTGCACCGGCCCGGCTCCTGCGTGCCTATGGCGCTCTCCGGGCGGTGGCGGTGCCCGCCGGTGCCCGCCAGGTGCTCTTCAAGTTCGACTCCTCACGTTACCGGACGGGACGGCTGGTCACCTGGTTGACTTGTCTGTATCTACTCGTTATTATTGGTTTTCACGCCTGGCGGTCCAGGCCAAAAGGAACAGGCGAATAGTCACCATGGCACACACCCAGCGAGCCCTCATCATATTTCCGACCTACAACGAACGGGAAAACATCGAGAAGATTGTACATGCCGTGCTTCCGCTCGACGCGCGGATCCACGTGCTGATCGTGGACGACGACTCGCCGGACGGTACGGGCAAAATCGCCGACCAGCTGGCCGCCGAAGAGCACAAGGTGAGCGTCCTGCATCGGGAAAGGAAGCAGGGTCTGGGTCGGGCGTATATCGCCGGCTTCAAGTGGGCCATCGAGCGCGAGTTCGATTTCATCTTTGAGATGGACGCTGATTTTTCTCACGGTCCGGAATACATCACGCATTTCCTGCGTGAGATTCAGAATCATGACCTCGTGATCGGTTCGCGCTACATTTCCGGTGTCAACGTTATCAACTGGCCGATGACCCGCCTGTTGCTTTCATATTACGCCAACGTGTACACGCGCATACTAACGGGCATGCCCATACGGGACGCCACCGGCGGCTTCAAGTGCTTTCGCCGGGAGGTGCTTCAGGCGGTCGACCTGGACAGCGTGCATTCTTCCGGGTACTCGTTCCAGATCGAGGTCAATATGCGCGTCTGGAAGAAGGGGTTCCGTATCAAGGAGATACCGATCATCTTCATTGATCGGGTGGCGGGGACCTCCAAAATGTCCAAGAAAATCATGCGCGAGGCCATGTGGATGGTCTGGTGGCTGCGCCTCAAGGCGATATTCGGCAAGCTGAATTGATCTGTAGCAGTGTCGGCAGTTGAGAACAGAATCTCCGCTATCATCGTTACCCACAACTCGATGCCGTTGCTGGAAGACTGCCTGGAAGGTCTGAAGGCGGCCTTGCATCATCTGGAACACGAAGTAATCGTTGTTGACAACAACTCCTCCGACCACTCCGCCACCGTGGCGGCCAGGCATTTCCCCGGTGGACGTGTCCTGACAAACCGTGACAACCGGGGGTTCGCCGCCGCCTGCAACCAGGGGGCCGGGATCGCCGGCGGAGAGTTCCTGCTTTTCCTCAATCCCGACGTCAGGGTTGATCTTGACGGAGTCAGGAATATTCTGGCCGTCTTTGCTCGGAAAGACCGGATCGGTCTGGCCGGGGCGCGTCTCCGTCACCCCAGCGGGACCTTCCAGGCAACCTGCCGCAGGTTTCCCACCGTCGAAAACCTGCTGTTCTCCCGGGGGTCGTTCTTTGCGCGCCTGCCCCGGACAGCCCGCAAACGGGATACGCACCGTTATACGATGCCTGACTTTCACAAGACCACGATCGTCGATGCCGTGGCCGGGACGATGGCCATGATTCGCAGGGACCTCTTCTGGCACGTCGGCGGTTTCGACGAGCGTTTCTTCATGTACATGGAGGATACCGACCTCTCGTTGCGTCTCGTGAACGACGGCTACGTCAATGTGTTTGTTCCCGCCTCCGGGGGGGTCCATCACTGGCGGAAGGGCAGCAACGCCGGTCGCCTCCGCCGTCGCTGGCATCACCACCGATCGGTCTGGAAGTACTTTCGTAAACACGAGCCGGGCACCTACGCCAGTCTCGTCCTTCCGGTTCTTCTGGCCGCCAATTTCCTGCTGACGTCGCTGTTGCCGGAACCAAGACGGGGAGCATGACCGTGTGGTGGCAAATCGGTCTTCCGGTCTTCGGCATCGGTCTCGTAGCGGGGGCGGTACTGGTTCCGGTGGCGATGCGAATTGCCGTCGCGTACGACCTGATGGACCGTCCGGGGCATCACAAGCGGCACAAGAAGCCGGTGCCGATTCTGGGCGGCGCGGCCATGTTCGTGTCTTTCTGGCTCGCGATCGGGATAGCGGCCCTCCTGTTTCCCGACGTTCTCGGGGAACAGTTACCGGTCCTGCCGTACGTGCTGGCCGGTGCCCTGATTATCTTTCTTGTCGGTCTCTCGGATGACCTGTCGCCGCTGTCGCCGTGGATCAAGCTGGCGGCCCAGGTGGCCGCGGGCCTGATGCTGTACATGGGCGGCATGAAAATCGATCCGCTGACGATTCCTTTCGTCGGCTCAGTGGGCATTGGCCCGTTGTCCATACTGGTCACCGTCCTGTGGGTGGTCGGCCTGAGTAATGCCATCAACCTGATCGACGGTCTGGACGGTCTGGCGGCCGGAGTCTCGCTGATCGGTGCGGGAACGCTTGTTGCAGTCGGTACTATTTATGGTGTCCAGCCGGTGGTTATCTTCGCCTGCACCCTGATCGGATTCCTGGCCGTGTTCCTGTGGTACAATCGATACCCGGCTCGCATTTTCCTGGGCGACTCCGGTTCGCTGCAGCTCGGTTACTACTTTGCCGTCATTTCATTGCTGGTGCCCATCCGGACCCTGACGGCGGCCGCTTTGTACCTGCCGCTGTTGACCCTGGGTGTGCCGATCCTCGAGACGGTCGTGTCCCTGTCACGCCGCCTGGTAGCCGGTAGAAGCCTCATGAAGGCCGACCGCCGTCACCTTTTTCACTATCTGTCGCTGGCCGGCCTGTCACCGCGCACCGTAGTCATTCTGTTCTACGGCCTGTCGCTGGCCTTCGGCGTGTTTACCGTGGCCATGATCTATCTCAATCGCCGCTGGGTGTTCGGATTTCTGGTCCTTTTTATGGTTGTAATTTCCGTTGCGTTCTATATCTTTATGACCACTCTGAGCCGTTCGCGGAAGCGGCCGTCAGGCCCTTAGCGCAGACGGGAGCAGCAACCGCCAGGGGAGTTATATGTACGATGAGTGAGGGACCGTATCTGGATTTCGAGCGACCCATAATCGAACTGGAGAAGAAGATCTCCGACATGCGCGATTTCTCGGTGGGTGAAAGCATCCAGCTTGACGGCGAGATCACCTCACTTGAAAAGAAACTGCACCGTCTCCGCGAGGAGATATACAGCAACCTGACGCGCTGGCAGCGGGTGCAGCTTTCCCGCCATCCGAGACGCCCCTACACGCTCGACTACATCGAGATGATGACCACCGAGTTTGTCGAGTTGCACGGGGATAGGTGTTTCGCCGACGACAAAGCCGTGGTGGGCGGTTTCGCCCGGCTGCATGGTGACCCGGTCATGATAGTCGGGCAGCAGAAGGGACGCGACACCAAACAGAAGCTGTTTCGCAACTTCGGTATGGCTCACCCCGAGGGGTATCGCAAGGCGCGCCGACTGTTCTACCTGGCCGAGAAGTTCGGTGTTCCGATTCTCGTGCTGATTGACACGCCCGGCGCTTATCCCGGGATCGGGGCCGAGGAGCGCGGGCAGGCCGAGGCTATCGCCAAGAACATCCAGGTGATGTTTGCCATCAAGGTGCCGATTGTCATTGCGATCGTCGGCGAAGGTGCTTCCGGCGGCGCCCTCGGCATCGGCGTCGGTGATCGCGTGTTCATGATGGAGCACGCCTGGTATTCCGTCATCTCGCCGGAAGGCTGCGCGGCCATCCTGTGGCGGGATGCGGCCAAGGCGCCGGAGGCCGCCGAGGCGCTGAAGCTGACATCGGAGGATCTGATGGAGCTTCGGGTGGTCGATAAGATAATTCCTGAGCCGCCCAGCGGAGCCCACAACGATCCCAAAGAGGCGGCCGCTCTACTGAAGGCTGAGATCGTGGCGGTCTTTGAAGAACTCAAGGGGAAACCGGTTGATGTGCTGCTGGCCGAGAGGTTGGCCAAGTACCGCCGGATGGGCCGGTTCAAGGAATAGAGGACGTGCCGGTATGGTGCTGTCGAGAAAGCTGTTGGACAAGCTTGCCTGCCCGAAGTGTCACGGGCCGCTGGAGTATGACCGGGCCAACGATTCCCTGACCTGTACGGCGTGCAAGCTCAGGTACAGGGTAACCGATGATATCCCCGTTCTGTTGCTTCAAGAGGCCGAGAAAATCAATGAGTGAAGGTGCGACTGATGAAACTCTCCAAGTTCTGCGATGAAAGTCTGGTGGCGTTCAGTCTTAAATCCAAGGCGAAAGACGACGTCATCATGGAGCTCGTTAATCTCGCGGCGACGTCGAATATGATCAAGGACCATGATACCCTGATGAACGACGTCAGGGAAAGGGAGAAACTGGTCACGACCGGTGTCGGGTACGGCGTAGCCTTTCCGCACGCCAAGACGAGTTCGGCCAAGGGCATTGTCATCGCATTCGGCCGCAGCGAGGGAGGTGTTGATTTCGATGCCATGGACCACAAGCCGGTTCATCTGCTTTTCCTGATTGCGGCCCCGGAAGACGCTATCGGCGCCCACCTCAACGTCATGGCCCGCCTGTCGTACCTGATGAAGTCGGAAGAGAATCGCGAGAAGCTCATGCGGGCCACCTCGCCGGGTGATGTCCTGGCGTTGATGGACAACGTGAAGTAACCACCGCTCGGCAGGGATCGGCTGCGGTATGAAATGGATTTCCGGCACTCTGTCCAGACACTGGCGCAACGTTCACTTCATTGCGGTTATCGTGCTTTCTGCCCTCCTGACTTTCGGCAGCCAGCGCTTTAACGGGTACGTCAGCCAGACCGCGCTGGTCGTTTTCTACCAACCGTTTGCCAAGATCAAGCGCTCCGTCGAAGAACTCAGCGCCGTCAACGCCGAGAATCATCGCCTTCGCCAATCCCTGGTCGAGGCCTCCCTGAGGCTGTCTGAGCTGGAGGAAATGAAGCTCGAGAACATCAGGCTGCGCTCCGTGCTGGGTTTTGAGCCGCCGCCCGGATACAAACTGCTGCCCGCCCGGGTCCTGTCAGTATCCGGAGAGCGTATGCCGGTCTCGGCGGTTATCAACCGTGGTTACCATGATTCGGTGTTTGTCGACCAGACGCTGATCAACCAGGAAGGTCTTATCGGGCGAATCGTCGCCGTGATGCCGGATAATGCGACGGTCCAGTTGCTTACCGATCCGGCCAACCGGACGGCCGTCCGGGTCACTTCAAGCCGCGAAATGGGTATCGTCAAATACGTGGCCTCGGAAGGCATGATTCTCGACAATTTCCCCATTCAGGGACAGATCAGCGAGGGGGAACTGGTTATTTCGTCGGGTCTCGGGGGAATCTACCCGGCGGGCCTGGTGGTAGGCACCGTAGCCTCGATCCGGCGGCCCGAGGACGAGCCGTTCTGCAAGGTCCGGCTGACGCCGGCGGCCAACTTCAGTTCCCTTGAAGAACTCTTCATCCTGCGGCCGGACATGAGATGAGACTGATACCTTACATACTGTACCTTTTCGTGCTGGGCATGCATGAGGTGATCTGGCGCGACGTCACCTCCATCTTCGGGGTGAGCATCAACCTGGCCGCCTTTCTCGTGATGGCTGTAACTCTTTACAAGTCCGACGTGATCTCCGTCTGGTTCGGCTTTGCCGCCGGTCTGGTGCTTGCGGCGGGGCTGCCTCAGAGTTTCGGCTGGCACGCTCTGGCCCTTGCGCTGGTCGCGCAGGTCGCTTACACCGTGCGGGCCCGCCTCAATCTTGACTCCCTGTTCGCAAAGTTGTTGTTGATGTTCTGCGGCATACTACTTCATAATGTACTGGTGCTGCTGATCGATCAGGCCGGCGGATTTCCGTATCTCCTGTTCGCCAACGCCTTGACCGGGGCCGTGTACACGAGCATTCTTGCCATGCTGTTCTTTGCCTTCAAAGAAGGCCTGGTGACGTATCAGAAGCTTAAAGCCATTTTCTGAGTTGCAAAATGGACCGTTTCAAGCTCTCGCTGGCAGGCCGAGAGAAGACCAGCCTGCTGGTAGTTGCCGCCCTCTTGCTCTTTCTTATCGGGGGCCTGATCAAGCTCCAGGTGTTAAACCACGCTGAACTGGCCGCCCAGTCGGAATATAATCGGATTCGAGTGGTGCCTCTGGTGCCGCGACGGGGGATCGTTTACGACCGCAGTGGGCGTGTCCTGATTGACAACCGGCCGTCCTATACCGTCTCGGTTGTGCCCGCCGAAGAGGTGGCCGGGGTCAGTCTGCTTAACCTCTCCACCGTAATCGGGCTGGATACGACCGAAATCCGCAAACGCGTTCGGCGCAACCTGGTCAGTCGGTATCAGCCGGCGGCGGTCAAGAAGGACATACCGTTCGAAATGCTGGCGGTCCTGGAGGAGCAATCGCGCCGGTTCCCCGGAGTGAGCTATCACATGGAACGGGTGCGCGAGTACGCTGACGGGCTGGACGCCGAGTCGTTCACCGGCTACGTGGGCGAGGTATCAGAGGATGAACTGGGCAAGGCCGGGCTGGCCGATCTGCGCCTCGGAAGCATGATCGGGAAAAAGGGTCTGGAGAAACAGTACGATTACCTGCTGCGAGGCGTAGAGGGAACCGCCTACATCGAGGTGTACGCTTCAGGACAGATTCTCGGGCCGTACGAAGGTAAAAAGTGGCTGCAGGCGATACCGGGCAGCGACCTGACGCTCACTATTGACCTGGATCTGCAGCAGGCCTGTGTCAGCGCTCTGGACACATTCTGCTGCGGTGCCATCGTGGCCATGGATCCCCGGACGGGCGAGATCCTGGCCATGACGTCGTACCCGGGCTACGACGCCAACATATTCTCTTCCGTGATTCCGGATTCAGTGTGGCAGGCGCTGCGCAACGATCCGAACAATCCGCTTATCAACCGGCCGCTGTCCGGCCTGTATCCGCCCGGCTCGACACTGAAGCTGGTGACTATCGGGGCCGGGCTCGATGAAGGCATTTTTGCTCAGGACCCGGGTTTCATGCCCTGCTATGGCAGCATGCGGTTCGGCAATCGTAACTTTCGTTGCTGGGATCGAGGCGGTCACGGCACGCTGACGCCGATCCAGGCGTTAGAGCGATCGTGCGATGTGTATCTGTATCAGACGGGTCTTAAACTCGGTGTCGACCTGCTGAGCGATTACATCGGCAAGTGCGGTTTTGGGCGTGTGACGGGGGTGGATATGCCCAACGAGGTCGCCGGACTCAACCCGAACAGTGATTACTACAACGGACGTTACGGCACGGGGAAATGGACCCGCGCCCTGGTGTTGAACAACGCCATCGGCCAGGGGGAGATTCTTACCACGCCGCTTCAACTCACCCAGTTCTTCTGTGGTCTGGCCAACCGGGGGATCGTGTACCAGCCCCATATCGTCAGGGCCATCTCCAGGCTGAACGGCGAGACCGTCACCGTGCCCCCCCGCGTCGCGTTCACCCTTCCGTTTTCCCAGAAGACGCTTGACGACCTCAACGAAGGGCTGCGTCTGGTGGTCGAGGGTGAAAAGGGGACGGCGCGCAGCCTGCGCAACGACGAGTACACGATTGGCGGCAAGACCGGAACGGCGCAGAATCCACACGGTGAGGACCATTCGTTGTTCGTCGGCATTGCGCCTCTTGAGAGGCCGGAAATCGTTGTCTGCGCCATCGTGGAGAACGCCGGCCACGGGTCCGAGATTGCAGCGCCGGTTGTCAAGCGGGTTATATCTGCTTACATGATGAAGGAACGCAGCAGCGACGAGTTCCTGGCCACCGGTGACCGGGAGGAACCGTGATGCTGAAATACGGCGACCTGGACTGGAAACTGATCATCGCCGCCCTGCTGCTGTCGTTGACCGGCGTTCTGTTGATCATGTCGGCCCAACATCACGCCGCCAGCCCCTTTGAGCGCGCGTACCACCTCAGGCAAATGCTCTGGCTGGTCTTTGCCCTGGTTCTCTTTGCGACCGTTATCCACGTGCCCCTGAGGTTGTTCGACGTTACGGCCTATGTATTCTACGGGACTGCACTGGTTCTCCTGATCCTGGTCCTCATGGTCGGTGGGTCCGGGGGCGGTCCGGCGCGGTGGTTCTCGTTCGGTGCGATCAACCTGGCTCCCTCGGACGTCGCCAAGCTGGCCCTGCTGTTGGCCCTGGCTCGTTTTCTGGCCTACACGAAACTGCCCGTGACGTCCAAGCGGCGCCTTGCCGTCTCGGCGTTGCTGACGGCCGTGCCGGCGGCCCTGATTGTCAACCAACCCGACCTGGGCACGTCGCTGGTATTCCCGATCATCCTGTTCGTGCTCTGGTTCTGGTCCGGTTTGTCGCCGTGGTACCTGTTGCTGATTCTCTCTCCGATCGTGTCGCTGGTGACGGCCTTCCACTGGCTGTCGTGGGCGATATACTTCGCCGTGCTGCTGGTCTTCCTGTTTCTCCTGCGGCCGGGCATGCTCTTCGGTATTTTCACAGTGATTGCCAACCTGGCTTTCGGCATCATCACTCCGTACATGTGGGGACGGCTGGCCGATTACCAGAAGCTGCGCATGCTGACGTTCATTGACCCCGGTCGTGATCCCCGGGGGGCGGGCTACCAGATCATCCAGTCCAAAATCGCCATTGGTTCGGGCGGCGTCTGGGGGAAAGGCCTCCTGGGCGGGTCGCAGGCAAGGCTGGACTTCCTGCCGGAACGCCACACCGACTTTATTTTTTCCGTGCTCGGTGAAGAGCTGGGCCTTTGGGGAGCGTTTGTCGTCCTCGCTCTGTTCGCTTTCATCTTTTACCGGGCGATGCGGATTGCGGTGCGGTGTCGATCACGGTTTGCCTCCCTGGTGGTCATGGGGGCCGCGGGTATTCTTCTGTTCCAGTTCGTGATCAATGTCGGCATGACACTGGGTTTCATGCCGGTGACCGGCCTGGCGCTCCCGTTTCTCAGCTATGGGGGCACGGCACTCATGCTCTCATGGGCGCTGATCGGCCTGATTGTTTCGGCTGACTACCGGTGGCAGGAGTATTAGTCATAGCGGGTTTATTCCGGTCGGGGACGTCAAGCCCGATAAACGGCAGGTCGGCCATGCTTAAAACACGCCTTAGGCACATACTGGCAGCCCTTGCCCTGACCCTGGGCCCGTCGCTTTCTGAAGCCGTCAATCTCGATTCTCTCCTGATCGTATCGATCGGCGGCCGCACCGCCCTGGAACGGCTGGCCACGGTCGACAACTACCGGACTGAGGGAACGGTATCTATCAACGGTCAGCAGGGAACTTTCGTTTCCGTGTACGCGAAACCGGACCGTGTGTACTTCGAACTGAGCCTGGGATCCGTCTCCATTGTTCATGCATACGACGGTCAGGTGGCCTGGCAGAGAGATTTCAACGGCGTTACTTCGCGACTGGAAGGGTTCGAGAAGCGTGAACTGCTTGGCCAGGCGTACTTTCAATCCTATTCGTTCCTTTTCGACGACCGCATGCCGGGCGGCAGGGAGTACCGGGGCACGGCCGTGATCGACGGAAGAACCTGCCACGAGATCGCCCTGGTTCCGCTGAACACCGACACCGTGCTGGTTTACCTGGACGTTGAGACCGGCCTGCAGCGGCTGATGATCAGTTGGCTCGACAACACCCAGACGCGTACCACGGCCGACGATTACCGGGATGTATCGGGCATCCGGATACCGTTCTTCTCGCGGGCCGAGATTGTGGGGGCACCGCTCGTCCTTGAGTTTAGCGTTGGGCGCGTCCTCTTTGACCAACCGCTTGATGACGCCCTGTTCAGGCAGCCTGCCGCCGGTCAGGTGGATTTCAGGTTCCCGGCCGATGTCCGCTCCGTCACGGTACCGTTTGACTTCAGCTTCGGACACATCTATGTCACCGGCACCGTGAACGGCAGGAAGAGAGCGCGTTTCATCCTGGATTCCGGCGCCTCGGCCAATGTCTTCCACGAACCGATATTGTCCGATCTCAATCTGCCTTCGGTCGGGTCTCTCCCGGCCAAAGGGATCGGCGGATACCGGGAGGTTACGCTTGTGCGAATCGACTCGGTGAACATCGGACCGCTGACGCTGCTGGATCAGGTGGCGGGCGCCGTCAACCTGGAAGGAATCGGTCGTGCCGGCAGCGACGGCACTCCGTTCGGCGGTGTCCTCGGATTCGATTTTCTTTCCCGCTTTCCCGTTCTCATCGACTATGCCGGGAGACAGTTGACCGTCTATGAGCCGGGCAGCCGGGAACTTCCCGCCGGCGGCAGCGAGGTCCCGTTCCACCTGACGATGCACGTGCCCACCATTGAGGCCCGACTGGTCGGAACCGAAGGGGACTTCCTGATCGACCTGGGCAGCCCCTTCGGCGTCATGGTGCACGCACCGTTTGTCGAACGGCACAACCTGGATCAGCAGCTTCAGGACATACGTCCCATATCCCGGACGCTCTCAGGACTGGGCGGGTCGGTAAAGGGAAGAAGCGCCTATGCCGCATCGTTTGCTTTCGGGGACGTGCGCGTTGAGTCGCTCAGGGTGCTGCTGCCCGAGGGCGGTGAGGGTATTTCCGGTTCGGAAGAGCTGGCCGGCAGCATAGGTAATCTTCTCCTGGAACAATTCCGTGTTTTATTCGATTTTGGAAACAACCGGCTCATCTTCTATGAGCGTGCCGAGAGTGCCAAATGACTTGACACTATTGTTGCGGAGGATATATTAGGATTCTGTACCTCTCGCCGGAAGCGGGCGGTATAACTTTTTGAGCGGGAGCAAGTTAGGGTTAGATTTTGTATATGTCCGGAAGTTTCAACAAGGCGGCAAACTGCATGTATTCACGTCTCTGCGGGCGGATGGTCCCGGTGGGGGTTGCTTTCTTTCTATGCTTGGCAGTACTCTTCTTGACTGTCGGCGCCGCGGCGGCCGGTGAGAGCAGTCCGGAGCCGAGGGAGTCATTCAACCACCGTCATCAGGCCGGGTTGCGAATCGGCGTCTGGGGGAACCTCGGCGAAATCCCCATGACCGTCGACACGCTGGGCTCCTCGATCTTCAACAACGATTTTAACTCGGCCAGTTTCTACATCGAGGGGTTTTTCGGTTACCGCATCATGACGCAGTTGGTCGGCGAACTCTCGGCGGGCATAGTCAGCCGCGGCGACATTCAGCTTCTTGAGTCCGGCACCAGCTATTCGGGCAGTCTCATCGTGTACCCGGTTCTGCTGAGACTGAGGTACTACCCGTTATCGGCTTTAAATCCGAAGTATCACCCGTACCTTTCGGTTGGTGGCGGGATTTACCACGCCAGGCACGACATTCAGTATGCCAGCGGGCAATACGCCGGTTTCGCCGCTTTTTACGAGGAAGCCTCAGAAACGTCCTTTGACTTTGTCGTCGGCGGCGGATTTGACTGGCCCGTGGCCGCCGCTGTCGGGCTTGAGTTCAATGCCCAGTATATGCCGATCCGGTTCGGCAGCGCCATTATCGGTGTCAACGACTGGTCGTCACTGACTTTCACTGTGGGCGTTAAGTACCTGTTCGATATGGAATCGTAAATCTTGGAGTTCAGGATCGGGAGGATTCGATGAAGGTAGGCATTAACGGGTTTGGGCGGATCGGCCGGCTGGTTCTCAGGGCGGCTCGCGGCACCGACATAGACGTTGTAGGTGTCAATGACATCACGGACGCGAAAACGCTGGCGCATTTGCTGAAGTATGACTCGATCCACGGACGCTATCCCGGCAAAGTGGGCCTCGAGGGTGACAGCCTCGTTGTGGAGGGCAAGAAGATACCGGTTCTCAAGGAGCTGGATCCGGCCAGGCTGCCGTGGAAATCGCTGGGCGCCGAGGTCGTGCTGGAATGCACCGGCCGGTTCACCAAGCGCGACGATGCAGCCAAGCATTTGGATGCGGGGGCTAAAAAGGTCTTGATCTCCGCCCCGGCCAAGGGGCACGACGGTACGTTTCTGCTCGGCGTCAATTCCGACCAGTACGACAAATCGAAGCACCACATCATCTCAATCGGCTCCTGCACCACCAACTGCCTGGCTCCGATGGTCAAGGTGCTGCTCGACAACTTCGGCATCCAGACCGGTGTCATGACGACCATCCACGCTTACACGGCCGATCAGCGTTTGCAGGATGCGCCCCACAAGGACCTGCGGCGGGCACGTGCCGCCGCCCTGTCGATGGTCCCCACCACTACCGGGGCCGCCCGCGCCATCTCCCAGGTGATCCCGGAGCTCGAGGGCAAGATGGACGGTGCCGCCATCCGCGTGCCTACTCCGGACGGATCGATTGTCGATCTCGCCGTTATCCTAGAGAAGGAAGCGACGGTGGACCAGATCAATGCCGCCGTGAAGAAGGCGGCCGCGTCCGGACCGTTGTCCAAGACGCTTGAATACTGCGAGGACCCCGTCGTCTCGACTGACATCATCGGAAACCCCCACGGCTGTGTTTTTGATGCGGCCCTGACGTCGGTGCAAGGTCGGCTGACGAAGGTCTTCGCGTGGTACGACAATGAGTGGGGTTTCTCCTGCCGCATGATTGACATGATGTTGATGATGTAGCCGGGAAAGGACACGTCCAAATGAGCAAACTAAGCGTCTCGGATATCAACTTTCGCGGCCGCCGGGTGCTGTTGCGGGTCGACTTCAACGTCCCGCTCGACAGCCGGCGGAACATTACCGACGACCGGCGAATCCGCAGCAGCCTGCCCACCATCCGCAAGATACTTGATGACGGCGGCAGGGTCATCGCATGTTCGCACCTGGGCCGTCCGAAAGGCAAACCTGTACCCGAGATGTCGCTCCGGCCGGTGGCCGAGCGGCTCTCGGAGCTGCTCGGGCGGGAAGTGCTCTTTGCCGAGGATTGCATCGGCCCGGAGGCGTCCAACGTCGTGGACAGGATGAAGGACGGCGACTGCCTGCTGCTCGAAAACCTGCGTTTCCATGCCGACGAGGAACAGAACGACCCGGAGTTCGCCGGGAAACTGGCCGCCCTGGCAGACATTTACGTCAACGACGCCTTCGGCACGGCCCACCGGGCGCACGCCTCGACCGAGGGCGTGACGCGCTATTTCAATCAGGCCGCCGCCGGGTTCCTCATGGAAAAAGAACTCCGATTTCTCGCGCAGACGATCACCGATCCGGCGCGGCCGTTCGCGGCCATCCTCGGCGGGGCCAAGATATCCGGCAAGATTGACATCATACAGAACCTGCTGGGCAAGGTGGACATCCTGCTGATCGGCGGCGGCATGGCCTTTACTTTCAGCAAGGCCCGGGGGTATCCTATCGGTAACTCCCTGCTGGAGCAGGACAAGGTTGAGCTGGCCCGGGAGATCATCTCGCGGGCGGACCAGGCAAAAGTGAGGCTGGTGTTCCCGACCGACGTCGTGGTGGCCCCGGAGATTTCCGAAGACGTGCCGACCGAAGTGGTCGATATCGACAAGATACCGGACGGAATGATGGGACTGGATATCGGTCCGGCGACGATTGCGCTCTTTTCCGAAGCGCTCAGAAGTGCGCGTACGGTGGTGTGGAACGGCCCGATGGGGGTTTTTGAGTGCAAGCCGTTTGCCGCCGGCACCGCCGCCGTGGCCAGGCTGCTGGCCGATCTGACCGACGAGGGCGCGACTACCGTGGTTGGCGGAGGCGATTCCGCGGCGGCCGTCGCACAGCAAGGGCTGGACGGCCGGCTGACACACATCTCGACCGGAGGCGGCGCATCGCTGGAGTTCCTCGAAGGCAAGACGCTGCCGGGCGTTGCCGCGCTGACCGACGTGTCCAAGGCGAGGGTGGTCTGATATGCGAAAACCCATTATTGCCGGTAACTGGAAAATGAACGGTACCGCCGACCTGACCGAGGCGCTCATTACGGAACTGCTGGCCGGGCTGTCAGGCAACGAGAAGGCGACCATGGTAATCTGTCCGCCTTTCCCGTTCCTGGAAGCCGCACATCGTCTGTTGTCCGGTTCGGCTGTCGCGCTGGGTGCCCAGGAAATGTCGGCCCACGGGCCCGGTGCGTATACCGGGGAAGTCTGCGCGGAGATGCTCTTGACAGTGGGGGTGCGCTACGTTATCTTGGGTCATTCTGAAAGACGGCAGTACCATGCCGAAACCGACCGTATAGTCAACGCCAAGGCCAGGCGTGCCCTCGAAGCCAGCCTCATCCCGATCATCTGCGTCGGTGAATCGCTGCAGGAGCGGGAGAGGGGCGAGACCGAGCAGGTTGTGGGACGGCAGATTGACGGTACACTTTCAGAGTTAACGGTCGATGAATTGAAAGGAATAGTCATCGCCTACGAGCCGATCTGGGCGATCGGCACGGGCCGCACGGCCACGCCGCAGATGGCGCAGGACGTGCACCGGTTTATCAGGCAACGACTCGCCAGCCGTTACGGCGAAGCTGCGGACGCGGTCCGCATCCTGTACGGCGGATCGGTCAAGCCCGACAATGCCGCCGGGCTCCTGCGGGAGCCTGACATTGACGGTGCGCTGGTCGGCGGGGCGTCACTCAAGGCGGATGACTTCAGAGCGATTATTGAAGCAGTTTGAACGGAGGCGAATTACTTGTTCACCATCTGGGTAGTTTTCCATGTCCTTATTTCCATCGCCCTGATGCTGGTTGTGCTGATGCAGTCCGCCAAAGGAGACGGGCTGGCGGGCACCGCGTTCAGCGGCGGTCTCTCCGGCGCCGTGTTCGGTGGGCGGGGTGCCGCATCGTTCCTGTCCAGAGCGACCACCGTGCTGGCGATTGTGTTTATGGTCAATTGCGGGGTTCTGGCATTCATGTCGGCCAAGACGCGAACCACGACCGACGTGCAGCAGACCGGTGAGTCGGTCGTGACCCGCAAAATGGCCGAGGAACAGGAGCGGATGCTCCAGCAGCAGCAGGCGGCGCAGGAGGCGACGAGACAGGATTCGATCGCCCGGGCCACGGTGCAGGACCAGCCGGTCGATCTTCTGCCGCCGCAGCCGGACAGCAATTAGCACGTAGTAATCTGTGATTGATATCGATTGCGGAAGTGGTGGAACTGGTAGACACGCTATCTTGAGGGGGTAGTGAGGCAACTCGTGCGGGTTCGAGTCCCGCCTTCCGCATATAGATAAGGCCCTTGGCCGCCTGACCGCCGGGGGCTGTTTCTTGTCGCCGCGTGCCGCACGGCCGTTTGCTCGTCATACAAACTGATTGACATTCCTACGGTTATGGTTATAATAATATGATAGCAGCGGGGCAACGACTTTACTCCTTCGTGTATCCATCGCCCGGGCAAGTCGATCCTTGCAATGCAAGGTATCTGGTCTTACGAAACGAGTTCGACAGATCATGAGTGGATTCGTCTGATTGATGTAGAAGGTTGAGCTGGGGGTTCCGCAGCCAGAGGGTAAATCACCGCAACAGCCCGCCTGGAGTACCTGAGACAGAAAGGCTAGAGTTTTTCAGTCGAGGACTGCCCGTCCGGTCAGGGCGGAAGTTCGTGACCCGAAGGGGGAGTATTGTGACAAAGCATTTCGTTAGCCGAGGGATAGTACGGCCTTTCCTGGGCCTGATCACGGTCATACTGCTTATCGCCGACCCGGCGCGGGCTGAGCCGGACGATCCGGGTGCGCTTCCCGGTTGCTACTGTGTCGGCATGGTCGGCAACGTCGATTGCGACTACGCGGATATTGTCGATGTCGGTGACCTGACGTTTCTGATTGACTACCTGTTCATCAGTCACGCGCGGCTGCCGAACCGGGAGGAGGCCAACACCGACGGGGATCCCGACGGGGTCATTGATATCGGCGACCTGACGGCGCTGATAGATCATCTATTCATTACCCATTCCGATCTTCCGCCCTGCCCGGCCCCGCCGAACTGCCCTCCGAGGACGAAAATTCTGTATTTCCCGGTCGGGCCGTATATCGATGCCCCTGCGCCCGGCTCACCCGTAACGGGGATTCCCATCTCCTGGGAGGCGTTTGATCTGGTCGACCACCCCTACTACCCGCCGCCGTTTGAATGCGAATGGCGCCTGTACGGCCCGTACGTTTCCGATACCATTCACGACAGCACCTGGGAGGAACTGACCGACCGATTCATCAAACCTGCTTTCCGGTGCCTCACCGGCGAAGTATACCTTTTCGGCGAGGGGGGTGGCATTATCGTCTGCGACAGCGTCCCGGTGCCGATCGGGGACGATTCGGTCGGCTTTGTCATCACGTGCGACACGGTCTTCGTGGACACCATCACGGGGGCGAATGTGTACGGGTGGCTCGATACGGTTCTCGATGTCGACGATCCGGATTTTGTCGACGATCCGCTCTTTGACCGTGTGGCCCTGCGGTCGCAGGGGGACGGTCCGGGCGACGTCTGGGTTTTCGACCTGACTGACACGCTGTACGACGTTTACCGTTATGATTCGGACGACACCACCCGGGAGGAGTATTTCATCTTCTGGGTGCGCGCCCGCGATGTGGTCGACTCCAATCTGTACGACCCCACTCCGGATTTCAAAGCGTGCCGGGTCATCGATCCGCGTTATGAGCACGACGTCGGCATATTGGACCTTCAGCAGGGGTTTTCTATCAATGCCTGTATCAGAGACAGCGCAAGAGCATTCTGGGATCGCGCCCTCGATTCGTGGGCCGGCAGCAGCGGATTGACGATTGACTACGAACCAACTCGCGACTATCGGGTCGTTAATAGTGCTATGGGAATCGGGGTTACGCTTCGTGAAGTGCTTGCGTACAAGACGGTGGTCTTCGTCGACGACAATGTCCTCCCCGGATGTCTGGCATGGTGGGCGATCAGCGGTGATGTGTTGACCGTCATCGACGCCGGTGTCAACGCCTGGATGTGCGGCCGGACGCTAATATACGGTGATGAGGCAGCCCCGCCGCAGTTTGACGTTTTCTCCGCCATACCTCCGAACCTCGCTGAGGGTTTCAGCTTCTACTTCGGTGTCGAGCAGATGGTCTTCTCAGGGTGGGAATGGCACATCTATTTTGACGCCCGGATGAAGGTGCAGGCGGGCTGCAGAATTGAGGACTTCATCGGTGCGCACAGCTATGACGAGGAACAGTGGCCCGATCTGACTGTGGACTCGGCGCTGCTTCATCGCCGATATAGGTGGGAGTACATTTATCCCTGGGTAGACACGCTGGCCGCCATGCCGGAAGTGGACTGGTATCAGCTTGGCGCGGATGTCCAACCGATGTACAGTTATGCCTCCCTGTATCCCGGCGGCCACTTCCTCGGGCCTGAGTATACGTTTGAAGGCAGGGACGTGGCGCACCGGTTGAATCGCGGCCTGTTCAGAACCGCATTCTTCATGTTCACGCCGTTCGCCCTGGAGGAATCAGCCGCGCAGACGGTCATCGACACCGTGCTGTCCTGGCTGTATGATCCGTACCTGGTCACGCCTCCCCTTTCCACGAGGTATACGGATGCCCCGGTTCCGGTTAATCAGTCACAGGTGCGCGAACGATACTTCCGAAGGTTGGCGGAGCAAGAGAATGACGCGAAGCGAGAACAATCATTGGGGCCGCCGGCATCACCCGTAACGAATCCAGCAGACCTGTTTCGGGGGGAAAGCAAATGAAACATTTCAGACCGTTAATAGTCGCGGCAACGCTGTGTTCTCTGCCCGCCTCGGTCACTTTCGGGCGCGCGGTCGCCGATCCCGCACCCGGGCGTGAGACACCAAGCACCGCCATGGCCAGTCCGGCGTACTGCACAGCGGCGCACAACGTGGGCAACATCGCCCTGTCGGTAACCAACTTGGGCACCTTTGGCAGCCAGTTCTCTTTTACTCAGCAGGACTGCTTCACGGGAGAACCGGTGCCCTCGTGCGAGTACCCTAAAGGATCCAATACACGATATCTCTTCGGGGGTGCTTTCTGGATCGGCGCGATCGTCGGCACCGATACGCTCGTCTCAGTGGGGGAGGATGGCTGGCAATACTGTGCCGAGTTGCACCCTGATGAGGCTCCTTTCGGCGAAATGGTCTATCGTTCCACCGTTGACCCGACCAGTTCCGCCTATTACGGGGCTGTCTCCGAACAGGACTATATCGCCGTGTATGCGGATACCTTCACCTTCGGGGTGACGGGTTTATGTTATGACTTCATGGACGGCAGACCCCATATCCCACTAAACGTCGAGGTCACTCAGCGGTCCTACGCGTGGAGCTACCCGGTGGCTGAAGATTTTGTGCTTTTCGACTACGAGATCAGGAATATCGGTACTGAGCCGCTCAGTAAGCTCTACCTGGGTATTTACGTCGACGGTGACGTGCATTCAGAGGCTTTCAGTGGTGGCGTCGGGGCTCAGGATGATATCTCGGGCTTCCTGCGCCGCGTCCCGGCGGAGTATCTTCCGGAGCAGTGTTCTGATAGCGACGTGGTGAACCTGGCATGGATAGCTGACAACGAAGGTGACCTGCTGCAGCCGTCAAGCCTGCACGTGCCCCACGTGACAGGCGTGAGTATTGTCCGCGCACCCACGGAGTCGCCAAATGTGTCGTTTAACTGGTGGATCAGCAACATGGACCCGTGGATTGACTTCGGGCCCCAGGCGCGGGCGACGTATCGGGACTTCGGCACGGGTGGAATGGGGACCCCCGAAGGAGATCGAAACAAGTATCACGTGTTGAGCAACGGCGAGATTGACTACGATCAGATCTACACGGCCAGCATCAGCGATGACGATCCGATCTGGTTGCCTCCCAACCCGTATATTAAGGATTATCTGTCGACCGGGTTTGACACGCGTTATTTGCTCTCGTTCGGGCCGTTCGATATCGACCCCGGTCAGAGCCTGCCGCTGTCGTTTGCCTACGTAGCCGGTGAAAACCTCCACACCGTTATGGGCAATGATTACAACCTCCCGGCGGCCCCGGACGCCTATTATGAAAACCTCGACTTCTCCGACCTGGCCCGTAACGCCATCTGGGCGGACTGGATTTACGACAACCCCGGCTACGATTCTGACGACGACGGTTATGCCGGTCGGGTTGACACCTGCGTGGTCGGCGACGATACCATCTTTACGCCGCGCAAGGGGGATGGTGTGCCGGATTTCCGGGCGGCCAGCCCGCCGCCGCCGCCGGTGGTCCGGGTCGAGCCGATCTTTGAAGGTCTGATAATCCACTGGAACGGCCACCTGTCAGAGACGGCTTTCGACGCGCTTTCTCACAACAAGGACTTTGAGGGTTACAACGCGTACCTGGCAACGAATCAGTCAGCGTCGAGCTTTTCAAAGCTGGCTACCTACGATATCGAGGATTACCTCACCTACGTCTGGGATGACGTCATGGGATGGGAACTCTTCGGACCGCCGCGGACACTGGACGAGCTTCGATGTCATTACGCCCCCGCCGGCTGTGACGATGGACTCTGGTACCCCCTGGACTATCCCCGCACCCGCCCGCATTTGCACGATGGCACGATCATGTACTTCGAGCCGTTCGGTGCTAATGCGGCCAAGTTTGGGCTGGAGACCCCGTTCATCAAGCGGTTCGCTGACGCACTTGAGCCGCCGTACAAGCGCTCCGAAGACGTGCCGCCGGATTCCGCCAGCAAGTACCTGACCGGTGATGGTTACTTCAAGTACTACGAGTACGAATACACCATAACCGGCTTGCTGGGGGGTGTTCCTTACTGGATTGCGGTGACGGCGTATGACTGCGGCTCCATGGCGGTGGGAGGTTCGCCGCTGGAGACCGCCCCGACCGTGAATGCGGTGAAGGGTATTCCTCTTGCGGGCGCCGGGTGCTGCAACGGGATCACCGGCAATGTAGACTGGGATGAGCATGAATTTGTCGATCTGGGCGACCTGACATTTCTGATCGATTACCTGTTTATCAGCCATACTCCGCCGGTGTGTATCGAGGAAGCCAACCTCGACGGCGACCCTGACGGGGTGGTGGATATCGCCGACCTGACGGTGCTTATCGACTACCTTTACCTGACTCAAACCCCGCCGGCGGACTGCCCGTAGAATCTCAGGCAAAACGCGACCGGCGACCCTTGCGGGGCCGCCGGTCGTATATTCGCCGAATCTTCCTGTTACCGGCCGTCGGGGCTAATTCTCAATGTATTTGCCCAGAATCTGGTTCATCCGCGAGGTCATTTTCGAGTTGGGGAATACCTCGTTGGCACCGGCGGTAAGGGCCGCCTTCATCTGATCGGCAAGCATATGCGGTGAGTAGCAGACAATCGGGATTTTGCTGGTGGCATTGTAGGAGCGCAACTTGTTGATTAGTGACGGTGCCTCAATTCCATTGAGGTTCAGGTCAATGATGATCAGATCGGGCTTCAGCTCATGAGCCTTGCTGAAAATGTCATCTGATCTTATGGCCTTGATGCCCTCCGCATCCAGTCTGTCCAGCACCGACATAATCTTGGAAGTGAATATCATGTTGTTGACAGCAATAATTACCCGTTTGCTCATACCACTCCTCCCTCAAACATCAGTCTTTATGATTCACCTCTGCTGAAGGCCTGCGCTTGGAGAGACTCAATATACGAAAAAGTTTGCCACTTGTGAAGAGCTTATAACAAAAAAGTCAACAAAAAACAGTTCTGGGCATTAAGACGTTTCAGCGCAAGGGGTTACCGGAACCAATGCCGAGGCCGGCCTTTCGGCCGGTCCGGGATCGGCTCGCTTTTTTTGTTGATTGGCGGGAGTTTTCGGGCAAAATCAAGGTGTGGAAAACACCGGCATACTCGCGAAATGCACTCCGGCCCCTGTTTCTTGTGCCACAACGTCGCGGTTATTGTTACGTCGGGTCGTTGCGCCACTCTTAAGTTGTTTGCGCATTACTACTTGGGGTTTTGCAGCCCCGGCCCGGGCAGCCCTTGGGCGACCGGGAAGTGCCGTACCTGCCAGTTTTTACGGCGTACCAGAAGGTGAGGTGAACTGATGTATTTCCGGCCCGCGGCTACCAGGCGATTGCTGATCCTGCTTCTTCCGTGCGTTCTGACCGCCCTTCCGGTGCTGGCTCAGAAAACGGCATCCCGCGACGGCAAAAAGAGCAACAAGGAGATCTGCATCACGTTCGATGAACTGCCGGCGGCCCGGTCCTTCGGCGAGGTGGACCGCCAGGCGGTCAACTACCTGATCCTCGATGCTCTCAAGCGGCACAAGGTCAAGGCCGCCGGATTTATAGTTGGAGAAGGGATCGAGGATTCCTTTGACATTCTCGGCCAGTGGCTCAATGACGGCCACACCCTGGGGAGTATGACTTTCACCAACCAGGATTACAACTACATCGGGATCGAGGCCTTCATCGAGGATATTCGCCGCGGCATAGCGACAATCGAGCCGATGCTCTCCGGGTTCGGGCAGAAAAAGCGGTATTTCCGGTACCCGTACCTTCATTACGGCACCACGGTCGAGGGGAAAAAGCAGGCCGCGCTTTTCCTGGCGGATCAGAACGTCGCGGTGGTCCATGCCACCGTCATCCCGGAGGATTACCTGTATAACCTGTCGCTGGACAAACTTGGCAAAGTCCCGGACTCGGCGGCCTTTGACAAACTTCTCAACGAATACATCAACCATGTCCTGGACGAGCTGGAGCGCATGGAACGGCTGGCCCTGGATCTGGTCAAGCGGCCGGTCCGGCACATACTGCTCCTGCGCGCCAACCGGCTGAACGCCGTCTACCTCGACGAACTGCTGGGCGCCCTGGAGAACGCCGGTTACAAGTTCATCACTCTGGACCGGGCCCTTCAGGACAAGGTTTACTCGCGGCGCGAAGCTTACTACGGCCTCAAGGGCCTGGGCTACCTCGACATGATAGCCAACTCCAATCCCGACCTGCTCCCGGCGGAGTAGGGCGCGGGCAGACAGTCCACGAGAGCCGGGAGCCGCTTTAATCAGGCCGGCGGTCTTTTCTCGGCCTTGCTTCGTGCGGCGCGACCCTCTGAAAAGTGATCCCCTCTCGGCCCGGATATTCGTTATAATATGGACAGGGATAAGGGCGCCTGAGTGCCCTTCCGATAGGTGTAGTATAGCCATGAGAGAACAGGTCGAACTAACCGACAACGCCCTGACCGTCCTTCGTCGCCGCTACCTTCGCAGGGATAACGAGGGGCGCGTGGTCGAGACGCCGAAGGAGATGTTTCTGCGCGCGGCGCAGTTCATCGCCGAGGCCGACCGCGCTTACGGCGCTGACGACCGGCAGGTGGACCAGACCACCGTCGAGTTTTTCAACGTCATGGCGGATTTGCGTTTTCTGCCCAATTCGCCGACCCTGATGAACGCCGGCAAACCGCTCGGGCAGCTCTCGGCCTGTTTTGTCCTGCCGGTGGGCGACTCCATGGAGGAGATTTTCGAGGCCAACAAGTACGCCGCCCTGATACACAAATCCGGGGGCGGGACCGGGTTTTCATTTTCTCGCCTTCGCCCGCGCAATTCGGTGGTGGCCTCGACTTCAGGCGTGGCCTCCGGACCGGTGTCGTTCATGAAGGTGTTCGATGCTTCGACCGAGGCGGTCAAGCAGGGGGGCACCCGGCGCGGCGCCAACATGGGCATTCTCAGGGTGGACCACCCGGATATCCTCGAGTTCATTGCCTGCAAGGATGACCCCGGCGAGATTACCAACTTCAACATCTCCGTGGCCGTCACCGACGCTTTCATGGAGGCGCTTGCCGAGGGGCGGGATTACGCCCTGCACAATCCGCACACGGGCAAGACTCACCGTATCGACGACACAGAGGTCTGCCTGAGCGCCGCCGACGTCTGGCAGCAGATTATCGACCATGCCTGGCGTACGGGCGAGCCGGGGATCATTTTCGTCGACCGCATGAACCGGCTGAACCCGACCTCGCCGTCCGAGGTGATTGAATCGACCAACCCCTGCGGGGAGCAGCCTCTGCCGCCCTATGACTCGTGCAACCTGGGCTCGATAAACCTGGGCTGCTTTGTCAGGGACCCGCTGCCGCCGGCCTATGACCCGGCGCATCCCGGCGACGCCGTGGACTGGGAACGCCTGGCCTCGGTCATTCATACGGCCGTGCACTTCCTTGACAATGTCATCGACCAGAACAGGTACCCCATTTCCCTGATCGAAGATCAGACCAGGAAGAACCGCCGGATCGGCCTCGGGGTGATGGGCTGGGCGGACATGCTGGTCAGGCTCCGGTTGCCGTACAACAGCCCCCGGGCACAGGAATTCGGCGAGCAAATCATGCAGTTCATCGAGACCGAGGGCAGAAACCAGTCCTCGGAACTGGTGCGTACTCGAGGGAAATTCCCCAACTGGGAGGGGTCGGTTTACCGGGGCGAGGAGCTGGCCATGCGCAACGCCACCGTGACGACGATTGCGCCCACGGGGTCGATCTCGATCATTGCGGGTTGCTCCTCCGGGATCGAGCCGTATTACTCGCTGGCCTTCGAACGAAACGTCATGGACGGTACCCGGCTGACGGAGGTCAACCGGCTGTTTGAGCAGGCCGCCCGCGACGGCGGTTTCTATTCCGAGGACCTGGTGAAGCAGATTTCGTCGCGGCGCTCCATTGCCGATCTGCTTGATATCCCCGAGGAGGTTCGGTCGCTGTTCGTGACGGCGGCCGACGTCAGCCCGGAGGATCATATTGGCATGCAGGCGGTTTTCCAGAAGCACTGCGATTCCTCGGTCTCCAAGACCATCAACTTCCCGGAAAGTGCCACCCGCGAGGACGTACGTTCTGCTTTTGAGCTGGCCTACCAGACGGGGTGCAAAGGGGCGACTATTTACCGCGACTATTCACGCCCGGACCAGGTTCTGGCCACCTCGGCCTCGGGGGTTGATACCGCCGCGGCACCTCCCGGCGTCGGGCCGGAGCCGAGTGAGGCGGTGGCCCGAAGACCGGCTGTTCTGAGCGGTTTTACTGAAAAGATCAAGACCGGGTACGGCAACCTGTACGTGACGATCAACGTCAGGGACGGCCGGCCTTTCGAGGTCTTCGCGCAGATCGGCCGATCCGGCTACACTACTATGGCCGATACGGAGGCGATCTGCCGGCTGATATCGCTCGCCCTTCGTTCGTCGGTTCCGGTGCAGCAGATAATCAAGCAACTTCGGGGGATAGGCGGCTCGGCCCAGGTTTTCTCGGGAGGCAGCCGGGTATTCTCCATCCCGGACGCTATTGCGCAGGTGCTGCAGAAGCACTTCGGTTCCCGCCGGCCATCGGCCGGGTCATTCGAGCACGGGGAAGCGGCCGATATCTGCCCTGAGTGCGCGTCGGCCATGAAGTTCGATGCCGGCTGTTACCTCTGCCTGTCCTGCGGTTATTCCAGCTGTTAATTCTGCCGATATAGTAACGAACAGAGGCATTCGCTGATTTCGTGGTTCGTATTATGGCGGCAAGCACGTACATACCGGCGGGTCGGACGTCCATTATCAAGCGGCGTGACATTACGCTGCAAGTGCAGACCGAATACGCCCACCGCCCGTTACCGCGTATCACCACCACCATACTCGACGGTGGGAAGGTGGTGCACAAGATCGAGCGGGGGCTCGACAAGCCCATCGATTCGCTGGCCAGGCAGGAGAAGGTGGAGGAAGCCGTCAAGCGTCAGCACACGGAAGTCCTGGCCATCATCAGAAACGAGTCATCCGGAATCCCGCTTTCCGTCGGCCTGCCCTCCCGGCCGCAGAGGCGGCCGGTCACTCTCTACGACGAGTTGTGCGCCATTTCCGGCGTGCAGCACGTCTTCCGGCTGGACAACGAGGGGAACTTCGTGGGAGGTTCCACTTCTGATCAGTTTAAACGGTCGTTTGCCGAGGTTTTCAAGAACATCCGCCAGTTGATCGAGGTTTTTGTGCTCGAGCCGGGGGTCGGGGTGACCCGGGAGAAAGGCGTCTGTGAGATCGAACGCAGCCGTCTCTACCTGGCCTCGGCTGGCGCCGAGTGCTATTTCATACTGGTCAAGCCGGTCGATTTCACCATGGACTACGAGAAGGCCATCAAGCACGTGATCGACCCGGATCCGTTCCGACCCCGGTCCGTATAAGGTTACCCGCAGCCGCGCCCGTCCCTATCCCGCCCGCAGCACCGATCTTTGAACGCCCCGCAGACAAAAAGAGCCGCCCGTGGGGCGGCTCATACTTTTAACGGAGAGAGCGTCGTGATTTGAAAAACTCCCAGCTTTACACGGTAAAGGGTTTTTACAGCCACTTCCCGCATTTAGTGTTCGCTGCCGTTTCGAAAAACGGGTCACGGCGTGCACGCAGCGATGAAGAGACAACCTTCATGGGAGAGGTGTTAGAGATTTTCAAATGACTCAACTCTCTCCGCTTTTCTCTCTACTGTTAGTATAATACGCGTATACTTTTTTAAGATGCAATATTTTTTTTGGGTAGTTGCCACATCCGGGCCCGTTGGGTATGTTCCGTGCCAAAACGGGCTGCGGGCCGCCCCCGGCGCCGGATTACCCGTCGCGCCGCCGCCTGCCTGGCCCGCCATGTGGAGGAAACATGACTACTGACGAGATTCTGAAGCTTTTCAAAGACTCGGGGGCTTTGCTCAGCGGGCATTTCAAGCTGTCCTCGGGCCGGCATTCAGACGTCTACTACGAGAAATTCACGTTGCTGAAAAACCCCACCGTCTGCACACGGATGTGTCGTGAACTGGCTGATCAGCTTGCGGCCCTGAACGCAGACACGGTGGTCGGCCCGACAACCGGCGGGATCATCATCGCCTACGATGTTGCCAGGTACCTGGGCATCGAATCCATCTATGCCGAGCCCGGAGAGCACGGGCGGATCTTCAAACGCGGCTTCTCGCTTGCCAGGGGGCAGAAGGTGATAATCGTTGATGACGTGATGACCACCGGGCGCTCGGTCTTCGAGGTCATCGATCTGGTAAAAACGTACGAGGCCGATATCGTCGCGGTCGGCGAGTTGCTTGATCGCTCCGGGGGCACCGTCAGCCTCGACTACCCGTTCCATCCGCTGGCTACCGTGGCGGCTGACAGCTGGGCCCCCGAAGAGTGTCCGTTGTGTGCCAGGGGAGAAGCGTTGACGCAGCGGGGGAGCAGGAAGTTCTGAGGGGCGCTCTGGGGCGGCTACGCCGGTTGAGGCACTCGGACCGCCATGGGGAGGTCGATAGTGACCGTGGTACCTTCGCCCGGAGCCGAGTCGATCGACAGTTCGCCGCCGTGGTTCTCGATTATCCGCTGGCAGACAACCAGTCCGAATCCGTGGCCGGTCGGCTTGGTCGTGAAGCGCTGGCTGAACGCCTTCTCCAGTAGTTCCGGCTCGATCCCGACGCCGTTATCGGAGACCGTGACCCGGAACGATTCCCGCTCAGGATCGGTCATCACGGAAACGGCGATCTGCCCGTCGCCCTTCTCCTGAGTGGCGTCGGCGGCGTTGTTAAAAACGTTGTACAGCAACTGCTGGATCTGCATGGCATCGGCCTGGAACGGGATTTCGTCGGCCAGCTCTATGATGTCGATCTGAACGTCTCGAAACCGCCGCTGAGGCGTCAGGTACTCGATGACTTCCCGGATAACGCGGTCGAAGTACAGGATCTCCTTGCGGGAAGAGATTGGATGGAGATCCATCAGGTTGGCCGTGAACGTCTTTATCTTCTCGATAGTCTCAGCCGCTGTTTTGACGTGCCGGCTCGCCTCCCGGTGGTCCTGTTTTTTCAGGTGGACGTCCAGCAGGGAAATGCTGCCCGCAATTACTCCCAGAAAGTTGTTCAGTTCGTGGCCGATCTCCGCCGACATCTGGCCGCGCGTAGCCATCTTCTCCAACTCGATGGTTTCATCCTGAAGTTCCTTGAGACGGGCGTACGCCTGGCGTGACTGTTCCAGCAGTGACAGGTTTTCCAGCGTGATGGCCAGCTGGCTGGCGGTGATGGCCAGAAACTGCAGGGTTCGGCCGGAGAGCTTGACGGTGTCGTCCTCGAAACCCAGCATGATCATGCCATAGAACCCGTCGGCGCGCGTCACCGGGACGACCACCATGTGCAGATTCTCGTGCATCCAGTCAGGGCACAGGTAAGGTTTCAGATTCGGGTCCGGGTTATGCTTGAATACCGGGTGTTCCTCAAAGCTGGAAATGATGACCGGCTCTCGCAACAGGTCGGATTCGGCTGAATCCAGGCAGGAAGCCAGGGGTTCTTTGGCCAGAGACCGCTCCTGGGTGGAATCGTCGTTGATCGACACCATGATAAAGCGATCCTGGTCGGGGTCGACGAACAGAATGGAGCCGTGGTCGGCGTGCTGGTGCATCAGCGCGAACTTCAGCGATGAAACGATCAGCGACTTGCGGTCACCGGCGTGGAAGAGCATGTAGTTCAGATCGGAGAGCCCTTTGAGCTGGTGGTCGGGGCTGCGCTCTTCGGCTTCGAGCTTCTTCTGGACAGCGCTGTGCACGGCCTGGCGGATCTCCATCAACTCGAACGGCTTCATTATGTAGTCAATGGCCCCCTGCTTGATCGCCTCCTTGGCGGAGCTGAGGTTGGCGTAGCCGGTCATGAACAGGACGGCTATGTCGGGCGCCTGCTCCCGGACCCGCCGCACCAGTTCAATGCCGTCCGTACCGGGCATACGGATGTCGCTGAGTATCAGGTCGAACGGCCCGCCACACATCTGGCGCAGCGCCTCGTCTGCGTTGGACGCCGTGACTACCTCCCACCCCTCGTCTTCCAGCGCGTCCGTGACCAGCGAAAGCACGATTTCTTCGTCGTCAACGACGAGAATGCGGAATGTCCGTTCTTGCGACAGACTCATGTTTTCCTGACGGGTTTGAGGATCGCGTCCAGAGTTTCCCGCAACTGGTTCAGTTCGAACGGCTTTCTCAGGAGGTGGTGTCGGCCGGTCCGGTGCACCTTCTCCGAAAGTGAGTCGGGCAGCGAATCAGTGAAAATGAGCCGCAGTTCGGGTTTTTGCGGGGTAATCTCCTTCATGACGTCGTAACCGTGCATCTTCGGCATGTGCATGTCGCAAATGCAGACGTCGTAATCGTTGCTCAAGGCCATTTGCAGCCCCTCCGGGCCGTCGGCTGATACATCTACCTCGTGGCCGAGTTCAGTGAGAAAATCCGTCAGCAGGTTTCTCATCACCAGCGAATCGTCAATTATCAGTATTCTTGCCATCGCTCCACCGTTTCTAGGCCAGGGCAGTTGTCACCGTCTGGATCAGTTCCTTGATGCTGAACGGCTTGGACAAAAACGCGCACGCACCGCTGGCAACCGATCGGCTGACCGTGTAGAGACTGGAATAGCCCGAGATCACGATCACCCGTGTACTCGGGTCGATCTCCTGTGCTGCCTTGACCACTTCTTCTCCGGGGACTCGCGGCATGCGCAGGTCGGTGATCACCAGGTCGAAACGGCGCTGCCTCAACCTGGCTATAGCCTCATCACCGTCGCAGGCCAGTGTAACCTCGTAATCTTCCAGTACTTCCGACAGGAAATCGCGGATGATCTCCTCGTCATCGACTACGAGTATTGAGTGCCTGTTTTCCGTACTCATGCAGGTACCCGGCTAACCCCTCAGACTGGTTTCGCTTTCCCTTACTGTATCGGACGAGCGGGGCGATCTCTGTACCGGCAGAACAACCGTAAAGGTCGTGCCTTCACTCACCTCGGACTTGACGAGAATTTCGCCCCCATGGTCGCGGATTATACCGTAGCTGACCGAAAGGCCCAGCCCGGTGCCTTTGCCCACCTCCTTGGTCGTAAAGAAAGGTTCAAAGATTTTCTTGAGATTCTCTGCTGATACGCCATGTCCGTGGTCGATAAAGAGCAGCTCGACGGCGCCGCCGAACTCTCCGACCGCGGGAGAATATCGGCTGACGATCTCGATGGCGGTTCCCTTTTCGGAGGCGTGCATGGCGTTGATTATGAGATTGGTGAACACTTGCTGAAGCTGCCCGATGTTTCCCTGAATTGTCGGAATGCCCGGCGTCAGCGACACGATCAGTTCAACCTGGTTGATGCGCAGTTGATGTTCAACGAAGCTGATCGTTTCCTCGATCGCCCTGTTCACCTCGATTTCCTCGAAATCGACCGTCCGCGAGGATCGCGAGAACTTCAGCAGGTTCTGCACGATGGTCTTGCAGCGCCGCGCCTGGGCCTCGATATCGGAGACGTATTTCACGTAGCTGGCGATATCTTTGGTCGTCGTCTTTTCCGGGACGTTCTTGGACAGTTTCTCGAGGGTGAACTGGGCGTACCCGAGAATCCCGCCCAGGGGGTTGTTCAACTCGTGAGCCACTCCGGCGGCCAGCTGACCGATAGCGCCCATCTTCTCGGATTGAATGAGTTGCGCCTGCGCCTCCTCGAGCTGCCTGGTCCGTTCAATGATCTTCTCTTCCAGCGTCCGATTGTACTGCTCGATCTCGTCTCGTGACTGTTTGAGAGACTCAATCATCTTGTTGAACGTCTTGGCCAGGTGACCGATCTCGTCGTTACGGTTGATTTCCACCTTCCGACTCAGGTCCCCGTGGCTTATCTGATCGGTGACCTTCACCAGTTCCGTGACCGGATTGGTGATGGCACTTACGATGAAGGTGACCAGGATGATGCTGGTCAGGACGATGAGCAGGGCCAGCACAATGACGACGATGCGCCCTTCGGCGATTGACCGGTTGACGCTTTCTTCCGACAGACCGAGCGCGATGTAGCCGATCAGCTCCGGCTCGTACGAGTAGGGGATGGACTTGTCCAGTCCGCTCGTGATGCCGAGATTCTCGCGGCTGATCCTCTCGCGCTGGGTCAGCACGGGCGCTGTCAGAATGAGAATCCCCTGCCCGGAGGAATCCGTGACGTACGATTTGGCCGTCTCGACCTGCTGGTCGCCGGCAAGGTCCCGGACCTTCCATACCGTCGGACTGATGGCACAATTACCGGTCCGGGATAACACGTCCCCGGCAAGATTGATGACGATGGCGAACTCGACCGTCTCGAACGGCGCCAGCACTTGCAGGAGGTCCTCCAACTCGTGGGTGGACTCAAACAGGACACCGCTTTCAGCGTTCATGGCCAGCATCTGTATCATCGTTTTGCCGCTGGTTTCCAGCTCGCGCCGGAAGCCGTCATCCTGGCGCTTAAGCAGGTAACCACTGGTGATGAGCATGCTGACGACCACCATCGCCGAAATCGGCAGGACGAACCTCGTCCGCAGGTTGACCTGAATCAGGCGACCAAAGAGGCTCATCGGTATACCTCCTTGGCGATCGCAATCATGTCGTCCGGGATAGTAACGCTGATATGGCGGGCCGTCTTCTCGTTGTAGTGAAACCAGATAATGTCGGGCGAAGTGATGCTGATTCCACCCGGGTTCGTTCCCTCAAGTATCCGATTGACAGTCTTCCCGGCCTGTCGGCCGACCGCTTTGTAGTCAAAATCGAGTGCAAACAGAGCCCCGGATTCGACCACGTAGCGGGAAAAACCCATGAAGGGGACTCCCCGGCGGATCGTATGCAGCAGGATGAATTTCGTCGATTGCGGACTGAACAGGTTCGGATCGGCCACGGACCAGATTCCGTCGCAAACCCCGGTCAGGGAATCCAGCGCCCGCGGCAGTTCCTTCTGGTCGTTCACCTCCAGCGCCACAAGGTCCAGCCCCAGTTGCTGTGCCACCACCTTCGACGGCGGGATGAGCTTGGCCGTGTTGCTCGAATAGAGCACGCCGATGGTTCGGAGCTTGGGAATGATCTTCCGGAAATTCCGAAACTGGATGTTCACCGGGATATTCAGAGAGGCGCCGGTTATGTTGTGACCGGGGTTCACGAGCGATTCCACGAAACCCGAGACGACCGGGTACATGACGGCGGAAAACACGATCGGTGTCCGGGTAAAATTATCCTTGGCGCATTCCGTGGCGCCGCTTCCGACCGTTAGAATGATGGCCGGCCTGGCGGCTTTGACGGAGTCGATCTGGCGGCTGCACTGGGCCGAATCCGGGGATATAAGGTACTGTATAAAAACAGCTTCGGGGTGTTGACTCTGGACAACTTTGATGGCCCCGCTGATGGTTCGCAGGGTTGATATCAGGCTGTCCGTGGTCAGAACCGCGACTTTCTGTGCCCGCGCCTCCCGGGCGTGGCCGACGACCAGCACGGCAAGACACAGTAGTCCCACAAGAGTTCTTTTGGTCCAGTTGCTAGCCAATGAGGGGCACCATAAAATAGGTAACCAGATCCCTTTTGCGCCGGCCCTTGTCACTCCGGGTTTCCGGGATGATAAGTGCTCGCCCTGTCTATCGGATAGGTATCGGGATAAATCGGTAAAAGTTTAATTGACCCCGAGCGTTCCGGGCGAAGTCGGCAACCGCCCGAAAAAACCGTATAAGGTAGAGTCAAGTTTTTCCCCGGTAATCCGATCTTCACAGATAGTCACCTGCGACAATCATCATTCGACACCGTGAGAGTTTTTGTCAACGTGGACGAATACAAGCGGAACCATTGAAATACTGGAGAGGAAGCCTTGAAAAGACGGTTGTCAAACTTCCTTCCCGCAACCCTGACACTTCTGCTGGTGATCGCGGCAGGACCGGTGCAAGCCGGTGTGACCGGCAAAGTCTCGGGTGCGGTGGAGGACGGAAACACAGGGGCGCCGGTAATCGGAGCGACGGTTCGCGTTGCGGGCACCAGCCTGGCCACCAAGACTGACGAGGACGGAGAGTACTTCATTATCAACGTCCCGGTGGGTAAGTACGACCTGGTCGCCACCCACGTCGGTTTTGAAACGGTCACCCGGAAGGAAGTACGAATACTCGTCGATCTAACAACTCCGGTCGACTTCAATCTCGACCAAATAGCGGTCGAGTTGGGGGAGGCGGTGGTCGTGTACGCGTCCGAGCCGATTATTCGGCGGGACCTGACGGCGTCGCGCAGCATTTTCACGGCTGATCGGTTGAAGAACCTGCCCAATATCGTCACCGTTCAGACCGTGTTGACCAACTACCCGGGAGTGGTGGTCGACCGCGGCGAAGAACTGCACGTGCGCGGCGGGCGGTCCGGTCAGATTTCATACTACTTCGACGGGTTCTCGGTACAGGATCCGTTCGTGAACAAAGCCGGCATTCGGATTATGCCGACCGCTCTCGAGGAGCTTTCGCTGACTTCCGGCGGGTTCACCGCTGAGTACGGCGAGGCCCTTTCGGGCGTGGTTAACGCGGTTACGCGAGAGGGAGGCCATGCCTACCGCGGCGGCCTGCGGTCCTACGAGGGCTTCACGCACACGTACTCCGTCGGCGACGCCGACTGGGGCCAAATGGACCGGCACGGCAACCGGTCGCTCAGCTTCGACGTCTCCGGGCCGGTGCCGGGACTTGACGGCAAACGATATTCTTTCTTCGCCGCCGGCGAGTACCTGGACAAGCGGACACACCTTCCCCATGACCGGGAGGCAAGCTACACGACGGCGGCCAAGCTGTCGTTGCAGCCGACGCCCAGGTTGAAACTAAAGTCGAACGTGACGTTCTTCGACTCCAATGGCGACCTGTACACGCATCGAGACGTCAACGGGCGGTCGTATGACTTCAACCTTGACGGTTTGCCGTCATTCGAAAAGCGAGCCTACCTGGCCGGCGTGTCCGGAAACTACCATTTCAACGAACGTACCATCCTGTCGGCCGCGTTCAACCGGTTTTCGACGCGCACGCTCACGGCGCCGGGACACCTGATGGACGTTCACTGGAGCCGGTGGCCGGGCTATTCAGAGGATGCGGACGGCACCTACGACGGGACCATCCACGAGGACAACTACGGTAACAACCCGGACAACTCCGATCCCTATGAGATATTCGGCTTTACCACCGGCGATGACTTCGAACCGACCTACTCGTTTCGCGAGACGAAGTACAGTTCGTTGAGCGGCAGCCTGGTCAAGCAGGTCGACAAGAACAACCAGGTCAAGGCGGGATTCGAATACCGCCAGTATGACATCGCCAAGGACTTCCGGCAGTTCTATAATACCAAGCCCTACTACGAGACGTACGAGGCCAACCCGTTGTACGCGTCGTGCTTCCTCCAGGACAAGATTGAGTACGCCGCCTTCGTCGTCAATGTCGGGCTCCGTTACGACTATCGTGACGCCGACATCGAGTACAACTCCACACCGGAGGACACGGTGGCGCACTACAAGGACGCCGATCCCAAGTCCAGGTGGTCGCCGCGCCTGGGCGTCTCGTTCCCCGTCTCGACGAAGACGGTGATGCACTTCAACTACGGAGTGTACTACCAGATGCCGACCTTCAGGTTTCTGTACTTCAACCCCGAAGGCGACATCTCCTCCGGCCTGCCGCTGTTGGGCAATCCGGACCTGGCTCCCGAGCAGACCGCCTCCTATGAACTGGGTCTCGATCACCTGATCGGCGACGACATCCGCCTGGACGCCACGGCATACTACAAGGACATAAAGGACCTGGTGTCGGCCCGGTCGTTCAGGGTCAGTACGATCACCGTGACGCGGTTCACCAACGACGATTACGGCTCAGTCAAGGGATTTGACGTTTCTCTGGAGAAGCTGCCCGGCGACGCCCACTGGAGCGGGTCCGTTTCGTACGGTTATATGCTGGCCAGCGGCAACGGGTCCAATGCCCTGGAGCCGTACTACAACCTGAACACCTCGGACACTATCCTGCCGGTCACCGAGTACCCGCTTGACTTCGACCAGCGGCACACGGTCACGGCCATGGCGGACTGGCACGTCCCACCGCAGTGGAGCGGCAACCTGTTCGGGTTGAAATTGCCGGGTGCCTGGGGTTTCTCCATGGTTGGCTACTACGGCTCCGGTCTGCCTTACACCAAGACCGATGCCGACGGCAACCGGTTCGGAGAACGCAACGAAGGCCGGCTGCCCGCCTACTACAGTGTCGATATGCGCTTTAACAAGGACTTCCGGACGGGCGCCAGCCAGATCCTGACCTTCTTTGTTGAGGTAGATAACGTCTTCAACCGGCGCAACGTGATCGACGTTTTCAGCCGCACCGGTCTTCCTGACAACGACGCCGTGTCTGTCTCCGGCAGCCTGGCGACCAATCAGGAGGAGATCGATGAGGCCAACCGGTTGTATGATCACGACCCACAGCATTATTCCCCGCCGCGGACTATCAGAACGGGGTTTGAGCTAAGCTTTTGACGGAGCGGAAGTATGAAAAGGAGCATGATGACATATTTGGTGGCGCTCGGGCTGGTGGTGGCAGTCCTGTTGCAGGCCGCGCCGGTGAGCGCCAAGCCGATCTCGGCCAGGCCCCCGCGGGTCGACACCGGCAGTACCGGAGGTACCGGAGGACTGGCTCTCTTCCCCTCGCCCCTGACGATCGACCAGATCATTCACGACCGCGGTAACATCCTTACCACAGTCGACAACTGGGGGTACATCGGCGGGAGCCAATACTACGGACTGCCTTCGGGCGAGTGGCCGCGCAATTCCGGGCACGACTACATCGGTGAAATCAAGTACTGGATGGGGGCCGTTGACGCCGGCGGCGACACTCTGGTCGCTAACACCTACGATGACTTTCAGGGTCTTCCGTCGCTGATCTCGAGCGTTCCGCAGCAGAAGATTCTGCTGTCGACCGACACGACGCGCTATTACGACTACAACCTGGAGGACACCACCGGGCTGGGCAACGGCAACCCGGCCCACGGGTGGCGCGTGTGGAACGCCGACTCCGCGGCCTGGGTCTGCACCCAGAACTACAATCCGCGCGACATGATCTTCTTCCCCGGGGGACCCGTTTCACTGCAGGAGTCGCACTATCGCTTCAATGACGCGTCCGGCGGTTCCTCGCTGATGGGCCTCGAGATGACCCACACCGTCTTGCAGTGGAACTACTGCTACAACGAGGATTTCGTTTTCGTGATCCTCGACATTGCGAACACCTCGGCGATCGACTACACCGACTTTGCTTTCGGACTCTACGTCGATCTTGACGTCGGCGGTCCCGACGGTACGGGCGAGAACGGACGCCTCCATGACCTGGTGGCCTACGACTCGGCCGCCAACCTCGCCTGGACCTACGACTACGACAGCTATGATGAAGGCTGGCAAACCGAGACCGGCATCATGGGCACGAAATATCTCGAGACGCCGGACGACATCGGTATGACCGGTTTCAGAACCGGCGACTGGGGCCTGGTGCCGGAGACCGATGAAGGTCGTTTCCGCTTTCTTGACTCGGCCGGTTTTGACCCGCAACTGCCGCCTACCGATCAGTACTATATCCAGTGCACTCGCGGTATCTCGCTGGAGGCCGGCAAGACCGTTCGGGTCGTGTACGCGCTGGTGGCCGGTGAGGACAGTCTCGAGTTCCGGGACAACGCGGAGCTTGCCCAGCAGTTATATGACAACTACTTCGTCGGTCCCGAACCGCCGCCAACGCCGACACTGACCGTCGAGGCCAGTGACCAGAAGGTCTACCTGAAATGGGACGACACGGCGGAATTCGGCACCGACCCGCTGTCGGGCGAAAACGATTTCCGAGGCTACAAACTCTACCGCAGCGACAACCAGGGGAGAACCTGGGGCGAAGTGGTCGAGGACCTCGATAACAACTGCCTGGCGGTCGACTATGAGGCCATCGGCGACTACTGGGTCAGCACCCCCGGCGATCCGATTCAGCACAGCTACATCGACACCGACCTGTTCAACGGCATTGAATACTGGTATACGCTCGTGGCCTATGACACCGGGGCTATTGACCTGGGCGTTGACTGGCTGCAATCCGGGTTCGGTGTCGCCGGCGGAGTGCCCAACGTGGTGGCCGTCACGCCGCGCGACGACCCGGCCGGGTTCTACGAGGCCGCCGGTACGGTGGCACACGAATACTCCGGGGTCGTTTCGCCGTCGGCAGGCAACGTTATCCCGACCGTATTCGACCGGAATGCCCTGCTGGGAGCCGACTACAGGGTCGTGTTTGAGGATACTCCTGCACGTACTTACTGGCATCTGATCAACGTGACCACGGGAGACACCGTCCTGGCCAATCAGACCCGCTCTGAGGGTGACCCCGGCCTGTACGAGGTTGCCGAGGGTCTGCGAGTGGTCGTCCGCGACGCCGACCGGGTCCCGTTGAACATGGAACAGACGGAGTTGGGCGGCGCCGAGGCAACCCTGGTGGCCGACCCGGGAGCATTCTACGGGGTGGTCATTGAGTACTTCTACGGCGTGTATTTCGGCTGCGAGCACTACCGGTCCACGTATGAATTCCGGTACACCGGTAACTCGACGGTGGCCAGCGCGTTCAACGACACGCTCGGCCAGGGTACGGCCTGGTCGGTGCCGTTTGAGGTCTGGAACACCACCACTGACCAGCGCGTGTCGCTGGTCGTGTACGATTTCGGGCTCGACGGTGCCTGGGATCCCCGGGACCTGCTGATTGTCGTAAACTATCCGTACGACCCAATGGAGGATCCGTTCGTCACCGCCTGGCCGTACTATTTCAACTGGATGTTCGGCTTCGACACTACCGTCTACAATCCGGCCGTCGGAGACGTGTTCACAATCGAGGGTAGTCCGCTGAACAGCCCCGCCGACGCTTTTACCTTCAAGGTTGACGGCATCAGCGTTGCGACGGCCAAAGCCTCCCTGAACGACATCAGGGTTGTGCCGGATCCGTACCTTGTGCACAACTGGTCCAAGATTGAGCTTTCGGGCGCGGAGCCCGTTCTGGAGTTCCAGAATATCCCGGACAAGTGCACCATCCGGATTTACTCGTTGTCCGGAGACCTCATCAAGACCATAGAGCATGAAGGTGTTTCCGGCACGGCGCGCTGGGATCTGCTTTCGCAGGACCGGCAGCAGGTCGCGTCGGGGATTTACATCTATCACCTGGACTCGCCGTATGGCGAGCATTTGGGACGGTTCGCCGTCATCAAGTAAAGGAGGCTGGAGCGTGAAAAAAATAGTCGTTTTTCTGCTGGTGTTCGCCCTGGTGGGGACAGCCTCCGCTGAACAGTCGAAGGTTGGTTCCGCCGGAGCGCAGTTTCTCAAGATCGGTGTCGGCTCCCGGTACCAGGCGATGGGGGAGGCCTCGGTGGCTTGTGCCAACGACGTGTACGCGATGTACTGGAACCCGGCCGGCCTGGCTGAGATTGAAAACGCCGCCGTCAGCTTTACCAACGTCAACTGGATCCTCGACGTCGACCTGAACTATGTGGCCATCGCCAAGAACTTCGAGGACGTCGGTGTCTTCGGCGCCTCGGCGACGGTGCTGTCGATGGACGAACAGGAGGTCACGCGGGCGGATATGCCCGAGGGTACGGGGGAGCGCTACGACGCCGGTTCCTATGCCATCGGAGTCTCTTTCGCGCGTCACCTGACCAACAAGTTCGCCTTCGGCGCCTCCTTCAAGTACGTCGGCGAAAAGATCTACCTGGAGGAATCGAGAGGCTTCGCCTTTGACTTCGGAACCCTTCTGTACACGGGCTTCCGCTCGCTGCGTCTGGGCATGAGCATCTCCAACATGGGACCGGAACTGCAGTTTTCCGGGCCCGACGTGCGCTACGACGAACTGCTGGGTGACGGTGCCAACGATCCGTTTGACGCTCAACTGAAGACAACGCCTTACGACTTGCCCCTCGTGTTTCGGGTCGGTGTTGCCTACGACCTCGAGATGGCTCAGAACTCCGTTCTGACCGTCTCGGCCGAGATGAAGCACCCTAACGACAACAATCAGCAGGGCGGCATCGGCGCGGAGTACGGTTTCGCCGAGAAGTTCTTCCTGCGCGGCGGCTACAAGCTGAACTACGAGGAGGAAACACTCTCCTTCGGCGGCGGCTTGCGAACCTCGGTCGGCTCGGATGCTTCGCTCGTAATCGACTATTCCTGGCAGGACTTCGGGCGGCTGAATTCCGCGCAGCGGTTTTCCGTCGGCTTTGCCTTCTAACGGATTCGGCCAGATTGCAAAGGCCCCGGCAGGATCGGGGCCTTTTTTTATCGCGGCTGGACTTTGACGGTATAAGAATGTATTATTGATCTGACGAATCGGCTACGAAGGGAACGGCACAGGAATATGATGAAGTCACTTCTACGCTCCGCGATATATCTCGCCCTCGGCATCGTGACGGCGCTTTCGGCATCCGCCCGCAGCAATCTTTCGCTGACCGTTATTGTCGACTATTTTGACGTGCTGTCCTCGGGGAACTTCGAGACCGCGCGTCTCATGTGGACACCCGAGGCACAGGAGCGCGCGGGCCGCTTCGACATCGAGTACACGGGGATCCCGCTGAAAATCGACTGCGTGTCTCCCATTGTTCAGGATCTCGCGGTCATGACCAACTATATGATGCCGGCGGCCAAAAACGTGGAGAGTCTGCCCGGCGACCGCTACTTCAGGCTTCACTACTCGCAGGTCATCGATGACCAACTGGTGGAACATTTCTACTACACCAGAGCCGACGGCGACTGGCAGTGGTTCTGCTACCCGCAGGATTACTATGCCGAGGACTGGCCGATTGTCCAGTCGCGATACTTCCGTGTCCACGTCCATCCGGACAGGCAGGAGTTCATTCACCAGGCTGTCCTCGAGGAAGCCGACCGTCTGGTGGAGGGCCTGGCCGGAACGCTGCATCTTTCGGGGGACGATCTCAGGCGGATCGAGGACAAAAAGATAGAGTTCTTTTACTGTTCATCCGACCAGGGAGTGGCGACGATAACCGGCCAGGCCACGCGCGGCGTGCTCGACAAGGCCTCCAACGATATCATCTCCGCCAGCTTCCCGCACCTGCATGAACTCGTTCACCTGCTCGTAAACATCAAACTGCAGCGGTTGCCGTTGTATACGCTGCCCGTCGTCGCCGAGGGAGTGGCCGTGGCATACGGAGGCCGGTGGGGAAAGAATGCAGAGGCACTCATGGACCTGGGCGTCTTTCTGCACCGGGAAAAACTGATCGAACTGGATTCCATCCTCACGTTGCAGGGCTTTCAAGCGCACACCGGTGCCGACATTGCCTACCCGATGGTGGGTGTGTTCGCGTTCTTCCTTATCGACAGGATGGGACAGGACAACTTTCTTGACCTCTACCTGGCGCTTTCCGGAGATTTCAAGACTCTCTCGGCACTGACCACCGAACAGGTTCAGGAGACAATTGCCGGCGCTGCGGGGGTCGGCGACTGGGAGGAACTGAAAGCGGAATTCGAGCGCTACATCGATCAAAACCTGATCACCCGGGCGGCCGCCCTGCCCGGAAGAGTCGCCCGCGGCCGCGGTGTCGTCAGCGGCGAGCGGTTCAGCGTCGACCGGAACGGTGAATGGTTCGGGTGCGTCTTTGCTGGAGCCGGGGAAGAGCCGGTGAAGGGCAGCCTGCTTTTCAGCCATGATAAGCGGCTGGACGGGAAGCCGTCGGTTCTGTTTACGGAGCAATTTGACGATCGCCGTCCTTTTGAAGGTTACCGGTACGCCGTACGTTTCGATGAGAACGAAGCCGGGCTGTACGACTACGCCACCAACAGACTTCTGGCCAAGTACATCTGGGGAATATCCCCGTCAGAGGAGTACTTTGACCGCGAGTCCCGCACCATTGCCGTAAAATTCCGGAGGGACCTCGTGGACGGCCGGATGCCGGCCCGGGGGGACTGCGTGTTGCTGCCGGAATAGGCCGCTGGGAGCAGGCATGGAGATCACCAGCCTCGTAATCGTTGCCGTTGTCCTGCTCAATCTGGCTCTGGCCCTGTGGCTGATCGCGCGCGTGAGCCGCCTTTCGCGCACGGCGGACACGTCCCGCGTTGACACCGCGATGCAACTGCTGAAGGCTGAGTTGATCGGCCGGCAGGCCGAATCACTGACGGCGCTGCGCGAATCTATTGATTCGGCCAACCGAATCGTCAACGAACGACTCGCCGAAGGCGCCAGCGCCATCGACAGGCGCATGTCCACTTTCGGCGAAATCGAAAACAAGCTCGGCCAACTTACCGAGCAGGCAGCCGGCATTGCCTCCGTCGGCAAGAACGTCCAGATGCTCTCCGAATTGTTGCGACCGCCGCGATCCCGCGGCAGAGTGGGCGAGCTGATGCTCGAGAACCTGCTGGGGCAGATTCTTCCCCGCTCCCTCTACGAGACACAGTACCGGTTCCCCGACGGTCTGCGCGTCGACGCGGTGGTAAGGTTGGGGGACAGGCTCCTGCCGGTCGACGCCAAGTTCCCGCTGGAATCCTATGAACGGCTGGTAGCGCAACCGGACGACGCTGGCGCCCGGAGAGAGTTTACGCGGACGCTGAAAAAGCACGTGGACGCCATTGCCTCCCGGTATCTCAAGCCGGGCGAGCAGACGACGGATTTCGCCGTCATGTATATCCCGGCCGAGGCCGTTTACTATCAGCTTATCGCCGACAAGGACGGCTCGGCGTTTGAATACGCCCTGTCGAAGAAAATCATTCCCAGTTCTCCGGGACACTTCTACGGCTTTCTCGCCTCCGTGGCTGCCGTTTACTCCGAGGTGAGCCTGGCCCAGGCTTCCGTCGAGCGCGGCAACCGCTGGCTGGTTACAGGCATTAACGAACTCACGGAAACGTCGGTTCGCCTGGAACGGCTTCACGAGCGTATGGAGGCTTCACTTCGGTCGCTGACGGCTGCTCTCGAGAAGTCCCGATCCGAATTGCGACAGATTCGGCTGAACCTGGAGAAGTTGGGGCGGCCGGAAGACCTGCCGGGAGAGCCCGTCGCCGTTTCCGACCGCCAGGACACTGCCGATTGACAATCCGGTTGTCCGGCACTCCGCCGGGCTGTTTTTTACCAGGACGAGCGGGAGAATAACGACGCATGGTCCAGCGAGACTTCGATCTCATCGTCATCGGATCGGGGCCGGCCGGTGAGAAGGCGGCTATACAGGCTGCCAAGATGCACAGGTCGGTGGCCATTGTCGAGCGGGAATCGGTGCAGGGGGGCGTCTGCCTGCACACCGGAACCATTCCGTCGAAGACCCTCAGGGAAACCGTTGTCTACATGTCCGGGTTGCGGCAGCGCTCGGTTTACGGCCTCGCGGCGGCAATGAGAACAGATCTCACCGTCCGGGAGTTGATGTATCGTAAAGGGCAGGTGGTCCAGCAGGAGCTGGACGTTATCGCGCAGAATATGGCCCGCCACCGCATTGAGGTCATTCACGGCACCGGGGAAATCGTCGATCCACATACGGTTCTCGTGCACGGCCGCAACGGCGGCACCCGCAGCCTGACCGGAGAAGCCATCATCATCTCTACCGGCACCCGATCATATCGACCGCCTGATATCGACTTTGACGGCCCGTATATATACGACGCGGAGTCGATTATAGACCTCGACCGCATCCCCGACCGACTCACGATCATCGGCGGGGGCGTCATCGGCTGCGAGTACGCCTCGATCTTCTCGCATATCGGCGTCAAGGTCACGATCGTGGATCTGCGAACGCGCCTGTTGTCGTTTTTGGATCACGAACTCGGCGATGCCCTGATGTACCTTATGCGCAAGTACGGTGTGTCCTTTGTGCTCGCGGACGTCTCTGAGAAGATCTCGGTGGAGGGCGACGAGGTTGTCACGCTGACGAGAGCCGGCCGCCGAATAGTCGCCGACCGCCTGCTGTACGCTGCCGGTCGGTGCGGCAACACTGAAGCCCTCGGGCTCGAGGGGCTGGGGATACGGACGGACGACCTGGGTCTTATCAAGGTCAACGAGAAGTACCAGACGGCGGTGCCGAACGTTTTTGCGGTCGGTGACGTCATCGGGTTCCCGTCACTGGCTTCCGTGTCGATGGACCAGGGGCGTCTTGCGGCAGTGCACGCCTTCAGGTCGGACGACATTGCCTGTTTGAACAACCTCCTGCCTTTCGGGATCTGGACAATTCCCGAGGTCGCCATTCTGGGCGAGACCGAGGAATCGCTGGCCGCCCAAGGGCACGAGTACGAGGTGGGCACGGCCCGATACTTTGAGCTGGCCCGCGGCCAGATCATCAACGATCACGATGGTCTGCTCAAGCTGATCTTTGACATTGATGCAGGCCGCCTGCTGGGCGTGCATATCATAGGTGAGCGGGCTAACGAGCTAATCCACATCGGCCAGGCGGTGATGACTTACGGCGGCACCATCGATTACTTTGTCGATACGGTGTTCAACTACCCGACCCTGACCGAGGCGTACAAGGTAGCCGCTCTGGACGGCCTGTCGCGCCTGGCCTTCCGCGCGTCCCGGGCTAGTTCTCGTCGAGTCGCTGATTGAGTTCCTCCAGCCGCTCCATCACCAAAGGTGCCAGGGGGTCCCCGGGGGCAAGAACGACGAACCTTTCATAGCATTCGGTCGCACGCCTGAACTCTCCTCTGCGCTCGGCAAGGTTCCCCTTCACCAGGTACGGCTGGGCCAGGGTCGAATCCATGGCGAGCAGCCGGGAGGCCGCAGAGTCGGCCAGGTCAACTTGACCGGTGCGGCTGGCCAGGAACATGTGGTCGACAAGAATGTCCTTGTCGTTCGGAAAGATCCGCAGCGCCCTCTCCATGGCCGCGAACGCTTCGCGCACACGCCCCGTATTACGATAGTAGGTGTACAGATTCGAGTGACAGTTCTTGCGGTACGGGGCCAGCATCAGGCAGGTGTCAATCTGGGGTTTGGCCAGGTCCGGCTGACCATCGTTTAACAGAACGGCCGCCGTTATCTCCCTCGGCTCGAGCCAGTATGGATGCCTGGCGATAATGCGATGCAGGATGGGCAGCGCGTCGTTAACCTTTCCCGCGGCCGCGAGTTCCGTGCACCCGCGGAGGTTCAGGATATCGGGGGATTTTATCGGCAGGTCCACTTCCCACTTGTCGGCCTTGGTGAAGTCCCGGTTGTAGAAGTAGGCGTCACGAAAGGCATAACCGCCGATACGGTGAAAGGCATCGTGCTTGTCAAAATAGTCTTCCGCGTACGGCGCCGCCCGGTCAATCGCCGTGTACGCCGGCGCGTAGGCAAGCGGTAACCAAACGCAGGCGACGGCCAGCGCGGACGTGAGCCGCAGCGACCTCATGCTGTCATTGTTCAGCCGGCTGAGGACAAGGACAAACAGGAACGAGAACGGGGTCAGGTAGGCGACCAGTCGCGGGGCGTCAACGACAATGGAGTCGACCGGGTTAAGAACAAAAACCACGGTAACCCCGGCCACGGCCGTGAGCCATGCCGCCATGCCGGCCGGGCCCGGCTTCATCCAGACTCGCGACGCAAAGGCAACGAGCTTCATGACTATCGCAAGAGGGGCAAACAGAAAGAACAACTGAAAGATATCCCCGATCCTCCTCGGTGAGAAGAGACCGTAGTCGGTGTGAGGCGGCCCGGCCACCGGGAACAGGATAAAGGCCGAGAATTCCAGTGAATTGTGCGCCTGGCGATACAGCAGGACGACCAGAGCCACGTAGGCGACCGCCGAGAACAGGAAGGCCAGGTGGGATCGCGCTTTCTGCCGGCCGGGAGTCGCGATAGTCAGGTAGACGGCGGCCGGGACCAGGAAGGCAAGGGTATAGTGAATGATAATCCCGCCCAGTACGATTCCCCACAAGGCCGCCAGCCGGCCGGGACGGAATTGCCGTTCCAGACGCACGGCCAGCAGACAGAACCAGATGGTTACCGCCACGATCAGCGGCTCCACGCCCACGAAACCGAGATACAGTATCGTCTGCGGTCCAAAGAGAAGGATGACAAACCAGAAGAAACGACGGGCGCGGTCTTCGGTCAGTTCCGACACGATCCGGGCAGCTCCCACGAGTGATGCCGCGGCCGCTCCGAAGGAGATGATGCGCCAGGCTATTCCTGCCGCCGTGTCGGCTCTGGCCGCAAACGGCAGGATCACTTTGTAGACGGCCGCAGCCAGACCCACGGCGCCGAATTCGAACCAGCGAAACATGATCCTGGGAACCTGTGATATCTGGGCCACGCGGAGGTTTCCGCCGCCGTACACGATGGAATCGAAACGGAACAGAACAAACAGGACAAAGAGCACGATCAGGCCGATGACGACGACGCGCCCGGAGGTAAGGGCGCTGCCGAGGCGCGCGGCGAATCTCCATACGAGCAACATGGCCGCCGCCAGAAGGACCAGCCACAGGTAGCCGTACCACCCGGGCAGGTACCCCCAGTGACTGAACGACCAGTTGTTCTCGAACAATCCGGCGAGGAAGGCGTGCCCCGAGTACCACGCAAGCATGACTACGGCCAGCAGAACGAGACCCAGGGTGTGAACGGAGCGTGAAGTCATGTCGTTCTCTATAGTTCCTGGCGGCCGTCGAGGGCTCGTGACAGAGTGACCGAATCGGCGTACTCGAGGTCGGACCCGACCGGCAAGCCCCGCGCGATTCTCGTTACTTTGACGCTCATGGGCTTAATCAATCCGGAAAGATACGCGGCCGTGGCTTCCCCTTCGACGTTCGGGTTGGTGGCGAGGATGATTTCCGTGACCCCGTCCTTGAGGCGGGTTATCAGTCCCTCGATCTTGAGATCGTCGGGGCCTATGCCGTCGAGCGGGGACAGCCGCCCCCCGAGCACGTGAAACAGGCCGTTGTACCCCTCGACTTTGTCCATGGCGGCGGCGTCGGTTGCCTCCTCCACCACGCAGATGACGCTCCTGTTTCGATTGGCGTCGGTGCACACGCGGCACGGGTCGGTCTCGGAGACGTTGTTGCAGACGGAGCAGAAACTGACCTTGTCCTTGACCTCGCGGATGAGGTCAGCCAGTTCGCAGGCCTCCTCCCGCGACAGCTTGAGGATATAGAAGGCCAGCCTGACGGCCGACTTGCGCCCGATACCGGGCAGGCGGGACAGCCAGTTGACGAGCCGTTCTACGGATCCCGCGGAGTCAAACATGGTTCAGGCGCATCTCAAAAGGGAAGGCTTATGCCCGGGATTTTGATGCCGCCCGTCAGAGCCGACATCTGTTCAGCTTGCAGTTCCTGTACCTTTTCACGCGCCTGGTTGACGGCTGCCATGATGAGGTCCTGGAGCATTTCGACATCGTCCTTGTTCACAACCTCCGGGTCGATGGACATCGACAGGATTTCGTTCTTGCCATTCACGGTCACTTTCACCATGCCGCCGCCGGCGGAGGCCTCCACCTCTGCGGCTTCGAGCTCGGCCTGCACCTGGGCCATCTTGCTCTGCATCTTCTGGACCTGTTTCATCATGTCGCCCAGACCGCCCTTTGTCATAGATATGCTCCTCTGCTTGCCATTTTGAACGCTACTGTATTTTTTTTACACCTATGATTTCACCATCGACCAGTTTCAACAGTTTCTTCAGACGCGGGGATCGCTTGACCAGGTCCCCGGAGTTGATCCCGGCGGACGGGCCCTCGTCGTGATCCCCGGCAGGTTGCGAGTTGTTGCGGTCCCTCTCAACCGTAAGGCGCAGGTTGGCCTTGTAGTGCTCTCGCAGCAGCCTGGTAATCAGGCCGCTGTTCTCCGGCTTGCTGACCAGTTGCAGTGACGGTTCCACGGCCCCGGAAAAGACAAGGACCAGCTCATTATCCTGAACTGAACGGATAACGGCCATGCTCAACTGGGATGCCAGCATCCGGTTGTCGTTTCGCAGGTAGGCCAGGAAATTCTCCCAGCCGGCCTTCACCTGCGCAAGATTGATCGACCGGGAGTAGGCGGACGGATCGGCGGTCGGCCGGGTCTCATCCGGGACGGGCGGCTGTCCAGCCGCTCGACCTAAGGGATTTTTTTTTTGAGAAGGTTCGGCGAATATATCGGGTTGACCGGTATCCTCGGCCGGGGCGGCCCCCGGCGCTTCCGCGTCCGACGAGATTCGGGCCAGCACTTCTTCCAGTCGCACCGTTGATTCCAGTTCAGCCATCTTCACGGCCGTGATTTCGAGAAGCAGACGCTGGTCCAGACCGGATCTGAGGTCGGCATTGAGGTCAGCGACCATCTTCATCAGGCGCAGGACATCTCCCACCGTGAAGTCCACCGCCTGGGTCTTATACTCGTTCAATTCCGCGTCCGGCAGGTTCAGCAGCTCGGCCGCGTTCTCGTCGGTGGCCAGCACCAGCAAGGACCGCAGGTGGTCCAGCAGTTCAGCCACGAAATCGCCGACGTCTACGCCGCCCTCAAAGAGCTCCTTGATCAGGTGCAGGGCTTCGGCCTTGTCCGCCTTTGCCACGGACGTCACGAATTTGAACAGAAACCTGCGGTCCACCAGGCCCAGGGCGCTGACAACGTCGATTTCCGAGATGTTGTCACCGGCGAAGGCGGCAATCTGGTCGAGAAGCGACAGGGCATCGCGGACCGAACCGTCAGCCTTGCGCGCCAGCAGGTTCAGCGACGCCTCGTCGACGCGGAGGTTTTCCTGCCGGGCGATACTTTTCAGGTGCGACGCCAGGTCGTCCACCGAGACGCGCCGGAAGTCGAATCGCTGTGTGCGCGAAAGGATTGTCTCCGGCACTTTCAGCGGTTCGGTCGTGGCGAACACGAATATCACGTGCGGCGGCGGCTCTTCGAGCGTTTTGAGCAAAGCATCGAAAGCCGAGCCGGAGAGGCGATGGACTTCGTCGATTATGTAAATCCGTTTCTTGCCGCCGGTCGGGAGGTACCGGACGTTCTCGCGGAGCGTTCTGATGTCGTCGACGCCCGTGTTCGAAGCCGCGTCGATTTCCAGGACGTCCAGCGATGAACCGGCGGTGATCTCGACGCAGGCGGGGCACTCCCCGCACGGCGTTTCGGTGGGACCGTTGACGCAGTTTGTGGCCTTGGCCAGGATACGGGCCACCGTCGTCTTGCCCGTCCCGCGCGGTCCGCAGAAGAGGTAGGCTGAGCCGATGCGGTCGTTCTTCAGCGCGTTGCGCAGGGTGCGGGTGACATGTTCTTGTGCCACAACGGACTCGAACGTCTGCGGACGGTACTTCCGGGCAAATACCAGGTAGCTCATGGTGCCGGAATATACTGAAAAACACCTTCGGGGGGAATCATATTTTGACGACACTTTGCCGCACGGGCAGCTAGTTCCTTGTTGACAAAGGGGCTTCAGCAGTCGTCATAGCGATGAGGACTATCAGGTACGGATCGCTTCGGAGTCGAGATGGACAGCGCCAGGAGGATAACAGCCGCGATCAGCGCTGTCATATTACTCTCGTCTGTCAGTGTCCTCGCCGTTTTGCCTTACGCCCCGAAAAGCAAAGGACTGGTGGGGATCAGGGCGGGTATCATCGGCCGGGCCACCATTGATTATGGGGCGGAACGCAACCTTCAGTCCATGATTGATCTCTCCCTGGGACTGTTCTGGGAGGTCCCGTTCACGCGTCACGCCTACTCCGGTATCTGGATTGACGGGCATAACATCGAGGCCGCCGGCCAGCAGCAGTTTCTTCTGGACGTCTCCCTGCCGGTCGCGTACGCGTACGAATTCCCGCGGGCTCGCATGCTGCTCAGACCGGTGATCGCGTTCGGCTTGGGTCATCTGGCCAATATCACGTTCATGGACGCCACCAGCTACCTGACGATTAAGGTCCTCGTGCAGCTTCACTTTCTCCTGCCCAAGCAGCGTGCATGGATAATCGAATTGGGGGTGTTCCACGCGCCCGTCGGGGGCAACAGCAAACTTGACGTATCGATCGGGCCGGCGGTGCTGCTGCGCCTCGGCTACGTGCTCTGATATTCTGCGAGTCCCCGGCGGGGCGGGCCGTTCGCTGAACACCAATTGGTGTTTGACAGTGCTCGTCTTTTGCCCCTTATTGACTTCTGAACGTGGCTTTCAAACAAGGGGGAGGTATCAAGATGACAGCAACAGCACGCACTTTGTGCCTGGCCGGCCTGGGCGCACTTTTTCTGGTGTCTTCGTCTCCATGCGACGCCCTCGGCCAGGAGAAGTCTACACGCCGCCGGGGATACGTCGGCTTCAAGGTCGGGATGATCGGATGGGGCGAGGTCAGAATCAAGCCGATCAACAGCAACTCCGAAACCACGCTTAATACGGAGGAGAGTTACAGCCTCGGCGTTTTTGGCGATGTCTGGTCCCGGTCCGCGATGTCACTCGGAATCTCGATTGACATTTCTGATGTCAAGAGCCAGGTTGCACCCGATGCCAACGAGATGCTCCTGGAGTTCGGTGCTCACGTGAGCCGGAGATTCGCCACCCCGGACGGCCGGCTGGTGTTCAGGGCTGCCAGCGGGTTTGGATACGGGATAATGAAAGAGATTCAGGTCAATAACGCTGTAATCGTTGATGCAACGCATTACCTGACCTTTCGCCTGTTCGGCGAATTGGCCCTCCTGAGCGCCAGCGGGCACGGCGTGCTGGGGGAAGTTGGGTGGCTGTGGGCTGTTGACGGGGGCAATGCTGGTGCCGTGGTCACAGCGGGTCCCATGTGGATGTTGCGATTTGGCGTAGTTCTATGAAACTGCCGCTCCTCTACAACGGCGCCCTTGGACCGGGTCGCCTGCTGATTCTCTGCCTGATTGCGCACGCATGGGTGTTGGCACCCGGGAGCAACGCCGTTGAGATAGAAGCCGACGAGCGGCTCGCCGGCCTCAAAGTTGGCTGGCTGGCTCCCGGTACGGTAAAGATCGACGGTGTTGAGCACGAAACCAGGGGCACATATTCGTTCGGTGCCTTCTTTGACTTCCCGATGGGTCGCGGGTTTCACTACGGGTTCGCCGTTGATTTTCACCATATGTCGTGGGATATCCACGTTGGGCCGGGAGCCTGCGTTTCCGGCAACACGCTGATCGATATCAGCGCCGGCCTTAAGATGCTGCTGGCGCCCGCCGGCGGTCGCGTGGCCCTGCGACCGGGGGTGGCAGTCGGGTTCGGCTTCGTACGAAACCCCGAGCGATTAACAGGCTCGAACTACCTGGCAATCCGGGCCGGCATGGAATTGCTGGTCGCCCCGGATAGCCGTCTGGGCCTGCTTTCAGAAGTGGCTGTCTGGTATACGCCGACGGGATCCAATGGCGAGGTCGATATAATAATCGGGCCGCTGCTTTTGATCCGGGCAGGGATTGTGTTTTAGGCAGCCGGGCGCGGATGCTCACAGATCCTGAAATTGAAAAACCACTTGGCGGTTGCTGCCCGTTGTGTTATTGTATAAGCCCGAAAATTGGAGATGAGGCCGGCCTGACTCGGGACCGGCATAAGTACGGGGCAGTAGCTCAGTTGGGAGAGCGCTACGTTCGCAACGTAGAGGTCGTCGGTTCGATCCCGATCTGCTCCACAAAAATCGAGATGCCGCCTCCGGTCCTCGGGGGCGGCAAAGCCATGTGCTAGATGGGGAGTTAGCGGTGCCCTGTAACCCGGAATCCGCTATACCGGGGTTGAATTCCCACCCGAGGGTTTAGCGACCGTTTGACCCCGCCGGGCAAGCGGTGTTGACGCCCGGGTCCCGTGCAGCGCGAGCCTCTGAAACCCGTCAGGACCGGAAGGTAGCAGCGGTAAGGAGTCCCTGGCGCGTGTTGCGGGTCAGCCCGGTCCGAGCTGGCTGTCCGCCGGATCATTCGTGAGCGGCTCGGAGGTGGGTGCACACAAACCTGGAGCCCGCCGGCAATGCCGGCGGGCTCGTCTGGTTTCAATGCCCCGTCGCTTGATGCAACCCGGGCGTCCGGTTACCCGTAACGTTTAGTATACAATCTATGCCGGTCGACTTCCGACCGGCCGATCGTACGGGACCCGTGGGGAGAAACAGTCATATGGCAAGAGCGATCCTTATAATCTTCATTGTAGTGCTCCTCGCATTTATCCTGGGCAGCAGCGGATGCGGCCTGCTCCTCGGTACGGCAGGCGGTGTGACGGCGGTAGCCGTCAGCACGGTTGCAGCGGGCGTGGGAGCAATCGCCGGCGTGTTTGGCGTCGTCATCGGGCTTGTGGCCGGCCTGGCGTCGCTGGTGCTCCCGGTGATTATCATCGCCCTGTTGATTGTGGGCGTGCTAAAGTTGATGGGGAGCTGGTAAGACCGGGTCAGTGACCCTGGCGTCGGCCGGCGGTCTGATGTCGGCTGCTCGGCTTGCGCCATAGTTGGGTGAATTCCGGGGCTTCGGGACGCTTCGGAGTCTGATCGTGTCCCACCGACAAACGATTGACAACGGGTACGATCTTACTTATGTTGGTTGCGGCAAGGTCTTCACGGCCGTACTCTCTTTACAGGCCTTCTTTCCGCAAGAATGCGGCCGGGCGACAAAGGGTTCGCTGAAAACCTTTGCCTGTCTGGTCGCTGTCTGGTAAAGTAGTCTCCGGACAAGAACATACGGGGAGGCATCTTTCCGGCAGTCAGTCGCCAGGGAACCATTCGAATCGTCATTTGCAGAAAGGTTTGAATATGCTCGTAAAAACCCTCCTGGATCGCAAGCCAAGGAAGATCATTACTATCGGTGCCATCGCCGCGATTGATGAGGCGATGGATCTACTCATCAGCAACAGGATCGGGTGTCTGCCGGTGGTCGACAATGAAGGCAAGCTCGTCGGTATTATCAGCGACAAGGACATCTTCAAGAAGGTCTACGAAACAAAGGGGGACTACCACTCGCTGAAGGTCGGCGACGTGATGACGGCCGACCTGATTATCGGGTTGCTCGAAGATGAGATCACGTACATCGCCGGGATCATGGACAAGAACTGGATACGCCACGTCCCCATTGTCGAAGGGGAGCGTCTGGTCGGTCTGGTCTCGCTGGGGGATATCATTCAGGTACAGACGGAAGCCACCGAGGTGGAGAATCGGTATCTCCAGATGTACATGGACAGCCTCCACCGGCGCGATATGTCGGGCGATTGAGGACGGGCGGCTCCGCCCGGGTTAGATACGGGATGAGTCACCGCCGGTCTGCCCGGCGGCAAAGATCTGGCGGGCGGCAGGACCGGATATCAAGGCGCGCTGACGACTGTCGGCGGGCCTTTTTCGCTGAGCCTTCGGCCGGGCGGCCGGCCCTGGATTGAAGTTGCGAATCGGACGGTGGTGCTGTTTACTGGCGGGATGAACTGGTCGTCCGTCTTCCTCCTGCTCCCGGTTGTCTTCTGGGGCTTTTCGTACATCGCCATAAAAGTCGTCTTGCGGGAGCTGGAACCGGTCGAAATGATATCCGTACGCTTTCTGCTGGCGGCGCCGACGCTCTACCTGATAATCCGGGCGAAAGGGCTGCGGGTGTGGCCGGTTCGGATGAAGGGCAGACTTATCGTGGCCGCCGGGATCGTATTCCTTCACTTCTGGGTCATGGCCGTCGGTATGAAGGAGACGTCGGCTTCCAACACGGCATGGATTCTGACCACCGCTCCGATATTCATAGCCGGTCTTTCGTGGGTGTACCTGAAAGAGAGTTTCAACACCTTCCAGTGGGCCGGTCTGCTTCTTGCCTGCAGCGGCGTGTTTGCGCTCGTATACAACGGTGATTCCGTGAATCTCGGGTGGATCAACTCACGGGGTGACGTGATCGTGCTCGGCTCGTGTGTGACGTGGGCGTTTTACACTGTGGCCACGAGGGAAATCACGGCCAAAGTGAACCCCTTGGTGGCGACCTTCTACATGACCGGCATCGCCGGTCTGGTGTTCGTGCCGTACACGCTGGTCGTGACCGGCCCGGGCAAGTTCGTCGGCGTGCAGACGACCACGGCCGTCAGCCTGGCCTTTCTCGGCGTCTTTTGTCTGGCCTTCGCGTTCTGGCTCTGGTCGGAGGGGCTTAAGCGGCAGCCGGCGGCCGAGGTGGGGGTCTGGCTGTACGTTGAGCCTCTGATTACGATGGTGGGGGCCTGGATGCTTCTGAGTGAACCGATAACGGTCTGGTTGCTGGTCGGCGCCCTGCTGATCTCTCTTGGCGTATGTGTCGCCCAGCGCTATGGAAGAACAAAACTCGTGGAGCACGACGCATGATTCTGGCACGGGTGCTGCTCTTCTTTACGGTGGTCATCTGGGGATGGACGTTCATAGCCACCAAGATTTGTCTTGAGTTCGTGACCCCTTTCGAACTGATGGGCCTTCGGTTCCTGATTGCTCTGCCGGTGCTGCTGATCTTAATATCGATCAGGGGGGTCAAGCCGGATATTCATATCCATTGGCGCCGTTTGCTTATTGGATCGGCCGTTATCACGGCTCACTTCTTCATCCAGATTTCGGGGCTGAACTACACCTCCGCGACCAACACGGGCTGGATTATTTCCGTGACGCCGCTGGTAATGGCAGTGATGGCGTTTCTTATCCTCCGCGAGCGGATATCCCGCAACGCCATGGCGGGAATCGTGATTGCCACGGTCGGGATACTCCTGCTTGTCTCCCGCGGCAAGCTGGTCGACCTCGGCTGGCTGTCTTCAACGGGAGACTGGCTCATCATGGCGTCGGCGCACACATGGGCGCTTTACACCATCGCTACCCGGGAGGTCTCCCGATCCTCCGACCCACTGGCCGTGACGGTTGCCGTTCTGTTGCCGGCGGCCGTCCTGGTCCTTGGCATCATGCTCTTCACCTCCGACTGGTCCAGGTTCATGCACCTGTCGACCGAGGCCATAATAGCGCTGCTGTTTCTCGGTCTGTTCGGTACGGCCCTGGCTCACTGGTTCTGGCAGGAGGGCGTAGCCAGGTTGGGGGCCGCAGAAGCGGGGATTTTCCTGTACCTGATACCGGTTGCCACCACGGCCCTGGCCGTGCCTTACCTCGGGGAGTCTTTTGGCCGGTTTACGGCTGCCGGCGGATTGCTGGTTCTGGCCGGTGTCTGGTACGCTCAACGCCGCCCGAGGCAGTAATCTGCCCCGCAGGTCCCCGGTCACAGCGGCAGGCGTCTAGAGGGACAAGGGACAGCGGCCCTCGTACGATTCTTTAATCTATGCACATGAAGTCGAGCCACCCGCGTAAACGCGAGTGGCTCGTGTAGGCAAAGGGACATTAACAGGACAGGGAAGTCAGTGCCAGTCTGACAGGAGGAACCCGTTGCACTTTAGAAAAGCAGATGATCCACTTTTCTTTGGCGTCCCTTGCTCATGGCCGCCATACAGGCGCCATTGAATGTCCAGTCTCTCAGACGAGCGCCCGCCCCGCAATGTTCAATGCTTTATGATGTTTTTCGAGATTTTCTTGCCGCCCGGCTGTGCGGGCGTGTCGGTCGAGGCGCCTACTCCGCTCCCCGCATCGCCCGGATGACCTCGCCGGGCGACTTAATCGTCATCAGTTCCTGCCGAAAGGAGTCATACTGCAGCATTTCGGCGAGCGCCCTGAACGCCTTGAGGTACAGGCTGTCATCATAAGGCGGCGCCGCCATGACAAAAAACAGATGGGTCGGCTGGCTGTCCGTGGCCCCGAAATCGTACCCGTCCCCAGACCGCGCGAATCCCAGCATGAAATCTTTGGCTTGCATCGAGCGGATGTGCGGGACGGCCACACCTTTTCCGATACCGGTAGTCGCTTTCCTCTCCCGGTTGATAAAATCGGTGACGAGCTTTGTCCGGTTGCCGATGCGGTATGCGCCTTCCAGAAGGTCGACGAGTTCCTTGATGATCAGTTCCTTGCCGCGCTGCCGCCATTTCTCCACCGGCATCCCGTCATCGGGTGCTTCGATGACGGTGGTCATTTCGAGCTTGACTGCGTTCTCTGTCAGGTAGCGCGAGAGATTCATATTCTAAATGTATCGGTGCTTGACCATGCAAATTGAGCCAATTATAGGCAGACCCGGTGCGATTTGTCAAGGAGAGCGATCGGATCGAATCCTTGCATCATCGCCTGATTGCACGTCAGGGCGCTAATCGGCGCATGCGACGAGAATGGAATTCGCGCGCCGCGCGACGATCACCGGCCGTGCGGTCGGCCGGTCCGCTTCCGGTGGCCAAAGCCAGGGACAGCCCACCGTGCGAGACTGATTCATCCTGAAGGAACGCACACTATACTGGTGTGGTCAGGCTGGCGGGGTCTGCCGTGGCCGGGCCCGGCATCCTATTGACTTCCCGTTTCAAAAAGCGTACTTTTGGCCGGAACCAGGCGGCCCTTGGCTCTTAACCGGCAGAGGGAATTGCCGATAATACAATAAGATAGACGGATTAATGGAGGACTGGGTGCCCCCATTTTCGGAGCTTAAGCGAACCCATACATGCGGTGAAATCAGGCCGACTCACGTCGGCCGGAGAGTCTGCCTCAACGGCTGGGTACACGGCTACCGTAACCTGGGCGGCGTGTTATTTATCGATCTCCGTGACACGTACGGCCTGACGCAGATCGTCGTGAATCCCGAGTCCATCGCCCCGGACATGCATCGGGCTGCTGAACGTTCCCGGGCTGAGTTTGTCGTCGCCGTCAGGGGGGTGGTCCGCGAGCGGCCGGACGGCAGTGTCAACCCGAAGCTGGACACCGGCGCAATCGAGGTGGCGGCCGAAGAATATCATATCCTCTCCGAGTCCGAGACACCGCCGTTTGAGATCGTTGACGATCCGCACGCCAGCGAGCAGCTCCGTTTCGAATTCCGCTACCTTGACCTTCGACGCAAGCCTCTGCAGGACAATCTGAAACTCCGGCACGACGTAACCCTGGCGGTGCGAAACCACATGAGTTCGGTCGGTTTTCGCGAGATAGAAACGCCGATGTTGATACGTTCGACTCCCGAGGGCGCCCGCGATTACGTTGTCCCGAGCCGTATTTACAAGGGCAGATTTTACGCTTTGCCCCAGTCGCCGCAGTTGCTCAAGCAGATTCTGATGATCGCCGGTTTCGACAGGTACTTTCAGATCGCCCGCTGCCTTCGGGACGAGGACCTCCGCTCCGACCGCCAGCCGGAGCATACGCAGATCGACATGGAAATGTCGTTCGTCACTCCCGAGGACGTGTTTGCGGTCATTGAAGAGCTGATGACGTACCTTTTCAAGGCCGTGCTAAACGTCAGTGTCGAATCGCCTTTTCCGAGGCTGACCTATGATGAGGTCATGTCGCGGTGGGGGGTCGACAAACCGGACCTTCGCTTCGGCATGGAGATTGTCGACCTGTCTGATGACGTGCGAGACTGCGGATTTCGCGTTTTTGCCGAGAACGTCGGGTCAGGCGGAGTGGTCAAGGGCATCGTCCTTCCCGGCGGGGCGGCGCTTTCGCGCAAGCAGCTCGATGAGGTCAGCGAGAAGGCGAAGGCATTCGGGGCCGGCGGGCTGGCCTGGGTTCTTCGTGACGAATCGGGAGACAGATCGCCGATCCTGAAATTTATCGGCGACTCGGTCAAGGACGGGTTGTGCCAGCGGGCGAAGGCCGGGAAAGGGGACGCCCTGTTTATCGTCTCGGACAAACCGGGGGCGACTGAAAAAATCCTTGGGCAGTTGCGCCTTCACCTGGCGCGGCAGCAGGGACTGATTCCCCCGGACGTCTACCGGTTTCTCTGGGTAACGGATTTTCCGCTGTTTGAGTTTGACGAAGAGAGCGGCCGTTTGGCCGCCATGCACAATATCGTTTCGCATCCCCTCGAGGAACACGTGTCGCTCATTGACGAGGGATTCGGCAGCGCCATAGCGGTGGCCGATCCCGGTCATCCCTGGCGCCGGGTCAAGGCATTGCAGTACGACCTGGTAGTCAACGGCTGGGAGATCGGCTCGGGAGGCCAGCGCATCAACCGACGCGAACTCCAGGAAAAGGTCCTTGAGATACTGGGCATAGACCGTCAGCGGGCCGAGCGAATGTTCGGCTTTCTCCTGCGAGCCTTGCAGTACGGTGCCCCGCCGCATGCCGGTATTGCGCTGGGTCTTGACCGGCTGGTCTGCCTGATGGCCGGCACCGCCAATATTCGTGACGTCATTGCCTTTCCCAAGACGACCAACGCCACTTCGCTGATGGATAATTGCCCCGCCCCCATTGACCCGGAGCAACTTCAGGAGCTCGGTCTGATCGTCAAGGGGGGCGATGCGGCGGGGATCGGTGAGCGGTGAGTCCCGACGTAGAAAAGAGAAAGAGCGCTACTTTCAGCATTGAAGGAATCGATCCGCGGCTGCTGTTCGGCCAGAGCGCGAGCCTCCTGAGGCTGATCGAATCGAACTTCCTGGCCCGGATCGTGGCCCGGGGCGACGTCATTCAGATTGACGGAGAGCCTGGCGAGGTCGAGCAGATTCTCCGCGTGTTCAGTGACCTGACCACGCGGATCAAACAGGGGGACATCATCACCGCGCAGTACGTGAACTATGCGATCACCATGGTCCGTGAGAGCGGCGCCGGCCCGGCCGAGCAAATCTCCACCGAGGCGCTGCTGACCAACTCTCTCAGGAAGGTGATCCGGCCGAAGACCGTGGGACAGAGCCGGTACGTGGAGGCAGTCGACAAGAACGACATCGTCTTTGCCATCGGGCCGGCCGGGACCGGCAAGACGTACCTCGCGGTGGCGGTGGCGGTGGCGGAATTGAAGGCCAAGCGCGTCAATCGCATCGTCTTCACGCGTCCGGCCGTGGAAGCAGGCGAATCGCTCGGCTTCCTTCCGGGCGACATCCGGGCCAAGGTCGATCCGTACCTGCGCCCCATCTACGACGCCCTGTACGACATGCTCCAGCCGGACAAAATTCGCAAGTTGCTCGAGATGGGAGTCGTGGAGATCGCACCGCTGGCCTTCATGCGCGGCCGGACACTCAACGAAGCGTTCGTGGTGCTCGACGAAGCCCAGAATACGACCAGCGCACAGATGAAAATGTTCCTGACGCGGATAGGGGAGGGGTCAAAGGCGGTCATCACGGGGGACATAACACAGATTGATCTTAACGACCGGCAAGCCTCCGGCCTGGTAAAGGTGCAGAAGATCCTGAAGAAAATCCCCGGAATCGAATTTATCTACCTGAGCGAAAAAGACGTTATCCGCCATCACCTCGTGCAGAATATAATCCGGGCGTACGAAAAGTATGAGAACCATAAAAGCCGGAAGTAGGGCAGGGCCGGTGCAGCTAAAATGTTTTCTATTCTGTTGAAAATCAAGCGGAAGGTCAAGAGGCTGTTGCGGGCCCAGACCGAGAGCCGGCAGCAGCAGGCACCCACTCGCCGCTCGCGGCTCACAAAGGTGGCGATGCTGGTGGTGGCCTCGGCGTTGATTGGCCTGCTCTATCCGGGTGAAGTCCTGTATGATCCGCTCGACATGCCCCGGCGCGGAGAACTGGCTCCCGACGATGTCATCGCGCCGTTCCAGATCACGATATACAAGAGCCCCCGCGAGATCGCCGATGAGGAGGAGATGGTTCGTTTTTCCATTCCCTTCGTGCTTGACTGTGACACGAGCATCGTCAATTCGACCTACCGCGGCCTGAGACGCTTTGTCGCTCTCGTCGACTCGCTTCGTGCGTCGGTGCCCGTCGACTCCATCGAAGAGCTGGAGCGGCTCGATCTGGTTTCGGCGCGCTTCCCCATGTTGAGCCGAACGGCCATCAGCAAGGTCCTGACCGACACGAATGACGTGGCCGTTCTCCATGGCCGCCTGGAGCGCATTTACTCGGACGACATATACGATGTCGGCGTGCTGAGATCGCTGAGCGAGGTTCCGGAACAGCGCAACAAGTCGGTACTTGTCAGGCAGGGTGATCGCGAGAGCATATACCAGCGTAACCGTTTGCTCGACGTTCCCCTGGCTAACGCCCGGCTGCTGACGGCACTGAACCGCCTGAGCGCCGTCGACTCGATAGACGTCGAATACTACTATCTGATCGGTCGGATCTTCATCCAGCCTTGCCTGTGGCCCAATACCGAGGAGTATAATCGCCGCGTGGCCGACGAACTGGCGCGGGTGTCGAACGTCAAGGAAGTGGTCAACACCGGCGACGTCATTGTCAGCGCGCGTCATAAGGTTTCCGAGCGACAGGAGGAAATCCTTCAGGAAATGGCCCGCTACCTGTACTCCCAGACGGCCGGCCGCCACTGGCTGGTTGCTCTGCTTCCGCTTCTTGCCCGCGTCCTGCTCGTGCTGGCCGCGTTCGCCGCGCTGTACCTCTTTCTGTATTATTTCAGGCGGCAGATATACAACTCCAATCCCAAGGTCCTGGCTCTCTTCATCGTGTTTGCTTTGCAGCTTTTCCTGCTGTATCTCGTCGATCAGCTTGGATTGAAATCGATCTATGCTTACCCGGTAGCCGTGCTGCCGATCATGGTGACAATCCTGTTTGACGCCGAGGTGGGGATTCTCACCACCATCATTCTGGCCCTCCTGCTCGGCATCATGCATCGGTTCAGTTTTTCCATAACCCTCCTGACCGCCCTGGTCGGTATCGTGGCCTGCTTCTCGTCTCGAATGGTGCGGAAAAGGTCCGACTTCTACCGGATTATGCTCCTGGTCGTGCTCTCCTACGTGATTGTGATCGTAGTGGTCGAGAACCTCAAGCTAAGCCCCAACGAAGAGATCCTGACCGAACTGGCCTACGGCATAGGCATCGGCCTGGTGTCCGTTCTGCTGACCATCGGCATCCTGCCGGTCATCGAGTCGCTTTTCGGGATCACGACGGACATCACCCTGCTGGAGCTTTCTGACCTTAACCACCCGCTGCTCAAGCGGCTGGCCATCGAGGCGCCCGGGACGTATCATCACTCGATCATTGTGGGCAACCTCAGCGAGGCGGCCGCCAAGACCATCAACGCCAACTCGTTGCTGGCGCGTGTCGGCGCCTACTACCACGACATCGGCAAGATCGAGATACCGGAGTACTTCGTCGAAAACCAGCTCAGCATCAAGTCCAAACACGACTCGCTGACGCCGTCCATGTCGGCTCTCATCCTGGCCTCGCACGTGAAGAAGGGGCGCCTCCTCGGCGAGGAGGCGGACATCCCTGACGACGTCCTCAATTTCATCGAGGAACACCACGGGACCATGGTGATGAGCTACTTCTACAACCGGGCGCGGGAACAGGGCGCGGATGAGTCTGCCATCGATAAGTTTCGCTATCCCGGTCCCAAGCCACAGACTCGGGAGACCGGCATAGCCATGGTGTCCGACGCCGTCGAGGCGGCCAGTCGCACGCTGGATGATCCCAAGCCGGCCCGTATTGAGAATCTCATTCAGCGGATTATCAATGACCGTTTCCAGTCCGGCGAGCTGGACGAGTGCCCGCTGACGCTGAAGGACCTGGCCAGAATAAAGGAGGCTTTTACCCAGGTTCTTATCGCGGCCTTTCACCGTCGCGTGGAATACCCGCATGAAGACAAAGCCAAGGTCTGATGAGACTGCTGACGTTCAGAGAATGCAAAACCCGTCTTCCCGCCGGAAAGATACGTCGCCTTTTCGAACTTGTTGTCGACGGGGAGGCGGATCCCGGGTGGCAGGGCTCTGTCAATCTGATACTCACCACCGACCGCCGAATCCGCAAGCTCAACCGGGAATTCCTGGGAAAAGACAGCGCGACCGACGTGCTTTCGTTCAACATAGACGACCCGCAGTCACGCCGGAGCGTCTTCGGCGAGATATATATCTCCGTCGACACCGCCGCCAGACAGGCCCGGCAGCACGGGGCCAGCCTGGCGCGGGAATACCTGCGGCTCATCGGCCACGGGCTTCTGCACCTGTTCGGCTACGACCATGAGAAGAAGCGTCCTGCCGCCCGCATGCGGCAGCGCGAAGATTACTACCTTTCGCGGCTGGAGGAAGGGGCGTCATGATTCTGGTCCTCCTGTCCATTGTCCTGGTTATCGGCCTTTACGTGAGCGCTTACCTGGTGTCGCTGTATTCACTGGCCGTATACATAGACCCGGAGAAGGTAGAGTCGCTGTTTGCCGGTCAGTCCCGTCGTCGGCAGCGGCTGCTGAAGAAACTGGCCTCGGATTCGCGGGCTTTACTGCAGATTGCGGCATTCTACAAATCATTCTCTCTCATTGCCGTCACCGGGCTGGCTCTTCTCATGCTCAGGTGGCTCGCCGCCGTCGTTGAAACGGGCATCTATGTCACCGCCGTGCCCGGCCTGCTGCTCGTCTGGCTGTTATATATCGCTTTCGTGGAATACCTCCCCCGTCGGCATTCACGAAGGGCCATCAGCAGCCCGATGAGCCGGTACCTGTGGCTCATCTCGGTCCTGTATCATACGTTCTTTCCCGTCGTTGCCTTGTACCGTCGCGGGCTCAGTCGGGTCAGCCAGGAAGATAGAGTCACCGAGGAGGAAAAAGAGGAGATCGTCGAGCGCGCCATCGAGACCCTGGCCGAGCAAGCCGGTATCGGTGAAGCCATCGTTGAGGAGGACGAGAAGGAAATGATCGGTCACATCTTCCTTCTCGACCAGACGGTAGTGCGGGAAATCATGTCTCCCCGCATGGACATCACCGGAATCGAACGATCCACCGGCTTCTCGGAGATACAGGAGATTGTGCGCCGAGACGGCCATTCCCGGTTCCCCGTGTTCGAGGAAGTCATCGACAGGATCATCGGCATCCTGTACGTAAAGGACCTGTTTAACAACATGCCCAAACCGGGAGAAGAGTTCGTCATCTCCAGGTACCTTCGCAAACCCTCCTTTGTTCCGGAATCGAAGGTCATCGGCGATCTCTTGCGTGAGTTTCGAGCCAAGAAGCAGCATATCGCTATTGTCGTCGACGAATACGGCGGGGTCTCCGGGCTGGTCACGCTTGAAGACATTCTCGAGGAGATTGTCGGCGAGATCCAGGACGAGCACGATGCCGAAGAGGCTCCGTTCGTGAAGCTTCTTGACGGACAGTATCTGGTGGATGCTTCACTGCTGGTCGAGGACTTGCAGGAGAGCCTCGGTACCGACTACGAGCAGGGAGACTATGACACCGTGGGCGGTCTGATTTATGACCTGGTCAGTTCGGTGCCGGATGAAGGGGCCAAAGTCAGTTGGCACGGATTCGAGTTTGAGGTCATCCGTGTCGAAGGACAGCGGATCAAGAAGGTGAAGGTGCGCAGCAAGCGGCCGCAGGGATAGTGCGCACCGCGCCGCAGAATGCATCCAGGGGCTGCTGTGCTTGATTCACCGGGATCTGGCTGGGGGGAGCGGGCTGTTGCAACACCAAAAAAGCCAGGCCGTCTGTAGCCCAATCCCGCGCCTTGCAGGGGGCATATTCTCAAGCTAAGTGCCGTGTGTTCAACGTATTGTGTGATCACTGTGTGAGTTGCTGAGCGCACACTCGACGCGGAGTTCATATCTGATGCTGTGCGTGAGAAGTCGCATCCGGCGGGCTCAAGAGCCAGCGAATTGGGCTCTGCGAGTTGCCCGGCGCAAATTCTGCGTCCCCTAAGATATTCCTTGACAAGAGATTGGCTGGGTCGTACATTTATAGGGGCAAGATATGCGCCGGAGGGAAATTCACTGCGCAAGAATTATTTGTGTGAACCTGTAAGACAATTCGATTGTTATCGTCTTAATATCAGGAGGATAGGTTTATGAAAGGCAGAGCTCTCACCATCGTTGTGATGCTGCTGGTTCTGGCTGTCGCATGCTTCATCTCCGGTCCTGCGGTATCGGGTGAGCATCCGTGGGATGCCGACGAAGAGGACAAACAGCCGCTTAACCCCGGCAGCGACGAGGACACCCTCATTGCTCCTGAAAGCTACCCGGAAATGAGTGACAGTCCGGACTGGTACTGGTATTTGTACGTGCTGTACAATGCAACCCAGGTGTAAGCAGGTGGTGTACTTGGAGATGATTCCCTGGATGGCGGTGCATTCGGGGAGGAAATGCATGTGTTCAGAAGCAGCGAGCCATGATGTGATGACCTAAACAGGACCGACAATTATCGCCCGGCGTGACTGACCGGGCGAAAGAAGTTAGCTAATGCAGACTTCCTCACAAAAGTTGGACTTCGATAACCGCCTGTTATCAGTCGAAGAGCTTTTTAGGCAGCGGAAATATGACGTTGCCCGCCGCGAGTTGGAGGGCCTGAGCGAAGAGGACTTCAACGGCGGCCAGCATGAAGCAGGGTTGCTTCTGGCTCTGAAGACTGACATTTGTTTCAACGACGGGGTTTACCGGCAGGCGATTGAGATGGGCCTGCGCGGTGCCAGGATCCTGGCTGGTTTTCCACTCAACCGTCGCTACGGGCGGCTGTTGCTGGTCTTGTCCAAGACCTTCTCGGCGCTTGGCGATCTCAAGAACGCTGAAATCCGAGCACACGACGCGTTAGCATCCTATCGTCGGGCAGATGAGCCGCTGGGGCAGGTGGACGCGCTTAACGAGTTGGCGCGCATCGCCTTTACGCGAGGTGACTTCCAAGCTGCGGCCGGGTTTCTTGAAGATGCCATTGAGCAGGCTGCCGGAGATGACCGAAAAGTCGCTCTGTTGACCGGTAACGCCGGTGTCCTTCATACCCTGACCGGCCAGTGGAACCAGGCGGAATTGGATCTGAAGGCAGCCCTTAAGTACCACACTGAGGTCTCCAACGAGATCTCCGCAGCCCGCAACCTTCTGTCCCTGAGTTACCTGCATATCTGCAGGCGCGAGTTCGTCTTCGCCGAGCGTTTTCTGTCCAAGGCGTTGAAGCTGATCGAGAAGCTGGACCTCAAGCGCGAAAAGGTCATCTATCTCGAATACATCGGCGAGCTGGCTCTGGAGAAGGGGGACGCATTCAAAGCCAAGTCCCTGCTTGCCGAAGCTTACCATGAAGGCCGGCTGCTGGCTTCCGGGTCAGCGCTCGTCTCGCAGTCAGGCCGGCGTCTCGCCGAAGCGGAACTGCTCCTGGACAACCATGACGAGGCCATGAAGTACGGGCAGAAGGCACTGGAGTTGTCTCTGCAGATCGGTGAGAAGTCTGAGTTGGTGATGGCCCGGCGCGTCACCGGGCTCGTTTTTGCGGCCCGGGGCGAGTATGAAGACGCTCTGAAACACGTCAATCAGGCCGTGGAGCTGGCACGTGAAGTGCGGGATCCTCTGACACGGGCCCGCACGCTGTTGTCGCTGGCCGACATCAAAATCGCGGCTGGATCGGACGAGGTTCAGCGGATTCGTGCCGTCCTTGACGAAGCCAGACGCCTCTTCAAGAAGCTCGGGCTTGATTACTGGGTTGCCGAGACCGACCTGAAGGCCGGCACGTTTGCCTGCCGGCAGGGTGATCTTCCGCGTGGCTTCAAGAGGCTCAGCCGTGCCGAGAAGACATTCTCAATGCTGGGCGACTCGGCCAGGGTTCGCAAGGTGCACCAGTTTCTAACGACACTGGCCGATCAGGCGGTGGCGCTGTCGGTTTCCCAGGAAAACGAATTCAAGGTCTTCGGTACTTTGCTCAACCAGTCCGATCTGGAGGATTTGAGGACCGGCCGCATCGACCAGGTTCTGGAGGTGTTGACGCGCCGGACGGGTGCTGCGCGCGCCATCATCTTTACTCCCGATTTCGAAGACAGTCCGGTCACGGCTTCTTTTCCCCTGACCCCCTTCCAGGCACGCAGGTTTGCAGACGGTTTCGGGCAGTTGATGGGTGAAGAGATCGCCCGCGACAGACCCACCCTTTTGCTCGATTGTCGGCGCGATCCTTACATTAACAACCTCCTGCCCGATATTCCGGACGTGGTGGCCAGCGTGATCGTTATTCCGTTCAAGATGAGCGACAATACCACCAGTTACATATACCTGGACAAGCTGTCGTTCGACAATACGCTGAACCCGTTCAGCCAGACGCAGTTGAATTTCGCCGTCGGCTTTTCCGATATCATCGCCTTTAAGTCGGCAGAGTTGCACAAGATGAAGCTGCAGGAGGATAACCGCCGCCTGAAGGCCCAGTTGCAGGAGCAGGCGGCGTTCCCGAACATTCTCACCCGCAACTCGGCCATGCTGGAACTGTTGTCGCAGGTACGGCAGGTCGTCGACTCCAATATCTCGGTAGCCATCGAAGGTGAGACGGGCTGCGGCAAGGATATTCTCGCGCGTGCGATTCACTACAATTCCGGCAGGCGCGACCGGCGGTTTATTTCCGTGAACTGTGCGGCCCTGCCTGAGACACTTCTCGAATCGGAACTGTTCGGTTACCGGAGAGGTGCCTTCACCGGCGCCGATCGTGACAAGTCGGGCCTTTTTGAAGAGGCCGACCGCGGCACCTTCTTCCTGGATGAAATCGCCGACATGCCGTTAAGCGTGCAGGCGAAAATCCTGCGAGTGCTGGAGGAGCAGGAGATTGTCCGTCTTGGCGAGAGCGTTCCGCGCAAAGTGGATGTTCGTATCATTTCAGCGACCAATCGTGATCTCAAGGAAGAGATGGAGACGGGGCGGTTCCGACCCGACCTGTATTATCGGCTGTCGGCTCTGACGTTCCGGCTACCGGCACTTCGAGAACGGAGAGAGGATATCCCTCTGCTGGTCAATCACTTCCTGGGGGAAAGCGGCAAGCGGGTCTCGCCTGAGGTCATGCGAGCGCTGGTCGCCTACGGTTGGCCCGGGAACGTTCGGGAGCTGGAGAATGAGATCAAGAAAATGGTCCTGCTTACCGGCGACATCGAGGAGATCGGTGCCGCTGTTCTCTCAGGCAAGATAGTCTCGGTCAGTCAGCACGCGGCGCCGGAGTTGGATGCTGATCTTTCCGGATATGACGAACTCGCGTTTGACGAGCAGTACTCTCTTTATGACTATCTGGAGGCGCATGAGCGCCGCTTCATCATCCAGGCGCTCAGGGAGCGCAACGGTGTCAAGAAGCACGCGGCGGCGGCACTGAACATTCCCGAATCGACCCTGCGCCTGAAGATCAAGCAGTACAACATCGATCTCGACCGGCTTGACGCGGTCAACTGACTTGCTGTCAGGTCCGGTTGTAAGGTGTTGCGTCCCCGTCGACGGGACGCTTTTTTATAGCCTATGACCAGAGCGCGCTACGACGCACATTTCGCCGCCGATCCGTACTACAACATGGCCTTTGACGAATGGCTGCTTTGTCGGGCCCTCGCCGAGCCAGCCTCCATATTCGTCCGGCTGTATACGTGGCGGGTGGGGGCTATAACGTTCGGGTTCAACCAGAACGAGAGAACCGCCCTCGATTTCTCGCGCCTTGACGGCACTCCGGTCATTCGGCGGGTGACCGGGGGGCGGGCCGTGTTTCACGACCCCTCGGAGTTGACTTACGCGGTCGCTGTCAACAGGGAAGGCCTGGCGCACGCAAGCTTGTCCGGCTCGCTCTCGCAGACCTGCCGGGCCATAGCCGGGGCGCTCCAGGATTTTCTCGACCGGGTCGGGGTCGTCTCGGAGTATGTCCACGTCTCGACGCCGGGGCAGGGGCGGCGGGAGTTTTTCAACAAGGCCCCGTGTTTCGCCTCGGCGGCGCGGCATGAGTTGGTGGCGGCCGGCCGTAAGGTGGTGGCTTCCGCGCAGAGGCGTATTGGCCCGGCGCTGCTCCAGCACGGGTCGATCAAAATGGGCGGAGTGGCCGTACATCCGGCGCTGCACGGCCCGGCTGACTCGCCCCAAAACCCCCTTCCCCTGACCGGCCGGGAGTTCGCCGCGTGGTCTGAGGACTTTGCCGCCACCCTGGCCGGTTCTCTCGGAATCGATATCGAGCCGGACGCGCTTTCGTCACATGACGTACGGCAGGTAGCCGCACGCGTCGAATACCTCAAAAAAAACTCCTGCGCGAAGCGTCAAATTGTTAAACGACTGTGACCCCCAAATAGTCTTAAAGGTAGCGGTTTAGGGCGGTGACGTCCAAAAAATCGCTTGACTTGCAAGGCCAGGGAAAGGTATTTTCCTGATCTGAAGTGAGTTCGGCAGCGTCTGGTAAGCACCGATGAGTGATAGGATTGAGGAGTGTTTTCCGCCCTTCGTGAGGGGGGTTCAGATGCCGTCAATCCTGTCTCGTGTGCGCTCGCTCCGGCTCGCGGGAAGGCAGTCAGTTGGAGGTAAACCGCTTTACGGGAATGGATGCAGCTGAGCCAAACGTCAGGCGTGACCGATAGGGAGCGTCAGTCGGGCTCATCGAGGAGGAAGAGAGATGGTTTTCAATACCCGGAAGACTCGTGTCGTGTTAGCGGCCATAGCGGGTATGCTGGCCCTGTTGCCTTTGATCGTTTTGGCTGGCTCCACGGGGCAGATCAAGGGGAGGATTATTGACGCAGAGACGGGCGAACCGGTTGTCCAGGCATCGGTACTTATTCTTGGTACTACCATGGGCAACACTACGGACTTGGATGGGTATTACCTCATCTCACGGGTGCCACCGGGAACGTATACGGTTAGAATGTCTTCCGTCGAATACAAGACTGTCGATATTACCGACGTTGTCGTGAGTGCCGACCTCACCAGCGAGCAGAACCGGGAAGTGGAGAAGAAAGTCACCGAACTCGATGAGACTATCACGGTGAAGGGGACGCGTGACCTTCTCGACAAGTTCCAGACCGGCACGCAGGTCAACATCAGCCAGGAGACTATCAAGCATCGGCCGGTTCAGACGGTGGACGCGCTGCTCGAGCAGGTTCCGGGTGTTCAGACGACGGCGGCCGGTGAGGTGTTCGTCCGCGGCGGCCGGGCCGGGGAGGTTTCGTTTATCGTCGACGGTGTGCCGATCGGTGATCCGCTCGGCGGCCTCGGACAGTCCGGCGCTAACCTCTCGCTGGTGTCCGGCTCGATCCAGGAAATCCAGATCATTAAGGATGGGTTCGATCCTGAGTACGGAAACGCGCTCTCGGGCATCGTGAACATCCGGAGCCAGACGGGGTCGAAGGACGCCACTCGCTTTAATATGCAGATCCTCACCGATGACCTCGGCAACTCCGACCTCAATGAGTTCTCGCGGAATTACGATTACATGCGGGCTTCTATTTCCGGTCCCGATCCGATTATAGCCGACAAGCTGTTTCCGGCCCTCGGCCTGAATTTCCTCGTCGACAAGGAGTTCACTTACTACCTGTACGGCGAGATGGAGAAGGACGATGGTGTTTTTCAGTACACCTCGTTTGACACGCCAGAAACGCGGCGTGACTGGTCGTCCTTCAACCTCTTTGGTTTTGACGTTCCCGAGCGGCTGCGCAACCGGTACCACGTCCAGGCGAACTTCAAGATGCGCCCCAAGCAGAACATGCGCGTGGTGCTGTCACTGAAGAAGTGGATTACGCGCAACACGAAATTCGCGTGGGATCACCGCTACTCGTCGGCTACGGCACCGGTGGAGCGGCAGGAGAGGTCTGCTGTATCGCTGGAGCTTATCCAACAGGTCTCCAAAGACATGAACTATGAAGCCATTCTCTCGGTCACGAATTTCGCGTATTCCGAGAAGCCCGGCGACCCGGACAACCCGGGGCGGGGGCTGGACCCTGACGACTTCCTGCTGCAAAGCGACTGGGAAGACTGGTCCGACACCAACCGCAACGGCATATATGACGCTCCGGAACCGGTGATCAACCTTTTCCCGGATACGGCCACGTTTGGCACCAACTTCTCCGGCCCTGCGTACACGTACGGAGAGTTCTATGACCTGGACGGGGACGGTGTTTTCGACGACGATGCCCTGATTCTGCCCAACGTCCAGGGAGGCGGCATTATTGAGGGCAACTTCCGCTTCAACAACAACGGCGTCTATGATCTTCTTGAGGGGGAAGCGTTTATAGATCTCAACGGCAACGGCGTGTGGGACCGCGGTGAGTTCCTTACCGACAAGAACGGCAACGGCCAACTCGACCGTTACCGCCTTTCGCCGATCAACACGCGTGACGATGAGCCGTTCATCGACGGTGACTCGATCCTGGGTGAACCGTTCACCGACATCAACTCCAACGGCGGCTACGACATTGGCATCGACATTTTCGTGATCAGCGACGATGAAAACGTCAACCAGGATTACAACCACAACGGCCGGTACGACGGTCCCGAGGACCGTTGGACGCCGAAAGTTCCCTACTGGGATCGGAACGGCAACGGGATCTACGACGAGCCCAACACGGTGTATGATCCGGGTGAACCGTACGTTGACGTGAACGGTAACGGCGAGTACGATTTCGGCGGCTCCGGGACGTTCCTCAACTCGAATCAGCACCAGGATACAACCAGGTGGCATCACCGTGAGGTACGCACGTACCGGGGTGAGGTGAAGGTTTTCCGCCAGATGGGCAAGCACGAAGTGAAAGGCGGGGTGGCGCTGACCTACGAGGATCTCATCTACCAGGAGATAGAGCGTCCGTACCTGCCGTACACCGGCCGTGAGGACGGCGGTCCGTATCCGGATCGCGGCGCTTTCCGCGACTTTTACAGTTTCAAACCGTGGACCGGCACCGTATACATGCGTGACAAGCTGGAGTACGGTTCGATGATCGCCAATCTGGGCCTGCGCCTGGATTTCTTCCTGCAGGATACGGACCGTCTTGCTGACATTCTTCGGTCTGATGACCGCGGCGGCATTATCGACGGCGACCGCCACAAGATCTCGCCGCGTATCGGGTTCTCATACCCCATCTCGGACAAGGCCAAGGTCTATTTCAACTACGGTCACTTCTTCCAGTTGCCGCAGTTTATGTTGATGTACGCGCGGAACACGTCGTCGGTGAACCAGAACGACGTTATCGGTAATCCGAACCTGGATTACCAGAAGACGATCCAGTACTCGTTCGGCGTCAAGTATGCCATGTCCGAAAGCTACTCCGTCGACCTGCAGGGTTACTTCAAGGACGAGTTCGACAAGATTAACTCGGCGCGTATCCGTGACGGCTCCGTTTTCCGCCAGGCCTATCGCAACAGTGACTATGGTCGCAGTCGAGGCGTTGAGGTCACGCTGGAGAAGCGCACCGGCAACGTCAGCGGCCAGGTCAGTTACACTTACGCCTTCGCCTTCGGTAAGGCGTCCAAGCACAACGAATTCTTCCTGTCGGACTTCCTGCTGTCTCGTGAGCCGCTCTCGGAGCGTGCCCTGGACAACGACATCAGGCACAGCCTCAAGGCCGGCATCCAGATATATATGCCGAGGACGAGTAAGCCGCGACTGTTCGGTTTTCCGATTCCCAGCGGGTGGTCGCTGACCATCCAGTCGGTTATTGAGTCGGGGATGCCGTTCACGCCGGCCCAGAGCTTCCCGGATATTTCCGCTGACGGTACGGAGGACATCGAGAGGAACTCGATGCGGTTGCCATCGACGGCCGTGTTTGACGCCCGGTTCTCGAAGGAGTTCGAGCTGGCCGGCGTTGACTGGGAGGTTATCTTCTGGGTTGAGAACCTGCTGGACAGCCGTAACGTTTTGGGCGTGTACTCAGGCACCGGTCGGGCCGACACGGACCAGAACCGCAACCAGGTAGTCTTCGGCGGCACCGAGTTCTCCAAGAACCCGTTAAACTGGGACTACGGCCGTCAGATTCGGGTCGGTCTGGAGATGAGCTTGTAATGTGAGCGTGTTAGAAGTTAAGCGATGAGAATAGATGAGGTAGACATGTGTATTGACAATAACCGGCAGAGGAGGCGCCGCCTGCGGGTCGTCCTTGTGGCTGTTCTCTGCATGATTGGCGCTGCGGGTTTGTGGCTGCCTGGAGACGTTGCCGCTCAGGCTAAGGTAGGTACGACGGGCGCGCAGTTCCTCGAACTCGGCCCCTCGGCGCGGGCAATGGGGATGGCCGAAGCGTTTTCCGCCGTGGTCGACGACATCTCCGCGGTGTACTACAATCCGGCCGCGCTGACGTCGCTCCTGGGCCGCGAGGTCATGTTCACGTACGTCGATATGCCCGCTGACATTCAGTACGGTTTCCTCGGTCTCGGCTTCCCGCTCGAATCCATCGGCGGCGTGCTGGGGTTCGGCGCCTTTGGCCTGACCAGCGGCAGCATGGTTGAGCGGACGTACGAGCAGGGGACGATGGAAGGTACGGGGCGGGAGTTCAGCTGGAACGACTTCTCCATGGCGGTAAGCTACGGCCGGTATCTGACGGATCGCTTCTCGGTCGGCGTCACGCTCCGCTACATCGGTGAGTTCGTCCACAACTACTCCACCAGCGGCTGGTCGGCCGACGTCGGGACCTCCTATGACACGGGGTATCGCGGGTTCAAAATCGCTATGGCGATCACCAACTTCGGCCCGGACCTCCAGTTCATCGAGAAGGAATACCCGCTGCCGATCAATTTCCGGTTTGGCAGCGCCATAAACGTTGTGGAGTCCGTAGAGCACGTCGTCACCATGTCGGCCGAGGGCTCGCACCCGTCCGATAATTTGGAGAAGTACAATGCCGGTGCTGAGTACATGTTCAAGGATCGCTTCATCCTTCGTGCCGGCGGCCGGTTCAACTATGACGCCGATGGGTTCACCGCCGGCGGCGGGGTCCGAGTTCCGTTTGGCGAAGAGGGCGAACTGCGACTTGATTACGCCTTCCAGGATTTCGGAATCCTGACGGAAATCCACCGGTTCTCAATGTCAATCGCGTTCTAGGGAGAGACGAGGAAATGACTATGAATTTTCGCAAAGCGGCGGTGGCCGCCCTGCTTGGTATCACAATCTTGGCGATGCTCTCTCTCTATGTGCCGGGGTGTACCGATCGTCTCAGCGGCGAAAAGACCCCGAATCAGGCGCCCGTCGTCTGGTTTGTCAACGTCCCGCCCGAGGACAGCCGGACCAGCACTAACCCGATCATTAACTGGGTTGGACAGGATATCGACGGCCAGGTGGTGATGTTTCGCTACGTCGTGTTCACCGAGCAGGAAATAATCGATACCTACTACGACGGTATTCCGCCGGTGCTCCCGCTCGACAGTGCCAGTGTCCAGCCGTTCGTCGACGAAGCCCTGATGAAGCTCGAGGATATCGGGTGCGACACCGTGTATGAGGAAACGGCCGGGGGTATCGACACGGTTATCGACTGCGATACGACCGAGATCTGGACCTATCTGGAGGTTGACCCGCAGGCCGGCGATCCCAAGACGAGCAATATCATTCCGATGTCGGCGGAAGTCTCGGACCCCGTCCGGGTTCTCATCAGGCAGTACATTTTCGTGCAGGCTTTCGATGAGCAGGGATTGGGCTCGGAGATTATCTTCCGTGCCTTCGACCGTAACGACAACCCGCCTGACACCCGCATCATCGGCTTCCTCGGCGGACCGTTTATCAACGCCGAATCGTCCGGCGGTTCCGTGACCGGTGTCCACATGCGGTGGCAGGGTTCCGATATCGTCGATTTCCCGACTGATCCGCCTCCCTTCGAATTCGAGTGGCGCCTGTATGGCCCCTACCTGTCCGACACTATCAACGACAGCACCTGGGAGGAGATTCAACTGCGGTTTGTCAGGACAGTCTTCGTCACGAGGGACGCCCGCTTGTTCAGGTACGGGGAGAATGATACGCTGGTCACCTGCGATACCTCCTGGGTGCCGTACCTTGATACGGTCATCGAGGTCATTGAATGTGACAGCATCCCGATCGACACTATTACCGTGTCCAACGTCCTGGGCTACATAGATACGATCTATGATGTCGCAGATCCGGACTTTGCCGCTGACCCGCTGTTTGACCGCGTCGCGGCGCAGTCATATGATACTACGGACAGGGACGAGTGGATCAGCAACCTGCGCGACTCCGTCTATGATGTGTTTGCAGCCGAACCCTCGGATACGACCCAGGAGCAGTACTTCATTTTCTGGGTCCGTAGCCGCGACGATGCCAAAGTTCCGGACATGACACCGGCTTTCGAGACGTTCAGCGTTATCGATCCGCACTACGAGCGCGATATCGGCATTCTGGACGTGCAGTTCAGTTTCTTCATAAACGCCGGGATCAGAGACTCGGCCCGGGCTTACTGGGTGCGGGCCATTGATGGCTGGGAAAACAGCGCGGGGACAGCCGGCAATTCGGGCGCTTACGACGACGCTACCGACTACATGATAGTAAACGTGGCGCAGGGAATCGGTGTCTCTTTACGCCAGATGCTCGCCCACAAGATCCTGATTTTAGTTAATGACAACTCCTATCCCGGAGCGATGGCCAACCCTGACTTTAGTGATGATATCTTCACGGCCATAGATGCCGGCGTCAACGTATGGATGTGCGGCAGGGCACAGTTCTTCGGTGGCGAGGCCAGCGGGCCGAATTTCGAACCGATGGGCGGTGCGCCGGCGGGACTGGCGCTCAACATTCTGTTCTACTTCGGGATCGAGCAGTTTGCGTATTCCGGGTGGGAATGGCACATCCTGGGCCGGCCCTTGCCTCTGCCGCCGGTCCGGATAGAGGACTTCGTGGGCGCGCTCAGCCTGGAGAAGGACATCTTCCCCAATCTCACGGTCGACACCGCACAGTTGCACCAAAGGTACCTGTGGAAGGATCACTACCCGTGGAATTCTGATATAGCCGCCCTTCCGGAGGTGGACTGGTTCATCAGGACACCGGGATCGCTGGCTATGTACCTGTACAAGTCAAAGTACGGCTCCAAGCATTTCCTGAACGATCCCAACTTCGACTTCCAGGGCAAGCCGGTGGCGCATCGCCTGAACCGTGGTCTCTTCAGGACCGTATACTTCATGTTCACGCCGTACGCCCTGGCGGACTCGAGCATGCAGGTGACGATCGACGCCGTTCTGGACTGGCTGTACGAGAGGTATGCCACGACACCGCCTGCTGCGCCGAGGTACCTGGACGCCGGCATGCCGACCACGGTGCAGGAGGTTCGGCAGCGGTACTGGGAGCGTATGGAACGCAAGGCGCTGCAGGACCCCAAATTGGCCGAGACGTTCCGGTAACCGGGGACTGAAGCCGGCTTGAGCTCTGACGACCGGCTTACGATATCAGGGCGGGATTGCTCCGGCGATCCCGCCTTTCTTATTGGAGGTGGTCGCGGATCTCGCGCAAGGCGGAATGGTTCGGGAAACGGACCAGTGCCACCTGGAGAACGGAGTCAGCCGTGTTCAGGTGGCCGAGTGCCGCGTGCGCGGTTATGAGGTTCACGTAAGCGTCGGCAAACTGCGGGTCCGTCGTGATGGCCAGTTGGCCGTACCGGATTGCCTGTCCGTAAAGCCCATTGATCCCCCCTAAGAACGCCAGTTGGTGATATGCTTTCGCCTTCTCCCGAACGAATCGTGCCCGCTCGGTCATGAACAGCCGGCTGAACGCCAGGTCGTCGATCTCCACCGGGACCGGCTCGGATCGCGCTGCTCGAAGCAGCAGGGATTCAGCTTTCGCGTGCTCACCCCGATCGGTGAGAAACACCGCCGCCTCGTTCAGAAGGTAGAGGTTATCGTGGGTGGCGCGGGCGGCGGCCTGCACGGTCCGGTAAAGGCTGTCAACGTCTACCGTCGTGTCAACGGCGGCCGCGCGCACGAGAATCGTATTGGGCGTAAGCTCGTACGGCTTTCGCTCCAGGGCGGCCAGGGCCTCCCGCCGCGCCGCCTCGTACTGGCCGTTGACGAGATAAAGCGACGCAAGGTTGCTGTAGGCATCGGCGCGTTCGGGATGCTCCTGTTTCTCCAACTCGAAATAGTGACGTGCCGAGTCAGCCGCGCCCAGGCGATAGTAGGCGGCTCCCACGTTCAGGCCGGCTCCGGGGAAATGCGGGTCTCTCAGCCAGGCGTCTCTGTAATACTGCAACGATTGCCGGTAATCCCCAACGTTGTAATAGTAGAGGCCGGCCGAGGAGAGGTCGCCGGTGTGACGGCTCGTCGGCAATGAAATCAACGGGTAAAAAGCAAACACGCCCAGTGAGAACAGGGCGACGGCCAGCCCCGGGATCGTGGCCGCCTTCAGACGTACGTGCCTGATGCAGACGGTCGCGCCGAAGACGCCCAGCAGGATATAGTAGGGAATGAGCGGCAGCCGGAAGCGGCTGGCGAAAAAGAACAGCGCAAACGTCAGAGCATAAAGTCCCATGACAAAGAGCAGAAGTCGTATCCGGGAATCCCGGGCGAACCCGGCAAGCGCCCCGATGACGGCGAAAGGGAAGATCAGGCCGAACGACAGGGGGTTAAGACGCAGCACCGGCGTCTTGTGAAAGAAGACCGGCAGGGAACGATTATTGGAGACCTCGCGGTCCGAGAAGCTGAAATACATCTTCTTGAGGCACAACCCGGCGAAACGGACCGGATTGTCCGCAATCCATCGCACCGCCCGTTCCGTCCAGTAGGCCGATACCTCTCCCGATTTGAGCTCGCGGCCCCGGTCCCGCTCGGCGATGTAGGTAATATCGCTTATTCGCCAGTCATAGCCGAGCGGTTGAGGCATGAAGGCGGACAAACCATCGGCTTCGTCGTTGTTCCCGATATAAAGGTTGATCCCTCCCTGCGAAGCAATGAGCACCGGATCACCGGCGACCAGAATGTTTCTGAGTAACACGGGTCCTATCAATACGCTCAGTCCCGCGACGACCAATACCGCCTGCCTGATGGTCTGCTTCCAGTGTGCCCGCTGCCACAGCACGATTAACAGGATGACCGGGACAAGGATAAGGGCTGTAGGCCGGGTTATGGCCGCCAGTCCGGCCAGCAGGCCGACCGTGAACAATTTGTCGGACCGCCTTTCCGTGTACCAGACAAGTAGATGATAAACGGTTAGCTGGAACAAGAGCATGAACAGGGGGTCCAGCAGAAGCTCGGCTTCGAAGTAGATCATGGACGGGTACAGTGCCTGCACCAGCGCAGCTATCAGGCCTGTCTTTTTTCCAAAAAGCTTTCGTCCAAGCAGGTAGGTCATGAAGATTGAGCCGAGTCCGACGCCCAGCCCGAATATCCGCGCGGCCCACAGAGACGGGCCAAAAACCGCATACAGAACGGCCAGGCAAAATACATACAGCGGCGCCCGAAAGAACGTTGTGTCCCCGAATATGTCTCCGGCCGCGATCACCTGCGCCCAATTGTGATGGTAGTAGTTGTCCACGGTCAGCAGGTTCCATTCTACAAGTCCGTGGTACTGCGCCAGGTATACCGTTCTGATGAGAGCGGCAAGCAGCAGCACCGGAACTACAGGTGAGACGGATTGGAATAGCTTGGCGGGTCTGAATGCCATCGGCACCAATATACGACTTCGCGAGACGCCGGGGCTCCAAAAACTGCAGGTTCCGTCACGATAGGCAATTGCCGTCACCTGTATGCAGAATACGGTACTGGAGGGTGAGGCAGTTTATCCCTTGAACAATTCGGCCAACCCCCAGGTAAGTCCCTGCCATGCAATGGGTTATGCTTCGCGCCCGCTTTCGGACTGCAACCGGGTGCATGAAATCCCGCCCCGTCGGGGCTGGCACAGCCTTTGCTCAAAGACCTTCTGGACTTTACGGAAGGAGACGAGATGGAGGTACGGTACGGAAAACTCGCGGCGGCTCTTCTGGCGGTAGTCGTGATAACGCTCGCCCGGAGCGCGTTTTCGAACGATATTCCTCCTTCACCTGACGGCCTCGCTTGGCTTGAAGATTATCAGACCGAAGGCGACAGCCTGGTCACGGTCGTGATATTTATGGAGGACGAGGCCGCCCGTGATGATCTCTCCATGATGACCCGACGGACCGGCCTGTCTCGATCCTCCAGAATTACGGGAGTTCTGCGTCGCCTCCAGTCTTTCAAAGCGCAGGGCTCTGAGAGAGTCGAAGAGTTTGTCGGCCGGGTCTCCAAAACTGAGGTGATAAGGCACTGGATCGTTCCCGCTTACACGGCGACCATCAGTTCTACGGACATCCATCTTCTCTCGCAGTTTGAGGGAGTGAAACTGATCGTTCCCGATGTTCCGCTGATCGCCGTCGAGCCGGTGGACGTTTCCGCGTCTCCGTCGCTTTCCACCACCGTGTCCAGCCAGCTGGAGCTTTTGCGAGTGCCTCAACTCTGGGCGCTGGGCTTGACCGGTGCAGGACGCCTGGTGGCGTCGTTCGATACCGGTGTCGAGCAACCGCACCCGGCGCTGGCTCCCAAATGGCGCGGTAATCACGCAGATCTGTCGGCGTCCTGGTTTTCACCGATCCAGCCGAACATACTGCCGTACGACAACGCCGGTCACGGCACTCATACCATGGGAATCATAGTAGGCTCGACGGTTGCCGACACCTTCGGCGTCGCCCCGGGTGCCGAGTGGATTACGGCCGGAGTCGTAGATCAGGGACGGTCCCTCTCGGCGACGGTTTCCGATATCATTCAGGCTTTCCAATGGGCTCTCAACCCGGACGGCGACGAGGGCACGACCAACGACGTGCCGGACGTTATCCTTAACAGTTGGGGCATACCGGCCGGCATCTTCAGCCCGTGCGATCAGACCTTTTCGACGGTCATAGACAACGTTGAAGCGGCCGGAATCCTGGCCGTCTTTGCCGCGGGCAATGAAGGTCCTGCCCCGCAGTCGCTCCGCGACCCCGCCGACCGGGCCAGCGGTCCGCTCAACACGTTCTCGGTCGGTGCCGTCAGCAACAGTAAAATTATCGCCGACTTTTCCAGCCGCGGTCCCTCGCGCTGCGATGCCAACCAGAAGAAGCCGGAAGTTGTCGCCCCGGGCATTTCCGTGCGATCGTCTTCCAAGGATGGAACCTACACGGTCATGAGCGGGACGTCGATGGCCGCTCCTTACGTGGCCGGGCTGGCTCTGCTGGCACGCCAGTACAATCCCGACGCGACTGTGGACGAAATCAAGTCGGCCCTTATTCAGTCGGCCGAGGACCTCGGGCCGGCCGGAGAGGATAACGCTTACGGCTATGGACTCGTCGATGCCGTCCGGATGCTGGAGAACCTGCCGAGGTCAAGCCTGTACCATTTTGCCGTTTCCGGCACAATTATCTCCGGCGACGGTGTCGCCTGCCCGGGTGAAGGGTTCGACTTCCAGGTGGTTCTCACCAACGCATCCGCGAACGTTGAAAGCCTCACGGGCATACTGAAGGCTGACGACGGCGGGCCGGTTTCCATCACAAGCGATCATGCTGAGTTCTTCTTCGGCGACGGTGGTACGACGGCCATCAACTACGCGCCGTTCCAACTGACTTTCGCCTCGACTGCCTTGCACGGGCAGGAGATTACGTTAAACCTTTACCTTGCTGATTCGACGGGGGGTGTGCTCGACACTCTCGAGTTGGGCCTGACGGTGGGCTATGCGCCACCCGGCTCGATCGGCGAGCACGCGTCCGGCGATATCAGTTTCACGGTCTCGGACTTCGGGCAGTTCGGCTTTGCTCCGGGTTCGATATACAACCTGGCCGGAAACGGATTTCGCTACGCCGGATCGAGCAACCTGCTTTACGAAGCCGGGTTGATTGTCGGGCGGAATTACCTGCAGCTGTCAAGTTCGATCCGAGATCTGACCGGGGAGCTGAGGCCTTCAGATTTTACCCCGATCCAGGGGCTCAGTGCCGGCCTGCTTGACTCGGAGCAGGCATTTCACCGGCATGCCCGCTTCGTCGATTCATACTCAGAGATTCCGATCCCGGTAACGATTGATCAACACACCGTTGATTTCGCCGGCGTCGACGGCGAAGCGGCCGTGATCTTTCAGTACCACGTCATTAACAACACCCTGGAAAAGCTCACCGGCCTGAGCTTCGGCTTCCTGGCCGATTTCGACCTGTCCGACACTGCTGATCAGGTCGTGTACGATGACCAGATGAAGCTTATCTACCAGTGCGGGGGCGGGGCATCGGTGGTCGGCCTCGTGGCCCTGGGCAATGTGAATTCATTCAGTTTGCTGGATAACAATTCCGGAAAAATCGGCTTTTCGTCCGTCGAACTGTACGAGCTGATATCTCAGAGTACGAACGATGTGGACACAAGCCTGCGCGGCGACCTCATGTTCGTCGCATCATCCGGCGCCGTCACGCTTACCGCGCTCGACTCTATTGAAGTGGCCTTCGCCCTCGTGGCGGGTGATAACGTAGCCGGTCTGTACCGGAATGCCTGGCTGGCCAGGGACAAGTATGATATCGTTACCAGTATCGAGGAGTCTGCCGGCGGCCTTCCCGGCACCTTTGTGCTGGGCCAGAACTATCCCAATCCGTTCAACCCGACGACGTCAATCACGTTTTCGATTCTCTCCGGTGCGGAAGTCAACCTGGAGGTCTTCAACGTGCTCGGGCAGCGGGTGCGGCAACTGCGCGACGGCTACCTCTCGGCCGGCAGCCACACGGTGAAATGGGATGCCCGCAGCGACGCCGGCGACGGCGTTGCCAGTGGTGTGTACCTGTATCGCCTGACAGTCGACGGCGTATCGCGCTCCCGGAAAATGCTGCTTTTGCGGTAGGCATCCGGGCCTTATATTGGTTTTCGGAACACGCCGTGTCCCGGCTACGTATCAAAAGTTAAGGACATCTGGGAAAGGAAAGTGTGATGCTGATTCTTCGAGGATTGGGCAGGGCGCTTCTTGTTTCATGCGCGCTTGCGTTGATTGTTGGTCCTGTGAACGCGATGCCGCCGACCGATGAGGTCACCGAACAGTGGATAGCCGACGGAGTGTGGCAAGAGAACGTCGCTGTTTGGCAGGCCTTCAAGGCGGCCGGAGGCTGCGCTCCAGGAGAACACTCTCCACTTGAGACTTTTCGGGCCGCTCGCGCGGCGGCACTGGGCAGTGACGTTGTGGATACCATCAACGTGGTCGTGCTCCTGGTTGAGTTCCCGGACTACCGAGCTTCCGGTCAGGGCGTGTCGGCCACGGTGGCGGATTTCGAAGCCCTGCTCTTCTCCGACCGACGCACCGATCCCAGCCCCTATCCGACCGGCTCCATGACCGATTTCTACGTTGAGAACTCGTACGGTGCACTCGTCATCACGGGAGATGTGTTCGGCTGGTACATGATGCCGCAGGACTACTCGTGGTACGTAGGCGACAACTACGGGCTTGGCGGCGGCGGCGCCCTGCTGGCCGGACACGCCGTTGATGCCGCCGAGGCGGCCGGAGTGGATTTTAGTCTTTACGCCAATGGCGATACGTGGGTCGACGGCGTGATCGTCGTGCACCCCGGGCCCGGGGCGGAGTCCGCAGGCACTGGCATCTGGTCCCACCAGTCAACCATTTCGCCTTTACGAAACTATGACAACGTCTTGATATCGGATTACACGGTAAACCCTGAAGAGTCCTATTACGGCAGTCTCTCGACGATAGGCGTGTTCGGCCACGAGTACGGTCACGTCATCGGTCTGCCTGATCTGTATGACCTCAACCCGATTCAGGCTCAGAAAGGTAGCGGTCTCGGCTCCTGGTCGATGATGGCTAATGGGAGTTGGAACGGTGGACCGCCCGGATCTTCTCCCGCGCACTTCGACGCCTGGTGCAAGCTGATGCTGGACTTTGGGGAGGTCGCATACCTCGAATCCAATCTGTCGCAGGCTGCTTTACCCCAGGTGGAAGAGAGCGGTGTTATCTATCATCTCGGCACGGTTCCGGGCGATGCAGCCCACGAGTACTGGCTCGTGGAGAATCGCCAAAGAGTCGGTTTCGATCAGTCCCTGCCCGGCGGCGGGCTTTGCATTTACCACTTTGATCCGTTCGTTGCGAGCCAGAACGATCACGACCGCTATCGGGTTGCCCTTGAGCAGGCGGACGGGGAAGAGGATCTATACTACGGCTTCGCGAGTGACGCCGGCGACCCCTGGCCGGGGATTACGGGGAACAGCAATTTCCACGCTTACACCATACCGGATTCGCGCACCAACGACGGCGACATCACCGACATCGCCGTGTGGAACATCCGAAATTCGGGTCCGGTGATATATGCCGATCTGGATGTAGAATTCTCTCGCCCTTACGTGGTCTTCGCGGAAACAAAAGACTCCGTCAGGTTCCGGGATAAAGCCCCGGGCGGCAACGGCAACGGGATTGTCGAGGCGGGCGAGACCATCGAAGCGTCCTTCAGGGTGCGCAACAAGATGAGGCTGGCCTACGATCCGACGTTTACGTTGTCGGTCGACGCTCCGGGCGTGAATTTCATCCAGAACGGCGTCCCCCTAGCGGCGGCCACGCTGAGTCCCGTTTTTGACGCGTGGAACGAGGTGCCGATCAAGTTTTCATTGCCCGCTGATTTTGTGACGGTCCAGGCCGGATTCACGCTTACGCTGGAGGCTGATTCGATTTCCGGGTCAGGCGACCGGGCGTACGTGCAGGAGCTTACCTTTGAGTGGCGCCTCGGCAGAACCCAGGTGCTGGTGGTGGACGACGATGGAGGGGCGGCGTACGAATCCCGGTTTGAGAACAGCCTGGATCGGCTCCGCATACCGTACGATGTCTGGGACAAGAGTTCCAGTTCGCCGTCGTATAGCGACCTGGCCCCCTACCCGTTTGTCCTGTGGTTCACCGGCAGTAGCGCGAACGGCGGCACACTGACGGCGGGCGACGTCTCCGTGCTCAAGCAGTTCCTTGATAATCGCGGCAACCTGTACCTGAGCAGCATGACCGCAGCATCCCAACTTCACGGGCTCGACTCAGCCTTCCTGGCCGATTACCTGCACGCCAATCTGGTCAGCAGCGACGTTTTCGGCCTTGGCTTTAACGGTGTCGACGGCAACCCGGTGGGCGAGGGCGCCGCCTTTGCCCTGGCCAATAATGCTCCCAGTCCCTTTCACCTGATCCTGGAACCCGTCGGTGGCGGGCAGGCGGCATTCGAACTGTCCGAAGATTACAACGTGTGGACTGACCTGGGAACCTGCGGCGTGACGTTCTCCGAAAGATACCGCACGATCTTGACGACTTTCGGGTTTGAGTTCCTCGGAAACGAGATCCCCCTGTATGGCGTTTATCACCGCGACAGCCTCATGCGGCGGGTGCTGAGCTTCTTTGCCGAGGGCATTGCCACGCCGGTCGAAGACCGCCGGGCTGATGATGCTCTGCCGGCCGGCTTTGCCCTGGCGCAGAATTATCCCAACCCGTTTAACCCCGTTACGACTGTTACCTACACGGTAGGCGGCGGCAACCACCCCAGGGAACTCGTAGCCACCCGCCTGACCATCTACAATACGCTCGGGCAAAAGGTAACTACCATGGTTGATGAGTTGAAGTACCCGGGAACGTACACGGTCGTCTGGGACGGGACCGGCAGCGGGGGACGCCAAGTCGCTTCCGGCGTCTACCTTTACCGGCTGGAGAGCGACGGCCGGCACCTGACCAGGAAGATGTTGTTTCTGAAGTAGTCTTTGCTAAATCCGTACCGTAACAGGGCCGCCTGCCGCTGGCGGCCTTTTTTTGTGGGTCCGCTCCGCGGACTTCGAAACGAGGGGCGCTCGAAGTTTCCGGAATTACTTGACTTTTTGCCTCAAATGGGTTAAATGAAATTGAAATTCGATTTCATTTGACCGATAACTGACCTGGAGGCGATACAATGAAAGAGCTCCTCAGGACCAGGGGGTTCAAGGTGACCCCGCAGCGGGAACTGATATTCCGCGCTTTTTTCGACCTCGGCAGGCACGTGACGGTTGACGAACTGTATCGTCGCGTTCGCGCCAGTGATCAGTCGGTCGGGTATACCACGGTCTGGCGGAATCTCAAGCTGATCTGCAAGGTTGGTCTGGCCGAAGAGGTGAACCTCGGTGACGGTGTGACTCGCTACGACCGTATTACCCGCAGGCCGCACGGCCACCTCTACTGCCTGAAGTGCAAGAAGGTCGTCGAGTTCGGCATGGATGACGTGACCGGCTCACTTCGCCGGACGGCGCGAAAAGAGAGTTTTGCGGTTGAGGGCGTAAAGGTCGAAATACACGGCGTCTGTAAGTCATGCCGGCAGAACGACGGCGGCGCGTCAGAAGAAGAGCTTCTGAACTGACCACGCTGGAGAAAGGGTTCGGCCGGGCAGGCGGACCGGAAAAGCAAGAATACATCTTGGTACAGGGTGAGAAAGCATGACGTATCTGAGCAGGATGGTTCCCGGGCAACGGGGTAAGATAGTGGGATTCACGGACGATTCCACCGTGGCGCGTCGGCTGGTCGAAATGGGTCTGGTGCCGGGCCGGAGTATTACGCATGTAAGGAACGCACCGCTTCAGGATCCGCTTGAGATTCAGGTGGGGATGTCCTGTCTGTCACTTCGGCGCAGCGAGGCATCCCTCGTGCTCGTAGAGTTACAGGATTAGCGCTCAAAGAGGCCGGCGGTATACATGAACGTTCGCCCCGACAGTGCCGTTTCCCCGCGCGACGTGGCGGTTGCCATCTGCGGCAATCCTAACTCCGGGAAAACCACGATATTCAATGCCATCACCGGCCTTCGGCAAAAGGTGGGCAACTATCCGGGCGTGACGGTGGAGAGGGTCTCAGGACGCTTCGGCATACGCTCCTGCCCGGAAAGCCGCTTTACGCTGGTCGACGTTCCGGGTGCGTATTCCCTGGCCGCTTTTTCTCCGGACGAGTATATCGCGGCAGGCGTCCTTTTCGGGCACGTCAAGGATGAGCGGTCTCCTGATGTCATCGTCTATGTTCTGGACGCGACCAATCTGGAGCGGGGCCTTTACATGCTGTTTCAGATTCTTCAACTCGGCCGGCCGGTTGTGGTGGCGCTTAACATGATGGATGTGGCCTGGCGATGCGGTTTGAGAATCGAGGCCGCGGTGCTCTCCGAGCGGCTTGGCGGAGTCCCCGTGGTCCCCGTTGTGGGCAGCCGCAACAGGGGTATCGATGACCTCAAACGGGCGATTGGCCGGACACTGACGGAGGAAACGGGGCCGGGGCAGCAGTGGTACGATGCCCGGGTCATGAACGTGGTTGAGACCTTGAAGAGCGCGTCGAACAACGGCCGGCGATCAGATGCCGAGTACCTGCGAGTGCTCTTTGACGTTGCGGGACCGGCTGAGGGGAGTTTTCTGCGGCAGGAAGAACAGGCCGGCAGGGCCGTTCTGGCCGGAGGCAGGCAGCGGCTGATCGACAGCTTCGGATCTCTCTCGGCCGCCGAGACTTTGCCTCTGACCGCTTCAGCAGCCGAGGTGGCCGCGCAGGCGGTTATCGCCCCGAAAACCGGCAGGGATTCAATCACTGAGAGGCTGGACCGCGTGCTCCTTCATCGCCTGCTCGGACCGGTTATCCTGGTCGCCCTGATGATTCTGATGTTCCAGTCGGTATTCAGCTGGGCGGAACCGGCGATGACTACTATCGACCGGCTGTTCAGCGGCTTTGCCGGGCAGGTCGAGAGCGTGATGGCGGCCGGACCGTTGCGATCACTTCTGGCCGACGGGATCATAGGCGGCGCAGGCTCAGTGCTGGTGTTTCTCCCGCAGATTGTCATCCTCTTTTTCTTTATCGCCCTGCTCGAAGACTCCGGGTATCTGCCGCGTGCGGCTTTCCTGGTCGACCGCATGTTCAGTTGGTGCGGCCTGTCGGGCAAGTCGTTTATTCCGATGCTTTCGTCGTTCGCATGCGCCATTCCGGGCATCATGGCCACACGCACGATTGAGAGCCGTAAGCTGCGCCTTATCACGATCCTGGTTTCGCCACTGATGAGTTGCTCGGCGCGACTTCCCGTCTACGCTATCATGATCGCCGCCTTTATCCCCCACAGGTCCTACTGGGGATTGTTCAACTCGCGCGGTTTGGTGCTCACCGGTTTGTATCTGCTCGGCATATCGGTGGCCGTACTGGTATCGCTGGTGCTGAGCAAGACGCTGTTGCCGTCCCGGCGCGGTACCTTCATGCTGGAGATGCCAAGTTACAAACTGCCGACCCCGCGCTCGATCTACATTCGCGTATACGCCCGTGCCCGTTCCTTCGTCGTGAGAGCCGGCACCCTCATTCTGGCCATCACCATCATCATATGGGCTCTGAGCTACTATCCGAGGCCGCCGGACCTGCAGCAGCCCTTCGAGTTCCGGCAAGCGGCTCTCGGACAGGAATACAACGCTCGCATCGCTGATATCCAGGGCAGGCTCTCTTCGCTCGAGAACCGGAGTCCCCAGACGCCGTCTGTCCGTGTCGAGCAGGTCCGGCAGAGCCTTGCGTCGACGTCTTCACTTGAGGAGCTGGATCGAACGGCCGGCGAATTGTACCGATCCGACGGCGCGAGCCTGGATTTTGTGCGGCTCCTGGTTGAGCGTCGAGAAACCGACCTCACGTTCACACAGGCCCGGCAGGCGATAGGCGCCGAGCAGGCCGGGGCCAACCTCAGGAATTCCTACTTCGGCCGCATCGGCCGCACGGTCGAGCCGGTATTTCGTCCCCTCGGCTGGGACTGGAAAGTGACCATGGCGACGCTGGCTTCTTTCCCGGCCCGGGAAGTGATTATTGCCACCCTGGGCACAATCTTCAACCTCGGAGAGGGCCTTGGCGAAGGCAGCCCGTCGCTCGTCGCCCGGCTGCGGCGAGCCACGTGGGACGACGGACCGAAGAAAGGGCAGCCCCTTTTCACGGTCGCGGTGGCACTTTCGATAACGATCTTCTTTGCGCTTTGTTGCCAGTGCGGGGCAACCCTTGTGACCATCAGGCAGGAAACCAACAGCTGGTGGTACCCGGTGGCCACGTTTGCTTACATGTCCACTCTTGCCTACCTGTGCGCGCTGGCGGCGTACCAGCTTATCGTGCGGTTGGCGTAGTCATGAGCGTATTCTGGCAGGATATGGGTATCGCGGCGGCGGTGATGGTCGCCTTCGTCTATCTTGTCGCCTATGCCGCCCGCCGCAGGAAACGAAGGCGTCCTTGCGCGCAGTGTGGTATTCTACGGGTCGGCCTGCGTGAAGGCGTGCCGCCGGAGCGCCGTCCGGGCGGTTGACTTTCCGTCCGCATACGGTATATTTTCCGCTCCTGGGTACATGTAAGATGCTGCGATCAAATTCGATACTGCTGGGGCAATACCGTCCGCTTGATTCGTTCCTTCACAGCCTGGACGCCCGTGCCAAGCTGTTGCCGGTTCTGCTGGTGTTAGTCCTCGGGCTTCTCACCGAATCTCTGCTCTTTTACGTGGTGATACTGGGAGCCCTGCTGGCCGGGCTCATCGCTTCCGGCGTCGGGCTGAGTGCGCTCATGCAAAACTTCCGGCCGGTCCTGATCATTGTGGCCGTTACGTTTGCTTACCACCTGGTGTTTTCAGGCCGCGACACCGCGGTCCAGTTCACGCTTCTCGGCTTTGACGTCACCAGTGGAGCCCTGATGACCGCCTCCTTCTTTTCGCTTCGCTTAGTGCTCTTTCTGTCCATGGCTTTCCTTGTCACGCTCACCAGTTCGCCCTCGGAGCTTGCTGAAGCCGTCACACGGCTGCTGAGGCCATTGAAAAGAGTCCGCGTCCCGGTGGACGATCTGGGGCTGATCCTGTTCATGGCGCTGCGCTTTATCCCCATTCTTTATGGTGAGTTCATGGCCATTAAACATGCCCAGATTATACGAGGAGTGAGTTTCTCAGGTTCGCTGGTCAATAGGATTCGCCGGACCTCCAGCCTTCTGGTGCCCGTCCTTGTGACGGCAATCGCTCGGGCCGACGACCTGGCCCTGGCCATCGAAGCGCGCGGTTATCGGAGCGGTCAGCCCAGGACGTTCTACAGCCGGGCCCTGGTAGGTCGAAAAGAGTGGGCTTTCATAGCCACAAGCTGTCTGGCAACAAGTCTGTTATACTGGATTATGCGCTGAGTATGGCCGAGCGGAATATCAGATTGACTGTCGACTATGACGGTACGCAGTATGCGGGCTGGCAGATGCAGACCGACCAGAGAACGATTCAGGGTGAACTTACAGAGGCCATTTACAGGACGACGGGTCAGCGGGTCAACCTGATCGGAGCCGGCCGCACGGATGCCGGGGTGCACGCGCTGGGCCAGGTGGCGAATTTCCGTATCGAGCACCGGCTGGAGCCGGCACGATACAAGCAGGCTGTCAATTTCCATCTGCCGGATGACGTACACGTCAGGGAGTCAGTCGATGTGCCCCTGGAGTTTCATGCCCGGTTTGACGCGAGATTCAGGCGGTATCGGTACCTGATCGACGCCGAGCCGTCGGCAGTTCACCGGCATTTTCGCTGGCACCAGGAGGATCTGGACCAGGAGCTGTTGTGCCGGGCGGCATCTCTGGTGCCGGGTGAGCATGATTTCGCGCCATTTTGCGTGACGGCATCGCGGAAAGACAGTAACGTGTGCCGGGTAGGATCTTCCCGGTGGCGGTCGGTCGGTTCGCTGCTGGTGTACGAGATCAGGGCGGATCGGTTTCTCCACGGGATGGTCCGGTCGCTGGTCGGGGCGATGGTCAATCTGGCTCGGATACGCAGGGACCGCCACCCGGAAAACTTGACTTTGTCACGGTTCAGAGATATTTTACTGGCTCCCAGTGAGATACGGGTCGTGTTCACCGCCCCGGCGCACGGTCTCTATCTTGTATCTGTAGGTTATTAGCATGGGATACGACACATGAAATTCTTCATTGACTCCGCCAACCTCGACGATATCAAGGAAGCCGCGGCCATGGGTGTGCTTGATGGTGTGACGACCAACCCGTCGCTGGCCGCCAAAGAGAGCACTCCGTACCGGGAACTGCTGGCTCAAATCTGTAAGCTTGTCCCGGGGCCCGTCTCCGCCGAGGTGCTCGCGACCGACACCGACGGCATGATCCGCGAAGCCGAGGAACTGGCCGCCATAGGCGACAACATCGTTGTTAAGATACCCACTATTCTGGAAGGCCTCCGGGTGATAAAGGAACTGAACGGTCGCGGGATTATGACCAATGCCACGCTGGTGTTCAGTCCGATGCAGGCACTGCTCGTGGCCAAGGCCGGGGCGACCTTTGTATCGCCGTTTGTGGGCCGGCTTGACGACATATCCAGCGACGGCATGGACCTGGTATCGCAGATTGTCACGATCTACGGTAACTACGGTTTCAGCACGGAGGTGATCGTCGCGTCGGTGCGGCATCCCATGCATGCCGTGGAGGCCGCCCGCATGGGCGCCCACGTGATTACCATGCCGCTGGCCGTGATTCGTAACCTGATTCGGCACCCGCTGACCGACATCGGCCTGGAGAAGTTTCTCAGCGATTTCAGGAAGGCGAGCAAGAATCAATGATTGAACGGTACACCTTGCCCGAGATGGGCGCGCTCTGGACCAGGGAGGCCACGTTTGACAGCTGGCTGGAGGTCGAAATCGAGGCCGCACGGGCCATGGCCTACTACAAGATCATTCCTCAAGAGGCCTTCCGCAGCATTCTCAAAAAGGCGAATTTCGACATAGCCCGCATTGACGAGATCGAAAAGGACGTCAATCACGACGTTATCGCCTTCCTGACCTCGGTCTCGGAGGCGGTGGGGGAAGATGCCCGGTATCTGCACTTTGGCATGACGTCATCGGACGTGCTTGACACCGCGCTGTCGCTGCGCATGATGCGGGCGTCGGCCATTATCGACAAGAAGGTTGACTCGGCGCTTCGGCTGATCCGAAAACTCGCCCACAGGCATAAGACTACCCCTTGCATCGCGCGCACACACGGCGTCCTGGCTGAACCGACCACGGTAGGACTGAAATTCGCCGTCTGGTATACCGAACTCAAGCGCCGGCGCGCGTTGTTCAAGGCCGCGACGAAATCCGTATCAGTGGGGAAAATCTCCGGGGCAGTGGGCAATTACGCTAACCTTGACCCGAAGGTTGAGAAAGCCGTCTGCAGGCGGCTCGGGCTGGCGCCGGCGCTGGTATCGACCCAGGTAGTGCAGCGGGACCGCCACGCCGAGTACATCACCGCCCTGGCCCTGATGGCCTCTTCGCTGGAGAAGTTTGCCACGGAGGTGCGGAACCTGCAGCGCACGGAAATCGGCGAGATGTTCGAGGGGTTCGGCAAACGGCAGAAGGGTTCGTCGGCCATGCCGCACAAGAAGAATCCCATCACGGCCGAGCGGATCACCGGAATCGCGCGGCTCCTGCGCGGCTATGCGGTGTCCGCGATGGAGAACGTTCCCCTGTGGCACGAGCGGGATATCGCCCATTCTTCGGTCGAGCGGGTGATTATTCCCGATGCCGTTATCATCATCGACTACGACCTGCAGAAGTTCATCGAGCTGCTCCGGGGGCTGACTGTCAACGAAAAGCGCATGCTCGAAAACATCTTTTGGGCCGGTGGCTTAGTCTTTTCCCAGCGGCTGCTGTTGAAACTGGCCGGGCCGGTCGGCTCACGCGACGAGGCCTATCGCATGGTCCAGCGCAACGGCCTGCTGGCCACGGCCGGCAAGGGGTCGTTTCGGGACCTGGTCCGCCGAGACGAGGAAATCCGGAAATATCTTTCCCTGCCGGAAATAGACGACTGTTTTGACCTTTCATACTATACGAAGCACGTCGGCAAGATTTTTCGCCGGGTATTCGGCTCATGATGGCGCGGGAAGGCATACCATTTGTCCTGGTCGGGCTTGCACTCACGCTCGTCCTGTTGTGGGGTGCCCTTGCGCTCGGCGGCCTGCTGCTGCCGGTTCTGTGCCTGCTGCTCGGATTGCTGACGCTGGGCACGGCGTTCTTTTTCCGTGACCCCGAGCGGACGTTCACGGAGCAGGCCGATACGATCGTATCGCCTGCCGACGGGCGGGTCGTTGCAATCACCAGGTCGGAGCACCACCCGTTTGCCGGAGACGACACCGTACGGATATCGATCTTTCTATCGATTCTGGACGTGCACGTCAACCGGGTACCGGTTTCGGGAACAGTAGCGTACGTAAAATACAATCCCGGCAGGTTTGTCGCTGCCTACAAGGACAAGGCGTCTGAGGTCAACGAACAGACCGAGATCGGTATGACCGCGCACTCCGGGCACAGGCTGGTTTTCAAGCAGATCGCCGGGGTGATCGCGCGGCGGATTGTCTGCCGTCTGAGCCAGGGAGACAGCGTTGCCGCCGGCCAGCGGTGCGGCCTTATCCGGTTCGGTTCCCGCACCGATCTCATCCTGCCCGGCAAAACCAGGGTCGAGGTCCGGACCGGCGATCACGTGCTGGGCGGCAGCACCGTCCTCGGCCGCCTCGTCGGTCGGGTGGAGGCCGCGGGGGTACTCCCTGTCACGGGAAGCGAGAATGTCGATTAACCGGGGCATCTTTCCGGGGACGTTCACCATGGGCAACGTGGTGTGCGGCTTCCTGGCCATTCTGTCGGCCTTCGAAGGGAACGTCACGACGGCGTGCTGGTTCATTGTTCTGGCCGGGTTTCTCGATGCCCTTGACGGCAAAGTTGCCCGTATCAGCCGCACGACGTCCCAGTTCGGCCTGGAACTTGATTCTCTGGCTGATTTCCTTTCGTTCGGCGTGGCTCCGGCGGTGGTAGTGTACGCCACCAGGCTCAGCGCCCTGGGCAAGTGGGGCTGGATCATTTCCATTGTTTACATCATGGCGGCTTCCTACCGTCTGGCGCGGTTTAACCTGATGGCCGACACGGAAGAGAAGAAGGACTTTGTCGGGCTGCCCGTTCCCGCGGCGGCCTTTGCCCTGGTCTCTTTCATCATTGCCTGCTATCACCTGTGGGGTGGCCTGCGGTACGATGAATTCCTGGTCTCAACGATTGTCCTGTGTTCGTTTCTCATGGTTTCGCAGGTGGAGTATGACAGTCTGCCGGATCGTTTTCATTCGCTCCGCGAGCGACTCAAGCTTGCCTTTGTCGTCGGCACGGTCCTGGTGATGGTTATCACGCTGGTCGTCAGCGGCAGATGGTTCAACTATAGAGTTTTATTGTTTCTGTTTGTGGGATTGTATATATTGTCCGGTATAGTGCGAGAATTCTACCGGTTGTTTACCGTCGGTGTCGGTAAGGTCACCGGTCGCCCGCACCCCCGACGAACGGCGGGAAAGGACTGACACGATGCCAGCACGCGAGAAGGCGATTGTCTACGTAAGCCTCAAGGACGGTGTTCTTGACCCTCAGGGGGTGACCATCCAGAAAGCGCTCAACCAGATGGGGTACGGTGATTTCTTATCGGTGCGCTCCGGCCGGTTCTTTGAACTGGAAATCGAGTCCGGGGCCGCCGACATTGACCGGCAGATCGATGACGTCTGCTCCAGGTTGCTGGCGAATCCGGTTATCGAAGAATATCGCGTGGAGCGCCTGCGATGAAATTCGGCGTGGTCACTTTTCCCGGGTCCAACTGCGACTACGACGCGTACGCCGCCGTGCGCCACGTGTTGCGCGACGAGGTTGAGTTTTTGTGGCACCGCTCGTCGGACCTTAAGGGATGTGACGTCATCATTCTGCCGGGCGGGTTTTCCTACGGCGATTACCTGCGCGCCGGCGCTATCGCACGCTTCTCAGCGATCATGAATGAGGTTGTCGGTTTCGCCCGGTCCGGCGGCCTTGTGATCGGCATCTGCAACGGCTTTCAGATGCTGACCGAGGTCGGCCTGCTGCCGGGAGCCCTTGTCCGCAACCGTCACCTTCGCTTTCGCTGCCGCCAAGTATACCTCCGCGTCGAGCGGAGCGATACGTGCTTTACCTCCGCCTGCGCGGACGGGGACGTGCTCATGGTCCCCATTGCGCACGGGGAAGGCAGTTACTACAATTTCGAGGGTGACATTCGCAGGCTGGAAGATGCGCGACAGGTGGTCTTTCGCTACGTGGATAGCCAGGGGCGTACGACGGACGAGGCCAACCCCAACGGTTCGGTCAACAACATTGCCGGCGTTTCCAACGCCGAGGGCAACGTGCTGGGCATGATGCCTCACCCGGAGCGGGCGGTTGAAAAGATCCTCGGGTCCGCGGACGGTCTTAAGGTCTTCGAGTCGCTGCGGGCGGCGAAACCGAATCCCAATCTGGCGAGGCAGCCGTGAAACGGCGCGAACTGACGTTTATTATCACGGCTCTGATTCTGGGGGCCGTAGTGGGGGGCCTGCTGGGAGACATCATCGGCACGTTTCTGCCGCCCGGCGCCGCCAAGACGGTCTTCTCGAAGTCGGTTCAGATCGGTTTTGCGCCTTTCCAGGTGGAGTTTTATGCCGTATCATTCACCGTCGGCCTTATGTTCAAGATTAATTTCATGTCGGTGCTGTTTATTTTGCTCGTAATAGTATATTTCCGCTGGTGGTACTTGTAACGAGAGCGAGAATCCTGGGAGGATGGTTATATGTTCGGACTTGGGCCATGGGAATTGCTGCTGATTTTTCTTGCTGTCCTGCTGCTGTTCGGTGCCAAGAGACTGCCGGAGATCGCGCAGGGCATGGGCAAGGGAATTAAGGAATTCCGAAGGGCGATGAAGGATACGACCGACGAAATCAAGGGGTCGATCGACCCCGACAAGGATAAGACGTCCGACACGTCGGTCAAGTCAGGAAAGTCTGACAGTAAGGGAGATAAGTGACAACGCCGCCCCGGCGGCGCATCTCCTGAGGCAAAAAATGACTACAGGCTTTGGCAAGAGTGACGTCGAGAAGATCGGCAAGGTACTGGGCGCGGAGAGGATCATATACGAGAAGGATCACTACCGCCTCAAGGTCACCAACCCGGAAGAAAAGCGCATCCTGGTGCTGGAAGTGTATCCGGAGGTGACGCTGGGCCGCTCGCGGGGCATGCTGGTGGTCATCTACACGGGCAACAGCCACCTGCAACTGCACAACTGCACGGGGTACGTGGTCTCCGAGGAACTGGCCGAAGTGACCTTTGTCGCCGAGACCGCCAGCCGGCTGTCAGGCCTGGTGGTCGAACGGGGCGCCTCCTGTTCCCTGTACGCCGGCATGAGCCGGGATCTGATCTCGTCGGATTTCACCCAGCTCGGAGTGGAGGCCATGCTTTCCGGCGTGGCGCTCTCGCTGGCGGAGGAAATCCTTGAAAAAGAAGAGGATCGTCCGGCCGACTGAACCTGAGAATCGGGATGCCGACGATACGGTCCCGGTGCGACCGGTGGGCGTCACTGTCTGCCCGCCCGGAACCACAAAAAAGCCCGCCGCCTCCGGGCGCAGCGGGCCGTCTTGTATCCTGGCCGTCTCCGCAGCTTAACGAGCCGCGAAGGATTCCACGAAATCATGAAGGTCGACGTTTATTTCCGATGCCTTCTGGTATCGCTCGGCCGGCTCCTTCTTCAACGCTTTTGCCGTGATGTGATCGAACAGCAGCGGTATTTGCGGGTTGACGTTTGACGGCTTTTCCGGCTCATGGTGAAGGATCGCATAGATGAGCGACGTGATGTTCTCGCCCCTGAACGGCCGGCGCCCGAGTAGCATTTCGTACATGACGACGCCCAGGGAGAAGATGTCGGCCCGCCGGTCAATCGTCTTACCTTTCAGTTGCTCGGGCGAGATGTAGTTCGGTGTGCCCATGGCGATGCCGGTCTTGGTCATGGAATTGGAATCGATACGGGCGATACCGTAATCCATCACCTTTACGCGATAATCCTTGAGGATCATGATGTTCGCCGGTTTGATGTCGCGGTGAACGATGCCCTGCTCGTGTGCATAGTGGAGAGCGTTGCAGATCTGGGTGATGATCTGGGCAATGATCCGGTAGTTGAACTTCACTTTCTTCTTGATCATCTCTTCGAGCGTGTGGCCTTCGAGATACTCCATGGCAATGTACTGAAGGTGTCCTTCGGAGCCGACGTCGTAAATCGTCACTATGTTCGGGTTAGACAGTTTGCCGGCTGCCTGCGCCTCGCGGAACAGCCGTTCCCTGAGTTCGGCCATTTCCTCAGGGTCGTTGACGAAGTCCAGCCGGATCGTCTTGAGAGCGACGGGGCGGTTGATGGCCGGGTCGATTCCCTTGTACACCAGGCCCATGGCGCCTTTGCCCAGGACACTGTGGACCTGGTAGCGACCCAGGTGCTTGACCTCGCCGGGATCGGTGGGCACTCCGACTTTCCGGCTGTCCGGACCTTCCGGCTCCATGGCGGTTTCGCCGCTCTCGTCAATCTGAAAGCCGTCCGGAGCGACATAGTCCTGCTCGTCTTCGACCGACCCGGAGCCGGCGATGTCAGGGGAGACCGTCGCCGCCGACCCGGTCGTGGCCGGCGTTACGGTTGTCTGCTGGACCTCGGTGACCTCCTCGTCAATGTTGATTGTCTGGTAGTCGTCAGGCAGACCGTGCGGCGTGATCGGTTTGTGAGGATCAATAGCCCGGGTCTCCATGCGTGCCGAGTCGTAAGCTGAGTCACGGATCTGGCGCACCGGGATGTCCTCCCGCGTTGTGCGCGGCTGGCCCGCCGCGGCGATCGGCACGCTGGCTTTGGGCGGGCCGGCTTTTGCCCTCGTTTCGCCGGTAATGAACCGGCTGTCAAGCAGCGGTGCGGCGGCCATGAACAGGAAAAGCTCCAGGGCCACGTATACCGTCTGCGGGATGATTCCGAAGGAACTCACCATGAAATAGTTGACGTTGGCGAGCAGAATCACGGACGTGCCGAGCGCCACCATGCGGTACATCAGCGCGAGGCGCGGAAGAACGAAGGCGCACAGGACGCCCAGGATTACCAGAATGAACGCGTCGACAAGGGCTCGTTCTTCCCTGACCGTTACCATGTTCTTATTGAGGATGTTCTCGATGACGGTCGCTTTTACCCACAGAGTGGGCGTATCCTCCCTGAAGGGGGTGCGAAACGTTTCGGTAAAGCGCGGCTCGTCGACTCCGACAAGAACCGTCTTGCCGGCAAGCTTGGTGAAGTCGAACTTCCCGGTCAGGACGTCGGCCGCTGAGTAGCGCTCGAAGGGGGTGCCTCGGGCGAAGCGGATGAAATACCGGCTGGCATCGTCAATGGGGATGGTGCGCTGGCGGCCCAGCAGAATGGCCTCCTTCTCCACCACCTGTACCTGATCCGGAGGAATACCGAGGGAGACCGCCGCGGCCAGGAGGCTCTGCGAGGGGTAGTAGAACCCCTCGTAGTTCATGACAAGCGAGTGGCGGCGCAGAAGGTGGTCGCCGTCCGGCGATTCGTAGTCAAACCCGATGTAGGGTTTGTGGGTCAGGAGCTTTTCGGCCGGCAGGAAGATCTTTCTCGCCAGCAGCGACGATTCTTCACTGAGCACGCCGAGCGGATTGTCCGTGGTAATGGAATTATTAAACAGGTACGGCGGGTTGCTTGTCTTGCCCGATCGGTAGGTCGCCAGGGCGATGTCGTACGGCAGGATGGCGTTATCGATCCACGAGAGTTGGTCGGCCAGAATGTCGGTGAAGCCGGCCGAGTCCTGGGTGGCGTCTTCCGGCAGGTCAAAGTCCAGCACGATGGCCTTCGGATTGCCCGAGGCCACGGCGGCGGTCAGGTCGGCGATCAGGTCGTAATTCCAGGGCCAGGAGCCCAGCGAGTCCTGTGCGCGGCCGTCGACCATGATCAGCGACACGTTGGGCCGGACGCCCTCCGGTGCCGTAAGCCTGCACAGAGCGTCGTTCAGTGATCGCTGCATTGACTCCATGGGCCCGAAGCCGTTCGCATACAGGATCACAATGGACACGGCAACGAGGAGATAGAGAACGTATGAAGAATATCTGGCCATGGTGTCCTTCCTTACCGTCCGACTACCAACCGGTCGGCGAGCATTTTGTGTATGCTTGCCTCTTTCATTTTCTTCTGCGTCAGCCCCACGTCGTATTCCACGCGGCGAAAGATGATCTCCTGTTGCTTCGAATCGTAAATGACGTAAGATGAGCGAGGGTCGTTGTCTCGCGGCTGTCCCACTGAGCCGACGTTGACAAGGTAGCGTCCCTCGGGATCGGGATTGAAATCATGACCGACCTTGCTGCCGTAGGTGCCGTCGGGATATGCTGAATAAATGTGCGGCACGTGAGAGTGGCCGAAGAATGCCGTTTGCTGCGGGAAGCACTCAAAACTGCCTTTGGCCTCACTAATCGTCATAATGTAGTGCCATTGGTCCGGCTGGCGCGGAGAGGCGTGCACCAGGTAGGCACCGTGGATGGTGGCATCCAGTTCGAAATCCGCCAGTTGAGCTAGTTCCCGATCGTCCAGCTGGCTTACCGTCCAGGCCATCGAATCCCTGGCCACCTTGTTCAGGTGGCTCCAATCGAGCAGGCCGAGTGCGACGTACTCGTGATTGCCCAGCAGCTTGATGTCGCAGTGCCGAACGACCAGATTGAGACACTCAACCGGGTTGCACCCGTATCCGATCACGTCGCCCAGGCAGTGGACGCGGTCGAGGTGCTGCTCGTCGATGTCCCGGAAAACCGTCTGCAGGGCCTCAAGATTGGCATGGATGTCCGATATCAGCGCACACCTCATGCAGTCCTGCCTTCAACGAACTTAAACGTCGACTTGCCCACCGTTACCAGGTCACCGTTCTTCAACACGCAGCGCTCAATCGACTCGCCGTTCACCTTCGTCTTGCCCTTCTTACCGAGGTTGATCAGTGCAAAACCGTTGTTTTCGCTCACGACCTTGGCCTGAATGCCCGAGATCATGAACCCTTTTGCCTTCACGTGCACGAACTTCGCCCGGCCGATCGTGGTCACCTCCCGGTCCAGCCGGAACTCCGAGAACTCAGTGTTCTCCTCGCCGGTCAGGACGGATCCGCCGTGTTTGGCGACCATCTGCCGTTCCATGCGGTCGTCCTCCAGCATTCTCTTCTGCTTCTTCGTGTTCAGCACCATCGTCCCGTCCATGTTGGCCATGTCATCGGCACGGGCCGTGGATTCCTTGTGGTAGACGAGAGAGTACTTGCCGATGGTGATGGTGTCATCGTTGCGGAGCACTTCCTCGGTGATTTTGCGGCTGTTGACGAAAGTGCCGTTGAGCGATTCGTTGTCGATGATCACGGCGGCATTGTCGTTGAATTCGATCATCGCGTGTTTGCGGGAGACACCCCGGTTTTCCAGGACGATGTCGTTGTCGTGAGTGCGCCCGATGGAGAGCCGCTTCTTCTCGGTGACGATCCGCTCGATGACCTTATCTTCAAATCTGACTACGATCTCAGCCATTGAGGGTTCCTTTCCTGTTATCTGCCAGTGGCGTTTTGTTCCGTCAGGGCCGTGACGGCCATAGACCCATGGGCTCTGTATCTTGTTGCAACATCACTTGTTGAACATGGTCAACCTTAGTATATTGTCGGCATGACGGTGGGAAACTTAAACCTCACCGGGCGGGCCCTCCTGGCCCCGCTGGCCGGTGTATCCAATCGACCGTTTCGCGTCCTGGCCATCAGCGCCGGAGCCGCCATGGCGTTTACGGAGATGGTCTCGGCCGATGGCATCGTTCGGTCTCAGGCCAAAACGCTGGCCATGATGCGTTTCAAGCCTGACGAGCAACCTATTGGCATCCAGCTATTTGGTGCCGACCCGGCGGTTATGCACGAAGCTGCCGCCATCACTGTAGAACGCTTCAGGCCGGACCTTATCGATATCAACCTCGGTTGCCCCGTGAAAAAGGTGGTTCGCAAAAACGGCGGGGCGGCCTTGCTCAAGGACATCGGCCTGACCAGGCGGGTCATTCGCGCCGTGGTCACGGCCGCCGGCACCACCCCGGTCTCTGTCAAAATGCGTTCCGGTTGGGAGCAATCGAGCCCCGTCTATATCGAAGTGGCCCGTCTGGCCGAGGAGGAGGGTGTCAGCGCCGTAACGCTGCACGCTCGGTCGCGTTCCTGCGGGTTTGCCGGTCGGGCCGACTGGTCGGCAATCGCCCGGCTGAAATCGGCCGTATCCATCCCGGTGATTGGCAACGGCGACATTCGTGTTCCGGAAGACGCTCGGCGCATGCTGGAAGAAACCGGCTGCGACTCTGTCATGGTCGGGCGAGCGGCAATGACCGATCCGCTGATATTCCGTCGGATCAACCAGTTGCTGTCAACCGGTGTGGAGCCGGCGCCGCCGACCATCCCCCAGATCGTGGAACTGGCCCTGGTCCATGCCCGTCTCATGCGCGATGAGTACGGCGAACAGAGGGGTATGCGGATGATGCGCCGCTACCTCGGCTGGCAGGTCAGGGGCATTCGGGGTGCCGCCAAGCTGCGGCCCCTGTTGTTCAGAGTTGAAACACTTCGGGACATCGAGCGGATATTCGAACGTTATCTCGGGGCCGGCGCCCCTGAGCCGTCTGCTCCGCCTGAGAAACTGCGACCCGGCGCTTGAAAAGAGTTGCCTGGCACGGGAGCGAAGCCTATATTACGAGCCAAGTTACTGCACATCAGAGGGTGACGGAATGAAGATACTTGTAGTTGCGCTGCAGAAAGACGGTAAGGTTGCATCGGCTACCTTTGAGGTAATCACGGTGGCCAAGTCGCTCGGCGGAGAGATCAGCACGGCCGTACTTGCCGACAACGCACAGGCACCGGCCGAGAAGATTGCATCAAGAGGAGGCGGCAAGGTACTTGCAGTGTCCAACCCTGCTCTGAAGTACTTCAACGACGAGAGCTACGCCCGGGTCATTGCTGAAATGATCTCGCGACATGCACCCGATCTCGTGCTCGGGCCTGCGTCCTTCTACGGCAAAGCGTTGTTCAGCCGACTGGCGGCTCTTTCGGGCGGAGCTATGGTGTCCGACGTAACCGGTGTGGAGGCGAACAGCGACAGGCTGGAGATTACCAGACCCAGCTACGGCGGTTCGGTCATAGAGCGCGTCGTCGGGCGGAGTGCCGGGGGGCCGCTTTTTGCCACCGTACGCCCGAAGATATTCCCCGAGTCGTCGGACGGCGCCGGTGAGGTTGTATCTGAAACCGTCGACGAGTCATGCTTTCAGTCCCGCGCTACGGTAACGGAGGTCAAGGTGGAATCGGCCGGGTCACAGAACCTTGCCGAGGCCGACATCGTGGTATCGGCTGGTCGCGGCATCAAGGGTCCGGAGAACGCAGCACTGGTGCGCGATTTGGCTGACGCGCTCAGTGCAGCCTTCGGCGCCTCCCGAGCCGTCGTCGATGCCGGCTGGCTTGCCTATTCGCAGCAGGTCGGCCAGACCGGAAAGACCGTCAACCCGAAGCTCTACATCGCCGTGGGGATCTCCGGAGCCATCCAGCACCTCGTCGGTATGCAGACCTCGCAGACTATCGTGGCGATTAACAAGGATAAGGATGCTCCCATCTTTAACATCGCCAACTACGGTATAGTCGGAGACCTTTTTGAGATCGTCCCGGTGCTCACCAGGAAATTCAAGGCGGAACTGTCGCGGTAGACATACTCGGACGGAAACAAAGCGAAGTATAAGAAAGCCCGCCGGCTCGGCCGACGGGCTTTTCTCCTGGCTAACTCTTACGGTGCCGTCACCACTACCGTATCCACGTCTTCTACCTGACCGCAGTCATTGCTGATGGTCAGCCGTATCTCGTGTGAACCGGCGGATGTAAACTGAAACGTTTCGATGCTGTCCGTTCCGGTGTTCGCGGGGTCGCCGAAGACCCAGTCTCGACCGAGGACTACGCCCGGCGACAGGTCGGTGAAGGTGAAAACGTCGTCCGTGGTGCCGGTGGTGGGTGAGATGCTGAACGACACGGTCTGCAGCGTATCGGACAGGACGACAAGGTCGGCTGCCGTGCGTTCGTCCTGGCCGCAGGGACCGTCGACTTCCAGGATGATTGTATACCTGCCCGGCGTCATGAAGGCGTGGGCGGGACTGGTGTCGTTGGAAAACGTGCCGTCACCGAAGTCCCACGTCCAGCTTGTGATTCCGCCGACCGATTCATCCTGGAACTTGACGACAAACTGCTGAAAGTCAGATATGCAGCCGGCGGTCGGGCTGGCCGCCGAAAAGGCGGCCTGGGTGCTGTCATACACCGTGATGAGGTCGACCATCGAGTCGATGGACACGCCGCCGGTGCTGGTCACTTCCAGCGTAACCGTGTACGTGCCGGAGTCTTCGTACGTCCAGACGGGGTTCTGGTCGGTTGAGGTGCCGCCGTCCCCGAAACTCCACGACCGACCGGTGATGGCGTGATCCTGGCCGGCTTCGCTGGAGTCGTAGAACGCTACTATCAGGGGTCGGCATCCGGAAACCGGGTCGGCGGCAAACTGCACGACCGGGCAATCCGTAATCTGGATCAAATTGGAGTCCGTAAGGATGGTCTGGCCGCAGGCGCCGTCGACCGTCAGAGTCACGCTGTACTGGCCGACGGTATCGTACACGTGGACCGGAACCGAGTCGTTGGATGATTCGCCGTCACCGAAATCCCAATCCCAGGCGGTAATGCCACCATACTGCACCGGAGTGAAAGTGACCTCGAGACCGGGACACCCTGAATCGACCGACGGTACGAAGTCGGCGATTGACTGGCCCGCGATAATAAATCGTTTCTTGATCTCCGTATCCTCGCCTTCCGTCGGCTCATGTTCCAGCGTCAGCATAACCGTGTACACACCGGCGCTGTCATACGTGTGGACGGGATTGGTGTCGGTCGAGGTTGTGCTGTCGCCGAAGTCCCACAGCCAGCCGGTTCGCGGGCCGTCCGACAGATCCTGAAAAGTCACCGTCAGCGGCACACAGCCGGAGTCGATATCGACGCCGAATTCCGCCGTCGGGTGCCCGGCGATCGTAACTTCGGTCACCTCGGTAACCAGTTCGTCGCACCCGGGAACGGTGAGCGCCACGGTGACAACAACACAAAGGAAGATTGGCAGGAGGGATCTTCTGGTCATGGACGGCCTTTCCTTGTCGCAATTGAGTACGCCTGACTATATATGTACGGCTCTCCTGGGTGTCAATTCATTATTTCTACCCGCCCCACGTCGATTGTTTCCCTGACGGTATACGAAACGAGGAGCGCCATGGCGGCGTGACGGAACCTCAAGGCCCGTGGCGGGTAAGACTATGAGACTGCCGGTCGCGGACGCTCTAAAGGCCTTGCCTTGAACAGCCGTTTTGGTTATGTTCCCCAGCATCAAATCCCGGGCCGGTCAACGCACGGCAGTGCCAGCGCCGCCCGACCGGTAAATACGGCATGAAACGGCCTTGACACGACCAAACCGCGTAAAAACTGCTCCCGGCGACGGGTCTTTTTTTACCTGGAGTACACTGTGAAAACTGTTGTGAAGCTTTGCGCACTTTTCCTGCTCCTGGCTCCGGCGGCCGTCGGGGAGGTTGCTGACCATTTTGAATTGAACGCCTCTCCGGCAACGGGTGTAGCCAGCAATACGGCCCTTGAGGCCCTGCGGCACGGTCTCTCCGCCGATTCCGTGGGCATCTGGCTGGCCACCGGGAAGGGCGTGAACTTCTCGTTTGACGGCGGTCAGACCTGGTTTATCCGCGACGCCCGCGACGGCCTGGTCAGCGATGTTATCTCGGCGCTGTTTTCAGTGGGCGGTCGGCTCTGGGCGGGATCTCTTCACTACGAGTTGATAAAAGAGCAGCTATTCTCCATTTCGGACGGCCTTTCCTTCAGTGACAACAACGGTGAGACGTGGACGCAGATCAACTTCGGACCGTCGGGCCTGGACATACCGTTCGTATGGGGCGGGGACCGAACGGTGTACGACGTTACCGGCCATATCGACTCCGGCTTTTTCAATCACCTGGCGGACCCGGCCCCCACCGAATGGCTGTTCTTTTCCGCCTTTGCCGGCGGCCTTCTGGCTTCCCAGGACGGGGGTATGCACTGGCGACGGATCTACCCGTCAGCGATGGACTCGGTGCAGTACTATTCGGGCGGTGCTCCTTCTTACGCCAACCGGAACTTCTCGTGTGCCGTGGATACGTCGCATGCCGACACTCTCGTGCTGTGGAACGGAACGGCCAACGGCGTGTACCAGTACGTCTTCGTCACGCCTCGGGAGAAGCTGTATTCTCGCCGCGTGAACCGGCTGGCCTTCTGCGATACCTGCTCTGACAGCGCCGTCGGCGGTATCCTGTTTGTCGCCGGGGACAACGGCTTCAGCCGGGGGAGGCTGACCGGCGGGCCGTATGAAACGCGGTTTAAAGACGTGGACGGCCTTCCCGGGTCGTTCGTATCGGCTCTTATCGACGTCGGCGGCAACCTGCTGGTCGGAACCGTCGACACCGGGTCAGGTGCCTCGGCCGGTCTGGCCGTCTCGACCGACGTCGGAGACTCCTTCTCGCCGGTAACGCTGCCGGGCGTGGTCGGCCCTGATCGCGTTATCTCGGACTTCACGCTCATGAACGGGCGTTTGTACCTGGCCGCCCAGACAGCCGGACTGTTCGTCTCGCTGGACGACGGACTGTCATGGAATCCCGTTCCCCTCGACACGCTCACGGCGCCCGACGTGAACACCGTGAACGCCCTCAACGTCAAGGAGGACACGCTGCTGCTTGGAACCGATGCCGGTCTCGCGGCCCTGTTTATGGATGCCGTGGGGAATGTCGATTCCAGCAGCCTTACGCCGTTTCCGGAAGGTGACAGCAGCTCGAGCAGAATCATTCGCGTCAAGACGCAGGTCTTTACCGATACCCTTGACAACGTGGACTCGACGATCATCTGGACGATACATCGCCCGCTCTCGCCGGCCGGTCAGCCTATGGTGGGTCGCCGCGGATTGGTCATTGACACCATCGCCAACGACACTACGACGGTCTGGGCCCACCTGCAGGTGGGAGCCCCGGTGTTCGACGTCAACTTTTTCGGAGTCACGGCTTTCGTGACCGGCTATTTCAACGGCGTCAGCGTCCGCTTCACGACCACCGGCCAGAACCCGGAAAATCCCTTCACGGTCCGGCAGGTGGACGAGTATGGTGTGGTTCGGGACAGACTCGACGACGACACGGTCACGGTCATGGAACTGCGGGGGGATACGGTTCTCTTCGGCAGCCACAACGGCTTTGCCTACTCTTTAGACGGCGGGCTGACGTTCACGATTGTGCGCCCCAATCTGGACACGCTCAAATCCGACTTTGTTATCAATCATACGTTCCAGTCCAGCCTGAATTTTGATGATTCCACTTACGGCCTGACGGGTGATTTCATTCCCGCCCTGGGTGTAAAGTACGGCGATGCGGGGGTCGCCCATGTCTGGGCATCGGGAAGGCAGGTCACGGACGGCTTTGCGGGCGGCCGTTCGGTTGGGAGGTTCACCAAGCCGGAGGTGGTCACCGTTGTCGACACGGTCACGGGCGACACGATCTCGGTCGACACGGTGGGATACAGCGTCCGCTGGCAGGCCGTCGATACGAGCAACTTCGCCTGGAATTTCGAGTTTGTCGGTGATTCCACGTTCTCCGGGACCGATGCAGGCCTGTTTTTGGATATCGGCCCGGCCGTCCTGGGGTCAAGCGTCCGGGTGCCGCTGGTGAACGAATCCACCGGCGAGCAGCTCGTTGACCCGGGAACTACGGTGCTGGCCGTCGAGGCCCTGGACACGTTTCTCTGGGTAGGCACCGACGACGGCACCGTACGCCTGTCGCTGAGCCCTTTCCTTGACAACCGCCTGATTCGAAAGGTTGACTCCGCGGACCAGGTTTACGCGTTCCCGGTGCCGTTCAGCCCCGGTCGCGATAACGGGCAGACGGTGGACTTTCATTTCCCGGTCAGGGAGGCGGGCTACGTCACGGTGGAGATATATGATTTCGCCATGAACCTCGTGGCCAGGCCCATCGACCACGTGTTTTACGAGGCAGGCATCTATCCGGGCGAATCGTCCCAGGGGATCATCTGGGACGGACGAAACGGCAGGGGTGACATTGTTGCGGTCGGAGTCTACTACTTTAAGGTTCGATCCGGATCCGGCGAGGAACGCTGGGGCAAACTGGCCGTTATGCCGTAAGGGAGAAGAGATGAATTACCGAATCCTTGTCAGCGCGGTGCTTATCGGCGTACTCTGGGCCTGCCCGGGGCGGTCGGCCGAGGGCGACGGCGGGTATGCCGGAGCCTTTTTCCAGGTACCGGCGGGAGCGCGCCCGACGGCCATGGGGGGAGCCTATCTTGCGGTTTCCGACGACGGTGCGGCTCCGCTTTTCAACCCGGCCGGGCTGGCCAATCTCAAGCGACCTCTGGTCGGAAGTTCGTATCGGGCGATGAAACTGGACCGGTCCCTGGGCTACATCACCGTCATGTTTCCGGTTCAGGGCAGCGCCGTGGTCGGGGCCCACTGGCTGTATGCCGGATCGGGCTCGGTCGAGGCGAGGGATTCCGACGGTGACCTCCTGGGAAGGGATATCAGCAACAACAACCACCAGTTTGCGGCCGTGTTCGCCAAACGGTTTGAACGCTACCTGGCCTTTGGTATCAATCTCGGCTACCTGTACTCAACGATGCCCGAAATCAACGCCGCTTCGGTCGGCTTCGATTTCGGCCTGATGTTCTATGTTGATCAGCTGTTCGACCGCGAAAAACGCGAGGAGCTGCCGGTGAAGGATATCCAGGTCGGCCTGACGTTCAAGAACGTGTCCAAAAGATATTCGTGGAACTCGGAGACCTACCTCGCCAAGTATACGACGAACGCCACGGGTTCGGAACGTGATGACGACGTCCCCCTGGAGTTCGGTCTTGGCGCCGCCGGTCGCTTCGCAGATCGCAGGCTGCTGCTGGCCGCCGACGTCCTGAAAAATGAAAAGCAGGGCACTCAATTACATGCCGGCGCTGAATTCTACGTGTCCGAAGAGTTTGCCCTTCGCTCCGGTTACTCCGACGGGCGGTTCACGGCCGGCACCGGTTACATGTTTCGGCTCGGCAGCCGGGTTCTGCTGATTGATTACGCTTTTACTACCGATAAAGCCGATGAAGGTTCGGAGCACATCTTCTCGTTCGACGTGCAATTCTAAGGGCTCGTTTGGATGGTACGGATACGCGCATCGTGTTTGACGTTCTTACTCGTCATTTGCCTGACCGGGGCTGCCGAGGTGCAGGCCCAGCTCGGGCTGGCGCTGATGAAGGTTGAGCCGGCGGCCCGTCCATCAGGGATGGGCGGGGCGTTTGTTTCAGTCACCGGCGACCCGAACGCTCCGGCGTACAATCCGGCGGGGGCCGTCATGACCGAACGGTTTGTCGCTTCGCTTGGTCACAACACCTACTGGACCAACGTACGCCTCGAGACCGGCTACGCCGTGGCCCCGCTGAGCAGCCGAACGTACCTTCACGGCGGGTTCCGGTTTGCCTCGGTGGACGATATCGAGGGCCGGTCCGCACCATCGGCCGAGCCGGACGTCGTTTTCGAGGCCAGGGACATTTCGTTCAAGGCCGGGCTGGCTTACCGGTACACTGAACGGTTCAGCGCCGGCTTTGCCGTGGGCTGGTTCATGGAGAAGATCGGGGCCTGGCGCGGGTCGGCGTTCAACGTCGACGCAGGCCTGTTGTACAGGATCACGCCGGTAATCGTAGTCGGCGCCTCGGTCGTCAATAACGGCTGTGATTTCAATCTTAAGCTCGACGGTAATCCGTCCAGCGAAGATATTGCCCTGCCGACGACCTACCGTGCCGGCGGCTCGTACCGCTACGACCGGTATCTCGGGGCCGTGGACGTGGTGATGCTGGAAGAGAAGGTACATGTCCACGCCGGGGCCGAGGCGGTCCTGCACGAGAGTCTATCCATCCGCTCGGGCTACATGTTCAACTATGATTCGAAGAACTTCACGGCCGGGGCGTCGTTCACCCGGCACAACTTCACTTTTGACTACGCTTTCGTACCGTACACAAACGACCTGGGGACAAGTCATCTCTTTAACCTGACTGTGACCATATAAGAAACAGGAGCTACCCTGATGGCCAAGTATCGGATCGCCTGGCTACCCGGTGATGGTGTCGGTAACGACGTCATGGAAGCGGCCAGAATCGTTCTGGACGCAATCCGGCTTGACGCCGAGTATATCCCCGGCGACGTCGGCTGGGAATTCTGGAAACGGGAAGCCAACCCGCTGCCCGACCGCACCCTCGACCTGCTGAGAAACACCGACTGTGCCCTTTTTGGAGCCATCACGTCGCGCCCTAAAGAGGAGGCCCAGAAGGACCTCATCCCGGAGCTTCAGGGTAAGGGGCACGTATACGCCTCGCCGATAGTCCGCATGCGGCAGGAGCTGAACCTCCGCACCAACCTCCGCCCCTGCAGGGCATACGAAGGCAACCCGCTCAACTACAAAGGCGGTATCGACATTGTCGTGTTCCGCGAGAATACCGAGGATTTATACTCCGGCGTGGAGTTTCACCCCGTCCCGGACGAAGTGCGCGACGTCCTGAAGAAACACAACAAGAAAATGGCCCGCTTCGACCGTGTACCGGGCGAAGACATGGCGATATCGCTGCGCATCGTTACCCGAAACGCCAGCCGGAACATCATCACCGACGCCTTCGAATACGCGAAAAAGACCGGGCGCAAGAACGTCACCGTCGTCGAGAAACCGAACGTCATCCGCGAGACGTCGGGATTGATCGTTCGCACGGCCCGCGAGGTGGCCCGGGATTACCCCGGTATCGAATTGTGGGAAACCAACATCGACGCCATGTGCATGTGGTTGATCAAGAACCCGCTGGACTACAGTGTCCTTGTCACCTCGAACATGTTCGGGGATATAGTCTCCGATCTGTGTGCGCAACTGGTCGGCGGCCTTGGTTTTGCCGCCTCCGGCAATATTGGTGACGACTACGCGGTCTTCGAACCGACCCACGGATCGGCGCCCAAATACGCCGGGCAGTACAAAGTCAACCCGATGGCTATGCTCCTGTCGGTCAAGCTGATGCTGGAATGGCTGGGGGAGACGGCCAGTGCCGACACCCTGGAGAAGGCCATCGCCGGCGTGATCAGGGAAGGCAGGATCCGCACTTACGACATGGGTGGCACCAATTCTACGCTCGATGTAGCCAAAGCCGTGGCAGCCGGGGTTTAGGCCGGAGTCTTGCCGGAAAGTCAGTCCGGGCTCATCTTCAAGCTCGCATGGCGTTGAGCCGTTCGATTATCAAGGAACGGGCTTCCTGCAACGCTTTGCCCCGGTGGCTGACGAGGTTCTTTTCTTCCAGCGTCATGTCCGAGAAGCGCTTTTGCTTCGGGGGATAGTAAAAGACCGGATCGTACCCGAACCCCTCGGCCCCGGCGATGTCCTCTGTTATGCGGCCCTCCGCCGTCCCTTCAACGGTCTGGACTTCCTCGCTGTCCCAGGCGATGGCGATCACGCAACGGAAACGTGCGGTGCGGCGCTCGGCGGGGACGCCCTCAAGTTCCCGTAACAGCTTCTCGTTGTTGTCGCGGTACGTACAACCCTCTCCGGCAAAGCGGGATGAGAGGACACCCGGAGCGCCGCCCAGGGCGTCCACCTGTAGACCGGAGTCGTCGGCCAGGGTCGGATGTTCACAGAATTCGGCGACCGTTCTGGCCTTGAGAACAGCGTTCTCTTCCAGCGTGGTTCCGGTTTCCGCGACCTCCGGGAATTCGAGGTAATCGTCGGCGGTCAGGATAGTGACCGGCAGGTCGCCAAGAAGTTGCGTTATCTCCCTGACCTTGTCGGGGTTATTTGTCGCCAGAACGAGCTGCATGGGGCGGTCGACGGCACTTCAATACGCGTTGATATCCACTCTCGTAGTTTTCTCCACCACCTTCCCGAGAAACCGCGTGGCAACCTGCGAGAATTTCTCGGGGACGTCGGACACGAAGAACTTATGCTCTCCCTCGGGGGCCGGTTTCTGCGACGTGCGTGGCGTCAGCAGGTTGTCCTCGGCCAGGACCTGATACGCGGCCCGGGCAGCCTCTTCGCCGCTGTCGATCAGCGTGATACGGTCTCCCATGACGTCGGCAATGACGTGTTTGAGCAGGGGGTAGTGGGTGCATCCGAGGATGAGGGTGTCGATACCGACGTCGTGCATGGTCTGGAGATAGTCACGCGCTATCAGGTACGTGGCTTCCTTGTCGATGTAACCTTCCTCGGCCAGGGGGACAAACAAGGGGCAGGCCAGTGAGAAGACTTTCAGATCGGGGCTGATTTCGTGGATCATCCGCGCATAGGCGTTGGAGCTGATGGTGGCGTGTGTTCCGATGACGCCGATGCGTCCGTTTGTGGTGCCGTCCACGGCCGCCGTCGCACCCGGTCTGATCACGCCGACCATTTTGACCGGGAATTTACGGGCAATCTCGTCGAGCGCCACCGCGGAGGCGGTGTTGCACGCGCAAATGATGAATTTGACTTTGTGCTCCATCAGGAACGAGATGTCCTGGGCGGTGAACTTCGTGATGATCTCCCGGGACCGACCGCCGTAGGGGTAACGCCCCACGTCGCCGAAGTACACGATATCCTCGGCCGGCAGCAGCTTGAACACCTCGCGTGCCACTGTCAGGCCCCCCACTCCCGAGTCAAAGATGCCGATTGGCGCGTCCATACCTGCTTGTGTCCTCCCGCGTTTATACCTGTTCGGATCGATCAGAGACTCTCGTACTTGGCCTTGAACCGCTTGATGGCGTCATACAGGCCGGTGGCAATGTTGCGCTGGTATTTCTTGTCTCGCAACAGCTGTTCGTCCGTCTTGTTGGAGATAAAAGCCGATTCCACCAGCACCGACGGCGCGAACACCTTGTTGAGCACAAAGAACCCGGCCTGATCGATGCCGCGAGCCGGCGTACTGCTGAAACGGCGAAACTCACGGTTCACCATCATGGCAAAGTCGTGCGATTCCACCTGGAATTCCGTCATGATCATCTCGTTGAGAATGCTGATAACGGGATCGAAGCCGTCCGAAGCGGATTGTCCCTCGGTGTGCGCCTCGAAGGCCGAAAGCTCGCGCAGGAAGTAGCTGTTTTCCAGTTGCTCGACGGCGCGGGCTGAGTCGTTACGGGCCGGGGCCAGGAAGAAGACATTCCACCCCCGGACCTGTTGGTTGGGCGAGGCATTGGCGTGAATCGATATGAACAGGTCGGTCCCGGCCCTGTTGGCGACATCGGCACGATCCTGGAGGCTGACCGTCCGATCCCGATCCCGGGTCATGATCACCTTGAATTCCTTGTCCTTTCGGATCAGCCCGGCCAGTTCGCGGGCGATCCTCAGGGCAACGTCCTTTTCGCGCGTTCCCCTGGGGCCGATGGCACCGTAATCCCTGCCGCCGTGCCCGGGATCGATGACTATGACGTCGATCTTGTCATCGGGACCGAGAACCGGATTGGTGTCGGCCGTGTCTAGCTGGAAGTCGACGTCGGCTATCGAAATCTGTATGCGCGGCGGATCCTGGACGAGCTTGTCGTGCCATTTCTCGACGTTGCGCTTGAGGCGAATCGACACCTGACCCGTGCTCTCGACCTGGTGGGCTTCCAGACGATACATGTACCGTTTGTCGATGCGGGAGAGAAGGCGCGACCGGTTCAGCAGGCCATCGCGGATGGAGACGTTGACCCAATTGCCCTCCGTCATAAATACCTCGTAAGGCAGGGCGGTGGTCAGGTGGATCTCGATAAGGAGCCCGTTGGCTTTGGGAGAGAACGAGATGTCGGTGACGTTGAAGTACTCGGCATCCACCCGCACGAACCGGGACCGAGCGTCCCAGGTGATCTTCCTGTCGTTGACCCTGTCCAGGAAGGGAAGAAACGTCTCTGCCGGAACGTACAACTGACCCTCTTTGAATCGGGCCGGGTACGTCATGTTGTACACGCTGTCACTGAGCTTGAAGAAAGGGGATTCAATCAGGAAGTCGAAGCGGTACGATATGTCCTTGAACCTGACCTCGTGGCCGATGGTCTCCCAGCCGAGACTGCCGCCGAGGATATCCGCCAGCTCAGAGAGCGATATGTACTCGGTCCCGCCGTCCGTGAAAGAGTTGATCTCCTCGTACCCGCCGGCCAGCTGCACCCGGACGGTGGCTCCGGCGCGGGCGGCCAACAGAACGACCAGCATCGGGAGCAGCTTTACCAGGTTTCGGTAGACTCGACCTGCCGGAGGCTTCACTTGTCGACGTCCTTTCTCACGGCCCGCCGGATCTTTCGGTCGGCTTCAGCGCGGGCGATGGCTTGACGCTTGTCGTACTTCTTACGGCCGAGGCCGAGCCCCAGTTCGACCTTAACGTAAGCTCCCCGGAAATACACGGCCAGCGGCACCAGGGTCATGCCTCGCTGCTGGGTACGGATGGCGAGCTTACGGATCTCCCGCTTGTGCATCAGCAGTCGGCGGGGCCGGATCGGGTCATGGTCTTCCTGCGCCATCTTGTACGGCGATATATGCAGGTTCTTCAGCACTGCCTGCCCGTCCTCAACCACGGCATAGGCGTCGGACAGATTGACCTTGCCCTCCCGGACGGACTTGACTTCGCTACCCCTGAGTTCCAGACCGGCCTCGACGGTGCTCTCTATATGGTAGTCATAGCGCGCCTTGCGGTTCCGGGCAATCATCCTGACGGTGGCGTCCTGCTTGACCATCGGCTCACGATAGAAGAAGCCGGATACTATCGCAATCTAAAAAGGCCGGCCGGGGGTGGTGTGCATGCGGTTGGCCCGGCTGACCGGAGGCGACGGCCGCTCTGGCGACCTGTCCGTAAACTATCGGGCAGGACCGCCGATATACGGAAACAAGGCTGGGCATACGAGTAATCCGGTCAGCATGACAAGAGGATGGTTTGCTACCCATGAGCACGGACCAGGCCAGGATCACCGGAACTATACTGGTCGTCGATGATGACGAGGCGATCCTGCAGACTATAAAGACCATTCTGTCCGAATGCGGCCATACTGTCCTGACCGCCAGGGACGGGACCAAGGGACTGGCCGCCGCGGAGCAGACGAGTCCGGATCTGATCCTTATGGATGTCGTTATGCCGGAGATGGACGGCTACGAGACTACACGGCGGCTCAGGGAGAGGCCTCACCTGAAGAATGTACCGGTGATTTTCCTGTCCGGCCGGTCGACCGGCGAGGACGCCGGCCGGTCGTTCGCCCACGGGGGACTGACCTTTGTGAGGAAGCCCTTCTCCACGCAGCAACTTACTGACCTGGTGGCACTTACCCTTCAATCGCTGGATGAGTCCGGGGAGACCGGGTAAAGGAATGTGCGCCATTGACCGATACAACGAACGACTTCACAGTAGAAAAGGTTACAACAATCCAGATGTCGCACCAAATCAGACTTAAGACGGCCAAAGTGCTGGTGGTAGACGACGAGCCGGAAATAACCGACATTGTCGAAACGTTCCTTACCGAATCCGGGTACACCGTCGCCGTTGAAAATGCCTCAACCAACGCCATCAAAAAGGCCAGAGAGTTCCGTCCGGATGTCATTCTGCTGGACATCATGATGCCCGGCCAGGACGGATATGATACCTGCCAGGCACTCAAAAAAGACCCCAAACTCGCTGCCGTCCCGGTCATCTTTCTTACCGGCAAAGACCGGACCGACGATATGGGACGATCGTTTAAGTCAGGCGGCGATATGTTCATCAAGAAACCGTTCTCGTGCGAACGGCTGCTGGAGATTGTCAATATCGTGGTCATGTCTACCAGCCATCCGTAAACCGGCACGGCTGCCGCCGGCACCGGAACTTTTTTCTCTTGACATGTATTGTGCAGTGCACTATATTGGTGACACATGGCTTACCGACTCATAAAGCGCTATCGAAACCGGCGGCTTTACGATTTGCAGGCCAGCCGGACCATCACCCAGGCCGATCTTGCCGGTATGATCAAGGAAGGCCACCGCGTCAAGGTGGTCGACTCGACCACCGGGAGCGACATCACGCTGGCTGTGCTGGGACGGGTATTGCTGGCGGAATCATCCCGATGGCGCGACCTTAAGGAATCCAGAGAGCTGTTGCAGGAGATAATCTATTTGGGAGGTGACAGATCAATGTCGCTTTTGAAGAACACGGTGCTGGCCTCTATCGGCGCCCTGCAGGTAACGAAGGCCAAGGCTGAGAAGATCATCGACGACCTTATCAAGAAAGGTGATCTTGACAAGTCTGATCGCAAGAAGGCGATCATGGAGCTTCTCGAAAAAGCCGAGAAGTCGACCGGCGAATTCAAGGACAAGGTGCTCAGGGAAGCCGGAAAGGCGCAGAAAAGCGCCTCCAGGCTGGCCAGGGATCTCAACTGGGCGCGGCACAATGACCTGAAGAGGCTGGAAACCAGGGTCAACCAACTGGCCAAGGCGGTCAAAGCTCTCGAGCAAAAGATCGGCGGCCAGAGCGGCTGATCAGTCGGTCGGTCGCTCCTTCGTTCGTTCAGCGGGAGCCTGGCTCGGGCGCGGGACCAGCGCATTTGATTGTGCCCGGCCGGGGCGCGTCAGGGTCAGCCAGACATGGACCACGAACAGCCCGACGGTTGCCACCTGAACCGCCGCCGAAACGGCGAACGACCAGGTATAGGCCACGGAACCGTAAGAGAGTTCCAGGCCGCGCCAGGTTACCATACTGATAAGGCTCACGTTGGCGAGCCAGAAGTGCCACGGTATCCAGTGAGGGTACCGCAGGGCGCGGCCCGCAAATGACGGCAGTGCGAAATACGCAAGGCTGTAAGCCGCCATGGAAATGAATCCCAGTAGATTGAAGTGCAGGTGGGCAAACCCGGCGGCGGGACCGAGATCAGTTAGATAGCCCAGCCCTTCACAGGCGGCGGCCAGCCCGAGGTATACCAGGGCTGCGTAAGCGAACCTTCGAGAATATCCCTTCACCTTTATACACTACCGTCGGAGCGGCCCGGACGGCCGGTTCGCCTACAGCAACCGCCCGAACTCGTCTTCATTGATCGCCGTAACGCCGAGCGCCTTCGCCTTGTCGAGCTTGGAGCCGGGGTCAGCGCCGCACAGCAGGAAATCGGTGGCCCCGGATACCGAACCGGTTACTTTTCCTCCGGCTTTCTCGACCAGTTTCCTGAAATGGCCCCGCGGGCGCGAGAGGGTGCCGGTAATGACGATTGACTTGCCGCTCAGCCGGCCTTTCTTCTTTGCCGACCGGTACTCCGGAAACGCCACGCCGCCCCGGCGCAGTTTTTCAATCATGCCCCGGTTTTCCTCGCCGGCGAAGAATTCGGAGATGTTCCGGGCGATTATCGGCCCAATTCCGTCGATTTCCGTAAGCTCCGGGATATCGGCCGTGGCCAGCTTGTCGAATGAACCTGCGTACTCGGCCAGCAGCAGCGAGGCCGTCTCACCGACCCCGATAATGCCGAGGGCATTGATGATTCGGGGGAGTTCGGCGTGCCGGGCGCGATCGATGTTGTCAAGAAGGTTCTGCGCCCTCTTGTCGGCCATCAGATCGAGCTTGAGCAGTTGCTCCCTGGTGAGAAAGAACAGGTCGGCCGGGTCGCTGACCAGTTTCTCCCGTATCAGCTGGCGGGCCAGCTTGTCACCAAGCCCCTCGATGTCGAACCCCGCCTTGGACGCGAAGTGAAACAGCCGGCCCTCGAGCTGGGCGGGACAGGCCGCATTAGGACAACGATGGGCCGCCTCACCTTCCGGCCGCACGACGGTCGTGCCACACGATGGACAATTTCTTGGGAAGACCACCTTACGGCTGCCTTTTGGCCGCTTGTCCGTGACAACCTCGACGACCTCAGGGATAACGTCTCCGGCCCGCCTGACGACGACCGTGTCGCCGGGTCGGGGATCCAGCCGTTTGATGTCATCCTCATTGTGCAGCGACGCGCTCGAGACTGTCACGCCCGAAACCCGCACCGGCTTTAGCCTGGCCACCGGCGTTACCACGCCGGTTCTCCCCACCGAAAACTCCACTGACTCCAAAACCGTTTCGGCCAGTTCGGCCGTGAACTTCCAAGCCACCGCCCAGCGGGGAGCGCGTGATATCTGTCCCAGCGCTTCCTGTTGGGCGAAGCTGTTCACCTTAACGACCATACCGTCGATCTCGTAGTCGAGCTCCGCCCGTCGGGCCTCCAGTTCCGGGAATGTCGCGGCCACGTTTTCGATGCCGCGTAACAACCGGATATGTTCGTTAGTCGAAAAGCCTTCTGTCTTAAGCAGTTCAATTACGTCGGACTGCGAGGCCAGCCCGGGCAGCCGCGTGTCCGAGATCCCATAGGCGTAGAAAATGAGCGGGCGGGAAGCAGTCACCCTGGGGTCAAGCTGCCGTAGCGACCCGGCGGCGCCGTTTCGAGGATTCGCCAGCGGGGCCGCTCCCGCCGCAACCAGCTGGCGGTTGAGTCGCTTAAAGGCCGACCGCCGTATGATGACTTCGCCTCGGACCTCCAGGCGCCGGTAGGCGCGCCCGCTCTTTTCCGAAAGCCTCAGCGGGACGTTGCGGATTGTTTTGATGTTGGCGGTGATGTTTTCACCGGTGGTGCCGTCGCCGCGCGTTGAGCCCAGGACATACAGCCCGTCTTCGTACACGAGTTCGACGGCCAGACCGTCGAGCTTGGGCTCGGTGACGTATTCGATCTCGGTTGACTCAGCCAGGCCCTCGGTGACGCGGCGGTTGAAGTCGGCAAACTCCTCCCGGTTGGTGACTTTCTGCAGTGACAGCATGGGCAGGCGGTGACGAACCGATTCGAACCGTTTCGACGGTTCGGCGCCCACTCGCTGACTCGGCGAGTCCGGCGTCGCGAGCTCCGGACACAGGCTTTCCAGCTCGAGGAGCCTGTCAAAGAGCCGGTCGAAGTCCGCGTCGCTGATCGTCGGACTGTCCTCGACGTAGTACAAACGGTTATGGTAGTTGATTGTCTGAATCAGCCGCTTGTGTTCGGCGGCGGCCTTCTTGTCGGGACCTGGCATGGAATCAATTAACGACCGGGCGCCGCAGACTGTCAACCACTATCAGGTGGCATGCTGTTCCCGGTGCTGGCGTCGCACCTGCTTGCGAAAGCTGGAAATGAACTGCCCCGCGATGTCATCCACGATGTCACCGACCCAGATCCCGACCAGCGAGTTGTCCTGGGCGACGTCGGCCACGACGGATTCGGCAAGGAGATAACTGCGCACGGCGCGGGGGAGCCGGGCAAACCGGAGAAGCAGGGCGGTACGTTGGGGATTGGCCATGAGCTTGGGGTCGGCCATACGGCGGCGGAAGTCGAGCCATCGTACATCAGCCGGTGAAGGGTCGGCCGGCAGGGCCAGACCATCCCGGACCGGCCAGTGCCGTCGCGGTCGGGAGACCTCGATGAACAGCAGCCGCCCGTGCATGTCCAGATCCAGCCGCACGTATTCCGATTCGAGGTAGGAAAAGAACCGGTGCCGGCGGGAGAAGGGCGCTACCTGCACGTACAGCGTATCTTCTTCCAATTGATAAAAACCCCGACCGGTTGAGAGTTCACCGATCGGGGAATCGATTCTGAGTTTAAGCGCCGGTGGGCTTGTCATCTGAGATCTCTGACGCGCTGCTTGGCCTGTTCGGCCTCCAGCGTGCCGGGGTGCTCCTCGATAACCCTCTGGAACAACTGCCGCGCTTCATCGGTCTTGCCGAGTTCCTGCTTGGAGCGGGCCAGCTTATACAGGGTCGGAGCCACCTTGGCCGAGGAGGGGTAATCATTCAGCAGGAGCTCGAACTCGGCCACGGCCTGGGCGAAATCCCCCATGGCGTAATAACACTCGCCGATCCAGTAGTGAGCGTTGGAAGCGTTCTCGTGCTTCTCACACGACTGCAGGAATTCCTGGAAGCGGCCGATGGCCTTTTCGTATTCGCTGTTTCGTGTCAGAATAAAGGCGTCGTCGTAGGCGGCGATACAGTCAGCCTCGAGCGCCTGCGCCGGAGGCGGTGAGGCGGTATCGGCATTCTGTGCCTCCGACTGCGAGCCGGGAGAACTTCTGGGCGGCAGCTTTATCACCTCCTGCTGGTTCATCTGGTCGATTCTCGCCATGAGGTCGTTGTAGTTTTCCAGAAGCTGCGCGATCTGCTGCTGCATGTTCTCGCTGGAGACGCGGATCTCGTTCCGGAGCCGGTTGTCGGACTCGGCCCCGGTGATTACGGTCGAATCCATACTCTGGACCATCCGCAGAGTCCGCTGGTTCTGGTCCTCAATGGCGGTAAGCCGATTCTTGACCTCTTCAATGTCTCGCTTCGTGATGCAGCCGCTTGCCGCCAGGCCGAAACAGACAGCCGCCATCACGCCGATGACGGCTATCCTTCTGGTTCGCCTCGTGCTCATACCTGTTATACTCGCCGTCGCTATTGCGAGATGATTCTAAACTCGCACCGGCGGTTCTTGTCCCAGGCCGTTTCATCATGGCCAGCGTCGACCGGGCGTTCCTTGCCGTAACTGATCACCGAGATCCGCGCAGCAGTGATGCCGAGGCCGACCAGATAATCCTGGGCCGACTTGGCACGCTTCTCGCCGAGCGACAGGTTGTACTCGATAGTACCGCGCTCGTCGCAGTGCCCCTCGATCTTGATTATGACATCCGGGAATTCGTTGAGCAGGGCGTAGTTTGCATCCAGTGACGCCTTGGCGTCAGCGCGAAGGTTGAACTTGTCAAAGTCAAAGTAGACCGTCTTGAACTGACTCTCCTTCAGCACCGGTTTGGGTGGTGGCTGAGGAGGTGGCTGAGGAGGCGGCGTCGTCGTGTCTTCAACGACGACGGGCATTGTGTCTATCGGTACTTCTGGGACAACCTCCTTCTTGCCGCCGCAGGAGACCCCGGCCGCGTATATCACGGCGGCACCGAGCATCAAAACCAACAGAAGCCTTTTCATCTTCCTGATCCCTCCCTGGTGGGTCACGGTATTGTTCAGTTTGTTCTTTTCAGATCCCTGATCGCTCGAATCTACGCATTGCTCAAAAGTCGGTCAATAAAAAAGGGGGAGGCGTTTTGGGTTTTTGCCGGGGGACGGGGTTATTCGCGCCGGCGGCAGGCTTTTCTTAGCGGAGCGGCCCCCAGTCCGGATTGGAGCAGCCGCCCGAGCGAGTGAGACGGCGCTGATTGCGGCCTGAGATGTCCATGGTAAACACCTCCCGGGGGCCGAGGCGGTTGGACGAGAAGATGATGTGCTTACCGTCCGGGGAGAAATGGGGATTCTCGTTCATGCCAAGTTCTGTCAGTATACGGTAGCTGGTGCCGGAGGTGTCTGTGGAGGCCAGATCGAAACGTCCCCGCTTGTCGCGACTCACAAACGTTATCCGGTCGCCACGCTGCGACCAGACGGGAGAATCGTTGTAGCCGCCCCGGTAAGTCAGCCGCCGGACGTTCAGGCCAAAGGCATCCATGATATAAACCTGCGGCGAGCCCGTGCGATCGGAGCTGAAGGCGATCATCCGCCCGTCCGGAGACCAGGTGGGGGCGGTGTCTATTGCCCAGTGATGGGTGAGGCGCTTGATTATTCGGCCGTCCCGATCGATCAGGTAGATTTCAGAGTTGCCGTCCCTGGTCAGAACGCAGGCAATCTTGTCGCCATCCGGGGAGACCGCCGCTGCCGCGACAAGGCCGGGGAAGGAAGCCACCTTTGTGACCTCGCCGGTGGATATGTCCACTTTGAAAAGTTGGGGATCTCCCTCGACATAGCTCGTAAAGTACAGCTCGTCGCCGTCGGGAGCAAAGGCGGGGGAGAGGTTAGTGGACCCGTTACTGGTGAGCTGTCGCTCGTTGGCGCCGTCGTAATCGGCGACGAACAGTTCCTTGGCCGCCTCGATCTTTCGGATATAGGCTATCTTCGTTCGGAAAATCCCCCGTTCGCCCGTCAGGTTGTAGACTACCTCGTTGGCGATGTCATGGCCGAGTTCGCGCCAGTAGGCGCGGTTGTATTCCAGTCGGCCATTTGCCACCTGCCGTCGACGCACGGTTTCGAAGAGTTTCCAGGCCACGCGCAGGTTCCTGCCGGGGAACTCGGCCTCGAGTTTGACCACGAGATCGGCACCGAGGCGTTCCCAGCCGAGCAGATCAAGCTCGAAAATCTCGTAGGTTTTCAGATAGAAGCTGTCGAGCGGCACGAGATCGAAGTCGGCGTAGAAATCCAGGTCCCGCTGAATGATGGTAGTAGTGTAGCGCATCAGGGCGGAGTCGTCAGCCGTGATGTAGCGGTTGCCGACGTACTTCATCTCGTCCACGCCAATCGGCGTCGGCTGGACGTCGCCGGTGCGAAGGGTATCGAAGAGGACGTTGCGGACGCGTTCGTCCTGCGCGGAGGCGGACGCGAAGGCCGCAAGGGACAGGACTACGAGCAACAGGTGACGTTTCATAGAGGCTCCTTCACGGCTCATACTTGAACGGCAGGGTTATACCGATGATCTCATCGGGGAAACTCTGGGGCAGGGGAGGGAAAGGGGCGGCGCGCTCGACGGCCCGCACACAGGCCTCATCGTAGGCCCGTATGCCTGATGGTTCCTCGACCCGCAGTTCGATGACCCGACCGGATTTAAGAACCTGGAAGTACACGTCGCATACTATGCTGTAGTCCGCCGCTATGGGATTTCGCCAGTTGGACTGAATCTTGTAAAATGCCTGGGTAAACCAGTACGGGTAGTCAAATGAAGCGTTGTCGATAGTAGCGCCGGCAAAGGGCGTCCCGCCACTGGCGCTGACCTCCGCGGAACCCGAGTCGCTGCCCGGCTGTCGGGTCGCGCCCTGCTCCGCCTGTGGCTGGTAAGGCTTTTCCTCGCGTTCCTCCTCCGCCTGCGGCTCGTCTTCGGGTTCGGTAATCTCCGCCGCGGGTGCGGTAGTCGGCTCGTTTATCGGCACTTCGACGGGCTCCGGTTCCAGTGCTCGGGGGATTTCCACCGGCGGTAATTCGACCGGTTCGGCGGCCGGCATGAAAGGAGCAGAGGTCAGGGAGACGGTAATCACTTCCCCTTGCATCTGGTGCCTGACATTCAGGGGCGAAACAATGACCGTGACCGTCACCACGAGCAGGTGAAGTCCTATCGAGAAGACTACGCCCTGCTTCATACGGAACTCCTTCCCGCTACCGCCTGGGCTGCCCTTCTTCGTGGGCCGTGACCAGGCCGATCGATTCGATGCCCATTTCCTTGATACGGCCGATCACGTTGATCGCGGTACCGTAGGCGATGGTTGAATCCCCCCGCAGGTAGACGGAGGCCGTGTTTTTGGCGCGGAGTTCGCGGTCAAGCGCCTGCTCGAAGTTCTCCAGCCGCGTCCAGACGTCGTTGACGTAGACTCCCCCCCTGGCATCAATGGTCACGACAACACCGGATGCCTCTTTATCGAGCGCGGCGGCGCGGGTTTTGGGCAGTTCGATCTCGATACCGGATTGCAGGAGAGGGGCGGAAATCATGAATATGATCAGCAGGACCAGCACGACGTCGACCAGGTTTGCAATGTTGATATCGGCAACGGCGCGGTATGTGCGACGGCGGTGACGCATCAGCGCTCTTCCTTCTTGGCCCGGGCGATGAAATCGAGAATGAAGGCAAAGGAGCGGTCGTTCAGCTGCTTGACCTTGTTGTTAGCCCAGTTGTAGCCGATTACGGCCGGTATGGCCGCTCCCAGCCCGACGATTGTCGCCAGCAGGGCCTCGGCAATCCCGGGTGCCACCACCGCCAGCGAGGCCGACCCGCGCTCTCCCACCGACCAGAATGAGTCCATGATGCCGACCACCGTGCCCAGGAGCCCCATGAACGGCGCCGAACTGCCGGTAGTGGCAAGGAATATCACCCGCCGCTCCAGCCTGGACAACTCCTCGGTAAGGCTGCGCTCCATGGTCATCTCGACTATTTCGAAATCGTCGTGGTTGAGCGGTACGGTTTTCTCTCTCAGGCCGCCCGCCTCGTTCCGCCTCTCCCTGAGTTGGCTGATCTCGTTCTGACCGGCCAGATAGATGTTCGACAGCGGTGAGAGCCGGTATACCTTGGCCTGACCGGCTATGTCGGCGATTCTGCGGGACCGTTGAAACTGCTGGGCAAAGCCGCTGCTGGATTGATCGACGACGCGAAACAGGCGCCACTTCTGAAAGATGATGGCCCAGGAGACCAGCGACATGACCACCAGGACGAGCAGAATGAAAATCCCGAACGCCGAAGTCTGGCCGACGATCTGCCAGACCGACCCCGAGAACAACCCGAGTAGAATAATTCTGACCATAATCGAGCTACGTCTACCTCTTATACATGTTTCGCCGTCGTTTTATCCCCGGGAAAAAGAGCGTACCGGGCGGGCCTGCCGTATTTCGCCGGGTTGCCAACCGAAATCACTCGTAGCTACGAACAATCGGCGGCACTTTCAACATAAAACTTGACTTGCGGTTCACGGCGGTCCATATATGGACCGTTTTTCGTACGCGAACCTTCAAATCTCAGGGAGGAAGATATGAAAAGACTGTTCGTGGTTTTTGTCTGCCTTCTTCTGGCCATAGCGATCATCGGCGGCTGTTCGTCGCAGGAGGAGTCTCCGGAACAAACGGGTGCCGCGGGACAGCCCGAAGAGATGGCGGACACCACTCGCATGGACTCGGCAATGCCCGGGGCTGCTGACGTCGACACGACTGCAACCGCTCCCGCTGAGGAGCCGCCCACGACTCCGTAAAAGCTGTCGCGGCCCTGACCCATACTCGCCAGGTAAAAATGAAAAAGCCTCCCGCCGTCGGCGGGAGGCCTCTCTATTCATGGGCGCTGCGGCCGGTACTAGTCTTCAATCATCTCCACGTTCGCTCGTGGCACGACGGCGCGGGTGCCTTCATCAAACTCTACCTCCAGGACACGTGCCCTGGACCCCGATTCCAGTTCCTGCAGGGGAGCGGGCAGATCGGTGACCTTGCCAAGGCGTCCGAAATGCGGATGACGGATGACCCGGACCGGTGAGCCGACGGTCAGGCCGCCCATGGTTGCCGTCCTTGCCACCTGCTCGCTGCTTTCAGACACGACGGGGACCACCACCTCCGGACGAATCACCCCTGCTCGGATCTGCGTGGCGCCGTTGATGCAGGCCATTTCACCCTCGTGCCGCTTGAGCAGATCGAACGTCTTCTGAGCCATATTGATCTGTCCGAATCCTTCCGTTACGACGAGAGTGATGTTGATATCCTCCGAGCCGGTGATGGCCACTCCGATGTCATAGCCCAGAAAGTCGCGGAGGTCCTTGTCGTCAAACCCGCCCACCACGATGCCGCGGACGCCGGCACTGATCGCCTTCTTGAGGGCCGAGGCCGTGACGAGCGATCCCCCCACGACCACCTTGCCGGCCAGATCACTGCTGATAAGGTCGTCCGACAGGACGGTGGCGTTGTCGGGTGTCGCCACCCGGATGTTCCCGAACGTTTCGCCGCCTATGCCAAAGATGCCCTGCACGAATGAGGCCTGGCAACTCACGACCACCCCCTCGTTGGGCAGTACTTCCGTAACCTCCCCCCGCAGATAGGCCCTGACTTCCACCGGCGCCGGTTCGCCCCTTTGCAGGATCTGGCCGGTCACGTGCGAGATGGATTCGATAGCGCCGTCAATCGTCGCGTAACAGTAATTCTTGAATATAAACAGCGTTCGGGACAGCGCGATAGGCTCGTTCTCCGTGATCCGGTCGCCGACCTTCTTGAGCATCACCATCTCGATGTCCTCGGGCGGCAAGCCCAGCTTGTTGGCGACGTTGATCGGCACGACGTTTCCCGGAAGCAGCGTCCGGGCCACGACGTCATCCGGCTTCACTTTGTCCCCGACCTTCACCATCACCTCGCCCTTGAGTGGAAGGATGCGGTGCTTCCGGACAATGATGCGCTCAGTAACTTTAAGGCCGGGAGTATAGGCGTGGGCCATCGGCGTCCCTTTCTCTCATTGTTTACTTACCTTACCGTTTGCGGCGCCTGCGACTCAGGATTACCACGGCGGCTATAACCACCAGCACGGCGATCCCGATGGGAACGAAACCCCTTGACTTCTTTCCCTGCCGGGACTCGAGGTCCGCCACCTTTACCTCTTCCACGGGCACGGAGGCCTCGATCTCCTCGGTTGAGAACGATGTCACGATATCGGCGAAAAGCTGTTTGCTCTCCTCGAAGAGCGAATCCGGCGAATAGAAGTAGAAGTTGGCGATCCCGTGCTCATAGAACTTGAGCATCAGGAGGTTCTTCTTGAAGACCTCGCCGTCCTCAAGGATGTCGGTGACGATCGCCGCCGTATGCGTCTGAGCATCGTACAGCGGCGCGTTCGACTTCATGTTGGTCATGAAGTTCCCCACCGGATAGTAGGCGACCTCTTCGCCGAACATGTCGCCCAGATTCGACAGGACCGAATCGATTTGGCTCTCGCTCAGTTGTCCCACAGTGTCTACCGTCAGGATAAGATACACGTCATCCGCAAACCGTGCTCCTTCATGGGGGGAGAGAACCACGTCGTACTGAAATGTCAACGGGTCGGTGCCTCCCCTCTGCAGGTAGTAGTCGACGGTGCGGTAATCGGCACGGATCCACGTATCCGGATAGGTGAAGTGGAACTTGCCGTTGAAACTGATGAACACTTCGGCGGCCGGGCTCGATGAAACGATCAACACGAGCACCAGGCTGGCGAACGCCAGGCGAACAAGTCGCCCGCTAGATTTGCCTGCTATCAACATGTTCTGCCTTAGAGTTTGTCGATATCGGGATAGATATCCAGTTCTTTCATCCACGTCTTCAGGTATGATACGCGCTCTTCCTCGTCGAGCACCGAAAGGTTAAACGGCCGGCCGCGGCCGTCGAGGATAACGCCGGCCACGCCGCCGTACAGCGTCCTTTCGACCTTGTCTCCCCTGCCGGCACCCAGGTCAAAACCGCGCTCCGGTTCGAGCACCGCCCGCACTTTCAGGGGCAGCCCGTCTTCACCCAGACCGAGCGGGAAGTGCTTCATTTCGAGGTAGTCCAGAGTGCCCGAGACGGGGCCGTCCGGAAGCTCGATCCGGTACTTCATCACGGGCCCGCGTTTTTTGGCCGTACCTGCGGCTGCGACGCAGGTTCCCAGGTGGATCAGGCAGTCCTTTTCAAACACCTCGGTGGCCGCCTTTGGCTGTACCTCGGTCAGCACGCCGAGCTGCGGCATCATGAAAATCGAGTCCACGGCCAGGCGCGTCACGCCCTCGGGCATGAAAGCGTCGATCATCATCAGGGCCGCCTGCTGCCGGCGCGGCGCGTGCGACAACACTCCGCCCGAGCCGATGAGCATGTCGAGAGTCATCATGTTGACGATTGTCTGACCGGACGAAGACTGCTCAAAGGCATCGGCGATGGTCCTCTGCTGCTGCACTCCCTTGAGCACGGTGGCGAAGGACCGATGCTGCTTTAAGGCCAGGCGAAGAGCTTCTTTGGCAATGGCCTGTTCGAAGACGAGTTCTTCCAGCGACTGGGGAATGGTCGTCGGGCGGATCATCTTGTTCTTTACGCGGTTGCGAAGGTCCCGCTCGTCCATCTTGAATGGCACCCAGCGCATCACCATCGGCAAGGTCGCCTCGGCAAAGACGTTGGAAATCGAGTACGACATGCCCAGGTTGGCCGACACCGTGCGGTTGAACTCGGGTGTTGAGCCGTCGGGGCGAAATACCGAGAAGATGTCGGTGGTGGCCCCGCCAATGTCAACACCGAGGGCTTCGATGTTATACTGCTTGGCGATTGTCTGTATGATCAACCCGACCGCCCCCGGAGTGGGCATGATGGGGGCGTCGGTCCACCCCATAAGCTTTTTGTAACCCGGCGCCTGAGCCATGACGTGCTCCATAAAAAGCTCATGGATTTCCTCGCGGGCAGGACCCAGGTTCTCGCGCTCGAGCACCGGACGCAGGTTCGCGACCGTGCGCAGATCGACCTTGTCGGCCAGGGTGCTTTTGACGTCCTCCATCGCATCCTTGTTGCCGGCATAGATAATGGGCAGCTTGTAGCCGGAGCCGAGGCGCGGACGAGGGTCGGCCGCGGCCACGAGTTCGGCGATCTCCACGACGTGGGTTCGGGTCCCGCCGTCGATACCGCCCGAGAGGAGGATCATGTCGGGGCGGAGGAGGCGGATGCGCTCGATCTGCTGGTGCGGCAGGCGCTTGTCGTTGGACGCGATCACGTCCATCACGATCGCGCCGGCGCCGAGCGCGGCACGCTCGGCTGATTCCGCCGTCATGGACCGCACCACTCCGGCCACCATCATCTGCAATCCGCCGCCGGCCGACGAAGTGGAAATATAGATGTCCGTGCCGACATTGCCCTCCGAAGGCTTTATAAACTTGTCGGATTCGTCGAGCAGCTTTCGACCCGTCAACTCTTCAAGCTCGGCCACGGCGTTGAGCACGCCCATCGTCACGTCTTCAAACGGGGCTTCAACAGTCGTCGGAGCTTCTCCGCGCGAAATGAGGCGGTACTCACCGTTGATGTATTCAATAAGGATTGCCTTGGTGGTGGTCGAGCCGCAGTCGGTCGCGACTATAACTCGTATCTCGTTCGGGTTATCGAAATCTGCCATCGCTTTCCTGCTCTCAGCCAGTCTCCTGGGTATGTTGTTGTGGTGCAGCGTGCTGAGCGAGACCGCCTGGCGCTCGATTCAGTCACACAGCCGGTTAGTATAATACAACACCGGCCCGCTGTAAAGCCACATTTTCCCGCCGTCTGCCGGCCCGCCTGCCGCCGCCTGTCGACCCGACCCCGCCGCTGCCGCTTCTTTATAGGCCCCGGTCTCTCCGGCTGCCATATTGCCTGGAGGTAACCGGATCATGTCCTTTCTGCGCCGCGTCAGCACGTTCCGCCCACGGTGACCGGTGTATTCCGCTTCGCCCCGGTCAGCGGTACCGTGCTGGCGGTCGAGCGGTTACCAGGTATAGTGCAGTTTAATTCCGACGGCGTGCAAAGGTTCGTGAGCAGCTTTGCCTGCCGGTCTAAACACGGGAACCGGATTGAAGTGCGAACCTTGCGGGAGTATGCGTGCAACGTGGCCGGTCTGTTTTTTCGCTTGACTTGACCTGTCCTGAGTCCTAGATTCGAAGCTCTGCAACTGGAGTATGTGCAGAATCAGGATTTCGCCGCAGCGGGCCTGGGCAAACGCGTTACGGTCAATTGGCATTTGATGCCTCAGCCTCGGGTTCGTCTTTATGTATGGTTGTGGCCGGTTAATGGCTTGACTAGCCCACGCGTAAGGATTGGACATTGTATAAAAGACTCCGTTCAGGCAGCCGCAAGATGCGCGTGGCGCTTTTTCTCTGTTTTTCTGTCCTCGTTATCCCCATACTGATCGCCGTCGGCCCGGCCACGGCTGAAGAAGAGTCCCCGGCCGGCGACACTCTTGTGTCGGCCGAACGGCTCGACAGCCTGACCGCGTTTCAGATCGCCCGGCCGGTGACGAACGCCCGAGCTGAGGACAACCCGGATGACGGCGGCGGCGCCGCCCTGATCAAATGGGATCACTCTCCTGACGACCACGAGGCCGGAACGGTTACGACCTACATTGTCTATCGTTCCGAGTCCCCGGACAGCCTCTTTGTTGAGGTGGGCGACGTGCCGAAGGGTGTTTTCGAGCTTATTGACGGCAACACGGTCGACGGCCGTACTTACTTTTATAAAGTGGTGCCCGTGGCCGGGCCCGGCGCACCGGAGCAAGCGCTCCTGGCAATGCTGAACGCGGCAGACCTCACCGATCCGGTCAGCTCTTCTGCCCAGTGGTTCGATTTCCGCCGGATCAACGTGTTCGTGGGTACGATGCTGCTCAGTTTCTTGATCATATTCATGATTATACGGGCCAAATCGGGCAAAGAGCTGTTCATACGCAAGATCGCCGGCATGGAGGCGGTAGATGAGGCCGTCGGCCGAGCCACCGAGATGGGTCGCAAGATTTTCTTTGTTCCCGGTATCAACGACATGGATAACGTTCAGACGATTGCCGGGATTACGATCCTCGGGCGGGTCGCCGAGCTGGCCGCGCAGTACGAGACCTGGCTCGAGGTACCTGTTTGCCGTTCGCTTGTGCTGGTCACGGCCAAAGAGGTGGTCCGCGAGGCCTACGCCAAGGCCGGCCGTCCGGAAGCCTTCCAGGAGAACCAGGTGCACTACTTGACCGACGACCAGTTCGGCTACGCCGCGGCCATCGACGGCATGGTCGTTCGGGAGAAGCCCGCCACCATTTTTTACATGGGCGCGTTTTTCGCGGAGTCGCTGATTTTGGCGGAGACCGGCAATGCCACCGGGGCCATTCAGATAGCGGGCACGGCGATGCCATCGCAATTACCCTTTTTCGTGGCCTCCTGCGACTACACCCTTATAGGAGAAGAATTGTTCGCCGCCTCGGCCTACCTTTCCAAGGAGCCGAAACTTCTCGGTTCTCTCAAGGGTCAGGATATGGGCAAGGCGGTTATTCTTTTTGCCATTATTGCGGGGATTATTTTGGAGACGTTCGGTATCTGGAGTCTTTCGAGCCTGTTTACAGTGATCGAGTAATCTTATGCGCAGAGAGATCCCGCTTTTCATAACCGGCCTTGTAGGCGTTGTGTTTGTCGTCCAGTACTTTATCCCCCACTATCCGTTCAACCGCATGAACGGCTGGTTCTCCGACTGGTTCTCGATTGTCGCAGCCTGCGCGATCGTCCTGGGCGCCCTCAACCTCATGATGATTTCCGGGCAGAAGATTATCAAGCGGAAGCCGGACTGGGGATACGCCCTCGTGATCATTCTCTCCTTTGCCCTGATCACTATCATCGGGTTTGCCGATGGTGAGGGATTCCGCGAACCGGGGACGAATTTCGACTGGCTGTATGTTTTCATCTACATCCCGCTGTCGGCGACAATGTATGCCATCCTGGCCTTCTTTGTTGCCTCGGCCGCCTACCGGGCTTTTCGTGCCCGCAACGCGGAGGCGACCCTGTTGCTGCTGGCGGCGTTTTTCGTGATGCTCGGCCGGGTGCCGATCGGCAATGTCCTTACGTGGTTTATGCCGGAGGGGGCGCGGTTGTCCGACCTGGCCTCGTGGATCATGAATTTCCCGCAGACGGCCGGCCAGCGCGCCATCATGATCGGTATCGCGCTCGGTCTGGTGTCCACCTCGTTGCGCATTATCCTCGGGATTGAGCGCTCCTACCTGGGGGGGGATTAGCGTATGAGCACGAAGGTCAGGGAAATCATCGCCATGTCCCTAATCGCTGTTTTCTGTGTGGTTATGTACATAGGCAAAGTGTCGGGCTGGACGCATGGGTTTCAGTTCCCGGTCTGGTTGTCCGTGGTGGTGCTGGCCGTCATAGGCTTGTCCCTGCTGTGGATGCTGGTCCGGACCGTCAGGGGTCGCCTGGTGGAACGCCGGGTGGTATTCCTTTACGTCGGTATAGCCGTTGCCCTGCCTCTGTTCATGCCGCTGTCGCAGGATATCATCGTTTCCGATGAAGTGCGGGCGGTGTACGAGGCGGTTCAGGAGTTGTCACCGGGATCCCGGGTTCTGGTATCATTTGACTATGATCCGGCGTCCGCTCCGGAGCTTCAGCCGATGGCGGAATCGTTCATGACGGAGTGCTTCAGAAGGGACATCAAGGTGGTCGTCATGGGTCTGTGGCCCCAGGGACCGCAGCAGGCGAACATGGCCATTGCGAAGGCGCTGGCCCGGGAGGAGATCGCCGGCAAGGATCTCAAATACGGCATTGATTACGCCAACCTGGGATACCAGGCGGGCAACGAGTTCGTTATTCAGCGGATGGGTTCTGACTTCAAGTCGATGTTCAAGACCGACTATCGCGGTCAGGCGTACGACGACATCCCCCTGGTCAGAAACGTAAGGAATTTCTCCAACATAGATTACTCGTTCAACTTATCCGCCGGCTTTCCCGGCACGGTGGAATGGGTTCAGGTGGCCGTCGACCGCTACGGCTTGAGAATGGGTGCGGGCAATACCGCGGTGCAGGCGCCGACCATTTATCCTTACCTGCGCTCCGGCCAGCTTGTCGGGCTGATAGGTGGTATGAACGGCGGAGCGGAGTTTGAGCGGCTGACGAGCACACAGTCAAAGGCGACCAAGTTCATGCTGTCCCAGTCGCTGGCGCACATTATCGTCATCGCGTTCGTTATCATCGGGAACGTGGCCTTCTTCCGGAGCGGCCGGAAATCGGCGCTGCGAGGTTAGATCGGAGCAATCACGCATGGAACATTTCGGACTCTGGGTCGCCGCCTTCCTGACACTCGGGATTTACTCCTTCCTGTATCGTGACAACGCCTGGTACAAGCTGAGTGAGGCGATATTCATCGGCATCTCGGCCGGTTACTGGGTGGTGTCGCTGTACTGGGACAACTTCTACGGCAAGTTCTGGATCGGCAAAGGGGAGGACCCGTGGTTGTGGGTGGGCGCCGTGCTGGGAATCCTCATGCTGATGAGGCTGGTGCCCAAGATCGGCTGGATTTCGCGCTGGCCGCTGTCGTTTATTGTCGGCGCCACGGCCGGACTGTGGATGATGAACTACTTTTCTTCGAACATCATGCTGCAGGTGAGGGACACCATGATCCCGCTGCTGGGCCCGGGCTTCAGCGCCTCGCCGTACGCAATCGTCGGTAACGTCGTGGTGGCAATCGGGACGTTCAGCGGCCTTGTATACTTCTTCTTTTCAAAGGAGCACAAAGGGGCGTTCGGCGCGACGGCCAAAGTGGGGATATTTTTTATCATGGTCACTTTCGGTGCCTCCTTCGGCTACACGGTCATGAGTCGTATGTCACTCCTGATCGGCCGTATCGACTTCCTTTTCTCCGACTGGCTGGGGTTGGTGCTGTAGTGTCGTCCGGCAAGGTCAAAACCCGGGGATGGATTCTCGCCTCTCTTCTTGTTCTGACCATTCTGTTCAACGTGTCACTCTCGGGCACGTGCGCCGCGCAAACTGATCTGGCGCCGCCGGGTGAAGCCGCCCTGGATGATTCCACCGATATCATTATAGCCGAACCGGTTACGTCGGTAATTGCCTCCGATCACAAGTATGACGACGGCGAGATGATCGATCTTGGATGGGTTCCCTCCATCGACGACCAGTTGCTCGGGGGGACGGTCAAGGGGTACCGCGTCTATCGAATCGTCAACGACGGCGCCCCGGATATTGTGGCCGAACTGCCGCCGCGGTCCTACCTTTTCCTGGATCAGTCCGCCCACCGCGACAGCAGCTACGTCTACTACGTTTCGGCCGTGACGTCGAACGCTGAGTTCGCCTCCCTCAGGACGGCCCCGATCTCACCCGGGCGTGAATGGATAAATTACGAGAAGAAATACCTGTTTTTGATTGCGCTCATTATCGGCGGCTCGGTGGTCTTTTTCATTGAGACGGCGCGCCGGGGGAAAAAGCTGTTCGTGCGTAAAATCGCCGGGCTGGAGGCCGTTGACGACGCCGTGGGCAGGGCCACCGAGATGGGGCGGCCCATTCTTTTTGTCCCCGGCATTCTGGATATGAACGACGTGCAGACGCTGGCCGGGCTGACCATTCTCGGTCGCGTCTCGAGAGTCATTGCCGACTACGATACGCAGATATTCATGCCCGTTTCGCGATCGCTTGTCATGACGGCGGCGAGAGAAACGATCAAGGCGTCATATCAGTCGGCCGGCCGACCGGAGAAGTACAGCGACGACATGGTCAGCTACGTTACCGACGAACAGTTCGGTTACGTGGCGGCGGTCGACGGTATCATGGTCCGCGAGAAGCCGGCCACGGTGTTCCTGCTCGGCGCCTTCTTTGCCGAGTCACTGATTCTGGCCGAGACGGGCAACTACATCGGCGCCATTCAGATTGCCGGCACCGCCCGCCCGGCGCAGTTGCCCTTCTTCATCGCTGCCTGCGACTTCACGCTGATCGGTGAAGAACTGTTCGCGGCCTCGGCCTATCTTTCCAATGAGCCCAAGGCCCTTGGCTCGCTCAAGGGGCAGGACGTGGGCAAGGCGATAGCGATGGTGACCATCTTTGTCGGCGTGATCGGCATTACGATTGACCTGGCGTGGAACGTCCAGTCCATGCATTGGCTGGTCGGAACCTTGAACGACATCTTCTCTACCAGGTGACCCGGATATGAAACGGTACGTACCGCTGGCAATCACGTTTCTTGTGGGCACGCTCCTGATCGTGTCGGTGTTCATCCCGCCGATGGAGACCCTGGGGGAGAACTTCACGCTGTTTTTTGACATCATTGCCGTCTTTGCCTTCTTTCTCGGCGGCGGCAATCTGATGCGCGTTCACATCAGCAAGCTCCAGCGCCGCAAAACCGACTGGCCGTTTTCCATCGTGACACTGGTCGGCTTCGGCTTCATGCTGATAATCGGCCTGTTCAAGATCGGGAACCCGGGTGACATTTCCGCTTCCGTAACCGCTGAAGGCTCCTGGTTCCAGGAGATGTTTCGCTACTTGATCACGCCCCTTCAGTCGACTATGTACGCCCTGCTGGCGTTCTTCGTCGCCTCGGCGTCGTACCGCGCCTTCCGGGCGAAGAACCGCGAGGCGACGATGTTACTGGTGGCGGCCTTTATCATATTGCTGGGTCGCACGCCGTTCGGGATGATGGTGACTGCATGGGTGCCCGAGTCGCTGTCGGTGCTGCAGATCCCGAACCTGGCCATCTGGATCATGAACTCGCCCAACCTGGCCGGCCAGCGCGCCATTATGATCGGCATCGGCCTCGGCGTGGTGTCGATGTCGCTGCGGCTCATCCTCGGAATAGAACGTACCTACCTGGGGGACGACCGTGGCTAACATCGGCGTGGTCATCTCACTTGTGATCATATTCGGCGGCATGCTGGCCCTGTTGTTCAGATCGGTGATGGCCCGCGAAGTCGACCGGCGAATAATCTTCCTGTTCATCTTTCTGGCCGTGGCGGCGCCGATCCTGTTCCCGATAACGTTTTCCGAGAAAGCCACGCAGGTTGTCAAGTCGGTGTTCGACCGGATAGAGAACCTGCCGCCCGGTTCCAACGTGCTGATCTCGTTCGATTTCGACCCCGCCATGGCGCCGGAAGTGCAACCGATGGCCAACGCCATCAGCCGGCACTGTCTGGAGAAGGGGCATAAGGTCATTTTCATGTCGCTCTGGGCGACCGGTCAGGCGCTGTTGACGCAGTTGCTCGAAGAAGCCATTCTGCCGGGTTTCCCGGACAAGCAGAACCTCGTGGATTACGTCAACGTCGGGTACAAAGCCGGCAACGAAGGCGTCCTTAACGTCATCATCACCGATTTCAGGAAGATGTTCCCGACCGACGTCAACAGTGTTCCGCTCGACAGCATCCCCGTGTTTGACGACGTCAGGTCGTGCAAGGACCTTGACCTTGTTATCGCCATCGGGGGCGGACAGCCCGGACCGAAGGAGTGGGTGCTCTTCGTCGGAGACCCGGGGAACGTGCCGGTCGGAGTCGGCGTGGCTGCCGTTACGGCTCCCCAGCTATACCCGTATTACCCCGCGCAGGTCATCGGCATTCTGGGCGGGGTCAAGGGTGCGGCTGAGTATGAATCCGAACTGATGCGGGTGCACCCGCGGTTTGCCGATATGGATACCCCGGGACTCCGCATGATGGGTCCGCAGACGCTGGCTCACGTGGTCATCATGTCGTTCATAATCATCGGCAACATTGTGTTCTTCAGAACGCGTCGCCGGGAGCAGAAGACATGAGGCGGTCCACGTACATCGTCATGGCCGTTGTCCTGGGGCTGTTTCTCATCAGTTGGGTCGTCAAGGCACTGAGCTTTCAGCCCGACACCGACCACTACATCATACGGGGATTCCTCATAACGTTTTCGGCCTTCCTGACGCTGGCCGTGCTTTCGTTCCTCTACCGGGACAATCCGTTCTACAAGTTCGCCGAGCATCTTTTCGTCGGCATATCGGCGGCCTTCTGGATGTGCGTCGGATTCTGGACCACCATCGTGCAGAACCTGATCCCGAGAATATCGGAGGGGCTGTCCGGCTTTTTCAAAGTGCCCTACCTGCCCGGCACGTATAACTTTTTCTTCTTCATCCCGGTGATCCTGGGTATCCTCCTGCTGATGCGGCTCTCGCCGAAGGGCGGGTGGATCTCCCGCTGGCCGCTGGCGTTTATCGTCGGCACGACGGCGGGACTGAATTTTTCGCGATATCTCCGCACGGATTTCATAAAGCAGATCTCCTCGACATTTGTGCCGCTGCTCGGAAGAGAATGGCAGGGGGTGGGTGTCTTTTTCTCCACCCTTGACCTGTCGGCCACCGGGCAGTTCGTCATGATAGCGGCCAACTGGGTCATATTCCTGGGCGTTTTCTGCGGCCTTATCTACTTCTATTTCTCGCGGGAGCACAGCGGCCTTTTCGGAAGGGCGTCCCGGGTCGGTGTCTGGATTCTGATGATTACGTTTGGAGCGTCCTTTGGTTATACGGTGATGGGCCGGATCTCGCTGTTGGTGGGGCGCATCACCTTCCTTTTCAGAGATTGGCTGGGACTAATAAGCTGAACACATTCCTGGGTTGGTAGGAAAATGTGTATGAAACATAAACTGATTTTGGGTGCGGTGGTCCTGATTGTATGCCTCGGGCAGGCGGCGGCACAAGAGCCGGCGGCGACAGTGGATAGCCTTCTCGTCGATGCGGCCTTGCTGCCTGCTGCGGTGACCGACCTGACGGTCTCCGATAAGGACAACGATCACGGCCATGCCATCGTCCTGAACTGGAAACCGTCGGTCGATGATCTTGCGGATACGACCGGCGCGGGCACCGTGATTGGATACACGGTCTACCGCTGGGTTCCCTTCCTGATGCACAGCGTGGACTCACTGCGCGCGGAGTTGGCCGGGATTCGAATGACCCTGGCAGCGTACGAGGCGGGTCTGCCGCAGGCACGGGAAGCCCTTCGACAATTGCGGGCGGACCAGGTGAGCCTGGACTCGCTGCCGTTTCAGGTGGCCCGGCCGGTTGACGATACGACGTTCGTGCTGAATCGCGATTTCGTTGACCGGGGCCTGACGGACACGATCCGCATCATGTCCGCCGGGATAGGGCCGCTCGACGACAGTATCCGGCCGACTGAACAGAAGATCCGGGACATGAGCGATCAACTTCCCGCCGCCCATGCCGCGTACCCCAACGGCGGGACCTGGGATTCGATCGGCGTGGCGGCCCCCGGGGCGACCCAGTTCGAGAACTCGGGTTCCAAGGACAAGTTCTCGGGCGATTTCCTTCCGGACTTCTCCGACTACTACTACCGCGTCCAGGCGTGGACGACGGACCCGGCTGTCAGCAGCCTCTCGCAGGTTGTGGGGCCCGTCCAGAGTTACGGGCAGTGGTTCAACACCGGCAGGTATCCGGTCTTTGTGGCCGTTATCATATTCGCTATTCTGACGGTGTACTTCGTCAGCCGGGCGCGCAGAGGCGCCAAGTTGTACGTGCGACCGCTTGCGGGGATTGAGGCGGTGGACGATGCCATCGGCCGGGCGACGGAGATGGGTCGTCCGATTCTATACGTGCTCGGCCTCGGCACGGCGGCCGACATCGCCACCATCGCTTCGTTCACTATCCTCGGCAGAGTGGCCAAGCGTGTCGCGGAATACCAGACGTCGCTGATTGTTCCCACGTATGAGCCGATCGTGATGTCCGTGGCGCAGGAGGTGGTCAAGTCCGCGTACCTTGATGCCGGCCGGCCGGATGATTATGACGAGAACACGGTTTTCTTCGTGACTAACCTTCAGTTCGCATACGTGGCGGCGGTCAACGGCATCATGCTGCGGCAGTTGCCGGCCACCAATGTATACATGGGCAAGTTCTTCGCCGAATCGCTCATCCTGGCCGAGACGGGTGCGCTGGCCGGTTCCATTCAGATAGCCGGCACCGATGAAATCGCGCAGATTCCGTTCTTTATCGTGGCCTGCGACTACACGCTGATCGGTGAAGAGCTGTATGCCGCCTCGGCGTACCTCGGGCGCGAGCCGATCCTTCTGGGCTCACTGAAGGCTCAGGACTGGGCTAAAGCGGCGGTCATTTTCCTGGCCCTTGCCGGGCTGGTCGCGTCCAACCTTGACTGGACGGCCTTCACAGCGCTGTTCCACGTGTCCAATTGAGAGGAGGCCAGAGATGAAACGACAAGTTCCTTTGATACTGGTGTTCGTCTTCGGGCTGTTCATGATCTTTCAGTACTTCGTCCCCCATGAATCGTCCGAGTGGATCTACGAGTTCCTCCTGGATTGGATATACATTATCGGCATCTTCGCCCTGGCCCTGGGGATCTGGTCGCTCTACGCGGTGTCGGTCGGCAAGATCAAGAACCGCCAGCCCAACTGGGGGTACTCGTACATCACGCTGGCCGGACTTTTCTCCATGATCATGTTCGGTTTTACCTCCCGAACCGGAGAGTCGTGGGGCTGGTATTTCGTGTTTATCGCGACCGTGCTGTTGACTATCGGGATGATCATCCAGGCCACGGTGTCGAGATCGCAAAAGGGGCTGTTCCTTGGCCTGGCCGGGCTCTTCCTGGTCGTTTCCTTAGTCATTGCGATCTTCGACCGGTCCTGGCAATTCTACTTCTACACGGCTGAGGGCCTTCGTAACTTCATGTTCCGCGCTTTCTTTGACTTCGTCATGATGCCCATTATGGCCACGGTGTTTTCGCTTCTGGCTTTCTTCATAGCCTCGGCGGCCTACCGGGCGTTCCGGGCGCGCAACCTGCTGGCGTCCCTCCTGCTGGCTGCGGCTCTTATCGTCATGCTCAGGTTCAACCCGTATCTCACACCGATCTTCGGCGACTACGCGGCCAAAACTTCCAATTGGCTCATGAACGTGCCCAATCTTGCCGCCCAGAGAGCCATCGTTATCGGTGTCGGGCTCGGCATTGTTTCGACTGCCCTTAAAGTGATTCTGGGCATTGAACGCGGCTACATGGGAAGAGGGTAAGGAGACGGGCGATGAATATTTTTGACAAACTGATGCGGCTTGACAGACGGTGGGTGTTTCTCTTACTGATCATCGTCTGTATCGTGACTTACGTGATTCCCTTCCAGGTCCCTATTTTGGTGGAGAGCGAGGTGGAACGGATCTACGACTTCATCGACAGTCTTTCACCCGGTGAAATAGTCATGGTTGCCATCGATTACGACCCCAACAACCTGGCCGAACTGCACCCCATGACGTACGTGATCGTCGAACAGTGCTGGCGCAAGGATCTGAAGGTGATAATCACTTCCCTGTCCCAGAACGGCCCGGGCATGGCGGATCAGGCCCTCCGTGACATCACCGACTCTCTGGCCCTCACCAAAACGTACAACGGCGTGGAGTACCCGGGCCGGGAAATCGTCAACGGGATCGACTACACGTTCCTGGGCTACAAACCCTACTTCGCCCTGGTCATCCTGGGTATGGGACAGGACTTCCGCCTGCCGTTCCCGAACGACTACTACGGCACGCCGCTGGATTCCATACCCATGATGCAAGGCGTGCTCAACTATGACGACGTGGCGTGCGTGATCGACGTGTCCGGCGGTAACATAACCGACTACTGGATCTCTTACGGGCAGAACCGGTTCAACTTCCCCCTGGCCCTTGGCCTGACCGGCGTAATGACGGCCCAGTATTACCCCTTCCTGGGTTCGGGTCAGGTCTTTGGAATCATGGGCGGCCTGCTGGGCGCGGCCCAGTACGAAGAGCTGGCCGACAATCCCGGGTTGGCCAAGGACGGGATGCGCGTTCAGTTGTACGCACACATGGTGATCATCTTGTTTATAATTGTCGGCAACATAGGGTTCTTCATGGATAAGCGGAAACGCAGACTGGCGGGGGGGGAATAGACATGGACTTCGGAACATTCCTCTGGACGACCTTCGCGGCCTTCGTGACGCTGGCGACTTTCTCCTTCCTGTACAAGGACAACCCCTTCTACAAGATTGCCGAGCACCTGGTCGTGGGCGTGTCAGCCGGCTACTTCGTGATTATTCTCTGGCACAACGGGCTGGTCCCTAACCTGTTTCAGCGGCTGGCCGACGGCGACTGGTATGTGCTCTGGCTCAACTCCTCGAGACCCTGGTATCTCATCCCGACCGTTCTGGGTATGCTCATGTGGACCCGGTTCTCCAAGAAGTGGTCGTGGGTTTCGCGCTGGCCGATGGGTCTGTACATCGGCATCTCCACCGGTATCGCGATCCCGCTCGAGATGTCCAATCGGGTCAGCAAGCAGTTGTACGCCACCATGGTCATGAACCCCAACAGCCCCGGTTTCGACTGGGCGCACTTTTTCGGCCACGGCGGCTTTAACCTCCTGGATATCAGTTCCGGGCTTTCTCAACTGATTATCTTCGTAGGTGCGCTGGCCGCCCTGGTTTACTTCTTCTTCTCGAAGGCCCACACGGGATTATTCGGGGGCCTTGCGACGTTCGGTATCTGGATCCTTATGATCGGGTTCGGAGCTTCCTTCGGCTTTACCGTTATGGCGCGTGTTTCGCTGTTCATCAATCGCGTGCAGTTTCTCGATCAGAACTGGATCCAGAACGCGTTTAATTCGGCCAACCCGAACTACAACGCCTGGTACCAGGTGGTCTTCTGGCTCATGATGCTCCTTCTTCTGTGGTATATTATCAGGGAGCTTGTCAATTACGGTAAAGGCAAGGGTACAGGCGAAGCTGCCGCATGACGACGACGCTGACAACTAACGAGACCGCCGGGCCGTCAACCCGGCGGTCTTTTTTTATGTTGCAGTTTCCATATCAGCACGGATATTTTTTTTGCTGGTGCGGTTTTGAAACGTATAATAAATGCATGCGTGAGGTTTCAGAAGCGTGATGAGCGACAGTGAAGCGGACCGGGGGCGGTGCAGCTTCTGCGGCGCAAGTCGCTGTTGCGCAAGAAATTACAAAAGAGCGAAAAACACGGCAATCTTAACTCATAGGAACCCTGAGACTTAGAGGAGGAATTTTTACGATTTTCGAATATTTCACTTGACATACAGGCAAATATTTCCATCATTTGTTCTCGGTGTGAGGAACCACCACTAGTAGCGCATTTCGGAGACCAGGGTAGGAACTGAAAAGCACAGGGAAAGTGAGGTGGTTTATGGCTCGGGACAAGAAGTCGGCCGAGGCCAAAACCAGCACTGAGACTGCCCGTGGCACTGAGGGATATACCGGAGGGGGGAGGCTCTCGACGGCCGAAGCGCGACGGGAATACCAGCGGCGGTACTACCAAATGCACAAGGAAAAGGCCAAAGAGTATCAGCGCCAGTACAATCTGAAGCACAAGAAGAAAACGCGAAGTCGCGGTAAGTCCAACATTGAGGCACCGCGTGAAGTGTTACGGACGACGTTCAATACGGCGGACATTATGCATTCTCCGGTCGAGAAGACGTTGAAGATGCTCGAAAAGATCATCAGGGGCGAACGGATGTTTACAATGTGAGCTGCACGCACTGAGAAACCTCCTCGGGCGACCCGTCGCCTTTTTTGAACGGGGGCCGCCTTTTCTGTTGCCTTGAACACCGAATTGCGTTACCATCCCGGTCTGAAAAAACGAACTCCACTGAGCTAATCCTTGGGGGATAATATGGCGCAGAAGAAAGCACCCCGAGCCAAAAAGGCCGTTTCGAAATCTCCAAGCAGGAAGCCGTCCACCAAGAAGGCTGCAGCCGGCGCCGGTCAGGCGGAATTCTCCGGCAAGTACTACTACTTCTTCGGAGGGGGCAAGGCGGAAGGGTCGGCCGATATGCGCGACCTGCTCGGCGGTAAAGGAGCCAACCTCGCGGAGATGACCAACGCGGGAGTGCCTGTGCCGGCCGGGTTCACCTTAACCACCGGCGTTTGCCATATCTATTACGAGAAAGGCATGCGCGTTCCCAAAAGCATTGACCAACAGCTTGAGTCGTTCGTGGACAGGGTGGAGCAGGCGGCCGGACGGAAATTCGGAGATCCGGATAACCCGCTTCTGGTCTCGGTCCGTTCAGGGGCCAGGTTCTCCATGCCGGGCATGATGGATACGATCCTCAATCTGGGCCTTAACGAGCAGACCCTGAAGGGGCTGGCGATCAAAACCGGTGACGAACGTTTTGCGCTCGACAATTACCGTCGCTTTATCCAGATGTTCGGCAACGTCGTACTGGGTATCGACAGGAATATCTTCGAGGACGTCATTACCAAGAAGAAGAAGGACCGGCGCATCAAGCAGGACAGTTCCCTGCAGGTCAATGACCTGAAAGATATCGTCCGGCGATTCAAGCAGATCGTTCGGCGGAAGTCCGGCGAACCGTTCCCCGAGGATCCCTGGATGCAACTGCGCATGGCCCGGGACGCCGTGTTCCGCAGCTGGAACACCCCCCGCGCCATCAGCTATCGGCGGCTTAACGATATCCCCGGCGATCTGGGGACGGCAGTAAACGTGCAGGCGATGGTGTTCGGCAACATGGGCAACGATTCCGGCACCGGGGTCGGCTTTACGCGTAATCCTGCGACCGGCGATAACGAGTTCTACGGTGAGTATCTGCTCAACGCCCAGGGTGAGGACATCGTGGCCGGAGTGCGGACTCCTCAGCCCATCTACGATCTTAATAATGATATGCCGGCGATATACAAACAGCTCCGTGGCATTACCGCCAAGCTGGAGAAACATTACCGCGACGTTCAGGACTTTGAGTTCACGATCGAGAAGGGTAAGCTGTACATGCTGCAAACCCGGGCGGGCAAGCGCACAGTACAGGCAGCCATCAAGATTGCGGTCGACATGGTCAAGGAAGGATTGATCTCAAAAGAAGAGGCTCTCATGCGGATCGATCCGCTGTCCGTCGATCAAGTGCTGCACCCGACGCTCGACCCGGATGCCGACTTTAACGTCATTACCACCGGGCTGGGAGCGTCACCCGGCGCCGCTTCCGGAAAGGTCTATTTCACGGCCGAAGATGCCGTCAAGCACGGAGCCAAGGCGTCCGTCATCCTGGTGCGCGAGGAGACCAACCCGGATGATATCGAAGGCATGTACGCCTCGGCGGGAATTCTGACGTCCCGGGGAGGAATGACGTCGCACGCCGCGGTCGTGGCGCGCGGGATGGGCAAGTCCTGCGTGAGCGGGGCGGAGGCGATCAGGGTGAGCGCCGCCAAGAAACAGTTCCAGGTCGGCAGACTGACGATAAAGGAAGGGGAGATAATCACGCTGAACGGCTCCACCGGCGAGGTGATCATCGGCGAGGTCTCGACCGTCGAGCCCAAACTCTCCGGCGAATTCTCCGAGCTGATGAGTTGGGCGGATGAAGTCCGTCGCCTCAAAGTGCGCGCCAACGCCGATATTCCACGTGACGCCCGGCAGGCTCTCGAGTTCGGAGCGGAGGGTATCGGGCTGTGCCGGACGGAGCACATGTTCTTTGCCGACGACCGGATTCCGATCGTGCAGCAGATGATTCTGGCTGATACGCCCGAGGAACGGCAAGCGGCTCTTGACAAGCTGCTGCCCATGCAGAAAAAGGACTTCAAGGGCCTGTTTGACGTGATGCAGGGCCTGCCGGTGACTATCCGCACCCTTGACCCGCCGTTGCATGAGTTCCTGCCGACCAAGGAGGAGATCGAAGCCAAGATTGAAGCCCTCGATCGCAAGAGCGACGGGTACGAGGAGGACCTGGAGGCGCTTCAGAAGACGATAAAGCGCATCGACGAGCTGAAGGAAATCAATCCCATGCTCGGCCACCGCGGATGCCGGCTGGGTATTGTCTATCCGGAGATCACCGAGATGCAGGTCCGAGCCATCGTAGAAGCGGCCGTCGACCTTCACAAGCACAAGAAGAAAGTCATTCTGGAGATCATGATTCCCCTGGTCGGGCACGTCAACGAGTTCAGGAACCAGAGGGAGTTGGCGGTGCGCGTAGCTAACGAAGTGATCACCAAGACGCGGGCGAAAGGGTTGCAGTATTCCGTGGGTACCATGATCGAGATTCCACGGGCCGCTTTGACGGCCGACGAGATCGCCAGCGAAGCCGAATTCTTTAGTTTCGGCACCAACGACCTGACGCAAATGGCCATGGGATTTTCTCGTGATGACGCGGGCAAATTCCTGCGGCACTACCTGGACAAGAAAATCCTGCCTCAGGATCCTTTCGTGTCCATTGACCGGGCCGGTGTGGGTCAGTTGATTGTGATGGGCACCCAGAAAGGTCGCGCGGCCCGCCCGGATCTCAAGGTGGGTATCTGCGGCGAGCACGGCGGCGATCCTGACTCGATCGAATTCTGCCACGAGGTGGGACTCGACTATGTCTCCTGCTCTCCGTACAGGGTACCAATCGCCCGTCTCGCAGCAGCACAAGCCGCGGTGCGTGCGGCTAGCGCTGCGGCAGAAAAGACTTCGCCCGGGAAGACACGCAGTAAGTCGTCCCGCAAGCGTTAGGCACAAGCGGGTATCTGTATCAAGAAGGTCATCTCGGTCGACGTGGTGGCCTTTTCATTAAGGCCGGTACACGACGTTCCGGCAGATAATTGCTTGACTTTCTGAAGCCTGGATTTATATGTTCTTTTGGTGAGCAGGATCACTCAGCGAGAGTGAGATGGATTGGTTCGAAGCTCTTGCAGTTGGCGGGCGCCCGGTGTCCGACCATCGTAACCGATTGTTATAAGTGATCTTATGAAGCAACAGTTAGACTATATCTTTCGGCCTGGTTCGGTTGCGGTCATCGGGGCTACAAGCCGTAAAGGTGCCATAGGTCGTGAAACGTTTCACAATATCTTCAGGGCTGAGTTTACCGGCAAGGTCTTTCCCGTCAATCCCGGGGCAACTGTTATCCACTCGGTGAAGTCGTATTCAACTGTTCTTGACGTACCTGACTCCGTTGATCTTGCTATCGTCATTGTGCCGAAAGAGGTGGTGGCGGAGGTCGTGCAGCAGTGCGGGGAGAAGGGCGTGCGTGGGTTGGTGGTGCTCTCCGCGGGCTTTTCGGAGGTCGGCCCGGAAGGCAAAGCGCGCGAACTCGAGGTCCTTGGCATTGCGCAGCAATACGGCATGCGCATGATCGGGCCGAACTGTTTCGGCGTTGTCAATACGGATCCGGATATCAGCCTCAACGCTACGTTCGGCAAGACCTTCCCCAAGGAGGGCAACGTCGGTTTTATCACCCAATCAGGGGCCATGGGCGAGGCGATTATGAGCCAGGCCAAGGAGTTGGGTATCGGGTTTTCGGTTGTGGCCTCGATCGGCAACAAGGCCGACATCTCTTCAAACGATATTCTTGAGTACCTCAAGGATGATCCCCGGACCGACGTTATCGTGATGTACCTCGAGAACTTCGGTAACCCCCGGAATTTCACGCGCATCGCCACCGAGGTCTCGCGGCTTAAGCCGATTGTGGCGGTGAAATCGGGTCGGACCAAGCTCGGCGCCAAGGCGGCGTCCTCGCATACAGGCGCCCTGGCCGGGATGGACGTCACGGTTGACGCCCTCTTCGAGCAGACCGGAATCATGCGCGTTAACACCATGGAGCAGTTGTTTGACGTGGCCGCCGCGCTGTCTTCGCAGCCGATCCCGAAGAGCAACCGGGTGGTCGTGGTCACCAACGCCGGCGGCCCCGGTATACTGGCGACCGATGCACTGATCAACAACGGAATGCAAATGCCCCCTCTGGCGCCGACGACCGTCAGGAAGCTGAAAACATTCAGTTCCACGGCGGCGTCGTTTTCAAATCCCATGGATATGGTCGGTGACGCCAGGGGCCCTGAGTTCAAGAAAACGCTTGACTTGATAAAGCTGGACAGGCGCTACGATACCATCATACCGATTTTCGTCCCGCCCGTGACCGTAGATCAGCTTGACGTGGCCAGAAACATTCACGCGGCTCTCGCCGACACGGACAAGACGGTGCTCGCCTGCTTCATGGGCGCCGGCGAGGAACCGGTCGGCATGAATTACCTCAAATCGCAGGGAATCCCCGTGTATATATTCCCCGAGGCGGCGGCCGAGGCGCTGGCCACCATCTACGGGTATCGTCAGTGGCTGAGCCGGCCCCGGGGCAAGACGAAGACGTACAAAGTCGATACCGATCGCGTCCGGCGCATTGTCGAACGGACCGTCCAGGGGCGTGACGGTGTTATTGCCGGCGACGATGCCATCAGAATCCTGTCCGCCTACGGCATTCCCGCCGCCGGGTACAATTACGCCTTCAGCGCCCGGGAAGCCGTCCAGGCAGCGAAGAAAACCGGGTATCCGGTGGTGATGAAGATTGCCTCGCCCCCGGTCCTTCACAAGACCGAGGTGGGCGGGGTAATGGTTGACCTGCGGTCTGATAAGGAAGTTCGTGAGGCCTACCAGGAGCTTCAGCGGCGTATCGGCAAGCTGAAGAAAGATGAGAAGTTCTCCGTCGCCGTTCAGCAGATGCTCACCGGCGGCGTGGAGACTGTCATCGGTATGATGTCCGATCCCTCGTTCGGGCCGCTGCTCATGTTCGGTCTCGGGGGGATCTACGTTGAGGTCATGAAGGACGTGGCTTTCCGCATCAGCCCGCTGACCGACGTAGGGGCGCGGGAGATGATCAAGTCACTTCGCTCGTACCCGCTCCTGACCGGCTTTCGCGGGGCGCCGCCCGTTGATCTCGAGGTCATCCAGGAGACGCTGCTCCGCCTGTCCCAACTGGTCCGGGATTTTGACTGCTTTTCGGAAATAGACATCAACCCGTTCATTGTCTCACCCGATCGAAAGAACTGCAAGGCGGTTGACGCGCGCTTTATCTGCAGGTACGAACCGGCCTAATATTCGCTTGAGATTTCCTGGCACCGGCTCTATCTTCCGTCAAACTAATGCATGTCGATCGTTTCCGTCGCAGGAGAGGGAACCGGCGTGCATGGAGGTGAGGGTGGTATGCGCTACGAACTGAAAACCATCGGGATCTGGCCGCTGGTCAAGGTCTCGTTTTTCTTGAACCTGGTGCTCGGGTTCCTCTATGGCCTGGTGAATGCCTTCATCATGAGCATGATTCTGGCTATCGCGCCGAGTCTGCCGTTTGCGTCCGGTCTGGAATTCGATCCGGCCGAAATCTCTCTGGCTTTCCTTTTCCTTCTCTTCCCGATTTTCTGTGCCCTGGGCGGGGCTGTCTTCCTGACCCTTTTCTGCGCGGTCGTGGCGCTGATTTACAACGCCGTTGCCCGGTTGCTGGGAGGCTACGAGTTTGACCTAGCGGCAGTGACCGAGATGGTCGGTGTTCGGTCGGTCCCCCGGCCACCCATGGCTCCGGGCCCGGCAGCCGGTCCATACGTGCCGCCGCCCTATACACCGCCGCCCCCCTCCGGCGATTACCCGAGGACCCGCGAACCGGGGGACAATCCTCCCGGGACAGACAGTCACTGACCGACGTCCGGATCTGATCGATGTCACACGCAAGTGTAAGAGTCCGCATCGCGCCCTCCCCGACCGGGTACCTGCACGTCGGTACGGCCCGCATGGCCATTTTCAATTACCTGTTCGCCCGGCACTACGGCGGCCGGTTTCTGGTGCGCATCGAAGACACCGATCCTGAACGGTCCAGGGCGGAGCTTATCGATCCCATTCTGTCAGCCCTGCAGTGGCTCGGCATTTCCTGGGACGAGGAGATTGTCTACCAGTCCGCAAGGCTCGATCACTACCGTCAGTTCGCCCGCCGGTTGCTTGAGAGCGGCCATGCGTATCCGTGCTTCTGTTCTCCCGAGCTTCTGGCCGAGATGCGGCAGCAGGCGCGTGCCGACAAGCGACCGACCCAGTATGATCGTCGCTGCCTGAGGCTGCCTGCCGATGAGGTGAAAAAGGCACTGGCCGACGCCGGCAGGCCCTGCGCCATCCGTATAAGAATCCCTGACGGTCAGACTGCGTACACTGACATGATTTCGGGCGAGCTTTCGCGCGAAAACACGGAAATCGAGGATTTCATAATCGCTCGTTCCGACGGGTCGGCAACGTACAACCTGGCCGTCGTGATCGACGACCACGACATGGGTATAACCCACGTGGTACGCGGTAACGATCACATCACAAACACCTTCAAACAGATTCATATCTACCGGGCGCTGGGCTGGGAGGTGCCGGCCTTCGGCCATGTCCCGCTGATTCTCCGCCCCGATAAAAGAAAAGTCTCAAAGCGGCTGGGCGACAAGGACGTTAGTGAATATCGCCGGGAAGGGGTCCTTCCCGAACCGCTGTTCAACTATTTAAGTCTGCTCGGCTGGTCCCCCAAGACCGATCGCGAAATCTACACGCGGTCGGAACTGATCGAAATTTTCGACGAGAACAATGCCAACCGGTCCAACGCCGTTTTTGACGAAGAAAAGCTGCTCGCGTTCAACTTCGAGTACATGCAGCGTATGACCGAGCACGAACTCGCGACCCTCGTCGCGCCGCTGCTGGTTGAGGCCGGAGTGACGACCAGGTACTGGCTGGAGACGCGGTGGGATTACCTCCGGGAGGTGGTCCGGTTGTTCAAGCCGCGGGTTCGCCGCCTGACCGATTTCGCCGTCCTGGGCGGCTATTTCTTCAGCTTTGACTACCGGTACGATGCTGCCGCCGAAGAAAAGCACTTTTCCGCCGAGGCGGGCCGTCTGCTGTCTGATCTGGCGGACTGTCTCGAAGCTCTGCCGGAGTTTACAGTTGAGTCGACCGAACAGGCGGTCGGGGCGACAGCCGAGGAAAAGGGGATCAAGCGGGCCAGGCTGATTCATGCCGTTCGACTTGCAGTCTCCGGCACGCCCGCCGGGCCGGGTCTGTTTGAGATGCTCGCCTCCCTCGGCCGCCCGGTGGTCCTGGAGAGACTTAGGAAGGGGGCCGCCTATATCAGGCGGAAGTACGGGCAGTAAATGGGTCGTCGGTCTCAGCGGCGACCCGTCTGGAAAGCTCTTGCTATCCCCGAGGCTCCCGCGTATTGTCTCTCTGTGGCCTTGGGACCGGGCCCCGGGTGAACCAACCGTGAGTGGGACGGAAATCGATACAAACAGCAACGGGATCGTCGAGAAGATCCGCTGACCGCGACGTGAAAGACGCAAAGAAAAAACTGTCGACGGGGGCGCCCTCTGCCGCCGGGCCGGCTGATTTCATTCGTGAAATCATAACCCGGGACGTAACGGCCGGCAAGAACGACGGACGCGTACACACGAGGTTTCCTCCCGAACCGAACGGCTACCTGCACATCGGGCACGCCAAGTCAATTTGCCTCAATTTCGGCGTCGCCGCCGAATACGAAGGCGGATTGTGTAACCTGCGCTTTGACGATACCAATCCGATCAAAGAGGAAGCCATGTACGCGGAATCCATCATGAAGGATATCCGCTGGCTTGGCTTTGACTGGGGAGACCGCCTGTACCACGCTTCGGACTACTTCGATCAGCTTTACGATTATGCGGTACGGTTGATCAAGGAGGGCAAGGCCTACGTCGACGACCTGAGTCCCGATCAGATCAGGGAGTATCGCGGTACCCTGACCCGCCCGGGCACGGAGAGCCCGTACCGCGACCGCCCGGTCGAGGAGAACCTGGACCTTTTTGAACGCATGCGGGCCGGGGAGTTCGAGAACGGCTCTCGCGTGTTGCGCGCCAGGATCGATATGGCCGCGCCCAACCTGAATTTGCGCGACCCCGTCATGTACCGCGTGCTTCATGCCCGTCATCACCGCACCGGCGATAAATGGTGTATCTATCCAATGTACGACTGGGCCCATGGGCAGTCGGATGCCATAGAGGAAATCACCCACTCCCTGTGTGATCTGTCGTTTGAAGATCATCGCCCGCTGTACGACTGGTTCCTGGAGGAGCTGAATATCCACCATCCGCAGCAAATAGAGTTCGCGCGCCTGAACCTCAGCTACACCGTCATGAGCAAGCGCATGCTGCGGCAGCTTGTCGAGAAGGGACACGTTCCGGGCTGGGATGACCCCCGTATGCCCACCCTGTCCGGACTGCGTCGCCGTGGATACACTCCGGAGTCGATTCGCACCTTCTGCGATCGCATCGGCATGGCCAAAAGAGAAAGTACGGTCGACCTTGCTCTCCTCGAACACTGTCTTCGTGAGGATCTCAATCGGCGGGCGCCACGGGTGATGGCCGTGCTGCGGCCGCTCCACGTCGTGATCGACAACTACCCCGAGGGCGAGGAGGAGACGCTGGAAGCCGTCAACAACCCGGAAGATCCCGGCGCGGGGACGCGGAAGATAACCTTCTCGCGCGAACTGTACATCGAGCGCGATGACTTCCGTGAGGATCCCCCCAAGAAGTATTTCCGTCTGGCTCCCGGTAGCGAAGTCCGCCTGAAGCACGCGTATTTCATCAAGTGCGTCAAGGTTGTCAAAGACGAGCGGACCGGGGAGGTCATCCGGCTGCATTGCACGTACGATCCCGCAACCAGGAGTGGCGAGGCACAGGACGGGCGACGGGTGAAGGCAACACTGCACTGGGTTTCGGCACCACACGCGATCAAGGCGGAGGTGCGGCTGTACGACCGGCTCTTCCTGAAGGAGAATCCGGTCGAGGATGAGGACTTCATGGCCAGTCTGAATCCGCACTCGCTGGAGGTGTTTGATTCGTGCCTCGTGGAGTCGAGTCTGGCCGGCGCGGCTCCCGGAAGCCGTTTTCAGTTTCTGAGGCAGGGGTATTTCTGCGTCGATTTGGTCGATTCGTCTGAGCAGGCACTGGTGTTCAATCGGACAGTGCCGTTGCGCGACGCGTGGGCCAGGATCGAGAAGGCGCAGAACAAGACCTGAGCCAGCGGTCTACCGCGGCGGCGCGGTCGGCCGGCCATAACCGAGCAACAACACTTATAACATAACAGATTGACCGGTGGCGGGGAATCATGAGTGAGGCAAAACAGCACGTTGCGGAGGTCCTGAGGCGGGCCATCAAAGGAGAAGTCGACGGACACCGTTTCTACAAACTCCTGGCCGAGAAGGCCGCCAACGCCGATGCCAAGCGAAAGCTGGAAGGCCTGCGGGATGACGAGTTCAGGCACCGGCAAACGCTTCACGGCCTGTTCGAAAAACACGTCGGCGGCGACGTCGGCAGGCTTCCCGACGAGGGGATCAGCGTTCTGTCCGAGATTTTCAGTAAAGGACAGCTGCACGAAAGCAGGACGGAGATGGAGTACATATCGCTGGCCATCGAAGCCGAACTGGCGGCCACAAAGTACTACCAGCAGGAAAGGGATCTGATCGACGACCCTTCGTTCAAGGCCGTATTCGATGAACTGGCCGAGGAGGAGCACAGCCACTTCCAGTTGCTGCAGGCCGAGAAAGACGCCCTCGGCGGCAATTACAGTTGGTTCGGGTACGAGGAAGGAGCACCGCTCGAAGACTAAGCTCCTGTCGTCTCCTGAGCGGCGGCCCCGGGGATCTTCTCTGCGCCAAATCCAGGCAGGCGGGCATACCGATGACGTCAGATGGTACTACGGAATCGATAAGGCTGAACGTGGGGGATCCGGCGCCGGATTTCACCCTGCCCACGCACAACGAGGGGGAGTTGAATCTGTCCTGGTATCGTGGGCGCAGGATTGTCGTGCTCGCTTTCTACCCGGCTGACTGGACGCCCGTCTGCGCCACGCAGATTCCGGGTTACCAGGATGTTTTCGACGAGTTCGAGAAGTACGACTGCCAGTTGCTGGCCGTTTCGATCGATTCCATTCCGTCGCACGTCGCCTGGGCCAGGTCTCTGGGAGGAATCTCTTTTCCCCTTATGTCCGATTTCTACCCGCACGGCCGCGTGGCGAGGCTGTATGGTGTGCTCACGGACAAAGGATACGCCGGCCGGGTGGTCTTTGTCATCGATAAGCGGGGAATCATCCGTCATATCCAGCGTGTCCCCGTCTTGGAGATCCCTGATAACGCCGAGCTGTTCAAGGTCCTGGCCGAGCTTCAGGCTGAGCGCAGCGAGGCCCGCTGACATCGGCCGGGCCCTCGGCCGCAGGAGAAAAAACGTCCCGTCGGCAGGCACTAACCGACAGAACGGTTGTTGATCGGGCAAAGGCATGACAGATCTCAACGCCGACAACGAGCTTTACGACGTTACGTTCGTGGGCGCCGGACCGGTCGCCCTGTACGGAATGTATTACGCCGGCCTGCGCATGATGAGGTTCAAGGTCATCGATATGCTGGGGGAGGTCGGCGGCGGCCTCATGGCGCTCTACCCGGAGAAGTACGTCTACGACGTGGCCGGGTTTCCCAAGGTCATGGCCAAGGAGCTCACCCGGCTGCTCAAGGAACAGGCCACGCAGTATCCGCACACTCTCTGCCTCGGCGAAAAAGTCGTCGATCTGAAACGTCAGGACGACGGCGTTATTCGGCTGAGCACGACCAAAGGGGTTCACCTGTCGAAAACGGTCATCGTCTGTGCCGGTCTCGGGGCGTACATTCCCAAGCGGCTGGACGTGCCCAACGTGCGCGAACTCGAGGGCGCCGGCGTGTTCTACTTCGTACGCCGTATCAACGACTTCGGGGACAAGAACGTCCTTGTCGTGGGCGGCGGCGATTCAGCGTTTGACTACTCGATGATGCTCGAGCCGGTCGCCCGATCGATTACCCACATCCACCGGAATGACTTCTTCTCCGCCCATGAGGATTCCGTGCGCAAGGTGCGGGAATCCTCCGTCGATCTTCTCTACCCGTTCTGGGAGGTCAAGAGGATCGCCGGTGATGACTGGGTGCGGGAGGTGACGATACTGCAATCACGCACCGGCGAGGAGAGAACGTTGCCGGTTGACGCCATCATTTTCAACATCGGCTTCCTGACCAACCTGGGGCCGATCGCCGGCTGGGGCCTTGAGCTGGAGGGTAACGCCATACTCGTTGACAGCCGAATGCGTACGAATATAGAAGGCATCTACGCCGCCGGTGACATCGTAACGTATGACGGGAAACTGAAGCTCATATCTACCGGCTGCGGCGAGGTTGCGGTCGCGGTGAACAACGCCAAGAGTTATATTGATCCAAAGGCCAAGGTGAGTCCCGGCCACTCGACGGAGAAACACGAGATCGCCAGGCGCAAGTGGGCGCGGGCAGGCCGCCGGTCCGAAGAGCCGGACGGGTCGTCACCCCGAACCGACAAGGAATAAGGAGCCATGTACTTTACCCTGCCCCAGGAATACCGGGAAGCCACGACCGGAGAACTCCAGGACCGGATCACGGCGGTCCGGAAGAAACTTGACCGCCGGCTCTGCATCCTTGCGCATCACTACCAGCGCCTGGAGGTGGTCAGGTTCGGCGACCACGTAGGTGACAGCTACGGGCTGTCAAAGGTTGCGGCGCAGAAGGCCGACGCCGAGATTATCGTTTTCTGCGGCGTCCACTTCATGGCCGAGTCGGCCGACATTCTCACCGGTGAACGCCAGCTCGTCTACCTGCCCAACCCGCTGGCCGGGTGCCCGATGGCTGACATGGCGGAAATGACGGATGTGCTCGAAGCCTGGGAGTATCTCAAACCGTTCGGAGCCGAGCAGAAAATCATGCCGATCTCGTATATGAACACGGCCGCCGGGCTGAAGGCCTTCACGGGGCGGTACGGGGGACTGATATGCACGTCGTCCAACGCCTCAGCGGCGCTCCGCTGGGCCTTTGAAAAACGTGACAAGGTGTTTTTCTTCCCGGACGAGAATCTCGGCTATAACACCGGCCTTAAACACGGGCTCACGCCTGAGCAGATGGTGATCTGGGATTTCTCGCGTGAGCGGGGCGGGCTGAGCGATGACGAGCTTGACCGGGCCAGGGTCATTCTCTGGAAAGGCCACTGCCACGTGCACACTAATTTCACGGTGGAGCATGTCCGGGAGGTCCGGGCGAAGCACCCTGATGTCCGGATCGTGGTGCATCCTGAGTGCACGCCGGACGTGGTGGCGCTGGCCGACGCCGCCGGTTCGACGAGCTTCATTGTCGATTACTGCAGGAAAGCGCCGCCGGGAGCCGCCATCGCCATCGGGACCGAGATCAATCTTATCAACCGGATGGCTCACGATCACCCGGACAAAACCATCTTTGAGCTGTCCGGGAATATCTGCCCGGTTTGCGCCAACATGTACCGCACCACGCTGAACGACCTGGCTTACACTCTGGAGAATTACGCTGACTTGAAGCCGGTTACGGTGCCGGAGCCCGATCGGGGCGAAGCGCGTCTCGCCCTCGAGAAGATGCTGGAAATATCCTGACCAGACAGGGTGTTTCACCTGCTCCTTATTGTGTTTGACTGAATCGGCAACGTGGACATATATTCCGACCAGATATCAGGCAAGCCGAATCAAAAACCAAGCAGGGGATAGCGAGATGGTAGTTGACGTACTGGTCCCACAGATGGGAGAATCCGTCCTCGAGGGCACCGTCCTTGAATGGAAGGTGAAGGTGGGTGACCGGGTTGAACTCAACCAGTCGCTGGTCGAACTCATGACTGACAAGGTCAACGTCGAAATCCCGGCCGAGAGCGCGGGCGTCCTTACGGGCGTCTTTGCCAGGGACGGCGACGTGGTGCCGGTCGGCACCCGTATCGCCACTATCGATGACGGCCTTGACGGTGACGCCGTCGAAGCTGCCCCGCCCGCGGCCGAAGAAGTCGCGGCAGAGCCGGCCGCGCCGGCGGCGGTGCCTGCCCCCGCTCCGCCTGAAATCAAGACTACCGCCCCCGTCGGCCAGGGCAAAATGTCTCCCAAGGTCAGGATGATGATACGGGAATACGGTCTGGACCCGGCTACCATTGCGCCCACCGGTAAGAAGGGACAGGTGACCGTGGCGGACGTGCTGCGAGCCGTCGATGTTCGTTCGGCGGCGGCCGGCTTTGTTGCCGGCCCGGTTCCGCCTGCGGCTCCGCCTGTTGGCCCGGCTCCTCCGGAAGCCCGACCGGCCGTGCCGCCGGAGCCGAAAGTCAGGGTAGAAATCCCGGTGTTCGAGCCGCTTCCGGCCAACCTTCGTGAAACCCGCCAGCCCCTGGTCGGCGTCCGCAAGATGATCGCCGATCATATGACCCGCTCGAGGGATATCTCCGCCCATGTCACTACCTTCGAGGACATCGATATGACCGAACTGGCTAGGTTCCGCCGCGGGGCCAAGGAATCGTTCATGGCCACTTACGGGGCCAACCTCACGTTCATGCCGTTCATTATCAAGGCGGTCACCGTAGCCCTGAAGGAATTCCCGAAGATGAACGCGTCTCTGACCGAGAAAGAGATCGTCCTGAAAAACTACTACCATATCGGCGTGGCGGTGGCCCGCGAGGAGGGTCTGATCGTGCCCGTGATACGGGACGCCGACCGCAAGACGATAACAGAGCTGGCGGTGGAGCTTGCCGACATCGGTACCAGGGCGCGCAACAACCAGCTGTTGCCGGATGACGTGGCCGACGGCACTTTCACCATCACCAATGCGGGCATGTTCGGAGCCAGCGCGTCCACCCCGTTAATCAACCAGCCTCAGGTGGCCATTCTCGGAGTGCACGCAATCATGAAACGGCCCTGGGTAATCGAGGACCAGATTGAAGTCCGGGATATTTCCACCTTCGGTCTGTCCTTCGATCACAGGCTGATAGACGGCCACACGGCCGTACAGTTCCTGCATCGCGTTCACGGATACCTGGCCGACACCAGCAGGCTGTTGTTGAACCTTCGCTGATGAGTTCTCGGGAGAATAGCTGTCTCTATGGATGGCACCTGCAACTCGGCCGTGTCGACTACCGGCGCGTTCTCGACTGGCAGCGCGGGCTGGTCAGGATGCGCGGGCAGGGCTTGGCCCGGGATACCATCATCACCGTCGAGCATCCCCCGGTAATCACGGTGGGCAGAGACGGCCACGCCCGGAACTTCAGCGAGGCGCAGTGCCAACCCGTCTTTGTGGAACGGGGCGGCGACGTTACGTACCACGGGCCGGGTCAACTGGTAGTCTATTTCATCTTCAACCTGGACCGCCGGCACCGCGATTTGCACCGGTTCATGGGGGACGTTCAGGACGGCGTCATTGCGGCGCTGGCCGATTACGAGGTCGCCGCGAGGAAAGACAGCGAGCATACCGGCGTCTGGGTTGGCGACAGGAAAATCGCTTCGGTCGGGCTGGCCGTCAAACGGTGGATATCGTACCACGGGGCGGCCGTGAACCTGAATACGTCCTCGGCCGACTTTGCGGGAATCCGGCCGTGTGGCCTGGATCCCGATGTCATGACCTCGGTACAGGCGATCACCGGCAGGCCGACAGACCTGCAAGCGTTCGGCTCGCTGCTGGTTCAGAAGTACGCGAACACCTTCAAGACCACTTTCACGCCGGTGGCGCTGGAAGATCTGGCCGAAGATGTCGAAAGCCAGGCTGGCGGCTACGAAATCTGACGGATAGACACACACCGCTTGGTGTAACGGGAGACACCCAATGGAGTTAAAGGGAAAAGTTGCATTCGTATCCGGGGGGACGCGCGGGATAGGCCTGGCGGTAGCTGAGAGGCTGGCTCGGCAGGGGGCCAACCTCGTTCTGAACTATTTCCGCAGCCGCCAGGCGGCCCGAGACGCCGAGGAAAAAATAAAAGGGCACGGGGTTCAGTGCTACACGCATCGTGCGAACATGGGCAATCACGACCAGATCCCGGGCATATTCGAAAGCATCAAGGAGCGATTCGGCAAACTGGACATCATGATCTCCAACGCCGCCCTCGGCCTGTACACCTCGCTTCTGGATATCGACGACAAGGCGTGGGATCTCTCTATGCACACCAACGCCCGGGCCTTCCTGCATTGTATCCAGCTGGGCGCGGGCATTATGCCTGACCACTCGCGGATCGTGACACTTTCGTCTCTCGGTTCCATCAGGTACATTCCCGGCTATTCCGCCATCGGCGTTTCGAAAGCGGCCCTCGAGAACATCGTTCGGTACGCGGCCATTGAGTTTGCGCCCCGCAAGATTACGGTCAATTGCGTCTCCGGCGGGTTCATCGATACCTCGGCCCTGAGGGGCTTTCCCAATTACGAGGATATGAAGAAGGAAGTCGAACAGCGCACGCCCTTCGGCCGGGTAGGCAAACCGGAAGAGGTTGCGGACGTTGTCGCGTTCCTGGCCAGTCCGAGGGCGAGCTGGATCACGGGCCAGACCGTCATTGTCGACGGCGGCTATTCCCTGATGTGAGGCGGCGGCGCGGGCGCAGCCTACGACGAACGGGCGTCCACGCGAGCACCGGGTGCTACCCGCCTGCTCCCGGCAACGTAGATGATAACACCGGTCAGGAAGAGCACTACCGACACCACCTGGTTGTAGGTGGGCTGAATCGAGCCCAGCGAAAACACCATCGCCTCTTCATAATACCGTACGTATTCGATAGCGAACCGGAAGGTTGCCTCCGCCATGAAGAGGACGGCGATCAACTGCCCCGTGAATCGTCTCCGCTTCATCAGGTAGTGCAGGGTGACAAAAAGCAGAAGACCGTAGAGCGAACTGTAGATCTGCGCGGGGTGGAGATGTTGTTGGCCGAAGACGGCGAACGGAATCGACCCCGCCGGAAAAGTCACGCCCCAGGGCAGCTCGGTCGGGGTGCCGAAACAGCAGCCGTTCAGGAAGCAGCCAATCCTGGTCAGGGCCAGGCCGATGCCGAGGGTCGGGGAAAAGTAATCAAACACGTCCAGCACCGGCAGACCTTTGCGGCGGCAGTATACGATGGTACCGGCAAGGCCCAGCAGCACGCCGCCGTACAGGTTCAGCCCGGCGATGCCGAACCGGTCAGAATGCAGGGGGTTGAAGGCAGCCCCCCAGTTGCCGGCAAACTCGGACACGTGCAAAGCGATATAGGCCAGCCTCGCCCCGATGATGCCGCCGAAAACCAGTATGTAGGCCACTGTCAGGTATTGTTCGAATGGCTTGCCGTCGCGGCTGCTCACCCGGTAGATGTAGTAGACCCCGAGGAGGAAGGAAAAGGCCAGCATCAGGCCGTAACTGCGAATGGGCAAAGGGCCGATGTGAAACAACTCAGGTAACATATTCCGTTCTCGTCTCCGTTCGCGCGGGCTCCCTGCCACCGGCTCCGGACCACGCGTCATAGTACTTCAAAACAAGGACATAGGCAAGGACGCCGATTGCGGCCCCCGCAACGACGTCCGAGACGTAGTGATACCGCCCCCAGACGGTACCTATGGCCAGGCCGACAGTGACCGGCAGCAGGGCCAGCCCTGCCGCTCGGCTCAGACGGAAACCGTAGAACATGACCACCAGCGCCACGGCGACGTGTGACGACGGCATGCAGCCGCCGTGAAACGCCCCGTTGGTGATCACGAACTCGGTCAGGGGGCGAAAGAGCGGGCCCGCCACGTCGTGAATGAATTCGTTCGCGAAGTGGAAACGAGGTCCCTCGATGGGGTAGAGGATGAACATGACGTACGAGAGGAAAAAGGCCAGGCAGATTGCGGTCAGCGCCCGCCGGATGAAATCGTATTCCTTCCTGACGTACAGCACGATGAACAGCCCCGGAACCATCAGGTAATAGCTGAGATAACAGAGCGAGAAAAGCTCGTTGAGCCGGACGCTAAGCAGGTGTTGATCGATGTAGAGCGTCGGGTTGACGCCGAGGATCATGTGTTCGAAGGTCGTCAACTGCCAGTCGAAGAACCCGTCGGAGAAAAGAAACACCATGCCGCCCATGGAGCGGTAGAACAGACCGAACAAAAGGACCGGGTACAACAGCCGCAGGAACCCCTGCACGCCGCCGGCGCGCGCATCCGCGAATTGAACGATCACCACTATCAGGAGGATGACCGAACCGTATAAAGCGAGCTGGGCGGTATAATCGACGAGCGGGCGGCCGAGGGCCAGCGCGAGCGTAATCAACAGCAGGCAGAAACCCGCCACGAGCCAGTCGTACGGATACAGGCGAGATGCAAGACTACTCGTCGGCGGCAACTTTCGAACCCCTCCTCTTTGCCGTGACGTCACCGGCCACCACCAGCACGATCTCACCCTTGACGGCCTTCCGGCCTATTTCTTCAATAATGCCGCTGAGCGCTCCACGGATGTAGGTTTCAAACTTCTTGCTGATTTCGCGGGCGAGACACGCCGGCCGATCCCCCAGAACCAGCAGCATATCGTCAAGACAACGGTGCACCCGGTGCGGGGACTCATAAAAGACCAGCGTATGCGGGTACGGTTTAATCTCGGTCAGGCGTTTGCGGCGAGCCGTGGTTCGGTTCGGCAGAAAGCCTTCAAAGGTGAACCGGTCGGTGGGGAGCCCCGAGGCCGTCAGCGCCGGCAGCAGGGCCGAGGGTCCGGGGAGGGCCTCAACCGGCAGACCGCTCTCGATCGCTGTCTTCACGATGCGGTAGGCCGGATCGGAGATGCCCGGCGACCCGGCATCGGTGATTACAGCCACTGTCTTTCCCTGTTGGACGTCCCTGACCAGTTGGGCCGAACGGGCCCGTTCATTGAACTCATGATAACTGATCAGTTTCTTCTTCAGGTTGAGGCTCTTCAGAAGCCGACCGCTGACCCGCGTATCTTCACAGGCGACGAGATCGACGGCCTGCAGGGTTTCAATCGCCCGCCTGGTGATGTCTCCCAGGTTGCCGATAGGCGTGGGGACCAGGTATATCTTGCCGGGCGGGTTTGCCATGGACGGAAGCCTAACGGTCAAGCTGGATATACTCCGGGACGGGCGGCTTTCCGATCGGCGCGACCGGCGGCATGCGGCGTTTGAAGGCGTTGCGATTCAACAGAGACACGACGCGGCTGATGCTCAGCGGGTCGAACCCTTCGCTCTCAAGCTGCGACAGGGACGTCACGCCGTCATCTACGATGCGCATGAGCAGTCGGTCGATCACGTCGTACGTAACGCCTATCTCGCCCTCGTCCGTCTGGCCTGCCCAGAGGTCGGCGCTCGGGACCTTGCTGCGAATCGCCTCCGGTATGTCCAGTGCCGCGGCCAGTTGCCGGACTTCCGTCTTGTAAAGATCGCCTACGGGATTGACGGAGCAGGCGGAATCGCCGTAAACGGTAGTATACCCCAGACAGATTTCGCTCCGATTGCCGGTGCCGAGCACGAGCCGGTCGGTTCGGTGAGCGACGTCAAAAAGGATCGACATGCGCTCGCGAGCCATCTTATTGCCCGCCCGCAGCCGATTCGACTCGTCGATCTGCTTGAAATAGGCGTCGATCATGGGCGAAATGTCGATCAACTGGTGATCAATCCCGAGCCGGTCGACCAGGTCGGCGGCATCATCGATGGCGCTTTGGGATGACGTCCGGTACGGCATGAGCACCGCCAGCAGTTTATCCGCGCCGACCGCCTGCACCGCCAGGGTCGCGGCCAGCGCCGAGTCAAGGCCGCCCGATAATCCCACCACGTAGCCCGACAGACCGGACTGGTTCAACTGGCCTGTGATAAACCTCTTGATGGTGGTTATTGCCGTATCCTGGTCGAATGGTATTCCCATGGTCTGGCCCGCAACAGCCAGTACGATAGGCAATTCGCCATGGGCGAACAAGGAAAATCCCCTTGTGCTTGACACCCGTTGGGCGCGCTGGTATATTCGTGCAAAATCAAGCGGTAGAGGGCAGAATGAGTGTAAACAAAGCTATCTTGATCGGCCGGCTGGGGCGGGACCCCGATCTCAGGTATACGCCCGGCGGCAGAGCGGTCTGTTCATTTTCGCTGGCGACTTCGGAGGCGTGGAAGGGCCAGGACGGACAGCGCAATGAGTCTACCACCTGGCACAACATCGTGGCCTGGGGGAAACAGGCTGAGGTGATCAAGGAGTACCTGCGCAAGGGCAGGGAAGTTTATATCGAGGGGCGAATCGACAATCGCAGCTATGACGACAAGGAAGGCAACAAGAAGTACGTCTCCGAGGTGGTCGTCCAGCAGTTCCGGTTTATCGGTTCGCGGGCGGACGCGGAAGTGCCGGCATCGGAACCGCCTCCCGCCGACGAGGTCGCTCAGCCGCCCGACAGCGGCAACGACGACGACCTTCCGTTCTGAGCAGAACCTGAACATGCAACTTTGATCAGCCCCGCCGGTCGGGGCTTTCTTCTGTCCAGGATCCACACACCGAATGTTCCGACATTGGACTAAGGATTGACCTCCGCCGGACCGAATTCCAGTTGCGGAAACCGCGCGGAAGAGCGCCGGACCCGAACGGCGGCGCGGAACGACATATGAACAAACGAAAACAGGAGTGGATACCATGGCCGACGAAGTAGCAATCAGTCCGGTTCAATGCGCCCGGGTACAGCGGGTGCGCCTTTACCGAACGGTCGTGTTTATGGGTGCCTCCGCGACCGTGGCCTGCGGGTCGATCATCATCTATTTCAACACCGCCCTGTCTTCGGCGGCTGTCGCCGAGTTTTTCACCCGGGCCGAGCTGGCCGCCGTCACTCTTATGCCGTACATGATTTCCGCCGTGATTGCGGCGCTTACGGCCACGGCGGTGCTGACCATCCTTCCGGCGACCCGTTACGTGGGCCCATCGCTTCACCTGGTCGCAACTCTCAGGAAATTAGCCAGCGGTAATCTGACAACCCACTTGAGAGCCAGGACCGAGGACCCTCTTCGCGACGTATCCAACGAGCTGAACATGGCCGTTGAAAGCCTTAACCAGCAGGTTACCCAGTGGAAACTGATGAACCGGATTCAGTGGGGTGCGCTCTGCCGGGTTCGCATGGCCGCCGAGCACGGCGACTGCGATGACGTGCTGCACTTCGTACAGGAGATGGAGAAGAACTGGGACCGGATCGCCGAGATAGAACGCGTCCTGGTGACGTGATTACTCCCGCGATCTCTTTTCGATATCCCTGACGCGTTTCAGAAGTTGCGGGAGATGGGCCAGGGCAGCCTCGATCTTCTTGGTTTCCATGATGTCCCGCGCCGGACTGCCGAACATCGTCTTGCCGGCCGGGACGGACTTGGCAACCCCGGACTGCGCCCCGACCCGAACACCGTGCCCGATCTCGATGTGCCCTATCAGCCCGACCTGGCCGGCAAGACGGACGCCGTCGCCGATCCTGGTCGATCCGGAGATACCGACCTGGGACACGATGATGCAGTTTTCGCCGATTTCCACGTTGTGCGCGATCTGCACCAGGTTGTCAATCTTGGTCCCGCGGCCGATTCTCGTAGGCCCGATGGAGCCCCGGTCGACTGTCGTGTTGGCGCCGATTTCAACGTCGTCGCCGATCTCCACCCAGCCCACCTGGCGGACTTTTTTCAGGCCCGACTCGGACTGGGCAAAACCAAAGCCGTCCGATCCGATGACGGCGCCTGAGTGGATAATAACGTTGTCGCCGACCGTGCATCCATCCATAATCTGCACGCCGGGATACAGCAGGCAGTGGCTGCCTATCGTAACGTTGCGACCCACAAATACCGAAGAGACAAGCTGGCCGTGCCTGCCTATCCGGCTTCCCTCGCGGACGTGGCAGAGGGGGCCGATGGCCACAGGCTCGTCAAGGTGAACGTCGGGCGCTATTACCGCACTGTCGTGGCAGCCGGGGGCAACGAGTGGAGTTTCCGGATACAGGAGATCGACAATGCGGGCGATCGTCAGGTAGGGGTTCTCGTGACGGATGACCGGGCAGCGGCCGCAGGCGGTGTCCGGGTCGAGCACGAGGGCGGAGGCACCGGTGGTCTCGATGAATTTCGTGTACGCCCGGTTGGCGACAAAACTGATGTCGCCGTCGCCGGCGTGCTGGATCGGGGCGACGGCGCTGATCTGCACGTTGCCGTCGCCGCCCAACTCCCCTCCCACCCGGGAGGCGATTTCCGCCAGTGAAAGGGTCGTTCTATTCTTCGAGCTTATCAAGGTATTCAAGAACTTTGTCGGTTACATCATAGGACTCTCTGATGTACCCCAGACCGCTCTGCATGGTAAACACAACGTCGTAACTCTCTTCTTCGGCCAGCAATCTGATGGCCTCGGTCACTCTTTCCAGCAACGGGACGATCAGTTCTTCCTGTTTCCGCTCGGCCGTTCCCCCGGGTGCATAGATCTGCTTGGTGTATGCGTCCAGGGCCTCGCTCTTGGTTCGGATTGTCGCCTCGCGCTCGCGCCGCTTTTCCTCTGACAGGATCAGCTTCTGCTTGTCGTACTCGTCGATGATCTCCTGCAGTTCCGTCTGCTTGGTCGTCGCCTCGTCATCCCAGGCCGTGCGCTCGATCTCCCACTGCTCCTGTGCGCGCTGCCAGGCCTTGTACTCCTGCTTTATTCTCTCGTCGTCGACAAAGCCGATTTTGAGTGCCTGCGCCGAGACCGTCGAGGCCAGGACGGAAAAAACAAGGGCCACGGCGAGAGCCGTGAGCATCCCTATCTGGATTCTTCGCATGCTCTGTATCTCCTGACTTACGGTTATCTGAAAGTCGTGCCTATTTGGAAATGCGGTTTCCACGCTTGTTCTTCACCGTTTGGCGGCGGGTTCAGAGGATAGCCGAAATCGAAGCCGATGGTCCCGATTCCCGGGACCACCAGGCGAAAACCGAACCCGGCACCGGCGAAAAGATCGGTGAAGGGCCTGATATCCCTGCGCTGCAGCCAGCTGTTTCCGGCGTCAAAGAACAGTAGAGCGTAAACCGACCGTTCCGCGATCGGGAATTGCAGCTCCAGGTTGGTGACCAGCATGTATTTGCCGCGCACGCGGGTCTTGAACGACGGAAGAAAGCTGGTGCTGTCCGGGGTCGAACCTATCGGAGCGTTCGGGTCAAGGTAGAGGAACGTCGTGTCAGACTGGGTGACCGTCGAATCGGGCGTCAGGCTGCCGTCGTCGTAGCCGCGGACGATCCCGTCGAAGGTCGTGCCGCCGGGGGTGAATCGGTCGGACAGCAGGATCCGGTTATCCCCCGCCGGCGATGTGATGACGCCGTATTCCACCTTGGCGGCCACCGCGAACTTCCAGAACAGCGGAATGAACTTGGCCACCGAAACGGAGTGCTTCTGATACTCCCAGAAGCCCCCGAGAATGCCTCCGGTCTGGGCAAAGGTGTACGAAAGGACCGATCCTCTGGTCGCGAATTCGGGCAGATTGCGCGAATCCCGCGTGACGGTCATGCTGAACCGGGAGGCCGCATTCCACTTCTCGTCGTAGGCGAGCACTGAACCGGGAATCGCACCGCCGATGATAGTGGTGTCACGAGCCGCGACGTACTCACCGTCAACCGAATCCGCCGCCCACATGTACGTGGTCTTGTAAGAGTTTTCCTTTCGGAAGAAGTCGTCAAAGTCGTAGAAGCGGTTTCGTTCGAGCCGGTACGACGTGTAAACGCGGACGTAATTGTCCGGCCAGCGCAGCCGCCGACCCAGCCGAATCGCGCCGCCCTGGCGACCCTCGGTGTAGTCGTTAAACCAGCGACGATTGAGCAGGAAGAGGTCAGCCCCCAGGAGCGTCGGCCGGCCGAAAAGGTACGGCTCCGTGAACGACACGTTAAAGGAGTTTCGCCGGCTCCCGAAGTCGACGTTGAAGGAGATATCCTGGCCGTTGCCCCTCAGGTTGGGGATGCCCATGCCGAGCGACCCCACCAGCTTGTCCTGGCTGTTGTACCCGGCGCCGGCCGAAACCTGTCCCGTCTGCTTCTCCTCGATCTTGAATTCCAGGTCGACGTCGCCGCTGGGCAGGTCGACCGGCACGGGTTCGACGTTGGCAAAGTAGTTCAGCGCCATTACCTCTCGAATCGAGCGCAGCAGCAGGGACCGGTTGAACACCTGGCCGGGGAAGACCCTGAGTTCCCGGCGGATCACCTTCTCCTTGGTCTTGGTATTGCCCACAATGTTGACCAGGCGTATATGGGAGGGCAGCCCCTCGTTAACGTCGTAGCTGATGTCAATGATGGAATCGTTGCGGGTCAGCTTTTCATCGAGGACGCGCACGTGCAGGTGCCCGATTTCCTGGTAGGTGGTGTAGATTTCGTACAGCGACTCCTCGTATGTCTCGGCGTTGAAGGTCTCGCCCGTATGGAACTTCAGGCCCGCCCTCAGAATCTCCTCGCCCATGATGTCCGTGCCTTTGAATTCCGCGTTGCCGAAGTAATACAGCGGACCTTCGTAAACCTCGAGATAAACGGTCATCCGGTTCGTCTCGGGGTTGATGTGGGTGGAATCGGACACGAGATGAGCGTCGATGAAACCGCGTTTATGGTATTCCTCGACAATCTTCTGGAGGTCTTCCTCGTATTCCTCCTGGGCAAAATCAGAGCTTTTCAGGAAGCCGCGTTTGCGGTTACGCATCTTCTTGATCAGGTCGTTTGCCTTTACGCGCACGTTGCCGGTCATTACGACCCGTTCCACTTTCACCTTGGAACGTTCATCGATGCTGTACGTGAGAGACGCGGCCGTGGAGTCCTCGCTGTACTCCAGCGCGGAGCTTACCTCGGCCCGGAAATAGCCCTTCTCGGCATAGAGATCGAGAATCTCCTGCCGCTTCAGATGAATCAGGTACGGCGAAATGTAACCCCCGACACCGAGGGCCAGCTTCTCCTTGATCGCCTTGGTCTTGATCTTCTTGTTGCCGGTTATGGTGAGCCCCTCGAGCTTGGGCAACTCTTTGACAACAATGGTCACCCTGAGCCCGCCGGTGGCTTCCTCGGCCTCAATGCGGACGTCTGAGAAAATACCCAGGCCGTATAGTCGCTGCAAGGTTTCCTGTGTCGCCGACTGCGTCAGCGGCGAACCGAGGTGAATTGACGAGACGCCCAGGATAAGCGACTTGGTGGCGATACGGTTGCCCTCTATGTCCAGCGCGACCACGTTGTATTCCGTCTGCGCCGGAGCATCGTGCGCGGCCAGGAAAAGCACGAATGCCAGAAGGAGAGCCGTCCGTACTCTGCAAGTCATCAGTCCACCAACCAGCCGTCCACCTACGGCGTGACTATTTTGCGGATCCTGACTTCCGTATAATCCTGCCTGTGTCCCTGTCGGCGACGGTACTTGGTGCGCCGCCGGTACTTGTAAATCTCAACCTTGTCACCTTTTCCGTGCTTCAGCACCTCGGTTTCCACCCGGGCACCTTCGATGAAAGGTGTGCCGACGATACTGGAGTCCCCGGTTTTCACGAGCAGGACTTTATCGATATCCAGCTTTTCGCCCTCGGCATCGGGCCGCAGGGCGATTTTCAGCACCTCGCCTTCTTCGCCGCGGTACTGAAAGCCGGAAACTTCAAAAACTGCATACATCACGCAGCCTCCAAACATTCAAAAGCCGTTAACGGATTTAGACTTAAGCCCAAGAATCTAACGAATATGCCGGTCAAGTCAAGGCATTTTTCCATTCACCCAACTCCCGAGGCAAACAAGGTTTGACTTTAGACGCCTTTTCCGGCGTGAAGTTCCAGCAGACTGTCCCCGGCTATTAGTGATTGCCGCAGGGCCGGCAGCCGGTATATTAAGAGCAAAGGTGCAGAACCGGCCAAACGATGGCAGTAAGGACCAACCAGACGCAACAGGATCAGAAGACCGTGTTTGAGCTTCAAGCCCCGTTCCCACCCCGGGGCGATCAGCAACAGGCCATCGAAGAGTTGACCTCCGGCCTTCAGGCTGACCGGCGGCATCAAACGCTGCTGGGTGTCACCGGTTCGGGGAAAACCTTTACAATCGCCAACGTGGTTGCCAGGTATGGGCGTCCGGCCCTGGTCATTTCTCACAACAAGACGCTCGCGGCGCAGCTTTACGGCGAGCTCAAGGCTTTTTTCCCCGGGAATGCCGTTGAGTTCTTTATCAGCTACTATGACTATTATCAGCCGGAGGCGTACATTCCCACCACCGATACGTTTATCGAGAAAGACACCAAGATCAACGAAGATATCGACCGGTTGAGGCTGCGTGCCACCGCCTCCCTGCTGGAGCGCAGCGACGTTATAATTGTGGCTTCCGTCTCCTGCATTTACGGGATCGGCCTGCCGGAGGAGTACAAGCGTCAGATGCTGTTTCTGGAGACAGGGACACAGGTCGACCGGGACGAGACCATTCGCAGCCTGATCGACGTTCACTACAGGCGCAACGACATAGACTTTTCCCGTGGCAACTTCCGGGTGCGCGGCGACACGATAGAGTTGATCCCGGCATACCGCGAAACCGCGCTGCGGGTGGAGTTCTTCGGTGATGAGATCGAACGCATTACGGAAATCGATCCGTTGACGGGGCAAATCCTGGCTGAGCGCACGAAGGTCGCAGTCTACCCGGCCAAGCACTTCGTGACGACACGTCCGATCCTGGAGAAAGCCATCGGTCAGATCGAGGCGGAGCTGGTCGAGCAGCTGGAGATTTTCCGTTCGCAGGGCAAGCTGCTTGAAGCCCAGCGGTTGGAGATGCGTACGCGCTATGATCTGGAGATGCTCAGGGAAATCGGCTACTGTAGCGGCATCGAAAACTACTCGCGCTACCTGACCGGCCGGGAGGCCGGGGAGAGGCCGAAGTGCCTGATCGATTTTCTGCCCGCCGACTTTATCACCATTATTGACGAATCCCACCAGACCGTGCCCCAGTTGCGCGGCATGTATGCCGGTGACCGGACGCGCAAGGAGACGCTGGTTGCTCACGGATTCCGGCTGCCCTCGGCCCTCGACAACAGGCCGCTGTTTTTCGACGAGTTCAAGGGGCTGATGAACAAGACCATCTACGTTTCCGCCACGCCCGCCGACTACGAGCTTCAAGAGTGCGAGGGCGTGGTTGTGGAGCAGGTGATCCGCCCGACCGGTCTGCTGGACCCGCTTATCACCGTCAAGCCGCTGTCGAGCCAGGTCGACGACCTGCTCGAGCAGGTCCGCAGCCGTGCCGCCCGGGGCGAACGCGTCCTTGCCACTACCCTGACCAAACGGATGAGCGAAGACCTGACCGCCTACCTGAGCAAGATGGGCGTTCGCGTCCGCTACCTGCATTCCGAGGTTGACACCATTGACCGGACGGAGATTATCCGTGACCTTCGTCTGAGCGAGTTTGACGTGCTGGTCGGCGTGAACCTGCTGCGGGAAGGGCTGGATTTGCCGGAGGTTTCGCTGGTGGCCATCATGGATGCCGACAAGGAGGGCTTTCTGCGCTCGGAGCGCTCGCTTATTCAGACGGCCGGACGCGCGGCACGCAACAAGAACGGGGAGGTGATTTTTTACGCCGACAAGATCACCGACTCCATGAGGAAAGCGCAGGAAGAGACCAACCGTCGCCGCACCAGACAGACGGCCTACAACCTCGAGCACAACGTCAATCCGGAGACGATTCACAAGACGCGCGAGGAAATCCTGAGGTCGACCAGCTTCGCCGACAGCAGGACGGTTGTCGACGCGAAGTACGAGAAACCGGAGTACTTTGCTATGATGTCCCACGAGGACCAGCTTGCCTTCATGCTCAAGGTCATGAGGAGATCCGCGCAGAATCTCGAGTTTGAAACGGCTATTCTGATCCGCGACGAGATCAAGCAACTCAAGGACAAAGTCAAAAAGAACAAAACAAAACGGAGGCGGTAACAGTATATATTATGGTACGTTTTGGCGGTTCAATTATGGTGAGACGAAGGCACATCCGGTACGCGGTCATCCTGGCAATCGCGATTTTTGCCGGCATGTCCGGCTGCGGGGAGAAGGACGTCCCGTTCGTTATCGATGCCGACGAGGTTGCCGCGTACGTGCAGCAATCACCGGAAGCCGGTGAGTTGTTCCGTACCGGCGGCCTGTTCCCGACCGAACCGTATGTTGTCGGGCACCAGGATTCCGCCACGTACCGCGACAGGATACTCAGCCACAAACGGACCATCGACGTGGGCCTGGTGCCGCTGAGACTGCCGGACGGCAGTCCCAGGCCGGAAGAAGATGTGTATGCAGACTACGGCCTGCTCGGGCGATTGCGCGAGGCATGGGCGACGGTTACGGACGAGTTCAGCATCGAGACCACGCGCGCTTTTGCCGCTGAGACACTCGTGGACACGTCCGACCGCGAGTTCGTCAGGTACGGCTTCTTCCTGAAGCTCGGCAGTGACGCGCAGGACTATGTCGGCTGGAAGCTTTACGGCTACAACGGATTGGGGTCGGTCAATGCGCCGCTGTACGTGTCGATCACCGCTCCCAGCGGTGATCGTGATACTAGCTTCACGGGTAACCTCAACCTTTACACCAATCGGTCCCTGACCGTCTCGGCTGCATTTGGCGTCCGGGATTACGTCAAGCTGGAAGATATCGTTCAGATAAACAACGGCGGCGTGCTGTCGGTGGTCACTCAGTGGGCGGGCTCGGTGACGAGCGCGAAGCGCGACTATCCGCTCATCGCGGCCGACAGCCAGGAGGGATTTCGCACACAGACACTCGACCAGGTTCAGCAGTCGCGCGACAGCTACAGCGGCAGCGTGGACACGAGAAACGGCAGCAAAGCGAGATACGGCTTCTTGTTCTTCCAGTCGATTCACGACGACGAATTCTTCCCCACCCGGCGCTGGTGCGTTCCCTACCGGCTGTTCTGAGGCGCCGGCGCGCCGCCGACAGCCCCGAATTCTGCCTCCACCGTAACGGCATATGGCCGGTCGCGGTCATCGCGGCTCGTTTTTAGTTGAATAGCCGGTGTGCCGGGTGGTACTTTAGGTAGACAAAGCAGAGTTGTCTCAATATCAAACATTACATGGAGGTAGTATGAAAGCACGGAGGATATCCGGGTTACCGCTTCTGGCAGTGGTACTTGTGGCCCTCGGCGCGGTCGGCTGCGGCACGCAGATTCCGTCCGGACACAGGGGGGTCTTCTTCAGCACTTTCGGCGACGGTACGGAGTTTGGCAAGATCTATGATGAGGGATTCAACTGGCACCTGCCGTGGAACAAGATGATGGTCTACAAGGTGCAGATCCAGGAGCGGCGGGAGGACCTCACGGTACTTTCGTCGGACGGCGCCACCATTCGCATGGAGGCATCGGTCCTGTACGTGCCGCTTGTGCTCAAGCTTGACTCTCTCCAGGTAACGATAGGGCCCAACTACTACGACGTAGCCCTGGCGCCGAACCTCAGAGCGGTCGCGCGCGCCGTCGCGGGACGCTACAAGCCGGAGGAGATTTACTCGACAAAGCGCGAAGAGCTCCAAAACGAGATTGTCCAGGAACTGACGTTGCAGATATCAGGCAAGTTTATCGAGGTCCAGAGCGTCCTTATTCGCGACGTCCAGATTCCTGCCAAGATCTCCGAGGCCATCAATTTCAAGCTGACGGCCGACCAGGAAGCCCAGAAGATGCAGTTCACCATCGAGAAGGAACGACTCGAGGCGGAGCGAAAACGGATCGAGGCCAGGGGCGTCGCCGATTTCCAGACGATCGTGGCAGAAGGCATCACGCCATCCTACCTGAAATGGAAGGGGATCGAGGCAACTCTCAAGATTGCCGAGTCTCCGAACACCAAGGTCGTGATTATCGGCAACTCGTCCGGAGATCTGCCGATTATACTCGGCGGGGACAAGTAATCAAAGGCAGCGGTGCCGCGATTCGATAGCCGGTCCGTACGGGGGCTCGCTTAAGGGTGATAGCGGCGAGCCGCTTCTGACTCCTCGGGGTCAGTCCGCCCCGTGTAGACGGGCTTGCCGAACCTTACACAGACAAGGGCGCCCAGGAAGGACCGCTCAGGGTTGAGGTTTGCGAACAGGTGAAGACTGCCGCTCAGGCGGGATTCGGGTAACGAAGTCACCTGGATTTCCAACGGCATTCCCACCGTCGTGAATTCATCCTCCTCGTACTTGGGGAAGAGATACCCCGGCAGTTGCCGTCCGAGTCGGCTCCCGCCGACCACGGCAATTCCTGCCGACAGCGAGATCGTGATACGAGATCCGGGCCGGATGAGCCCGGCCAGCAGGCCGACATCCCAGACCGTTTCCTCGGGAAAATCGAAAAAACGGGTCTGCGAGTTCCACATGCAGCGTAGCGTCACCAGCTTACCGTCTCTGCGCGCGGACAGTGTTGCGCCCGCCGCGTAGGCGAAGTTGCCCCCGCCCAGACCGGCGCTGAACCACGAACCGCGGTGCCGTGGATTGTATTGCAGTTCCTGTCCCGAGGCGGGGCAGGCGTCAAGGCATAGCAGGGTGATGGCCAACACGAGCGTAGCCAGCCGGGTAGTGAAGCGAGTATTCAAGAGTGGGTAGTTGTCCAACACGCGAGGCCTCCTGCCGGTTGTGTGCATGCAGCGGCGCTCCCTTTCACCCGGTCGCGGGTCCCGTGGATTCCGACGGCCCCCGCACGTGGTTGAAAGGTGGGCATCGACGGGTAACATCACGTCCCCGTCGGACTAAAGCTATGCATCTTGCGGACTAAGTCAAGGGGATATATCCCGTACGGGTTGGCTGACGGCCGGCAGCCGAAGGTGCACGGCGGACGGGCCAGGTCTGCACGTCGCAGCTTCTGCGTCCATCCACCATACGCAGCCGTACCAAGATCATCGCCCGGAATTGTGAAGTAGCCCCCACGAGGTCCATATTGTTGGATATTCAGGCTGGCCGCTCTGACGGCTTCGCTCGGTTTTGCGCGGACGGGCCGGCCGGGGCAAACCCGGAGTCTATATGCCATGATCGGCGACAGAATAGGAAACGGTCGGCACAAAACTGTCCTTCCAATTCACAAAAACGCGATCCGGCTGCAAAAGCAGGGGGATGGAAAGGGGAAGCGTTTCGGGTTAGCATTGAAACAGAGTTGGCCTGATTCTTGCGTCAACTGTCGGCAGTGACTTAGGTGCTTGACTTGCAAGCAGAAATAGATATATTTATGGCGACAAGACAACGGGTTTACTGCGACCATTTACTGCCCTATAGTCACCGAACGGTTGATAGCGATCAGATCGGCACCAGAGTTTTGCGGCCTGCAAAGGGGCTGGCTTTTAGCGGCGAGTTGCTTTGGCAGTTCCGAGGGACTCCGGCAGACGATCCAGCGCCGGTCAACCCGTAGGTGTTCGACGTTTTGGAGGAAAGATGTTGAGGAAAGGGTCAGCCAATAAAGTTCTTCTGATAGCCTCGATTTTCGTTGTCATCTCATGTTCCTGGATCACGGCCGCCGAGGGCGGCGGTTCAGACGACATCTGGGTGCCCAGCCTGACACTTCCGAACGACACCACGCTGTACCTCTGCGGCCCCGAAGAAGTCTGTTTCGAGGTTAGCGCCAGCGACCCCGACGCTAATGACACGCTGGTCCTGACGCTGGTATCCGGCCCGATTGACATGCCCCCGGACACGTTTCCGAACGTTTTCACGACCACCGTCTGTTTCCAGGCCGACGGCGCCGGTGTCTATGAATTCCAGTTCATGGTAAAAGACCGCTTTGGGCACGAGGCCTATGGTTCAGTAACGTTTACGGTGGAGCTCGGCAATCCACCCGTTTTATCGGATCAGTCATTCGCCGCCGAACTGTGCAGTCTCAAGGAGGAGAGAGTCCTCCTCCTGAGCTATGACAACCCGCAGGGTGACTGGGTCTTCGAACTGGTTTCGGGTCCCGGTACCGTGGATCCCCTGACCGGAGCTATAACGTACCAGCCTGACACGTCCGGGGTCTTTGTGTTCGAGGTGGCTGTAGGCAACGCCTGTGGCGCCGACACGGCCACGATCACCGACAACCTCGTGCTTAACCTGCCGCCGTACTGCGTCGGGTTCGACACCACGATTTTCCTGTGCGGGGTTGAGGAAGTCTGCTTTGACGTCCTTGCCGTCGATCCGGAGGGTGATCCCATAACGCTTCAGCAGCTCGAGGGCCTCGGTTCGTTCACCCGGTTGAGTGACACCTCCGGTCGGACCTGCTTCTGGCCGTCCGAGGTTGACTCGGCGACTTACCGGTTTATCTACCGTGCCGCCGACAGTTGCGTGCTGGCGGCCGATGAGCTTTCCTCCGGACTGGAGGAGGCGGAGCCCCAGTGCTGCCTTGACACCGTGACTGTTATCGTGATAATCGATGATCCCCCGCAGCTGGTGTGTCCGGAAACTCAGGATTTCTGGTCCTGCGATCCGGGCACTTTCTGCTTCGACATAGAGTTGATCGACAATCATCCGGACGAGGTTACGCTGAACGTCCTGTCCGGGAACGCGACTATCGACGGCACCACGGTCTGCGTGACGGCCGACGAATCGACCGAGCTCGTCGTGGTCATCGAGGCCGTCGACGATTGCGGCGCGGACACGTGCTCCATGCCGGTCTCGGTACGGCTGAATCGCTCGCCGTACGTTACGATGGTTGATGACCGTGAGATATCCCTTTGCCAGCCGGAGATCGTTTGTCTGCCGGCGGCGGCCGACGACCCGGATTTCAATATTGCCGCGGTCTCGGTCAACTTCGGGTCATATGACGAGGCCTCGGACATTTTCTGTTTTCCCGCCGACACCTCCGGCCAGTACACCCTCGTCCTGACTGCTATTGACTCCTGTGACGCAACTGACAGTGATACGGCGATCATAACGATCAAACTCAACGAGCCGCCACTGGTCGACCTCGGCGATGACTTCACGGTTGACGAGTGCACGACCACCGAGATCTGCATTGACGACGGCGTCGCCGACGACAACGTGAAATCGGTTACGAGCAACTTTGGCGTGTACGATCCGGAGACGGGCCGTGTCTGTTTCGTGCCCGAATCGTCGGGAGTCTACACGGTCTGGGTGACGGTGGAAGACGACTGCGGCCTGACCGCGTCGGACACCGTCGTGGTTACCGTCGAAATCGGCGGGCCGCCGGTCATCACGGACTTCTCGGACACGTCGGTCTTCCTTTGCGATGCAGAGGAAGTGTGCCTGACTCCGCAGATCACGGACCCCGACGGTGACATAGCGACCATATCGGTCGACGAACCGTTTAGCTTCGCCGACGGCAGTGTCTGCTTCACGCCGGACACCGCCGGGCAGTATATAATTATCTTGGGGGTCACCGACAGTTGCGGCTTCATGGGCGTGGCCACGGCGACCGTGACCGTCTCGCTGAACGAAGCCCCGGTCGCGACCCTGCCGGATGATCAGCAGTTCTCCCTCTGCCAGCCGGAGGTACTCTGCCTGCCGGCGACGGCTGACGATCCGAACTTCAATATCGCCGAGGTGTCCGTCAGTTTCGGTGAGTTCGACGACGCCAGTGATCGCGTCTGCTTTACGGCTGATACATCCGGTCTGTACACGATCATCCTGACGGCCGTGGATTCCTGCGGCTGGACTGACAGTGATACGATGCTGGTCACGGTAACACTGAACGAGACACCGCTGATCGATCTCGGGCCTGACTTCACGGTTTCCGGCTGCGAGCCGTCGGAGGTGTGCATCGACGTTACCATAGACGACGACAACATCGGCCTGGTCACGTCCAACGTGCCCGGGTTCGACCCCGAGTCCGGACGGCTCTGCTTCATGCCCGACACCGCCGGTGTTTACACGGTATGGGTGCGGGCCGAGGATGACTGCGGTCTTGTCGCGGCTGACACCGTCGCCGTTACGGTCGAGATCGGCAGTGCCCCGGTAATAGCGAATTTCGAGGATACGACGGTGTATCTCTGCTTTCCGCAGGAGATATGCCTGGAGCCCCTGGTGAGTGACCCGGACGGTGACCTGGCCACGGTTACGGTCAGCGAACCCTACACGCTCAGCGAGGGGCGGATATGCTTTGTGGCCTTCAACCAGGGCACGTACGCGATTTCCCTGACGGCCACCGACAGTTGCGGCTTTTCCGTGACCGAAACCGCGATCGTGACTATACGGACCGACCAGGCTGTAGCCCTTGAATGCCCGCCGGACACGACCGTGTTCCTGTGTGAACCGGACACGCTCTGTTTCCCGGTTGAGGGCGTCCCGGACGGCGCCGAGGTGAAAGTCAGCGGGACCAACGTCTGGTGGAACGACACCACCTCTTCAGCCTGCTTCTACTCCGATTGTTGCCTGGAAAACACCATTACGGTAAACGTCACCACCCCCTGCGGCACCTACAGCTGCGAGTTCACCGTCCAGGTGCAGACCAACAGCGAGCCGCTGGTCATTTTGCCGCAGGATACGGCCATGCAGTTCTGCGAGCCGACCACGGTCTGCCTGCCGGTAGGCATTACGGACGTGGACGGCAACGTCAACCCCGCGCTGGTATCGGTACTCCTGGTGGATGCCGGGGGTACTCCGGTCGGCGAGGGCGTGTTTGACGATTACAGGGACCTGATCTGCTTCGACGTCGATACGTCCGGAACCTACATCGTGTCGGTCACGGCGATTGATTCCTGCGGCCTGGCCGACAGCGACCTGATTGAGGTCGCGGTTCAGATGAACACCGCGCCGACGATTGCCGTTACGGATGTTCCAATGGAGCCCCTGTGCGAGCTGCCGGCCGAAGTATGCCTGCCGTTCACGGTGTTTGATGCCGACGATAACCTCGTCGGTGTCTCAACCACGCTCGGCAGCGTAGCGGACAATAGCGTCTGCTTTGTCCCCACCGATTTCGGCGATTATGAGATTATCCTCACCGCGACCGACGACTGCGGGCTGGTCGGGGCTGATACCGTCGTGGTTTCGCTGGTGAAGAATCCCGGCTGGGTATCCATCGACTGCCCGCCCGGCCTCGACACCCTGCTCTGTACGCCGGACTCTGTGTACATGGACGTCTCCGGCTGGTTCGCCGGGCAGGATTACGTTGTCGAAGTACTGAGCCCGTGGGCCGTGCTGGAAGACGGTTTTATCAAGTTTTACGTGGGTGAGGAAGGCTTGGTAGGCTTGCTGGAGATTGCTGCTTCCTCCGACTGCAACAGCGATACCTGCAAGGTCCCGGTCAATGCCCAGGTGATAGACTGGCTGTTGTTCACGACTTGCCCGCCGGATACAACGGTTCTTGTCTGCGGGCCGGATACGCTGGCCTTCCCGTTCGAGACGGTCGGTGACGGCGGGCTGCAGGGCCAGGTCGTGGTTGACCCGCCGGCCTATCTCGCAGACGGCATGATCATGGTGCCGGTCCTGGCACCGGGCGCTCAGGTGGTCACGGCGCGGGCTTTGAGCGGGGTTGACGGCGAATGCAACGTGGATATCTGCACCTTCTCGGTCACCGCCGAGTTCAACGGTGCGCCGACGGTCAGCGCGCGTGATACCAGCCTTACGCTCTGTGAGCTTGAAGAGATCTGCGTGCCGTTTGAAGCCTCCGACCCGGACGACAACCTGTTGGAGGTGGTCAGCTCGCTGGGCTCCGTGACGATCAGCTATACGAGCGGCGCGAGCGGTCAGACCGGCGGAGCGACGGCGGTTGACTTCGTGCGCGAGATTGCCTCACCGCCGATCGGCGGCAAGGTCTGCTTTACGCCCGAGGCATTCGGCACTTATGAAATTATCCTTACGGCTATAGATGAGTGCGGCGCCGAGGGCTACGATACGGTCGTTGTCTCGGTCTCCGCTGCGGCGTGGGTGGACCTTCAGGCCGACCCGCCGGTCGAGCCATTCCTCTTCTGCGACGGCCCCCAGACGATCTGCTGGCCGGTCACTGTTATCGGTGATCCGACCGGGATTGTCGTGTCGTACGGGACCTACGATGCCGAGGACGGCATGTGTTTCGTGGCTGATTCGAGCGGCCTGTATACCATAACCATGATCGGCGTCGCCGCGTGTAACGAGGATACGCTGGACCTGACCTTCGACGTGCACATTCTCGATTCCGTCCAGGTGGTCTGCCCGGTTTCCGACACCTCGCTGTTCTTCTGCGATCTGCCGCGTTCAATCTCCCTGCCGCTGACCATTCTCGGCGACGTGGAGAACATCACCGCCCTGCCGGAGGGGACTTCCGCCGACGGTAACTCCGTGCTCATTCCGGTCGACGCCGAGGGGGAAATCACGGTTGTGGTTATTGCTGAAGGCTACTGTAACGTCGACAGTTGCACGTTTGTGGTCAATGTAGATGCCAACGAGCCGCCCGTCCTGGTGGCGGGTAATGACACCTTGGCGGTGCTGTGCGAACTGGGGGAGGTGTGCATCGGGTTCAACCTGTTCGATCCCGACGACAACCTCGTCGAGGTTCGAACGACGCTCGGCCTGATCGACGATACGATAATCTGCTTTACGCCGGAGGCTTTCGGCGACTACGAAATGGTCATTACGGCGACGGATTCGTGCGGCGCGGTGGCTGAAGATACCGTTTTGATTGCGGTGAGCGAGGGAACGTACGCCGCGATAGATTGCCCGCCCGCGCCCATGTCGTTGGCCATCGATCTTCCCGGCTCTCTTATGATACCTATTGCGATTACGCCGGTTGACGCCGAGGTCACGGTTCTGCCGTTCGGCCGCTATGATTTCGGCACCGGTGAGTTGATTGCCTATATCGAGGAACCCGGCACGTACACCTTTACGATCATTGCGGCGGCCGAATGCAGCAGTGATACGTGTGTCGTGGAGGTCGAGGTAATCCAGTACATCCCGCCGCTGGTCGTCTGCGAGGGAAGCGTTGATACAGTGCTTTGCCTGGTCACCCCCGAGACCCTGTGTATGCCGGTCACGGTTTCGGGCACCGCCATTTCCGTGGATGTCCTGCCCGTGGGTGAATACGCCGACGGTTACGTCTGCCTCGACGTTGACACCGCGGGCACGTACGAGCTGCAGATAATCGCCGCCAACGAGGCGCAGGCCGATACATGTTATTCGTCGTTAACGGTGACACTCGGCCGTCCGCCCGTCATTGACATGCCCGACAGCCTCACTTTCGCGCTCTGCGATCCGGCCGAGGTCTGCGTGCCGGCTGTGTTCGAGGACACTGATTTTGACATCGCGGAGTATTCCGTCAGCTTCGGCACCTATGACGACGTCGACGAGCAAATCTGCTTTGACGCCGAGGCAACCGGCGTGTATACGATAATCGTGAGCGTATCGGATTCCTGCGGTAACGTGGCCATCGATACGGCCGTGGTTACCGTGAACGTGAACGCCGCTCCCACCGTCAGCGCAGAGCCGGGGACGTACTTCATCTGCGAAGAGCCTCAGGTCTGCGTTGCCGTTGACGTTGTTGACGAGAACATCGCCACCGTCGTCACCAGCATGGGCGATTACGATGCTCAGGCGGGCCAGGTCTGCTTTATCCCGGATACGAGCGGAGTCTACACGCTGATTGTGCAGGTGACCGATTCGTGCGGCGCCGTGGCGGCGGATACGGCTGACCTGACGATCCAGGTCAACCAGGTGCCGGTGATCAGCGGCTTGACGGATACGTCGATTTACATATGCTCGCCGCAGGAGATCTGCCTGAGCACCGAAGTCGTGGATGCCGACGGCAATCTGGTGTCGGTGACCTTTGACGGCCCGGGGACTTACGAGGACGGCCTGATATGCTTTATCCCGTTCTCGATGGGCCAGTACCAGTTTACTCTGACCGCCGAGGATGTCTGCGGAGCGATTACCGTGGTGACGGCGGTAGTTACCATCGAAACCGATCAAAGCCTGTCCCTGAAGTGCCCCGCCGACACGACCGTGTTCCTGTGCGAGGCCGATACACTCTGCTTCCCGGTTGACGGTATCCCGGAGGGAGCCGAGGTAACCGTCAACGGAACCAACGTCTGGTGGGATGAGGCCACCTCTTCGGCCTGCTTCTACTCCGATTGTTGCCTGGAAAACACGATTACGGTAAACGTTGCCACCGCCTGTGGCACCTACAGTTGCGACTTTACCGTTACGGTGCAGACCAACAGCCGGCCGCTGGTGATCCTGCCACAGGACAAGGCGGTTGTTCAGTGCCAGTTCGAGGAAATCTGCCTGCCGGTGGGGATTACGGACGTGGACAACAACGTCCTGCTGGTGACCGCCGATGGGGGAGTGTTTGACGACTACCGTGACCTGGTCTGCTTCACCCCGGACACCTCCGGCCTGTATAAAATCACCGTGACCGCCACCGACTCCTGCGGCCTGTCGGACAGTGATGAAATCCTCGTTGACGTCACGCTGAACCGGCCGCCGGTAATCACGTATGAGTCGCCCGGGGCGGTAACGGTATGTGAGTTTGAGGAAATCTGCCTGCCGGTCGATATCGATGATCCCGATGGCAACCTGGATCAGGTCAACGTCGTTGGCGGTCGCTACGACGAGGCCGGCGGTACGGTTTGCTTCACGCCGCAGGATCTCGGGCAGGCCTGCCTGTCGATCATCGCCACCGATACCTGCGGGCTGAAAGACTCCATCATGGTCTGCGTCGAGGTGGCCGCGGGTGATTCGGTGGCAATTGATTGTCCCGTGGATCCGTTCCCCTCCGTTCAGCTATGCGCGGCGGACCAGGTGTGCGTCCCGCTCGCAGTCACCGGAGAGAGCTATACGGTCTCAACCAGCTTCGGCGGCTGGTCCGACGGTACGCTGTGTTTCCAGGCCGACACGTCGGGACTTTATGAGATTACGGTGGTCGCCGATGCGGAGTGCAACCGCGACACTTGCGTTGTTGCCATACCCGTAGATATTCCCGGGCCCGTGACGATTACCTGTCCGCCGGACGCGAACGAGCCCCTGTGCGACCCGGATACCGTATGCTACCCCTTTGAGGCGTCCTCTTCGGCTCTGACGGTGACGGCCACGAGCCCTGCCTACATCAGCGGCGGTGAGGTCTGTGTCCCGATTCTGGAGCCGGGTGTGCTTGAAATCACCATGATCGCCTCAGGCGACTGCGGAGCCGATACCTGTTCGTTCACGGTAAGCGCTGAGTTTAACGAGCCGCCGGTGATCGTGGCCGGTCCCGATACTTCACTGACGGAATGCGGCCTGGCTGAAATCTGTATCGATCTTCAGGTTACCGACGCGGATGACAATATCGAATCGATAACGGCCTCCCTGGGCAACGTCTCGGGTGACAGTGCCGTCTGCTTCACGCCGCCGGATTTCGGCACCTACGAGATTGTCGTAGAGGTTTTCGATGCCTGCGGCGAAAAGGACGCCGACACCGTCACTGTGACGGTCAGCGAAGGAGAGGCAGCGTCCATATTCTGTCCTGACGACGTGCAGCACCATTCCATCTGCGGGCCCGGCAACATATGCGTGATTGCCCCGATCTCGCCGCCTGATGCCAAGGTTACGGTCAGTCCGAGTGGTTATTACGATCCGGGTACCGGTACGATATGCATCTACGCCGACACCGGCGGGAGCTATGACGTGAAGGTCATCGCCGAGGCCCAGTGCGTCAGCGATACGTGTGAGTTTACTCTGAAAGTGAACATGGCCGAGCCGCCGGCCGTGACGTGTCCCGAGACAGTTGATACGCTCTTATGCCTGGCCGAGCCGGAAACACTGTGTGTCCCGGTAGAAATCACCGGCACCATCACCAATGTCACTGTCAGCCCGATTGGAAACTATGCGGCCGGGTTCGTGTGCGTCCCGGTGACCGGGCCCGGCGACTATGCCATTGAGATAATCGCGACCGGGAATTGCGGAGCTGACACCTGCCTGATGCAAATCGACGTTCAGGCGGATCAGCCGCCCGCGCTCACGTTGCCGCCGACCTTGACATTTGAGCGCTGCCCGGGAGACACTGATCCTATCTGTATCAACGGCGTCTTCGCTATGGATGCGGAATCCGAGGTGACCGTCAGTAAGGTATGCGGTATCGGGGGCTTCGCTCAGGCCGATCCTGGCAGCGGCCAGCTGTGCTTCGTCCCTGACACTTTCGGAACCTATACCTTCTGTTTCGAGGCCGATGACGGCTGCAACACGGTCGAGGATACACTCCTTGTCGATGTCGTGCTCAAGGATGACTGCGACGTCTGCCTGCGCGTGACTATCGACGGCGGCGAGTGCACGCCGGTCGGATTGCGCAAGACGGTCGCCATGAACTTTGAGAGCAACGAAGAGGTTGGAGGATTCTCAATTCTGATGGGCTATGATGCCTCGATCTTGAGTTTCCAGAATGCCACCATCGATGGTGGCGTTATTGAGGATTGGGAGTACTTTACATGGAACCTGGGAGGCGGCGCCTGCGGTACCGCCTGTCCTTCCGGAATCGTCCGCTTCGTGGGTATCGCGGACCAGAACAACGGCGCGGCTCATCCGCCCGATTCGGCGTACGGCCCCAGCGGTCCGTCGGTCTTCATTGAGTACCAGGTCGCCAACGATCAGAATATCGGTGGCTTCTTCATCCCGATCAACTTCGTCTGGTACGCCTGTGCCGACAACTCGTTCTCCGACCCATCCGGCGGTGTCCTGTTCATTGATCGCCGCATTTATACCTACGAGGGTGTAATCTTGTGGGATGAGACGGACGACGTTCAGTTCCCCGAAAGCGCGCGACCGTTCGGCCTCGGCGCCCCCGACGATTGTATTAGTGGAGGAGACAAGTCGGAGCCTCTCCGCTGCATAGAGTACGTTAACGGCGGCGTCTGTATCACCCACCCTGATTCCATTGATGACCGTGGCGATATCAATCTGAACGGCCTGGCGTATGAAATCTCCGACGTCGTAACGTTCACCAACTACTTCATCAAAGGCCTGAGCGCGTTTACGGTCAACATCGCCGGACAGATTGCGGCTACTGACGTGAACGCCGACGGCCTGACGTTGACGGTGGCCGACCTGTCGTATCTCATCCGAGTGGTGATCGGCGACGCCGACCCGATTCCGCGACCCGTGCCGTACAGCGAGGAGGTTTTGGTGGCGACCGCCATCGGCTCCGATCTCGTCCGAATATCGACGGAGGCTCCCGGCGACATAGGCGCGATGTACCTGGTCTATGACCTCGACCCCGGAATCCGCGTCGACGACGTGCGGCTGTCCGCTGCGGCTCAGGAGCTCGACCTGATGTACGGCGTGACCGACGGGCAACTCAAACTGCTCGTGTTTGATATCGGTCCGGGACGAATAGCGCCCGGCAACAACAGCATTATCGAGATACCGTATTCAGGGGACGGCTCACTGCGGCTGGTCTACTCTGAGATCAGCGACTACTACGGACGTCCCTATCCGACTGTAAACCTGAAGGCTACGCTGCCGGAGAGCTACTCGCTGGGCCAGAACTATCCCAATCCGTTTAACCCGTCCACGACGATTCGCTTCACGCTGCCGCAGCCGACCGCGTGGGGCCTGAGAATTTATAACGTGGCCGGCGGGCTGGTCCGGGAGTTTAACGGGTCGGACGGTGCCGGCACCGTCGAGGTGGTATGGGACGGCCGGAATCAGGACGATGGTACGGTGGCCTCGGGCATCTACCTGTATCGTCTCGAGGCGGGCGGTTTCAGCGCCTCACGTAAAATGATCTTGCTGAAGTAAGCGTTTTAATATTACCCTTTCTATCTTTCCTCTCAGATCGTCCCGTTGGCGTCACGCTGACGGGACGTTTCCTTTACTTGTGGTAACCGGTGCGGTGCAGAATCGTAAAGGCTCTGTAAAGCTGTTCCAGGAGAATCACACGGACCAGATGGTGGGGGAAAGTCAGGGGGGACAGCGACAGCACCGCGTCGGCCTCGCCCACCAGCCGGTCGGCCAGTCCGTGGGGGCCGCCGATGAGGAATTCGACGCGTCCGCCGCTGGTGGTTTGCAGCCGCTCGATCAGCCGTGCGAAAGCTTCTGAATCGCAGGTGGGACCCCGGTCGCTCAACGCGATGCCGTAGCCGCCCTTCCTCCGGCGGACCAGCAGATCGGATTCGCGGACGCGAATCTCATCGGGGGAGAGGGCGCTGGAGAATTTCGGCGACGGTATGACGGTCAGCGATATGCGGGCGAAGCGGGAGAGCAGCTTGCGGTAGTGTTCGCTCCCCTGCGTGATCCACGGCTCCTTGTCCCTGCCCAGACTAATAACGTGGACTTCAAGCAAGGGCGACTACCTTGACAAGGAGGCGGCGGTTTCGCGGCCCGTCGAACTCGCAGAACTGAATGCCCTGCCACTGGCCCAGGACGAGCCGCTTGTTCTCGAAAAATACCTGCTGCGAGAACCCAAGAAGTGAGGCCTTGATATGGGCGTCGGAATTGCCCTCGGCGTGGCGGTAGCCGTCCTCGCGCGGTATTTCCTTACCCAGTTTGTACAGGATGTCGCGCTTGACGTCGGGATCGGCATTCTCGTTGATGGTGATCCCGGCCGTCGTATGCGGGACAAAGCAGTAGACGATGCCCGCTAAGTGCCCGCTGGCCGAGACGGCCCTCTGCACGAGGTCAGTGACGTCGAGGATTTCCTCACGCTGACCCGTTCTGACCGGCAGTTCCTGGATCATGTGAACAGGGCCTCGGCAAACTGTTTTGAGTCGAATCGCTGCAAATCGTCGATAGCTTCGCCGATGCCGATGAAATCGACCTGCACGCCAAGCTCCTCGGCGACTGCGATGACCACGCCTCCTTTGGCGGTGCCATCCAGCTTGGTTATGATCAGTCCGTCACAGCCGACCGCCTCGGTGAACACTCCCACCTGTGTCAGGGCGTTCTGGCCGGTGTTGCCGTCAATGATAAGCTTGTTGTAAATCGCCGCTTCCGGTGCCGCCTTCTGTATGACCCGCCGGATCTTCCTCAACTCCTCCATGAGGTTGCTCTTGGTGTGGAGACGCCCGGCCGTGTCGATCAGCAGGAGGTCGGCGCCTCTGGCTCGTGCGGCGCTGGCCGCATCGAACGCCACCGCCCCGGGATCCGTACCTTCCTGGGCTCGTACCAGTTCCACGCGGCTCCGCTCGGCCCAAATTGCCACCTGGTCGATCGCCGCCGCCCGGAACGTATCGCAGGCCCCTATAATCACCTTCTTCCCCTCCGAGGCGAATCGCGTGGCCAGCTTGCCGATGGTGGTCGTCTTGCCGACCCCGTTCACTCCGGTGATAAGCCACACGACGGGTTTCGGGTCGCTCTCGTGGAACAGCGCGCCGTTTTCCCGGGACAGGATAGCGGCTATATTCTCCTTGAGCAGCGCCACGGCGCTCTCGCCGTCGGTCAGGCGGCGCTCGCGGGCGGATTGCCGTACTTGCTCGATCAGTTGCCGGGTTGTCCTGACGCCGACGTCAGCTTCGATCAGAATCTCCTCGATGTCCTCCAGCAGGTCATCGTCGAGCCGGCGCCGGCTGACGACCCGGGAGATCTTCCCGAAAATGTTCTCTTTCGTTCTGGAAAGCGATTCTCTGAGCTTTTCGAAACCGCTGCGCATAAGAAACCGGTATTACGTGTCCTCGTCGCGAGTGAGAGATATCTCCGGGCCTATCCGCTCCTGGATACTCTCAGGGAGTTGCTCCGGATACGCGTCGTTGGCGGTTTCCACGCTCACGACCGCGTCCTCGTCACCGTCGTCGGAGCTGAACCTGACCGCCACCAGTTTGGAGATCCCGGGTTCTTCCATCGTGACCCCGTACAGGTTGTTCGAGGCCGCCATGGTGATTTTGTTGTGCGTAATGGTGGCGAATTGCGTCTGGTGGGAGAAGTTGCGGATGATCTTGAGAAACCGGTGGCAGTTGGCGTCGTCAAGCGGCGCGTCGATCTCGTCAAGAATGCAGAAGGGCGAGGGTTTCACGAGATAGAGCGAAAACAGCAGGGCGATGGCCGTCAGAGCGCGCTCACCGCCCGACATCATTGTTATCGGGAGCAGATTCTTGCCGCGCGGCCGGGCCGTGATTTCGATGTCGGATTCAAGCGGATCATCCGGTTCGATCAGCCTGATGCCGGCTTCGCCGCCGCTGAACAGCTCGGCAAACAACTCCCGGAAATTCTTCTGCACTTTCTCCAGCGTGTCGTTGAATAGTCGGCGCGCCGTCTGGTTGATTTTGGCGATGGTCGAGTTCAGGTCACCCTTGGCCGTCTCGAGATCACTCAGCTGCTCACGGAGGAATTTCTCGCGCTCACTGGCCTCGCGATATTCCTCGATAGCCAGCAGGTTGACGGCTCCGAATTTCTTCAGCCGGTCTCTCAGTTCACCCAGGTGCTGCGCGGCCCCCTCGTCGGCCAGACCGTCATCCGGTTTGGCGACCGCGGCGGTGTGGATGTCGACCTCGTAGTCTTCACGAATCCTCTCGCTGATGGAGCGGATCTCAGCATCGATCGTGTTCAGCCTGATGTCGAGTTCGTGCAGCCTTTCGCCGAAGACGTCTCGTTCGTCGCGCAGGCGCTTGATGTCCTTTTCGTGGCCCGACACGCGCCGAAGTAGCTCAGCCTGAGTTTCGTGGAATTTCTCCTGCTGCTCCGATTTCTCCTCGCGGAACCGAAAGGCCGCTTCGAGATCACGTTCCAGCGTGCCGGTGCGCTCCTGAGCCTGGCGGATATCGGTGCGGGCCTTCTCTATTTCCGTCGTATTCGTGCTCAGGCCGGTTTCGATGCTTGACGTAAGCTCATTGAGGTGGGTTATGCGGCTGGTGGTCTGTTCCAGGCGGCTTCGTGTTTCGATCACGGCCACTTGATGTCTGGACACGCGGTCGACCGCGGCCGCGGCGTCGCGTTCAAGGTCTTCCAGCCTGTTGCCGGCAGCCGTGATATCGCCGATGAGATGGTCCTTCTGGTCCGCGAGCTTCGACGAATCCAGTTCGAGGCTGCACTGGCGGCTTTGTATGTCTTCGAGCTTGACCGAAAGCGCCTGCTTCTCCCGGTTCAGGCGCTCGAATTCGGACGTAAGGCTGCGGTGAGCAAAGTCGTTCTCATTGACGTCCTTCTGAACGGACTCGATCTCTTCGCTCAACTCCTGAAGCTGGGAACCGACTTCGTTGGATTCCGCTCTCGCCGCGGCCAGGCGGGCCAGCGTTCTGCCCTTCTCATCACTGATACCCTTCAGGCGCTCGCTCAACTGCGCAACGATCTCCTCCTGCTGCTGCACTTTCTCGCGGCGTCTGAACAACGGGAAACGGTCGTCTGAACCGCCCGAGATGACGTTCTTCCGGTAGACAACGCCGTCGGTGGAGACGGCCGTGAAGCCATAGGGGAGGTGTTCGAGAATTTCGGAAGGGGACGTCTCGGAACCGAACACGATGGTGCGGGAAAGCACGGCGTCTTTAAGAGATCGCATGCCCTCCTCGGTGGAGACGAAGCTGTCAAGCCAGCCGACGACCCCCGGCAGGTCAAGCTGCGGGCGTTTCACGGCAGGAGTAATGGTCCCGGTGTCGGGGACCAGGATGCCGACTCTCCCCTTAGAATTGTCTTTGAGGAAGCGGATAATATCCTCGGCGGTGGCTCGATCGCGGCAGACGATGAACCTGGCCATCTCGCCCAGGGCCGCCTCGGTGGCCGTCTCCATGCCTTCGGCCGGGACAAACAGTTCCGCCACCGTGCCGGCGATCCCCGGCCAGCGATCCTTCTCGTCCATGGCCGACACGACGCCCGCTTCGTACCCTTCATGCTGCAGCATCATGTCTTCGAGCAGCTTGCGGCGTGCCTGGGCGGCCTCGATGGAGGCATTCAGGTTGGCCATGTCCAGCGACAGCGCCTCCCCGGCTTCGGCCAGAGTCTCCATCTCCTCAGTCAGGGCGGTCCGACGCTCATCCACCTGTTTCTTCCGGCCGATCTGGTCGTCCAGAGCGTGACGACGTTCATGCAGCCGGGTCACAAGCTCGCTTTGCTCCTGTTCTCTGGCCGAAATCTGGGATTCGATCTCGGCTATGCGGTCGCTCAGTTCCCGTTGTTGCTGCTTGAGGCTGCGCTCCTCGGTTATTTCCGATGACAGCCTGCCCTCCAGTTCAACGAGCCTTCGGTTCTCGCCCTCTCGCGCCGACCTTGCCTCCAGCAGGCGCCGGTCGATCTCGGCCTGCTCGCTCTCCGCCTGCGCCAACCCCGTCGACTTCTCTTCAAGCGTTTCGGCCAGGCCGTCGGCTTCCTGCCGGGCAGCCTTGATCTGATCGGCGAGAGACTCCAGCCGTTTGCTCAGGGCTTCGTATTCCGATTCGTTCTTCTCGATGAGCCGCTCCGCGTTCGTCTTCTTTTCGCCGAGGATGGAGATCTCCCGCTCGAACGAGTGAGCCGACTCGGTGATAGTATAGATCTCGCGGCCGATTTCATTAAGCCGCCGTTCGATATCGACCTGTTCCTTGCGCTCGGCTTCCAATTGTGCCGCGTGCTGATCCAGGCTGGTCTCACACTGGACCTTCTGCCTGCTCAGGTCCTCGACTTGCCTCCCCAGCGTGCGCTTCTCAGCCTTCAGGGCGCCGACTCGCGAGGCGCCCAGGTACAACTCCCACTGCTTTATTTCATCCACAACCTTCTGGTACCGTTCGGCCTTCTTGTGCTGTCGGTACAGAGAGTTGGCCCGCGTCTTGACCTCGGCGTAGATGTCCTTCAGGCGCAGGAAATCGTGTTCGGTAGCCTCGAGTTTTCTGAGGGCGGCCCGGCGGCGCAGTTTGTACTTGGTGATGCCGGCCGCCTCCTCGAACAGGTAACGCCGTTCCTCGGCCCGGTCCGAGATGACGGCTTCGATCATATCCGGCTGGATCACCGAGTAGGAATGGGTGCCGACTCCCGTGTCCAGGAAAAGGTCCGTGATGTCCCGCAGCCGGCAGGGGACCTTGTTCAGCAGGTACTCCGACTCGCCGCTGCGGTATAACCGGCGCGTCACCTGCAGTTCGTTATACTCGGTGGCGAGAAGTCCGCGGTCGTTGACTACCGTCAACGTGACTTCGGCCATCCCCAGCGGTTTGGCACTGCTGGTGCCGTTGAAGATCACTTCCTCCATTTTGCCGCCGCGGAGCAGGGAAGGCTTCTGTTCACCGAGCACCCAGCGCAAGGCGTCGAGGATATTTGTCTTGCCGCATCCGTTCGGCCCGACTATGGCCGTCAGACCGTCGGCAAACGTTAACGATGTCTTGATTGCAAAGGACTTGAAGCCGAGTATTTCCAGTCGCTTGAGATACACGAAGCCTCCATGCAGTTACCGGGTTGCGCGTGGCGTCAATCCATCGACGGACCTGTTCATTATGCTGCTCAGCGTTTCCAGCAGGGAACGGTAGATGTTGCGCTCGTCCCGGAGGTACCTGGTCTTGATCTCCAGGTTGTAGAACGGCACTCCGAGGTGGTTCCCCCGGCCGATCCGCGTGGCGTCCGGGAAACTGAGCAGAATGGTTGACGTGAAAAGGGACATCTCCAGGTTCATGTCCAGCACGGTGTCAAACTTGTATGACCGAAGGTGTTCGAGGTAGTTGCGTTTCGGAAGGCCGAGCCAGGTGACCTGGTCGGCTGTCGGTGTCAGGATCTGGAAGCCCTTGCGCGGGTATATGTCCGAAAGACGCATACCCGGCATGGACAGCAGCGTGATATCGGCGGGCTTGAACAGCTGTGTGATCGCCGGCAGGAATTGTTTCACGAGAGTCAGCTCCCGCAAGCCGCCCGGCAAACAGACAAGAACGTGGCGGGGATGAAGCAGGGCCGACGGAAAGGACATGGGTACCAGCGCCATCTTCCTGCGGATGCGGCTGACTTGGTAGGAACCGACGATACCCTTCAATCCCATGGACATTGCTTCCCGCTATAAGCTGTCAGGCGTTCTCTGCTCAGGTGAGGCACCCGTAGAATCAGCCTCTTGTGTTCGGACCGCGTCCTGTCGGCGCATCGGCGGACGAACCGCCTCGGGGGCCGCGATGGGGCGAGTCAGAATAGAGGCCGCGTTGGTCTGGTTGATTTCCGACCGGGAGATTCTCCCGGTCTCCGGATCTCGCAGGTTGACTACCTGTCCGTTGAGCTTTGTCTCCACGCGGGACGGGATACCGACCGATACGAGAAACCGGTATTTGGCCTCGAGCTGATATTCCCGCCACGGCACCAGATTTCGATATACCACCGTGTCACCGTCGGCCACAACGGTGGCCCAGCTCTCGTCACGCGCCGTAAGGGTGAGTGTCAGGCCGGTCGGCTTTTCGTAGGCCGGGACGTTCCACTCATAACGTGTATATGCGGCCGCCACGGAACCCGGGGAGTCGTCCTCAGACGCCGACCCCGGTGCGTTGTCCGAAGCCGTTGTCCGTTCACCTTCCATGGCCGGGCTCTTGAGGAATACCTCGTAAACGACGAGAAAAGCCGCGAGGACGACAATTGCCGCCACCACCATAGCTATGACGCGCTTGCCGAATGCCGATCCGGCCTCGGCTGCGGCAACTTCGGCCTGATCAGCGGCGTTCACTTCCCCGTCCGCGGCTGAGTCCGTGGCTGCTTCCGCGGCCTCATCGCTCCCGGCGGGAGACTCCTTAAGGTCCATAGTGATGGCTTCGACGGTGCGCGTGTAATCGATCCCGAGACGTTCCGCATACGACTTGGCGAAAAGGTTGAAATAGAGATCGGACGGCAAACCGGCAACGTCACCGCTCTCTATCGCTTCGAGGTTGTGTATGGAGATTTTCAGTTCGTCCGAGAGATCGTTCAGGTCGATCTCCTGACGTTGTCGCTCGAGTTGAAGCAATCTGCCAAGTTTTGTATGTAACTCACTCATTTCCAGCCTCTAACCTGCTACAGCCGGGCAAGCGCCTCGTCCGCAAGACGTTCCAGAAGCGTCCGGGGGAAACCGATAACATTATCAAGTCTGCCTTCTATCCTGTCAACTAAAAATGCCCCCATTCCCTGGATGCCGTATGCCCCGGCCTTGTCCATCGGCTCCCCGGTGGCGATGTACTCCCTTATCTGCCGGTCGGACGCGACGTTGAAGAACACCTGTGTCAACTCGTAACCCGAGGCCAGGACGCTGCCGCCCGACACAAGCGCCAGGGCCGTGCAGACCACGTGCTCCTTGCCCGACAGGGTCATGAGAGTCTCGAAGGCCTCCCGTTCGTTCTGCGGTTTATGCAAAACCTGATCTTTCATGACAACCACGGTATCACAACCCAGGACTATTGCGTCGGAGCCTGCCTGACGCGAGACGTTCAGGGCTTTCTGCTCGGCCATGCGCTGCGCGTACTGGTAGCAGGGCTCTCCCGGCTGACGCGTTTCGTCAACCCGAGGAATGAGGTTGCGAAAGCGGATTCCCATCTCGGAAAGCAACTTCCGCCGTCGCGGGGACGCTGATCCAAGGACGAAGTCGGCCGTGTCGGCCAGACGGTGCAGGCTACCGGGCGTCATGATCGAGGATGATTGTGACCGGTCCGTGGTTGGTGAACTTAACGTCCATTCTGGCCCCGAAAACGCCGGCGCCGGTTGTCAGCCCGCTGGCGGCAACTCGTTTTACAAAGCACTCGTACAGGCGTTCGGCTTCGGTCGGCTCCATGGCTTCCGTAAAGGCCGGTCGTCGGCCCTTGCGCGTATCGGCGTAAAGCGTGAACTGGGACACCACCATGATCTCGGCGTTCACGTCGAGGGCCGAAAGGTTCATCTTCCCTTGCTCATCTTCGAATATGCGCAAGTTGACCGCTTTATGGGCAAGCGCACCGCAGGAATCCTCCCGGTCGTCCGTCCTGGTCCCGAACAGGATCAGCAGGCCGGGCCCGGTCCGGCTGTGTAACTTCCCTTCAAGCCACACTTCAACGCCGCTCGTTCGTTGTATGATCAGTCGCATGATTCCAGCCGCTAAAGCGCTGAATATAACGTGCCGCCGGTAAAAGGCCAACGGATTATCGCGCCCGGCCGTTCCATTATTAACTTGCTATGCGAATCCCTGCAACCGTAGATTGGAGTCCTTATGGACAGAGTATTCCGCTCGTTCGGTATCGACATCGGATCGGTGGCGGTTAAAGCGGTTCTCATGGACGGGGACCGGATCGTACGGACGGCTTACCGGCGTTTTCAGGCCGGAGCCTTTGAAACGCTCCGCGAACTCCTCTCCGAGAGATTTCCGGAACTGACAGGACAGCCCGTCTTTCTCGGTCTTTCCGGTATCGGCGGCAAGACCGCTCAGACCGTCTTCGGCGGCAAGGCGTTCGGGGAGATAGCGGCGCTGGCGGCGGGGAATTTCCTGGCTGTGCCTCAGGCCCGGACCGTGGTCGAAATGGGGGGAGAGGATTCCAAGCTGCTGATCCTTGACAGCGCCCGCAAGACCGTCGTTGACTTTGCCATGAACGCTCAGTGCGCGGCGGGAACCGGCTCCTTCCTGGATCAGCAGGCCTCGCGGCTGGGTATTTCCATAGATGATGAGTTCGGCCGACTGGCCTTGAAGTCAGTCAATCCGCCGCGTGTAGCGGGGCGCTGTTCGGTCTTCGCCAAGTCTGACATGATTCACCTGCAGCAGACTGCGACCTCCGATTATGACATCGTGGCCGGACTGTGCTTTGCCGTGGCCCGCAACTTCAAAGGTTCCATCGCCCGCGGCAAGAACTTCGTCAAACCTGTCGCCTTCGAGGGCGGGGTTGCCGCCAACCCGGGCATGGTGAGGGCATTCACCGAGGTGCTCGACCTGGAGCCGGGCGAACTGATCGTCCCTGAGCGCTTCAACGTTCTCGTGGCGCTCGGCGCCGCCCTGCTGGCGCGCGAGAACGACGCCCTGGTCCAATCGTTCGATCCGGACAAGATCGACACCTACCTGCAGTACCGGAACGTGACCGGCTCCCGGCATGAGGCACTGTCATATGATTTTCCTGAATCCAAACACTACGACATTACGCTGGCGGACCGCCCGCACGATATAGATGGCCTCGAAGTCTACCTTGGCATCGATGTCGGCTCCCTTTCCACTAATCTGGTCTTGGTCGACGACGGCCACCGGGTAATTGCCCGGCGATACCTGATGACCGAAGGCCGGCCGATAGAGGCCGTCCGGCGCGGGCTGGCTGAAATCGGCCAGGAGGTCGGCAACAGGGTTAGTGTCAAGGCCGTGGCCACCACCGGTTCGGGCCGCTACCTGATCGGGGATTACGTTGGTGCTGACATCGTCCGCAACGAGATCACGGCCCAGGCCACCGCGGCCATCAATATCGATCCCACCGTTGACACGATCTTTGAAATCGGCGGACAGGACTCCAAGTACGTCTCCATTGACGACAGGGCGGTGGTCGACTTTGAAATGAACAAAGCCTGCGCGGCGGGCACCGGCTCGTTTCTGCAGGAACAGGCCGATAAGCTCAAGATCAACATAGAGGGCGAGTTCGGCGACCGCGCCCTGGGGGCGAAGTGCCCCGTCGGCTGCGGGGAGCGATGCACCGTGTTCATGGAGTCCGACCTGGTGGCGCACCAGCGTTCGGGAGCCAGACAGGATGATCTCATTGCCGGGTTGGCCTACTCAATCGTCACCAATTACCTGACCAAGGTCGTCGGGGACCGGCGCATCGGTGACAATATTTTCTTCCAGGGCGGAGTAGCGTGGAACAAGGGGGTGGTGGCCGCCTTCGAGAAACTGACCCGCAAGAAGATAACGGTACCGCCCCATCATGACGTCACGGGAGCCATAGGGGCGGCCATTCTGGCTATGGAGAAGGCCGTCGAATCCGGCTTTGTGACCAGGTTCCGCGGGTTTGACCTTTACAAGCGCAAGTACACCCTCAGCACCTTCACCTGTCCGGACTGCTCTAATCGCTGCGAGATCCGCCAGGTGGAGATCGAGGACGAATGCACGTTGTATTACGGTTCCCGCTGTGAGAAGTACGAGGTGGACAACCATCGCAAGGCGGCCCTGCCCCCCGACTATACCAAGATTCGCCAGCAGTGCCTGTACAAAAGGTACGTTGAAATTCGCAGGCCCCGGAAATCGCGGGGTCGGGTAGGCCTGCCGCGCGTTTTGCACTTCTTCGATTATTACCCCTTCTGGCGGGCTTTCTTCAACTCCCTCGGCTACACCGTCGTCAATTCCGATCTGAGCAACCAGCGCATCGTGGAGGATTCGCTCGAGCTGTTCAGTGCCGAAACGTGCTACCCGATCAAGATGGTTTACGGGCACATTGCCAACCTCATCGCCAAGAAGGTCGATATCATTTTCATGCCGTCGGTGATAAAGGTGGCCGACGAGACGGAGGACATTGACGACGGAGGTTACATCTGCCCGTACGTCCAGACCATCGGCTCCTCGATCAGGGCCCGTTTTGACTTCGCCTCGAGCGGCGTCCGCTTCGTCAGTCCCGCCGTGTCGCTCAGTGACGATATCAGCGAGCTTCGCCACAGGTTCAAGGCAGTGCAGTCCTCGTTGGGCCTTTCCGAACGGGAACTCAAAAAGGCGCTGGGTACCGGCCTCACGGCGTACCGGAAATATCGCCTGTCGCTCCAGGAAGAGGGGCGGAAGATTCTCTCCAGCCTTGAACCGGATGAGAAAGTGCTGGTGCTGGTCAGCCGTCCGTACAACGGTTTTGACCGGCGCCTTTCGCTGGATCTCCCCGGCAAGGCCCGCAACCTCGGTCTGAGAGTTATCCCCATGGATTTTCTGCCGTTGTCGGGCAACGGTGTGGTCATGGATCGCATGTACTGGCGGTACGGCCGGTTGATTCTGGCGGCGGCGGATTACATCAGGAACCACCCGAACCTGTACGGCGTGTACATCACGTCGTTCGGATGCGGACCGGATTCGTTCATCACGCACTTCTTCCGCAAGGTTATGTCGGGCAAACCGTACCTGCAACTGGAACTGGACGAACACTCGGCTGACGCCGGCCTCATTACCAGGATTGAAGCTTTCATCGATTCCCTGCGCTTCTACCGTTTCAGGTCGCCGGTCACCTGTTTCTCGATCACGTCCGACACTTTTCGGCCGTTCGAAAGGACCATCTACATTCCCAATATGTGTGACCACGCGTATGCCATCGGGGCTGCCATGAGACGGTTCGGTCTGACGGTCCAGGTGCTGGACGAACCGGACGAGTCCACGCTTGATCTGGGCAAGAAGTTCACGAGCGGCAAGGAATGTTTCCCGTGCCAGATTACGACCGGCGACATGATCAAGAAAACCCGGGAGCCAGAATTCGACCCTGCACGAACTGTCTTTTTCATGCCCGGCGCCAGCGGGCCGTGCCGCTTCGGACTGTACAGCCAGTTCCACCGGATCGTCCTTGATGATCTTGGTTTCACGGAAGTCCCGATATTCTCACCGCATTCGGATGATGGGTATGCCGAGTTCGGGCTTGAAGGTACGGCCTTTCGTTCTCTGGCCTGGAAGGGGATAGTGTTTGTCGACTGCCTTATCAAGATGAAGCACCGGACGCGACCCTACGGAATCAACACCGGAGAGACGGAAAAGGTTTACTATCACTACCTCAAACGGCTGGACCAGGCCATCCTGAAAGACGAGTCGCTGGCTGATCTGGCCGCTGAAGCGGCCAGAGCGTTCCGGGCCATCCCCGTGGCTCCGACCGAGCGGCCACTGGTCGGCGTGGTCGGAGAAATCTACCTTCGCAATAACCGCTTCTCCAACAATCACCTTATCGACAAACTCGAGTCGCTGGGGATGGAAGTCTGGCTGGCTTCCTTCGGGGAGTGGCCGATGTACACTTCGTTGACGTTTAAAGAGGATTCCCGGCAAAAGCGTGACTTCAAAGCGATTCTGAAAAGCACTCTCCAGGTTTATACGCAGCGATGGCAGGAGCACCGCATAACGGGCTGGTTCTCACGGCACTACGCCATCAGGCACGACTACCTGGTTGAGAAAGTGCTGGCCCTGGCTGAAGACTATATCTCACGGGATTACAAGGGCGAGGCGATACTCTCCATCGGCAAGTCGATCGAGATGACCCGGGAGGGTGCTTCAGGCATTGTCAACGCCATGCCGTTTAACTGCATGCCCGGTACGGTCGTCAGCTCGCTGTCAGAGAAAATCTCCGAGGACCTTGGCGGCATACCGTGGCTCAACATAAGTTACGAGGGGCTCCGTGATTCGGGTGAGGAGACGCGTCTTGAGGCTTTCGCGGAGCAGGCGCGTTCCTTCGGCCGCGCGCGTGACCGTGCGGCGCGCGAGCTGTCCGGACAACCGGCTCGGACGACAGAGTCTGAGGTGTCGTCTCGCAGTATCAGATCGACCACGGATTCCGATTGATTTTCAAAGTGACGATATGCTATAATAGGAACACGGGAGGAATGCTCTTTCCCGCGAAACAGGCAGGCAAGGCCGGGAATTCTCTCCAGGTTCGGAACCGGCGAGTCTCTATCTTGTTAGAAAAGGCATCAAAAAGGCTTTGAATCGCTGTGGAGGAGATGAAATGAGCAAGCCGATACAGATCACCGACGATACTTTTGAGGCGGAGGTGCTGCAGTCTGATCTGCCGGTGGTTGTTGACTTCTGGGCAACCTGGTGCGGTCCCTGCAAGATGATCGCCCCAATACTCGAAGAGGTCGCCTCGGAGATGGCAGGGCAGGTGAAAATCGCCAAACTCGACGTCGACGCCAACAACAAGACAGCTGGAAAATACAACATCATGTCGATCCCTTCGCTGCTGTTCTTCAAGAATGGTGAGGTGGTTGACCAGGTGACCGGCGCCATTCCCAAGGCGCAACTGGTGCAACGACTGGAGAAGGTGCTGACCTGATGTCAATGCGTGGTGACCATCGGCCGGTCTGGTCAAGTGCCCGGACCGGCCTTTTTTGCCTGATATCTGTCGGCAATCGACAGCCCTGATGGTAGTATAATGAACTGGCACGATATCCTTTGGCTGGCCCTGGTTCTGGCCGTGTGGCTTGTTCTCGTAACCAAGGTTTTACCCCGCTTTGGGGTAGGGACATGAATGGTCGGAGCACACCGGCTTCCGGAGGAAGAGGAACAAGGCCAAAGCAGTGGCTCCGACAAGAGTTCTCAGTCGTAGGGACCAGCATGGGCCGGGCGTTTCCCGCGCCAAAGGCTTTTGATATTCTGCCGATGAATTGAGAAGATGAGAACCTACGGCGACAACAGACCTCCCCGCGCGTCCGGGGTCCGCATCGGGCCCGGCTCCATATCCCCGTTCATCAAGGTGCTGTTGATTGCCAACGGGGTCGTCTTTCTGCTTCAGGCGCTCGTCGGAGCTCGGTTCACGGCGATCTTCTGGTTGTCGCCCGGCGCGTTTTTCGACCAGTTTCCGAATTACGTCTACCAGGTCTTCACTTACATGTTCCTGCACGGGAGCTTCTGGCACCTGCTGTTCAACATGTTCGTGCTGTGGATGTTCGGCACGGAGATCGAGTACGTTTGGGGCACGAGGCGTTTTGCCCGGTTCTACATCCTGTGCGGTCTGGCCGGGGGCGTGTTGCCGCTGATTACCCACGGCCTGTTTGCCGCCGACCCGACGCCCATTCTGGGCGCCTCAGGAGCCATTTACGGGGTCCTGGTGGCCTACTGGGTGATGTATCCCAACCGCATGCTCTATCTGTACTTTCTTTTCCCCATCAGGGTCAAGTGGGCCATTCCCGGCCTGATGCTGCTCGGCTTCCTTTTCGGAGGGCCTGGAGTGGCGCATATGACACACCTCGGGGGCGCCCTGTGGGGGTTTGCCCATCTGAAATGGGACTGGCGGTGGGTATACGTGGGCAGGCGGATTCAAGACTTGCGCTATCGTCGCCAGGCTGCTAAGCTAAACAAGAAACGCCACCAGGCCGAAGATATAATGAAGCGGGTCGATGCCATTCTCGATAAGATAAACGAGGTCGGCATCGATAATATCAGCGATGAGGATCGGAAATTCCTGCAGGAGGCTTCCTCGGAACTGTCCCGGCAGAAGGATAGACAGAAGCGGTAAGGACAAGGCATCATGCGCAAACGTGTACTCGTAGTCGAGACGGCTGACGCCACGAGGGGCGTGGCAGAAACCGTTCTGAGACAGAACGGGTTCGAAGTGATATCGGTACCGACGGCGGAGAAGGCCTCGGACGTGCTGCAGCTGTCCCGGCCGGATCTCCTTATCGTCGGCGGCGACGTGCTTGCCTCGGACCAGCGCCCGTTCTATGAGAAGGTCAAGGCCAATCCGAAGTCCGCCTCTGTGCCGTTTCTGCTGCTTGCGCCGTCGGATGGCACCACCCCGCCTTTTCCCGAAGAGTACGTCATCCCTCAGCCGTTTGATCCCCAGCAACTGCTCCAGAAAGTGAATCTCGTGCTGAGCCGCGGAAAGCCACAGAAGGACGAGTCCGCTGCTAACCCGCCGACCGAGGAGCCGGTTGACGACGCGTTTCTGGATGCCGCCCTGGGGCTTGATGCCATCGACGTGACTGATTCTGAAGTAATGGACAAAACAGCCATCACGGGCAAGTTGAAGCAGGGTCGCCAGCCTGAGAAGTTGGTTGGCTACGATCACTTTGTTGACGAGGACACCGGCCTGTCGGATTCTTCGCGGATCGAGTCCGTCGTTGTCCCCGAGGACGCCACGGATATTGTCAACCGCCCGCCCGAGCCCAAGCAGGCGCCAGCACCCTCGGCCACCGGCAAGCTGGAGATAATGCAGGACCAGTACGGTCTGACGAATCCCGAAGCCCTTAAGCCGGGCAAGGCCGACAGTGCAGGTGCAGCCCATGACTATGACTGGTTCATCAAATCCATGCGAGAGGACGTCGAGGCTCATACCGGCGGGCCCGCGGCGGCCAAACCGACCAGGCAATCTCCTGAGGATTCGGAGAAGCTGACCATAACGGAGACGTCATCGCTCGTTGATCCCACCACTGCCGGTCCCGCAAAACAGGCTGATGCCGCTCCCGAGGGCAAACCGTTGTCCGGCACCGTTGAGAAGTTCATCGGTGAGTTCAAGCGGGAGATGGAGGCGCTGCGCTCCAGTGAATTAGAAACCGCCGTTGCTCAGGAGGGTGCTGCGCCGCACCGGGAAGCGGACGCGCCGATCACGTGGGAGGAGAAACTCGAGCAGCTCTCGGTGGAGGACGTGAGTATGTTCACACGCCGTTTTGCCGCCGAACTGGCCGGAAAGATAGCCGAGAAAATCGCTGCCAAGATCGACGCTAAGAAGCTTCTCCAGCTTATCAAGAGCGAAATAGTCAGCCAGTCCCGCGAGAAATCCTGATGCGCGGAACCTTCTGCCGCTTATGTTGTTGCATGTCCTCGTAGGTTTGCTTTACTTCCTGCTTATTCCGAATGTGGTGAAAGAGTTATGTTTGACCAGCCCACGGTAGAGGTGCCGGCGGCAGTCCTGGCCGGGTTCTTGTCCTTTTTGTCCCCGTGCGTTCTGCCGCTCATTCCCGGCTACCTTTCCTTTATCTCCGGCCTCTCAATTGAGGAGCTCTCCGCCAAGGGGAAAGCGGCTTCGCATCTGGGCCGGCTGGTGGTCAACACGCTGTTCTTTGTGCTGGGTTTTTCGCTGGTGTTTATTACCCTGGGTGCGTTTGCAGGGGGCATCGGGGGCTGGCTCCGCCAGAACCTGTCGCTGTTCAACAAGATCGCCGGTGCCCTCGTCTTCGTGTTTGGTCTGCACGTGGCGGGCGTGCTGAGGATCAGGGCCCTTAACTATGAGAAACGCTTTAACTTAGGTGCCGCCAAGAAGAGGGGTGTTATCGGCTCGGCCGTTATCGGCATCGCCTTTGCCTTCGGCTGGACGCCGTGCATCGGACCCATCCTCGGGAGTATCCTCACCCTGGCCGCCCAGCAGAACAGTTCCAGCCAGGGCCTGATGTTGCTGGTCTTCTATTCAGCGGGTTTAGGCGTGCCGTTCATACTGACCGCCCTGCTTTTCAACTATCTCATTGGGGCTTTCGGATTTGTCAAGAGACACTTCCGGGCTGTGGAGATCATCTCGGGCGGTCTGCTCATGGCCGTCGGTGTGGCGATCTTCTTCAATTGGCTGCAGCGTCTCTCCGGCTTGCTGCTCGATCTGTTCCCCTCACTGGGTGAGATTGGTTAACGCCGAAGAAAATCCCTTTTTGCAGCCGTGCCGGCTTGACGCCTGTACGGCCGGCTTTTATATTGGCGCCAAATGAAGTCACCTAAGCATCCGAACCTATGACGGCAAAGAAGAAGACCGAGGCAGTAGTCGCAGTATGCATTCAGGAACCGCTCGAGGACGGTTCGCAAATGGACCTCGGCTCCATCGCCGGGGACGAGCTCAAGTTCCTCCATCAAGCCTTCATTACTGACACCATCACCAGCGTTCTTGGCATTAACGGCACTGACGTTCGGCTGTATGCGATTGACGTTTCTGAGCGGAAACGTTTCGTCCAGATTGTCACTGACTACCTGGCTTCAAAGCTGAGCGGCAAGAAGATGGAGAACTACAAGACGCGGTTCAAGAAGTTCGAGCAGACCCACGAGCGCTGGGGTATTCGTCTTCAAGCCGTCTTTGACGACTGCTTCAAGGCCGGCTACGGGCAGGTCCTCGTTGTCGGCAGCCGGACCCCGACTGTCACCACCCGCATGATAAAGACCGCCCTGAAAATGTTAAAAGAATCCGACGCCGTCTTTGGCCCGACCCCCGAGGGCCGGTACTATATGATCGGCATGTCCGGCTCGCCGCGAATCGATTTCGCCAGGTTTGACTGGAAATCACCGTCTATCTACAACGAGGTCGCCAGGGCGTTCGACGGGAGAAAATTGACCTGGTCGGAACTGGAAATCTGGTACGCGGTCGAGAGCCCGGATGACCTGGAATTGATGGCTCGTGACATAAACCAGTACCGGTTTGAAGGAGACGAGAGTACGGCGAGGGAAACCGAGATCGTCATGGAGCGGCTGCTCAACAAACTGGAGCTGTAATTGGAAAGACATCTGCACAAGCTCAACTGGCTCACTGTCAGGGACCTGGTCCCCGACAAGGTTGATACCGTCATCTTTCCAGTCGGGACCGTCGAAGCCCACGGGACCGCCTGCCTGGGTACCGACAATCTTATCCCGGAGACAATCGCCGACGGGATTGCCCGGCGCCTGAACGCCCTGATCGCCCCTACCGTGAATTACGGCGTGACCAGGTCGCTCTATCGGTACAATGGCAGCTGTACCGTCAAACCGTCCACGCTTCAGCTTTACGTGCGCGAGGTGCTGGATTCGTTCTCCGACATCGGCTTTCGTCACGTCATCCTGATGAACGGCCACGGTGGCAACAATGATGCTCTCAAGACCGTGGCACATGACTTTCACCGCGAAAGGGCCTGCAACATCGCGGTCATTCACTGGTGGGAGCTGTGCGCCGACATGACGCGGGAGTTCTTCGGTCACCGGGGTGGTCATGCAGGCACCGACGAAAGCGCCATGGTGCAGGCGGTCGACCCCGATCTGATCGACCGTGACGCGTATGACCCTGACCTGGCCTGGTACTTCCGGGACGGGGCAGACGTGTACCCGGTGCCCGGAACCATACTGCTGTACAAGGAAGGCGAGGGCTACCCGGAATTCGACGTGCCGAAAGCCCGCGCGTATCGCGAGGAAGTTATCGAACACGTCGGGCAATTCGCCGAAATGGTCGTTACCCGCTGGCGCAAATACATTCCGTAAGGGGCAACAGTCACAGGCAGGACCTGCCGTTTCGGTCAAGTCGCGGTTGCCGGTATCCCGACAAATAGACAGGCGGCTGGAAGGCGTCAGAAGTGATCGATGTAGGTCATCCGGACTTCACGGCTGAACATGTCTGATTCGCGGCGGTTGATCAGCAGGTCCTTGAACACCAGTTCGAGTTCCAGGTTCTCGGCGAACAGCCATTTGACCGACGTATTGAGGTAACCGCGCCCTTTACCGGTCACCGCCGCCGGCATGTTCCTATCGTCGTTCAATGCCGCGTCATACTCAAATACCAGGGCCAGGTTGTAATTGAAGGTGGCGTCAAAGCCGCCGAATACGTTGAGATCGTTGTCCCCGTCAACGTTGTCCTCGAGGGATCGGTTGATGCCTATGTGCCACCCGGCCGTCCATTTGTAAAAGTAGAAGCTGCGGCTGGCCACGCCATAGAAACCGCGCGACTTGAACGTATACCGGTCATGATCGTCGAGCCATGCCCCGAAACCCTGGTCCGAGAAGCCGACCGTTATCGCAGGAAAGTACTCCAACTCGTCGATCAGGCGGAACTTGAGGCTGAATCCGATCCGGTTGTTCCAGTTGGGGTCCGTGTTTGAAACGATGTTCTCTCCGCCGTACGAGATCCCGAGAGTGAATCGGCTCGACAGACCGATGTCCGTGTATCCCAGCCCGCCGCCGTTCGGGAATATGCGCACGCCGATGTTGTAATGCGCGCGGGGGAGAGTCCCGGCGGTCGGCACGTCCACCAGCCAGCGCGGGGGCACGTCGTACATGGTAAGGCGCCCCACCGGTTCAAGTTCCTGTCCCTGTGTTGACGCGCATGCGGATATCAGCAGCAGGATCAGCGCGAGGCGGTAGACCTGTCTCATAACATCACGTCCCCGTTTCAATTACCATCGGTTAACGATCATCTCCGGCGGCAGTATACCGTGGGCCGGGATCAAGTCAAACTAAAAACAGGGCACGCCGGTAAAACGCCCGGCCGACGGACGACCCAGAGGTCTGCTGCTGTCTTTCCTGTGGCCATGTCACCGGTCAAGGCACGTCTGTTTCCGTCAATGCCCGGCTATGACACAGTCGCTCGTTGACTTTACTCTGCTCCATGATGTATTCTAGAGAATGGATTTCCTGAAGCTGGGCGTAATCTTCATTGCCATCGTCATCGCGCTCAGGAAGAAGCTTTCGGTGGGTGTGACCCTTTTTGCCGCCGGTCTCTTAACTGCTCTTCTCTTCCGGGTTACGTTAGCCGCGCTTGTTGACGGCTACTGGGGGCTTGTCTCGTCGCAACGCTTTCTGGCCCTGACCTCGGTGATAATCCTGATCACCATCCTGGGGTCGCTCCTTAAGGAACTCGGCTGGCTGCAGAAGCTCTCCGAAGCGTGCCGGTCGCTTCGCGGCGGTCGGCGGACCGCCACCGCGGTGATGCCGCCGCTGATCGGTTTGATGCCCATGCCCGGCGGTTCGCTCCTTTCGGCTCCGTTGGTGGACAGTGTCCTGTCGGACGCGGAACATTCCCCCCACCTCAAGTGTGCCACCAACTACTGGTTTCGGCACATCGTGGAACACTTCATGCCTATATATCCCGGCATGATCCTCAGCGAGGCGATTACCGGCATGCCGGTTTCACGCCTGGCGATGATGCAGTCACCGCTCGCGCTTGCCATGGCGACCATTGGCGTTGTATTCTTCATCCGCAGGATCCGTAAGGACTCCGGCGGCCCGGGCGAATTCAGACGGCCAATTATCAGCATCATTCAGACCGTCTGGCCGATCCTTACGGCGATACTCTTGTACGGCGTCGTACGTCTGAACCTGTCGCTGGCCGTCCTGGTGTCGCTCCTGCTGCTGATGGCGGTGGCCCGGCCGAAAAGAAACCTCATCGTCCAGTCGGTCAGGAGCGGTCTGTCCTACAAGCTCATCTTTCTGGTTTTCGGTATCCTCTCCTTCCAGACCGTGCTGGACAGTTCCGGCGCCATCCTGTCGCTGCAACGTCTGTCCGTCGACTACCATTTCCCCGAGCAGGTGATTATCATCATCGTCTGTTTCACGGCCGGCCTTCTGACCGGCATGTTTTCCGCCTTCGTGGCCATCGGGTACTCGCTGCTGGCCGGTTTTCTCTACCAGCCGGTGATCAACCCGGCTAACATCTTTCTGGCCTACCTGTCCGGATACTTGGGCATGATGCTGTCGCCGGCCCACTTGTGCCTGATCGTCACCAACAGCTACTTCAGGAGCGATTTGCTGGCTGTCTATAAGTTGCTGGTCGGCCCGGCCGCTGTTCTCGGTCTGGCCGGCTATCTCCTTTACCTGTCAGGCTGGCCGGCCCTTTTCTAAAGGCAATCAGGTCGTCTCCCGATGATACCGGTGACGGATTCGGATCAGCTTTGAGCAAAAATCTTAACTTATTGTCGTACAAGGCAGTATATTGGCATGGCCGAGGAATTGGTTGGGAACTTTTGAAGCTCTTCCCGGTACCATAGTTAGAACTACTTGCAACGGGTGGCAAATGTCAAAGCCGACCGAAAAAGAGATCGACTACAAGCTGATGAGGGCCATTCAGAAGGGCGACATGGTGGCCTTCAACGAGATGGTCAACCGGTACAAGAACCGGCTGATGAACGTCATTGGCCGGATGCTGTCGTCGGCTGAGGAGGCCGAGGACATTGTGCAGGAGACGTTTATACGGGTATACCAGCACCGGCAATCGTTTAATTTTCAGCACTGCCTGTCGACCTGGATATACACGATCGGCCTGAATCTCGCCCGGAATGAGCTGCGCAAGAGACGGAAATTCAAGTTTTACGACATATCCGAGATGCAGGGGAATGAGACGGAGTTCGCCGTCGAGGCGAAGATTCCGAGTCGTTTGCCGGAGGTGCTCTCCGCAGCCGTGAAATCGCTGCCCGAGAAGTACCGGACGGCGTTCCTGCTTCGGGATATAGAAGAACAGCCATATGAAGAAGTCGCCAGGATCCTTGACGTACCCCTCGGGACCGTAAAGTCCCGCGTCAACCGGGCGCGACTCATGCTGCGTGATAAACTGCGGCCGAAACTGGAGGAATATAATGCGTTGTCGAAAGGTACGCTCCTTCCTGTCAGCTTACTGTAACGATGAGCTTACTGGTCGGAAGCGGCTGGCTGTTCGCGAGCATCTTTCGACCTGCTGCGACTGCCGAAGGGAAGAGGCCTTTTACCGGTCGATGAGGGCAGCCGCCGGCGAGTTGGCGGGGCTATCCGTGTCCTCGGACTTCAACACGCAACTGCTCAACCGCATCGCGCGGGAGCGGTTCGGGGAAACGCGTACGCGAGCCTACGTGCCCCGTCGGGCGCCGGTAGTGCGCTGGTCGCGAACGGTTCCCGTGCTGGCCATCGTGCCTGTCCTGGTGCTGGCCGCGGCCTACTGGCTTGCGGGTGGCTTGACGACCGGGCCGGTCGAGGTCGGCCCGTCGCCGTACGTTGTCGGCGATGACTACCTGACTGTTCAGCCCGCAAACAACCCCAACCTGACCGGGGCGTTGAAGAAGGACTGGTCGCTTGACAAACAACTCAGGTGGACTGACCGCATGGCCAGAATATCCAACTCGATCACCGAGCGTACCGGCTTCGGTAATCTCCACCTAGCCGGCAGTCTCGGCGACCGCGCCGGCGACCTGGGGCCGGGCATCCCGTACGTCACGACGTACTACCGCGTGCAGCCGATCATTCGAGTATACCAGTCGTCCCACCGGACGAGCGTACAGGAGGATGAAGAAGTCTACTAAAATGGTAACGTCATTCCTGGTGACCGTCAGGAAGAGCACCGCGGTGCTGCTGCTGGCGGTCTTTTTTTCTCCGGCCGCTCGGGCGGTCGACAGTTCCCTGTATTCCCTGGAGACCGGTCTGGGCGAGTTGATATACTCGCTTTCTCGGTCTTTGGTGACGGTGGAGTCGTTCAGCCGGGTTTCAGTCGGAGGCCCCGGCGCGCCCCATCACGAGGTGCTGCGAAACCTCATTGCTTCCGGTCTGATTGTGGATACGGCGGGACATATCCTGGTGGCTGCTGAAACGGTGCTGGGGCAGGACCGCGTGCTGGTGAAGTTTGAGAACAATCGGACGCCGGCCCGGCTGGTCGCCGTAGACTACCACAATATGCTGGCCCTGCTCGAGACCGGCCGGCGTCTCGGTGAACCGCTCGTCTATTCCGACGGCCACGGCTGCGCCGGGCAGGTGGTGCTGGCCATGGGTAATGCTTACGGTTTACGGGTATCGCCGACGCTCGGGATCTGCGCCGGGGCACGCGCCAACGGCGATCTGCAATTCTCAATTCCCATGACGTCCGGTGCCGTCGGCGGCGGTGTATTCGATCTCTCCGGTCGCCTTCTGGGCGTGATCACCGGCAGTCTTGGTGACCAGGGCCGGATCGTGCTCGCCGTGCCGGCCTACAGGGTCGAGCCGGTCGTTCAGTACCTGCTGACACGTGGCGACCGCTATCCCGGATTCGCCGGCATCCGGACGCGAGAAATAGAAATAGACCCGCCGATCAGAACCGAGCTTCCCCGTTCGCCCCTCGACGGCGGCGGGCAGACCGAGTTGTCCCTCGATGCCGGCATGGTGGTCACCGCCGTGCTGCCATTCTCCCCGGCGGAGCAGGCCGGGCTTCGCAAGGGTGATCTCATCTTCGCTCTCGGTGACCGGCGTATCCGCACCGGTGGCGAATTGTCCGGCATCATCAGGCAGTGCGAGTCCGGGATGGTCATCAACGTTGAGGTGGTCCGGCTGAACACCCATTTCTCCGTTCCGCTGACCGTCGGCCGCCGGGAGATCCTTCGTCAGGGCAGGCCGAGGGACACGGCCGATCAGTCGCTGGATGAGCAGCGTCAACTGGTTGATTCGCTTTCCCGTGTGCTCGAACGCTTCCGCGAGGAAGTCACTCGCCTGGAGCGCCAACTTGACGGCATAGATTAATTTATGAATTGCCTATCGCCGCGGAACGCCGTTACATTACGTGCATGAGTCAAGGTCCCGATATCAGCGCCCTGCAGCGGCGTTTGGCAGATTTTACCCCCGACCGCTTCCCCGTGACGCGCGCGCTCGCGTATTACTCCGCCGCCATCGCCGTTGCCGATGACGACCTGATGTCGGCGGCGATCGATCGCGGCAAAGATGTCGGCGTGGTCCGGGACGAGTTCTACGAGATCGTCCTGCAGTCATATCTCTTTCTCGGTTTTCCCCGTATGCTCCAGGCGGCCCTGCATTTGGATCGCCTCATACCGAACCGCTCGCGCCCGACCGGCACAGCCTTGCCGGGTGGCGGGGACACGCAGGTGTGGTACGACCACGGGCTGCAACTGTGCCGGCGCGTGTACGAAGACGCTTTCGAATCATTGCGCGGCAAAGTCGAGCCGACGGCTCCCGAGGTCTTTACCTGGATGATCGTCGAAGGGTACGGCAAGGTGCTGTCGCGGCCGGGTCTTGAAATCGTTGACCGGGAACTGTCAATTGTGGCCTTTCTCATGGCCGAGAACCGGCCGGTCCAGTTGTACTCGCACATGCGGGGAGCCCTCAATGTAGGTGCCGGCAGGGAGCGATTGCAGTCGGTCGTGGAAGATCTCGGCCCCGCCGTCGGCGACGGCTATGGCGCGGCCCGGTCATGCCTTGAACGGCTGGGGGCGTTCTGATGCGTCGCTGGAAAAAGGTGCTCATCGTAGCGGTTGTCCTGGCCGTTGTGCTTGTCGGCGCCGGGTACTCGTACTTCTTTCATCTCGGGGGGCTGGAACGAACCATCAATCGGCAGATCGCCGGCCGCCTGGGAGAGGATTCCCCGGTGTCGGTGCGAGTGGGGGAAATCAAGGGCAGCCTGTTCTCGGGCGTCGTCGTTCAGAACGTGATCGTTACCTATGCCGATTCCCTGTACAACTACCGGCTTGCCACGGTGGCGAGCCTGACAGCCGGCTATTCTTTCTCCAATCTCTGGAGGAAAAACTACATTTTTGACTACGTCTACGTCGATTCGGCGATAGTCACGCTGGTGAAGGATGGTTCCGGGCGCCTGGTCGTACCCTCTTTCACCGGCGAAGGTGACAGCGCTCGATCCCTCGACGTCGTGGTCGACGAGCTGCACCTGGATCGCTGCCGGCTGGCCGTGGTGGGTCCGTATGACACCATCGACGTCCGCGACCTCACCCTTCTGTGCGCCGTGCGCTCCGAGAAGGGGACCTACTCGGCGTCGATCAAGCAGCTTGCCTTCGACTCGAACGTCGAGGACCTTCGTCTGACGGCCGCCAGCGGGAACGTGACGTTTACCGGCAAGGACGTCGCCTTTCAGGATATCACTCTCGTCTCCGGTGAGACTCGCCTGAAAGCAAACGGCACCGTCGACGTCGGCGACGGCTCCGGCCAGGTCGACTTCGCCGCCGATCGCCTCGACGTGGCGGCGGTCTCCCGGGTGATGGGCGCGAACCTTCGCGGGATTCTCGATGTCAACGGCACGATGTCGTTCGGTGAAGCGGGCCTTGCCGGGACGGTCGACCTCGGCGGCGACTTTCTCATAGCCCATTTTGATAACCTTGTGGCCGATTTTCGCTACGTCGACCGGCGGCTGACCCTCGACACGCTGTACGGGACCATCCTCGGCAACTGCGCCGTGGACGGTCGGGGCACGGTCGACCTCTCCGGTGACACCGAGACGTATCATCTGGCCGCCGAGATCAAGGACTTCAATCTCGAGCGCCTCGTTGCCAGCGGTTTCGCCTCCGACCTCACCGGACGCATCAGTCTCGACGGGCGGTCGTTTCAAAAAGACGCCATGGTGCTTGACATAGACATGGAGTTCATGGAGTCGATGTTTGGTCAATACCCTATCCAGTACGCCCTTGGCTCCGTGCGCCTCACGCGTGACTCGCTGCGCTTTCGGGATTCCTTTCGAATCGACTACTATGAGAACCGCTTCTCCGTCACCGGGAAGATTGACTTCAGGAACGACATAGAACTTGCCGTCGAGGTCGACCTGGACAACCTGGACCGCTACCGGGGCAAGCTGTTCATCGACCAGCCGGGCGGACGTGGTGTCGTCAGTGCCCGGCTTTCGGGCCGCACCGCCGATCCGGACCTGAGCGGGACGTTTACCTCCGACTCGCTCTGGCTGTACGGTCTGTATGCGGACACGGCAGTGGCATCGTTCGATATTGCACGTTTCCTGACGGGCAAGTACGGATACGTCCAGACACGATTCCTGCGCGGTTCGGCCTGGCAGGCGCCGTACGACAGCGCCTTTGTGCGCCTGACTCTCGATTCGACCCGCGCCTTTATTGACAGCGTGTGTTTCTCCGGCGACTTCACCTCGGCGGTTGCCCGGGGAATGCTCGACTGGGGAGTCGACCCGCAGCGCCTGGTCCTCGATACCTTCAGCCTGTCCATTCTCGAACGGGCCTTTTATAATCGATCGTCTATCCGGATTGCCATCGATTCAACGGGGTTTGAGTTTGAACGTGCCTCTATCGGTGACGACACCGCCGGTCTCTCGGTTACGGGCCGGATCAACTATGACGAGACCATGGACCTGGCGCTGGCGGTCGAGCGCGTGCCCGTGGCGCCGTGGATGCGCCTGCGTGACGAGGAATTCCCCTTCGACGGGTACCTGTCCTGTGAGGCGTCGCTGACCGGCAGCATCGCGGCCCCCCGATTCAGCCTGTACGGTGCCGTAGATTCCCTGACGTACAAGCAATTGACGCTGGGCGACCTTACCCTCATAGCCGGCTACGAGAACAGGCGGCTGACCATCGACAGTTTCGTGGTCCTGTCCGATCCCGGGGTTTACCGCGCCACCGGATACCTGTACCTTGATCTGGCCTTTACCGCGGACTCCCTGGAGCGCGTCCTGGACGAGCCGTTTGATCTGCACGTCACGGCCCGGGACAACCGGTTTGACCTGGTCAGCCTGTTCATGCCGTCCGTCGAGCAGCTTGAGGGTGACTTCTTCGCCGACGTGCGCATCGGCGGCAAGCCGTCCGCGCCCCATCTCGAAGGTCGGGCGTATCTCAATCACGGCATGCTGAAGTACTATGACCTGGCCGATTCGATCTTCACGGACTCCGCCGGCGTCACCATGCAGGACAACCGAATCATCATCGAGGGTGTTACCGCGTACGTGAAGGACAGGCGCAAGGGCGGTCGCCGGAGTTACGCGGAGATTGAAGGAGTCATTACGGTAAAGTCGCTGGAGAATTTCCACTATGACCTCGACGTTACGCTGCAGAAGGAGTTCCCCTTCAAGTACGACCTGGACGACATTGACGGCGTGGTCGAGGGAGAGCTTCACATTGAGGGCGATACGCCTCCGCTCGTGACGGGCGATCTGACGCTCATTTCCATCATGTATCGGGCCAACTTTGCCTCGGCCGACGAGGGTTCGCCGATCATGGCGGCCTTCTCGGGCGAAAACACCTGGGACCTAAATATCAACGTCGATATCCTCTCCAACTACTGGATCAAGAACGACGACATCGACGCGGAGTTCAGCGGCTTCATGAACCTCATTCGTGAGAACGGCCGGTACCGCTTTGTCGGGGAAATGGACATACTCCGCGGCCGCGGCTTTCTCTTTGACAAGACCTTCCGCATCGAACCGTACAGCCAGGTGATCTTCGAAGGCACGGAGTATCCGAATCCGCGGCTCGACATTACCGCCTATACCCGCATCCCCGGGGTCAGTTTTCAGGAGGAGGAGCGGCAGGATTTCACCGAACTCGGTATTCACGTCACCGGCACGCTGGAGAACCCCGAGTTCAACACCACCGCCGATGACACCACCTTTACGCGTGAGGACATTCTCCCGCTTATCGTCGCCAACTACTACGGCGGGCAGGCCGGCTCCGCGGGTCGGTTCGAACAGCGAATGACGCAGCTCATATCCTCGCAGGTATCCCGGATCGGGTCTCAGCAGCTCAGCCAGCTGGGCGTGGAAACGTTCGAAATAGACCCGGCGTACGGCGGCGAGAACGGATTGACCGACACCCGCGTGACGCTCGGCTTCTACACCGGTCCCAACCTGTATATTTACGGCCGGTCGGCCCTCTCCGGGCAGCGCGGCCAGGCCCTGGGATTCGAATACCGTTTCAGCCGTTCGCTTCTGCTGGAAGGCCGGCGGGACGAGGAAGAACTGTATCACCTGAACCTGAATCTGCACTGGGAATTTTAGTGAAACGCTTCGTACCGGTTGCCCTGGCGGGGATGCTTCTGACGGTGGCCTTTTCATTGGCCCGTGCCGACGACCGCGCCACCCTTCGCTGGATTCGAAGCAAACCGCCCATTGATTCCATTGCCGTTGAAGGCAACGCGTACTTCAAGGATTCGGAAATCCGCAAGCGCATGTATTCGCGCGCCGGAAACCTCTGGCGGGTCATCCGCGGCGACAGGCGCTACCGTGTGCAGAGAGAAACGTACCGCCGCGACACGCTCGAGGTGAAGTACCTGTACCTCTCCAACGGCTTCCTGGCGGTGCACGTCAGCGAGAGTTTTGAGGTGCTGGGACTTGATTCGGCGGCCCTGGTGCGGGTCGTTATCGACGAGGGACGGCAATTCAGGTACGGCCCCAAAACCGTCACCGGCGATGCCGCGCACAATTTCATGTTCTACTGTCAGAAGATTGCCGACCGTCTGAAGGACGGCGAACCCATCAACAGCTTTGACCTGCGTCAGGCCGTCTTCGACATGAAAACACACCTGGCCAACAACGGGTATCCGTACGCCCGGGTTGCCTACGATCTGGACACGACCTCCCCGGGGGAACTGACGCCGATTGCGTTTACACTCGAGCCGGACTCACTGGTGAGGTTCGGCGAGGTTACGGTTGAGGGAACCGAGGAATTCCCGGAGTATACCGCCAGGCGGGAACTCAAGATTCGCCCCGGATCGCTCTACCGGCGTGAAGACATCCTCGGATCGCAGCGGCGCCTGTTTGAGTCCGGGTATTTCAGCACCCTGCAGTTGAAGATGGCGCAGAATACCGCCGACCGGCTCAGGCCGGATTTCGTTCTGAGAGTGCGCGAACGCAAGTCGAGGTTTATGACGTTCCGGACCGGCGCCGGCCAGTCACCCGTGCGTGACCTCATCTGGGACGTCTCGGCGGGATTCGGTAAGCGCAATTTCCTCGGCTCGCGGCGTTACGAGTTGCTGGCCGACTACTCGTTCAGTGTCGGCACCGATTCGCGCCTGATCACTCACCGCTACCGTCTCCGTTTCACCGAACCGTGGTTCCTCGGGTTTCGCATGCCGCTGAGCCTGACGTTCGAGGTGCAGCCGCGCAAGAAGGACGCCACCAACAACTTCGACAAACGCGCCTGGGCGGTCTCCGCGTCCACGCGCATGCGTTTCGGCGAAAAGCTGCTGGCCGGTCTCGGTATTGAGTTCCAGTACGTCAAGATCTCCGGTGTACCCGAAGCACAGATTCTCACACTCAAGAAGCTCACCGAAAACCGGGAGCGCCGCAAGATCTTCGCGCAGATCCGACGCGACAGTCGTGACGACCTGTTCATCCCGCGACGCGGCGTCGTCGCCGACCTGAGCGCCCAGTTCTTCGGCGGTTTTCTCGGCGGCAGCGAGAACTTCGTCAAGGTGCAGGCGGCCTGGTCGCGCTACGGTGTCTTCTGGCCCGGATGGATCGCCGCCACCCGTATCATGGGAAGCCGCTCGCAGGCCTTCGGCGAATCGGACGAGGTCCCGCTTGACGAGGTCATCTATCTCGGGGGCGCCAACACCATCCGCGCCTTCGCGGAAAACCAGCTCGGCCGCTTCACGGTTGCCGACTTACCGGTCGGCCCGAGGTACACGTTCGTGTTCAACCAGGAGTTCCGCTGGCGGACGTTGCAGGTGTTCAAGGTTATTCCCGTGCTCAGCAGCCTGATGCGCTCATTTCCCCTGTGGCAGTCGGTGTTCTTCGACATGGGCAACGGCTTCAGGTCCCGCCGCGAGATGAGCTTCAACAACATGGCGTTCAGTTACGGCACGGGTATTCAGATCGTCTCGCCGGCCGGGCCGATCCGCGTCGATTACGCCCGCCGCATCCCCAACGAGAGTTTTGGTTTTGACGAACGCTGGCACTTTACTATATTGTACGCGTTCTAAAGGTACCCGCGGCCGGTTTCAAATGCTCTCGAAAGCGGAACGTATTGTTGTGTAAAAGCAGGACAGCACTGAAAAAACGGTTATGAAACAGATCTACCTTGACCATAACGCCACCACGCCGGTCGACCCGGAAGTCATCGAGGCCATGCTGCCGTACTTCAAGACCGGTTTCGGCAACGCCAGTTCCGTTCATTCGTTCGGGCGCGAAGCAAAGGTGGCCCTCGAGACCGCCCGCGAACGCATCGCCGCCTTTATCAACTGCCGGCCCGAGGAACTGTACTTCACCTCCGGCGGCACGGAGTCGGACAATATCGCCGTCCTGGGCACGGCGCATCACCTGAAGAACCGCCGCAAGCACCTTGTCGTCGGCGCGACCGAGCATCACGCCGTCCTTCAACCGGCCGAGCACCTGGCCCGCAACGAGGGATTCCGCCTCGATCTGCTGCCGGTCGACTCCGAGGGATTCGCCTCGCCGGAAAAACTGGCCGGGCTTGTGTCCGACGACACCGCTCTTGTCTCGGTCATGCACGGCAACAACGAAACCGGAACCATACAGGACATACGGGCGCTCACTGACGTGGCCCGCGACAAAAACGTGCTGTTCCACACCGATGCCGTGCAGTCGGTCGGCAAGGTAAAGGTGGACGTCAAAGACCTCGGCGTCGACATGCTTTCGCTGACTGGCCACAAGATTTACGGTCCCAAGGGCGCGGGTGCCTTGTTCATCCGTCAGGGGATCAAGATATCACCGCTGTTTTTCGGCGGCTCGCACGAGAAGAAGCGCCGCCCCGGCACCGAGAACGTTCCCGGCGTGGTCGGCCTGGCCACGGCGCTGGAGATTGCCGGAGAGCGCATGGAAGAAGATGCCGCCCGCCTGGGGCAACTCGCCGATTTCTTTATCCAGGCCGTGCTGGACAAAATCCCCGACTGCCGCCTGAACAGCCCCCGGAGCAACCGCATCCCGCCGACCGTCAACATCTCGTTTAACGGCGTCGAGGGCGAGTCGATTGTCCTGGCTCTGGACATGGAAGGTGTCGCTGTCGCCTCCGGTTCCGCCTGCACTTCCGGGGCCATTGAACCCTCGCACGTGCTGACCGCCATGGGCGTCCCGGCCGTGACCGCGCAGGGCGCCATCCGGTTTTCGATGGGCCGCTCGACCACGAAAGACGACCTGGCACACGTCCTGGCCGTCCTGCCGCCGATCATCGAACGCCTGCGCGCCATGTCGCCGATCTACCAGCAACGCAAATAGGAAACCCGTAGGCAACGACGGTCCGGTATCTCCCGGCCGCCGCTGCGTGTCATCATGGCTCGAAAGAAAGTTCTCGTTGCCCTTTCCGGCGGAGTCGATTCCTCGGTCGCCGCCCTTTTGCTCGGGGAGCAGGGGTACGACGTTGTCGGGGCGCATATGAAACTGTGGGACTACGTCGACGTCGGCGGCGATATCCACCGCGACGGCCGCTGCTGCACGCTGGAATCGATCACCGACTGCCGCTTTGTGTGCGACGCTATCGGCGCGCCGTTTTACGTGCTGAACATGTCGGAGCACTTCAGGAAAGCCGTCATCGAGAACTTCGTCTCCGAGTACCGCTCCGGCCGCACGCCCAACCCGTGCGTGGCCTGCAACTCCGAGGTCAAGTGGACCGAATTCCTCCGCAAGGCCCGCGAAATAGGCTGTGACTATATCGCTACCGGTCATTACTCCTTTGTCGAGAAAGCCGGCAACGGCCGCTGGCGCATCCGTCGGGGCGTCGACTTTACCCGCGACCAGTCCTACGTGCTGTGGGGGCTGTCGCAGGAGGCGCTGTCGATGACCCTCATGCCGCTGGGCGGGCTGGAGAAATCCGAGGTCAGGCAGATCGCCCGCAGGCACAAACTTCGCACCGCCGAACGCCCCGAGTCCCGCGAGATATGCTTTGTCGCCGATGATGACTACCGACGGTTCCTTGTCGAGTTCGAGGCCAAGCAGGGCCGCCGCCACGAGCCGGGGGAGATCGTCCACACCGACGGCCGCGTGCTCGGCAGGCACAACGGCACCGCCTTTTTCACCATCGGCCAGCGCAAGGGACTCGGCATTGCGCACCCCACCCCGCTGTACGTGCAGGAGATCGATACCAGGGCCAACCGCGTCATAGTCGGCGACAACGACACCCTTTTCAGAAGCGAACTGACCGCCCAGCGCGTCAACTGGGTCGGCCGGGAACCGTCGAGCGAACCGTTTGAGGCCGCCGTCAAGATCCGCTACCTGCACCCGGCCGCACCGGCCACCGTCACGCCCTTGACAGACAGCTCCGTCCATGTTACCTTCGAGAACACGCAGCGCGCCATCACACCGGGGCAGTCAGTGGTTTTTTACGAGGGTGACATCCTGTCGGGCGGCGGGATTATCGCGTAGGCGGGCTTTCCGCACCCCGGCAGTCAGATGCGGGGTGACAATTGTCCTTTAGTGTCTTTTTCTTTTCTGACCCGGCGGCCGGCGCGCCCTTTATTCGCAGGCGACTATAATGGAACTCAATCAGCAGGGCACTTGTCAGGTACTGATGTTCAATGATAAGCCCTGCGGCCGCGCGCTCTATGACGGCGGGAAGTGCATCTGCCACTCGGACAAGCAAGACAAGGATATAGAGCTTTTCCAGCAAGAGCTTGACAAGATCTTTGCAGACAAGGAGGCCGAGCTATACGATCTGAGACGGTTCGTGTTTCCCGTCGATGGTTGGAGACTGCCGAGCGAGTTCAATAAGAGTGTGTTCCTTTACGAAGCGCGCTTTTGCGGCGAGGCGGGTTTCTCTCGTGCGCGGTTTTCCACCGACGTGACATTCTTGGAGGCACGGTTTTCCGGTACGGCAAGTTTCGACGGAGCGAGCTTTTCCGGCAACGCGGATTTTTACGGTGCGCAGTTTTCCGGTGAGGCCTTTTTCACGTTTGCGGAGTTTTCCGGTAAAGCCGGTTTTGACGACGCAGAGTTCTCCGATGCGACGTTTTTCGACCATCTCCGGTTCACGGGCGCTGCGGATTTTCACGGTGCGCAGTTTTCCGGCGAGGCAGACTTCACTGGCGCGCAGTTTCTCGGCGCGGCGGATTTTCACGGCACGCAGTTTTCCCGCAACGCGGTTTTTGACGCCGTCCTATTCCGCGGCAAGGCGGATTTCGGTGACGCGAAGTTCCTCGGCGTTACGGATTTCAACTACGCGGTGTTTTCAAGTCCGGCGGATTTCGAGGGTGCCAGGTTTTCGGGTCTGGCCAGGTTCGGCGGGTGTTCTTTTGGCAGTACGGTGAATTTCAGAGAGTGCCATGTGCTTGAGAACGGCAGATTGAGCTTCGACAGAGAACCTGAACGTCAGTTGGCTTCGCTACACATGCTCTACCCCTGGGTTCCGGAAGAGCCGAAGATGTTCGAGCATTGGGCGGATTTTTCCCACATGACGGTCGAGAAGAAGGACTCGCCTTGTTTTCGGAAAACACACCTCGCCAAATGTCTCTTCCTTGAGACGGATGTCACGAAAGTCAGCTTTACTGACGTCACGTGGCCAACTGTGCCGAAATTCTTCAAATGGTTTCCCAGATGCGCCGTATGTGATGAAGTTTGGGCCGCACAGAAAGGGAAGGGTGACTCCCCCAGGCCTGACTACCGGGCTATTGCTCGCCTGAATCGCCAGCTTCAGAAGAACTACGCGGAGAACCTTCAGTACGCACAGGCCGGGGATTTCTACATCGGCGAGCAGGAAATGGAACGCAAGGCCAAAGGTCGCCTGCGCCAGTACTTGTGCGCCAGCTCTCTGTACAAACTGGTGTCATACTACGGCCAGAGCTACCTGCTGCCGTTCTTCTGGCTGGTGCTCGCGCGCCTTACGTTTCCGTTGTATTTCCTTTACGACGGGATAAAGCTCTACCCTAACGCAGAGGGCCTGCACGTCGACGAGGTCAATTATGCGTGGAGTTGGCGGCCCTGGGATTGTCTGTTCTTGACGCGGGACTATTGGAACACGTTTTTCAACCACCTGTCATTTATCACTTTTGACCGCTCGGCGATCAACCTGTACGGGTTTCAGCCGTACCAGAAGGCGATTATTGTTCTGCAAACGGTTCTCATAATCATCCTGATTACGTTCTTCCTGCTGGCCCTGCGGCGGGCTTTCAAGCGCAAGAGCTTCTGAGCGGGGCAGAGGCAGGCCCGCCCATTCCATTTGACAGCCGACCCGACCGGCATTACTTTGCGGGCACAGCACACACATAACAGTTGTCAGAGGAGTTGACCATGCCACAAGCGAGATTCCTGGGCCATTCCTGCGTCATGCTGACCGAGGGAGAGCACCGGCTGATCATCGACCCCTATATCACCGGCAACCCGCAGGCGCCGGTGGCGGCCACGGAGATCGACGTAAACTACGTGCTCCTGACACACGGGCACGGCGACCACGTGGGGGACGCCCTGGCTATCGCCCAACGGACCGGGGCGACTATCATCGCCAACTACGAGCTGGCCAGCCTGTGCGCCAGGGGGGGCGCGACCATCCACCCGATGCACATCGGCGGCGCGCGGAAATTCGACTTCGGCCGCGTCAAGCTGACTATCGCCCATCACGGCGGCGGCTACGGCGAGGACGCCTCGGTCTACACCGGCCCGGCGGTCGGGTTTCTCATCAACATCGGCGGGCGCACCGTCTACCACCCGGGCGACACCGGCCTGTTCTACGACATGACACTGATAGGGGAGATGAACGAGATCGACCTGGCCTTCCTGCCCATCGGCGACAACTTCACTATGGGCATCGACGACGCCGTCAAGGCGGTCGAGTTCCTGAAGCCCAAACGGGTGGTCCCGGTCCACTACGACACCTTCGACGTCATCCAGGCCTCGCCGCAGGAGTTCTCCGACAAGGTCAAGGGATCACAGGTGGTGATCCTCAAACCCGGCGACTCGCTCGACTTTTAGACTCTCAGCTACCGGCGCGCATGCCGCAGGCCGCCCGAACGGAGTGGCCTGCCTTGCTTTGCCCGTGAACCAAACGGGTGGAAATCCGTTTTATATTGATTGATCGAGAAGACCTTGCTAAGATTACGGCGATTGCCGGACTAATCACGTGTAGAAGAAACGATGAAGAAATTACTCAAGATTCTCGCCTGGCTGGCAGGTATTATCGTCCTGCTGGTCATCCTGATCATTGTCGGTTTTGAACTCTTTTTCCCGAAAGAGCGGGCCCGCCAACTGGCCATCGAGCGCGGCAGCGAGGCCCTCGGGCGCGAGGTCTCGGTGCAGGACATCGACATCTCCCTCTGGGGCGGCCTCGGCGTCAAGCTCGTGGACGTGGCCGTGGCCAGTCCCGAGGACATCACGACGGACAACCTGCTCGAGGCCGACAATGTTGACGTCAAACTGCGGCTGTGGCCGCTCTTGAAACGCGAAATCCGGGTCGACCGGTTTATTGTCAACCGCCCCCGCATTGCCCTCGTGAAAACGAAACAGGGCCGCACCAACTACGAATTCCCGACGGTGGATTCGGCAATGCCGCCCGAGGTCGCCGAGCAGCCGGCAGCGGCCAAAGCCGCCGGAGCGGCGGTGTCGTTCGACGCCCTGGAAATCAACGGTGGCCGCCTCAGCTATCGTGACGACAGTTCCGGGCTTGCGCTGGTCCTGACCGACCTGAACCTCTCGACGGCGCTGGAGAACCCGGCGCCCGGCCGGTACGCCTCGCAGGGCAGGGTGAGCATCGACAGCCTGGCCGTAACGCGTGGGCAGACCTATCCGGCCGTGTCGCTCGATTTACACTACGCCGGTGAGTATGACCTGAATGAAAAGCGCCTCTCCGTCGAGAAGGCTGATTTGCAGGTCAACGGCCTGAAATTCAACATGACCGCCGAAGTGTCCGACCCGCTGGGCGAACCGAGAGCCACGGGCAATGTCAAGTCCGACCGTATCACCGTAGCCGACCTGTTTAAGCTTCTGCCGCAGAAACAGCGTGACGAGATTGCCGAGTTCAGGCTGGACGGCGATTTCTCTTTTGACGTCGACGTCCAATACGATGCCTCCGTTACCGAGAACGCCCTCACCTACGCGGGCACGGCGGTCATTTCGGACATGACCATGGCCCGGGAAGGGATCGAGGGGGAACTGCGGTTCCGGCGGGCGCTCCTTGATTTCAAGCCGGACAACCTGCGCATGAACATCGAGGACGGCACCTTTGACGGCGAGCCGTTCAAGGGGCATCTCGTGGTCGACAATTTCGACGACCCGGTCGTCAACGGCGAACTGGCCGGGTCGGTCAATCTCGCCTTTGCGCAGCCGTTTCTTCCTCCCGAGGGCGGGCACGAGGTGGCCGGTCGGGCCAGGGCGGACCTGAAATTCTCCGGCCGCACCGGCGACGTCAAGAGCATGAGCTTTTCCGGCAATCTGACCGTCACCGAGGGCCGGTACAACTCACCGCAGATGCCCGAACCGATAGAGGCGCTCTCGGTCGACGCCTACTTTGACAACAAGCTGGTAAACGTACGCACGTTCGAAGCGCGGTTCAAATCCGGATACGTGAATTTCTCGGGCCGGATTGACAATCTCGTTGCCTACCTGATGGCCGACTCGGTCCAGGCGCGGAAGGTTTCACCGTCGGTCGACGGTACGTTCAAAGGGGAGCTTGACCTGGCCATGCTCGGCCGCTACCTGCCTGAGAAAGGGCAGCCGGAACTGACCGGACGGCTGGCGGTTGACGTCAAGGTTGCCGGCGGCGCCGCCCGCCTTGCGGACATCAAGCCCCGGGGCAGGCTTACGGTCACGAAGGGTACCTACACCGATTCGCTCATGCCTGAGCCGATCACGAATTTTGCCGTTGAGATGGCCCTCCAGCCGGACACCATCGCGATTGACCGCATGTATCTCAAGTTCACGTCCAGCGACGTGACTTTCACCGGCAAGCTGGTCAACCCGTTCCCGTACCTTCTGCCCGTAAAGGGTCTCGATCGCACCGCGATGACAAAACCCCTCTTTCTCTTTACTTTGTCGTCGCGGCGGTTTGACACCGATCGGCTCTTTCCCGAGGCCGTTCCCGGCTCCGGTGAGAACCGGGCGTCAAAACCGGTGGACTCGGTGTCCCTCGTCATCCTTCCCGATATCGACGGTCGGGGGACGCTGCACGTCGACACGCTGATCTACAGCAAGGTCGAGTTCACGGATCTGGATGGCAAGGTCAGGATCAAGGATCGCCGGATCGAGTGCTACGACGTCACCGGCAACGTATACTCCGGCAAGGTCTCCGGGACTACGACGATCGACCTGAACGACTTTGACAACCCCGTTTACACCGGAGAGTTCAAGGGCGACCAGGTCGACGTCGACGACTTCATGTCCCGGTTTACCCGGTTCGGCGGTCACGTCTTCGGCAAGTGCGATCTGACCGGCGGCTATACGGCGCGCGGTTGGGAGCCGGACGAGTTTCTCAATTCGCTGACCATGAACGGCAGGGGGAACATGCTCGACGGCAAGATTGTCACTTCGGGCACTCTCTACAAGCTGATCAGCGGGCTGGCCGACAAGGCCGGTCAGAGCTTTTCCGAGGAACAGCCGATCAAGAATCTTGGCACGGACATTCTCGTCAAAGACGGCAAGATTGTGCTGGACAATCTCAAGACACGGCTTACGCAAGTCGGCGATATCGAGATCGGCGGGTTTTACGGTTTTGACGGCAGCATCGGCTATTCCGGCAGCCTCCTGTTAAGCCAGGAAGTGACGGAGAAGCTGGTCTCGAAAGGCGGCCTGCTGGGCGGCCTGGCCGGTCTGCTCACCGACAAGACGACGGCCCGCCTTGCACTGCCGCTGAAAATATCCGGGACGGCGGACAGCCCCAAAGCGGAGTTGGACTACAGTGCGCTGACCAAAACCGCCGGCGACGATCTCGGCAAGAAGGCGGGCAACCTTCTTGAGGACTTGTTGAAGAAGAAAGACAAGAAGTAGCCTGTCATTTGCCGCTTTGCGCCGGTCCCGGGGGGTTCGCCCCGCCCGCACTCAGCCTTGACAGCCCCCGCAGGGGGCAAGTAGCCCTCAATTACTCGCGCGCCGCAATATGTTATTTAACAGTGACTTAACAAGTCTAAGTTAATGTTGCTATTCAGGTGGTGGTATTCGTGTTACGGTCAGTCCTGACGGCGCACCTGCCCGCCGGTGTGATCCCGCATGCACTCACGCTCATAAAACCGGTGTGCGGTGGTCAACTTTTCCACAGGAAAGGCCGATGTATCCCATAAGACAGTGTTAGGTTCTTCGGTCGCCGTGTGGCCGTGATGCGGCCTGCCGGGACGTCGGATGTCCGGGCGGGTCGGAAGCGGCGTGCCACGGGCCGGCCTATATAGTGTACGAGGGCATCTAAACAGATTCCGCATAATGAAGTCTTCCCGCTCACACAACACTCGGGTCATTCGCTGTGCGGTGTGCAAGATCGACCTTAAAGGTCGTTTTGTGTTTATCGATGACGAGACCGAAGAGCTGCTCGGCTTTACACGCGAGGAGTTGTTCGGTCGCCCCTTTCTTGACTTCCTGGCCGAAGACGATCAGGAAGTGATCAACAGCATTATATCCAGGCGTTATCACTTCGAGACTTTCTTCAAGACCACCCGCATCGGATTGATCCACAAGGACGGGCAACGGGTCCCCGCCACGGTCGTCATCTCGCTTAATTTCATCGCCGGCAGCCCGGTCAACTACCAGTTCATCATCAATGCCGGCACGTCCTCGGATCGCGGTCGTGCACCACGTGAACGCTTTGCCGAACTGCAGGATCTCATAGCCGAACTGCTGCGCTTTCCTGATTCCGTCCAGTGGACCGAACTCGCCCGTGCCGTGCGGACGTTCTGTGGCGGCAATCAGGTGCTGCTGTACCGTCTTCGGGATGGCAAACCGGAACTTATTGAGGATATCGGGCGGGACTCCCTGCAAGAGGTTCCTTCTCTGCTCAAGATTCACCAGGCCGTGGCCGAAACCGGCCAGGCCTACGATTTTGCATCCGAGCAGGACGTTCAGCGTGCGGTTGAGCTTGACGGAAAAGCGCCGAGCGAATTCGTTTCGTGCCTGCAACCTGAGAGCGAGTCGCCGCTGCTGGTGCGGGTGGTGTTCAAGGATGACATGGACAGGAGTTCGGCCGCACGCGGCATCCAGCGTGCCCGCTTTGCCGTCGACCTGACCTCGCGATGCCTGGCTCGGCTCGGTACCGCTGCGAGTGAGACGGGTGTCCCGCACGACGTCACGCGACTTGTAGAGGCGCTCGGCAAGCTCGGCATCGGGCTTCTCCAAACCAGTGCCGATGGTCGTATAGCGGCCTACAATTCGGTCCTGTCCGAGAGTTTCGAGGGCCGGCGACCTGCCGGTCACTACGACGAGTTCGTTGAGCTCCTGTCCGATTGCAACCCGCCGCACGTTGTTGAGGCTATCCGCAATTTCTGCGAAACTGACCCGGCTGATGACGACCCGGGGCAGTTCCGGACGAACGTGAACACGCCGTCGGGCCGGTCCGCCAGGCTGGCAATTACAAGACAGGCGGCCGGCGAGACACGAGGTCGCTTCAGCTTTGTCCTTGTGCCCGACGCGCTGCCCGGGCGAGAGACGATTGACTGTCACGTCGAGAACTCGGCGCTGCGGCAGATTGTCACCGAACTTCAGACGTCTCATGACGTGGTAACGTCACTCTGCGACCAGCTGCCCGGTCTTCCCGATGCCGACCCGGACAAGAATGCCGGTTTTCATCGGCGCCGACTTGAAGGTCAGACCGCCCGACACTTCAGGATGCTGGCCGACCTTTCCTGTCTGATTGAGAATATCGCCCGCACCGAGGATATGCATCTCACGGATCTTGACGCCGTCGTCTCCAAGGCGCTTGACGATCAGCGCACCGCTTACCCGGCAGTCAAGGTGTCGGCAGAGGTCGGCCAACTGCCGAAGATCGTGACGTGTCGGCACCGGCTCTGCCTGATCCTCGGCAATGTTGTAAGCAATTGCTTTAAGTTTGCCCCGGGAGAACTGCACATACGAATCGCCGCTACCGTAGATGACGGCGTTGCCGCCATCACTGTATCGGATAACGGGCCGGGCATATCCGAAGGCGCTCTCGGGCGCGCTTTCCGTTTCTTCGCCAGACCTCCGGGGCAGGAGGCGGCGTCGCCTTCGGGACACGGCACTTCGCTGGCCATCACACGGCAACTGGCCCGGAGTCTCGGCGGTGATATCACGGTCACATCCGGAAGCGGGCAGGGTACGACCGTGACGGTCTCGATCCCCGCCGGTCGAGGCGCGGGGGAGGAGGCCTGATGGATCGGAATCTGCGCATCCTGATTGCCGATAAGAACCGGTACCACGCGCTGCTGATCGAGCGGGGCCTGCGCAACCGCTTTGCTGCGTCCATCGTGGCCGTTTTTCGCTCCGCTGACCAGGCAATCGAGGAACTCCAGAAGACTACCTACGATGCCGCCGTCATCGACTGCACGTGTGCCGCCAACAGCGACAGCAACATAGTAGAAGCCGTGAGGCGTTGTCGCCGGCACCTGCCGATCCTGCTGACGACCCCGCCGGGCACGGTTCTGCCGGATGTATACCCCGGGGATAACGGGCTCACCGCCTTCGTTGTCAAAGACAGTACCTTTCATATCCTCATTCCGCAACTCGTGGCCCACGTTCTTGAGCAAGGCAGTTTCTACCGCGACGGCCGGCCGCTCAGGCCGAGACTCACGGCCAGGAGGAAAGCCGATATGATCAATATCACGGCCAACACCCTGGCGCACGAGATAAACAACCCGCTGATGGCCATACTCGGAATCACGGAACTGCTGCTCGGTGACTCCAACGGTTGCGATGCCGAGGTGAAACAGAAGGTTCGCGTGATACAGGAGTCGGCCAGGCGTATTGAATCCGCCCTGCATCACCTCGGCAGCCTTTCCAGAGCGACTCTCCGGCCGACGGCTGCCGGCAGCCTGATTGACACCAATCGGCCGTCAGGCACTTCCGGGCCTGAGGGTTAGCCGATCCGCTCCACAATTGCGGTTGACATTCTGATGAAAGCCTCTATTTTGGAGCCTTGTTTACGGGCTGGATAAGCTATGTACTCTATGACAGGATTCGGCAGGGCCGAGATACCCGGACGGTTGGGCAGGTTGACCGTGGAGATAGCCACGGTCAACAGCCGCTTTCTGGAATTCACCGTCCGGCTCCCGAAACCTTATTTCTCACTTGAACCGCGCGTGCGCGAATACCTTTCGGAGATCCTTAGTCGTGGCAAGGTGACCGTGACGGTCAATCTTGACGAACCGGAGGATGCGACCGGGAAGTATGCTATCAATGATCGGGCCGTCCGAGCCTACGTACGTCAACTTCGTCAATTACACCGAGAGTTGAAGCTGGATGGGGATATTAACCTGAGCAGCCTGGTATCGTTGCCGGACGTGGTTCAAGCGGACCGCAACGCACCGGACCCGGAACGCATCTGGAAGACCCTGCGAAAAGGCCTGCACCGGGCCGCGGGGCAGCTTGTCGAGATGCGAAAGCGGGAAGGCCGGGCGATGGCCGCTGATATGAACAAACGCCTGAAATCAATGGCCGGACTCCTCCGGCGGGTCGAACGGCAAACAAGAGACTCGGTGCAGGTATATGCCGACAAGCTGCACGAACGCATTGAAAGTCTCCTCCAGCGACCGGTTTGTGACGCCGCTCGCCTCGAAGAGGAAGTCGCCCTTTTCGCCGACCGCACCGATATCGCCGAGGAATGTGTCCGCCTGGACAGCCACCTCGACCAGTTTGCGGCTACGCTCAAGGCGAAAAGTGCGTCGGGACGCAGGCTCAACTTCATTCTCCAGGAAATGAACCGGGAGGTCAACACCATCGGGTCGAAATCCGCCGACCTCGGTATCGCCGGTGCCGTCATTTCACTGAAGGAAGAGGTCGAGAAACTCCGGGAAATGGTGCAAAACGTTGAATGACTCTCCGCGCGGAGAGATTCATGATGTAGATGTATATGAAGCCGGGTAAAATCGTGATTATCTCGTCGCCGTCGGGTGGCGGGAAGACTTCTATTTGCCGAAAGCTGCTAAGCCCCACCCGGCGCAGGAAAGGGTGGAATTTTTCAATATCGTACACCACGCGCCGTCCGCGTCGCGGCGAACGCAACGGCCGCGAATACTTCTTCGTTGGCGAGCAAGAATTCCTCCGCCTTGAAAAGCGAAGGTTTTTCGCGGAGAGCTTCCGCGTCCACCTGTACAGTTACGGCACCCCACGGGCTCCGATAGAAGCCGTCCGACGGCGCGGCGGTGTCATGCTCTTTGACGTCGACGTGAAGGGTGCGCGGTCGCTGCGGCGGGCCTATCCTGAAGCCATAGCCGTGTTTATTCTGCCGCCGTCGATCAGCGCCCTGAAACAGCGTTTGAGAAAGCGCGGCACCGAGACGGCCGAGCAGCTGAGCGTGCGGTTCGAGAACGCCCGGCGGGAAATGCGGGCCTTTCGCCGCTACGGATTCGACTATGTTGTTATCAATCAAGACCTTGACAAGGCAGTACGGCAGGTATTGGCGATTATTCACGCCCATGAGTGCCGCACCGAATTTGCCGATACGGAACAAATAAGCAGAATAATTGGTTAACACCTAAGTCTTGCAGGAGATATACCGTTATGCCGTTTTTACCTATGGATGAGCTCGACAGGATCACCAGGAATCGATACGAAGCCGTGATCATTGCCGCTCAGCATGCCCGTCACCTCAATGCCCGCCGTCTCAGAAGGCTAGAGCAGCTTGAAGAAGGCGGGGAAGTAGACATCGAGGCGCGAAAAATAACGATGGTCGCACTTAAGGATCTTATTGAAGGTAAAGTAAATTTCCAGCGTTCCGATATCGAATAACCATCGACGTACTTCTGAGCACTTGCACAGGAACGGTAATGGCCAGAAACTTAGTTATTGTAGAGTCGCCCGCCAAATCTCGAACGCTCGCCCGGTTCCTGGGCAAGGATTTCGATGTCCTGTCCACCGTCGGTCATATTGTTGATCTGCCCAAATCGAAACTGGGAGTCGATGTTGAGCACGATTTCGAGCCCGCCTACACCGTCATCAAAGGTAAAGAGAAGATCATCGCGCAGCTGAAGAAGGCGGCGCGGAAGGCGGGCACTGTCTACCTCGCGCCCGATCCGGATAGAGAGGGCGAAGCTATAGCCTGGCACGTGGCCAATGCCCTCAAGGGGGCCAAGTCCGATTTCCTGAGGGTTACCTTTAACGAAATTACCAAGACGGCGGTGACCGAGGCGATCCGGAAACCTCGGGCCATTGATCTGAACCTGGTCAATGCCCAGCAGGCCCGCCGCGTGCTTGATCGCCTGGTGGGGTACCAGGTGTCCCCGTTCCTGTGGAAAACCGTGGCCCGCAATCTGTCGGCCGGTCGAGTTCAATCCGTAGCCTTGCGCCTCGTCTGTGAGCGGGAGACCGAGATCCGGGATTTTGTGCAGCAGGCCTACTGGAACATCTTTGCGGTTTTGGCCAACCGCGACGGGGCGAAGTTTCAGGCTCAGCTTTACAGGATTGGCCAGAAAACCGTGGTCAATGCGGGCCAGCGCGGGAAGAACAAAATGACGATTGACTCCCGCGCCGAAGCCGACCGGCTCATCACTGATCTTACGGAACAGGACTTCACCGTTACCGGGATCAAGCGAACCAGTCGCCTGCGCAAGCCAGCAGCGCCGTTTATAACTTCGACCCTGCAACAGGAAGCGGCCAAAGTACACGGTTTTTCCCCCAAGCAGACGATGTCGATCGCACAGCGCCTGTACGAAGGAATCGATATCGGCAAGAAGGGTCCGACGGGCCTGATCACGTATATGAGAACCGACTCCACCAGGGTGGCATCAGAGGCCAAGGCCGCCGTCCGCAAGTACATCGCCAGCGAATTCGGAGAAGAGTATCTTCCGGCCAAGGCCAACGTCTATGGTCGGCGCAAGTCGGCCCAGGATGCTCACGAGGCCATTCGGCCGACATCAGTCAGTCTTCCGCCCGACGAGGTGAAGACGCACCTGACGCCGCAGCAGTTAAAACTCTATGCTCTCATATGGAAGCGCTTTGTCGCCTCGCAGATGACCAACGCCCGGTATCACGTCGAAACCGCCGATATTTCTGCCGGCGATTACCTGTTTCGGGCCTCGGCCCAAAAGCTGGTCTTCGACGGATTCCTGCACGTGTACCGTGAAGCCAGAGAACCCGACGAGAACGGCAATGGTAACGGTGCGATGGAAACCCTGCCCGATCTTCAGACCGGGGAAACTCTCAATCTCGTTGAGCTGAAGCCGGTCGAGTCAGTGACCAGACCGCCGGCACGGTTTTCTGAGGCGATGCTCGTTAAGCGCCTTGAAGCAGACGGTATCGGCCGGCCTTCCACCTACGCCACGATCGTTTCAACGCTCAAGGAGCGGAAATACGTGGAGCTGGTTCAGAAAAAGCTGCATCTCACGGAACTGGGCGAGGCCGTCAGCAAAATCCTGGTCAAGCACTTCCCCAAGCTCTTCAACGTCTCCTTCACTGCTGAAATGGAGCGGGAACTGGACCAGGTGGGAGAGGGTGCTGACAACTGGGTCAAAGTGGTTAGCGACTTTTATAAGCCTTTTGTCAAGACTCTTGACGCCCTTAAAGCCAGGCAATCCCAGATCAAGGCCTCACTGATCGAGAAGACTGACATTTCCTGTGAGAAGTGTGGTTCTCCGATGGTCATCAAGTGGGGTCGTAACGGGCGCTTTCTTGCCTGCTCAACGTGGCCGGACTGCAAATCCACCAAGCCGCTGCCCGAAGAGGAAGCCAAGAACCGCACCGATGAGAAGTGCGAAAAGTGTGGTTCCGCCATGGTCATCAAGACCGGACGATACGGCCGGTTCATGGCCTGCTCTGCCTACCCTGACTGCAGGAACACCAAGCCGATCAAGGTGGGGGTGGCCTGCCCCAAGGAGGGCTGCGGCGGGCAGATCGTCGAAAAGCAATCCAGGAATCGCCGTGTCTTTTATGGTTGCAGCAACTATCCCAAGTGCGATTACGCCAGTTGGGATCGGCCGGTGAATCAGGCATGTCCAGTGTGCAAACACCCGTTCATGTATTCGAAGGTTTCCAAGGCCCGGGGCGAGCACCTGCGCTGTCCCGAATGCAAGCACCAGGTGGCCGAAGAAGCCGCAGAAAAGAACCCCGTAGGTTGATCTGCGCAATCCCGAAGTCCCCCCGGCAGTTATTCCCTAATTCCTTCGCGGCGACCGTTGAACTCGCCTGCATCGCGCCACAAAACAATTTGACCTGTTTTGGTGATTTGAATATCATGCTCCTGTATGCTGCAAGAAGAGTTTTCCAGATTTCTCGCGGACCTTGCCCAGACAAAGCACCGCTCCGCCCGGACGGTCGAAGCCTACCGGCGGGACCTCTCGCCGTGGCTAACCTTCCTCGAAGAGCAGCATGCCCGGCAACCCCACGCGTTGAAAAATGACCCCGTCTTTCTGCGGGTTTACCTCAGACAGCGCTCGGAAGCCGGGGTATCCAACCGTTCGCTTGCCCGCTTCGTTGCGGCGCTGTCCAGCTTTCAGAAGTTCCTGGCTGTCGATCTTCGGGCCAGGGTGTACTGTTTCAAGCTCCCACGGATCAAATACAGCGTGAATCTGCCCGGTTTCATCCCGCAGGCCGAGGCCGCCGGCCTCTTCAAACATCGTAACGCGCGGGACGACAAGCAGAAATACCCGTACTGGCGCGACTACCTGATGGTTCTGCTGCTGTATGTCACCGGCTTGCGGCGAGCGGAACTGGCTCGTATCAGTCTGCCCGATCTCGAGCTTAACCGAGGTCTTGTCACCGTGATCGGCAAAGGGGGCAAGGAACGAGTCGTACCGCTCGGGCAGAACACCCGCGGTGACCTCAAACGGTATCTTGCCCTGCGGCGTGAGTATGCCCGCCAAAAGCAATCCCGAGCGGCGGCCCTGTTTCTGAACCGCAACGGCCAGGCGCTGTCCGTTCGGTCGGTTGACCGGCTGGTAAAGAAATTCGGGCGGGCAGGGGGGGTGAACCTTACTCCCCATGCTCTGCGCCACTCGTTTGCCACCCATATGCTTGAAAACGGTGCCGATCTGATGCTGATAAAAGAGCTGCTTGGACATGCATCCCTCTCGACGACACAGAAATACACGCACGTCACGGCGGAAACACTCAAGAAGACCTATCGCAGGGCGCACCCGCGATCAGGGGCAAGCAAGTAGAAAGGAAAGCGATGAGAATACACGCCACCACGATAATCGGAATAATCTGGAACGGGAAGGCGGCCATGGCGGGGGACGGTCAGGTATCGTGGAACGATACGGTCCTCAAGGCCCGTGCGACCAAGATCCGTACCATGCGTGACGGCTCGATTATGGCCGGGTTTGCCGGTACGGCCGCCGACGGAATCGCACTCTTCGAGCTGTTCGAAAAGAAAATCGAGGAGTACTCCGGGAACCTGCCCCGCGCTGCCGTAGAACTGGCCAAAGAGTGGCGCACGGACAAGAGGCTGCAGAAACTGGAGGCGGTCATTGCCATCATGGACAGGGAGCACGTTTTCCTGGTCAGCGGCACCGGTGAGGTGGTGGAACCGGATGACAATATCATCGCTATCGGATCAGGCGGTCCTTACGCCCTGGCCGCGGCACGCGGACTGATCCACGCCAATCCCAAACTGTCGGCGGATAAAATCGCCGCCAAGGCGCTGGAAATCGCTGCTGATATCTGCGTGTATACGAACAAGAACATCACGGTGGAATGTATTAAATGAAGGACGACTATCCGACCCCTCGCCAAATCGTCGAACATCTCGATGTCTACATAATCGGTCAGGACGAGGCCAAGAAGTCCGTTGCCATCGCCCTGAGAAACCGCTGGCGACGACAAAACGCGCCCGAAGAGTTGCGCGCCGAAATCATGCCGAACAACATCATCATGATCGGCCCGACGGGCGTCGGCAAGACCGAGATCGCCCGGCGTCTGGCCGACCTGGCCGCCGCTCCGTTCTTGAAAGTCGAGGCCTCCAAGTTCACCGAAGTCGGGTACGTGGGGCGTGATGTCGAGTCCATGGTCCGGGACCTGGTTGATATCGGCGTGAATATGGTCAAGACCGAGAAGTCCAGGCACCTTGCGGCTCAGGCTCAGCACAACGCCACGGAGCGGCTGCTCGATCTTCTTCTGGGCAGGCCGGCCAAGTCCGAAAAACCGGGGGAGGGCGAGCCGGATGTCTCCGAGCAGGGAACGGCCACCAGGGAGAAGTTCCGCAGCATGCTCCTGGCCGGAAAGCTTGATCAGCGCGAAGTCGAGCTTGAAGCTCCGCAGACGCAGTACCCCGTTGTTGAAATCTTCTCACCGATGGGCATGGAGGAACTGGGTGTCAATTTCCAGGAGATGTTCTCCGGGCTCCTGCCCAAGCGAACCAAGCGGCGCAAGATACCGGTACGAGAGGCCAAAAAATTCCTCGTTAACGAGGAACTGGGCAAACTGGTCAACATGGACGACGTCATCGCCGAGGCGCTCGAACGCATGCAGGAATCCGGTATTGTCTTCATCGATGAAATCGACAAGATCGTCGGCGACAACAGCAGAACCGGACCCGATGTCAGCCGCGAAGGCGTGCAGCGCGATATCCTGCCCATCGTGGAAGGCGGGGGCGTCATGACCAAGTACGGTATGGTCCACACCGACCATGTTCTCTTCATCGCCGCCGGCGCCTTTCACGCTTCCAGACCGTCAGACCTGATACCGGAGTTGCAGGGGCGGTTCCCCATCAGGGTAGAGCTCAATTCCCTTACGGCCGGCGATTTCGAGCGCATCCTGACCGAGCCTAAGTCGGCGCTTGTCACCCAGTACAAGGCACTGCTGAAAACCGAGGGCGTCAACCTGGAATTCACGCCGGGGGCCGTCAGGATGATTGCCGAGATAGCCGAGCGGGTCAACATGGAAACAGAAAACATCGGTGCGCGTCGTCTGCACACCGTGATGACCACGCTGCTTGAGGACATCCTTTTCGAACCGCCGGTCAAACGACGCAAGGTGACAATCACGGCCCGGACCGTCGAGAAAAAGCTCTCGACGATCATCGAGAACAAAGATCTGAGCAGGTACATTCTGTAAACGTGCGCTCTCGGAGGGCTTCAGAGCGCGGTGAGCCAGGCGGTACTGAGTACCGGAAGGAAGTCGTGATTGTTACGGCCGCCTGCCCTCGCATGGCCGCCGCCGATCAGACCATGTAGATGCGGACGTCCCCGATGAAGCTGTTGGTGGCGATATACAGCTTGGATTCAGCCTCCCGGTAGTTGGGGGTCTGTCCTTCAACGCTGTTGCCGAAACCGGATGATCGCCTGCCGAGCAACTCCACGTCGCCAATGAAGCTGGAACACCGGGCTAATATGGGCATGTCACTCGGGACCAGGATGCGTGCATTGCCTACGAACCCGGAGATGACCATCCTGTTAAGACCTTTGGCGAGCCTGCCTCCGTGCAGCTTTATTTCGGCGTCACCAAAAACCGTAGAGACCTCGATCGACTGCAGGTCGACGTCCCGGCAATCGACAAAGATGTCCCCGAACACCTTGCTGTACTTGACCTTGCCCGGCGCGGAAAAGGTGGGGGCCTCCGCCGCACGCCCGACCCCGGTTCCAATATCGGTTGGCGCCCCGGCGCTATCGCTCCGTGGCCGGTCGGAAGTGACGTCTTCGACCCGGACTCTCGCTTCGTCCAGCCGTTCATGTTGCCTCTTGCGGGCAATCACCCAGAAGCCCAGGATGACGAGCAACACCGGGAGAAGCAGGCGCGAGAGATTCCCGGTCGAGAAAAAGAAAAGGCCGGTGGTTCTGCCCAGCAGTAACAAGCCTATAAGGATAAGAAAAGCGCCGAACAGTAGTTTGTGTACACTCATAAGCGCAACCGGCCGGTCGTAAAGTCCTCTCTCTAAACAATACGCAATATCGCCCCCCATGTTACGCTGCGCAAGGACTTTGGCAGCGACCGGTAGCCCGGGGATGGTGACGGAACTGTGCAAGGATTGCACAAGCCGTCTTACGTTCAGCTAACGCGGTTTGCCGCTCTTCTCGCGGGTCCGGAGGAACTCTGACGAGAGAACGGCCGCCCCGTCTGGGTACCGGGGGCCCACCGGACCCGTCTTGACATTCCCCTGCCGCGACAGTTTATTCGCCGGAGAACTTGTCGAAAACACACACTTTCCCCGGAGGAAATATGCCGCGTTCATTGTGCCAGATTACCGACCTGACCGCTCAAGAGGTCCATGAAGTATTTGACCTCTGCCGCCGAATGAAATCCGGTGAAATAGCCCCGAAGCCATTGGCCGGCAGGTCGGTAGCCTGCATTTTCACCAAACCATCTCTGCGGACCCGTGTCTCCTTTGAGGTGGGTATCAGCCAGCTTGGCGGTCATGCCATGATGGTGACCGATGCGGAAATCCAGCTTGGCAAGCGGGAGACGATTGCCGACGCCGCTCGGGTGCTGTCCCGGTACCTCGGTCTGATCATGATCCGGACTTTCGAGCAGGCCGACGTTGAAGAGCTTGCCCGGTGGGCCGCCGTGCCGGTGGTCAACGGGCTTACCGACCTGGTACATCCCTGCCAGATTCTGGGCGACTATTTCACCGTAATGGAGCACGTCCAGAAGAAAGATCGCTACAAAATAGCTTATCTGGGCGACGGGAACAACGTGGTCAACAGCTGGTTGAACCTTGCCTCACTGATCCCCATGGATCTGCGGATAGGTACCGACCGTGACTGCCAGCCCGCGGCCGAGTTCATTGAACGGGCCCGCCGAAATACCGACAGCCGTGTTCTCGTTACGGACGATCCTAAAGAAGCAGTGGCCGATGCCGATGTAGTTTATACGGATGTTTGGGCCTCCATGGGGCAGAAACATCTGGCGGAACAGAAGGAACGAAAACTACAGAGGTTTCAGGTAAATAGTTCTCTGATGAGTGGGGTGAATCCAAAGGCCATCGTGATGCACTGCCTGCCGGCCGAACGAGGCAGGGAGATAACCGACGAGGTTATGGATGGTCCCCAGTCGGTGGTCTTCGAAGAGGCGGAGAACAGGCTACACGTTCAGAAGGCCATTATGGCCTTTCTGCTGAAGTAGACGTAGGCCCGGGGCGACCCACGACGGAGAACGGGACAAACGAAAGGAGTCGCAGAATGCGTTCCCGCACTCTTCTCTTCATCGTCGGTCTGTTCGTTATGACCGCCTTTCTCGTCACTGTCGTAGGTTGCTCTGACGACGAACCCGCGCCCACCGAGGACATCACCGACGGCGGTGACACCAACGACACCATTGCCAACCCGCAGTTCTCAGCGGTGTCCAGTCAGGTCGAGGACTTTGTCGAGTCTACGATAGGCTTGTTCACCGACGGGCTGAACATGACGGCGATGTCGCTCGACGGTCTGGACGACATTGTGTTCGGTTCCAAGCCGCCGGATTCACTCAAGACCGGCGACTGGGCACTGTACTTCCTCGGTCAGCTTGGCACGACGATCTACGGCCTCGATTCCATCCAGTTCCTCAAGAACAACGTGCCGCAGGCGACCGGAGTGGGCATGGACAAGCTCGTATTCAAGCACTACTACTTCGTGAACACGGATGACACGACCGTGTCGTATGTGAGCAGCAGAATCCACAGCGACCTGACTTTCTCAGGTCTCGACGGTGCCATCGCGGCGGTAAACGGCATGCACGACCTGACGCTCCATTCGAAATTCGCCTCGGCCGATTCGACCGTCTGGTGGGACTTCGATATCCAGTCCACCGCTGACCACGTTACGATTGACAAGCAGGGAAGCAACTGGAACAGCGGCTGCCCGTGCGGCGGTGGCATGACGATCACTGTCGATGCCACGTACCAGAAGGATTCGGCCGATCCGGTCAACACCAGCTGGACCTTCGATGTCACCTTTGCCGACGGCCTGATGAATGTTGACGTCGCGCTCGGCGAACTGGCGGCCGAATATTCGACCCAGATGTGCACCCCGGAATGAACTTTCGAATCTCAGGAAAAAGCCCGGCCCAGGCCGGGCTTTTTTTTGGACTTGTGTTGACAGCGGACGGCTCCCGGCTTATCCAGTCCCGCATGGATGAGATTATACGGTACCGCCACTGTTTCGTCTGTGGTGATCAGAACCGCCACGGCCTGAAAGCGCGTTTTTACTACGACGGTCGCCAGGCCGTCTCGGAGGTCACAGCCGAGGAGGATTTCGAGGGCTACCGGGGGATCTACCATGGCGGCATTATCACGGCATTGCTCGACGAGGTGATGATAAAGGCCATTTTAGCCCTGGGTATCTGCGCGGTTACGGCCGAGATGAACGTCAAGTTCACGAGACCGGTGCGAACCGGTGAAAAACTCCGTCTGGCGGGGTCGATCCGTTCCTCGAAGGGTCGGCTGTACATTACCGAGGGTACGGCTGTCAACGAGGCCGGGAATATCTGTGCCACGGCCGGCGGCAAGTATCTCGAGGCTGGACCCCAACTGGGAGCAACTCTCACGGAGTCTATCTGCCGGGATTAGACATTTTTTTTCACGAATCGTGAAGCAGGTCGTCACAGCGGTTGTCGCGGTGCCTGTGCCGCCAAGTTAAGTCTTTGGGCCGCAATACAATCACGCGCGGGCTACGGCAGCTGTCCGCGGCATTTCAGTTGCTGTAAGCGGGGTATGGCCTCCGAAAGCAAACCGATCGACTGCTATATCGCCGCATTCCACAACAGCCACATGGACCCGTACTTCGAGAAACGCGGGTTCAGCCGCGGACTGATTCTCTTTGCTATCCCGTCATACGGTATCCTCTTCCGTTGCCGGGCCGAAGGTGATACGGTTGACCTTGAATTCGGGGCCTTTTTTGCCCTCCTGCGGTTCGTCAAAACGAGGCTTGAGAAACAAAAGATAAGTAAACTGGTCGTGTATTCCTCGAATCCGGAATTCGTATTCTCGTTTGCCGGTTATGGTCGGCACATCGCCCGGGGTTCAGCCCGCGACAAGCTGATCCGGGAGTACGGTCAGACGTTCAATGTAGCCGTATCCTATGTTGAGCCGCGTAAGAACCAATCACTCGTTGCCTCGGCGGACTTCCCCAGTATGCCTGCAGGCCGCGAGTTGCCCTTCAAGCCTGCGTCTGACGACTCTGCCAGAGGCGAATTCAAGCCGATTCTCAAGGGACTCAAGATCTGACGCGCCGACCCGGCTCTTTCCTTCTGACACCCCCTCACATGCCCGACCCGTGAGAAAGGGCATATGCCTCAAGCGGCGCCACGGGAACTTGGACGATTACCGGCCGCTGTTCGTCTTCACTAGTAGAGGTATCAATTCTGCTTCCATGAGGATACTATGGTGCTCAAGAGAATAATCCTTGTTGTTGCCTCTCTGATTCTCTCCTCGGCTATCTCGATCAGGGCGGACGACATCGGTCTGCTTTCGTTGACCAGTCAGGCTCAGGTAGAACGGGCGGAAGCCATCCTGGGGCAGGCCTACGGCAAGGTCAGCGGTAAGTTCATTGTCGTCGTGTCCGAGGAAACGCGGCGAAGTCTTGCACGGGCCGGCATGCATCCCGAAATCGTGCTGCCGGGCGCAGATGTTTCCGATGCCTGCCTCGTACTCCGACCGTGCGCGCGGCCCGAAGTCTCCGGGGTCGATATTGACCGGTTCGGGCGAACGGTCGATCTCGGCCAGGGAATTCGCCTCGCGCAGATGAGCCGTGTGGCGGCCTCGACACTCTCCGCAACGACCGAGTATAAGGCCATTCCACTCTCGGATAACCCGGTCGGTTTTCACTTCAACCCTCCGACCGTCTCGCTGCCGGGATGGCGGCAGGAGCAGTATCCTGTTGATACCGTGGCGGACCTTGTGCAACTCGACTCCGTTTACGCGTACTGTACCAGGCTGGAGGATTACTACACACGGTACATTGGGACCGATTCGATAAACGCCGCCAGGGACTGGATGGTTCAGAAGTTCCTTGACTGGGGGTACACGGACATCTCGACGCCCGAGTTCGCGGTGCAGACCAACCTTTGCTACAACGTACACGTCGTCAAGCCCGGCTATGCTGAGCCCGACCGGGTGATTGTGATCGGTGCTCACTACGATGCGACAACCTACCCGCAGTCCTTACCGCCGTGGGAGTGCGCCCCGGGTGCCGATGACAACGCTTCCGGTACCGCGGCCGTACTCGAGGCGGCCCGGATTCTTGCAGACATACCGCTAAGGAAAACGGTGGTCTTTATACCGTTCTCGGCTGAAGAGCAGGGTCTTGTCGGCTCCGGACTGGCGGCCCGGAACTTCCAGGCCGCGGGTACCGACATCGAGATGATGTATAACCTTGACATGATCGGCTATATTGAAGGTCCCTCGTTTGATCTCCAGTTGCTCGGAGGCAGGAACGAGGTGTACCGTGATCTGACGGCGGCTGCCGCCGCTCGCCTCACTCCGCTCACCGTATCTATTGTTCCCGTTTATGCTCTCTCGGATCACTACCCGTTCTATCAGCGGGGTTACGATATCGTCTATGCACATGAAAGAGTGCAGACTCCAGGGTATCACACCGTGAATGACGTGTCGTCACTGCTCACCTTTACCTTTATGACGGAGGCCGTCAGGATGAGCCTTGCTTCCGTGGCGATCGTGGCCGAGTCACCGTCGGCTCCCGCTGTGAGTCTCATCGACGTCGGCGATGGTCAGGCACTCGAGCTTCAATGGTCCGGCTGTCGTCCCGAGTATACTTACACGGTTTATCACGGGGACAGCCCGGGCGTCTACACTGATTCCGCGGTAGTTGCCGGGGGCGCCTGCTCCTACGTATGGAGCGGCCTGGCCGAGGGCGTCCCGGCTTACTTCGCCGTGGCGGCTGTTACCGCCGACGGCTACCGGTCCCTGGGGGCCGTTGAGTACTCTGAAACACCCCTGGTCTTTCCTCGTTCACCGAGAAGTCCGATGGCGGAGTCCGACTCCGCCCTCATAGAGCTTTCGTGGATGGAAAACACCGAGGTCGACTTCGCCTACTACAACGTCTACCGGCAGATTACAGGGCTGGGGAGTTTCGTACTATACAGGTCTCCGGTTGCCGAAACGACTATGGTTGACACCAGCGTCATGGGGCAGATCGAATACAGCTACCGGATAACGGCGGTTGATCTGGACGGTAACGAATCAGCGCCCTCTGAAATTGTCAGCGCCTTTGCCGGTACCTTTGACGGCGGGGTGGTCATTGTCGACGCCTTTTCCGAGGAAAACCAGTACATCCCCGACCAGGCGGCGCAGGTGGCCTTTTTTGACACCATAATGGCCGACCTGCCGTATGGTCTGGTGGTGCTCGAGGAGATCAGCGATACTCTCAGCCGGTCCCAGGTCGGTCAGTATTCCTCGCTTATCTGGATTGATGATGACCCGGGTCGCAAGACAATCGATGTGAACACTGACGTCCTGGCCTGGTATGCCGGATACAGCACCAATATGCTTGTCTCCGGCTACTGGACGATCCAGAGCTGGTCGGATTCGCCGGTCCCCGTGGACCATATGCTGTATCAGGATTTCATGGTCTCCGGATACACGTACTGGGGGACGCCGGACTTTGTCGGTGCCTTCGGTCAGAACGGATGGCCGTCGGTCCAGATTGATCCCATCCGTGGGCTGACGGAGTGGCCGAACATTCCGGCCTTGCAGGTCAGGCCCGGAGCTACCGTTATCTACACGTACGACTCGTTTATGGATCTTGATTTTGAAGGGGAACCGGTGGGCGTGGCCTATGACGGGCCAACGGGGAAGCGCATTGCCCTGTCGTTTCCGATTTACTACCTGACACCGTCCTCGTCGCGGGCGCTGATGAGCAAGGTGATCGAGTACTTCGGTGAGGAGTTCGTGCCGGTCGACAACGGAGACATCGACGGAGACGGCCGGGTGGATATCGGCGATCTCACTTTGATGATCGACTACATGTTCATGTCGAAGCTGCCGCTCTCCGACCCGAATGCCGCCGATATCGACTCTGACTGTGTTATCGACATTGGCGATCTTACAATGATGATCGCCTACTTGTTCATAGGCGGGGTTGATCTTCTCCCGGGCTGTGTCGAGTAGGCAGGATACAGGGTGCAGCCGTGTCGGTGAGGGCCGTTCCCGGCCCGGGCACGTGAGCGGGCGCAGTTGCTGCGCTTGAGTCGGTCGGTCGTACCGTGACAAGAGACCGGAAGACAGGTTTGCACAAGGCGGGGCGTACTGTTTTTTTCTTGACAATCATAGAGGAAGGGCTAAATTAAATTGTATAGGAGTACCTCTCATTATCCCGTGGGGCGCCAGACACGAGCGCGCGGTCAATTGAACCACTTGAGTAACATACTTCTTTGTCTTCAGGAGGATACTATGGTTAGCACCAGGATGACATCTCTCATCGCCGTCCTCGTTTTCTCACTTGCCCAATTCGTCCAGGCGGATGACGTCGGTCTGGTCAGTCTCTCGAGTCAGGTGGAGGTCGAACAGGCGACGGCGATCCTCGGGCACGCATACGGAAAAGTAGGTGGCAAGTTCATTGTCGTAGTTTCCGAGACCTCTCGCGACGCTCTTGCGGACATCGGCATAGACGTTGAAAGCGTGCTGCCTGACGTTGACGTTGCGCTCACCTATCTTGTCCTCCCACCCGAGGTCAGGCGGGACGTCCCAGGGGTTCGCTTCGAGCAGTTCGGGCGCACGGTTGAGTTTCAGCATGGCGTCCGTCTCGTGGAAATGAGTCGCGTAGCGGCCTCGACTCTGGCCATGACGACCGCGTACAAGGTAATCGCGTTGCAGGACAACCCGGTCTTTTTCCATTTCAAACCGCCGACGGTTGCATCGCCTGCGTGGCGGCTGGACGGCTATCCCGTCGATACGCTGGCCGGTTACGTGCTCGAGGATTCAGTCCAGGCCTATGACACGATCCTGGAGAATTTTTACACCCGTCACATACGGACGGATTCGATTCACCGTGCCCGCGACTGGATGGTGCAGAAATTCCTTGACTGGGGGTACACCGACGTCACCACACCTTCGTTCCCTGCAACTGATTACTACGATCCATATGACAGTGTGCCCTGCTACAACGTCAAAGTCGTCAAGCCGGGTTACGCTGAACCGGACCGCATCATAGTTATCGGAGCCCATTACGATGCGACAACGTACTATCAGGATGTCCCTCCCTGGGTACACGCTCCGGGGGCCGACGATAATGCCTCCGGCACAGCGGCCGTGTTGGAAGCTGCCCGTGTCCTGGCCGACGTTCCCCTCAGGAAAACGGTAGTGTTCATTCCGTTTTCCGCTGAGGAGGGGGGCCTTCACGGTTCGAGCAAGGAAGCCCGGGATTACCGCGCTGCCGGCAGCAACGTCGAAGTGATGATGAACTACGACATGATCGGCTTCAGCGCGTATTCCTCGGATTTCGAGCTGCAGGGAGGCGACAATCTGGTGTACCGTGACGTGACGGCTGCCGCCGCCGTGCGTGTCACGGACCTGAACCCGCTGTTCTACGAAATCTCCGGCGGATCGGATCACTACGCCTTCTGGGAGCAGGGCTATGACATCGTCTGTGGCTCTGAACCCACCTTTACCCCCGGGTTCCATACCGAGAACGATAATTCGTCACTCCTGGACTTTGAGTACATGACTGAAGCGGTCAGGATGGCGACGGTTTCGGCTGCGATCATAGCCGAATCACCGTCCCAACCGATCACGGCCCTCGTCGATGCCGGTGACGGTCAGTCTCTTAACATAGACTGGTTGAACTGTCAGCCGGACGTGTCCTATGTAGTCTATCGCGGTGAAAGCCCGGGCGTCTATACTGACAGCGTTGAAGTCGGCACCGGCGTGTGCTCCTACGTCTGGACCGGACTGGCCGAGGGGATCCGAAGCTACTTTTTCGTGTCCGGAACGGCAGACAACGGCTACCCCACGCTGTCCGCCGTCGAAGTCTCGGAGGTGCCGCTGCTGTATCCGCGCGCTCCGCAGGGTCCCGTCGCCACGACGGACTCGGCCGTTGTAGACCTTTCCTGGGCCGAGAACGCCGAGGCTGATTTTGCCTATTATAACGTCTATCGGCGGATTGCCCAGGTAGGCGATTTCACGCTGTACAAGTCTGAAGTGACGGATCCGAGTCTGGCCGATACCAGCGTAGTAGGACACGTCCAGTACAGCTACCGGATAACGGCGGTCGATCTGGACGGTTACGAGTCAGCGCCCTCTGAGGTTGTCAGCGCGTATGCCGCCACCTTTGACGGCGGGCCGGTCATTGTCGACGCGTTCTCCAAAGAGAACCAGTACATCCCCGACCAAGTGGCACAGGTGGCCTTCTTTGATACTATAATGGCCGATCTGCCGTACGATCTGGTGGTGCTCGAGGAGATCAGCGATGCTCTCAACCGGTCCCAGGCCGGTCAGTATTCTTCGCTTATCTGGATTGATGATGACCCGGGTCGCAAGACAATCGACCTGAGCAGTGACGCCCTGACCTGGTATGCAGGGTACAGCGGTAACATGCTCATCTCCGGCTACTGGACGATCCAGAGCTGGTCGGCTTCGCCGGTTCCCGTGGACCATACGCTGTATCAGGATTTCATGATCTCCGGATACACGTACTGGGGGTCGCCGGACTACGTCGGTGCCTTCGGTCAGAACGGATGGCCGTCGATCCAGATGGATCCCAGCCGTGGGCTGATGGAGTGGCCGAACATTCCGGCTCTGCAGGTCAGGCCCGGAGCTACCGTCATCTACACGTACGACTCGTTTATGGACCTTGATTTTGAAGGGGAACCGGTGGGCGTAGCCTATGACGGGCCGACGGGGAAGCGGATTGCCCTGTCGTTTCCGATGTACTACCTGACACCGGCCTCGTCGCAGGCGCTGATGAGCAAGGTGATCGAGTACTTTGGCGAGGCGTTCGTGCCGGCCGACAACGGCGATCTGAACGGCGACCAGGTGGTGGATATCGGCGATCTTACTTTGATGATCGACTACCTGTTCATCTCGATGCAGCCTCTATCCGACCCGAATACTGCCGATATTAACTCTGACTGTGTTATCGACATTGGCGACCTGACGACTCTGATCGCATACCTGTTTATCAGCGAGATCGAGCTTCTTCCCGGTTGTGTAGAGTAGTTGCGATCTCGGCGTTTTACTGAGCGGCAACCTGCCGCCCGATGGCTCGGCCCCGGCCGGGCCATCGGTCTTTTCCCCTGCCCCCAATTGCAAGCAGCCAACCAGACAGGGTAACGCCGCCATGTTTCTGCTTGACAGGCCGGCCCATCTTGTTAAATTATAAGAGGTTGCGTTACTTCGAATATGGTCGGCAAACCGTTAAGCTTTACCGGCTGCCGACCGTAACTGTCAATACGGAAATCTTTTGAGCCCCGGAGGTTGCTATGACCGCTGGCAGCAAGCCACTGATCGCCTGTCTTGTCATACTTCTCTTGACCTCGTTCTCCGCAGCCGAGGACATCGGTCTTGTTTCAATCAACAGCCAGACCGACATGGAACAGGCCACCGAGATCATCGGACAGGCTTACGGCAAGACAAACAAGAAGTTTGTCGTCGTGCTTACCGAGGTTATGCAGCAACGGCTGGCTGATGTCGGCATTGAAGTGCAGATCGTGCTGCCGGACGCGGATATCGAAAATAGTTACGTGGTCTTTCAGGCGTGCGCCCGCGGCCCGGCCATGGGGCTTGACCTGGATCAGTTGGGACGCACTGTCGAACTCGGCCTGGGCCTGCACCTGGCTCAGATGAGCCGGGTGGCGGCGTCGATGCTGTCCCAGGAGACGGGATACACGGCCATTCGGCTTACGGACCGGCCCATCGATTTCCACTATACGCCCCCGGTAGTTGCGGCGCCGGTTGCGCCGGAAGCGAGTTTCCCAACGGACACGCTCGTCAACCACGTAAGTCTGGACTCTGTTTTCGCCTTTGACACCAGGCTCGAGGACTTCTATACGCGCTACGTCTATACTGATTCCATAGACCGCGCCCGGGACTGGATGGTTTCCAAATTCCTTAGTTGGGGCTATACGGATGTCACGGCGCCTTACTTCTGGTACTATGGCCCGTTGTGGAATGTCGTGGCTGTCAAGCCGGGTTACGCCGAACCTGAGAAGGTAATTGTGGTGGCGGCGCACTATGATGCGGTAACCTATGATCAGCCTCAGCCCACTGAAATTTACGCACCCGGGGCCGACGATAACGCGTCCGGAACCGCACTCGTTCTCGAACTGGCACGCGTCCTGGCCGATGTCCCGGTGCGGAAGACTATCATGTTCGTCCCGGTCACGGCCGAGGAGATCGGTCTGGTCGGGTCCCGGCACATTGCCCAGGAACTGAAACAGGACGGAGTTGATGTCGAGGTCATGTACAACGCCGACATGATCGGCTTCACCGGCGGACAGCCCTGGTATATCGACGTGGAGGGCGGAGACATCGAGATCTATCGCGACATCACCGGGGCGGCGGGCGATCGGCTGACCTCGCTAATGCCCATTTTACTCCCCGTGATGTCAAGCAACTCGGATCACTCATCGTTCTATAACCAGGGATTCAGCGTCGTCCACGCCATTGAGACGAATTTCAACACGGCCGGCTGGCACACCATCCTGGATATTTCGTCCCGGCTGAATTTCCCGTACATGACTGACGTCGTCAAGATGATGCTGGCCTCGGTGCTTATCGTCGCCGAGTCGCCGGGACCACCGACAGTAGACAACATAGTTGATATTGGGGATGGTCAGTCGCTTGATATCCACTGGTCCCCCTGCTCCCCTGACGCATCGTATCGGATCTATCGAGGCGTGAGTCCCGGCGTGTATACCGATTCTGTCCTCGTCACTCCCGGTGCCTGTCATTATGAATGGACAGACCTCACCGAGGGCGTCCGCTATTACTTCCTCGCCATGGGCGAAGCTCCGAACGGGTACCGGTCGCTTTACGGTATCGAAGGTTCCGAAATGCCGCTTGTCTATCCGAGGGCGCCGCTGAACCCTTACGTCGAGTCCGACTCTGCGGCCATACTTCTTTCGTGGGATGCAAACCGGGAAGCCGATTTTTCAGACTACAATGTGTATCGCAGGATGGATGACCTGAGCAGCTTCGTGCTGCTCCGGTCTTACGTGTCCGGCACCAGCATTGTCGACACCGCCGTTTTCGGACAGATTGAATACCATTATCGGGTGACGGCCGTCGACCTCGACGGCCATGAATCCGCGCCGTCGGTTGCCGTGAGCGCGTACGCCGCTACCTTCGACGGGGGGCCGATGGTGGCCGACGCGTTTTCCAAAGAGAATCAGTACATTCCTTTACAGGCCGAGCAGGAAGCCTGGCTCGATACTGTCTTTGCCGGCGTTCCGCACGGTCTGGCCGTTCTGGAGGAGTCGAAGGATACGCTGACGCGATCACAGGTCGGCCCGTATTCCTCGCTGATCTGGATAGATGACGACCCCGCTCGAAAGACGATTGACGAGAGCATCGGCACGCTCAACTGGTTTTCCGGGTTCGGAACCAACCTGCTGATTTCGGGCTACTACACGATTCTCGGATGGTCCGGCTCTCCTGTTCCCTCGAGTCACATGCTGTACACCGATTTCATGATCTCCGGTTATAACTACTGGGGCTCTCCTGATTTCGTCGGTGCCCATGGTCAGGACGGCTGGCCGTCAGTCGAGATTGACCCCGCTCGCGGCATTGATGAATGGCCGAATATCCCGGCCCTGCAGGTCAGGCCCGGAGCCACGGTTATCTATACTTACGACTCGTATATCGACTACCCGGATTTTGAAGGGGAGCCGGTGGGCGTGGCCTATGACGGACCGACGGGCAAACGCATCGCCCTGTCGTTTCCGATCTACTACCTGACGCCGGCCTCCGCCCAGGCGCTTATCGCCAAGGCGCTCGACTACTTCGGAGAATCGTTTGTGCCGGCCGAGAACGGCGATTTGAATGCTGACGGCGTCGTCGACATTGCCGATCTGACTATAATGATCGACTATCTCTTCATATCCAAGCTGCCGTTGTCTGATCTCAACGCGGCAGATGTTAACGCTGACTGCATCGTCGATATTGGCGACGTTACCTTGCTCATTGCCTACCTGTTCATGTCCGGCCCCGACCTGCTGCCCGGCTGCGTTGAGTAGACGGCGGCCGCGCGCCCCCGAGGCCGAAGATCCGCGTGGCGGTCTGTCAGTTGTCAGACCGCCACGCTTGTTTACCCGAGGTAAGATCGAGAATCCGCGCCGCCGGGGTCGGGGCTGACCGGCACCCGGGTTCAGAGCGGGGCGAAGGTAGTTTCACAAATTGTGAAGTCGCAGGTTTGTCGGGGTGATTCGGCCTGCCCCCCGGCCGGGCATCCCGGCCGTATCCCGGGCCCCTTTGCCGTTTATCCTGCTGACTGACAGTTAATTGGCAATCCGGCCCGAGAGAGGGCACAGGGATTGCTCTGGACGCGGACATGAGCGCCGGTCTGATTCCAGATATCACCCTGCTGAGTTGCCACCGGGTCTATCCGTATGAGTGGCCGTCCAGAGAAGCCGGCCGCTTCCCGGTCCAGCGGACGCCCTACGACGTGATCAGACACCCGTTCCCCGTGATGCACCTTGAGCAGGACAGATACCTCCTGCTTGACGGCTCTGAAATGTTTCGGCAGATGGTGGATATGGGAATCCAGCACCTGCCGGTTCAGATCTGTGATTGTGAGCACCTGCGTGTCCTGGACGAACCGCTGGGACTTGTCGGCTTTGGCCTGGAGGATCTGACCGAGATAGTCGCCGGTTTTCCGGACCAGATGGCCGTCTGCGACGACGGGTCGAGCCCGCCGGTGGGTACTCTGGAACTGCAGTTTTCATTCGAGAAAGCCGGCTCCAAACGGGTGTTCCTGCGCCAGACAAACTGCACCGGCTGTCCTGAAGCCTTGCAGCACGTGTTCCACGCCATCGAAAGGAAAGGCCGGTACATGCCGGTGCGCTGTGAGACTCTCTGGACGGGCGTCGTCTACAAGGCAGCGCCGCTGACGGGCACCGTAACGTTGCCCTCTTTCAGCCTCGATGACGTCGCAACAGCCGTCGCCTCCGGCCGGCTGTACCCGCCGCACGTGCTCAGAGTCCAGCCGGCTTCCCGCGTACTCAGCATTGACTTTCCCTTGTCCGTGCTTCGATCGAACACGTCAATCGAAGAAAAGGGATTGTTCCTTCGCGATCTCATTGCCTATCGAGAGAGTTCCCACAGAATTACGTACTTCACAGGGCACGTCTACCTGTTGAACCGTTGAAAAACCGCTTGAATCGCAGCGGACGCCCCGGTAGATTTGTTCGTGCTTGTAACTGACAATAACGTCTGCCTGCGATGTGGGGGGTGTGTTCCCATCTGCCCTCACGAAGCCCTCGTACTAACAAGATCCGAAATTGTCTGTATGGCCGGACTCTGCGACCTATGCGGTGACTGCGTGCTGTTCTGCCCGGTTACCGCTCTGGGGCTGGCCTGTGCGTAGTTCGTGCGATCTCCTGGTTGTCGGCGCCGGATTGGCCGGTCTGATGGCCGGACTGACGGCCGTCCGCGAAGGTATCAGCGTTACGATAGTCGAAAAGGGCGACCGCGTGGGGTATCCGCTCAACTGCGGCGAGGGAGTGGCGAGGGTCTCGGTTGACGGTATCCTCGACATCGAACCAGGCTGGATCAGAACCCGTATTCATCACGGGCTGCTCGTTTCTCCATCCGGGCACACCTATAAGTTGGACCTGCCCAATGCCGGTTACATCCTGAACCGTCCGGCCATGCAGCAGGGTCTCGCCGATGCTTTCCAGGCTGCCGGGGGGACACTTATGACCGGCCATCGGGCCACCGGGCTTCAGTCCGGGCAGGAAGGGTTTCAGGGTGTCGTCGTGGAATCTTCGGACAACCCGGAGCTACCCATCAGCGCCGCCGTCGTCGTAGCGGCTGACGGTGTCGAAAGCACGATAGCCCGCATAGCCGGAATCGATAACCGCCTGGACCCCCGGACCACCGAATCCTTCCTTCAATACTACGTCAGGAAAGTTTCGGTAGTACCGGACCAGATTGAGGTCCACGTTGGTTCAAACGTGGCCGTGCGCTCGTATCTGTGGATTTTCCCGAGGGGAGCGGATGAAGTCGGCGTCGGTCTTGGCGTCGCTGCGGACTCTGAATGCAGCCCCAAAGACCTTCTGAACCGCTTTGTGGCCGGCCGGTTTCCTGAGGGGGAAGTGGTGGGCACCAGCGGCGGCGCCTCGCCGCGCTATCAGGGCCCGGACAGGCTGGCCGAGAAGAACTTGCTGGTCGTCGGGGATGCTGCCCGTGTCCTGGATTCGGCCACGGGGGCCGGTATCGCCAACGCTCTGTTGTCGGGCCAGATGGCCGGAAGAGCCGCCGCGGCGTGGTGTCGACGGACGGACCGGTCGCTCGACCGGCTTCACGCCGTCTATCCCGGAGAGTTCACCAGGCAGAAGCACGACCAGCTTCAGCGCTACCGGCGAATCAAGGAGTTTCTGGACCGGCTTTCCGACGACGATCTCGACGAGATCGTCCTGGCGGTCGACCGGTACTTCGAGACAAAAACGGTTGACTCCGCTAGTCCGGTTGCTGTCCTTTTGCAGATAATCAGCGAAAAGCCCCGCCTGCTCGGGCTGGCGAGGCACCTGTTTTGATAAACGGCGGATTAGGGTGTTGGCGGATTTAACCGAGCTTGTTGACGAAGCTGGCGAGGCGCGACTTATGCCGGTTGGCGTGTCCCCTGTGAATCAGCTTCAGGCTGGCGGCCTGGTCCAGCATGCTGATCGCCTCGCGGAGCTTTTTGGCGGCCTCCTCCTTGCTCGTTTCGGTACGGACCGCTTTGACAACGTTGCGCATACGGGAGCGGAAGGCGCGGTTGCGCTGCCTCTGCTCCTCGGAGGTTCTTACTCGCTTCTTGCACGACTTGTGGACCGGCATCTACACCCTTTCAATTGGCTATGAACAAATCAGCTTACAAATATAATCGACAGATCCGTTTTGTCAACAACCGCGATCAAGAAAAGTTCACTGGCTAAATCGGCCTCTCTCGTTTCCGCCGGGACCGCCGTCTCTCGGGTGCTTGGTCTTGTCCGGGAGCAGGTCATGGCCTACTTCTTCGGTGCCTCCCTGGCCACCGATGCTTTCATCACGGCCTTCCGTATTCCCAACCTGCTCCGGGACATGTTTGCGGAGGGCGCGCTCTCGTCGGCTTTCATTCCGGTTTTCAAAGAGAAGTTGGTGAAGGGCTCGGACCGGGAGGCGTTTACCCTGGCCAGCATCGTCGCCACCGCCGTTCTTCTGGTGGTCGGCGGTATCGTGCTGCTCGGCATCATAGCCACCCCGTTGATTATTTATATCTCCGCCAACGGTTTTACCGCCGATCCGGTCAAGTTCGACCTGACCGTCAATCTCACCCGCTTGATGTTTGTGTATCTGCTGCTGGTGTCGCTGTCGGCCCTTGTCATGGGCATGCTCAACTCCTTCGGACGCTTCGGCGTGCCCGCCGTCGCCCCGGCGGTGTTCAATCTCGGCATGATCGTCTCCGTCCTAGTGCTGCACCGCTTCTTTGATGTTCCCATCTACTCTCTGGCGATCGGTGCCTTGCTCGGCGGCGTCGGCCAGCTTGCGATACAGCTGCCGCCGCTGATCAGAATCGGCTTCCGCTTTCGCTGGGTAGTGGCTTTTCTCGATGAGGGACTCAAGAAGGTGGTGCGGCTTTTCGCGCCCATGGTGGTCGGTATGTCCGCCGGCCGGGTTAATATAGTCGTCAACACGCTTCTGGCCTCGTTTCTCATGGAAGGCTCCATCTCGTACCTGAACTACTCCTATCGCCTGATGCACTTCCCACTCGGCGTGTTTGCGGTGGCCCTGGGAACGGTGACACTGCCGAGGGCATCCGAGATCGCCGCCCGGTCCGACATGAAGGAACTGGCCCGCTTGTACCGGGAAGCGCTCAGCCTGAACCTGCTGTTTATTCTGCCGTCGGCGGCCTTTCTGGCGCTGTTCGGACGCGACATCGTTGCCCTCATTTACCAGTGGGGCCAGTTCTCGTCCACCGACGCGGCCAACACGGCCCTGGCTCTGCTGCACTACTCGTACGGTTTGATCGGCTTCGCTGCAGTCCGCGTCACCGCCCCGGTGTACTACGCCCTTGGCGATGCCCGGCTGCCGACACGGATTTCCGTCCTCTCGGTGCTCGTGAACATGGCCCTTTACTATCCGATGATCAAGCTGCTCGGTTTCGCGGGCTTGGCGGCTGCGACCTCCCTGGCCGCGTTGCTGAATTTCGGCCTGCTGCTGTATTACCTGCCGAAAAAGGGCGTGCCGGTCTCGATTCGCGATAGCCTTCTTGGTTTCGTCAAGCTGGCGGTGGCGGCCCATCTCGCGCTTTTTGCGGTCAGGATGTTGCCGGTTCAGTTTACCGAGAGCCTGCCGGAGGTCCCGGGGCGCATTCTGCACCTGATCACCGTTCTCCTGGTTGGGGGGTTGTGCTATCTGTTCCTGTGTTATATACTGAGAGTAAAGGAACTCTCGCTGTTGAAAAAGGGGCTGTTCGGCGGAAGTGCCGAGCGCTGACTCCCGCGTGTTTCGTAAGTACCCGAGCCTGCTTGTACTGATATTCGTTGTCGCAGGAATCGTGACGGCCGATTCCTCTCATTTGCCCTCATGGTCCTTCCTGATAGTCTCCCTGGTTGCCCTCGTCCTGGGGTCCTTCGCGTACACGACGGCGCGTACGGTCCCGGCCGTGCTTCTCCTGAGCGCCTGCATGGCCGGCTTCGCAGCCTTTCAGTTCAGTCACCAGTACGTTGACGTCGGGCCGCGCCATCTCAGTCGCGCGGTATCCGGGAGGGCCATCTATCGCATCTACGGTAGCGTCGCCGACTGGCCGGAACTGCGGCCCGGCCGGACTGAAATCAAGGTGGCCGTGGACTCCCTCGTATCGGACCGGACACAGGACGTCCAGGGGGCCATCCTTCTGAAAGTCACGGATACCACGACGTCGCTGCAACGAGGCGATCGCGTGGAGTTCAGGGGGCGAATTTACGGGCTGCCACCGGCCGGGGACGGTTCGGGCTTTGACTACCGGCGGTACCTTACGCTCAAGGGAGTCTCCGGTATCGTCTACCTGCCGACGCTGCTGGACGTGCGCGTTGACCGGCGTGCCCGTTACGGGTTCCTCTCGGTCGTGGATAACCTTCGCAGCTGGGTCGTCGCCACGCTCAACAAGAACCTCTCACCGGTGGCCGCGGCGCTGGCGACGGGCTTTCTCATCGGCGAGACAAGAAACATCCCGCCCGAGGTCTACCGGATGTTTCGTGACAGCGGCACGCTGCATCTGCTGGCCGTTTCCGGGTCAAACGTCACGCTCGTGCTGATGTTCTTTATCGTTCTCATGCGGCCGTTCTCGCTGCCGCCTTTTCGCAGGGCCGTCATTCTGCTGGTTGTCATCGTTGTTTTCACCGCTCTCTCGTATGGTGAGCCGTCGGTCGTTCGGGCCTCCGTCATGGCCGTTCTGGTGATTCTGGCCCGCTTTGCCCAGCGCCGCCACAACCTGAACAATATCATTGCCCTGACCGCCCTTATCATTCTCATCGTTCAGCCGTCCCAGCTCTTCGATGTGGGCTTCCAGCTTTCATTCGTGACGGCCTGGGGGCTGATTTTCATCGTCCCGCGTCTGTCGGCACGGTTTGAAACCTTCCACGGCCGCTGGTGGTACCGCTGGCTGGTCTTTCCGCTGATGATCTCCGTCGTGGCCCAGGTTTGCTCCACGCCCCTTATCGCGTACTATTTCGGGCGGATTCCGGTCATCTCGGTGCTGGCTAATCTTGTTATCGTCCCTCTGGTTTCACTGGCCGTTATCGGCGTTCTCTCCGTGCTGGCGGCTCAGATTCTATGGCCCATGCTGGGGCTCTTTGTCGGTTCCGTAATCGACAAGCTGCTGCTGCTGGTGGTGGCGGCGCTCAGACAATTCGGCGGTGATCAGATTCCCGTCCTTGAGGTCAGCACGATTCTGCCTGACAGCCTCTCGGTTCCGACGGCTGTGTTTGCCTACACGCTGGTTGTTCTGTTCACCCTGGCCGTCCGCCATCGCCTGGCCCGCCGCCTGGCGATGCTGGCAGCGTTGATCGGTATCAATCTGGCGCTGGTTTTTGCCGTCGTCCGGGCCACGGCCGGTACGGAACGGTGGGTATCGCTCCACGCGGTCCCGGGTGGAATTGCAGCCTTTGTCGGTGGAAGCGAATCGGACGGAACTGACTTGATCCTGCACGGCCTGAGCGGCGTGACGTACGCGCTGGATGAGAAAGTATTTCAGCCGTTGCTTGCGGATTTGAAGCTTGAAAGTCTGGACAGAATCTTCCTGCTGTCGACGGATTACGACGCCGTCGATGACGTCATTCGCCTGGCCGGCAAGTTCGACGCCGGACCCGTCTATGTCCACCGGCGAGCGGCCGCCATGTTTGCTGACGTTCTGGCGCGGAAGGGCGGAGCCGGAACACCGCTGGACGTGCGCTACTTCGGCAGTAGCGGCGATGGGCCGCCGGAGCCCGGCTACCTTGCCGATGACCGGGGGTTCTGGCTGCACGCCCGGGGCGCCCATATGCTGTTTGCCGACGGCCTGAACGACACCCATTCGACCCCCCTGCCGGATACGCTCAGAGCGATCCTGGTTCTGGGTCGCTCGTGGTCGCCGACCGTCGGCGAGTGGGTGACTCTGCGGGAGCTTGGCTATAGCCTCATCGTCTGTTCAAGGGTTGCACAGTACCCGGATGATACGGATGATCCGTCTGACTTCAACCCGGACCGGGTGCTGCCTGAATTCATCTACGTGCTTAAAGAGCGCGGCAGTCTGCGGATACCGCTCGGCCACGGCAGCGAGCGGATCCGCTGACGCCAGCCGAACGCGCCGATTAAGAAATGCTGCCTTTCTCCCGATAATACCAAAGAAATATCAGAGCCGGTGAAACACCGCGAAACAGAATTGATCCGAAGGACTTAAGGGATGGGTTTATCCGGTAATCTTAAGACCGTCGCTTTTCCCGATGTGCTGCAGCTCCTGGCTACCGGCAAGAAAACCGGTGTCCTTGAATGCCGGACATCCACGCGTCAGAAGGAAGTGGCCTTCAAGGACGGCAACATCATCCACGCTTCCTCGGTCAACAGCACCGAGGACCTGCTCGGCCAGATGCTGCTAAAGCGGGGGAAGATCTCCAAGGGGGATCTGGAACGGGCCATCGTTCTGCATAAACAGACCGGTCGCCAACTGGGCACCACTCTCATGGACATGAACCTCTTCGACAAGGAAGAAATCGCCGAGTGTCTCAAGATGCAGATCGAAGAGATCGTGTACAATCTGTTCTCCTGGCAGGAGGGCGATTTCACTTTCCACGAGAATACCGCGCCCAAGAATACGCCGTTTCTCATTGAGCTTAACACCATGAACGTCATCATGGAGGGAACACGCCGGATCGACGAGTGGATGGAGATCCAGAAAGTGCTCCCGCCTGACGACGTGCTGCTCAGGATCGCCAAATCGCCCAAGGTGGCCCGGGAGGAACTAACCATATCGCTTGACGAGTTCAAACTCCTCTCACTGATCAATGCCGAACGCACCATGCCGGAATTGATAGATCTGTCGCCCATGGGTGAGTTCGTGACCTCTCGAGCGGCTTACCGGTTGATTCTGAACAACCTCGTCGAAGTAGCCGGCAAGCGCGAACAGGAAGGTGCCGAGAAGGAAGACGAGGAGGAAGTAATCCTCTCCATCGCCTTCAGCCTTTACTCATCGTGTTTCCATAAAATCCGTTCGCAGATCGAGCGAACGCTCGGGGATCACAATACCCGGTTCCCTGAGTTTGCCTCTCAGTACCGCAACGGCTTGTTGAACTACTTCCCGGGGGTTGATCCCAACTCGGACCTGCTGCCGCCGTTTGACAAGTTCCTCGCGGCGTTCCGGGCGATACCTGTGGCCACGCGCTACTATCAGCTTATGTCCGGTCTGGAGAGGATGCTCTCCGAACAGTTGACCTACGTTTTCCAGTTGCTGGGTGAGGGGATATACCGGGATACGGTGACAAAGGTTAAGAAAGAGATTTCCGGACCGCTGGCGGTTCGACGGGAACTGGTCAAGCGGTACGGCCTTGAGAGCAGTTTCTACGGAACGATCAGCAGATCGGACAAACTGGTCAAGATGTTGCGAGGATAGATCATGAAGAGTAGAATCATTGTCGCTCTGGCACTAACCCTGGTGAGTTTCGGCAGCGCCGAGGCAGCGAACGTCGCGGTGATCGCCTCGCCTCCCGGCCTTCTCAGCGTGGTAGTGCTTGTGTTTGCCTGCGCCTGCGTCGTCGTGGGTCTGCAGGTTCGGTCCATCGTTCGGGGGGGGATGCTTGCCCGCTCCTGGCAGTTGCTTGTCACCGGGTTTGCCCTGCTGGCCCTGGTTCAGCTGGTCAGACTGCTACACGACATGGAAGTACTGGCCCTGCCCGTATGGGTCGTGCCGGGGCTGCTCCTGCTGATGACCGGAGTCTTTTTTTACGGCCTGTTTGCCGCCAGACAGACGCTCGGATAACATGCCTTTAAGGGTTGACATAACCCTATGTAACGGCGTATAATTAACGTGCGACTGAATTGCACTTTTCATAGCAGATTGTGACTAAGGCACTTACAAAGCATACGTAAATGACCGTCGCGCCCGAAATAGACGATCGTATCGCTAAATGTGAGAAGATCCTCGACCAGGATCCGAACTCTCAGATTTTCGCGGCTCTCGCAGAGGCTTACCGTAAGAAGGGTAACCTGGAGCGTGCCTTCCGCATCTGCCAGAGCGGCCTGAAGATCCATCCGTCCTACAGTTCGGCCCATATCGTCATGGCCAAGGTCAATCTCGATCGCGGCCTGCTGGACTGGGCGGAAGCCGAGTTGAAGAAGGCCATTGAACTGGACGGCAAGAGCCGGGCGATCGAGCTGCTTCTGGCCGAGATATACATCTACAAGGGAGAGTTTGCCGGGGCGGTAAAGCTCCTGAAACGCCTGCACCAGGCTGACTCGAGCAACAGCCAGATCAGGAAGCTGCTTGATATTGCGCTAAAGCTACCCGGCGAGCAGGCGGCCGCCAGGGGAGAAGAGATCGAGTCGGCGGTTGTCGCTCCTGCAGGGCCTCCGGAGCCTGCGGAAGGCCCGAAGCCGGAGGCGGCCGAGCTGGCCGTGGTCGAGATTCTCAGACAGGCAATTGCCCTGCCGGGACTGCAGGGAGCACTCTTCATTAACCGGGAAGGGTTGGTGGTTGAGTCGGAGTGGGCGCTGAATCTTGATGCCACCACCTGCGGTGCCACCTTCGCCGAGTTGCACCGCCTCCTCAACCAGGAACTCGTTCAAGCTTCTTTCGGCCAGAGCCGGGCGATTCTGATCGAAACCGGCGGCCCGGTCTTTTACCTCGTACGCGTTGGAGAAAACGTGTTTCTGTTCGCAGGTAGTAAGGACACGAACCTCGGACGGCTGAGGATGAAGATATCAGGCCTGGTCGGCGACTATGAGGCCGTATGAACAGGGGATTGTTATGGAACTGACACCACGTATGGGACGTCGTTTGATATTGTCTACGCTCGTTCTGCTGATCGTGCCGATGGTCGTATTCCCTGAACAGTTCGGCACGCAGTTGGCCAAGGCGTCCCTGATAACGGCGTTTTACGAACTTGTCTACTACGGGGTTGTGGTATTCCTGTTCAACCGCCGCGTCACGCTGCTGCGGCTCGTTGAGGCAAGTGGTGCCTGCCTTGTGTACCGGTTCGGCGTAGGGGCCGTTTTCGGAGGGCTGATTTTCGGTGCTTACAGCCTGCACCTTCAGGTTGCCGTGACCATGGGCATGTCGGGGTATCTTCCGGCGGTCGTTCTGCACGTGCTGGCCACGCCGCTGGTACTCAAGCCGGTGCTGGCGCAGTTTTACCAGGCAAGGCCCGCCCCGAGAGGGCCCGTCAGACCGTCGCCGGCCACTGATCCCGGCCAGCGCCGGCGGACCTCCTTCGCCGGCTCGCGCGAGAAGAGCTTCGGACCCGCCGTATCACGAACCGCGGCACCTGCTGCGAAGCGCCCGGGGGTTGCCGACGCGGGCGCCACCGAGGCGGGCCCGGTCCTGGCTCATAGTGAAACCAACGGCTTCGAGCGCGCCGTACGTTACATCGGTGAACACGCCGCCGTGGATCTGGCCTGTGTGGTCGATCACGAAGGCCTGCTTCTGGCAAACTTCAAGCGGGGCGACGTTGACCCCGAAGAATGGGCGCCTCTGTCGCTGCTGCTTTTCGACGGTAACGGTGCCGTTCTGGGGCGCGGCGGTCTTGAGGTACCCGAGAAAATCGACCTTACGCTTAGCCGGAAACGGATTGTCGTCGCCTGTGAACAGTCGTTCCGTCTGATGGTGATTTCGGACAGGCAGAGTGACGACTTTCTGAATATACGCATCAATCAAGCGATGGACATGATTGACAAATACGCTGCCGAGCGCTACACGCAGAACGCTGTAGACAAGCTGGAGAGCACGCATGTATCAAGTACTTAACGAACTGAATAAGACGCCCGGCGTCACCGGTTCGATGGTTGTCGGTAAGGACGGCATCGTAATTGCCGCTGACCTGAAGACCGGCTTCGAGGGCGAGACGGTCGGTGCCCTGGCTGCGTCGATCACTTCCACTATCCAGAAGTCGCTCGATCGGCTGGATACCAGCCCGTTGTCTCAGGTCACGATCGAGGCGGACAGCGCCAAGCTGTTCTTCAGCGATGCCGGGCCGGGCCTTCTGGTGGTCACAACGGAGAAGGACGTCAACATTGGGCTCATTCGACTGGAGATCAAACACGCTATCGGCAGGCTGCAAATGGCCGTTTGACCGGGTCGAATACTTGAGGATCGAGACATATGGTATCGATTAACTATTCTGCACGTGAAGTCTGCTGCAAGATTGTGTACTACGGTCCGGGTTTGTCCGGCAAGACGACCAATCTGCAGTACGTTCACGGCAAGGTTCCGCCGAACACGCGGGGCAAGCTGATATCGCTGGCAACGGAGGCAGACCGGACGCTCTATTTCGATTTCTTACCTATCAATATCGGTACTATCCACGGGTTCCAGGCGAAAATACAACTCTACACGGTACCGGGACAGGTCTACTATAACGCTACGCGCAAACTGGTGCTCCGCGGTGTGGACGGCCTGGTTTTTGTCGCCGACAGCCAGCCTGATAAGATGGACGAGAACGTTGAATCGCTGGCCAACCTGGAAGAGAACCTGGTCGAGTACGGCTACGACATAAACAAGCTGCCGCTCGTTATGCAGTACAACAAGCGGGATCTGCCGGGAGTGGCCTCGATCGAAGAATTGCAGGAGAGGTTGAACGGCAGTAACTGGCCGTACTTCGAGGCGTCAGCGACCATAGGCAACGGTGTTTTTGACACCTTGAAACTCATAATAAGACTCGTGCTTGAGAGAGCCAAGAGCTCCAGCAGCGCCAAGATCGCCTCGGCTCAGAAACAGCCACAGGTCGAATCACCCGCCGGGACCGAACGCGTACCGGCTGGTTCGACGGCGGCGGCGGGAGCCGGGGCAACCTCGGCGTCGACCGCCGCTGCGGGCGCCGCGAGTTCGGCGGCCGTGAAGGAACCCCAGGCCGGCAGAGAAACGGGCTACCGGCCGTACCCGGGAAGTGATGAACCGAGGTCACGAGAGCCGAAGGCGTCGCCGGCCGAGCAAGCGCCGGCATCGGCCCGGGAAACAGACAGCGTGAGCGAAGAGCCCACCGGCGCCGACGACGTTGCAGGAATGGCCCGAGACGACGACAGTTCCATGGATGCCCCCCAGATGGCACCATCGCTACGATTGCGGGGGACTACGCGGAAGCGCGGGTTCTTCAAACGCCTGTTCGGAATAAGATAATAGGGAGGCTGTAATGTCCGACAATAGCCTGATAATCTACGAAGAGGAAATCAACAAGATAGACGCTCTTTTGAGCAAGATGTTGAAGGGGTGCGAGGCGAAGTGCGCCCTCCTGGTCGATAAGGACGGTCACCTGATCACGCGGCAGGGCTTTACCCATTCGCTGGATACGACCGCCCTGGCCGCGCTGCTGGCCGGGTCGTTCGCCTCGACCAAGGAGATCGCCCGCCTGGTCGGAGAACCGGAGTTCTCCGTGCTGTTCCACCAGGGAAAGAAGGACCACATTCACATGTCGCTGGTCGGCGAGCGATCCATTCTGGTCGTCGTCTTCGACGAGCGGACGACCATCGGCATGGTCCGTCTTTACGCCAAGGAAACGGCGATGGAACTGACCAAGGTGTTTCAGGACATCATGGACAAGAGTGGGGCAGAGCCTGAGCTGTCGTCCGATTTCGCGGAGAAGGCACAGGACAAACTTGACGATATTTTTCAGGATTAGTCCTGCTCAGGCATGCCTGTGCCGTGAACCCCGACGGACACGTACAGCATAGCGGAACCGCATCACATGTCTACGGAACTCAGTTCAATACTGGTTCAGGCCGGTAAGATTACCCAGGAACAGGCCGACGAAGCGCTGGGGATCTCCAAGGAACAGCATAAATCGTTCGAGGCGGCGCTGGTGGCGATCAAGGCCGTCAAGTCCGAGGACGATATCGCGTCCTTTGTCGGCAAGCATCTCAAGATCGGGGCCCTGCGCCTTAGCGACGTCGAGTTGAATCCCGAGACGGTCAAGCTGATTCCGCTCGACATCGCGCGCAAGTTCCACGTCATTGCCATATCCCGCATCAACAAGACGTTGCTGGTGGCTATCAGCGATCCCAACAACATCTACGTTCTCGATGCCATCAAGTTCATCACCGGCTGCGCCGTTCAGCCGGTGATCTCTCCCGAGGCCGCGATCGACAAGGCGATAGAGACTTACTACCGGGACTCCGGGGCGCTCTCAGAGATTGTCAGGGGGCTCGAGGAGAATCCGGACCTCGAGGTGGTTGAGGCCGACCAGGGACCGAGTGATTCGGATCTGCTGTCGGCCATTGAAGACAAACCGCTTGTCAAGCTGGTCGACTCGATCGTCGGCGATGCTATTCGCCTGGGAGCCTCCGACATCCATATCGAGACGTATGAGAAGCGGATACGCGTGCGGTATCGAGTTGATGGTGAGCTTCGCGAAATGGCGCCGCTGCCGTTCAAGTACCGGGCGGCCATCGTCTCCCGCGTCAAGATCATGGCCGATCTGGACATCTCCGAGCGCCGTCTTCCACAGGACGGCCGGATCAAAGTCAAGTACACGGGCCGGACGGTTGATCTGCGTGTATCCGTCCTGCCGACCATCTTCGGGGAAAAGGTCGTCATGCGTATTCTGGACCCGCAGGCCCTGAAGGTGGATATGACCAAGCTTGGGTTTCGCGAACCTGATCTTCAGAAGTTCCACGAGAAGATTCACTCGCCCTACGGAATTATCCTGGTCACCGGTCCGACCGGTTCGGGGAAAACGACCACTCTGTACTCGGCCCTTCAGCGGCTCAACCGCGTTGACGTGAATATCATGACGGCGGAGGACCCGGTTGAGTTCAACTTCGAGGGAATCAACCAGGTTGCGATCAGGGCGGACATCGGTCTCACCTTCGCGTCGGCGCTGCGATCCTTCCTGCGGCAGGACCCGGACATCATTATGGTCGGCGAGATACGCGATTCCGAAACGGCCGACATCGCCATCAAGGCGGCGCTGACCGGTCACCTCGTCTTCTCGACGCTGCACACGAACGACGCGCCGTCATCGATCACCCGTCTGATCGACATGGGCACTCCGTATTACCTGGTCGCCTCAGCCACGCGCCTGGTTATGGCCCAGCGAATGGTGAAGACGATCTGCTCCAATTGCAAGGAAGAGATCAACCTTACGCAGGAACAAGTGGACAGCCTGAAAGCCCCGCAGGAGTTGCTGCGCGGCATACGTGCATTCCGGGGGACCGGGTGCGAGCAGTGCGGCAACAGCGGCAAGCAGGGGCGAACCGGCATTTACGAGGTCATGCCCATGACGCCGGCCATCGAGAACCTCATCCTCAGCAAGGCTCCCGACTCAGAGATCCGCAAGGTCGCCGCAGAGGAGGGGATGTTCTCGCTACGGATGGCGGCGGTTGACAAGTTGAAGCAGGGGCTGATCAGCATCGAGGAACTCTTCGGCGTCACGACGGCCTGACGTCAGTCTCTCCTGTCAGGCGTCGACCCTTTTGTCTTTCAAGCGGTTACAGCCAGCATCTTTTGACAATCCGGTCAAGATTCGTCCCCAAAAGCCGATATATGTGAATAAGCGGCTTTTCAGAAGTACCGTCATAATGGCCGTGTCAATAGAATCGGGAGAGCAATATGGCTACGTTGCGTGAACTGCTGGAGCAGATGGTCCAGTTGGGCGCTTCGGACTTACATCTGACGGCCGGGTCGCCTCCAGTCGTCCGTGTTGACGGCAAGCTGCAGCGTCTGAGCAACCATGATATGCTGACGGCCGAGCATACCAAGAAGCTCGCCTACTCCATGCTCAATGAAAAGCAGAAGCTCAAATTCGAGCAGGAATGGGAACTGGATTTCTCGTTCGGTATTGAGTCGATGAGCCGGTTTCGCGCCAACATGTTTATGCAGCGCGGCAACTGCGCCGTGGCCCTGCGGCAGATACCGTACAAAATCAAGACCTTTGAGGAGCTCGGGCTGCCCAAGGTGATTGCCGAGTTTGCCAGGCTGCCCCGCGGTTTGATCCTTGTCACCGGGCCGACCGGTTCCGGCAAGTCGACCACGCTGGCGGCGGTCATTGACAAGATCAACCGCGAGCGCCCCGTTCATATCATCACCGTCGAGGATCCCATCGAGTACCTCCACCGCCACCAGACGGCGGTCGTGAATCAACGGGAGGTATTCTCCGATACGGGCTCGTTTGCATCGGCCCTCAAACACGCCCTCCGCGAGGATCCGGACGTCGTTCTGATCGGTGAGATGCGGGACCTGGAAACAATTGAGTCTGCTCTCTCCATCTCAGAGACCGGCCACCTGGCCTTCGCCACCCTGCACACCAATTCATGCGCGGAGTCCATTAACCGGATTGTCGACGCCTTCCCGACCAACCAGCAGGATCAGGTTCGCGTGGCTCTCTCGTTCTGTCTGCAGGCGGTGGTGTCGCAGACCTTGATTCCCCAGGTCAGCGGGGGACGTGCCCTGGCCCTGGAGGTCATGGTTGTCACTCCGGCCATCCGGGCGATTATCCGCGACGACAAGATCCACCAGATCTACTCCATGATCCAGTCGGGACAGAAATACGGCATGAAAACGATGAACCAGTCGCTGGCCGAGCTTCACCAGGGCGGTAAGATTTCGCTCAACGATGCTATGAACTACTCCCACAACACGCAGGAGCTCGGCGAAATGCTGTCACGCCAGAAGTCTCCCGCACTCAGGTAGTCGGGAGCCAGGAAAGGGATATACTGATGCCTGTATACGAGTACAAGGGGAAGACGCTTGCCGGCGCCGCCGTCCAGGGAATGCTCAAGGCCAACAGCAAGGCCGACCTGGAACGGGTTCTCAGGCAGAACCGCATCCTCGTCTCGTCAATCAACAAGAAGGCGCCCGAGATAAGCATTAAGATAGGCACGGGGATAAAGCGGCTCGAAGTATCCCGTTTTACGCGCCAGTTCGCTACCATGATCGGGGCCGGCCTGCCGATGGTGCAGTGCTTGGAGATTCTTTCCAGCCAGTCAGAGAACAAGGAGCTGTCGAAGATTGTCACCCAGGTCAAGGAAGCCGTGCAGGGAGGCGCAACTCTCTCCGATGGCCTGGGCCGTCACCCCAAGATATTCGACCAGCTCTACACGAACATGGTTGAAGCCGGTGAGATCGGCGGCGCCCTGGACGCCATTCTGGTTCGCCTGGCCGTGTACCGCGAGAAAGCCGACCAGCTTATTCGGAAAGTCAAGGGTGCCATGGTGTACCCGGCCGTTGTCATAGTCGTCGCGACGGCCGTCACGGTCGGTATGCTCACCTTTATTGTCCCGGTGTTTTCCAAGATGTTCGGTGGTGTCGGTGCGGAGCTGCCCATGCCCACGCTTGTCGTGCTGAGCATTTCGAACTTCCTCAAGGCCAACTTCCTGTACCTGCTGGTCGGCTCCATCGGCTTTCTGATTCTGTTCCTCTGGTGGAAACGGACACCGAGCGGGGCGCTCGCTTTTGACAAGTTCCTCCTCAGGCTGCCGGTCATGGGCAATCTTGTCCGGAAATCGTCGGTGGCGCGTTTCTCTCGCACCTTGAGCACGCTTCTGTCGTCGGGTGTATCCATTCTTGAGGCGCTCAAGATTACGGCCAAGACCGCCGGCAACCTGGTGGTCGCCAACGCAATCAACAGATCAGTGCTGGCCATCGCCGAGGGTGACACGATCACCGGGCCTCTGAAGGAGACCGGCGTGTTTCCACCCATGGTCACCCAGATGATCGGCGTGGGTGAAAAGACCGGCGGCCTGGATGACATGCTTAACAAGATTGCCGACTTCTATGACGAGGAGGTCAACGATGCCGTGGCCGCGCTCACGTCGGTGATCGAGCCAATTATCATCGTGTTCATGGGCGCGATCATTGGCGGCATCTTGATTGCCATGTACCTGCCAATGTTCGACATCATTGGCAAGATCGGATGAGGCCGCCTCGGCCGCCGGCGGTGCACGGCGGCCGGGCCCCGGGCCGGAGAATGAACTTCGCTTGACGGGCACTCGGGAGAACGGCACTGATCAGGTGCCGTTTGCATTTATGCAACAGACCGTGCGAATACGCAGACCCAGCCGGTTCCTGCCCCTGCGGCTGGCCTCATACATCATTCTCATGGCCGTGGTGGTCCTCTGGATGGACTATCCCCGGTACCTCCACTTCCCGTTTGTCGTCTACTCCGTTCTGACGCTGATCTTCTGCGTGGCCCTGGCGCTGGAGCGCCGCTTCCGGGTCAATGCCGTCGTCCAGACGATTGTTGCGCTGCAGTTCCTGTTTGAAATCGCGATTGAGTCGGGCGTCATCTATGCTACGGGCAACGTATACTCCTCCTTTTCAGCTCTCTACATCCTGACCATCGTTTCCGCGGCCCTGGCCTACCGCCTGGTCGGTACGCTGCTGGTGGCCTCCGTGGTCTCTGTCGCCTATGCCTTCATAATCTGGTTGGGGTTGGCCGCCGGCAGCGATTCCGAGATGAGCATGCAGGCGCTCAAGACGATCTTCTCCTCGCATGATTCCGTTTTCTACTCGATCTTCCTGCACATCCTTATCTACTATCTGGTGGCCTTCATCTCCGGCTACCTGGCCGAGCGCCTGAGCACGCAAGACCGGCAGCTGGCCGATGCTTCCCGTGAACTCCAGCGCGCCAGGCTCGAAACCGACGATATCCTTCGCCACCTGAACTCCGGTTTGCTGACGGTGGACGCGCGCGGCAGCATCATCTACTTCAATCGGGCCGCCGAGAAGATTCTCGGCTACAGCGAGGAGCAGGTGCGGGGAATGCAGTGCCAGGAGGTGTTCGCCGAGCGTATGCCTGATCTGGCCGACTGCCTCATGGACGGCGTCACGATGCGCCGGGCCTATCCGCGCAAGGAAGCCGATATCCTCGACCGCCGGCAGCGGATGATACCGTTGGGGGTGTCCACCTGCATACTCACGGAAGAAGGAGACGACCTGAGGGGTGTAATTGCCATCTTCTCCGACCTTACCGAGGTTAAGGCCCTGGAGGCCAAGGTCCGGGCCGCCGACCGCCTGGCGGCGGTAGGCGAGCTGTCGGCCTCGATAGCGCATGAGATTCGCAATCCGCTGGCCGCCATTGCCGGCTCGGTTGAGGTGCTGCACAAGGAATTGTCCCTCGGCGGGGAAAACGAGCGACTCATGCATCTAATCATCAAGGAGTCCGACCACCTCAACAAGATACTCAGCGATTTTCTCGCCTACGCCGGGATCACCCGGCCGACCTACAGCAACGTCGAACTCTGCCACGTCGTCAACGAAGTCACCGAGCTGCTGCGCCATCATCACTCTTACCGGAGCAATATCAACATCACTGTGGAAAGTGACGAATCCGTCATCTACGTCATCGGTGACGAGGGCCTGATCAAACAACTGCTGATGAACCTTGCCCTGAACGCCTGCGAGTCATTTGACGGCCAGCCGGGCAAAATCGTCTTTCGCCTTACTGTGCCGCCGCAGGGCGAAATCGTCGAACTGGTGGTTCAGGACGACGGTCCGGGAATTGACAGCGCCATCAGGGAACGCGTCTTTGAGCCGTTTTTCTCCAGCAAGAAGCAAGGCACCGGTCTCGGCCTTTCCATCGTGCACCGTATTGCAGCCGCCCTGCGACTGAACGTCCAGGTAAACTCCCAGATCGGCCGCGGCACCTCGTTCCACGTGCAATTCCGGAACTACCTTCCCGACGGGCCGCCCGCGAAAAGGTCTCCGGCAGAGCGGAAGGTGCCTGCCGACGCCCCGACCGCCTGACCGCTTTTAGTCTTGATTTTCAGACAATCTTCCGTACCTTATGCCATTTGAAAAACTGCACGGAGATTTGCATGGGAATTCTTAGGTTTGTAGTGGCTGCGGCCTGTCTTTTCGCGTTTCTGCTGTCGATGTCGGGTTGCGCACCGACACTGTCCCTAAGTGAAGAATCCGTTGCCCGCCTTCAGGATAAGCCCCTGGCCCTGGCCGCCGGCGAGCCGGTGCTGACGGCGAGCGACTTCTACTCACGTCTTTCGCAATCCACTCTTCTTATGAGCGGCGGTACGGTCGAAAAGGAGCGGACCAACTACCTGCTGGACAGCATTCTAGTCGATACGCTGGCCGGCCTGGAGGCCAACGAAATCGATCTCGGCAGCTACCCGCTGCCGCTCTCCACGTTCCGCCGCCAGTATTACGACTTTCTCCTCTATGCGTACTGGAACGAAACAGTTTACAAGAAAACGACCGGTGACTCGCTGGAGGCGATAGCATACTACTACGATCATGCCGAACTGTTCTCCGTTGAAGAGCAGGTTAACCTGTACCACATCCTGATCAGCCCGCGGGCCCTCACGCTCGGTGCGGACTCCGCCTACTACAAGCCCCTGCCCCAGGAGGAACTGTGGCAGATCGTCCAGGAGCAGGCGGACAAGCTCTGGCGGCTGCTCAACTGGGGAGCGCCGTTTGAGAATGTCGCTTTCGACTTCTCCCACGACGGTTCCTCGCGGCAGGCCGGGGGTTACATGGGCTGGACGCCGCGCGAGCAGTATATCGATCCCTTTGATTCGGTCGCCTTCTCGCTGAAGATCGGCGAACATTCATACCCTTACCGGGACAAGGACGGCTATCACATAATCTACATCGATGGCTACCTGCCGGACGGGCTGGTGCCTATCGACTCGCCCCAGGTCTACGCGTCGGCCATGGAGACGCTCCTGACGGACAAGTCCAACCAGGTTCTCCTGGCTCGCCTTGACAGCCTGCGCGCCGAGATCAACGTGCTCCCGAACGAGTCGATTATGGATGCGAACATTCACCTTGTGGACGACTTCGAATGGGCCGGAGTTGTCAACGGCCGCGATACTATATACTGTCGCTACCTGAAACAGTTCGAGGAGGCCGCCCGGCGCGAGTACAACGTCGACAACAGCACGCGGGAGATCAAGCTGGAGATGCTCAAGAAGGCGGCGGAGCGGTACATCCAGGTGCAGGCGGCACGGGCCAACGGCATCGATACGCTTCCCTACGTGGCCGCCGAAGAACGGCGGCTGCGCCATTTCAGGAAAAAGACCATCGTGATGACGTGGGGCTTTGACTACTCCTGGCGTCCGGCAGACAGCGTTTTGGAGGCCTACTATTACGACCACATCGACGAGTACTCCATCGCCAAGCCCTACAAGTTGCAGTCCGTCGTGACACGAGATTCCGTCCTGGCCGCGTTCCTCAGGGACCAGGTGGAAAGCGGTGTCGACGCCGGTGATCTGGTGCGTGAGTACCGTGGTCGGGGTGGAATACGCGTGCGCCTGGTCGACCACGGTTACGTTGGTGAAAGCGATCTCTCACCGGAAGTTCTCCAGGCGGCCAGATCGACTCCGGTCGGCTCCGTTTCCCCGGTCATGGGCTCCGAATCAGGTGACTACCGGTTTATCCGGGTGCAGGACCGGAAGCGGTCGCGCACGATTGAATTCGCCCGGGGCGATATCCTCGTGAAACTGCAAAAGGATCACGCCCGGATGGTATGGGAGAATTTCCGTGACCGGCTGTACCGGAAATATAACGTGACGTTTCCCGTCCGGGTCTCTCAGATCCAGCTGGGGAACTATCATACCCGCAACCCCGGTCAATAGATTGGCCGGTATGCCGCCAGATCAGCCGCTGACGCCCGAGCAGCTTCCGTACTCCCAGGAACTGGCCCGCAAAGCTACGCACATGGCGGCGCTGGTGATTCCCGGCGGCTACTACGTGCTGGCTCTCGAAAAAGGCACCATGCTGGCCATAATGATCCCGGTGGCCGTCCTGATGTTGCTGATTGACATCTCCCGTCTGCGCAACTGGGCGTTTTATCGTCGCTTTGCCGGTCGACTCATATCTCCTTTGATCCGAAGTCGGGAGCACGCCGGGGACTTCTCCGGTGCTACGTATATACTTCTGTCCGTCTGCGCGACCGTTGCTTTATATGAAAAGCACATAGCCATTGCAGCACTGGCGTTTATCGTCGTCGGCGATACGCTGGCCGCCGTCGTCGGCCGCAAGCTGGGACGTCACAAATTCGGACGAAAATCGGTCGAGGGTTCGCTCGCCTGCCTTGCCGGGACTCTGGCTGTCGCCTTTGTCGTTCCCGGCCTTGACCTTACGGCGGCCGTCTTCGGGGCCGTCGTGGCCACGGTAGTCGAGGCCCTGTCCTCACGAATAGATGATAACGTGTCGGTTCCCATCATCTCCGGCCTGGCTATGACCCTGCTCGGCAGAATTTTCGCCCGGGCCTGATTTTTTTTGTGGCTGCACCACGTCGTCCGGCGTATAATATATACGGAGGGAGAAAGATCTTCTAACGTCAGAGGGATATCGGAGGACTCTTAATGCCCAAAGGCAAGGTGAAGTATTTCAACGAACCGAGAGGGTGGGGAATCATATCCGGCCCCGACGATAGCCAGGACGTTTACGTTCACTACACTGCGATCAACATGGAAGGTTACAAGACGCTCAAGCAAGGCCAGGAGGTCGTCTACGAGTTGGCCAGATCAGATTCCGGGTCCCGCGCGACCAAGGTCACCCTCGTACAGTGATGCGTTCACCAAGCTGCGAAAGGCCGCCCCGATGGGCGGCCTTTTTTTTGCCTGCTTTTTTCCTGAGGTTTTCTGGCGCTGCCCGTCCTTTTTCGTATATTTCGAGCCATGAAGCTCATTGACCTGAGATCAGATACGGTCACCAGGCCGTCCGCCGAAATGCGGCAGGCTATTGCCGCTGCCGAGGTGGGTGACGACGTCCTGGGGGACGACCCCACCGCTATAGAACTCGAGCGCTACGTAGCCGACCTGTTCGGTTGCGAGGCCTCGCTGTTCGTGCCCTCCGGCACCATGGGCAACCAGATATGCCTGAAAGCCATCTCCCGGCCCGGGTGGGAGATGCTTTGCGACCGCGAATGCCACGTGATCAACTACGAGGTGGCGGGCCCCGTCGTCCATTCCGGACTCCTTGTCAATCTCCTTACTACCGAACACGGTATGATCACGGCCGAGATGGTTCGGCGGCACGTCCGGCCCAGGAACATTCACGCGCCCGAGACAAGAATCGTCGAACTCGAAAACACGCACAACCGCCACAGCGGAACCATCCTGCCGCAGGAGGAAATTCTCAGGGTGCGTGAGGTCTGCGACGAGTTCGGACTGCTTCTCCACCTTGACGGCGCCCGGATCTGGAACGCTCACGCGGCCACGGGGCTGTCCCTGCCGGAACTGATCCGGCCGTTTGACTCGGTTTCGGTCTGCCTGTCGAAAGGCCTGGGTGCCCCCATCGGGTCAATGATTGTCGGATCGGCCGAATTCATCGACCGCTGCCGGCGCCTGCGCAAGCTCTTCGGGGGCGGTATGCGCCAGGTGGGTCTTATCGCCGCCGCCGGGCTGTATGCCGTAAAGAATAACATTAAGAGACTGACGGAAGACCATACCAATGCGCGACTTCTGGCCGAGCAACTGAACAATCTTCAGCCTTTTGAGGTCGATCTGAACCGCGTGCAGACCAACATTGTCGTGGCCAACCTGAACGGCGAGCACACCGCCGAATCAGTCCTGGCCGGGCTAAGGGAGGTCAACGTCCTGGCCGTGCCGTTCGGGCCGAAGAAGATCCGTATGGTGACCCATCTTGACGTCACCCGCGCCGACTGCCAGGAGGCGCTGGAGCGGATCGGAAAGCTGTTCGCGTGACTGGAGGCCTAGCTGGAGCGGGGGCTGAGCCTTTTAGTACAGCGCGATAGGGAATCTTGAAATACGGGGAGGGGAGATATGGATTTGATTCAGTTCTTGTATGGTCTAGTCTCAGGAACTGTAGGTGGTGGCGTAGTCTCTGTCGTAAATGCGTGGCTTGGACGCCGTCATGAGGCTCATCAGGCAGAAAGGAACCGTGCGTTTCACTACGAACGCGCAATCACGGAGAAATCCATCGACGCACTGGACAAATGCTACAAAGTCATTGGAAATCTTGTCGCAGAGTTTGCAATCGTGGAGAAATCCCAATGGAAGGACATCAGCCGTTTCAAGACTGCCTGTCACGCGCTGGCTGAGGAAGGTAAGGGCGTCTACCTATACCTGCCGGAACCACTACAGGACCATGTTAAAGGTGTATTCGCGCACTTCGTAGATATTCTGAGGAAACTTGAAGCCACACCAGACGATGTTAAGCTAAAGGCACTGCAAGATAGCCTCGCTTGTATGAATGAACTGAACACGCGGTTCAACAACTTCATGAGGAAGTACAACGTCCTCAACAAGGCCGGGTGACGGCCATTTTGAGCAATGCCTTTGGCTTCTTTCACAATCCTCGGTTCCTCCTCGGGCATGCCGCACCCGCACCGGGCCTGCTCCGGGTACGTGCTACAGGTGGGGGAGAGCCTGAACCTGATCGATTGCGGTGGCGGGGTGGCGTCGTCGTTCCTCCGCTGCGGTTTTGACCCGCTGAAGCTGGACCGCATCTTCATCAGCCACACCCATTCGGACCACGTCGCGGAACTGACGCTCTTTATCCAGATGCTTCACGTGCTCGAGGCCGGCCGGCGGCTGGCCGTGTACGTACCGGATGAGTTCGTTGACCGGTTTGAAGACTACCTTGAAGCCGTGTATCTCTTCGGGCCGCGCCTTCGCCTTGACCTGGAAATTCACGGCTACGGCGACGGCCTGGTTATCGACGAGGGTTTTCGGTTAATCGCCATCGCCAACAGTCACATAGCCAAACTGGCTCCGTACCTCAGGGAGAATAACCTGCGCAATAAGATGCAGTGTTACAGCTTCAAAATCGAGGTGAACGACAGGTCGCTGCTGTACTCGGCTGATATCGGTTCATTCGATGATATCCGGGGCTGTCTTGACGGTCTGGATTACGCCCTTGTGGAAACCACGCACGTGGACGTCGGTGAAATCATCGAACACGCACGCACGTCGACGGTAAAGCAGTATATACTCACGCACCTGGGAAACGACGACGAAGCGGCCGGGATAGACAAGCGTGTACGGGCGGCAGGGATCACCAACATGTTGCTTGCCGCCGACGGTATGCGGCTCGATTTGTAACCCGACCAGCCCGCAGGCAAAAAGAAACCCCGGCGGTTTCCCGCCGGGGTTGCCGGTGACCGGGGTCAGACAAGTTCTCTCCTGAAGGAAGCTTTGAGAAACTCCCGGTTCATTTTGGCGATCACCTCGACACTAATCTCTTTCGGGCAGACCGCCTCGCATTCGTAGTAGTTGGTGCAGTTGCCGAATCCTTCGATATCCATCTGCGCGATCATGGCTTTGACGCGCCGGGCCTTTTCGGGACGGCCCTGCGGCAGGTGCGCGAAGTGCGACACTTTTGCCCCCACCAGCAGCATCGCCGACGCGTTCTTGCAGGCCGCGACGCACGCCCCGCAGCCGATACAGGCCGCAGCGTCCATCGCTTTCTCGGCAGCGGCCCTGGGAACCGGAATGGCGTTTGCATCCGGCGTACCGCCTGTATTAACCGAAATGAACCCGCCCACCTGCATGATGCGATCAAGAGCCGAACGGTCCACGACCAGGTCCTTCAGCACCGGAAAGCCCCTGGCCCGGAACGGCTCGATGGTGATAGTCTCACCGCTCTTGAAGTGCCGCATCCTCAGTTCGCAGGTAGTCGTGCCCCGGTTGGGTCCGTGGGGAATACCGTTGATTACCAGCGAACAAGCGCCACAGATCCCCTCGCGGCAGTCGTGGTCGAAGTGTATGGGTTCAATACCCTTCGCTACCAGGTCCAGGTTGACTACGTCGAGCAGTTCAAGGATGGACATATCCGGGTTGACGTCGTTGGCCTGGTAGGTCTCCATCCGTCCCTTGTCCCGCGCGTTCTTTTGGCGCCAGACACGTAAGGTCAGGTTCATTATTTATAGCTCCTTGTCGCCATTTCAACGTTTTCGAACTTGAGTTCCTCTTTGTGCAGTTCCGGCCTCTTATCTTCACCGGTGAATTGCCAGGCCGCGACGTACGCGTACTTCTTGTCGTTGCGCACGGCTTCTCCGTCCGGAGTCTGATGCTCCTCGCGGAAGTGGGCTCCGCACGATTCTTCCCGGTCGAGCGCATCGTGGCACAACAGTTCGGCGAACTCGAGGAAATCGGCCACGCGGTTGGCTTTCTCCAGCGTCTGGTTCATATCGTCGTTCGAGCCGAGCACCCGGACGTCGTCCCAGAACTCCGCGCGCAGGGCCGGAATCTCTTCCAGCGCCTTCTTCAGGCCCGCCTCGTTGCGCGCCATTCCCGCCTTCTCCCACATGATCTCGCCGAGCGCCTTGTGGAAAACGTCGGGTGACCGCCGGCCGTTTATCGACAGCAGTTTGTTCATCCTGCCGGTGACGGCCTCCTCCGCCTCGCGGAATTCGGCGCGGTCGACCGAAATGTTCTGCGGTCCGACGCGCGCAAAGTAGTCACCCACGGTGTACGGGATAATGAAGTAACCGTCGGCCAAGCCCTGCATGAGGGCGGAAGCACCCAGGCGGTTGGCGCCGTGATCCGAGAAGTTCGCTTCCCCGAGAACGTGCAGACCGGGGATGTTGCTCATGAGGTTATAATCCACCCAGAGACCGCCCATGGTGTAATGCGACGCGGGGTATATCCGCATCGGCACGCTGTAGGGGTCCTCATCGGTTATCAGGTGGTACATATCGAACAGGTTACCGTAGCGCTGGGTGATGGTTTCCCGTCCCAGCCGCTGGATGGAGTCGGAAAAATCAAGGTACACGCCGTACCTGGTCGGCCCGACCCCGCGACCTTCGTCGCACACCTCTTTGGCCGAGCGCGAGGAGATGTCACGCGGGGCAAGGTTCCCGAAACTCGGATATTTGCGCTCCAGGTAGTAGTCCCGCTCGTCTTCCGGAATCTCACCGGGCGGTCGCGTTTCACCTTTGTTCCTGGGGACCCAGATCCGACCGTCGTTGCGCAGCGACTCCGACATCAGGGTCAGCTTCGACTGGTACTCGCCGCTGTATGGGATGCAGGTCGGGTGAATCTGTATATAGCACGGGTTGGCGAACAGGGCGCCCTTCCTGTAAGCGCGGAAGGCCGCAGTGACGTTGCAGCCGAGGCCCATCGTGGACAGGTTGAAGACGCGGCCGTACCCGCCGGTGGCCAGAATAACCGCGTCGGCGGCGTGCGAGCTGATCTTGCCGGTAACGAGATCGCGGACGATTATCCCCTTGGCGTGACCGTCGATCAGTACCAGCTCCAGCATTTCCGTACGCGGGAACATCGTCACCTGGCCGAGTCCGATCTGCCGGCACAGGGCCGAGTAAGCACCCAGCAGCAACTGCTGGCCGGTCTGGCCCCGGGCATAAAACGTCCGTGATACCTGGGCGCCGCCGAACGACCGGTTGTCCAGCGTGCCGCCGTATTCACGGGCAAACGGCACGCCCTGCGCCGCGCACAGGTCTATGATGTTGTTCGACACCTGGGCCAGGCGGTAGGTATTGGCTTCGCGCGACCTGAAATCACCGCCCTTGATCGTGTCGTAAAACAAACGCCAGATGGAGTCGCCGTCGTTCTGGTAGTTCTTGGCCGCGTTGATACCACCCTGGGCGCCGATGGAGTGAGCGCGCCGGGGGCTGTCCTGGAAACAGAAGGCCTTCACGTTGTAGCCGAGTTCGGCCAGAGATGCCGCAGCCGAGGCTCCGGCCAGGCCCGTGCCGACCACGATCGCGCTGTATTTCCTCTTGTTGGCCGGATTGACCAGCTTCAGCTCAAATCTGTGGTGGTCCCATTTCTCAGCTAAAGGGCCCGAGGGAATCCTGGAATCTATGTTCATTCTACCTCATCCCCCCTGGCAGCGTTATCAATCCTGCCAAAATGGTTACCGGAATGGAGACAAATCCGACGAAAAGCACTATTGCAATCAGTGCGGAAAGCACCTCCAGCGCCTTCTTGGAACGCTGATTGCTCCATCCCATTGTCTGGAACATGCTTGAAAAGCTGTGACTGAGGTGATAAGCCACCATGAACATGGCAATGATGTACAGCCCGGAGATCCAGTAGTTCTGAAAGCCGAGGATAACCATCGAATAGGCATCGAATCGCCCCTGCCCGTCCGCCAGAGTGACGTAGGCCGGGTTGGTTACCCTGACCGTGAAGTGCAAAACGTGGTAGGCAACAAAAGCGAGAACCAGCAAGCCGGTGTAGATCATCGTCCGCGACGCCAGCGTCGCCTCTACCGTGTCCTTGACGCGGTACCCGACCGGTCGCGACTGCCAGTTCTCGAGCTTGAGCTGGATGCCCAGCCAGATATGAAGCACGAACGAGATAAACAGCACTGCCCGGATCGCCCAGAGCATCGGTCCCAGGCTGTGCAGGAACTCAGCGTAGGCGTTCAGCTGGTCCTGGCCCAGGTAGATTTGAAGATTACCCAGCATGTGCCCGACCACGTACCCAAACGAGACAAATCCGGTAATCGCCATCACGATTTTCTTCCCGATTGAGGTGGTGATCTGGGTGGTAATGCCTGCGGATACACGTGCCGAGATGGTTGACGAGACTGTCGCACTCATAGGCAAATTCCCTTCTGTATTGATTTATGAACATAGCCTCATGTGACACACGTGTCAAACGAAAAATGATTTCGCCGCCAGTTCAGACAAGAGCGCAGACTGGTGCATCGGGTATCGCGGGCAAGCGGCCGGCCGAACTAACCGGGAACCGCTTCTCATGGTCGGGGTATACATTCAAACGGGTCAGGCGCGTGTGGCCCCGTGCTTCGCCCGGTGTTGGCGGAAAAGTGGATTGACAACGGCGGAGGGGTTTTTTATGTTGACCCATTAATCGCATGGTGTCGATATAAGAAAGCGAACGGTTTAACTCGGTACTGGAGAAGGATATGTCCAAAGTACGCATTCTGTTCGTCGCTGTCCTGGTGCTGGCACTGGCCGCCGGGTCGTCCATGGCCGCGTCGGTGTCGCTGAAGTTGTCCGGCCCCGGGATGGTCAACGACAGCACAATCAAGGCTGGGGAAAAGGTTTCCGTTGACGTCTACTGGACCAACGACAAGGAACGTCGCGGTTTCACGGTTGGATTCAAGTTTGATTCCAAGGATATCAAGCAGATTGTGCATGTCGCTGACAGTGGCAAAGGTTTGAACCTGCTCGGTGATATCAAGGGGCACAACGGCTGGCAGGACAAGTCGATCTTCGATATCACCGGCGTCCTGGTGCCCGAGATTGACTGGGACGGAAAGCTCCCGGATCTGGTTGGGTTTGGCGGAGCTGTGGGCAAACAGCGTTACCTCCCGCACGAGGATATGAAGTGCCTCTCGTTTGATCTGATCGTTCCCGATGCCGGGACACTCGTTGTCGATTCCGCGTTCTTCCCTCCGGGCGGCTACTGGAAGTTCGGCTCGGGAGAACAGCCGGAATGGAAGGGGCCATACAGTTTCCACGTGGTGAAATAGCGACAACGCTGTAAGGCCCGCTCTCGGGCGGGCCTTTTTTATTGGCCTTGAAAGCTTACCGCAAGACATGTACAAGCTCCTTTTTCTGCTCGCCCTGTGGACTGTCGCGTCCCGGGATATCTCGACCGAGACCGACAAGCCCGTGGTGCCCGAAACACCGGATACGACCGACGTCGGCAGGGCCGCTCACCTCGTCGTCAGACTCGGAAGGATCACGGTCGACAATATGCGGCTGGATGATACCCTGTCGCTCATTCTTGAAGCCCCCGGTGATGAAATCGCCGCGTTCGCGCTGAAGTTCGGATGCGACAGCAGGTACGTGAACATCGTCGACGTGTTGCCGGGAGAGATCCCCGACTCGTGCGATTGGGAGTACTTCCAGGCCCTGCCCGTGACTACCGCCGATGATGTACGCAGGCCGCGAAACCTGTGGACAGCGATGGCTCTGGCCAAGATGTCCCCCGACGCTACCCGTCCGCCGTGCCTCGGACTGGGCCGTCCGGCCTCGTTGCTCAGGCTGGTTCTGTCCAACGAGAATGTGCCGCAGGTGCCGGATCAAAACGTGCCCATCTTCTTCTACTGGGAGGATTGCCGGGACAACGTGTTGTCGGATATGACCGGTCAGACACTGAACGTGTCCAACAATGTAATCGATTACTACGACGTCGAACTGCCGGAGAACGAGGACCTGTTCCCGACCTGGAAAGGCACGCCGCAGCCGTGCATCGATCCCGCCCGCGAAAACCACCCGCGCCGCCGCGTCGACTTTTACAACGGCGGCGTGGAATTTCGTCTTCAACTGGAGCCGCCTGCCGGTGATTCGGCAGCCGCCCCCGTTGGCGATTCTATTTGACAAATGTCATCTTGATGACTCTGGATTCCCGTTCCGATTTCAGCCGCGCCAGGAAAACGCCGCTTGCCACCTGCCGGCCGGCCTGATCACGCGCGGGCCATGTCACGCTTAGCTCCCCCGGATCTGTCACCTCGTTGTGCAGGGTAGCTACACGCTGCCCAAGAACGTTGAAGACTGCGAGTTCAAGGGGTTGTCTTCGCGGGTTGACAAAGGATATCACGGTTTCCCCGTTGAACGGGTTGGGGTAATTCTGCCTGAGCACGATGCTTGACGGCAGGGCGTCCAACTCCGGCTCAGTGACGTCCGTGGGCGTCGTCAGCCGGTAGATGAACACCGTATCATAAGACCTTGCCAGGACGTGAAGGTCCCAATCTGTCAACCCGGTCTCGAAGAACGAGACCGCCTGCAATCGATGGGGCAGCGAAACGGAGTCGGTGATCTGTCCCGTGGCCGCGTCAAGAGACAGGATTGACCCTTTGTAATTGATGCCGACTATGTTCTTCTGATCCTTTGTGGCATAGTGGAACGCAAGGCTGGCACCTGAACACCACAACTCGCTCAGGCCTCCCTCGGGATGGATGCGGATACAGCACAGACCCTCGGCCCGGGAAGTCGCATCTAATTCCAGCCAATCGCACCACCGTGGATCATCATAACTGGATGTACAGACCGTCCGCCATGTTATGATGAGTTCCTTGCCACTATGTTCCGGTGCGAAATCCCCGAAAAGCATCGACACCGCCAGACGATCCTGGTACGAGATGAACCCCAGGCCCTTGGAGCCGTCCCAGAGGCTTACTCCGATACGGGCTGACACCTCCGCCGGTTCACTACTGTGGACCTGGTAGTAATAGTAGCGATTATCGACGACTACGGTACCGATCCGGTCAGGATTACTCAATGGCGCGTCGAATATACCCGTCGACGCGTGGCTCCAATGAACCGAATCCAGCTCAGGGCTGAAGACAGTAGAATGGTCTTCTACGTCCACGATGACGCCCGGGGGCATATACGAGCGGCAGCTAAAGACGTAACTAAACTGGACTCCCGTCAGCGCCCCCGTGGAATCGGTGACGCCAAAGAGATCCGTGTACAGGGCAATATCAGGGCTGTATACGGTACAGGGCCAGTCGAGTTCGTGTTCGTTTATCACCCATGCGGAATCCGTGGTCGCCCCCAGCGCAACCACATGGGGAAAGCAACCGCCCCTGTAATATACCAGATAGATGAGCCACCGATCCTGTTCCGGATCGACGAAAGCCAGCGTCTTTTGCAGCTCCTCGCCTGTTTCGGCGACAACGTCCCGCGAACTGCCCATCGTGTGAATGACGACCCGCCCGTTCGTGCTGTCAGCGGCCACGTAGCCGATAAGCTGCCCGGCTTCGTCGAGCACCGGAGAAAGGTGCCGATAATCCTCCCCGCCGTCGACAACGCGCTGATATACAAGCTGGAACGGGCCTGCAAAGGTTGAGGAAACGAGAAGCGCCGCGGCCAGGGCGACCTGTAAGCCTTTCATAAATACTCCCCCGCTTACTACCAATATAACCCTGATCCCCGGCCGGGCAAGATAAAATCCTGGTGCCGCCGACCCTGACAATTCCGGTTGACTTGCGCCCGCAAAGAGCTACATTGGGCGGCAGAATTAACGTTTGCGACCCTGGACAAGCGATTCTACCCGGCAGGATTCCTGAGTATGCGACTGTACGAATTCGAAGCTAAGGAATTGTTCAAGAAGTCCGGCATCCCGGTGCCGGAGGGCCGCGTGGCTGCCTCGGCCGACGAGGTTTACCGGGCGGCGGCGGCCGCAGGCGGGCCGGTGGCGCTCAAGGCGCAGGTTCTGACCGGCGGCAGGGGCAAGGCAGGCGGTATCAAGCTGGCTGACGGCCCCAACGAAGCACGCACGCTGGCCGACGGTCTCTTCAAATTGACGATCAAGGACTTCCCGGTGGAACGCCTGCTGATCGAACCAAAGCTCGATATTCAGCGCGAGTTCTACGTCGGCGTAACGATTGACCGGGCCAATTACAGGCTGGTCTTGATCGCCTCCGGCGAGGGCGGCGTGGATATCGAGGAAACCGCCGAGAAACACCCTGAGAAAATCATCCGCAAGTCATTTTCCATAGACGAAAAGTTGTACACGTTCGATGCCCTGGACGTCGCCAAGAAAATCGGCATTCCGCCCGCCCTGCTCAGGGACGCAGCCGGGATCATCCGCAATCTCTACGGGCTGTTCAAGGCGCACGACGCCAAGCTGGTCGAGATCAATCCCCTTGTCTTGACCGGTGATGACAAACTGATCGCGGCCGATGCCCGGATGTCGCTGGATGACGACGCCGTGTTTCGCCACCCGGAGCTGAAAGACATGGGCATCGAAAAGCGCCACGAGGAAGGGGAGATGACGCCGCGTGAGAGGCAGGCTTCCGACTGGGGCATCCCGTACCTCGATCTCGACGGCGACATCGGCATGTTTCCCGGCGGGGCGGGGTTCGGCATCATGGGCAACGACTTCATCGAGCACTTCGGCGGCAAACCGGCCAATTTCATGGATTCCGGCGGCGGGCCCTCGCCTGAACGCATTGCCAAGATGCTCGTGCTGCTCGATGAAAACCCGAACGTCAAGGCGATCTTCGGCGCGCGTTTCGGCGGCATCAGCCGCTGCGATGATTTCGCCAGGGGCGTCATCATGTTCCTGAAGGAACACGGCCTGTCCAAGCCGGTTGTCATGCGCATGACCGGCAACATGTGGGAGGAAGGCGTGCGCCTGTTCGAGGAAGCCAGAGAAGCGGACCCCACCCTCATGGACAAGGTCGAGTTTCACGGCATCGAGACACCTATCGAAGAAATCGCCCAACGTGCGGTCGAGCTGGCCCGGCAGGCGGGAGGCAGTGACTGATGGCCATACTCGCTGACAAAAACAGCCGCGTCATGGTACAGGGGATTACCGGCGGGGCCGGCAAGTTCCACACCGAGCGCATGATCGCCTACGGCACCAACATCGTGGGCGGGGTCACGCCCGGCAAGGGCGGGCAGAGCGTGCACGAAAGGCCCGTCTTTGACACTGTCACCGAATGCATGGAACAAACCGGGGCCGACGTCTCGGTCGTGTTCCTGCCGGCGGCGGCCGTCAAGGAAGCCGCTATCGAAGCCGTCCGCGCGGGCATTCGCTTTCTTGTCGTCGTCCCCGAGCACATTCCGATTCACGACATGCTGCACGTCCGCGAGGAAGCCGTCAAACACGGCGCCACCGTCATCGGCGGCAACACCGCTGGAGTCATCACACCGGGCGAGGCCAACCTCGGCATCATGCCCGACATCGCCTTCAAGCCCGGCCGCGTCGGTACCGTCTCGCGCTCCGGATCGATCACCTACTACGTCGCCGACACGCTTTCACGGACCGGCTACGGCGAGTCGACCTGTGTCGGACTCGGCGGCGACCCCGTGCTCGGCTCGACCTTCAACGAAATCCTCCGGATGTTCGAAGAGGACGACAAGACCAAAGCGGTGGTGCTGTGCGGAGAGATCGGCGGCGTCTACGAGGAAAAGGCGACCGAAATCATCCCGAAAATGAAAACACCGGTGCTGGCCATCATCGGCGGTATATTCGCGCCCCCCGGCAAGCGCATGGGCCACGCCGGGGCGATTGTCGAGGGCCGCATGGGCACGGCCAGAGAAAAGCTCGACATGCTCACCGAGGCCGGCGCCCACCCCTGCAAGACCTTCCTGGACATCCCCGTCATCCTCAAAAAGCTGGGCGTGTAGTCCCGTCGTGGCGCAAAGCCCTTGTGCCGCGGTGCATCCCTAATTATATTCGGTTTAACCGTCAGGGGGTCCCGCATCGTGCCTGTCACATCAAGGCCTGACCTCAAGGAATCGATATGTAGATGAGAAGGAGGGCGCATATGCCGGATCAGAAACCCGATTGGAGATCGTTCGACCCGAAGAAATTCGCTGAGAACCGCAGGGAGCTTGACCGACGCGAGACCCAGGAGAAGGTCGCATCAGATGAACTCAGGCGGGTCGAAGCGCAGAGCCCGATAGATTTCGCGGCTTACAAAAAGGCGTTGCGCGCATTGGAGGAGAAGCGGAAGGTTACAACTGATTTCATCAAGAGCCTATTGGCCGAAGATGAATAGTGGTAAGCCGTTCGTCGGGCTGTAATCTAGAAAGAGATAATATGGGAAGAGGTGTAGGATGGCTCAGTCCTATGGAAAATGGCAAGTCGTAAAGAGTCTGGCCGAAGGCGGGCAGACACACGTCTTCCTCGTGCGTGATGAAAGCGCGCAGCACGAAGGTGATTTCGTTCTGAAAAGGCTGAAAAACGAGGCACGGCTTGGCCGGTTCAAGAACGAGATTGAGGCACGCCAGAAACTAGACCACAACCGTATACCTAAGGTTGTTGACAGCGATGTCGAGTCGAAAAAGCCATACCTTGTCGAGGAGTATGTTAACGGTATTACGCTCCGAAAGGCAAGGGACGAATTCAAAGATGATCCCGTGAGGACGCTGGAATACTTCATCCAGATCTGCGAGGTCATACGTTTCGCGCACAGTCAGAAGGTCATCCACAGGGACATCAAACCTGATAATATCCTCTACCGCAAGAGCGACGATACGATGCACGTGACGGACTTCGGCATTTGTTACATATTGGATCAGGAAGGGGATGAACGCCTAACGCAGTTGCACGAACAGGTAGGCCCTCGTGGTTTCACAGCGCCAGAACTCGAAGCGGGACGGGGCGCAGAAGTCACGCCCGCCTGTGACGTTTATAGCCTGGGTAAGCTTCTATATTGGTTGCTGACCGGGAACGTCGTATTTAGGGAAGAACACCGGGGAGATCGGTGGGAGCTGACAAAGGTCCATGGTGCCCAAATGCTGAGAGTGCACAAGTTGCTGGACAAGATGCTGGTCAAAGAGGCGGACGCGCGATCTTCCGCGTTAGGCCCGCTGATAAAGCAGGCCCAGCGGGCTATAAGCCTGATGGCTCGGAACGTGAATCCGATCTCGGGTGATGCACCTCAGTTGTGTATGTATTGTGGCATCGGTCATCTTGAGTGGGGTGCGAGTTGGTACCCCGACAAGGAGAAGAGCACAGGCGGAGCTTATAGAGATGTCAAAGCTGAGTTTGACGAGTTTGGCATTGAGTTGCCCCCGAATGAAGAACGGATATGGCATGTGGGCCTATGCAACTACTGCGGAAACGTTCAACTGTTTATTCGCAACGCGAACAACCGCGTTTGGGAAGAGCGGACCCATCCTGAGCCTGAGTATTAGGTCTGGCCGTTGGTGAAGTACTGACCCCATGCCCCCGCGTGAAATACTACAACTCGGGAATCCGGTGCTGTGGGAAACGTGCCAAAAGGTTGAGGACGTCTCCTCGCACGATACACGCTCGCTCATTGGCGACCTGAAGGATACCCTCGCGGCCTTCAGAAAAGCCAACGGCTTCGGACGCGGGATAGCCGCACCGCAAATCGGGAAACTCCACAGAGTCATATACGTAAACATGCAGTCCGGCGGGTTCGAGGGTGCGCTCATCAACCCGGTAATCGTCCGGCAGGACGACCGGCGCATAGAACTTTGGGACGGCTGTTTCAGCTTCCCGGAGCTTCTGGTGCGGGTCTCGCGGGCGGCCCGGATAGACGTTGAATACGTCGATGAGCAGGGACAAAAACAAACCGTCGCGGCCGAGGACGACCTGTCGGAATTGCTTCAACACGAAATCGATCATCTGGACGGCATCCTGGCCGTGCAACGGGCCGTCTCGCCGACGGCTTTCATGACAAGGAAAGAATGGGAGCGGGCCGGAAGGCCGCGCTGAGAGGAGATCGTCATGCCGTTTGTCAACCTGAAAGACTGCAAAGAAAAAGAACCCATCCCCGGCTATCGTGGCCGGTTCATTCATTGCGAGAGCATGACCATAGGGTACTGGGACATCGACGAGGGAGCGGTGGCGCCGGAACACACCCATCCCCACGAACAGGTGGTCAACGTTATCGAGGGCCGGCTCGAGTTGACGGTCGATGGTCAGGCGCAAGTGCTGGAACCTGGCCTGGCGGCCGTTGTGCCCGGCAATGTGCCCCATTCTGCAAAGGCTCTCAGCCGCTGCCGGACTATCGAAGCGTTCTGTCCCGTAAGGGAAGACCTTCGCTGAGGCCGCTGTTCGTCAGGACATCAATTTCGGGGCCCGGCCGGCCCTTCCCGGCCTGAAATATCGTTGACTTTCTGGACCACGGTGCCTATATTAGTACGTCAACTACGGCCCTGATCAACTTGCTACCGACTACTTGATCTGACACCGGGATCAACCACTTCACGCTGAGGGGCTGGAGAATCCCTGCTGTGGGGGCGGGTGCGTTTTGAAACACGACGCTAAATGTCTGAGTTGGCTTGCAGAAAACCAAACACCAGGGGAGATAAAGATGAAAAACGTACTCAGATCAGGGTGTATCCTGGCGCTGTGGATGATGGTGGGAATGGCACTGGTCATACCAGATGCCCTGGCCGTTGAACCATGGTTCGGCGCAAGGACCGACTATGTTGTGGGAAATGGTCCCATCTCTGTCGTCGCGATTGATCTTGACGGAGATGGTGACAATGACCTGGCGGTAGCTGACGACCGTGTCTGCATTCTGAAGAATAACGGTGACGGGACATTTCAAGCCGCGGTCAACTATGTCGCAGGAGATGAGCCGACCTCTGTCGTCGCGATCGATCTTGACGGGGATGGTGACAATGACCTGGCGGTAGCCAACTATGGCACTGACGCTGTCTCCATTCTGAAGAATAAGGGTGACGGGACCTTTCAAACCGCGGTCGAATATGGCACGGGAGATTACCCAACCTGTGTCTTCTCGATTGATCTTGACGGTGATGGTGACAATGACCTGGTGACAGCTAACACAAACTCTGACAACGTCTCCGTTCTGGAGAATAACGGTGACGGGACGTTTGCGGCCCCGGTCAACTATGGCGCACTTGATGGTCCGTGGTCTGTCACCTCGGCTGATCTTGACGGAGATGATGACAATGACCTGGTGGTATGCAATAGCCACTCCGGCTATGTTTCCATTCTGAAGAATAACGGTTACGGGACCTTTGCGGCTCCGGTCAACTATTACGGAATAGAACAGCCGAGTTCTGCCGTCGCGATTGATCTTGACGGGGATGGTGACAAGGACCTGGCGGCGGGTGATTATGACCTTCCTCGGTATGAGAGTGTCTTGATTCTCAAGAATAACGGTGACGGGACCTTTGCGGCCGCGGTCAACTATGGCGCAGGAGATGGTCCGCGCTCTGTCTTCTCGATCGATCTTGATCGTGATGGTGACAATGACCTGGTGGCAGCTAACTACTTCGATAACAACGTCTCCGTTCTGGAGAATAACGGTGACGGGACCTTTGCGGCCACGGTCAACTATGGCGTAGGAGTTGGTCCGCGCTCCGTCTCCTTGGCTGATCTTGACGGTGATGGTGACAATGACCTGGCGGTGGCTAACTTGGACTCTGATAATGTTACCATTCTACTCAACCTGTACATGGAACTCTGTTGCGAGGGTATCACCGGCAACGTGGATGGCGATCCGGGTGAGATCATCGACATCGGTGACCTGACATTCCTGATCCGGTACCTTTTCATTCCTCCCCCCGTTGCACCGGAGTGCATGAATGAGGCGAACATCGATGGAGACGAAGCTGGCATAGTCGATATAGGCGACCTGACGGGGTTGATCGACTACCTGTTTATCAGCCAAACGCCCCCGGCGGACTGCCCGTCGGGCCTGTAGACCACAGCCGGTGCGGAGGGCGCATGAATAGCCATAAGATGCTGTTGTTGAAGTAGGGCGATTTACCCGAGATTATCGAAAGGGCAGGCCGGCCAGGCCTGCCCTTTGCACATTCAAGGCAATGCCCCTCATTCCGGAAAGGCTCTCAGCCCCTGCCGGACTATCGAAGCGTTCTATCCCGTAAGAGAAGACCTTCGATAAAACGAGTGTTCGAAAGCAGGTCGGTTTTGGCTTGCGACCGGCCCTTCCCGGCCTGAAATATCGTTGACTTTTTCGTCCATTGTGAGTATATTTATAGATCAACTGTTGCCCGTCATCAGCCTGCTATCGCCTGCATGACCTGACATTGGAATAGCTGACTTCACGCCGAGGGGCTAAAAGATCCTTGCAGTGTGGGCGAGTGTTTTTCGAAAAGCGAAGCCAAATATCTGAGCCGGATTGCAGATTGAAAACATACCGGGGGAGGCAGAGATGAAAAACGCACTTAGATCAGCGTGTATCCTGGCGCTGTGGCTGGCGGTGGGAATGACACTGGTCGCACCTGATGCCCTGGCCGATGAACCATTGTTCGCCGAAAGGATCGATTATGGCGCAGGAAATGGTCCGTGCTCTGTCTTCTCGATTGATCTTGACGGTGATGGTGACAATGACCTGGCGGTAGCTAATGCCCTCTCTAACAATGTTTCCATTTTGAAGAATAACAGTGACGGGACCTTTGAAACGCCGGTCAACTATGGTGTAGGAACCCGGCCAATTTCCGTCTTCTCGATTGATCTTGACGGTGATGGTGACAATGACCTGGCGACAGCCAACTTTGACTCTGACAATGTCTCCATTCTGAGGAATAACGGTGACGGGACCTTTCAAACCGCGGTTGCCTATGGCGCCGGAGAGGATCCGGCCTCAGTCTTCTCGATTGATCTTGACGGTGATGGTGACAATGACCTGGCGGTAGCTAATGCCCTCTCTGACAATGTTTCCATTTTGAAGAATAACGGTGACGGGACCTTTCAAACGGCGGTCAACTATTGGGCAGCAGGAGTCCGGCCAACCTCCGTCTTCTCGATTGATCTTGACGGGGATGGTGACAATGACCTGGCGACAGCTAATAGTTACTCTAACGGTGTTTCCATTCTGAAGAATAACGGTGACGGGACCTTCCAAAGCGCGGTCGCCTATGACGCAGGAGTTTGGCCGCAATCTGTGTTCTCGATTGATCTTGACGGTGATGGTGACAATGACCTGGCGACAGCTAACTTCTACTCTGACGATATCTCCATTCTGAAGAATAACGGTGACGGGACCTTTGGGTGGCCGGTCAACTATGCCGTAGGGACTCGGCCATCCTCTGTTTTCTCGATTGATCTTGACGGTGATGGTGATAATGACTTGGCCGTAACGAACTTTGAGGCTGACAATGTGTCGGTTCTCAGAAATAACGGTGATGGGACGTTTGAAACCGCGGTCAACTATGGCGCAGGAGATGGTCCGTCTACTGTTTTTGCGATTGATCTTGACGGTGATGGCGACAATGACCTGGCGGTAGCTAACTGGTCGTCTGACAATGTTTCTATTCTCTTCAACCTGCTGATGTCCTGCTGCAAGGGTATCACCGGCAACGTGGACTGTGATCCGGGTGACATTGTGGATATCGGTGACCTGACATTCCTGATCCGGTACCTTTTCATTCCTCCTCCGACTCCGCCGCCCTGTATGGAAGAGGCAAATATCGACGGTGATGAAGCCGGGGTTGTCGATATAGGTGACCTGACGTCGCTTATCGATTACCTGTTTATCAGCCAAACGCCCCCGGCGGACTGTCCGTAGGGCCTGTAGACCACAGCCGGTGCGGAGGGCGGATGAATAGCCATAAGATGCTGCTGTTGAAGTAGGGCGATTTACCCGAGATTATCGAAAGGGCAGGCCGGCTCGGCCTGCCCTTCATTTGGGCCGTCCTTCTGAGTTTTCTGGAACCTTACCCTTGCGGGCGCAGCTATAAACCTGATACCTTTGACGGCGATGAATCGAATCCAGGAGAGAGAGGCATACCTATGGCATATTCAGCAAAGCACCTTTGGCGGGTCGTATCAGTTACCGCGGCCGTTCTGGCATTGTCTCTGCCCGCCGCCGCCCAGAACTCCACTTCCTCACAAACCCCCAGCGAGATCGCCGAGGCGGGGTATCAGGCTTTTAAGGAGCTTGACTGGGAGACGTACGCAAGCCTGATGCATCCTGAGAGCCTGGAGCGCTTCAAGAGCGGGATTGACCAGGTGTTGGCTGTGAGAGCCGGTGACGGCTCGGGGTCGGCGTCGAATCCCTTTACGGCTCAGTTCGGAGCACAAGCCAGTGGAGAGGTGATCAAAGCGACGCCCGCCGAGAAGTTCTTTGTCAATATGATGAAAGGCCTGCTGGCCAAACTGCCCGACATGGAGAAGTCGCTGCGGGCGGAAACCAGCCAGGTTGTCGGCGAGGTCGCTGAGGGGGATACCCTGGTCCACGTGGTGGCCCGAACCAAGTCGGCTCCACGCGAGAACGCCCGGGAGTTTATGACGGTGGTATCGGTGCGCCGGTCACCGGACGGCTGGAGGATGCTCCAGACGGCCAAGATAATGGACCTCAACATGGTCATCAGGCGGCTGATGGTGCAGTAGGCGTCGCCGCGACACCAGATATTGGTGGCTTTTGCGCCCCTGATTGTGTATTCTCCGGTTTTGACGTACACCGTTGCAAGGGGAGTGACACCATGGCGGGCGAAATAGCGGCCCGGGTTTACCGGGGAGAGGCGGTCGAGGCGGTTCACCGCGTTTCGGTGGCGGTGGTCGATGCCGCCGGAAAGCTGACGCATACTCTGGGTGATCCGGACCACGTCACCATGGCCCGTTCGGCGATCAAGCCGTTCCAGGCCCTGCCGCTCATTCTCACCGGTGCGGCCGACCATTTTGGTTTTTCCGCGGAACAACTCTCGATCATGTGCGGCTCGCACAACGGCACCGATGAACACCGGGCGCTGGTTGTTTCGATTCTGGAGCGCATCGGGTGCACGTCCGATGATCTCCAGTGCGGGGCGCACCTGCCGATCTTCATGCGCGTCAATGAACTGTATCCCTCTGACGGCGAAGATCGCGATCCGGCCAGAAATAACTGCTCCGGCAAACACGCCGGTTTCCTGGCGCTGGCGAAATTTCTCAAGGATGACATAAAGGACTACCTCAACCCGGAATGCAAATCGCAGGAGATGGTACGGGAGATGGTCGGGCGGATGACCGGAATGCGGCCCGGTATGATAACGGTATCGGTGGACGGGTGCAGCGCCCCCAATTTTTCTGTCACGCCGTACCATCTGGCCCTGGGTTTCAGGAGGCTGGCGTGCGGGCAGGGGGATGAGCCGGAAGTAAGCCGCGCCCTGGTACGCGTCAAGGCCGCCATGTCCGAACACCCCCGCATGTACTCCGGGGAAAAGCGTTTCGACTACGACCTCATGCGTTCGTTCCCCGGCAACGTGGTCTGTAAGGTCGGTGCTGAAGCGCTCGAGGGGATCGGCTTTTCCGATCCGCCCGTCGGTATCGCCGTCAAGGTCCACGACGGCAACACCCGGGCCCTCTGGCCGATCTGCGTCGAGGTGCTCCGGCAACTGGGGCTGGTTGCCAAAGCCGAGGAATTTCCGTATCTTGTGAGTTACGTCCGGCCGGAGGTTCTCAATGCCAGGAGAATCGTCACCGGCCACGTTGAGACAGGTTTCCAGTTGAGAAAAGTGTGATGGCAGGCAAAGCTAATCTCCATCTCGTGCCCGATCATCTGGATCTGGGGTACCGCCGCCGGCGGGTCAAAGACGTCACCTGAGCCATCTTCACGCTGTCGTTTCCTGCTGAATAAACCCTTACAGACGAAAGGGGAGATCATGAAGCATTACCGTCAGCCGGCCGAACCATACCGCATCAAGTCGGTCGAGCCTATAAGACTGCTGAGCCGCCACGAGCGGGAGAAACGTATCATAGACGGCAAGTACAACCTGTTCAATATAGATGCCGAAGACATCTACATAGATCTGCTCACCGATTCGGGCACGCCGGCCATGTCCAATCAGCAATGGGCCGCGGTCATGATGGGTGACGAATCATACGCCGGGGCAAGATCGTATCGCCGGTTCGAAAAAGCCGTACAGGAGATCTGCGGCAAGAAGTACGTGATTCCCTGCCACCAGGGCCGCGTCGCCGAAAACCTCATGTTCAGCTGCGTTCTCCAGCCGGGACAGTATGTTCTTAACAACACGCATTTCGACACCACCCGCGCCAACGCGCTGCACAAACAGGGCATTCCGGTCGATCTGCCCTGCCCGGAATCGAAATCCGATGAAGCGCTGCCGTTCAAGGGTAACATGGACACCGGGCGGCTCGAGGCCTTCATCGAGAAGCACGGCGCCGACAGGGTGGCTATGGTCATTATGACCGTAACCAATAACTCGGCGGGCGGGCAGCCCGTTTCCATGGCCAATATCCGCCAGGTCTCCGAGATATGCCGCCGGTACGGTATCCTTTATTACTACGACAGTGCCCGGTACGCTGAGAACTGTTACTTCATCAAGCGCGACGAACCGGGATACGGCAGCAAGTCCATAAAGGAAATTGCCGTGGAGATGTTCAGCCTCTGCGACGGGGTGATGATGTCGGCCAAAAAGGACGGGCTGGCCAACATGGGTGGTTTCATCGCGCTTGACGACGAGGACCTGTACCGCCGCATCACCGAGTTGATGATTCTGATTGAAGGCTACCCTACCTACGGCGGACTTTCCGGGCGTGACATGGAGGCGGTGGCAGTCGGCATTCAGGAGGCCCTGGACTTCGACTATCTCGATTTCCGCGTGGAGCAGGTAGCGTACCTCGGCCGGAGGATCAAGGACGTCGGTATGCCGATCATAGAGCCGACGGGCGGGCACGCTGTCTTTATCGACGCCGGTCGATTTCTTCCGCACGTGCCACCGGGGCAGTTTCCGGGCCATGGGCTGGCCGTGGAGTTCTATGTCGAGGGCGGCGTTCGTGTGGTGGAAATCGGCTCCCTGATGTTCGGCTCTACGGATCCCGAAACCGGCAAGCCGGCCCTGGCTCCGCGAGAGCTGGTGCGGATGGCCGTCCCCCGGCGCGTTTTCACCAACTCGCACGTCGATTACGTCGCCGAGATCGCTGAGAGAATTGCCTCAAGAAAGGACTCCATACGCGGATACAAAATCCTCAAGCAGCCCAAGTACCTCCGGCACTTCACCTGCGAACTGGCGCCGCTGACCGCAATGCCTGTCGAGGTTGAATCATAGCTGCATGAAACAGCGAGCAGTCTGCTTGCCCGGTGTTCTGGCCGCCCTTGCCGTCGTGCTCGGAATCGCCGGTTGCGGCGTCACGATTCAAACCGGCCCGCAAACCGCCGAAGAGGCTACGCAATCCAGCGAAGTGCAGGCCAGGACAATGCGCGCCCGGTGGATGAATCAACTTGAGGCGGCGCAACCGGTCGAGAAGGTTACCATGCTCACGGTGCTTATCGATTCGGTAAGTTCACTTTACACGGGCTACGGGTATGACGTGGCCGACCAGTGGCGGCAGGGCAATGAAGGACGGGGAGAGAATATTAGCGACGCCGAGATGCGGGAAATGGTTCAGCGCTGGACAAAAACGCAACAGCCACTCCTGCAATCGTACGAGGACGTGATCGAGTTTGCGCTCGAGCATATTCGCAAAGACAACTTCTTCGACGAGACGACCGATGGCCTGATTATGAGTCTGGCAGAACAGTTTTATGAGGTTTACAGCCGCGTCTTCTATCCCGTGGGGACGCTGGCGGACTATGAGTACGGGCTTTCCCGGTTGCAGGCGACTACGCAGGAGTTGTCCGACCAGGTTCGAGCTGATCTGCTGCGATATCGATGACGGGCGGCAACGACGACCCTGACATTGAAAGATCAGAAATGCGGAAAAGCTTGCCCAGAGAATATGAAATCGCATTCAGGTTTATCCTCGCGTTTTCCGGCTGTCGACGGCAGGGAGACCTGGCAGTATCGGCGTATCCTATTGTATTGCACTGAGTTATAGTAGAACCTGAGATTCCCGCCGAGATTCGGGCGGTTCAGGCCGGGAAATTGCATCACCCAACAGGACGACAACGGTGTGAATTGATTGACAAATCTGAGGGAACTTTATATATTTTAGCGGTTTATACAGACACAGGAGGACGAATTATAGCACGTTAGCTAATTGATGATAAGGCTCTCTGAAGGCTCGGAGAAACAAGTTTCGTTTTAATGGCCCGGAGACCGTGCTATAATTATGTCGGTTCCAGGGCCGGGTGACTAACCCGGTATGTGCAAGTGCCTGTGTAAATTCATTGTTTCGGCTTTTCTGCCATTAGCCTGTGTCTCTTCTGTGGCCGCAGGGCCGGGAGGAATGCAGGTTCTTGCTTCTTCGGACTCCGAATTCCATTTCAGACTAACGGCTGATTCCACGCTGGCTAACCTGCCTTACGAAGCCGACAAGGACGGCCGGCAACTCGTATTTCGCTCCATCCTGCTCGGCCTTCCGCCCGGGGCCGAAGCCACGCTGATTGCGGCATACGGCCGTGAGGCGGTCTCCGTTGCCCGGCAAAGGCGGAGTACTCTTGCCGATAATGCCGGTACTGCGCCGCTGGTCGAAATCTCGCCGCCCTTTGCCGTTCGAGGGCGCCGACTTGTGAACGTGCGCGTCAACCCGCTAATCGGCAATGAGGTTTACCAGGCGGTAGAGGTCAGAGTCGGTTTTACGGGCGGGGCGGGTGCCGGCCGCGAGGCGGAATCGCCTGATCCGCTGTTTGACCGCATCTTCCGTACCAGCCTTGCCAACTACGATCAGGCCCGATTCTGGTCGCACAAAACGCGTCCGGTCGCCACTTCGGCGCAGGCCGTCGAGAACGACCTGTTGAAGACTGATGCCTGGTACAAGGTAATTGTGACCGGAACGGGGCTGCACAAAATCACCGGTTCTCAGATGGCTGCGGCGGGAGTCCTGTTGGCCGGGATCGATCCCGATTCAATCCGGCTTTTCAACGCGGGCGGGCTTCGGCTTCACGAAGACAACGATTCAGCGCGACCTTCATTCCAGGAGATGGCGGTCATTGTGGACGACGGTGGAGATGCAGATTTCGATCTTTCGGACTATGTCCTCTTTTTCGGGGAATCCGTGAATCGGTGGGTATACCGGCCGGATCAGGCGCCGGTGTACATGAACCATCCGTATGCGACGGAGAACGTCTACTGGCTGGCCTTCTCGGGCGATTTCCTCGCCGCACCGCTTCGCATGCAGGAGACGTCGGTCGCTCCCGTCGGTTCGACGGACACTACGATAACAAGCTTTCTGCGGCCTGCTCGGGCTGAGCAGGATAATATGATATCGAAGGACCCTGACGGGCATATCAAGGATTACTTTACCTGGTACTGGACCGATACCACCGGGCTGACGTTCTGGGTTCCGGCTCCCGGGGCGATCGACGGCGAACTTGCCTCGGTGACGCTTGTGGGCAAGACCAACGTCGGCACCGGTGACGCCGCCTATATGGACCTGAGCGTAAACGGCCAGGCGGCCGGCGGCAAGGTCTGCAATAACATTCGCTGTCAGTTCGAGACGTCTCAAATCCATGACGGGGCCAACAGGTTTGACGTGACGCTGGGCCCGCAGTCATTGAAAGTGCCGCCGTATTTCGATTACGCTGAATTGCAATATCACAGCCGGCTTCGCCCGGACGGGGACAGGCTGGACGTAGCGGTCGGGTCCTACGCCGGCCGGGCCGGGCTTGAAATCGATGACGAGTTTTCGTCGGTGCCGCTCATTCTTGACGTGTCCGACCCGCTGCGTCCGCGGATCTTGAGCGGATATGAGCAGTCTGGCGGCCAGATTACTTTCGAGGTCGACCTCGACGCCGCCGGCCCCAACCGCTTTTTCTGCGCTCCCGTGCAGCTTGCCGCCCAGCCCGCGGCGGTCGCCCCGGCGTCTGTCGCCGACATGCGCGATACGACCCAGCAGGCCGATCTGATCATAATCACGATACCCGGTCTGGCACCGTACCTTGATGAATATATCGCCTACCGCCGGGCTCAGGGTTACACTATCAGGGTCAGCTTTGTTGACGATATCATGGATAACTATGCTTACGGGCTGTATGATCCGACGGCTGTCCGTGACTACCTGAAATTTGCCTATGAACACTACCCCCCGCCTGCTCCCTGGGCCGTCCTGCTGGTGGGTGACGGCAGTTATGATTTTCTCGACCACATGGGTACGGGAATGCACAACTTAGTTCCCCCGTACATTCGCCGGACGGATCAGGCCTGCAGCGACGACGCGTACGTGCACTTCGGCAGCCCCGGTATTTTAGACTCGGACAGCAGTTACATCATCGTGCCGGACCGCGGGCTGGATATGGTGACGTCCCGCTGGCCGGTGCGAAACGGCGGTGCCATCCGGTCGATCGTACGAAAAATCCAGGCCTACGAGGCCAAAACGGGGTTCGGCCTCTGGCGAAACAACATTACCCTGGTAGCCGATGATGAGAAAGGGGCAACGGACGCTGAAGTAATCCACGTGCAGTCGTCCGAGTTTCTTGACCAGAACAATATTCCGGCGCATATCTGGCGCGACAAGATCTACCTGTGGGACTACCCGCTTGTGAACCGTCAGAGGCCGTCGGTGAACGACGCCATCGTTGATGCCTTCAACCGGGGCACGCTTATCGTCAACTATGTCGGGCACGGCAACCCGGACGTGTGGGCGCACGAGCACATCTTCGAGCGCATCGCCGATCTGCCCCGCCTGACCAACGCCGACCGCCTGCCGCTCGTCTACGCCGCTTCGTGCGCCATAGGCTTCTTTGACGATCCTCAGCGGGAAAGTATGGGGGAAGCGTTGCTGAGCCTGGACGACGGAGGAGGCATTGCCGTGATCGCCGCAACCCGCCTGGCTACTGCCGCCAGCAACGCCCTGCTCAACCAGAAGGTGTACGACGTGCTCCTGACCGATACGACGCTGTCAATATCTGAAGCCCTGTACGTGGCCAAACTGGACCGACAGTACCCCGGTCCGTACCAGAAACCGAACGATCAGAAGTACGTTTACCTGGGCGATCCCTGCGTCCGGCTGGCCCTGCCGAAGCTGGATATAGAGTTCACCGAAGTACCCGACAGCCTGACCGCCCTGTCGCGGACGCGGGTACGGGGACGGGTTGTGGACGGAGTCGGGCAGGCAGTGCCGGACGACGGCACGCTGCTGGTCAACGTGATCGACAGTGATCGCCGCAGGCTCTTCCGGCTGGACGAGAGTGACACCGCGGGAATTTCGTACACGGTCCGGGGACCCTCGCTATTTCGCGGGTCCGCCACCATCACCGGCGGGACGTTTGATTTCGAGTTTATCACGCCGCTTGATGTCGGCTACGGTGGAACGGGAGCCTCAATTACCACCTACGCCATTCTTGATACCATCGACGGCCTGGGGCAGAAAGACAACATTGTCATCCGAGATTCCGTGGCCGTCAGCCAGGACTCCACAGGGCCGGGAATCGCCTATTCTATTGCCGGCCGCAGGAATTTTGTAAGCGGTGACGTCGTCTCGAGGGATGACGTGCTGCAGATCAGGCTTACGGATCCCTCCGGCGTAAACCTGGCTGACAACCTTGGCCATGGAATCACTCTGGAGATCGACGGCCGGGCCGAAAACCAGAGGAATCTGACGGATTTGTTTGAATACGACCGGGATTCGATCACTACCGGCATGCTTGAGTATCCGCTGGCGTCGCTTGACGCCGGTGGCCACCAGTTTGAGATCAAGGCCTGGGATAACGCCAACAACGTGTCCGTGGCCCGGTTTTCCGCTGAGCTCGCCTCGGGATTCCAGCTGGCCATAAACGACCTGCTCAATTACCCGAACCCGATGAACGAGCGGACGACGTTTTACTTTGAATTAACCCAGCCGGCAGAGCGCTTTTCCATGGAGATTTTTACGCTGTCCGGCAGGAGAATCTGGTCGGTTACCCACTATGGTCTGGCTGCCGATAATTATCCTAATGGCGGAATTTCCCTCGTCTGGAACGGCCGCGACGTAGACGGCGACCGCGTGGCAACCGGCGTATACATCTATAAAGCCTCGGCGCGGCCGCAGTCCGGCGGTGAAGGGGTCGAATCTTTTGGCAAAGTAGTAGTCGTAAACTAATATCTCGGAGACACAAGAATGAAACACCACCCACTCAATCCGGCAATCCTGACCGTACTGCTAGTCCTGGTACTTGCCTTGAATAGCTTTGCTGAAGTCTCGAACACGGCGGTACTCTTTCTGCGCATCGCGGCGGGTTCGCGGGCGGCGGGTATGGGTGAGGCCTTTGTGGCGGTTGCCGACGACGGTACGGCGACTCACTGGAACCCGGCCGGCCTGGGCGACTATCCGCTGGCCCACTCGTGGCTGAACGCCGACGTTCCGGAAGAGCTCGGCTCGATCCAGGGCATAGCGACCGTGAAGACGGGCAGAGGCTCCAATTACATGGCTTACGATATCTGGGCCATCGCCGGCGGCCGGTTGATACGGTACGACACCAAGGGCTGGCAGACCGGAGAGGTCTTTCACACCAAGACCGATGAGACGGTGGCGAAGAAAGTACGTGACTATTTCGACGTGACCAGCGAGGCGCGCCTTGAGAAGATCATTCTGCAGGTCGCGGCCACCAACAATCGTGGCACGTATGATGAGCTCGTTCAGATGAGAGATCGGGTCATGGCCGTGGTCCCTCCCGACTACGACGATCTGGGTTCTTTGCAGGTCGGTTTTGACACACTTCTGACCGGGTACAACCTCTGCCTGCTGAAATGGGACCAGGTGGACAAGCTGAAGGACCACGTCCGTAAGGGGCTTGAGGACAGTGTCCTGACTACCGAGGAGATCGAACGCATCAACTTCGCCGTCGAGAAGTCGGTCGGGCGCTTCATTCCGGAGGCTCTGTCAATGCCGTATTCGGCCGTGCTCACCGGCGAACTTACGGCCATTTCTTCGGACGGCGATCTTCTGATCGTCGGCACCAGCGACGGCCTGCTGCAGTACAGCGGCTTGAAGTGGCGGCGATTCGGCCTTGAGGACGGTCTGCCGTCCGACCGCGTGACCTGCCTGCACAGCGTCGGTGCCCGGACCCTGGTCGGCACGGATAAGGGCGTGGTCGCGTACAACGGTGCTCAGATCGCTCAACTGGAAGCGATCGATAGCCTGCCTGCCGGTGCAGTCGAGGCCATTGGCGCCTCCGGGCTGGATGCCGTTTACGCCGTGGTCAACCACGACCTGTACTTTTACGACGGCAGCACCTGGTCAAACTCGATGCCGTATACGGTCGCGCTGGATGAGTCACCGGAAACGATTGCGCGGAGGTATGCCCTGTACGGTTCGCCGGAGGAGACTGAAAAGTACATCGCCAAGCTGGCCGTCGTCAACCAGCCGGCCGATGCTGAGGCGGGGACTGAAAGCAGCATGTCACTGTCGCCCGGCGCCGTCATCGCCGCGCCCTACCTTGCCGAACTCAAGGGAACGGTGCGGTCGCTTCAAGTCGGGGTAGACGGCCGAGTCTGGCTCGGGACCGATCTCGGCGTGCTGATATTCGATCAGGACAAGTGGGAGGTGCCCGGCTACCAGCGTCAGGCCGTGACTCCCGAAGACACATACGAATCCCTGGCCATTCGGGACGTCGCGGCAACCGAGGAACAGAAAGAGGCATACCTGGCCCGCTTCCGCGAACTTAACGACCTCACCGGCGAGGAGTTGGAGGTCGGTCGTGAAGTGCTGGTTTATGCCAACCCCGCGGCTGCTCCGGTCCGGCAGATCAAGAGTAACGACGCCGCCGTGTACGTTGCCACTTCGGGCGGGCTTCTTGAGTATGAAGACGAGGTATGGAGCCGGGCTTCGGTCGGTAACCTTGGCCACGAGCCGATGGTTGACGTCGCCTCCATCGACGCCGAGATCTGGTTCGCCAGCCCGACCCGTGTCATGACCCGGGCCAGGGGCCGGACGGAAATCTCGCTGATGCACGTCAACTGGCTGCCCGAACTGGCTGACGACCTCTACTACGAGTTTGCCTCCTTTGTCAAGAGCACCGAAAGCTGGGGGACGTTCGGCGGGAACGTTACCTTCCTCTCGTACGGCACTCAGGTCAGGACTGATGCCGAAGGCAATGAACTTGGAGAATTCTCCTCTTTCGACGTGGCCGTTACTCTCTCCTACGGCACGCGGCTGACGAACACCCTCACGGGCGGCGTCTCGGCCAAGGTTATCTACTCTCGCCTGACCGATCAGGGTCAGAGCCACGAGAAGGGTGACGGCAAAGCGACCGCATTTGCCGTGGATCTCGGCCTGCTCTACCGGGTCAACCCGCGCCTGACCTTCGGCACCGCGATTACCAACATCGGGCCGAAGATCTTGTATTCGGACGCCGGCCAGCGTGATGACCTGCCGCGTAACCTCGCGCTGGGGTTGGCTTACAAGTTGATTCAATCCAGCTATAACCGGTTGATCGTCACCGCCGAAGTGAACAAGATCATGGTTGGCCTGGATGATGGCCTGGGCGAGGAGTTCAGGCAACTCGTGCTCAACGGCGGGGCCGAGTTTACCTATGCCAATATGTTTGCCGTCCGGGCCGGGTATATCTACGATCAGGAAGGCAAGATCAAGACCATGACCGTGGGTGCCGGCGTTGCGTTGCTCAATCGATTCAAGTTTGACTTTGCCTACATTCCGAGCAACGAGGACGTCTCACTGGCCAATACCCTGCGAGTGTCGCTGTCCATACTGCCGTAAGAGGTTGAAGGTGTCACGATTCGGAACATGGATGATCCGGCAGGTCGTCTGCGCGCTTTTGCCGTTCCTGGCCGTTGGCGCAGCGGACGGTGACGGACTGCTGTACGGCAGCAAGCAGCAGGTTGCCGATAATCCGGGCGATAACCGCGTGCAGCATCGTTGTCTGACCCCGGAGATCCCCGCCGCCACCTTCATTCCGCTGGAGCGGGAACATCCCTGGTCCCTTCCGAAGCAGGCGCTCGCCGCAGACTTCGAGACCACCGTCCGGTGCCTGGTCCTTCGGTTCAACTTCCAGTACGAGGACCCGGACAATCCCAACACGACCGGCCGGGGTCGTATGGATTTCTCGCCTCACCCGCTGCCGAACGAGTTTAATTCGGCCACGTCGGAGGATTCCATCGAGTACCTTCAGCGCGTGGGGCATTTCATCGATCCGCCGCCGCACGACTCCGCGTATTTCAACCGTCATATGCGCGCTCTGCGCACCTACTGGGAGACGGTTTCGGAAGACAAGATCACACTGGACTGGGATATCTTCCCGCTCGCCGGGGATTCGGCCTACGAGTTGCCGTACGCCATGAATCACTACGGGCGGTGCGATTTCGACGACGTGGTCGAGGGCCTGGAACAGTTTTTCCTTGACTGTATCCGGCTTGCCGACACCGTGCATCTTCTGGACACCAACCATGCGGACATCGATTTTTCCGCATACGACGCGATATTGCTTTTCCACGCCGGGTCCGACCGCCAGAACGATGTCGGCTTTCCGCCCACGTGCAACGATCTTTTCACCGGCTTTATTCGTTTCGGTGATTCCGTAGCCGTCGACGGCGGTGCGTACTTCGTCAGGACGGCCCTCATGGTGCCGGAGACGGCGGTCCAGGATAACAGGGCGACCGCGCTTAACGCCGTGCTGGCGCATGAGTTCGGCCACCAACTGGGGCTCGTTGACCTGTATAATACGCGCAACTTTTTCAGCCAGCTCGGGGACTTCGCCCTGATGGACAACAACGGCTTCGGCACGGGGGTTGATTTCGGCTTCCCGGCCGGCTACGCCTTCGGCACCACGCCGCTGTATCCGATGGCCTGGTCGCGCGCCCACTTAGGCCTGGTGCCCGTAGTAGATTTCCGCCGGGCGGATTCCATCCAGGTGGTGGCGGCCGAGGTACTCTCACATGGGATCAAGATCGCGCGCGTGCCGATATCGGAAACTGAATACTATCTCATCGAGAATCGGAATATCGATATCGACGGTCTCCAGGCGGGATCCCAGTTCGATACCCTCACCAACGTCATTCTCGGCCCGGCCAGGCGGGAGCCCGACAACTCCATCGTACTGACCGGCGAATACGATTTTCTCATGCCCGGCTCCGGCCTGCTCATTTTCCACGTCGACGAGGCCGTGGCATCGCTGGATTATGACGGTGACGGAGAACCGAATTTCTTTGATAACGACCTGCAACTGGACCCGGACCGGAAATTTATCACGCTCGTGGAAGCTGACGGCCTGGTCAATTTCGGCGGCTACTACCGGGCCGGTTTCGGCCGGGCCGAGGATATGTTCCGCGACGACCGGCAGAACAGCTTCACGCCGAACACCAACCCGCCCGCGATTGACAATTCCGGAAACAACACGCACGTGCACGTAACGGACATCAGGCGGGCCTATGACGACAGTAAGCCCAAGGACCCGTACGTCGACAGCATTATGCTGTTCAGACTCAGGACCGACAAGCTGGCCGAGAATTTTCCGATCCGCGCCGGTGTGCCCGTAAAAGGGCTGTCGCCGGTTGCGGATGATCTTAACGGCGACGGCGTTGACGAGATACTCGTGGCCTCGGGGAAGCTGCTCTCGGCGTTCACCTCGTCCGGGGACGACTTCCTTGAGCTGGTCGATCCCTGCGCCGCTTGCCCCACCTATTACGATACCATGATTACGTCCATCAATCGTCGCACGTCGTATCAACCTCTCAAGGGTTACCCCGTGCCGCTGTACGTTGAAGCGGACCAGCCCATCACCGCCGGTCCGGTGACGGGTGATTTCGGCGTTGCGGCGGGCGACAAGTACGTGGCTATCGGATATCCCCTTGATACGTTCGGACTGAATTTCAACGTGGTGCTTTACGGAGCACGGGACGACGACGATGACGGGCAGGCCGACGGCGTTGACGCCATCACCACGGTCGGACGACCGATGGAGCTTTCCTTTGGTGACCGCCTGTACGTCCTGACCGACAGCGGCAAGGTGTATCGCCAGGATTCGCTGTTTTTCGCACCGTCGAATCCCACCTTTGAGTTGTCCGATGACGTATACTACGGCGTCTGCCGTCTCGGCGGTCGGTTGGTTGTGCTCGGTGGGAGGGAGGCCGTCACCGGCGTCGGCGCCGCGACGACTGTTCACTGCCTCGATGATTCGGTGTACAGTTACCTGTTGCCCGGCAGCTACATCTACGGACCCGTCACGGTTGACGTCAATCGCGACGGCCGGCCGGAAATCGTTGCCTTCTCGGAGGACGGGGACGCCGTCTACTTGACGGTGGACACGACCAATCGGGCACCCTCGTTCTCGATTCTGAAGCAGAAGGAGACCGGATACCGGATCACCGTAAAGCCGTCGATCGCCGACGTGGACCTTGACGGCCGTCCGGACGTCATCACCGCCGGGCCGAACGCGGTTTATGCCTTCGGCGGCGGATTGAACCTGAAAACGGATTTCCCTATTGAGATTGATGACCGTTTTACGGATGCGGAGGTCATCACGACCGTCGTTGTGGCCGACATACAGCGGGGCGGTCTGCCCGAGTTGATCCTTTCGACCAGTGCCGGCAATTTCTATGCGTACGGCCAGCAGCTTGCGGCGGGTTTCCCTCTCAATTCCGGCGAGCAGGCCCGGGTGTATTCCGACGGGGCGGCGGTCGTGTTTCATGATTCGACCGGCGGAAGGCTTGGCTACCTCGGCGGCGACGGCTGGTTCTACGCCTGGGAAGTCGATGCCGACACCGTGAGGAATTTCTGGCCGATGTCCGGCGGCACGGCCTCCGGCGCCTTTACCTTCGACCAGTCGCTCCTGCCGGCCGAACAGACGTTTGCCAAGAGCTTTCCCGATGAGCGTTTTTACAACTATCCCAACCCCGTGCTTGACGGCCGCACGACGATTCGTTATTTCCTTGGTGAGACGCCCGATCGCGTGACACTGAACATCTATGACCTGTCCGGTGAGCGGATCGCTCGTTTTACCGGTCCGACGGCCGGTGGTACTGACAACGAAGTCATCTGGGAGTGCGACGGCGTAACGGGCGGCGTGTATCGTTGTGTGATCGAAGTGGATTTCGGCGGGCAACGGCGCACAGCCTTTACGGACATAGCCATCATAAGGTAGGAGGCCTCGAGTGACGAACCGACGCGGACGGATATCGATCCTGATCATGGGCACGGTGCTGGCGGTGATGTACGGCCTGGCCGATGCCTCAACTGTGCGCAGCTCCGTTTTCGACCGCGGTCTGCAGGAGATCAGGGTCGCATACTCTGCTTCCGCTCTTGCCGCTCAGGACGTCGACGTCGGTGACCAGGCAGGCGGCGAATCCGTGAAGGTCGGTGCAGCCAGTGGCCTCAAGCGGCGATCACCGGCCAAGGCGTTTGCGCTGTCTTTGGCCGTGCCGGGCCTCGGCCAGTACTACCTGGGCAGCCGCGTCAAGTCGGTGCTGTTCTTCGGAGCCGAGATAGCAGTCTGGACGCTGCACTTTACATGGCTCGCCGACGGCGGGGACAAGACGGATCTATTCGAGGCTTACGCCGACACGTACTGGGGGGGAAGTCGCTACGTTTACTTTCTCGAGACAGTGTATGGCGTAAGCAACGACCATGAGCTGGATCCCGGGGAGCCCGGAATGACTCACAACCTGCCCGATACCAAGACTCAGCAGTATTATGAGATGATCGGCAAGTATGACCAGTTCGGGTGGGGCTGGGCAGACGCCTACGCCAACGGCAACCCCGGGGACACCGTGAACTCGACTACGTATTCGCTGCAACCTATCGACGTCGTCAAACCGGACTCACCCCTCCGCGACAAGTACGAGGATATGCGGCACGATGCCAACCGGACACTTGATCGCGCCAACAAAATGATCATGGTCTCGATGGCCAACCGGCTTATCAGCGCTTTCGAAGCGTACTTCGCGGCCAAGAGCGCCAACAGCCGCATCAGGGAACAGGACAGCGAATTCGGACGGATAGGCGTGAAAGCACAGCTTTGCTCCTACACCTCCTTCAATGACACGCCGTTCCTGAAAGTGAGCTACAGGTTTTGAGCATGTGTAAACGTGCGGGCATGAAGAGACTGGTAGCCATAGCGGTCCTGTGGGCCGCGACCTCGGCGGCCGCCCGCACCGTCCAGTTGAAACCTACGCCCGTCCGGGACGCGCTGGACGCCTCCATCCGCGAGTACGCCCTTGCCGGTGAATTCGACCGTGTCAATGATGCCTCCGCCGGCACACAGCCGTCCGGAGAACCTGCGTCGCCGGCCGGCAGATCGGTTTTCAAGGCCGGCCTGCTGTCAGCGCTGGTGCCCGGCGCCGGTGAGTATTACCTCGGCAATCGGGGTAAGGCGCGGTTCTTTTTCGCGGCCGAGGCGCTGACCTGGCTCGGATACATCTCCTTCAGAACGTATGGGAACTGGAAGCGGGACGACTACATTCGTTATGCGTCCGTGCATGCCAACGCACAACTGGAGGGCAGGGAGGATGATTTCCTCGACCTGGTCGGATTCTATGACGATATCGATCAGTACAACTCCCTGGCCCGCGTACTTGACCCCACCCGTCCCTACCTCGAGGACACTCCAGAAAACCACTGGCGATGGCACACCCTCGAGGATAGGTTTGCCTTTCGTCACCTCAAGAATCGCAGCCGTGACGCCTACCTGCGCGCTAATTTCATGATCGGGGTCGCCATCGTGGACAGACTGATTTCGGTGGTGGACGCGGTGCGCGACGCCAGGCGGATGCAGCGGCGTCTGGATGGGTCCTTTTCGCGGCATGACGACCGTAGAGTGCGAATTGCGGTGAACCCCCTGGCGGCCAGGAACCAGGTCACCCTGACTATCCTTACGGGTTTCTGATCATGCAACGCAACGCCCTCAGTCTTGTCCTGTCGGCATTATGTCTGTTCCTGGCAGGGTGCGGCGGCGCACGCAGAGCGGTGCCCGAATCTCGGCCGGTCGTCAAACGACCGCTTGCCCTGCTGGTCTCGCAAGAGATATCCGGCCGGATTCTTCAGCAAAGGTTGAGCGAGCCGTTCGGCCTGGCCGTGGACAACAGCGGGACGTTGTACGTGGCCGATGCCGGCAACAACCGGATCGTACATTTCAACAGTGACCTGGACCCGGATCGAGACTTCGGCGGATACGGCAGCCGCCCCGGGCTGTTTGACGGCCCGGGATTCATGGTCGTCGACAACAGCCTGAACCTGCTGGTCTCGGACGGCGGCAATCGCCGCGTGGCCCGATGCGACGGCAAGCTCAACTACGTCAACGAAATCCAACTTGTAGACGACGAAGATCCATTGAAGTTCGGGCTCATTTCCGGAGTCGCGGTGACTGACTATGGTGAGGTCTGGGTGGCCGACCGGGAAAACAACCGCGTAGCCGTGTTTGACAACCTCGGTCGCTTCGACCGCTTCATCGGAGAGTTCGGTTACGCCGGGGGGGAACTATCCAGCCCCGAAAAGATCTACCACGATGCCGGGGGGCCGTTTGTGGTCTGCGATGCCGGCAACGGACGTCTGGTCTTCTACGATGATTACGGCAATTACTCCCACCAGCTTGCCGCTGACGCCTTCGACTACCCCATAGCCCTCGCAGCCGATCGCCAGCGGCACTACTGGGTGCTGGACGGCCGCAGCGGCGTGCTGTTCTGCTTCTCGCTCAGCGGCGAACCGCTGTTCAGGGCGGGGCCCCTTCTGCCCGGCACCAGTCTGTCATTGCGGAAACCATCGGACGTTGCCGTGCTGCGCGATGGCCGCCTTGTTATTGCTGACACCGGCAACCACCGGTTGCTTGTTTGTACGGTCGTCTATGAAGAACCCTGACGTCCCAGCGCTATGTGCCAGGTGTCCGCGAAAGCCATACTTCTCTCAGCCGGAATCCTGATTGCTTTACCCGTTCGATCTCATGCGCGGACGGATCTGCGCCTGATCGGCGGCGAGATCTCGGAGCGCGTCACCACCGGCTCGCCGCATATCTTCTCCGGCTCGGACACCCTACGGCTCAACGGCAGGCTTCTCAGGCCCGGAATCGATTACCGGTTTGTAGTCGGTGAAGGGTACTTCGACCTGTCCGGACTGGTGCCCGGCGGTGACGACACTTTGCAGGTGATCTATGAGCGAGTGCCCGCCTGGCTGGCCCGGTCGTACGGCCGACCGCTTCCCCGGGCGGTTCCGGCGGCACAGGGCGCGCCGTCCCTGTCATTGCCACGCCCCGAAAAACCGCCCGCCGGTTCCTTCGGCTCCCGCGTGAAGCTCTCAGGAGCCAAATCCTTCAGGCTGTCGGCACGTTCGGCGGGCGCTTCTGAATTCGGTCAGTCCCTTGACCTGACCCTGGCCGGCGAACTGGCCGAAGGTGTGCAGGTGGCCGGCTCAATATCGGATCGTGGTTTCGATCCCGCCTACGGCACGGCCAACAGCCGGCTGAGTGAACTGGACAAGGTCAACCTCGCCCTGACTTCCCGGCGGCTTACGGCGCAGATTGGAGATATCGCCGTGGCTGATCCCGGCCGCGGCCCTGGGGGCAAGGCGATCTCCGGAGCTTCGTTCAAGCTGACGTATCCCCGCTGGCACGTGCACGGAACCGCCGCTCGGCCCCGGGGAACGTATACGAGCTTCGAGTTGACGGGCCAGGACGGTTCTCAGGGACCTTACCAGATAGGCGAGGGGAGCCGGGCACGCCCCATTGTGCCCGGTTCGGAATCGGTCTGGCTGGACGGGCGGCTGCTGGAACGTGGGGCCGGCAAGGATTACACGGTTGACTACCCCACCGGCAGGATCACGTTCAACGCCAATCGGCCTATAGACGGGCGCTCGCGAATAGAAGTCGACTATGAACCCCGGATGACCGAGTACAAAGGGGAATTGCTGGCTTTCGGAACCGGTGGACAGTCCGAGGATTCAACCCTTTTCTTCTCGGCCGAGGTGCTTCGGGAGGGCGACGACAAGGATCAACTGCTCTCCGGCGACCTTTCGGACACTGACCTCGCGCTTCTTGAGGCGGCCGGAGATTCGGTTGCGGCGCGCTCCGGTGTGATACCGGACAGCACGGGGTCGTACGCACTGGTAAATGACAGTCTGCCGGATTCGGTGTATCAGCACGTAGGTGAGGGCGAGGGTGACTTCAGTGTCACTTTCAGCTTTGTCGGCAGGGGCAAGGGTGACTACAGGTTCCTCGGCTCCGACAATTATGAGTACGTCGGTCCCGGGCAGGGTGACTACCTGCCGATCGTCGTAGTGCCGGCGGCACGACGGACGTCCCGTTACAGCACGGTCATAGGCTTACGCCCCCGGGGGCTGGGGGAGCTGCGGCTCGACCTGCGCGCCTCGCGGTTCGACCGCAATCTCTGGTCGTCGCGTGATGATAATGACAACGACGGCATCTACTACGATTTGCAGTCTTATAAAGAGTGGCAGGCCAACGGCCGCACAAGCTTTGTGAAGGCGCACCGCCGCATTCGCCAGGCTGAATACAACGCCCGCGAGCGCATCAACCGGGCCGACTTCCGCCGCGATTTCCTCCTCCCGGAGGCGTTTGTTGCCGCCTCTGATGAAGCCCTGCACGATGTCAGCGCCTCGGTCAGCCCGTGGCGTGTCCTCTCCATCGGTGCCTCTTACGCCGACCTCGATTACGAGGGGGAATTCGATTCCCGATCCGGCGGCCTGGGCGCCGAACTGATTCCTCTCGACAGGTTGCGCCTGCACGGAGCCTGGCGGCGGGCCGTGGCTCGGCTGGCCGGCGCAAGCCTTTCGGGCGACGGGACCCTGACCCGGTTCGACGGCGGTGTGACCGTGGAGCCGTCCGAGGGAAGCGCCGTCTCCGCCGCATACGAGAGGGACGTGCGACGAAACGAATACTCCACCGAGCCGCGCGGTACGCGTTTCAACCGTGTCCGTCTGGGGCTGTATCGTGAGCAGGACGACGTGCAGTACGAGTACTTCGCCGAGGATTCTCTGAGCACCGGCTGGTCACAATCGCTGGTCCGCAATCGCGTCAGTGCCACGTCGAATCGTCAGATGGGCGTGCTCAGCTACGACGCGGCGGTCTCATACCAGTGGCTCAGGCAGCCCGACCTCAGAGGTGAGAATTTCCTGAGCAGGCTGAACCTGCGGTACAACAACGTACGCCGCAGGCTCATACTGGGTGCAGGATACCAGGTATCCGATGAACGGAGGAACGCACGCGGTATCACCTATCTTGAGGTTGAGCCGGGACAGGGGAATTTCTCGCGGGAAGATGGCCAGTTCGTCCCCGATCCGGACGGCAAGTATATCCAGGTCGAGGAGATTCTGTCCGATGACGCGCGGGTCCGACGCGGCGACAAGAGCTTCCACATCGACAAAGACTGGCGGCTGATCCTGGTGCGTTTCACCTCGAATATCGAAGAGGAATTGCTCGAGGGCGGCCAAAGAAACCTGTGGTGGGTGCTTCCCTTCTACAGCGACGAGAGCCAGCCGTACCTTTATTATAACCGGCGTTACAATGCGGACGTGCGCCTTTTCCCGGTACGGGCCTTCTATGCGCTTAACCTCCAGTTCGCACAGGACCTGGAGAAACGTGACATAGCGGGGACAACGCGCCGCCGACGCGATACGCGGGGGGCCGTGTCCCTGAAACAGTCCCTTGTCAACACCTTCGTCGAGGAAAGTGCTGAGTTCTTCGAGAACGAGCGGGACGCCTACTTCACGGGTGCGGGCGAAATCAACGGCTACAAGCTGGGGCTGTCAGTGCGCCAGGCCGTCGGCAGGGGCGAAGTCAGCGGCGGCGGCACCTTTCGACGGGCCGAAACGAGCCTGGACGAAACCTCGGTGCAGTATGCCCTCACGGCTGGTTTTCGGGCGGTCCTGCTCAGCCGTGGAGAACTTCGCCTGTCCACGGAACTGTACCGGCAGAACCTTGACAACCTGGCCGGGCCGCCGTCCTTCCGGCTTACAGACAACCGCCCCGGCGAGCGCGGTGCGCTCTGGTCGCTGTCCTTGCGCTACGGTGTCAAGTCCGGCGTGCGGGTGAATCTCTCCGTCAACGGCCGGCACGCCGACGACCGGACTGCGCGTGTGGTGGCCCGCAGCGAGGTGGTGGCAAGCTTCTGAGATGCTTATGCGAGTATCATTGCTTATACCGGTTGTCCTGCTGATCACAACCACCGTCTGCGTGGGGGTCGAGATGACGTATGAAGGCACCCCCCCTGCAAAGGACGTAAGGCTTGAACGATACCTGAAGCAACTTCAGCAGGCCGGGGTCCGCCCGCAGGATCTGGCCGATTCGGCCGCGGCACACCTTCGCGACGCCGGCTACCTCGAGGCACGGGCCGTTCTTGCCGCCGATACCCTCGTCGTTGCGGCCGAAAGCCGATATCGGCTTGAACGGTTTGTAGTGACGGCGGACAGCACGTACGAGTTCTCGCCGGAGGGACCTTTTACCCGAGATCATCTCGGTGAGGCCGTAGACAGGCTGCTGGACCGCTATCGAGATATGGGCTACTTCTACGCCACGGCGCGGGTCAGCGCAGTGTCACGACACAGCCGGCAGGTCACGGTTGATCTGCAACTCGAACCGGGGCCGGTCGTGACGATTGCCGACAATACTTACACCGGTCTTACACGCACCCGGGCGGACCTGGTGTCAAGGTACCTGCCGGTAGGACGGGGTGACACCTTGCGAGCAGCGCTCATCGAGCAATGCGAGCAGGCGGCTGAAGAGATCGGGTTTGTCAGGTTTGAGCGACCGGTGGGCATCCGGCCTCTGCCCGGGTATACTGAGGCGGATCTTGATTTCACGTTTCAGGAAAGGAAGCAGGTCGGCTTCGAAGGGGGCGGCGGCTACGTGCCCGACGATGCCGCAGGGCTTTTATGGCATCTGAACCTTTCCCTGCGTAATCTCTTCGGCGACGGCCGGGAGATTGCGATTCGCTCGGATCGACGCCAGAGGGGCAGGACGATTCTGGATGTCGGCTACCGCCAGCCGCTGTTTCTGCTGGGCGTCGGCCAGGCCACCCTGAACGTCGCCACCCGCGACTACCGTGATCAGTTCTACGAGTTCAGCCTGAGTACGGAGTATACAACCCGTATCCTGCGCTCGTACACGAGTGGCCTTGGCCTGGGGTGGAAACGCGTGGAGCCTGCTGACGCCGGCCCCGGATATTCTCGCGTCGCGGTCGACTATTCGCTGGGAGCGACGAATCTGGACAACCGCTACAACCCGTCCGGCGGTCTGGCTCTCGCCTGGCGAATTACGTACGCCTATCGCCAGTACTCGGCCACCGGCACCGACGCGGGCGGACGGCGAAGGGCCTACAACGAGACGCGCAACGACTTGGCACTGGCCCTGTACTTCCCGCTGGCGTCACCGCTGGTGGTGCATTGCGCTCTGAACTACAGCGGCCTGGAGACCGCTGAGCCGCTGGTGCCTGAATCGGAACTGACCTTTGTCGGCGGGCCGGGAACGATCCGCGGATTCCGTAACGAGCAGTTTGTCGCTCAGCGAACCGCCTTCGGTACCCTCGAACCGCGCCTGAGGTTCGCTCAGGCTTTTGTCTTTGCCTTCTGTGACGCCGCGTATATCAACCGCCCCGTGCCTGCCGGTGACGGCGTCGAGACCGATGAGTTCTACCGGTTCGGTTACGGCCTGGGGTTTGCCGTCTTGGACAGCCGGCGTTCGCTCAAGGTATCGATCGGCTGGAACCGGGAGCTGTCGTTCGATCAGCCGCGCCTTTCGATTGAACTGGCCACCGACCTGTAAAGGCACGCCGTCAGGTTCGGTCGCATCCGGCGGCCTTCGCCAAACCACTGCATTGTTATCATCGAACGCGGGCAGGAGACCGGCATTATTGTTGACTGCCCTACCGCAGCGGCGTATCGTTTCGCGTGCAGAAACTCCTCGACGTTTTCAGGCTCATGCGCCTGGCCAACTGTCTTCTCGCTATGGTCGGCGTGGCCATCGGTGCCCGCATGGCCTGGCTGACGCCCGCCTATTACGGCCCGTTCGTAGCCGCCCTGGCCGCCTTCTTCGTCTGCGCCGGAGGCAACGTCGTGAACGACATAGTCGACGTCGACGTCGACCGCGTCAATCATCCTGACCGTGTTCTCGTTCGCGGGCGTCTCTCCGTGTCGTTTGCGCTCTGGATGTCGGTGGTACTGAACGTGCTGGCCCTGATATGCGCTATTGCGGTCAACTGGGTCGTGACGTTTGCCGTCGCCGGCGGCATCGGGCTGCTGGTCGTGTACAATCTCCGGCTGAAGAAAATCATGCTGGTGGGCAATCTGGTTGTCGCCCTCCTTGCCGGGCTGACCTTCATGACCGGAGGCTGGGCGGCTGATGCGGTTCTGACGATGGCGCTCCCGGGACCGCTCATTCCCGCCGTATACGCTCTTTGTTTCCATCTCGTCCGCGAGATTCTCAAGGACGTTCAGGATATCGAAGGAGACCGCCGCGCCGGGTACACGAGCCTGCCGATTCGAATCGGCACCTCGCCCTCGCTCATGATCGCACTGCTCGTATTTGCGGTCCTGCTCGTCCTTACCCTCATACCGGTGTGGATGCGATGGTTCGGCAGGACCTATGAGATAATCGCGGTGTATGTCACAGGGCTTCCGCTTCTGGCCCTGCTGATTTTCGTCTGGGGCAGTCCCCGGCCCTCGATGCTGCGGGTCGGGTCGGCGGCTCTGAAGGTGGGCATGGTTCTCGGGCTGGTCGCCCTTGCTGCCGCATAGGATCGGCTGAAACCAAAACCGCCGCGGACGGTATAATCTTTCGTTAAGCGGGTAGTAAATGGTCGACGTAACTAAAAACTTGACAGCGGCTTACGGGGTCCTTACTTGGTCGGGCCGTTGGTTCACTGGCATTGCGTAACTCACGGATCTCTGGAAACCGGTATGCTCTACAGATTGTTGTGCGCGCTCCTGCTCGTTCTGCCGGTCCCGGCCGCCATGTCGGCCGGTATCAGCATCTCACAGTCCATAGATAAGACCGAAACAGCCTTTGAGGACGTGGTGCATCTCGAGATCCGGCTTTCATGGCCCGGACCACAATCGGCGTACCTGTTCGACCAGCCCCTGAATCCGGTGTTTGACGGGTTCAAAGTTACGGAATTCTCGTCGTCCGTGTCCTCGACCGGCTCAGGCGAGAATGAGATCACGGCCAAGACGCTTCGTTTTACGCTCGCGCCGCGCTCATCCGGTATGGCGTCGATTCAGCCGCTGACCGTCAGCTACGTCTCATGGCCTGACAGCATTCCCGGGGAACTGGTTACCGAAGCCATGGTTGTAACTATCGCCGAACGCAGGCCGACGGCCCGCTCGGAATCGGGAGATTTCTTTACGCTTCCCCGTGTGCTCGGCGGTCTCGGCGTTATGATTGTTGCGGCGCTCGTGGTGGCGGTGGTGGTTCGGCGACGTAAACCGCCCGTGATCGTGAAGTCGGCCCGTGAGGTGTTCCTCGAGAATCTCTCCCGGCTCAGGGCCGAATGTGGAAATGACCTGAAAAAGCTGCAGACCGGCGTGTATAAACACCTGACGGACTACCTGGCCGGCGAATACCAACTGGACCTGGCCAACAGGACGGCTGACGAAGTGGCGGCAGCACTTGAGGATACCAACGTGTCACAGGCTCACCGCGAGAAAATCGTGGGCTGGTTGACCCGGGCGGAAAAAGAGAAATACAGTCCGGTTACCGGTGCGCCGGGTGAGACTGTGCGGCTCGAGGCCGAACTGCGCGAATTCTTTGAAAAAATGTAATCCTTGTAGAATTTCGGAGGACCGATGAGCATTGATATCCAGGAAATCCAGGCGAAAGTCGAGAAAGAGTCTTTCTTCGTTGAACGGCTGACCGCGCAGATCGGCGCGGTGATTGTCGGACAACGGTATCTCGTGGAACGCCTGCTGATTGGCATTCTGGCTGATGGTCACATACTTATTGAAGGTGTTCCCGGGCTGGCCAAGACGCTTTCGGTAAAGACGCTGTCGGATGCCATTCAGGCCAAATTCCAGCGGCTGCAGTTCACACCTGATCTTCTGCCCGCGGACCTGATCGGCACCATGATATACAACCCGCAGAAGGCGGAGTTTTTTGTAAAGAAAGGGCCGATCTTTGCCAACATTATCCTGGCTGACGAAATAAACCGTGCCCCTGCCAAGGTGCAGTCGGCCCTGCTGGAGGCGATGCAGGAACGCCAGGTCACTATCGGGGAGACTACATTCAAGCTTGATCAGCCGTTCCTGGTCATGGCCACTCAGAACCCCATCGAGCAGGAGGGCACCTACCCGCTGCCGGAGGCCCAGGTGGATCGATTCATGCTTAAGCTCAAGATCACCTACCCAAACCCGGGCGAGGAGCGGGAGATCATGGATCGCAACACCGGCCTTGGGACCGTCGCCGTGGATAAGGTTGTCAAGCCGGAGGATATTATGAAGGCCCGCGAGGTGGTCCGGTCGATCTACGTCGACGAAAAGGTCAAGGACTATATCGTCAATCTCGTCTTTGCCACCCGGGAACCGGAGAAGTACGGTCTGGCCGACACGAGTGACCTCATCGCCTTCGGCGCCTCGCCGCGTGCCAGCATCTATCTGAACCTGGCGGCCAAGGCGCACGCCTTTATGAAGGGGCGCGGTTATATCACGCCCGAGGATATCAAGGCCATCGGGGCCGACGTGCTCCGCCACCGTATCCTGCTCACGTACGAGGCTGAAGCGGAAGAAGTGACCAGTGACGATATCGTAAAGCGCGTCTTTGACACGGTCGAGGTCCCGTAAAGAAGATAGAGAATGATCCCCAAAGAGATTCTCAAGAAGGTCAGACGGATAGAGATCCGCACCCGCCGCCTGGTCAACGACTTGTTCTCGGGCGAGTACCATTCCACCTTCAAAGGACAGGGGATGGAGTTCGAGGAAGTACGGCAGTACGAACCGGGCGATGATATCCGGCTCATCGATTGGAACGTCACGGCCCGCACCGGCTACCCGTACATCAAGAAATACCGCGAGGAGCGGGAGCTCTCGGTGGTCCTGCTGGTGGACGCCTCGTCCTCCGGCCGGTTCGGGACCCGCACCCGGTTTAAGAGCGAGGTGGCCGCCGAACTGTGCGCGCTGCTTGCGTTTTCGGCCATCAAGAACAACGACAAGGTGGGGCTGATTATTTTCACCGACCGGATCGAGAAGTTCGTCCCGCCGAAAAAGGGCCGTGGCCACGTGCTGCGCCTCATTCGAGAAGTCCTCTATTTCCAGCCGGAAGGCGTTGGCACGGACGTTGTTGGCGCCATCGAGTACTTCAGTCGGGTTATCAGGCGCCGCTCGGTTGTCTTCCTGGTGTCGGATTTTCTTTCTGAGGGGTACCGGCGTCCGCTGCAGATCGCCAACAAGAAGCATGACATCATTGCTATCAGGATTTCCGACCCGCGTGAGTCGGCCTTTGATAATGTCGGCCTGATCGAACTGGAGGATATTGAGACGGGCGAGGTGGTGCTGGTTGACACGGCCTCGCGGCGGTTCCGGCGGGAATTTGCCGCCCGCGCCGGGGAGGATGATCGTAACCTGTCCAGAGAACTCCGGCTAATCAACCTGGATTTCATCAGCATTCGGACCGATCAACCGTACATTAACCCGCTGATCAATTTTTTCAGGATGAGGGAGAAAAGACGGTAATGGCTACGGTGGTGCGACACACCTTCGCGGCGCGCCTGGCGGTTTTGGCTTTTCCGTTGGTCGTGGCCGCGTTGCTGGTGGCCTGTCAATCCGAAAGCGCACCGGATGAGGCTGAGATGACGCTGCGCAAGCAGTTGGCCGGGGAACTGCGCGACAACAAGCTGTTCGAAGCAGCCATCGAGGAATATCGCGCCATCCTGCAATTCAAGGGAGTCCCCCCACGGCAGATGGCGAATATAAACTACCTGATCGCTCGCATCTATTTCGAAGACCTCAAGGACTACCCAAAGGCTGCCTCCTACTATATGCGGGCGCGCGCCCTGGATCCCGAGGGTTCGTTCATGGCCGAGGCGTCGCAGAACCTGGTCGCGTCGCTGCAGAAGATGGGTAACGTGGTCGACGCCAGGCGGGAACTGGCCGCGGCCGCCGACGTTGACGGTCAGCCCAGGTCGCCGGACGACGTGCCGGTGGCCCGCATCGGCGAAGAGCCGGTGTGGCGCTCGGAGGTTGAACGGGCCATACAGACCCTGCCCCCGGAACTGCAGGAACGGATACTGACGCCTGAAGCAAAAGTGGAGTTTGTTCGCCAGTACGTGGGTGTCGAACTGCTGTACCGGGCCGCCGCCCGTGAGAATTACCTGAGCCATCCCGAAATCGTCCGGCAGCAGGAACAGGTGGTCAGGAAGCTCGTGGTCGACAAGTACCTCGTCGATAAGGTGATCCCGCAGATCAGCATCGACACGCTCGACGTTCGTAACTACTACCTGGCCCATCAGGGCGACCGGTACGACGACAAACCCTACGATTCCGTCCGGGCGCAGGTGTTCCTGGACTATCAGCAGGAAAAGGCGGAGACCGCCTACAGCGAGTACATAAACCGTCTGGCCGAAGGGGAACGGGTTGAGTTCCTCGACTACAACTGGTGAGGCGTAAGGTGAGTGTGATCGATATCAGGAAGTCGCACCGTCGGATGACGGCCGCCCTTGTCGGCCTCGTCGTTTGCCTGGTCGGCGTCGTGCAGGGGGAAGAACCGGCCGACACGGTAGGCTCCATGCCGGGCATCGAGGTCGCAACCTCGGTGGACGTCGCGGAGATCTACATCGGTGACCTCATTACCTATACGATTTCGATCACGTACGACTCCACGTACGAGCTGATCCCGCCGCCGCTGGGGGCCAACCTGGGCGCCTTCGACGTTAAGGATTACGAGCCGGATGTCACGACAAAACTTTCCGACGGGCGAAACCGGAGCGTGACGGTCTTCCGTCTGACGACGTTCACGACCGGCGACTACGTCATTCCGCCGATGCCGCTCTTGTTCACGCTGCCGGACAGCAGCAGAAAAGTGATTTTGGCCGAGCCGGTACCGATCACGGTAAAGTCGCTGCTCGCCGAGGCCGTTGATTCGCTCGATATTCGACCGTTGAAGGCCCAGTACGAGTTTCAGCGCGGGCTCAACCGGCTATACGTGGTGCTCGGCCTCGCTCTGCTCGTGCTCGTGGCCGGCGGTGTGCTCTGGCTGGTCGCTCGCAAGCGCAAGGAGCGACGGGCGCCGGTCGATCTTCGCCCTCCCTGGGAAATCGCCCTGGAGAAGATGGCCCTGCTGCAGGAGAGAAACCTTCCCGGATCGAGTGCGTTCAAGAGCTACTACTACGAGTTGACCGAGATTGCCCGGGAGTACCTTGGTCGGATGTACCGGACGTATGTGCTGGAGATGACCACCGAGGAGTTCCTCGAGTATTTCCGGGACGTTGCCACTCCGGACGGACTCCGGAACGGCATGATTAATTTTCTCGGACATGCCGACCTGGTCAAATTCGCGAAATTCGTTCCCGAGAAGCTCCGCGCCGAATCCGACTTCCAGTTTGTGCATGATATGATCGATGAAGTGCGCGAAGATTACGAACGGCGACAGCCGGAGGAGATGGCCCTCGGCGGCTCCTCGACCGGCCGCGTCGCCGTGACGGGTGGGGAATCCTGATGAGTACGCTCGAGTTCTACGGCCTGGGCGTGAACCTTTTCGACGTCTTCGACACCACGGTGCCGCCCACGGTGATTTTCCTGCTCGGTGCCCTGCTGATGATGGGCATGGCTTTCTACTATTTCCGTCGAAAGCGCGTCCGGTCGGCGACGGTGAAGTACTCGGACGTCAGGATCGTCAGCCGGGCGGCCCGCTCCGGGCGTAAGAAGTACCGCGTGGCGGTAGTGGTTCTTCGTCTGGCCGCTGTCGCCTTGTTCGTTGTGGCTTTCGCAAGGCCGCGGTCCGGCACCGAGGTCCGCGAGGTCACGTCCGAAGGCGTGGACATCATGATTGCCCTGGACGTGTCCTCCTCGATGCAGGCCGAGGATTTCAAACCGCACAACCGCCTGTATGTGTCCAAGGAAGAGATCAAGAAGTTCATCAACAAGCGGGTCAACGACCGCATCGGCCTGGTCGTGTTCGCGCGCCACTCCTTCACCCAGTGTCCCCTCACCGTTGACTACGGCGTGCTGCTCGGGTTTATCGACCAGGTGGATTTCGGTTTGATCGACGACGGCACGGCCATCGGCATGGCTGTAGCCAACGGTGTCAACCGGCTGCGCGAATCTGACGCCAAGTCCAAAGTTATGATCCTGCTGACCGACGGCGACAACAACGCCGGTGAGATTGACCCCCTGACCGCAGCCAACCTGGCCGCCGCGTTTGACATCAAGATATACACGATCGGTGCCGGTAAGCAGGGCAACGTCATGTTCCCCTACAATGATCCGATCTTCGGCAAACGCTACGTCTACCAGCCGACCAACATCAATGAGGAATCGCTCAAGGAGATTGCGGCGAGAACCGACGGCAAGTACTTCCGTGCCCGGTCGGGAGAGGAACTGGAAGAGATTTACTCGATAATCGACAACATGGAGAAGACGGAGATAAAGGTCGCGGCCCACGTTCAGTACCGGGAACTGTTTCACTACTTTGCCTACGCCGGTCTGGCGCTGCTCATTCTGGAACTGGTGCTGGCCAACACGTATTTCCGGAAGCTCCCGTGATAGAAAGGCAAGCAGGCTGACAAGATGCGATTCGCGGAACCGATGAGCTTACTGATCCTGATCGGCATTGCGGCCGTGGGTGTGTTTCTCTTCTGGGCGGTGGCGCGCAAGAAACACCTCCTGGCGCTGTTCGGCGATTTGCCCCTGCTGGTCAAGAATGCCCCGTATATTTCCTTTGCCAGGCAACGCACCAAGGCCGTGTTGCTGGTCCTGTCCCTTGCCTTCGTCGTCATGGCCCTGGCCCGGTTGCAGTTCGGCACTCACCTGGAGTTGCTGCAGCGCGAGGGCCTGGACATTATCGTGGCCCTTGACGTATCCAACTCGATGCTTGTCCGCGATATGAAACCCAGCCGGCTGGAGAAGGCCAGGCAGGAAATCCGCAGCGTCATTGACCGCCTGCAGGGGGACCGGATCGGCCTCGTGGCCTTCGCCGGTGAGGCCTTTGTCCAGTGCCCGCTGACGCTCGATTATTCGGTGGCCCGGATGCTGCTTGAAGCCATGGACAACAATTCGGTGTCGGTCCAGGGGACCTCGCTCTCTGACGCCATCCGGGTCTCTTCTGAGTCGTTCAGCCAGAAGGAAAAGAAACACAAAGTGCTGATGCTGTTGACCGACGGCGAGGACCACCAGGGCAGGGTAGAGGAAGCAGCCAAAGAAGCGCGCAAGGACGGGGTCAAGATCTACACCGTCGGGATCGGCAGCCCGGTAGGGGAACCGATTCCGATTCTTGATCGTAAAGGTAATCAGGTAGGGTTCAAGAAGGATGAATCCGGCGAAGTGATCGTCTCGCGGCTGGACGAGGCCACGCTGCAACAGGTGTCGCTGGCCACCGGCGGCAAGTACTACCATGCCACTGCCGGAGAAATGGAACTGGACAGGATATTTACCGAGATTTCCAAGCTGGAGAAAAAGGAGCTTGAAGGCACGCTGGTAACGCGCTATGATGATCGCTACCAGTGGCCACTTCTGATCGCCATGCTGTTGCTGGCGGGAGAGTTTTTCCTGCCCGAGAGGAAAAGGCCGCCGAGGAGTTCACAACATGTATCGTCTGTATAGCGCTGTAACCATCGTGCTGGTGCTCTGCGTGCCCCCGGCCACTCATGCCGGGGACTACATTGATGCCGTCACGCTTGGCAATGAGGCGTACCGCCAGAAGGACTACGGGAAGGCGCTGGAGCAGTACCGTATAGCGGAGACCGAGATCCCGGAGTCGGCGGAGCTTGACTACAACCTCGGCGGCGCGCTGTATCAGCAGGGGAAGTACGAGGAGGCCGTCGAGAAATTTTCGCGCGCCCTGAACAGCACCGACCTGAACGTCGAAGCGGCCGGACAATATAACCTCGGCAATACGTACTTCCGCACGCAGGATTACCAGAATGCCATCCAGAGTTACCAGAAAGCGCTTGAAATTCGCCCCGACGACGTCGATGCCAAGTTCAATCTCGAACTTGCCCGCAAGATGCTCAAAGAGCAGATGAAACCGCAGGAGCAGGAACAACAGCAGCAACAGCAGCAGCAACAGCAGGAGCAGCAACAGCAGGACGAACAACAGCAGGACGAACAGCAGCAGGATCAGCAGAACGAACAGCAACAGCAGGAACAACAGCAACAACAGCAGGAGCAGCAACAGGATCAGCAGGAGATGTCACGCGAGGATGCTGAACGTATTCTCAATGCGCTGCGTGACGATGAGCAGGAGATTCAAAAACAGATTCGTCGGCACCGCGCAGCCGGCGAGTACGCCGGCAAGGACTGGTAAGCAATGAATCGTGTCGTCAGCGGATTGTGCGTAACCGTCGCGCTTTTCCTGTGCCTGGCGGCAACGCCGTCACCTGTCTGCGGACAGGATGAAATTCAGGTCGTGGTCTCAATCGACAGGGACACGATCGGTCTGGATGAGCAGGCCATCATCCAGGTGGAGGTGATCGGTGAGAGCCAGAACCTCCCGAACCCCAAGCTGCCAACTCTGCCCATGTTCGAGGTATACTCGCAGGGCCGTTCCAGCAACATCAGTATCGTCAACGGCAAGGTGAGCGCCTCGGTTACCTACCGCTACATGCTCCTTCCGCTGGAGGCCGGGACGTTCCCTATCAGCGGGATCGCGGTGGTTCAGAACAACAAGCGCTACGAGGGGGGCACCTTGGAGATTACCGTCCTGAAGACAGGAACGGGTACCGCGCCGGAACTTGAAGACCGCGCCGTGGACGCCACGGGACAGCGGCGTGATTACTTTATGGAAGCCATAGCGGACAACGAGCGGCCGTTCGTCAACGAGCAGGTGACATTGACCCTCAAGATTTACTTTGCAGTCCAGACGTACGGGTCACCGGAACTGACTGAGCCGACGACGACCGGCTTCTGGACCGAAGTACTCGGCAACGAAGCACCGTACTACCAGAAGATCAGCGGGCGCACGTACAAGGTGATCGAACGGAAATACGCGCTCTTCCCGACCCAGACCGGGAAGCTGACGATCGGCCGGGCTATGATCGGTGCCACCGTGGCCGCTCAGTCGCGCCAGCGTGACCCTTTCAGTGTATTCGGAATGTTCGGCCGGGGTGAAGAGATCACCATGCGGTCGCTGCCGATCCAGGTCGATGTTCGCCCGCTGCCGACCAAGAGTCGGCCGAAGGACTTTACGGGCACGATCGGCCAGTTCACTATCTCGGCGTCGGTTAACAGAACGGAGGTGGAGGTCAACCAGCCGGTCACGGTTGTCTTTTCGATAAACGGCGTGGGCAACATTAAGTCGGTGGCCGAACCGTTGCTGCCTGACCTCGAGGATTTCCGCGTCTATCGGGCGTCGACCCGCGAAAACGTGTCCAAACAGAATGACCGCATGGGCGGCACCAAGGTCTTCGAAGAAGTTTTTATCCCCAACAAGCCCGGGACGCTTACAATTCCGGCGGTGAGCTTCAATTACTTCGACCCGCAACGGGAGCGGTACCAGACAGTCAGGACGAGACCCATCACGCTCCGGGTGCTCAAGCCGGAGGGGTACGTCCAGGGTGCCGACGTTCCCTACGTCTCGCCGGACATGACCGTCGGCTCGCGGGCGAGCGACATCCGATACATCAAGAGTGATATCGGCAAGCTGACTCCCGCCGGTCGTTTAATCGCCTTCACTCCACTGTACATGGTCGTTAATGCTCTGCCGGTGATGATCCTGGCCGGCACGGTGTTGCTGCGACGCCGGCGTAAACGACTGGCCGCCGACGTCGGTTATGCCCGCTCACGGGCGGCTTCGCGGCTGGCCCGCAAACGGCTGGCCAAAGCCAAAACGATGGCTGCCGTGGATACGGCCGGTGAGTTCTATGCCGAACTGTCGCTGGCCCTCATGTCGTACGTGGCTGACAAGCTGAATCTCTCCCCATACGGTCTGACCGCTCAGCGCCTGTCCGAACTTCTGGAAGAACAGTCGGCGGATCAACAGCTCGTTCAGGACATCGTTCGCTTCCTTGAGGAATGCGATTTTGCCCGGTTTGCCCCGGCGGCCACCTCGCAGGAAAAGATCGATCACGCCCTGCGACGGGCGGAGGACGTAATTGTACGGATTGAAGGGGTGAGCTTTGAATAAAGCGGCCGCGTACCTTATAACGACCCTGGCCCTGGTTCTGGGTCAGGTCGCCTCGACCGCCGCTTCGCCGGACGAAGATTTCCGCGAAGCCAACCAGCTCTTTGAGACCAGGGAGTACGAACGCGCGATAACCCTTTACACGAGCATCGTGCAGCAGGGTCTGGAGTCACCGGCGTTGTATTTCAATCTCGGGAACGCCTACTTCAGGAACGGAGATCTGGGGCACGCTGTCCTTTACTACCTGAGGGCAAAGCGGCTTTCGCCCGGGGACGATGACATCGCCGCCAACCTGCAATTCGCCAGGAGCTTCACGCGCGTTCAGATGGAGGGAGTCAGACTGAACCCGGTTCAGAGCCTGCTCGAGTCGATCCTCGAACCGTATCGACTCAACAGCCTGGCCTGGGCATCTTCACTGGTGTTCATCCTGGTCCTTTCACTGCTGACCGTGCGTTACGGCCTCGGCGTGTACAGCCGGGCTTTACGCTCCGCCGTGATCGCGCTGTTTTGCCTCCTGGTTGTCTTCTCTTCCCTGACCACTTTCAAGTATCGCAACGACTACCTGACCCACAGGGCGGTCGTGATCGCCGAGGACTGCTCAGTCCGAACGGGACCGTCGGACCAGTCCGATATCGAGCTTGAAGCCGCTCCGGGACTGGTCGTTGAGATTCTGTCTGAATCCAGCGACTACTTCAACGTTTTGTTTGAGAACAAACGCCGCGGGTGGATTCAGAAAGAACTACTCGCTGTCCTGTAACGACTTAGACCACGCCGCCATCCTTTATTTGATTGACACCCTCTTGTAGATGGTCTATCTTGGTTGGCAACGCGATGAAAGATGCGACAACGTATGGTGGGATTCTGGAAGAAAAAGCAGTTCTGGGGTGGCCTGATCGGGCTCGGGCTGCTGACCTTTTGCGTCAAAGACATTCGCGGCTCGGAGTTGCGCACGCTGCTGTCCCAAGTCAACCCTGGCTTTCTGGCAGCGGGACTGGTCATGTCTTTCTTCTTCCTCGTCCTGCGAGGTTTGCGGTGGAAACTGCTGGTCGGACAGCAAAACTCCATTACGAACCTGCGGGCCGTGACCCTGTATGCCGCCGGGCAGGTGCTCAACTCTGTGATGCCGGTCCTGACCGGACAGGTGGGCCGCCTGATCCTGTTTGCCCGGAAGGAGGGACTGCGCAAAACGTTCGTGTTCTCCACCATGGTCCTGGAGATACTCTTTGACTCCCTCAGCCTGATAATTTTCGTCTTTTTCACTTCCCTGGTATTCCCGTTCCCCGACCAATACCGCTTTATCGGCTACATCGTCATCGTGTTGACGGCGGTCGTGATCCTGGGACTTTACGTCATTCTGCACTTCCAGAAGGGTCTGGAGGACTATGGTCGCAGGCGGCTGCGCGAGCGCTGGCCGGGTGCCCATATCACGGTCAAGAAGTTTATCCGTTCATTCATCAAGGGCATCGAGCTGCTTCGATCTTCCCAGCACCTGGCCGGTAGTCTGGTCTATTCCGTAGCCGCCTGGGTCGCACATCTCCTGGCCATCTACCTGCTCTTCGAGGCCTTCGGCCTGCAGATACGGTTCTCGGGAGCGGCCGCGGTCATGATTATCAACACACTGGTCCTCATGATCCCCATCACCCCGGGCAACGCCGGAACGTTCGAGGTCGCCGTCAGCACCACCATGTCGGCGCTGGCGGTCGGACGCTCCGATGCCGTGCTCTTTGCCCTGGCCCTGCACATCGTGGACATCCTGCCGATGTTCGTTCTCGGCTTTATCTTTCTCCACGTCGAGAAGCTCTCGCTGCGCCAGCTTCGGAGGGAGCACGAACACGAGGTCATTCTCCGTCGCATCTCCGAGGAGGGCACGTTCATCGAGGAGGAAGTGGTGTGATCAGGTCGTTCTACTACCTTCCCGGCGAGGGTGTGCGGGCGCTGGAGGGCATCGCCGATTTCGACAAGCTGAGCGCGACCGAGCAGTCGGTGCTGTGGGTGGACATGAAAAAGCCGACCGATCAGGAATCCTACGTTCTTACGCACGACTTCAAGTTCCACCCGCTGGCCATCGAGGACGTGATTTCCGAGCGATCGCGCACCAAACTCGACGACTACGAGCGATATCTCTTTCTCGTTTTCCCCATCGTGGATTTCGTCGGCCGGGAAGAGGGGCTTAAAATCAGCGAGCTTGACTTCTTCCTGGGCGCCAATACCCTCGTGACGGTGCGCTACGACGATCACCGGATATTCGACTACCTGCACAACCGAGCCGAGCGGGACGAACGATTGATCAGCCGAGGCGCGGATTACCTGTTTCATGCCATTATCGATACCGTGGTGGACAACTACAACGCCACGCTTGACATCTTCGAGTACGAGGTCGACCAGGTGGAGGACGACGTGCTGGGCGAGCACGATGAAGAGACACTCAAGTCGATCTTCACGCTTCGTCGCGATATCGTGCAGCTCAAGCGCATCGTCATGCCACAGAAAGAAGTGGTCAAGCTGATGTCCCGGCTGAACCACCCGCGTATCTCCGAGGGCCTGAGGGTCTATTTCTCGGACATCCATGATCACCTCGCCCGTACCAACGATATGGCCGACACCCACCGTGAAATCCTCAACTCCTCCCTGGAAATCTACTACTCGACGATATCCACCAAGACCAATGAGATCATCAAGGTCCTGACGATCCTGACGGCGGTCTTTATTCCGCCCACGTTTCTGGTTGGTCTCTGGGGAATGAACTTCCGCAACATGCCCGAGCTGGCAATAGAGCACGGGTACTTTATCTCCCTGGTCGCTATCCTCCTGATCATGGTCGGGATGATCCTGTTCTTCCGCAGGAAAAAGTGGATTTGAGAGGTCGGCGCAGGCGTACCTGGAACTTTTCCGCCGGAAATTGTAGAAAAGCCTATTGACAGAACTGCGTGTGGGTGTATATTAGATACCGGTCGGTAGGTATCTAAAGACGCTGCCGGCGAAAAGGTTTCAAGACTGGGGAAAGCGGCATGGCTAAGATCAGGCAAAGTCCCAAGCTGCCGGCGGAAAAGCGCCGGGCGCAGCTTTTGGCCTCGGCTCACAAACTCTTCATGAAGAAGGGGTATCGGAGCACGACGACCGAGGAAATCGCGCGGCACGCCGGACTGACCAAAGGCGCCCTGTACTTCCACTTCAAGAGCAAGGAAGACATCCTGATGGAACTGATGCGTGCCATCACGGCACACAACGAGGAGGTGTTCACGGCCCACCTGAAGCCCGGGATGAGCCCGGGCGAGTTTCTCAACCGGCTGTTCACCGTGCACCTCGGTCACCGCAGACCGCACTACGAGGACATGATCGCGCTGTGGCTGCAGGCGGTGCGTATCCCGCGCGTCAGGCGGCACCTCACCGGGCGCCTTGACCGCCTGGTCAAACTGTTCAGCACCTACGTCGACCCCGCCTGTGCGGGCAGCCGGAAAAGGTGTCGCGATCTGGCCGTGATGATGCTGGCCCTGGTCCACGGGCTGTCCGGGATACGAATGATTTCTCCGTCGCTGGTCGACCCGGACTCGCAGGTCAAACAGCTACAGACACTCCTGGATATGCAGATGAACCGAAAATCACGGAGCAGAGCCTGATGAAAGCAATGCGGCCACGTCGCGTGGCTACCCTAATGCCGATTCTGCTGATAACACTCCTGGCCGCCGGCCGGGGTCAGGCGCGCACCACGCTCACGATCGCCGATGCCCGCCAGCGGGCGCTGGCCTTCAACCGCATGTACCTCTCGGCACAGGAGGGGGTGGTCAAGGCGCAGGGCGACGTGCGCAAGGCTCGGGCCGGCGCCCTGCCCGATGTCAGCTTGAGCGGCCGCTATAACCGGAACCTGAAGCTGGGATCGATGTTCTGGACGAGCACGGACGATCAGGGCATAGAGAAAACGACGGAGATTCGATTCGGCTTTAAGAACAATTTCGGCGCCTCCCTGACCCTCCAGCAGTCCATCTGGCAGGGAGGGAAGGTCTTCACTGCTCTCCGGATTGCCAGGTTGTACGGCAGCTATACCCGGGCGCAGGCCGAACAGACCAGAGCCGATGTGAAGTACCAGGCGGAGGTGCTCTTTTACGGCGCCATTCTCCAGGGCTCGGTTCTGGCGGTGCTTCAGAAGTCGTTTGAAGCCGCCAGCCGCAACCTTGAGGTCGTCGAGAAGTTTTACTCACAGGGGTTGGTGTCCGAATTCGAGTTGCTTCGGGCGCGGGTCGAGAAGTCCAACCTGATGCCGCGGATTCTCCAGTTGGAATCGGAAGTCCGCCTGTCGGACAAGCGGCTGAAGTCTTTCCTGGGTATTGACCTCAATGAGGAAGTGGTCCTCATGGAGGAGCCGGACGACACCTCGCTGGCCGCATTGCTGCCTATGACGTTACTGGTTGACACAGCCCTTGGCCGGCGTCCGGAAATGCGGCAGCTCGATTATCTGACCGATATCTCGAAAAAAGCGATCAGCATAGCACGGGCCGACTACCTGCCGTCGCTGGCGGCCGTCTCTCAATATGACTGGCAATCGCAGTCGGACAAGCTTACCCTCCGGGAGAACATCAGCCGCTCCTGGACGGCCGGGCTGGTGCTGTCGGTTCCTTTATTCAGGGGCGGGCGGGTCGGCGGCGCCGTGGCTCAGGCCAAAGCCGACTATAATCAGACGAGGCTGGCCTCCGCGCAGATGCGCGATGACATCAGGCTGGAGGTCGAGGAGGCATATGATCGCATCAGGCAGGCGAAGAAGGCTCTCGATATCCAGGGCGAAACCATAGCCCAGGCTGAAGAGGGCCTGAAGATAGCTAACCTTCGGTACGAGTCCGGGGTAGGCACGCAACTGGAAGTGCTGTCGGCCCAGGCGGCGTTGACAGAGGCGCGCCGGGTCCGGGCCGAGGCGACCTTCTTCTTCCGGGAGGCCAAGGCCCGGCTGAAGCGGGCTACAACCGTAGACACAGATGAGGTGGATGATTTGCCATGATAGCTGTTCGTCAGTATGTAATCGCCGGGCACCTTTGTCTTGTGTCGCTGCTGAGTGCCTCATGCGGCGGCAATAATAATGATGAAGTCGAGCAAAGCGAGCGCCGGGTGGCCGTTAAAGCACAGATAGTCGACCGCTCCGACCAGGTGCTGGTCAAAACCTTTACCGGGTCTCTTGAAGGCGAGAAGCAGGCCGTCCTCTACGCCAAGCTGGCCGAGGCGGTTGAGGCGGTGAACGTCCGCGAGGGGCAGACTGTCACCGAGGGTCAGGTGCTGCTGGTGCTCGACAAGTACGGTCCGAGTTCCCGGTACAGCAGTGTGCTCTCCGTATACCGTAATTCTGAGAAGAACTTCAGCAAGATGGAATACCTCTTCAAGGAGGGCGCCATCTCCGAGTCGGCATACGACGCCGCCCGGACCGAATATGAAGTCAACAAGGCGGCCTTCGACGCGGTGAGTCGGCTTGTCGAAATCCGGTCACCGATTGCCGGCGTCGCGACCTCGGTGGCTGTTTCGGAGGGCGATCTGGTTCAACTCGGCCAGGTGCTGGCCACCGTGGCCACGGTCGAACGGCTGCGCGTAAAATTCGCCGTCAACGAAGAATACATCGGGCGGTTCCGGATCGGTTCCGAAGTCACGGTGTCATCCGAGGCGGTCGGAGGGAAGCTCGTCGGGCAGGCTACTTCGATTTCCGAGTCAGCCGATCCCGTTACCCGTTCGTTTGAGGTGGAGGTACTGGTTGACAACGCCGAGGGCGTGCTGCGTGTTGGCACGTTTGTGCGGATCGACGTCGTGTTACAGGCACTGGACGGCGTGCTGACGATTCCCCGACCTTCCGTGGTGACCCTGAACAACCAGCCTGTCGTCTATATCGTCCGTGGCGACGTGGCCCGGAAGAAATCTATCTCGCTCGGCCTTGATCTTGGGCCGAGCGTCGTTGTCGATGAGGGGCTGGCGGCGGGTGATACGCTCGTTACTCTCGGGCAGAACTTCCTTACCGACGGCATCAAAGTTAACATCACCGACTGGACTCAGGCTGACAGATGAAGTTATCCGAGATATCGATAAAGCGGCCCGTCTTTGCCACTATGATGATCGGGGCCCTGCTCGTTCTGGGGCTGTTCTCCTATCTGGGTCTTTCACTCGACCTGTTCCCGGATATTGATTTCCCGTTCGCCACCGTCGTGACGATATATCCCGGCGCCTCGGCCGAAACGGTGGAATCCGAGGTGACCAAGAAGATTGAAGACGCGGTGAACGAGGTTTCCGGGATTCGACACATCACGTCCCAGTCCCGGGAAGGTTATTCGCTGGTCATCGTGGAGTTTGAGCTGGAGAAAGAGGGTGCCGAAGCCACCCAGGACGTCCGTGAGAAGGTCTCCGGCATCAGGGCGGATCTGCCGGACGACATCGAGGAACCGGTCGTACAGCAGTATGACCCCGGCGCCCAGCCGATCATGTCACTCGTCGTGGCCGGTGAGAGACCGGCCAGGGAAGTCACCGAGCTGGCCAAGAACGTCGTCAAGCGGCGCCTGGAGACGATCGACGGCGTGGGCAGCGTGCGGCTGATCGGCGGCGAAGAACGCGAGATCCTCGTGGCCCTGGATCCGCACAAGATGGAATCCTACCAAGTCAGCATCGACGAGGTCAGGCGCTCCGTTCTTGCGGCGAACCTTGAAATCCCCGGCGGCCGGGTCGAGGAGGGCTCCCACGAGTACCTTGTCCGAACCATGGGCAGGCTCAACACCGTCCCGGAGTTCAATGACGTCGTCGTCACGAACAACAAGGGAATCCCCGTATACGTTAAGGATATCGCCTCGGTAAAGGACACGGTGCAGGAGCAGCGCTCGTACTCCAGTTACAACGGTGAGTCGGCCGTCTCGGTCAGCGTTGTGAAGCAGTCGGAAGCCAACACGGTCGACGTTGCCGTCAGGGTCAGGGCGGCCGTCGAGCGGCTTCAGCAGGAAATGCCCCCGGACGTCAATATCGTGACGGTCGATGACAACGCGGTCTATATCGAAGATTCCGTGCACGAGATCTTGTTCAACATCGAGTTCGGCACCCTGCTGGCCGTGTTCGTGATCTTCCTCTTCCTGCTGAACATCCGGCCGACCATCATCACGGGTCTCTCCATACCCATCTCCATAATCGCCACCTTCACGATCATGAAGGCGCTTGGCTACACGATGAACATGCTGACGCTGATGGGACTCTCCCTGGCCGTCGGTATCCTCATCGACGATGCCATTGTCGTGATCGAGAACATCTACCGCCATATGAGCGAAGGCCGATCGGCCATGGAGGCCGCTATCAGCGGCACCAAGGAGATCGGGCTGGCCGTGATGGCGACTACCTTCGCCATTGTCGCGGTCTTTGTGCCCATCGCATTTATGAGCGGGATTGTCGGCCGGTTCTTTACGCAGTTCGGCATCACTGTCGCCGTGGCCGTGTCGATCTCCCTTTTCGTGGCTTTCACGCTGACGCCGATGATGTCGTCGCGCATGCTCAACCACAATCCCGGTCCGCCGCTTTCCCAGAGGCAGGGCCCGCTCGCCGCGGTGGCCCGTGGTTTCAACGTGTTCTGGCAGCCCGTCTTCAGGGTGCTGTCTGTCTGGAACGGCTTTTTCGAAGGCCTCAAACCACACTACCGGAGCCTGCTCGTCCGGTCACTTGGGCATCGTTGGCTGGTGGTGGTGATAGCCGTCGGGTCCCTGGCCGGCGCTCTCGGGTTGAGCCGGTTCATCGGCTCTGAGTTCATGTCGGAAACGGACCGTGGCCGGTTCGTGGTCAGCGTCGAGACGCCCCCGGGCACTAACCTCCAGCAGACGATCCGGCGTTGCAGCGAGGCCGAGAAGGCGATCAGGAGCTTTAGCGAGGTGACCGATGTCTATACGACGATAGGAGCCGGCAACGAACCCGTTACCAGTGCCGGCATTGTCGTATTCCTGACCGACAAGGAGGAGCGGGAGCTGTCCGTGTGGGCGATCTCGGATTCCGTAAGATTGCTGACGCGGGAAATCCCGGGCGTAAGCATCGCCGTAGGCAGCGGCGACCACGGCGGGCCGGGCGGCAAACCGGTGGAGTTCTCCATCCGCGGCGCGGACATGGATGAGCTTACCATGCTTACCCACCGGGTACAGGAGGTTTTCTATGCCACTCCCGGGGCGGCCGATATCGACAACACTCTTGAGGAGGGCAAGCCGGAAATCCAGATCGAGGTTGACCGCAAGCTGGCCAATGACCTCGGACTGGGTCTTTATGAGATACCAGCGACCGTCAGGTCTCTGGTTGAGGGTGAGGTTGTCACTCATTTCAAGGAAGGCGACGAGGAGTATGATGTGCGCGTCCGCCTGGACGAACGGTTTCGCGCTTCGGCCGATGATGTCGGCCGGATTCTGATAGCGAGCAACAAGGACGTAGAAGGGAAAAGCACTTTCATGGTTCCGCTGAACCGCGTCGCCGCCATCCGCAAGGGCTCCTCGATTGGCCAGTACAACCGCTATGACCGCCTGCGCGAGGTGCGCGTGGACGCCAACGTTCTCAGCGGATCATTCTCGGGCACGGTGTCAAACGAAATCGCGGCCAGAATCCAGGAGATAATCGACCTGCCGCCCGGCTATCATATCGAGCCCGTCGGCCTGGCCGAGATCATGGCTGAAGCCTTCCAGAACATCTTCCGGGCGCTTGTGCTGGCCGTGATCTTCATATACCTGCTTCTCGCTTCGCTCTACGAGTCCTTTGTCGATCCGTTTTCCATCATGCTGTCCTTGCCATTGGCGCTGATAGGTGCTATTATAGGTCTGGTCGGCTCCTCGTTTTCGATTATGTCCCTGATCGGCATCGTCTTGCTGATGGGCCTGGTGACGAAAAACGCGATTCTGCTGATCGATTTTGTGAAACAGCAGCGAAGGCAGGGCGCTTCCAGAACGGACGCCATCTTGAAAGCCGGCCCGATCAGGTTGCGGCCGATCCTGATGACGACGTTCGCGATGGTTTTCGGCATGCTGCCCCTGGCTCTCGGGATTGGCCCGGGCGCTGAACTGAGGGCCCCCATGGCCAGGGCGGCGATCGGCGGTATCATCTCGTCGACCCTGCTGACTCTGGTGGTGGTGCCGGTCGTCTATACGTTGATTGACGATTTCATGGCGCTCTTTCGCAGGAAAGAGAAGAAAGCAATCCCGACTGCATAAGAGGGAAGTTCTTGACGAGCAGACTGATAGCGCCGGGCAAAACGTTCGGCTACACTGACATGTACCTGGATTTCCTGGCCGGTTCCGATCCGGCCAGGAACTTTTACCAGGCCCCGACTGCCGCCTCGGTCGCGGAAAAACTCGATATGATTGCCTTTGACCGCGAGCTACTGGTCGGCTTCCTTCACCAGCAGAACCAGCGTTACGGGGCTTCTTTGGGGACACATGAGGCCATCGACAAGCTGCGTGATCCCCGCGCCGTGTGCGTCTTTGCCGGACAGCAGGCCGGTCTGCTCGGCGGTCCCATGTACACGTTGATAAAGGCCCTGGCTACCGTCAGGGCGGCGGCGGCCTACACTCAGGAACTTCAGCGTCCCGTCGTCCCGGTTTTCTGGATCGCGGGCGATGACCACGATTTCGAAGAGGCCAATCACGCCTGGGTGCTTGACCGGCAGGGTCAGTTGGTGCAACTGGCCTACCAGTCCGCGCCTGAAGTACAATTGCCGACTGCCGAAATCAGGTTCACCGATGCCGGGGAACTCAATCGTGTAATGGCCGCCCTGCGTGAATGTCTGGGTGAGACGGACTTCACGCCGGGATTGTATCAACTCGTGGCCTCTGCGTACACCCCGGACGATACCTTTGTCACTGCCTTCGGGAAGTTCATGGCCGCGCTGACGAAGGATCTAGGCCTGGTACTTTTCTGTCCCGGTGATCCGGCAGTTAAGCGACACGCCGTGCCCTTTTTCACAGCCATTGTTGAGAAACAGGATGATCTCCGACGGGCCATCACTGAACGCAACCACCTGATAGAGCAGTCCGGCTACCACATCCAGGTGGAGAAAAAGGACAACGCGAGTCATCTCTTCTACAATGAGGGGGGAAGAACACCGGTTCTGCACGCCGGAGATTCATTCGTCGTGGGCGACGGGCGTATGGCTCGCACGGAGCTTCTGGCCCTTATTGAAGAGTACCCGGAGCGGTTCTCGCCCGATGTCATGACGCGGCCGGTCTTTCAATCGTTCCTTCTGCCGACGGTCTCCCAGAAAGGCGGCCCGGCGGAGCTGGCGTACCTTGCACAGATCAACCCGATCTTCGAACTGTTTGATCTCCCGGCCCCATACTACCTCGCCCGGCCGACCGTCACGCTTCTGGAAGCGCGCTACGAACGGCTGATGCGCGAGCATGGTATCACCTTTGAAGAACTGGCGGGCGACGTTGAGCTGGTGGTCAATCGGGTGCTCGCCGGGACCTTCCCGCCGAATCTCCAGGGGCTGCTGGAACAACTTCGCCGTCACGTACAGACTCATTTCGAGGATATGAGTAAGGGTTCTCTGGCCTTCGATCCGGCCCTGGGCAGCTTCGCCCGGCAGACGCTCGGCAAGATCGACTTTGCTCTCAAGGCGTTCGAGGCCAAAGTGTTCTCTTCACACAAGAAGAAGAGCCAGGAAACGCGCGACCGGATCTATCGGCTGTGGCACGCGGCCTATCCCAACCACGGATTCCAGGAGCGGACGCTGAACGTGTCGTATTTCGTGTCTCGATACGGGCTTGACATCGTATCGTTCATGTATGAAAAGATGGATTGTGAAGAAAAGGCACACCAGGTGCTGTACCTGTCGGGATACACGCAGTAGATGGTTATCGGCATCACATGCTACCCCGTAGCGGGCGGCTCCGGCATCGTCGCCACCGAGCTGGGCCAGCAGCTGGCGGCCAGGGGGCACGAGATCCACTTCGTGTCTTACGCCATGCCGTTCCGGCTTGATCGTTACCAGACCAACCTGATGTTTCACGCAGTGGAGACGACCGCGTACCCGCTGTTCAAGTTTCCGCCGTATACGCTGACGCTGGCCTCGAAGATCGCCGACGTCAGCCGCAACTACAATCTCGATATCCTGCATATGCACTACGCGATCCCCCACGCCGCCTGCGCTTACCTGGCCAGGCAGCTGCTTGCAGACAGCGGGTCGTGCCAGCCGAAGATCATAACCACCTTGCACGGCACCGACATCACGCTTGTCGGCTCCGATCCGTCATTCTACGACATCACGCGGTTTTCCATACGCATGTCCGACGGCATTACAGCCGTCTCCGCATACCTTGCCCGGGAGACAGAAGAGGTCTTCAGGATCAACAAGGAGATACGCGTGATTCACAACTTCTTTGACGTCGATAGATTCAAGCCCGGTCAGAATGACGTCCCGAAGTGCGAGTTCGCCGAAGAAGGGGAGTTTCTTATCAGCCATATCTCGAATTTCCGTCCGGTGAAGCGGACGCTTGACGTGGTGGATATTTTTGACCGGATCGCTTCCGAACTGCCCGCCCGTCTTCTGCTGATCGGAGAGGGTCCGGACATCGTTCTGGCGCGCCGGCAGGTAAACCGTCGGGGACTAACTGATCGTGTCATCTTCCTGGGCAATCAGACGAGAGTAGAGGCGATATTGCCGTGCTCTGATTTGTTCCTGATGCCGTCGGAAGAGGAGTCGTTCGGTCTGGCGGCGCTCGAAGCGCTGGCCTGCGGGGTACCGGTCATCGGCTCGGCCGGCACCGGCCTTGTCGAAGTCGTCGATCACGACAAAACCGGCTTTCTCCTGCCCATTGGCGAAACGGCGGCGATGGCCCGGGCCGCCGTGTCGTTGTTGCGGGACGGGCAGAAGCTGTCGATGTTCAAGAAAGCCGCAGCGGAGACCGCGGTGGCGAAATTCAGGGCCGACAAAATTGTGGGCGAGTATGAATCGTATTATCAGGAAGTCTTGAATGGTTAACGCTGTGCACCTTGACGTCCTCGCCGTTGCCGCGCACCCCGACGACGCCGAGATCACCTGCGGCGGTCTTCTCATCAAGATGGCCGGTCGCGGCCGCCTGACCGGTATCCTCGACCTCACTGAGGGCGAGATGGGCACCCATGGTGACGAGAACGACCGTGCTTCCGAGGCCGCCAAAGCTTCGGAGGTGCTCGGCCTGGCCTTCCGGCAGAACGCTTCCATCCCTGATTCGGCCGTAGAATACAACTACGAGAACAAGCTCAAGATCGCGCAGGTCATCCGTGACACCCGCCCCGAACTCGTCTTGCTGCCGCACTGGATGCAGCGTCACCCGGATCACCTGGCCGCCAGCCGGCTCGGCTACGACGCGTGCTTTCTGGCCGGATTGCAGAAGGTGCGACTCGCGGGCGAACCGTTTCGACCGAGGAAGATCATCTACGTATCGTATTTTCGCAACCTGGACTATTCGTTCCTCGTGGATATTTCCGATGAGTTCGAGCGTAAGATCGAAGTGGTGGCGGCTTACGTGTCACAATTCGGATCGTGGCCGGATCCGGCGCAGGCCGTCGGGTCGAGCCAGGGCCGTCGTGACCCGGAGCCGGACACCAGGGATGTCTTTCACCCGGGAGTCAACATCTTCGAATTCATGCACACGCGGGCCAGACAGCTCGGTCAGCTCGCGGGCGTGAGGTACGCCGAAGCGTATACGATCAAAGAGCACATGCTTATCGACGACCCGCAGAAGATGCCGGTCAGGTCGATTTGAGTCACCGGCCCGCGCCGAAGCGCTTATTCGCTGTTGCATCGTAAAGAGTTTTTCACGAGGTTCTACGGATCATGAGTGCAGCCAAGCTTTCATCCGACACGCCTGATAATAACTACCTGCTCGGGGGCATCTCGGCAGGTCTGAGGGTTACCTGGGTCGGGATGGCGGTTAACGTAGCGCTGGTTGTATTCAAGCTGTGGGTCGGATTCGTCAGCAGGAGCCAGGCGCTGATTGCTGACGGTATGCATTCACTCTCTGACCTGTTCAGCGATTTTGTCGTCATCTTCGGGTTGAAATGGGGCCGCAAGCAGGAAGACGAGGATCATCCGTACGGCCATGCTCGTATAGAGACGATTTCAAGCATGGTGGTCGGCCTGCTGCTCATTCTTGTCGGGCTCGGCATCGCTTACCGGGCGATTCAATCCATATACACTCATCAGGCCTCCATCCCCAGCCTCTTTGCGATTTACGCCGCGGCGACCAGCATTGCGCTCAAAGAAGGTCTGTTCTGGTACACCTACATCGTAGGCAAACGGCTCAGGAGCCTGGTGCTCATAGGCAACGCCTGGCATCATCGCTCTGATGCTCTCAGTTCGGTGGCCGTGCTCATCGGCGTGGGAGCCGTGTACGTTAACCCGAACTGGCACCTGGCTGATTCGTATGCCGCGCTGGTGGTGACGTTCTTTGTCGTCAAGATCGGGATCAACCTCGTATGGGGAGCCTTCAGAGAACTGTCAGACACGGCGCCCGGACAGGAAGTGCTTGCCCAGCTTGCTGAGAAGGCCCGACAGATGGAGGGTGTGCGCCAGGTGCACGACATGCGGGCGCGCCATTCCGGAGCCCAGATTTTCGTGGAACTGCATATCGTCGTTGACCCCGGCCTCACGGTCAGAGAAGGACACCAGATAGCCAAAAGCGTCAAGCGTCGGCTGATTGTCGAGTTTCCGGACGTCACCCGCGTGATAATTCACGTCGACCCTGAACCGAAGCGGGGCGAGTAAATATCCTTCAACCGGCAGGCGGACGGGCTGTGACGCATGGCCCGGATCGCCGTTGGCCCGTGTCGTGCCCTCCGGGCGATCACGATTGAAACAAAGGCCCGGTCGATGCATCGACCGGGCCCTGTCTGTATCGGTTCCGACCTGTTCGTTTATCTCGGGACGACAATCAGGTCGTCGGGATCGTACTTCATCCTGATCCTGTCGCCGCGCACTTCGACGATATCGTGCATGTTGCCAAGCCGTGCTTCGGAAATGATCCAGATTTGATCATCCCGGCTGGGGATGGCTCGCAGCCAGCCGTCAAACCGCGTCAGTCCCCGTGGGTGTGCCTTGAAGTACTTGACCAGCCGCCGGAACAGTTTCGGCCAGACGGCCAGCTTTTCCAGTTGTGCCAGGCTGTCGGCCCGGGACCAGCGCCGGGCATAGCTGCGCTCGACCCGGTGCATCTTGAGCCGGCGTTGGCGAGCCCGCCTGCACAGGCCGACCAGTTCGAGACGAAGATCGTACGGCAGGCCCGTATAAAAGGCGGGGTAGACGTGGCCGGCCGCCGCCAGGCGTCCGTTGAGGCTGGTCCTGATTTCCTGCCGCCTCAGGTAGTGATCGGAACCGCTCGGCCGGCGGTGCGAGCCGGCAAAGACAAACGCCACCGGGCGGCCGTAGGGGTCAACGTTCCGCGTCAGAATGTAGCCGTTCAGCGGGTGGGGCTGAGCCGTGCGAACGCGCAGGGGAATCTTCGATGTCGGGGCGTAAGTGACCTGGTTGAATCCCGCCGTCTGAAGCAGAGAATCGCGCGCGCCGGTGGCCGCGACCGGGTGCTGGTGGGCGCCGACGAAATGCAGCTCGAGGGCGTCGATTCCCTCAAAGCGCAACTGGGCAAACCCTCCCTTGTTGTACTTGGCGGTTCGTCCCTGGAGATTGCGCAGGTGTTGGCGCCGGTACGGTTTGAACCACATGGAATCGCCGTCCGGCTCCGACCCCTGCTGGCGCCCGGCGGCATTCCGGTAAAACAGGTGAAACTCACCCTTGATGAGTCGATAACTCATCGCGTACCTCCTTTGTGTGAGAGCAAACTACTGGTAACCCCCAGGGACTGCCAGGAAACGACCACGGCCACCGGTGTCCGGACTGCACATGTGTCGGCAGCTAAGTTCCCCGGCCAAGACTGCAACAGGGTCCCATGTTTAACACTGCGTCAAGCAGCCCCCGGCCGGACTTCAAATTTCCTGCGCCAGTTCCACGATACGCTTGTACGGTATGGCCGTCCAGCTTTCGGCGACCGCCGCCCCGTTGGCGCGGCTGATCATGGACACCTTGGCAGCCGTCTCCTCGTCGGGAGCCTCGTAAATGTCCATGAAATCGTACGTTCCCAACAGGCCGTAATGCGCCAGGAACTTCACCTCCGGACACTTCTCGTGTACCTGGTCGAGCCAGGCGGCACCGATTTTGGCGCGGTCTTTCATCCTCGACGTGACCTCGGGCGCCAGCTTGGTCATCAGCACAAACGTTTTCACGGTCTTACTCCTGTCTCCAGCATGGTTTCATGCGTTATCGCTTGTCTGTATTAGCAGCCGAGTCTGTTCGAGAAACAATTCTTGGCGGAAGGGGTGGGAATCGAACCCACCGGGGACAATGCGATTGCCCCCCGCACGGCTTTGAAGGCCGGGATCGCCACCAGACGACATCCTCTTCCACCCCTATGATAGAATATCCCCAACCGCTTGTAAACATCAAATTGCCGCCAATGAGCAAGTGTACCTGAGGGGTCGAGGCCGGCGCAGATTCTTGTGTGATCATGACCTTCCACGCCGGCAGATTGTAATTGACTTTGCCGCCATCGGACGGCACACTCCGAGTGTGGCTGAACTAAAGCTGAATTCGCCGCTTCAGTATATCAAGGGTGTAGGGCCGAGGAAAGCTGAGGCGCTGGCAAAGCACGGCCTGCATTCGGTCCGCGATCTGCTTTTCTACTACCCCCGCCATTACCTCGATCGTACCAATGTCGTGCCCATCGACCGGCTGCGGATAGACGATTCGGCCACTGTCATCGGCGAGGTCAGGGCGCACGGGGTTCTGCGCGGACGCCGTTCCCACTACGAGGTTATTCTTGATGATAGTACGGGTGCGATTACGCTGACGTTCTTCGCCGGTCTCAGGTACTGGGAGCGTTTGTTCAGGAAGGGTCAGAAATTCGCCGCCACCGGTACGGTGTCTTATTTCCGCGGCCATCAAATGATCCACCCGGACCTGGAGCGGCTCGACGCCGATTCGGATCGGATGGTTCACGCCGGGCGCATCATTCCCGTGTACCCGCAGACGTCGGTGTTGACCAAAGCCGGTCTGGGCAGCAAGGGGATTCGCTCGCTGACGTCCTTTGTTTTTGACCATCTCCGCGAGCGGATCACGGACCCGGTGCCGCGCCGTGAGCACGAAGAGTTGGGATTGCCCACCCTGCACGACGCCGTTGAGAAGATCCATTACCCGGACAGCCGGGACCAGATTGAGCGCTGCCGGAGACGGCTGGCCTTTGACGAGCTTCTGTCGTTGCAGTTTCTTGTCTTCCGCAGCAAGGGCAAAAAGGACACCGTCGTCAAGCGGCACGCCTACGTCGAGCCGGGTGAAATGCTGCGTGTGTTCAGCCGGGAACTCCCCTTTTCCCTGACCGGTGCGCAGAAGAAGTCCGTCAGGGAGATCTTATCCGACCAGGGGAGACCCCGCCCCATGTCGCGGCTGCTGCACGGTGACGTCGGCTGCGGCAAGACCGTAGTGGCTGTCATTGCGGCCGTCCATGCTGCCGAAAGCGGGCTGCAAACCGCCTTCATGGCCCCCACGGAGATCCTTGCGGAGCAGCATTTCCGTAACTGGAGTCCCGGACTGGCGGCCTCCGGCGTCCGGGCGGCGTTGCTGACCTCCAGCCTCAGGCAGGCGCAGAAAAGGGACGTGGCCGGGCGATGCGCCGACGGCGATGTGGACATTCTGTTCGGCACGCACGCCCTGATCTACGACTACGTCTCGTTCCCAAAGCTCGGCCTGGTTATTATTGATGAGCAGCATCGGTTCGGTGTCGAGCAGCGAGGCAAGCTTTACGCCAAGGGTGACAATCCGGACCTGCTCGTGATGACCGCCACGCCGATTCCGAGAACTCTTGCCCTGACCCTGTACGGCGACCTGGATATCTCCACGATTGATGTCATGCCGCCGGGACGCAAACCTGTCCGCACGGTGTGGCGAACGGCGGACGCCCTGCCGGCGATTTACGGGTTTGTCCGCGACGAGGTGTCCCGTTCCGGCCAGGTATACATCATCTATCCCCTGATCGAAAAGTCCGACCAGCTTGATCTGCAGAACGTCCAGGACGCGTTTGATGAGCTTTCGGGCGGCCCGCTGAAGGGCCTGCGCCTGGCCCTGATCCACGGCCGGGTCAAGCAGGCCGAGCGGGACATCATCCTGGCGCGATTTCGTGAAGGTGAGATCGACGTTCTGCTGGCCACGACCGTCATCGAGGTAGGGATAGATAACCCGAACGCGACGATGATGATTATTGAACACGCGGAGCGTTTCGGCCTGGCCCAACTCCACCAGTTGCGGGGACGCGTCGGTCGTGGGGAGAAACAGTCCACCGTCGCGGCGATCGCGCATCCGCCCATCACCGATATCGCCCGCCGACGGCTGGAGTACCTGGCTGAGTGCAGCGACGGATTCAGGATCGCGGAGGCTGATCTTGAGCTGCGCGGGCCGGGCGAGATGTTCGGGGTAAGGCAATCCGGCCTGCCGGAACTGCGGGCCGCCAATTTCTGGCGGGACAAAGACCTCCTGGAAGCGTCGCGGGCCCTTCTGGAACGGTTGTTCAAATCTGCAAAGGACCTTGACGCGGACTTCAAGAGGCTGTATAACTACCTGCAGGAATCGACCGATCGTCGCAGTCTCAATCTTGGTGGTGGCTGATGTTTCGTGTCTGTCCGCGGCCGGGGGATACTGTGCCAGTGCAAACCCGCCTTCTCGAGGGTTACGATGAACGAACAACCAGATAACTACGATGTCTACTTCTACCAGTTGGTTATTTCACTCCACGGCGCCGCCATGCAGCAGATGGGTAAGGTGGCATCTCCGCTGACCGACAAGATCGAGCGTGATCTCACGCAAGCCCGTGTCACCATTGACATGCTCGATATGATCAAGCGCAAGACCGGCGGCAATCTCAGCGAGGACGAGACCAAGCTGCTGGATCACGTTCTGTACGAACTGCGGATGAATTTCGTCGAGGAGGCGAAAAAAGGGGCCGGGCCGGGCGACGAGGCGGAAGAACCCTCGCCGGCTGAAAGCCAGCAGGCCGAAAAGGCCGAACCCAAAGGCACGAACCCCGAAGCCGACAAGGACGCCTGATCGTCTTCTTTCCTGAGGATTACTCGCCGAGATACTGTATAAGAGAAGGGGGAAAAACGGGAGCCGGGACGCCGCAGTGGCCGGATTTCGGCTTGATTTCGGGCGGATTCCCGGTATATTTAAGCTGGTGGAAAATGGTTGAGCAGCCTTCAGTTAGCCCAGACATACCGATAGCTGCCCTGGTTGCTGCATTCGGTCCCAACCTGCAATTCGCACGGGATCTGGCCCCCCTGACCAGCTTCAAAACCGGTGGTCGGGCACGCTATTTCGTGTCGGCCAATACTGCCGGTGAGATCGCCAGGGCCGTGGTCGGAGCCGGGCGCCTTGGTATTCCGTTCTTTCTGCTTGGCGGCGGCTCCAACGTACTGGTTTCCGATGAGGGTTTCGGCGGCCTGGTCATCAAGGTCGACGTTCGCGGCATGAAGCTGCTGCCCGGCCATGCGATTGAATCGGGAGCCGGCGAGGACCTGATGACGCTGGTTGATTTTGCCACCGCCAACTCTCTTACCGGGCTTGAGTTCGCGGCGGGAATCTGGGGTTCGGTCGGAGGGGCAATATGCGGCAACGCCGGAGCCTTCGGGGGAGAAATCGGCTCGGTTGTCGCCGAGATCACGCTCGTGGACCGTCAGGGCGAGATCAAGACGGTTACTCCTGAGTACTGCCGCTTTGGTTATCGCGACTCCCTGCTCAAGTCCACCGGTGAGGTGGTGGTGACGGTCAGGCTCCGGCTTGAGCCTGGAGAGCCGAGTGCCATCCGGTCGCGGGTCGATGAGATACTGAATCAGCGTGAAATCCGGCACCCGGTCACCGGCAAGTCGGCGGGTTGCTTCTTCAAAAACATCCCCGACCCCTCGCAGCCGAACGGCAAGCTCGCGGCAGGCAAGCTACTGGAGGAGGCCGGGGCCAAGGACCTGTCCGTCGGTGATGCCAGGGTTTTTGACTTACACGCGAATATCATCGTTAACGACGGTGAGGCTACCTCGAAAGATATTCGTGCGCTGGCCGATAAAATGAAGGAGAGTGTGAGCCGGAAGTTCGGCATTGAGCTACAGGATGAAGTAATCCAGGTCGGCGAATTCTAAAACGGGAGGAATGCTATCGACGCATATTTAACGGATTAAAGAACTGTAACCCTGATTGAAGCGGTGAACGACAAGTTTCGCAGAATCGCGTTCATCCCGGTGCTCGTGTTGGCGGCCGCGGCCACGATCCCGTGTCCGGCCGGCGCCGAGACGGGATTTCAGGCCACGTTAAGCGACCCTCCCCGGGTGGTGTCTGCCTATGACGAGACCGCGGATCGGTTCTCAGCAGCCATGTATCCGCTGTCCCGGGCAGTGCTCTCCCGTATTCTCCTGTACTCACCCACCCTTGATTCCGCCAGTTTTGAACAACGGTATCTCAAGTTCAACACCCACTATCAGCAAGACCTGCATCTTGTGCCGGTCTCGGTTGACGCTGACCAGTTCCTAAACTACCGAACCAGGGTTATGGAGCGGCGGAACCGTAGTGAACTCGTTCAGAAGTCGATCCAGCAGGCCCGCGCCGGGAGCCGCGGTTCCGGCCTGTCCATCGGCGTAGCTCTTCCGGAACGGTTCGACCGTATTTTCGGCGAGGGCGGCGGTAACCTTCGCGTGTCCGGCTATCGCCGGATAACGTTCTCCGGGCGGTCGCAATGGACGGACGTGGCCAACACCGACAACGTTCAGCAGTCGAGGTTCCCGTCTCTGAACATGGAGCAGATTTCGGCCTTTCAGATCACGGGAACGATCGGCACCAAGATCACGGTCAAGGTGTCCCAGGACAGCCAGACGGATATCCCGCTGGCCAACCGCATCCAGATCCGGTACAAGGGGGATGACGACGACGTCCTCAAGGTCATTGAGGCGGGCAACACCAACCTGTCTCTGCCCAATACGAGGTTTGTCGGATACAGTTCGCGGATTCAAGGTTTGTTCGGCGTCAAAGCCGAGGCCCAGCTTGGGGACCTGCGCCTGATCGGCATTGCCTCGCAGGAGAAAGGCTCCTCGGAGCGCGCCTCGATTTCCGCTACCGGCGAGGAGAACGCTACCTACATTCGTGACTACCAGTACGTTGAAGGCCGTATTTTTGACCTCGGATACGAAGGCGAATTCAACCCGCAGGACAGCGTGCGCTCGATTCACGTTTTTGAGCACGACAAGCGTGACAGCATCCAGTCCGTCGTGGCCCGTCTCTCGATGGACCCCTCGGTGAGCACCGGTTCCTACGATTCGCTGCGCGTCAAGGAGATCGACGGCACGCAGTATGAAATCAGGCACGATGCCAGACGCAATCTGCACTTCATTGCCTTCAACAGCCCGCGCCGCGAAGCGCTGGCGCTGTATATGGAAATCGACCGCTATGATGACAACGGCTTTATCCGTCGAGACACGATCGGCCGAATGGGAGGCGAGCCCTATGACCTGAGATACCTGCGCGCCCTGGATGTCGACTATACTCCCAGCCACCCCACCTGGTCCCTGATGTGGCGGAACTGCTATCGCATCCCGCGCGGGGCCAGCGCCGAGGACCTCAACATCAAAGTTCTCAAAGCGCTGCCCGGGCGCGAAGGGACCTCCTCGGCGCTCGACTATCAGGCGGGCGGTACCTCGTCCAGAAACTTCTACCTGGAGATACTCGGCCTCGACCAGTACAACCGTCTGGGCGACAAGACGCCCGACAACATCATAGATGAGCGTTCCCTCATCTTTGAACCGGAGTGGGGGCTCGTTATTTTCCCGAACCGGACACCCTTTGCTTCTGACACGGTGTTTGTCGACAAGAGCGGCAGTCAATCGGCGAAGCTCGCAAAACCGGTCCCTACCATCTACTACTACACGTCCCCGTCGGAGAAATCGGAGTACAGCGAGTACTATATTCAGGTTTCGACCATGGCTCGCAGTTCGGTTATCAGGCTGAACCGCGCCAATATCATCGAGGGCTCAGAGCGTGTCACGCTGAACGGTCAGTTGCTCCAGAGAGATAGTGACTACAAGATTGACTACGGTTTTGGCCAGGTCACACTGTTGACTGACGAGGCGACCGATCCTAATGCCGACGTCGACATCGAGTTTGAGTACGCCCCCTTCCTGGCGGTGCAGAAAAAGACACTGCTGGGTCTCCGGGCCGAGTACGAGTACAGCAACAATCTGAGATTCGGTTCGACCGTCCTGTACAAGTCCGACAAGGCGCAGGACCGCAAGCCGCGCGTAGGGCAGGAGACGGCGCAGGCCCTGATTCTCGATTTCGACGCCAGCTTCAGGCTTAATCCTTCCTTCATCACCTCGGCCATTGACGCCCTTCCGCTGATCACGACCGAAGCCACGTCGACTATCAACGTGTCAGGCGAAATCGCGCAGTCGCGCCCCAACCCCAATGTCGATGGTGTCGCCTATATTGACGATTTCGAGGGCTCGCAGGATCGGCTGAGCCTCGGGACGACGCGCGCCACCTGGACGCACTCGTCAATGCCGGCGATCGATACGGCGAGTTGGGACTTCCAACGCGGTAAGCTGATCTGGCACAACGTTCCGCCCATTCCGTGGGACGAAGTTTACAAGAGTGAAACGAAACCGGGCGAGGGTGCCCTGCGGCCCCTCCGGCTGATTTTCCGGCCGAAGAACGTCACCTACACGCTCGGCCCGGATTCCGTCACCGTGGATACGACGTACACGCACTCGTGGGGCGGCATCCTGCGCTACTTCGGCAGCCGCATCGATCCCAAGCGGGTGCAGTTGTTCGAGGTTCGTGCGCGCGGCTCCGGAGTGCTGCATTTCGATTTTGGCATCATCAACGAGGACATCGACGGCAACCGGACGTTGAATACCGAGGACATCGACGGCAATGGGAGCGTGGACAAGTACGAGGACGTCGGACTCGACGGCGTGGCGAACGAAAAGGAAGTTGATGAATTCGGCAACAAGTACGATCCGCTGGACAACCCGGATCCGAAGGGCGACAACTGGTGGTTTGAAGGGGACTGGCCGCCTCCCGTGCCTTCCTCGCGGTACCAGGACCACGAACAGGCGTTCCGCGACTCGGTCGAGAACGAGAACTCTCTTCTCCATTACGAGTGGGTCAACGGTACCGAGGCCAACCGCAATGACCCGACGGCGCTGGGTATCCCCGACGAGGAGAAGCTGGGCAGCGTGTTCGAGGAAGACAACTCGTATTTCTCTTTCCATATCAACCTTGATACCCTGGTCAGTGACACCTTCCTCGTCAAGGACTCCAAGAACGATGCCGGATGGAGAACCTATCAGATCCCGATATGGGATCCCCTGGCCCTCGATACCCCGGTCGTCTCGCTGTACGATGACGGGTCGACGGCGCCCGATCCGGACTGGGCGAGAATCAGCCATGTGCGCGTCTGGCTGGAAACCGACGAAAACTCGTCTGAGCCGGTGGTCTCGGAGATAGCCTCCTGGCACTTCGTTCAGGCCAACTGGCAGGATTCCCTGATCATCGATTCGGCCAACATGACGGACTCCGGCCTGCCCCCGAAATCCAAGTTCTACGTGGCCTCGGTCAGTGACGAGGAAAACGTCAACTTCAAACCGCCCGAGGGCGTCGAGGGCTACTATGACAAGGTCAACAAGATCACGGAGGCTCAGCGGGCGCTGGCGCTCGTCTACGAGGACCTTCAGCCCAACGACATCGGGCTGGTTACCCGGAGCCTCGTCACGGTGGAGCGGTATTCCGGCTATCGCCGGCTGGAGATGTTCGTCCACGGGCCGGATAATGCCGGGACCGATTCCATGCTATTCTTCTTCCGTGTCGGGCGCGATCTGAGCAATTTCTACGAGTACCACGTAATTCTCGACACCGGCTGGCACGCCAACAATCGCGTCGATATGGACTTTAATGTCGCCACTGCCCTGAAGGACGCCGCCCAGAGAGGACAAAAGGACGCCCAGACACCGGTGGATACGACCGCCGGGCCATACCGTGTGGTGGGACAGCCGAACATCAACGAGGCGCGGCTCTTTGCCGTGGGCGTGGTCAATCTCGGTGACTCAGCCACCAGTGGACAGGTGTGGCTGGACGAGTTGCGCGTCACCGACGTGCGCAAGGACGTAGGTACGGCCGCCCGGCTCAACGTGAGCGGCACTATGGCTGACCTGATCAGCTACCAGTTCAGCATCGAGAACAAAGATGCTTACTTCCGCGGTCTTTCGTCGGCCACGCGCGGAGGATCAAACCAGAACCTGGGCAGTGGCGCCTCCGAGAGTAAGTTTTCCTCCAGTGTCACCGTCCAGCTTCACAAGTTCCTGCCGCGATCGTGGAACGCCAACCTACCCGTCCAGTTCTCTTACAACAAATCCACCTCGACGCCGCTGCTGCGCACAAACTCCGACATTGTCCTGCCCGAAGAAGTCCGGAAGGCCGAAAAATCTCTGAACGAAAGTCGACGCTTCAGTGTCTCCGAGTCGTTCGGGTACAAGGGCAGAAACCCGCTCTTCAGCGTTCTTCTGAACCGTCAGAAGGTCAGCTTTTCATATACTCGCACCTTCCGGACGTCGGTCAATAACCCTTACAGCTTTGCCGAGAACTACAATGCCCGTTCCGAGTATGACATGGGCATGAAGACACCCGTTGGCCTCCGGGTTTTTGCCTGGACCAAATGGATTCCCATTCTCAAGAAGACCCGTGACTCAAAGCTGTACCTGTTTCCCAACAACTGGCGCTGGACAGGTACGTTCAATCGCTCCATGTCCATCACCGAAGATCAGGACCGTAATCGCCGGTCCTCCCTGCGGCGCGATTTTGACGGTCGCATGAACATGAGCTACAAGATCTTTGACAACCTGACAACTTCGCTCACGTATTCCACCAAGCGCGACCTTTCCGACCCCGACCTGGTGAGGCTCTCGCTGAAGGATCCCAAGCTCGGCCTGGAGACGAACTACAACCAGTCGTTCAAAGCCAACTACGATGCCTCGCTGGTCTCGTTTATCAGTTCAAAGTTGCAGTACACTGCGGCGTACAATGACAACTGGGATCGCTCTTCGGAGTCCCTGAATTCCGGCCTGTCGCGAAGCTGGTCCGTGGGCGGGTCGTTCCGGCACCTTGACCTCCTTGGCGGTTCGGCGCGACGTGGCGGGTTGACACGCACCGTCCGGGGCGGTGCCCGCGGGGCGCCGTCGGAGCCGACCGAAGCGAAGGGTAAGCCCTTCTATGATCCAGCCCTGGCGGTGCTGCGCTTTCTGACCGGTTGGATTAACCCGCTCAGCTACAATTATTCCGAGAGCTACAAGAATTCGGTACCGGCCATGCTGGAGCGGCCGTCACTGGGATATCGATTCGGCCTGAGTGATGAGTCCGATGTTCCGCGAATCACCAACAGCCGCAGTCCCTCGGCCAATGAGGGGATCGGGTATGACCTGGGATCCGGTTTCAAACTGTTGGGCGGCATCGCCACCGATGTCAGCTTTAGGCGGAACATCACTCGAGATCTGATCAAGGTCAGCGGAGACCGTCTGGAACGCCGGTCAACCGGCTGGCCTGAACTGGGTATCCGCATCAGTCAGTTTACGTACTTCCCGCTTATCAAGAAATTTCTCAATTCCTTTATCAGGATATTCTCGCCGCGCACCGGCTTCAGCCGGCAGATCAACGAAGACTACAATATCGACGGCGGCTTTGTCACGAGTCGGACTGAGACCATCGGCCGCAACCCCGTTCTGGCGCTTAATTTCAAGGTGCTCCGCGCACTGTCCATCACCGGCTCCTATACGCTGACGAATGCCCTTTCGGAGCGATTCAACCCCACCAACGGCAAACTGCAATCTGAGACACGGTCGACGAAAAAGACCCTTGCTTTCACTTCAAAGTATTCCTTCAGTTCCCCGGGCGGTATCGGTATACCGCTGCTTGGCCGGTTGAAGTTCAAATCCACGATGTCGATCAGCGTCAACGTACAGTTCAACGCCGACAGGAGCGAAACCAAGCAGGTCGGCGGCAACTGGGCGGTGGGTACTGATAAGTCGAAGTTCTCCGTCAGCCCCGACATCAAGTATCAGTTCAGCCAACAGATTCAGGGCGGGTTGACGGGCCGCTGGGAGGACTCCAACGACATCAAGTCGAACCGCAAGAGTCACATCCGGGAGTTGCGGATATCGGCGGAAATCCGCTTCTAACATCTTTTCGTTTGACATGGCCCGCGAGTTCGGTCTAAATTTCGCAATGCTGAGGTCCGTCCTGCTACAGTGCTTTGTCATGTCACTCATGTTCGGTTGTTCAAAACAAGACGTCGTGCCGCCTGAGTTCAACGGCCAACGTGCCTTTAGTTACCTGGTCGGCCAGGTCGAATTCGGACCACGGGTGCCCGGCACCGAGGCGTCCGAAGCCTGCCGGAGCTACCTTGTCCGGCATTTTCAGTCGCTGAGCTTCGAGGTCGACTCTCAATCGTTCTCGTTTTACGATCCATACTCGCGCAGTGACGTCCCACTGGTCAACGTCATAGCCCGGTTTCACGGGACCGACGATGCGGCGCGCAGCATCGTGCTGATGGCTCACTACGACAGTCGCCCGCGCACCGACTACGCCTTTGATTCCACTCTCAGGGATCAGCCCATTGACGGTGCCAATGACGGCGCGTCAGGGGTGGCGGTGCTCATGGAACTCGGCAATCTCATGGCGGAAAGGCCGCCCCGGTGCAACCTCGACCTTGTTCTCGTCGACGGAGAGGACTGGGGCCGTTTGGGCGATGACGAGTACTATCTGCTGGGCTCCAGGCACTTTGCCGCCTCGGGGATTCGCGACCGGTATCGTTTCGGCATTGTCGTCGATATGGTCGGTGATGCCAACCAGGAGATTTTCCGCGAGGAGTTCTCGCAGAAGTTTGTTACCGAGCTGAACGATTTCGTCTGGAGCACGGCCAGGCAACTGAACCTCTCGACCTTTCAGGATACCACCCGGCATGCCATGATGGATGACCACCTGTCGCTGAACGTCGGCGGCGTGCCGGCCGTGCTGATAGTGGATTTCGACTACCCTTACTGGCATACGGAGTACGATCGCCCGGATCGGTGTTCGGCCGAGTCGCTCGAGAACGTCGGCCGCCTGCTGGCGCAGATCGTCTACACATCGTCATGGCCAAAACTGAAATAACCAGACTTCGCGATTTCCCTTCCGTGGAGGAATTGCTGCAGGCGCCTTCGCTGCGGCGCGAGATCGCTTCGCTGCCGCGACCGGTGGCCGCCGAGATCGTAAAGCAGACGGTGGCATCGTTCAAAACCCGGTTGAAGGGCCAGGCGGCTGGTATCACCGTGGAAGAGCTGCATGGCGCGTTACGCACCAGACTGACGCAGGCTAAACGAAGAGAGATTCGGCGCGTTATCAATGCATCCGGGATCATCGTGCATACGAATCTCGGACGGGCGCCGCTGTCGGAGGAGTTGTTCGACGCCGTTAAAGAGACGGTCCTCGGTTACGGCAACGTTGAATTCGATCTTGACCGGGGCGCGAGGGGAGAACGCGGTTCTGCCTGCGAGTCGTACCTGGCGACGCTTTCGGGGGCCGAGGCTGCGACCGTTGTGAACAACTGTGCGGCCGCGCTCTTCATTATCCTCAACACGCTGGCCAACCGGCGAAAAGTCATCATCTCGAGGGGTGAACTGGTCCAGATCGGCGGCGGCTTTCGTATCCCCGACATCCTGAAGCGTTCGGGAGCGGCCCTGGTTGAGGTCGGCACGACCAATATCACCACCGTCTCCGACTACGAGGCGGCTGCGGCCGCCGGTGCCGCCATGATACTGAAAGTGCACAAGAGTAATTTCATTCAGGCAGGCTTCACTCAGGAAGTGCCGTTAAAGGAGCTCATCGGACTCGGCAGAAAATTCGAGCTGCCGGTGGTGAATGACCTCGGCAGCGGCGTCTTTATCCCGACTCGGGACGTCCTTGGCTACGCGGAGCCGACTGTGCAGCAGTCAGTCCGGGCCGGGGCCGACCTGACCTGCTTCTCCGGCGATAAGATGCTCGGCGGCATGCAGGCGGGCCTCATCGTGGGACGCGCCGACCTGATAGCCCGCGTCAAAAAGAACCCGATTTTCCGGACGGTGCGCGTCGACAAGGTCGTCTTCGCCGTCCTGGAACGCCTGCTTGCGATCTACCTTAACGGCACGCACTGCTCGGACATCAAGTTGTGGTCGCTGCTGTCTGTTCCCGTTGGCGAACTGAAGAAACGCGCGGCTGCGGTCCTTGCCAGGCTCGGCAACCCGGACGGCGTGACTGTTCGTGAGACGCCGGCCTTCATGGGCGGCGGCGCCCTGCCGGAATCCGAAATCCCTTCCGTGGGTTTGGAGTTCTCCAACAAGTACGACCCCGGCATGCTCATGTCTCGACTGCGCGCGGGCGATCCGCCGATAGTCGGCAGGGTGGAAAAGGACCGCTTTCTGCTCGACCTCAAGGCGGTCGACGTCCAGGACCTGGATGTGCTGATTTCGGCGATCCGGCAGGTGATCACGTGAACCGTGGGGATGCGGCACCATGATCGTCATCGGCACGGCGGGACATATCGACCACGGCAAGTCGGCCATCGTCAAACGACTGACCGGCTCCGATCCGGATCGCCTGCCTGAAGAAAAAGCCCGCGGAATGACCATAGACCTCGGCTTCGCTTTCTACCGCACGCCCGCCGGTGAGGACCTCGCGCTGGTGGACGTGCCGGGACATGAGCGTTTCGTCAAGAACATGATCGCCGGGGCCGGCGGCATCGATGCCGTCATGCTGGTGATTGCCGCCGATGACGGCTGGATGCCGCAGAGCCAGGAACATTTCCAGATCACCAAGCTGCTCGGCGTCAGAACCGGCCTCATTGTCATCAACAAGATTGATCTCGCCGAGCCGGACTGGATAGGGCTGCTTGAGGACGATATCCGTCAGAGAGTGGCCGGCTCCTTTCTGGCTGACGCTCCCGTGGTCAGGGTCTCCGCCGAGACGGGGGAAGGTTTCGAAGCGCTGACCCGGCTCCTGGACGCCCTGCCCACCCAAATCGAGAGTCGCAAAGACCGTGGCAAGGCGCGCCTCTACATAGATCGGTCATTCATCCGGCCGGGTATCGGCGGCGTCGTCACCGGGACGCTGCGCGGCGGAGCCTTTTCGGTGGGCCAGAGTGTGCTCGTGTGGCCCGCCATGGTGACGGCCAAGATCAGGACACTCCAGTCCCGGAACGAGGAGGTTGCGGCCGTGATGCCCGGTCAACGGACGGCCGTATCTTTCACCGGGATCGACCGGGAGAAGCTCGTCCGCGGCGGCGTGATAACCGACCGCACCGACGCCCGGTTCTTCCTGGAGCATCCCGTCCTGGCCCTGTCGCTTGAAGTGCTGCCGGAATCTCCGGTTGCGCTTTCGGATCGCCGACATGTCGTCGTTATCGTAGGTACGTCTGAGACGGAGGGGGAAATCCGCATTTTCGAACAGCGCCAGGTGAAACCCGGGCAACGGGGAATCGTCTTCCTCAAACCCGACAGCCCCCTGCATACGCTGGTCGGAGACCGTTACGTGATGCGCCTGCCCACACCCATGGTCACCGTGGGCGGCGGCACTGTGTTGGACCACCTCGAGAAGTTCCCACGCCGCAAGGAACTTGCCGCCTACGGCTACCTGCGAAAGCGCGTTGAAGGCTCGCTCCCGGACCTGGTTGTCTCGGAACTGGAGAAACGCTGCCTGGCAGAATCACGGCATCTTCTTGGGGAGGCGGATCTTTCGCCGGATGAGATCCGGGAGAATGTGGCACGCCTGACAAAGGACGGCGTGCTTGGGCATTTCCGTGAATACGTATACCACCGGGACCTGCTGGATCGTGCGGTCGCCGAACTCAAGGCGGGAATAGATCGAGAACTGGAGGCCAACCCGCACCTCAAGGGGCTGCCCATGGACCGCATCAAGGGGCTCTCTTCGCATCCGATGCCGGTTCTCGAGGTCATCGTCCGGTACATGGTCGAAAGCGGTTTGCTGGTCCTTGTCGGCGACGAGTTCAATCCTGCCGGACGCACCATGGCGCTCAAGGGCGTTATCAAGCAGGCCTACGACGAGATCATGGCCGCTTTGGCCGGTAACCCCTACGCCCCGCCGTCGCTCGCCGAGCTTGCGTCGGCCGGCAAAATCTACCAGCACGCAATAAAGTATATCCTTGACACCCGTGAAGGTCATAAGTGCGGTTCGGAGTTCGTCTTTCTCACCGGCGTGTGGGAGGAAACGGTTCAGTTCATCCGCGAACGGCTGAAACAGCAGGACAAACTCACCGTGGCCGAACTCCGTGACCGTTTCGGGTACACCCGCAAGTATGCCATCCCCATTCTGGAAGAGACGGACCGGCTCGGTGTGACTCGCCGTGACGGGGACGTCCGCATCAAAGGTGACGGATGAAGGCGAGAACGCTGTTTTTCAATGCCCGTATCTACACGCAGGCATTCGGTCTCGTGGTCGACTCACTGGCCGTCTGTGGCCATCGTGTAATCGCCGTCGGCAATCGCCTGGAGCAGGACCCCGACTTCAAAGCGTACGCGAAAGTCGATCTGGGGGGGCGCACGATAGTCCCGGGTTTAGTCGATGCCCACGCGCATTTCTACTACTTTGCCCTTTCCCTGGGGCGCGTTTCGCTCGACGGCCTGGAATCACTCGAGGCCTGCCTGGAAAAGATAAGGACCTTTTCCAGACAATGCCGAAAGTCCGAGTGGGTCCTGGGAGACGGCTACTCGCCCGATCGTTTCACACGGCGCGTCGAGCCGGACCGGTACGTATTGGACGCCGTGACCGGCGGCCGCCCCGCCTTCATATTTTCAAAAGACCAGCATTCGGTGTGGGTCAACAGCCGCGCCCTGGAGATCGCCGGTATCGGCAAAGATACTCGCGATCCGGCCGGGGGAAAAATCGACCGACTGGCCGACGGTACGCCGTCGGGCATTTTCCGGGAGCAGGCCGCATATGACCCCGTCCTTGCCTGCATCGACCCGCCTTCCCCGCAGACCGTCCAGCGTCGCTACCGCCAGGCCTTGCAGCATGCGTACCGCAAAGGCGTGACGGCGGTGCACTCGTTCGACGGTCCCGACGGTTTTGCATTCTTCAACGATCTGGCCCTGAAAGGACGGCTCGGCCTGCGGATCAATTACTACCCGGCCGCCCGCCTGCTGCCGGAACTGCGCCGGACCGGTACACGGTATGGCTGCGGGGATGACTTCCTGCGCATTGCCGGCGTCAAGGTTTTCGCGGACGGATCGCTGGGAAGTCAGACGGCGCTCTGTTTTGATCCCTATATCGGCACTGGAGGCGATCGCGGTATTGAAGCAACGTCGGTTGCGGATATGAAGAAGATCATCCGGTCGGCCGCCCGGCTCGGTCTGCCGTGTGCTATACATGCGATCGGTGACAAGGCCGTGGCGAACGTTCTGGATGCCTTTGAGATGAACGTGGCTCTTCCGGCGGGAGCCCGCCACCGCATCGAGCACCTGCAATTGCTCTGGCGGCGGGATATCTCGCGAATCAGGCGTCTCAAGGTGGTGGCATCGATGCAGCCGTCACACTGCCCGTCGGATATGCACATGATTCGCAAGTACTGGGGAAAGCGGGGTGCCAACGCCTTTATCTTTCGTACCCTGATAGATCGCGGCGTTGATCTTGCCTTCGGTTCCGATGCGCCCATCGAGCTGCTTGACCCCATGGCGGGCATCGCGGCCGCCGCCCGGCGTGCCCGTCCCGGCTCACGAGACGTGTTCTACCCGGATCAGCGCATCAAGGCGTCCGAAGCTCTCTATCGTTTCACGGTCGGGCCGGCCGTGGCCTGTGGCCAGGAGCACTGCCGCGGCTACCTGCTGCCCGGTTACCCGGCCGACCTGGTGGTCCTCAGCCAGGATATAACCCGCGTTGCCCCGACGCGGATCCGCGACACGGAGGTGCTGGCGACCATTCTTGACGGCAGGGTAGTCTATTGCCACTCATCGCTTGCATTATAGCGCGACAGCGGCAGCCCTTTTGAATTGACATCTGTTTGAGACCCAGACATATTACTTGAGAACTCATAGGAAATCATATGAAAATCAGATTGTTAGTTATGGTCGTCGGCCTGTTGGTAGTCTGCCTCGGGACATACGTTTCGGCGCCCGCGCAGCACCAGGGCCGCCTGCCGCTCCTGGCCGTGGCCCTGGAACAGGATACGGCGACGTCGCTGGTCTATATCCTGACCATTGACGGGGCCATCGGGGCTGTAACGGATGCCCGCATCGCCGACGCCGTACAGCAGGCCGAAGACGATGATGCCGAGCTGCTGGTTATAATGCTCGACACGCCGGGCGGGTTTACCAAGGCGACCTGGTCGATCTGCAAGAACATCCTGAACAGCGACGTGCCGGTGTGCATGTACGTTGCCCCTCCGGGCGCGCGGGCCGGATCGGCGGGCGTGTATATGACGTACGCCTCGCACATTGCCGCTATGGCGCCCTCGACCAACATCGGCGCCGCTCACCCGGTCTACGGCACGTCTGAAAAAGTCGATTCCGTGATGAACGAAAAAGTCACCAACGACGCCGTGGCGCAGATCCGGGCCGCCGCCGAAAAGCACGGCCGCAACGCTGACTGGGCCGAAAGAGCCGTCCGCGAATCCGTCTCCATCACAAGTACTGAAGCGCTGGAGGAGAACGTCATCGATATCGTGGCCGAGGACCTCGATGACCTGTTCGAGCAGCTCGATGGTCGAGAAGTCGAGCTTCCCTGGGGTACGAAGGAGTTGGCCCTGGCCAACGTCTACACGGAGGAGATCAAGCCGACTTTCGTGCAGCGTTTTCTCGAGGTCATTACGAGCCCGGACATTGTGCTGATTCTCTTCTCGATCGGCATCATGGGCATCATGCTCGAACTGTACAGCCCGGGAGCCATTCTCCCCGGCGTGGTCGGCACCATCTCACTCCTTCTGGCCTTTTACGCCTCGCAAACGCTGCCGATCAACTACGCCGGCGTGGGGCTTATCCTGCTCTCCATTGTTTTCTTCATTGCGGAGATCAAGGTCGTTTCCCATGGCTTATTGACTATCGGCGGGATTATCTCGTTCTTTCTCGGAGGACTTATGCTTGTCGATACCGTCGACCCGGAGTTAAAAGTGTCAATGTCACTGTTGATTACGCTGGCCGCCCTGGTCGGGCTCATCATGTCGGTGGTGCTGTACCTGATAGTGAAGGCTGCCCGCAACCGGCCGTTTATCGGCCACGAGGGATTTGTCGGCAAGAAGGCCGAGGTGCGGCGCGCCGGATACGTGTATCTGAACGGGGCGTTGTGGGCGGCCGAGTGTGACGAGCCGCTCGAAGCCGGTATGAAGGTGGAGGTGACCGGCATAGAGAACCTGACTCTGAAAGTCAAAAGAATTCAATCCTAAACTGGGGAGTGCAACCATGCAGTTGTTACCCATCATTGTCCTGATTGTCTTCGTCGGGCTCTGGCTCCTGTTCAGTATGATCAAGATCCTCAGGGAGTACGAGCGCGGAGTTATATTCCGTCTCGGGCGTCTGATCGGCGCCAAAGGCCCCGGGCTGATCATTCTGATCCCGGTCGTCGATAAGATGGTTCGCGTCGACCTGCGTGTCATCACCTACGACATCCCGCCCCAGGACGTAATCACCAAGGACAACGTTTCGGTAAAAGTGAACGCGGTGCTGTATTTCCAGGTGATGGACGCCAACAAGGCGATCGTTTCGGTCGCGAGTTTCTTCGAGGCCACGTCGCAGATTGCACAGACTACTCTCCGCTCCGTGCTGGGGCAGGTGGAACTGGACGACCTCCTGGCCAACCGCGAGAAAATCAACGCCGAATTGCAGCACATTATCGACGACCAGACCGAGCCGTGGGGCATCAAGGTCTCGGTGGTGGAGGTCAAGAACGTCGACCTGCCGCCCGAGATGACCCGGGCCATCGCGCGACAGGCCGAGGCCGAGCGCGAACGGCGCTCCAAGGTTATTCACGCCGAGGGTGAGTTCCAGGCGGCTGCAAAGCTCACCGAGGCGGCCAAGGTTATCGCCACCGCGCCCAACGCTATTCAGCTTCGTTTCCTGCAGACTCTGACGGAGGTCGCCGTAGAGAAGAATTCCACCATCATTTTCCCGGTGCCCATCGACCTGCTGGAGAGCCTCAAAGGCTTTCTGGAGAGGAAAGCGGAGGAGTAAGCATACACGCCGCTCATGGATAATTGCCGCCGTGGCATTTCAAGGCAGAACCTGCACAGGGTTCTGCCTTCTTTTACGGCCTGCCAACGGGCAGTCGGCGACGCCCCCGAATTTCCTTTCCTTGTCACGGTCCATCGCGTATAATCCCTTCCAGCATGACCACCAAGCGGACAGACTACCTGAGCTGGGATGATTATTTCATGGCCGTGGCGCAGCTATCCGCCCAGCGGTCCAAGGACCCCGGCACCCAGGTGGGGGCCTGTATCGTCAACAGGAACAAGCGGATTATCGGTATCGGCTATAACGGCTTCCCGACCGGATGCCCTGATGACGAGTTGCCCTGGGGGCGCGAGGGGGAGTTCCTCGAGACCAAGTACCCGTACGTCTGCCATGCGGAGATGAACGCCATCGCCAACGCCTCGAACAAGGCCGACCTCGACGGCGCCTCGCTCTACGTCTCACTTTTTCCTTGCAATGAGTGCGCCAAACTTATTGTCCAGGTTGGTGTTAAGGAAGTCGTTTACCTCTCCGACAAGTACGCCGGCACCCCCGAATTCACCGCCGCCAGAAGAATCTTTGAGATGGCCGGTGTGCGCCAGCGGCTGCTCAGGCCGACGGCAGGCAAGGTCACCCTCTCGCTTGAAGAAGACTGAGCCGCCCGGTGTCCGCACGGCCGCAAACGGCGGCCGGGGCCGGGCGTTTTTGTTTGCATACACGACCCGCGACTGATACATTTGCAGACTTAAATGATCCGTCAACCCCATTTACAGGAGTTGGGACAAGTGACCAAGACCGGAGAAGACGTCCTCAGGCTGATAGATGAAGCCGGCGTCCGTTATATCAGGCTCTGTTTCACCGACATTCTCGGCAAAATCAAAGGTATGTCCATCCCCCGGGGTGAAATGGAGAAGGTGCTGGAAGAAGGGCAGGGGTTTGACGGGTCCTCGATCGAGGGTTTCGCCCGTATCGAGGAATCCGACCTTATGGCCATCCCCGATCCCCTGACTTTCCGGATCATCCCATGGGAGATCGCGGGGGAGAAGGTCGCCATGATGTTCTGCGACATCCAGAATCCCGATGGTACCCCGTACGACGGCGACCCGCGATGGGTTTTAAAACGCGCTCTGGCCAGGGTTGCCGATAAGGGCTGGAAATTCTTCGTGGGGCCGGAAATAGAGTACTTCTACTTTGAAAACGACGAAGCACCGAGAACTCTGGACCGGAGCGGGTACTTCGATTACGGCACTGTCGACATCGGCGCGCAGATCCGCAAGAAAACCGTCACCGCCCTTGAATTGATCGATGTTCCGGTGGAGTGCTCGCACCATGAGGTCGCGCCCAGCCAGCACGAGATCGACCTGCGCTACCAGGAAGCGCTGGTAATGGCCGATTTCACCCAGATCTACCGCTTCATCGTCAAAGAGATTGCGATGGAGAACAACCTGTACGCCACGTTCATGCCCAAGCCGATTTTCGCCGAAAACGGATCCGGGATGCACTGCCACATGTCCCTGTTTAAGGGCGATAAGAATGCGTTCTTCGACCCGAACGCGGAATATAACCTTTCCGGCATCGCCCGGGATTTCGTGGCCGGCCTCCTGCACCATGTCAGGGAGATCACCCTGGTCCTGAATCAGTGGGTCAACTCCTACAAGCGGCTGGTTCCCGGGTACGAGGCTCCGGCGTATATCAGTTGGGGCAGACGGAACCGTTCCAGCCTCATCCGCGTGCCGGCCTACCAGCAGGGAAAGGAGAAAGCCACCAGGATCGAGCTGCGCTCTCCCGATCCCGCCGCCAACCCGTACCTGGCTTTCGCCTGTATGCTCGCAGCCGGCCTGAAAGGCATCGAAAACGGGTATGCGCTGCCTGATCCGGTCGAGGACAACATCTACCACATGTCCGGCGATGAGAAAGCCAGGCTGAATATCGACATGCTGCCCAATTCTCTCGAGAATGCCATTCACGCCGCTGAAAAATCGTCGCTCGTGCGGGAAACACTCGGCGACCATGTTTTCGAGATGCTGATCGACAACAAGAAAATCGAGTGGGACCAGTACCGGGTTCACGTCGGCGGATACGAGATCGACAAGTATCTGAGCATGCTGTAGGCGGGTGATCCGATCCGCGCACGACTGAAAAGCCCCCACCCGGGGCTTTTCGTGTATGCGCCCCGGCAGGGGCTTGCCGGTCAAACCAACTGCGCCGAAGGACTCTCCTCTTGCCCGGCCCCGGCAATCATCTATATTCGTCTTCATGACGCGGTACCAGGATCTTGCGGCCTCTGACATCGTTTCGCAGGTAGCCGATGGTCGGATGCGGGCCGTTGACGTTGCACGGCAGGCGCTGAAGCTGGCAGGGACCGAAGGCAGGCAACTGAACGCTTTCATCACTATCTGCGAAGAAAAGGCGCTGGTGCAGGCTGGACGTATTGACGAAATGTCGGTCGAGGCCAGGGCCGGGCTGCCGCTGTGCGGTGTGCCGGTGGCGATCAAGGACAACATATCCTGCACCGGTTATCCTACCACCTGCGGTTCCCGCATCCTTGACGGCTACGTTCCGCCATATGATGCCACGGCGGTCGGGCGTCTGATTCAGGCCGGAGCCGTGATCATCGGCAAGACCAACATGGACGAATTCGCCATGGGGTCGTCCAGCGAAACGTCGTGTTACGGTCCGGTGAAGAACCCTCTGGATCACTCGCTGACACCCGGGGGATCGTCCGGAGGTTCGGCGGCGGCCGTGGCTCAGGGCATTGTCCCGATAGCTCTCGGTTCGGAAACCGGCGGCTCCGTTCGGCAACCGGCTTCGTTCTGCGGCCTGCTTGGGTTGAAACCGTCGTATGGCGCAGTGTCCAGGTACGGGCTGGTCGCCTACGCGTCGTCGACGGACCAGATTTCACCGTTGGCGCGTAATGTCACGGATCTTGCCACGGTCTACCGCGTCATCTGCGGTCACGATCCTCACGACGCCACCTCGGCTGCATTCGACCACCCGGACTACCCGGCCCTACTTGAATCGGACCGGAAGTACCGGCTGGGCATCATAGAGGAATGCTTCGCCGAGGGACTCGCACCGGACGTCGAGAAGGCTGTCTCGCGCGCCGTTCGTGTGCTTCAGGGAGCGGGCCATGCGTTTGTCAAAATGTCGCTGCCGTCCACCGAGCACGCCGTGGCCGCCTATTACATAATCGCTCCCGCGGAGGCATCGGCGAACCTGGCCAGGTTCGACGGCGTCAGGTACGGGCTTCGCCGGGCAGGCCACGGATCAGTGGATGAGATGTACGCACGGACGCGCTCGGCGGGATTCGGCCCTGAAGTCCGCCGACGGATTATGCTCGGCACCTTCGCCCTCTCCTCCGGGTACTATGAAGCCTATTACATGAAAGCGTCCCGCGTGCGCGAACTCATTCGCCGTGAGTACGAGAATGCGTTCACGCAGGTCGATCTTCTGATCTCCCCGACTTCGCCGACGCCGGCCTTCAGGCTCGGTGAAAAGGCGGATGATCCGCTGGCCATGTACCTTTCCGACGTCTACACGATCCCGGCCTCGTTGGCCGGTGTGCCCGCCATATCCGTGCCGTTCGGCACGGCTGCCGACGGCCGCACTATCGGAATCCAACTGACCGCACCGCTGTTTGGTGAACTTTCACTTTTTCGGATGGCCGCTATCCTGCAAAGACACCTGTAGGCCGCACCGTGCGCCGTCCCTGACGACGCCCGCACTATCTCGGCCGGATATGGTTTGACATTGCCGTCTCGTGGCGTATATTGGCCGGTCAGAGCCAAAGGGCTGCCGGGCCGCACGGAAAAATCCTGCGGATGTGTGGCAGCGGCATGTCGACCACGTGATCCAAGTTCAGCGGGGGACGCGATATTGGCCGTATACGACGGATTCGAACCGGCTATCGGACTGGAAGTTCACGCACAACTGCAGACTGCGACCAAGATCTTCTGCGGATGCAAAGCCGCATACGGCGCGCCCCCCAACAGCCTGACCTGTCCGGTGTGCCTCGGGCTGCCGGGAGCGCTTCCGACTCTCAACAAAAAGGCCGTCGAGTTTGCCGCCATGATGATTCTCGCCGTCGGCGGCACCGTGCACCGGCGGTCCTCGTTTGCCCGTAAGAACTATTTCTACCCGGACCTGCCCAAGGGGTATCAGATTTCGCAGTATGAGCAGCCGGTCGGCGGCGGCGGTTCCGTCGCGTACCAGAGCGATAATGGCTCATTGGGTGTTTGCAGGCTGTCCGGAATCCATCTTGAAGAGGACGCCGGGAAGCTGCTTCACGGCGGCGAAAAAGAGGGCACGACGCGAATCGATCTGAATCGTTGCGGCGTCCCGCTGATCGAGATTGTGTCCGAGGCCGACCTGCGTTCCCCCGACGATGCATACAGTTACCTGCTTAAACTTAAACAGTTACTTCAATATGTGGAGGTCTGCTCCGGCGACATGGAAAAGGGACACCTTCGGTGCGACGCCAACGTCTCAGTGCGGGCGGTCGGGCAGGAGGGATACGGAACCCGGACGGAACTGAAGAACATGAATTCGTTCAAGGCTGTCCGGCAGGCCCTCAGGTTTGAAATCGACCGCCAGATTGACCTGTTGAAAGCCGGCGGGAAGGTAAAGCAGGTTACGCTTCTGTGGAATGAGAATGCCCGCCGGTCGGAAGTGATGCGGTCCAAGGAACTGTCGCAGGACTACCGCTACTTCCCGGAACCGGACCTCCCGGCGGTCGAGATCTCCGAGGCGTGGCTTGACGGAATCCGGCGTGCCCTGCCGGAACTTCCGGATGCCAGGGCATCACGATTCGTGCTCCGGTACGCTATCCGCGAATACGATGCCGCCGTCCTGACCGGCAGCCGTTCCTTGGCTGACTTTTTCGAGGCCGTGATGCAGTACTTTGACGACGGCCGGGCGGCCGCCAACTGGATCCTGACCGTACTGCTCGGCGGTCTGCGTGAGGCCGGACAGGAGATCGACGCCTGTCGGGTGAGGCCGGCACAGTTTGACCAACTCCTGGACTGTGTGAAAGACGGCAGGGTGTCAGGTACGGCAGCCAGGCAGGTTCTCGCCGAAATGATTCAGACCGGTAGCGACCCCGCGGCAATTATCGAGACGAAAGCGCTTGGCCAGATATCTGACCCCGACCGGCTGCTGCCCGTGGTTGACCGGGTGCTGGCCCGGTGCGACCGGGCCGTCAGGGAATACCGTGCCGGCAAGACGGCCGCGCTTAAATATCTCATAGGTCAGGTGATACGTGAAACCGACGGGCGAGCCAGGCCTGAGACGGTAAACGATCTGCTCGGGAAAAGACTGAAGGAGTAACGTCAGGTGAGTCAGGAGCGAGCGAGAATTGCGGTCTTTCTCTCCGGAGGGGGAACGAACCTTCAGGCACTTGTCGACGCTGCCAGGGCCGGCACGCTCTCGGCTGACATCGTGTGGGTGGTCTCCAGCCGGCGGGATGCTTACGGCCTGCAGCGGGCGGCGCAAGAGAACATTGAAACGTGTGTCTTCAAAGCGAAGAAGTATCCGTCACAGCAGGAGGCGGGCCGCGCCCTGCTGGCGAAGCTGCGCGAGCGCCGCATCGAGTACATCGCACTCGCCGGGTATCTCAAGCTGCTGCCCACGGAGGTGGTCAGGGCCTTCCGGAATCGTATTGTCAATATCCACAACGCCCTGCTGCCCAAATACGGCGGCAAAGGGATGTTCGGTCACCATGTGCATGAGGCCGTTCTGGCCTCCGGTGATAAAGAGTCCGGACCCACCATCCACCTGGTCGATGAACTTTACGACCACGGCCAAATCCTGGAGCAGGTAAAGGTCCCGGTCCTGCCCGGTGACACACCCGACACGCTGGCCGCCCGCGTGCTGGAACAGGAACACAGACTGTACCCCCGGGTTCTCCAGAAGCTCATTAAAGGAGAATACGCTCTTGACTGAAAACGACGTCATAATGTCCGTTGACATAGCCGAATACCCGCTGATGCGGCGCGGCAAGGTGCGCGACGTATATGACCTGGGCGACACGCTTCTCTTCGTCGCCACCGACCGGATCTCCGCGTTCGACGTCGTGATGCCCAATGGTATCCCCGACAAAGGGCACGTGCTTACCCGGATGTCGCTCTTCTGGTTCGATTTCCTTCAAAAGGTCGTCGACAATCACCTCGTTGCGGCAAACGTCGATGACTACCCGGGCGACCTGCACAAGTATCGCAGCGTTCTGGACGGGCGCTCCATGATCGTTACGAAGGCGGAGCGCGTTGACGTCGAGTGCATAGTGCGAGGGTACATCTCCGGGTCGATGTGGAAGGAACTGGTGGCGGCTCGAGAGCACGGGTCCAACGTTGTGCACGGTTTTTCCTTTCTGGCCGACCTGCGGGAATCGGAGAAGCTGCCCGAGACGCTGTTTACACCATCGACCAAGAACGATGAAGGCCACGATGAAAACATCAGCTTTGCGCTGATGACCGACCTGGTGGGTGAGGATACGGCCGGCCTCTGTCGGGAGAAAGCGCTGGCGATTTATGACCGGGCGGCTCAGTACGCCCTGTCGCGCGGTATCATTATCGCTGATACCAAGTTTGAGTTCGGGTTCAGGGAGGGCAGGTTTCTTCTCATTGATGAAGTCCTGTCGCCGGACTCCAGCCGGTTCTGGCCGCGGGACCAGTACCGGCCCGGCCGGTCCCAACCCTCCTTTGACAAACAGCCCATTCGGGATTATCTGGACAACCTGGGCTGGGACAGAAAACCGCCCGCGCCGGTGCTCCCGGAGGAAGTGGTGCGGGCATGCTCGGAGCGCTACCGAAGGGCCCAGCAACTCTTGACGGAGAAAAGATGACATGAGTGAGCTTATAAAGATCAAGCGCGCACTTGTTTCCGTGTCGGACAAGACAGGCGTGGTTGAGTTGGCCGGGGAACTGGAGAAGGCGGGCGTTGAAATCCTGTCCACCGGCGGCACCATGAAACTGCTGCGGGAAGCCGGGATCCACGTGATCTCCGTCTCCACCTTCACCGGCTGCCCGGAAGTGATGGATGGTCGCGTGAAAACGCTTCATCCCAAGGTCCACGCAGGGATACTGTGCCGCCGGGATAACCCCGAAGACATCAGAGAGCTTGCCGAGCTGGATTCAAAAGCCATTGACCTCGTCGTTGTCAACCTGTATCCCTTCCGTGAGACGGTCGCCCGGCCGGACTCGACCCATGAAGACGTCGTTGAAAACATCGACATCGGCGGTCCCTCAATGCTGCGCTCGGCGGCCAAGAACTACGCGGGCGTGACCGTAGTCGTGGACCCGTCACTGTACGCAGACCTGCTGTCGGAACTTGCGACCAATGACGGTGCCACCAGCCTGGAGTTCCGGAGGCGCTGTGCGGCACGGGCTTTCGCCGTGACGTCGGTGTATGATACGGCCATTGCCGGTTACTTCTCGGGTCTCAGCCGGAGCGGCAAGGCCGCGTTTCCCCGCGATATGGTCCTGTCGTACGTCCGACGGTCCGGACTTCGGTACGGAGAGAATCCGCACCAGGCGGCGTCTCTCTATGCCGATGACGGCTATCCTGGTCCCACGCTGCTGAGGGCCGAGATCCTTGGCGGCAGGGAACTGTCGTACAACAACTATGGTGACCTTGACGCCTGCCTGGACATGCTGCTCGATTTCTCCGAGCCCTTTGCCTGCGTTGTCAAGCACGCCAACCCGTGCGGCGCCGCCGTCGGCTCCACGCCGGCCGAGGCTTACCGCCTCGCCTACGAGAGCGACCCGCTGTCGGCCTTCGGTTCCATTATCGGGCTAAACAAGGCGGTCGATTTAGAGACTGCAGAACTGCTGCACGGCACGCACTTCGTGGAGTGCATTCTCGCGCCCGGGTTTGCACCCGAGGCCCTGAAGCTCCTCAAGAAGAAGCGGAACCGCCGGCTGCTGGAACTGGGTCAGATAGCGGCGGGACGCCCGGACGGCGGGAAGGTCCTTCGCTACCTGCGCGGCGGTCTGCTGGTTCAGGAGGAGGACACTCTGGAAACTTCCGAATCCGACCTCAAAGTTGTTACTAAACGCTCCCCGACGGCCGACGAAGTCGGCTCACTCCTGTTTGCCTGGAAGGTGGTGAGGCATACCAAGTCAAACGCTATCGTGCTGGCGAAGAACCGGGCCACGGTCGGCATCGGTATGGGCCAGACCTCGCGTGTGGATTCCGGCTTCATGGCGGTCAAGCGCGCCGGCGACCGTGCCGGGGGGGCCGTCATGGCCTCTGATGCCTTTTTCCCGATGGCCGACGGCATTGAGGTGGCTACGAATGCCGGGGTCACGGCCATCATCCAGCCGGGCGGTTCCAAGGGAGACGAAGAAGCCATCGCCGCGGCCGATCACGCAGGAGCAGCCATGGTCTTCACGGGTGTCAGGCATTTCAAGCATTAGTACGGTGCCTTTTTGCCGATATAGCGAAAGAAAGACCGGACACCGGATGGTTTTACGCCCTCCCGGTTCCGTTACGGGGGCGGACAGACGATTTCCTCCGCCCTGCAACAACCGCCAGATCGAATGTAGATCGCAAATGCCGCACAGAATTTTCAGAATGGTCCTGCCCGCGCTGCTGGTGACGGCGGTCGGATGCTCGGATGACGAGGAGTCGCCTTCTTCGCCCGGCGGAAACGACCTGCCGACCGTCTCCGTTAACGACCAGACCGTAACCGAAGGGAACACGGCGGTGTTTTCGGTGAGTCTCAGCTTTACCACCGGCGCCGACGTCGTTTTTCACTATGCGACACTCAACGGAACGGCCGTCGCCGGGAGCGATTTTGCGGCTATCCCCCTTATGACCGACACCGTCCCGGCGGGCGCACCTTTTGTCCCGGTTCTTATTGCCATCCTGGATGACGACGAAGTCGAGCCCGTCGAGTCGTTCAGCCTGGTGCTGAGCGGCGTGACAGGGGCTCGATTCGCCGATTCCATCGGTGTCGCCACAATCCTGGACGATGACGTCATGAGCTACGCGGCCGACGTGCGCGGTATTCTGACGGCGAGTTGCGCCCTGGTCGGGTGCCACGGGCAGGGCAGCAGTTCCGGCGGCATGACTCTGGCTCAGCTACAATATGACTCGGTCATGGTTGCCACCGGCACGAATACCGGTGGAAAGGTCGTTGTTGCCGGGAACAGCAGTGCCAGTACCCTGTATACCAAAACGCTTCCGACCGACGATCCTTTGTTCCCCTTTCCGAATCGCATGCCCCAGTCTCGGCCTCCTCTGACTGTCGAGCAACAGCACCGAATCCGCGACTGGATAGACCAGGGGGCGCGCGATAACTGAGAGCGCGAGCCGCCCCGCCGGAGGTCGGCAGGCTTCGCGCTCAGGCACCCGCTTCAGCCGCTATTGTCATCACCGGCAATGAGTTAACGACAAATTCTGCCTTTCCCCGGCAGCCGGCCGGAGCCCCTGCGCGATTCGATCTTGCATCCGGCTGTCAACGGTGCTATCTTGCCCCGAGGCAACGAACGGAAGGAGCGGTCTTGGACAACCGGATACTTGAAATTGTCTTCTACCTCATGGATTACCTGCACGAAAATCACGAACAGGCATCCAGCATCAGCGACGTCTCCCTTGATCTCAAAGGCCTCGGCTATTCCGATGAGGAGATCACGCGCGCTTACTACTGGATTCTCGATCACCTGCAGGGTGCCAGCGAACGGCTCTATTCATCGTTCCCCGGTGAGTGCCGGTCGACCAGAATCCTGACCGACCTGGAACGCTCCTACCTTTCTGCGGAAGCTCACGGATTTCTCATCAAGCTGGCCGGCATCAACGTAATCGATAGTGAACAATTCGAATCGGTTCTCGATCGCGTGGCGCTCTTCGGGCAGCACCCGGTGTCTCTTGAACAGCTCAAGTTCATTGTTACGGTGCTCGCGTTCGGTGCGCACACTGACATAGATAACCGGGTTCTCCTTGACGATGAATCCGATCCGCCGGCCTGCGTCAACTGACATGTCCCTGAAAGGCAAGAAGATCATTACGGGCATGACCGGGGGGATTGCCTGCTACAAGATTCCATACCTGGTCCGCTCTCTGGTGCGCGAGGAGGCCGAAGTGCGCGTGATTATGACGCCGAACGCCACCAGGTTCATCACGCCACTGACGATGGAGACGGTGTCGAACAACCCGGTCGCGGTGGAGATGTTCCCGGAAAACAGGTTCGTCTCCACGCACCATATAGATCTTGCCGAATGGCCGGATCTCTTTGTGATCGCTCCGGCCACGGCCAACTTTATGGGTAAGGTGGCCGGCGGAATTTGTGACGATCTTCTGACCACCGTTATCTGTGCGTCGCCGCGGCCCGTGATAGTGGCGCCGGCCATGAACCCCGGCATGTGGGACAACCCGGTGACCAGGAAAAATGCGGACTACCTCAAGCAATTGAAATATCAGATCATCGGACCGGCCGAAGGGGAGATGGCCTGTGATCACTGGGGCATCGGCCGCATGGTCGAACCGGATGCGCTCCTGAAAGCCGTCAAAGACTTCTTCAAGAAGACCTCAAAAAAAAAAGCCCTGAGCGGTAAGAGGGTTCTCGTAACGGCCGGACCCTGCCGCGAGCCGCTCGATCCGGTCCGCTTTCTTTCCAATCGCTCCTCCGGCAGAATGGGTCACGCCCTGGCCCGGGCAGCGGCCGAACTCGGCGCCGAGACAACGCTTGTTTCCGGCCCGACGGCACTGGATGCCCCGGTGGGTGTAGACTTCGTCTCGATCGAGACGACGGCGGAGTTGTTCAAGGCCGTGAGCCGTCGGTTCAAGCGGACGGATGTCCTGATCATGGCGGCGGCGCCGGCTGATTTCAGACCCGCGGCCGTAAGCTCTCAGAAAATCAAGAAGCAGCGTGCCGCCCTGTCGATGCAGCTGGAGCGCACGACCGATATTCTTGCCACCCTGGGCCTGAAGAAAAAGTCGGGACAGATACTGGTCGGCTTTGCCGTGGAAACGGAGAACGGTGAAGCCAATGCCCGCAGGAAACTTAGAGAGAAGAACCTGGACCTGATCGTGCTCAACAATCCGTGCGACGCCGGCGCGGCCTTCGAGCACGAAACAAATCAGGTCACGGTTCTCTCGCCCGGCCGCAGGGCCGAACGCTGGCCTCTGATGGCGAAGGATGCGTTGTCCGTAAAACTGCTTGAAAAAGTGGCCCGCATGCTGTAATATGCCCATCGATTACCCGACGAGAAATCATGCGAAAGAAACCGGCTAACTTGCAGGAGCTGTTCCGGCGGGCCCTTTCGTCCCAGATTGATCTCGGCATGGGCGAGGTCGTTCTGGGCGGCCGGCCGGCCCTCGGCCCGCGACTGCCCGAAGCCCTTGCCACTGCCAAGAAGAAGGTCATCCCGGCCGGCGAGGCAATCGAGGAATTCAGTCGGAACCGGATCGGTGACGGCGATGATCAACAGATGATGATATCGCTCTCCCAGGAGGCGTCGTACGGGTCGCTTGAGGAGCATTGCCAGGCCATCTGCGAATGCCAGCGCTGCGCTCTCGGCCGCACGCGCACAAAGTTCGTCTATGGGGTGGGCAATCCCCACGCCGACCTGATGTTTATCGGCGAGGCGCCGGGCGCCGAGGAGGACCGCCTGGGGGAACCGTTTGTGGGCCGGGCGGGAAAGTTGCTCGATCGCATTCTCGAAGCCATCCAGATGTCTCGTGACCAGGTGTATATCGGTAACATTCTCAAGTGCCGCCCGCCCGGTAACCGTGACCCGCAACCCGATGAGATGGCCCTGTGCCTGCCGTACCTGCAGGAGCAGATTCGCCTGATAGAGCCGAAGCTGCTGTGCCTGCTCGGACGGGTGGCGGCCCAGGTATTGCTCAAGACGACTACTCCGCTGGGCAAGCTTCGCGGCCGCTGGTTTGACTTTCAGGGCGTTCCGGCCATGGTCACGTACCATCCCGCGGCCCTGCTCCGATTTCAGGCGTACAAGAAAGACTGCTGGGCCGACATGCAAATGCTCAAGGCCCGCCACGACGAGTTGACCTGAGGAACGAACCAGCCATGGCGTATCGCACACAGTCACGGAAGCAGGACGCGCACCTGGAGCCGCCTCAGTCACTCGATGCCGAGCAGGCCGTCCTGGGATCTATCCTCAAGGATGCCGAGGCCATCAACAGTGTCATCGAAGTCATCGACAGCCCGCACCATTTTTACTCTCCACGGCACCAGATCATATACCAGGTTATGCTGGACCTGTACGGCCAGACGCAGCCGTGCGACATCACCACCGTCGCCAACGGTCTTGCCGGCAAGGGATCACTGGACAAGACCGGCGGAAGGGTCTATCTGGTCGAGCTTATAGAGCAGGTGGCGTCGACGGCCAACGTCGCGCGCCACGCCGAAATCGTTCTCGAGAAATCGATCCTTCGTTCGCTTATTAGTACCTCCGATGAAATCTCCCACAGCTGTTACCTCCAGGAACACCCCGTCGAGGAGTTGCTGGACTATGCCGAGGCGAACATTTTCGACATCTCCGAAAAGCGGCTGCGCAAGGGATTCGTGGCGGTGAAGGATCTGGTCCAGCCGACCTTCGAGCGGATAGAGGAATTCCAGCATTCCGGCACCGGCTTCGGCCTGCGAACCGGGTACGACGAGGTTGATGCGCTGACCAACGGTCTTCACAACGGCGACCTGATAGTAGTGGCCGGGCGACCATCAATGGGAAAGACATCGCTTGCCCTCAATATCGCCGAGCACGTGGCTATCGTGCTCAAGAAGGGGGTGGGCGTTTTCTCGGTTGAAATGTCCAAAGAAGCCCTCACGCTGCGTCTGATCAGCACCCGTGCCAGGATCAGCCAGCAACGCATACGCGCCGGCAAAGCCTCGGAAAAGGAGATGCATCGGTTGACACTGGCCGGCGGAACGCTGGCCGCGTCCGAGATCTTCCTTGACGATTCGGCTACGCTCTCGTCGCTGGAAATGAGGGCCAAGGCCCGGCGGCTCAAGGCGCAGCATGATGTCGGCATGATCATTGTGGACTACATCCAGCTAATGTACAGTTCCGGTCGGACGGAGAACCGCCAGCAGGAGATAGCCCTGATCACGCGCAGCATGAAGGCGCTGGCCAAGGAGCTGGACATCCCGGTGGTGGCTATCTCGCAGTTGTCGCGCCAGGTCGAGCAGCGCGGCGGTGACAAGCGCCCCCAGCTTTCGGACCTCCGCGAATCGGGTGCTATCGAGCAGGACGCCGACGTGGTCATGTTTGTGTATCGGCCGGAGTTCTATTTGTCGCCTGACGATCGCGATAATCCCAAGAACGAGGCAAAGCTGGGCGTGGCTGAAATCATCGTGGCCAAGCAGCGGAACGGCGAAACGGGCACGGTCAAGCTCCGCTGGTTCAAAGAATTCACCAAGTTCGAGAACCTCGAACGTCACCATCGCGAGCTGCCTCCGGGCGCTGAACCTGTCAGCGGGTCGGACGTGCCCTTTTAGGAGCGGGCATGCAGTATGGACTTACGACGGTCGTGGGCCGTCGCGGCGTCAGTCTCATTAACCGACTCGGTGGTCTGTCTCTACTGCTGTTCAGGTTTGCCACCTCGCTGAAAGACATTCCGCGTTCCCTCCGGCTAATCATCGAGCAGTTCTATTCGATCGGCGTGCGTTCTCTTCCACTGATCATCGTAATCTCCATTTTCATCGGGGCCGTGTCGGCGTGGCAGGCGGCCTATCAGTTCAAGTTCATCGGCGCGCCGCTTCGGCTTCTGGGGCAGGCGGTGGGTAAGGCCGTGGTGATAGAGCTGGCGCCGGTGTTATCCGCCCTTGTGTTTGCCGGTCGCGTAGGCGCCGGGATCACCGCCGAGATGGGCACCATGCGCGTCACGGAGCAGATCGACGCCCTGGATGCGATGGGTATCAACCCGGTGCGCTACCTGGTTCTGCCGCGCGTGCTGGCCTGCCTGATTATGGTTCCGATGCTGGTCATTTTTGCCAATTTCATTGCCATTATGGGCGGGTTGGTGGTGGCCGTGCTGGGGGTAGACATCTCGCCGGAAACGTTTCTCAACGGGTTCAAGGATTCGTTCAAGGTGAGCGATTTCCTGGGCGGGCTTACCAAGGCCGCCGTCTTCGGGCTTCTGGTCGGTCTGGTCGGTTGCCAGGAGGGCTTTCGCGCCGAAGGCGGGGCGGAAGGGGTGGGGGCGGCCACAACCACGTCTGTAGTGGTCTCGTGCGTACTGATTCTCGTGTTCAATTTCATATTCGCGATGGTGCTCTTCAGAATCTGACGGATTTCGATGGCCTATATACGGATTGACAACCTGGTCAAGCAATTCGACACTCAAACGGTGCTCGACGGCGTCAGCATGGACATAAACAGGGGCGAGTCCATCGTCGTCATCGGTCAGTCCGGATGCGGCAAGTCCGTGCTGCTCAAACATCTCCTCCGCTTGCTTACTCCCACCCGAGGGACGGTCGTTTTTGATGGTCAGGACATCTTCTCACTGAATCAGGCCGGGCTTGACGTGGTGCGACGCCGCATCGGCCTGCTGTTCCAGTCCGCCGCGCTGTTTGATTCGCTGACGGTGGCGGAGAACGTCGGTCTCGGGTTGAAGGAATCGCGACGTTACGCCAAACACGAAATACGGGACATCGTACAGGCGAAACTGGAGTTGGTGGGGCTGGCCTCCAGTTTCGATATGTATCCGGCGGAACTCTCCGGCGGCATGCGCAAGCGAGTCGGCCTGGCCCGGGCGATTGCCACCGATCCGGAGGTGCTGCTGTATGATGAGCCGACCACCGGCCTCGATCCCATCAGGGCGGACATGATTAACCGGCTGATTGTCGAGTTGAACCAGAAACTGCACGTCACCTCAATCGCCGTAACTCACGATATGAGGTCGGCCTACAAGATTGCCGACCGGATAGTCATGCTGTACGAGGGTAAGGTCGAGTTCGACGGCACGCCGGACGAAACGCGCTCGACGGACAACCCGATTGTCCGGCAGTTCATTACCGGTCAGGCCGAGGGCCCGATTCAGGTAGGATGATACGAGGAGAACAAAAGCTCAAGACCGCGTACTTCTGCTCGCGGTGCGGTGCCGCACATCCCAAGTGGCAGGGGCAGTGCCGGGAATGCGGCGCGTGGAACAGCCTTATCGAGGAGCGCGTGGCCGCACGGAAGAAGACGAACGCGGCGAGTTCATCCGCCGAGGCGGTCAGAATGACGGATATCACCGATCCGCTGGTCAGGGGGTACCAATCGGGTATCGCCGAGTTTGATCGCGTCCTCGGGGGCCAACTGCTGCCCGGAATGACCGTGCTCGTTGCCGGAGACCCGGGCATCGGCAAGTCGACCCTCCTGTTGCAGGTGGCCGAAGCTTACTCGCGTCAGGGCACACCCGTGCTCTACGTTACGGGCGAAGAATCCCTTCCTCAGATCAAATCGCGTGCCCGCCGCCTGGCCGTAACCGGTGAGAATATCGACGTTGTTAATGACACTTCGCTCGAGGCTATTCTCGCCGTCGCCGAAAAAGGACGGTTCGGCGTCGTGCTGGTGGATTCCATCCAGACCGTCTCCTGCGCCCAGTTTGCCTCACCCCCGGGCACTGTAGCGCAGGTGCGTGAAGCGGCTGGCGCCCTTATCGCCATGGCCAAGGCGAGCGGCAAGTCACTCTTCCTGGTCGGTCACGTGACCAAGGACGGCATCATCGCCGGTCCGAAGGTCCTCGAACACATGGTGGACACGGTCATTTCGTTTGAGGGAGACTCGTCTCATTTGTACCGGGTGCTGCGCGCCACCAAGAACCGCTTCGGCTCGGTCCTGGAAATCGGCCTGTTTGAAATGACCTCCTCCGGGCTGGCGGAGGTGGCCAATCCGTCGTCCCTGTTCCTGGGCGAGCGGGCCGCATCGGGCGCCGTCGTGGCCGGCATCTGCGAGGGGACACGGCCGCTCCTGGTCGAGGTCCAGGCGCTGGTTACGTCCTCCAGCTACGGGACTCCGCAGCGCGTGGCGGGCGGCATCGACGGTAAGAAACTGTCTCTGCTGCTGGCTATCCTGGAAAAACGTTGCGGCTATCCCATGGCCGCCAACGACGTTTTCGTTTCGCTTGCCGGCGGCCTGAAAGTCTTTGAAACCGCTCTCGATCTGCCGGTTGTCACGGCCATTGTATCGTCGCTGAAGAACAGGCCGGTTGACCCCAAAACGGTGGTCATCGGCGAGATCGGGCTATCCGGCGAGGTACGGGGTGTCGCCGCCATCGATCAGCGCGCGGCCGAGGCGGCCAAGCTTGGCTTCACAACCGTGGTGCTCCCCCAGGCAAATCTGGCGCAGGTCGTCGGCACGTCGATCAAGCTTGCGGGAGTGAAAGACCTGCAGTCGGCACTGGATATCGTCCTTGGCTAGCGAGTCGATATTCACGCTCAGGGCCGAGGACGGCGGCGTACGCCGTGGCGAAGTGTCAACCGGCCACGGAGAATTCCAGACGCCCGTCTTCATGCCGGTCGGGACCTCCGGAACCGTCAAGGCGCTGACCTCCCGTGATCTCCACGAGATCGGGGCCCAGATCATCCTCGGCAATACGTATCACTTGTATCTCCGTCCGGGTCCTCACATCATCAAGGGGCAGGGCGGGCTGGCTGCATTTATGGGATGGCGCGGTCCGACCCTTACCGACAGTGGTGGATTCCAGGTGTTTTCCCTCAAGGACATTAACAGCATCACCGATGAGGGTGTGGAATTCCAGTCTCATATTGACGGCAGTCGGCACCTGTTCACGCCCGAGAAGGTCATGGAAATACAGCATACCATCGGCGCCGACATTATCATGGTGTTCGATGAATGCGTCCCCTATCCGGCTGACAGCTCGGCGGCCGCCCTGGGTGTGAAACGAACCTACGACTGGGCGCGGCGATGCCGGGCCAGGCTTTCCGAACTCAACCCGGACTCAGGCGGGCGGCCCGCCCTTTTCGGAATCGTGCAGGGATCGGTGTACAAGGACCTACGCAGTCAGTCGGCCCAACAGATTGTCGACCTCGACTTCGCCGGCAACGCCATCGGCGGGCTCTCGGTAGGGGAGAGCAAGGAAGAGATGGAGGCGACCCTGGCCCACACCATCGCGTACCTGCCCAAAGACAGGCCGCGCTACCTGATGGGCGTCGGGTACCCCGAGGACATTCTCATGGCCGTGTCATACGGCGTGGATATGTTTGACTGCGTGCTTCCCACGCGCAACGCCCGCACCGGTCAGGTGTTTACTTCTGAAGGTCCGCTCGTTTATCGCAACGCTGAGTTTGCGTCCGATGATCGGCCGCTCGACCCGAACTGCGACTGCCGCGTGTGCCGGACATACAGCCGGGCGTACCTGCGCCACCTGTATAACCAGTCGGAGATCACCGGCATGGTGCTGGCCTCGTATCATTCGAGCTACTTCTTCCAGAAACTGCTGCGCAATATCCGGAAATCCATCGAGGACGGCTGTTTCGAGATGTTTCGGAAGGAATTCCTCTGGACGTACCTGGCGGGCGACGGATAATCGGTCGGCCTAGAACCGGCTCAGCGGCAGAAGGTACCCAAAGGTCAGGCGGAAGCCGCCCGTGCGGATCGGTTGCGACCGGCGCGACCACTCGCCGGGGCCGTGCCGGCCCCACTTGATGAGATCCGTGCGCAGCTCCGTAACGCCCGCCTCGACTGAATAGGACTGTCGGTACCGCAGACCCAAGGTAATGCGATAGCCGAACTCCCGGGCCAGCTCGACGTCTACTACTTGCTCCTCGTCCAGCAGGGAGTCCGCCGAGGCGCTCGAGAGGCTGAACCCGCTAATGGCATATACGGCCCCCAGGCCGATATAGCCGGTCAGGTGGTTAGTTCCGCGATAGTAAAAGGTCTCCAGGGCAAAGGTTGTGGTGTGCAGGTCACCGTTGGGATACAGCCTGGAGTTCAGTTCGCCATATCGATAGTCCACGGCGCCCCGGATTACGAGCGGGTGTATGACCAGCATTTCGTAGCTGGCCGATAGTTGCGGCCCGACCGAGGTCACCCCGTTCGGGCTGCTCACACCGGCGGACAGATGGAGGTTGATGGCTGCCAGAGTGTCCTCTTCAACCGGGTTCAGAGGTGCTATCGGCAGACACATCCATAAAGCGACCAGCAGAACATACATGCTAATTCCTTGGCTCTCTATTAAGTAAGTACGTTCATGGTCACCAAAACTCCTAAGAAAATATAGGCTTAGAGCTGGAATTGGAATACGGCACGCCTCAGCAACGGCACTATGACTGGCACGTCCGTCGGTACAATATTGCTCTGCTCGGTGGCGCGTAATTCTTTGGCGTGCAAGGGAGAAATACCCTGTCCTGCTGCCGAAAGCGGTTGACAAGAATGCACCAGCACATATATTGAGCCCTTGTGCCCGATTCAGGTGCGGACAAATCCGCGCCTGCGGCGACGGACCAGAGCGGAAGTGCTATAGTTTATAGGGAGTTAGCCATGAGCGCCAGCCAGGTCTACAAGAACTTCATCAACGGAGAATGGGTCGAATCAAAATCCGGTGAAACCTTTGAAAACCGCAATCCGGCCAACACCGACGAACTGGTCGGCGTCTTCCAGAAATCAACACCCGAAGATGTGAAGGCTGCCATTGATGCTGCCGCCGAGGCGTATGAAAAGTGGCGTCTCGTTCCGGCACCGAAGCGCGGAGAAATTCTTTTCCGAATCGCTTCCCGGTTGCTGGATGTTAAGGAAGCACTGTCCCGTGATATGACCCGCGAGATGGGCAAGATTATCGCCGAAACGCGCGGCGATACGCAGGAAGCTATCGATATGGCCTTTTACATGGCCGGTGAAGGCCGCCGTCTGTTCGGCATGACCACGCCTTCGGAACTGACGAACAAGTTCAACATGACCGTGCGTCAGCCGCTAGGCGTCTGCTCCTTCATCACTCCCTGGAACTTCCCTATGGCTATTCCCGCGTGGAAGATGATGCCGGCCCTGATTTGCGGCAACACCGTCGTTATAAAGCCGGCTACGGACACCCCTCTTTCCGTGGTCAGCCTGGTCAGGATCTGTCATGAAGAGGGTATCCCTCGGGGAGTCGTCAACATGGTCACCGGTTCCGGCGGCACGCTTGGCGATGCGCTGATCGGTGATCCCCGGGTAAAAGTGGTGTCGTTTACCGGATCGACGGAGACCGGCCGCAAGGTGTCACGCGCCTGCGCGCCGAACTTCAAGCACTCCTGCCTGGAGATGGGCGGCAAGAACGTGCAGATTGTGATGGACGATGCCAAGCTGGAATTGGCCGTTGACGGCGCCCTGTGGGGGGCGTTCGGCACCACCGGCCAGCGCTGCACGGCTACCAGCAGGCTGGTCTGCCACAAGGACGTTGTCGGTAGGTTCGTGTCTATGCTTGTTAAACGTGCCCGGGAGTTGAAAATCGGCGGCGGGCTTGACGAGACGGTGCAGATGGGTCCGTGCATCAATCAGCAGCAGCTTGATACGATATTGAGCTACATAGAAGTGGGTAAGAAAGAGGGCGCCAGGATGGCTACCGGAGGTGAGAAGCTCACCGGCGGTGATTACGACAAGGGCTTCTTTGTCGGGCCGACCGTATTCACCGAAGTGACCCGCGACATGCGCATCTGGAAGGAGGAGATCTTCGGCCCGGTTCTCAGTGTGGGCACCTTCTCTACGCTGGAGGAGGCCATAGAGTTGGCCAATGACACCAATTACGGGTTGTCAGCCTCGATCTACACCCAGGATATCAACAAGGCCTATGTCGCCATGCGCGACGTCTACACCGGCATCTTTTACGTCAACGCCCCTACCATCGGCGCCGAAACGCACTTGCCGTTCGGCGGCGTCAAGGAGACCGGAAACGGCCACCGGGAGGCTGCCACGGCGGCGCTCGACGTTTTCAGCGAGTGGAAGTCCGTGTACATAGATTTCTCCGGCACCCTGCAGCGAGCGCAAATTGACACCGATTGAACCGCAGACCAGAACTGCTTTTCGTGACACGTCGGAAGCACACGCATATCCTGCGCACGAAAGTTGGAATACTTGACACGTTGTAAGTTCACGTTCGACCGTCGGCGAGGACATCGCCTCATGTATCTGATACTGTTCATCTGGATGGCCTCCTGTATTTAGGAGGCCGACAGAGTGTCCGGGCGATCATTGATCCATCTCGCTTGAACGGCAAGGAAAGGAACTGACAATGGCAAGAACGAAGAAAAAAGTGATTATCATGGGCGCGGCCGGTCGCGATTTCCATAATTTCAACACGCGGTACCGCGATAATGCCGACGTTGACGTAGTGGCCTTCACGGCTACCCAGATTCCCGATATCTACGGGCGCCGCTATCCCGCCTCTCTGGCCGGTAAGCTCTACCCGAAAGGGATTCCGATTTACGACGAGAGCAAGTTGCTGGACCTGGTCCGGAAGCACGCCGTGGACGAGGTCATCTTCTCGTATTCCGACGTTTCCTATCAGGATCTAATGGAGAAGGCCGCTTACGTAATAGCCGCCGGGGCCAGGTTCGCCGTCGAGGGCGGCGCGCCGACCATGATCCTGTCGACCAAACCAGTGGTGGCGGTGTGCGCCGTCCGCACCGGCTGCGGCAAGTCCCAGACCACCCGGAGAGTCGCGCAGGTACTCCAGGCGCAGGGCAGGAAGGTGGTCGTAATCCGTCACCCCATGCCGTACGGTGACCTGGCCAAGCAAGCCGTGCAGCGCTTCGCCGCCCTGGCTGACCTGGACAAGCACAAGTGCACGATTGAAGAGCGCGAGGAGTACGAGCCTCACATCGTCAACGGCGTAGTCGTCTACGCCGGCGTTGACTACGAAAAGATCGTTCGGCAGGCCGAGAAGGAGGCGGACGTCATTCTCTGGGACGGTGGCAACAACGACATGCCGTTTTACAAGCCGGACCTCATGATTACGGTGGTTGATCCGCATCGTCCCGGGCACGAGTTGTCCTACTACCCGGGCCAGGCCAACCTGCTTCTGGCCGACGTTGTGGTCATCAACAAGATCGGCACAGCCGATCCGGAAGACGTTGCCACCGTGCGCGCCAACGTGGCCGCCTACAATCCGGATGCGATCGTGGTCGATGCGGCTTCGCCGATTGCCGTCGACAAGCCGGAGCTTATCCGGGGCAGGAAGGTCCTGGTCGTGGAGGACGGCCCCACGCTGACGCACGGTGGGATGACGTTCGGGGCGGGCGTTGTGGCGGCCGAGAAGTTCGGCGCCGCCGAGCTCGTCGACCCACGACCCTACACGGTCAAGTCGATCAGTCGCACTTTTGAACGGTACCCGGACATCGGAGTGGTCCTGCCGGCGATGGGATACGGAGCGCAGCAAATGAAGGACCTTGAAACGACGATCAATCGCGTCAAGTGTGATGCCGTGATTGTCGCGACCCCCATCGACCTTACACGCATTATCGAAATCAAGAAGCCGTCCACCCGGGTGTACTACCGGCTTCAGGAAATAGGTCTTCCGGATCTGGAGCAGGTGCTGCGTGACTTTGCAAGCAGCAGGAAAGGGACAAAGTCCGGCGGCCGACGCCGGGTCCCGAAGAAGTGACGGCGAGGATTCCGCGGCAGGCGGGTCGATCTGCCGGCCTGCCTCGCATGAGAACCTGAGGTCATTTGGCTCAAGCCGTTGGCTATGGCGGAAACGAAAACAGCAGTTGTTGCCCTGGGCGGTAACGCCATCACCGTTCCCGGCCGGGAAGACACTATCGCCAACCAGTTCGCCAATACGCGCAAGTCACTCGATGGCATCGTCGAGCTTGTGCGCGACGGGTATAACCTCGTGGTGACGCACGGTAACGGCCCGCAAGTCGGGAATGCCCTGTTGCGCGTTGAATCCGCGCGCGGAAAGGCGCCGATTCTGCCCCTCGGCGTCCTTGTGGCCGACACCGAAGGGGGCATGGGGTATATGATCGAGCAGTCGCTGCAGAATCGGCTCCGCGTCGAGAAGATCGACCGCCCGGTGGTCACGATTATCACGCAGATGCTGGTCCGGCAGGATGATCCGGCCGTCCATAATCCGACCAAGTTTGTCGGTCAGTTTTACTCCGAAGAGGAAGCACGCGTGTTTGCCGAGACGCGCGGCTGGCGGATGAAAAAAGACGCCGACCGAGGCTGGAGACGCGTCGTCCCGTCGCCAACACCATACCACGCCGTCGAAGCCGATACTATTCGACGGCTGGTCAGTGCCGGTACGATTGTCATTGCCGGAGGCGGGGGCGGTATTCCGGCCTACGTCGACGAGAACGGCAACTATGAGGGCATGGACGCAGTGATTGACAAGGACCTCGCCTCGGCCGTGCTGGCCCGCGAGATCGGCGCCGGCATCCTCTCGATTCTTACGTCCGTGGACGGGGTAGCCATTTACTTCGGCCAGCCCCGGCAGCGGCAGCTCGATCGCTGTTCGCTGGACGAAATCAAGAAGTACTACGATGAAGGGCATTTCCCGCCCGGTTCGATGGGACCGAAAATCCGCGCCGCCATCGACTTCCTCGAGGGTGGCGGCCAGATGGTGACCATCAGCGCCTTCAGGGATGCCCGAAAAGCGCTCACGGGAGAAGCTGGAACGAGAATTGTGCCGGTTTGATCATGTGCAGACTTTCACGGGAAACGATAGACGACATCCTGCGCCAGGGGCGGATCTTCGAGGTCGGCGGCGCCGTCCGCGATAGGTTCCTTATGAAGAACGCGCCCGCCAAGGACCGCGACTACCTCGTCACCGGGATAGAGTACGATGACCTGACCAGGGTGTTGAAGAGCCACGGTCGCGTCGATCTTGTCGGGCGTAGTTTCGGCGTGATCAAGTTCACCCAGTCACACTCCGGCCGGCTGTACACGTTCGACATCACACTGCCCCGCAGGGAGCATTCTACCGGGGTTGGACATAAAGACTTTGCGGTCAACTTCGATGCCAATCTGGCCGTCGAAGATGATCTGGTGCGGCGCGATTTCACGATTAACGCCATGGCACTGGCCCTCGACAACGAAGAGCTTATCGATCCGCTCGGGGGGCGTCCCGACCTCGACAAGCGTCAGATCCGGATGACTTCGGAGAGGTCCTTTCAGGAGGACCCGCTTCGCATGCTTCGTGCGGTTCAGTTTGCCGCCCGTCTTGAGTTCACTATCGAGCCGGGCACGTTCGGGGCCATGAAAGCCCACGCCGCGCTGATCAGGACGGTTTCGAGCGAGCGCATTGCCGAGGAACTCAACAAGCTCCTGCTGGGCGCGGAGCGGCCGTCTGAGGGATTCCGCCTCATGCAGAAGTGCGGCCTTCTCAAGGAAGTGCTGCCCGAACTGGACGCCTGCGTCGGCGTCGATCAACCCGGCGGGTATCACCGGTACGACGTGTTCGAGCACACGCTGTTCACGGTGGATGCCGCCAAACCGAGCCTGCGGCTTCGCCTCGCGGCCCTCTTTCACGACGTCCAGAAGCCTCAATCCAAGCGTCTCGTCGGTGACGGCGCCACCTTTTACGGGCATGAAACGTCGGGGGCGCACACGGCCCGGCACGTGATGGCACGACTGCGGTATCCGAAAGACGTGAGCGGCGACGTGGCCACCCTGGTGGAACGCCACATGTTTACGACCGACGTCGGTGAGAAGGGCCTCCGACGGCTGGTCAGGCGAGTGGGGAAAGAACTCATTTTTGACCTGCTTGACCTCCGCCGTGCCGACGTGAAGGCTCAGGGCATGGGCGGCACCACCGAGGACGTGGACCGGTTCGAGGCCGACATCCGCGGCGAGATCGCGCGAAAGGCGCCCTTCGGTATTAGCGATCTGGCTCTTGACGGCCGTGACGTTATGGCCCTTCTTGGGATGGAACCCGGGCCGGTCGTGGGACAGGTGCTGGAATACCTGCTGGAGCAGGTTCTGGACGACCCGTCGCTCAATACCCGGGAGCAGCTTCAGACCCTGACCCGCGATTTTAAATCAGGAGAACAAGAACATCAACATAGAGGCAGTCGCGAGGAAGACAAGCGATGAAAATCCATGAGTATCAAGCCAAGGAGATCTTTGCCCGGGCCGCCATTCCGATATCTGAAGGTGAGGTGGCGACCACCCCTGCGGAGGTAGTCGAAGTTGCCGAACGGTACAACAAGCCGGTTATGGTCAAGGCTCAGGTGCACGTCGGGGGCCGTGGCAAAGCCGGCGGCGTGAAGTACGCGGAAAACACCGAAGCCGCCGGGGTGCTTGGCCAGCAGATCCTCGGAATGTCCATCAAAGGACTGGTCGTTAAGAAGGTGCTGGTCACGGTGGCCGAGGAAATCCTGTCCGAGAGCTACGTCGGCATCATACTCGATCGCGCGGACCAGAAACCGGCGATAATGGTATCTTCGGCCGGCGGCGTCGATATTGAGGAAGTCGCGGCCAAAACGCCGCATAAAATTCACAAGCTGCACGTGGACCCGGTGCTGGGATTGCGCGCCTACCAGGCGCGTGACCTCGCCTATAAGCTCTATCGGGACAGCGCCCAGGTGCGGCAGGCCACTGATATTATCCTGAAGCTGTACGATGTTTTCTGGAATGCCGACGCCTCGCTGGTCGAGATCAACCCGCTGATTACCACGCCGGGCCGAGGGGTCGTGGCCCTTGACGCCAAGATCAATATCGACGACAACGCCCTGTACCGGCAGCCGGATATTGCCGCCATGCGCGACCTGGACGCCGAGGAACCGGCGGAAGTCCGGGCGCGCGAGGCTGACCTGTCCTTCGTCAAGCTGGACGGCAACATCGGCTGCATCGTCAACGGCGCCGGGCTGGCCATGGCCACCATGGACCTGGTGAAACGGTACGGCGGGGACCCGGCCAATTTCCTGGATATCGGCGGGTCCTCCAATCCGGACAAAGTAGTCAACGCCATGCAAATCATCCTGTCCGACCCGAACGTCCGGTCCATTCTCATAAACATCTTCGGCGGGATAACCCGCTGTGACGATGTGGCCAACGGGCTGGTAACGGCTCTCAACGAGCTCAGACCGGCGGTGCCCGTGGTAACCCGGCTCACCGGTACCAACGAGAAGGAGGCGCATAAAATACTCGCCTCGATGAGGCTGCCCACCGCGGAGACGCTGGACGAGTGCGTCAAGAAGGCTATCGCGCTGGCGGGAATCGAAGCGTAACCGGGACGTGCAAAGAGGAAAATGAAGCGATGTCAATATTCATAGACAAGAAAACGAAGGTCGTGGTTCAGGGAATCACGGGTCGCGACGGATCGTTTCACGCCAGGCAGATGAAAGTCGACGGCGCCAACGTGGTCGGCGGCGTCACGCCGGGCAAGGGCGGCAGCAAGGTGGCCGGTGTTCGCGTTTTTGACACCATGGCCGAAGCGGTCGCCAAGACCAAGGCAAACACCTCCGTAATTTACGTGCCGCCGGCCTTCGCCGCCGATGCCGTTTACGAAGCGGTCGATGCCGGAATAAAACTGGTTGTCTGCGTCACCGAGGGCATTCCCGCCAATGACATGATGAAGGTGGTAGCCTACGTCAGGGAAAAAGGCGCGCGGCTGATTGGCCCCAACTGCCCCGGGATTATTTCACCCGGCCAGTCAAAGGTCGGTATCCTTCCGGGCTTCATTGTCAAGAAGGGCCCCGTCGGGGTCGTGTCGCGCTCCGGCACGCTCACCTATGAGGCTATCTGGGCGTTGACTCAGGCCGGCATGGGCCAGACGACCTGTATCGGGATCGGGGGTGACCAGGTCATCGGTACAACCTTTATCGACTGCCTGGAAGCGTTCGAGGCCGACAAGGCCACCAGGGCCATCGTGATGATCGGCGAGATCGGTGGCACCGATGAAGAGCGGGCGGCCGAGTTTATCAAAAAGCACGTGAGCAAGCCGGTGGTTGCTTTCATCGCCGGTCAGACCGCTCCACCGGGAAAGCGTATGGGGCACGCGGGCGCCATCATTTCCGGCGGTTCGGGAACCGCGGCCGAGAAGATCGCCGCCCTGAACAAGGTCGGCATACCGGTAGCGGGATCGCCGAACGAGATACCGGCGTTTCTCAAGGAGCAGATGAAGAAATCGAAATCCGTCTCACGAACCGCCCGGCCGACCAGGGCCAAAGCGACTCGTAGAAGAACAGCAACGGGAAAAATCACCGGAAAGAAGAGTACTCGAAGCAGCTCCAGCCGCTAAGCTGGTGGTAAACATCAACCTGAACGAGCGTCATCGTTCGAAGGAGACGTCATGAGTGACGGTAGTCCGGCGGGGCAGAGCGCCTCAAAGCCGGCCGCTCAGACCAAGTATGACTATTCAGAGGGTCCGCTCCCTCTGAATATCAACCTGAAATGGTGCAAGGCCTGCAATCTATGCATTGCACTTTGCCCCAAGCAGGTGTTCGAGCCGGACCGCGACGGGAGACCGGTCCAGGCACGTCCCGAAAACTGCACTCAGTGCACGATCTGCTGGGTTCACTGCCCTGACCTGGCGATAACGTCAAACTACAAATAGAAAGAGGATACGGATGGCTCAAGCAAAACGTGTCCTGGTTCAGGGCAATGAGGCGTGCGTCCGCGGCGCTATCTACGCCGGGATGAGCTTTTTCGCCGGTTACCCGATTACGCCCTCTACGGAGGTTGCGGAAGGCTGCGCCCGGCGGCTGCCGCAAATCGGCGGTCGATTTATCCAGATGGAGGATGAGATCGGCTCCATTGCGGCCGTCATCGGTGCGTCCGTGGCCGGTCTGAAGGCCATGACCGCCACCTCCGGGCCGGGATACTCGCTCATGCAGGAGAACATCGGCTACGCCTACATGACGGAGACGCCGTGTGTGATCATCAACGTTCAGCGCGGCGGCCCTTCCACCGGCCTGCCTACCAAGGTGAGCCAGTCGGACACCATGCAGGCACGCTGGGGAACACACGGCGACTACACCGCCATCGCGGTGGCCCCGTCCACCGTGGCCGACACCCTGACCGAGACAATCCGCGCCTTCAACCTGGCCGAGCGCTTTCGCACCCCGGTCACGGTGCTGCTTGACGAGGTGATCGGGCACATGCGGGCAACCATTAGCCCGCCGGACCCGGGCGAGATTCAGATTATCGACCGGGTAAGACCGACCGTGCCGCCCGAAAAGTTCGTGCCCTTCGAAATGACGCCCAACCTGGTCTCGCCGATGCCGGACTATGGAAACGGCTACCGGTATGTCGTTACCGGTTTGACTCACGATCCCTGGGGTTTTACGACCAACCGGCCCGACGAGATCGCCCCCAAGCTGGAAAAACTGAAACACAAGATCGAAGATTACGTTGACGAGATCGTCAAGCTGCGGATTGAAATGATGGATGATGCCGACGTGGCCTTCATATCATACGGTTCCGTCGCGCGGGCGGCCCTTCAGGCGGCCGACCTGGCTCGCAAGGCCGGGGTGAAAGTCGGCGCCGTGCAACTGTACACCGTGTGGCCCTTCCCCGATCAGCAGCTTCTGGAGTTGTGCTCAGGTTGCAGCAAGGTGATTGTCGCCGAGCTCAACATGGGGCAGATCGCGCATGAAGTCCGCCGTGTGCTGTCTCGCGACGTGTCCGTACACACTCTGCAGCGGTACGATGGTGAAATTCTCACTCCGATGCAGCTTCTTGAGAAGCTGGAGGAGGTTCTCTGATGGCTACAGCAGTGAAACAGAAATCCGACGTTTTCCTGACATACCTTCGTCCCCACAAGAAGATGCCCACCGTCTGGTGCGCCGGATGCGGCAACGGTATCGTCATGAGCGCCGTCGTCCGGGCCATTGACAAACTCGGCTACTCCAGGGATGAGGTTGTCATGGTTTCCGGAATCGGCTGCTCGAGCCGCATGCCCATTTACCTGGACTTTAACGCCCTGCATACAACCCACGGCCGGGCCCTGGCCTTCGCCACCGGTGTCAAGTTTGCCCGCCCTGACCTCAAGGTGATCGTGATTACCGGTGACGGCGACGCGCTCGCTATCGGCGGCAACCACTTTATTCACGCCTGCCGGCGGAACATAGATATTACGGCTATACTGATTAACAATTCCATCTACGGTATGACGGGTGGGCAGGGCTCGCCGACTACTCCGGGCAACGCCTACTCGACAACCACACCGTATGGCAACGTCGAGAAGCATTTTGAGCCGTGCGAGTTGGCGGCCGCCGCCGGTGCCACCCAGGTCTCCCGGATCACCGTTCGCCACGCCCCACAGATGGAGCGATTGATCAGCGAGGCCCTGGAGCATCACGGCTTTTCGTTTATTGAAGTTATCTCGAACTGCCATACTTACTTCGGGCGTCTCAATCGGCTGGGCGATGCCGTGGCCATGCTCAAGTCCTTTAAGGACAAATCGGTCACGGTGGCCAAGGCCAAAGACATGACGGCGGAAGAACTCGAGGATAAAATCGTGATCGGCAAGCTGCACGACGTCGATAAGACCGAGTTCTGCGATGAGTACCAGCACGTTATCGACTCACACAGGCAAGGGAGGTAGTCGTGACCCAACTGCTTGATAAGGTTAAGGTGCCGCACGACCGCTTCGAACTGAGACTGTCCGGTTCCGGGGGGCAGGGCATGATACTCGGGGCCGTTATTCTGTCCGAGGCCGCCGGTACCGGCGACGCCAAGAACGTCGTCCAGACGCAATCATACGGTCCGGAGGCCCGGGGAGGTGCCTCGAGGTCCGATATCGTCATGTCGGCCAATGAAATCTTCTACCCCAAAGCTATGAAACTGGATTTGCTGCTGGCCATGACGCAGGAGGCGCTCGACCGGTACTATCCCGATCTGGCACAGGACGGGACGCTTGTCGTTGACAGTGGTCTGGTTACACACCTTCCAACGGAGAATTACTACGGGTTTCCATTCACCGAACTGGCCCGGACGGAAGCCGGCCACATCATGGTCGCGAACGTGATAGCTCTTGCCGCTATTTCCGAGTTGACCGGCATTGTCAGCCGCGCCTCTCTGACCAAGGCGGTTCTAAGACGGGCGCCTCGCGGCACTGAAGAGAAGAACCGAAAAGCTCTGGAGATAGGTTTTCGGGAGGCTGCCGAAGCCAAGACTAAGCGGGAAACAAAGTAAGCCGTGTACGCCAGAGACGTCGGTCCAGGGAGAACCGTATCGAGTCCCGTCGGTCATGCACCGGCCGCGCCGGCACTGTTTTCGTGACCTTCGGCGTGGGAACGGCCGGAGGCATCGGCAATCTCCCGGCGAACTGACCGGGTCACGCGTTGACGGTAAACGTGACCGCAGGGCGAATTTAGACAAAGTAGCGCCGAGACCGTCTCCGGAGCAGCGGAACGGCCATGTTTGTAAGAGACAGGCTCTGATGAGAGTGGCACTCGCATATGACGGAAGGCACATTATGGTGAAGCTTCCCTCGACGACGACGGTGGACGTTTTTGCCCCGCAACCGTCCGGTGACACCGTTGACGCGGACGACTTCCTCGCAAGCTGCCGCAGCGCCGGATTTGCGGACGTTGTTTCGTGTGACGTGCCTCTTGTTGTTGTCAATGACGGATACCGCAGCACGCCGACCGCCCGGATCCTGGAGTGGCTCCGACCGGCCTATCCCGGGCTTCTTGACAAGGCACGGTTTCTCATTGCAACCGGCGCCCATGACGCACCCGGCGAACAGCACCTCGAGAAGATCTTCGGCAACCATCTTCATCGGCTCCGCGGCCGCGTCAGCGTGCACGACTGTCGTGACAGGAACTCCCTGGCAAGAGTCGGTGTCGATCACCTCGGCGGCGAAGTGTACATCAACAGGCAGATTCTCGATGCCGACCGGGTGCTTGTGATAGGCTCGGTGGAACCGCACTACTTTGCCGGTTTCACCGGCGGTCGCAAGGCGCTGTTTCCGGGCTTGTCCGATTTTGACACCATAGAGAGAAACCACGTTCTGGCCAATTCTCTTCAGGCGGCTCCGCTCAAACTGTCAGGCAACCCGGTTGCCGAGCACCTTGACGAGCTTACCGCCATGATTGATTGTGCGAAGGTTTTCGCGGTTGAGGCCGTGACCGACGAGGCAGGCGGAATTACGGGTCTTTTTGTCGGGGCGCTGTCGCAGGCCTTCGCACAGGCGGCGGCCATGGCCGAGGCCCTATACGCCCGCCGCGTCGCCGACCGGTACGATGTCGTCCTGTGTGAGGTGATGCCTCCGCTTGACAGCAACCTGTATCAGGGCCAGAAGGCGCTGGAGAATTCACAGGCGGCCGTTGTCGACGGCGGAGCGACCGTCATCGTCTCGGCCTGCCGGGAGGGTGTCGGTTCGAGTCATTTTTACGACATGGCCCCGGGGTGGGACCGCCGACGAAACGTGCCGGCAGATGGCCGGCTGTCGTTCGGCTCACATAAACTCTCGCGCGTGAATGCCATCACTGAACGAATCGACGTCCGGCTGTTCTCCGAACTGCCCGACGAACGCGTGCGGAGCGTGTTTTTTGAACCTGTACATGACATTGACAAGTATCTGCTAACCGCAGCAGAGACGAAGGACAGTCTCCGGCTGGCCGTCGTTCACGACGCTGGCCATACCGTGTTGACAGTTCACTGAAGAAGTGTAACCATTCAAAGCATTCGGGAGGAAGCATGAACAAGAAGATTGCCGTTATCGGCGCAGGGCACGTAGGCGCGACGACTGCCATGTATCTGGCGGAGGCGAACTTCGCCGATGTCGTCCTAGTCGATATTGTCGAAGGCATGCCCGTCGGCAAGGGGCTTGACCTTACCCAGGCCGGACCGGTCCGAGGGTACAACGCCATGGTCCTCGGGACCAACAAGTACCAGGATATCAAGGGCGCCGACATCGTCATCATGACGGCCGGCATGCCGCGAAAGCCCGGGATGTCACGCGAAGACCTGCTAACCATGAACGCCGATATCGTCGGCAGCGCTGCCAAGAACATTAAAAAGCACGCCCCCAACAGCACCGTGATCGTCGTGTCCAACCCGCTGGACCTCATGACCTTCCACATGTACAAGGTCACCGGCTTCCCCAAGAACCGTGTTTTCGGACAGGCCGGCGTGCTCGACTCCATCCGGTTACGGGCCTTTGTCGCCATGGAACTCGGTGTCGCCATGACCGACACCCAGGCCATGGTCCTCGGCGGGCACGGTGACACCATGGTGCCGCTGCCGCGCTACACCACTGTGGCCGGCATACCGATTTCGGAACTGATCCCGAACGATCGTATCAAGGCCATTTCGCAGCGAACCGCCGTCGGCGGCGGCGAAATCGTCAAGCTGCTCAAGACCGGTTCAGCCTACTACGCGCCCGCCGCCGCGTCCGTGGACATGTGCCGGGCCGTTTTCAACGACGAGAAGAAAGTCCTGCCCGCATCGGCCTTTCTGACCGGCCAGTACGGTATCAAGGACATCTATATCGGCGTGCCCGTGGTTCTTGGCGCCGACGGGGTAGAGAAGATTCTGGAGCTTAAGCTGAAAAAGATCGAACTCGATTCCCTTCAGAAGTCAGCCAAGACTTACAAGCAGCATCTCAAACTGATGGGTTACTAGGGGAGCACAAGGAGTTGTTATGGCACGTCGTATTCATATCATCGTTCCGCCGGACGGGAAACCCATTACGATCAAGGACAAAAAGCTGTCCGTTCCAGCCAACCCGATCATACCCGTGATCGAGGGAGACGGGATCGGACGCGACATCATGAAAGCGACCCGTCGAGTGGTCGATGCCGCCGTCGAGAAGGCGTTCGACGGCAAACGCCGCATTGTCTGGATGGACGTGTATGCCGGTGAAAAGGCCAACGAGCTGTATGGCGAGTGGCTTCCTGGCGAAACCATCGATGCCATCCGCAGACATTTCGTGGCGCTTAAGGGTCCCCTTACCACCCCTATCGGCGGTGGTTTTCGGTCCCTGAACGTCACCATGCGTCAGGCCATGGAGCTGTACGCCTGCATCCGGCCCGTGCGCTGGTTTCCCGGCGTCGGCTCACCCGTCGTGCACCCGGAGAAACTCAACGTTATCGTCTTCCGCGAGAACACCGAGGACGTTTACGCCGGTATCGAGTGGAAGGAGGGCAGCGTTGAGGCCAAGAACGTGATCGACTGGCTCAACAAGACCATGAAAACCGCCATCCGCGAGGATTCGGGCATCGGCGTCAAACCGATGTCGGTGACCGGCACCAAGCGGCTGATGCGCAAAGCCGTCCAGCACGCCGTCGACAAGAAGCTTCCCTCGGTCACCCTCGTGCACAAGGGCAACATCATGAAATACACCGAGGGTGCCTTTCGCGACTGGGGCTACCAGCTTGCCGTCGCGGAATTCCGCGACCACGTCGTGACCGAGGAGGAACTCTGGACGAAGCACGACGGCAAGATGCCAAAGGGGAAGGTGCTCATCAAGGACCGCATCGCCGATTCCATCTTCCAGCAGGTCCTTACGCGCCCGGACGAGTATTCCGTTCTGGCCACGCCTAATCTCAATGGCGACTACCTGTCGGACGCCTGCGCGGCGCAGGTCGGCGGACTCGGCATGGCCCCCGGCGCCAACATCGGTGACTATATCGGGCTGTTCGAGGCCACCCACGGCACCGCGCCCAAGTACGCCGACAAGGACGTCATCAACCCCGGCTCGCTGATCCTCTCGGCGGTCATGATGCTTGACTACATGGGTTGGAGCAAGGCGGGGAAGATGATCGAGGACGCCATCGAGAAGACGATTGCGCAGAAGATCGTCACGTACGATCTGCATCGGCAGATGGAGGGCGCGACCAAGGTCGGGACCTCGGCCTTCGCGACGCAGATCATCAAGAACCTTTAGACGCCGGACGCCACCGTTCGACGTCTCACAGAGCCCCGGCGCCTCCCCCCGCCGGGGCTTCTGGTTTGACGCTGAACTAAGAACCAGGCGAGAGCTGACTCCGCGAATTTGGTGCAGGGACCGGTGTCCGCCCCCATATTCCCTTGACTCGCGCGCAAAAACCGCCCTATCTTCATCTCCTGAAGACCGCGCTAACAGAGAGAGAAATTCTCCTGATTCCGACGTCGACATCCGCGACCTCGTATAATGTCGGGCGACATGCCCCGGCACCCGTCGGCCCTGCCATCACCGGCCACCGGCAAAACATTCCCGGCGGCGGATCGTTCTTTCATATGATTTCCCTGGGAACTTTGGCGCTCTGGCCCTTTTCTATAAGAGACAAGACTGGATCAGGTTACGGAACACAGCAACTCGCCTCGTATAAGGGTAAAGGATTAACAGGCCGGCGGCTCGCCAGCCGGCAACACGGAAACAAAGGGGTAAGGAACTACCATGACGCAACCGGTGTCTGATGTGTCCCCAACGATTGAACCCGGCCTCAAGGGGGTAAAGAACATTATTGCCATTGCCAGTGGCAAGGGAGGGGTCGGCAAGTCCACCGTAGCATCAAATCTCGCCGTCGCGCTCAAGGCGTCCGGGGCCTCGGTCGGCCTGCTCGACGCCGACATTTACGGTCCCAGCCAGCCGGGCCTGCTCGGCTCCAAAGGCGACCAGCCCGAAATCGGCGACGGGTATCTTCACCCGGTCAACCGCCACGGCATCAGTTTCGTTTCGATGGGTCTTTTCACGCGTGACGATTCGCCCGTCATCTGGCGGGCACCTATCGCCATGAAGATGATTCACCAGTTTCTCGGCGGCGTTATCTGGGGGGAGCTGGATTATCTGCTTCTCGATCTTCCGCCCGGCACGGGCGACGTCCAGTTGACCCTGGCCCAGCAGGCGCAGATCACGGGCGCGATAATCGTCACGACGCCGCAGGAGGTGGCGCTGGGGGTGGCCCGCAAGGGGCTGCGCATGTTTACACAGGTGCGGGTGCCGATTCTTGGCGTCATCGAAAACATGTCCGGATTCATCTGCCAGTACTGCGGCGAGGAAACCGCCATCTTCCACAAGGGCGGGGGCCACCGCATGGCCGAGGAGTTCGATGTCCCGTATCTGGGCGCTCTGCCGCTTGACCCCGAGATAATGATGAGCGGCGAGGACGGCGTCCCGGTGCTCAACCGCTCGACCGACTCACTGGCTGCCCGGGCGATACTCGGCGTGGCCGGAGAGGTACGCGACGGTCTTGAGAAGCTGCGCGGCAGGCACGCCGATGATGAGCCGGAGAGCTTCGAGATCGGCGCTGACGGCAGGCTGCTCGTCACGTGGTCCGACGGTCACCGTGGCGTGCACACCGGGTACCGTCTGAGAGTCAGCTGCCCGTGCGCATCGTGCGTGGACGAGGACAGCGGGCGACGGACGCTCGACCCGAAGCAGGTGCCGCTCGACATCAGACTGAACGGTGCCGGTCGGGTGGGCAGGTACGGTGTGGGAATTGAATTCTCCGACGGCCACAACACGGGCATTTACTCCTTTGCGCTGCTGCGCCGGCTCTGCGAGTGCGACGCATGCACCAGAGAACACGGCTCGGAACAAAGCAATTTCTCGGTTTAGCCGAAAGAAGGTCAGATCATGGCAGACGAGGCACGGCATATTGAGATTACCGGCGAACCCACCCTGGACGCCCAGGTGTGCAAGTTCACCGTCGATTGCGAGATCCTCCCGGAGAGTACATTGACGTGCCGCAGCCGGGACACGGCCAGGGGGTCGCCGCTGCTGGAGGCGCTGTTCGAAATCGAGGGCGTCGGCCAGGTGATGGTGTGCGGCAACACGCTGACTATCGTCAAGACATCCAACGAGGATTGGCCCGTCCTCGGGCAGAAGATCGGCACCGTAATCCGTGAGCAGATTGCCTCGGGGAAGCAGCTTATCGCGTCCGATGCTGATCTGAAGACGCCGTCCGAAGAGGAAATCCGGGACAAGGTCCAGGCCCTGTTCGAGCAGCAGATCAATCCGGCCATTTCCGGGCACGGCGGCAGGGTGGAACTGGTCGACGTGGAGGGCACGACCATACACGTGCGCTTGGCCGGAGGCTGCCAGGGTTGCGCCTCGGCGGCGATGACTCTCCGGCACGGCATCGAACGGGCCATCCGGCAACTCGTGCCCGAAGTCACCGGCGTCGTAGACGATACTGACCACACGGTGGGTACCGATCCGTACTTGCGCTGAACCGGTGCGCCGGCCGATGCCGGGAACGGTCGGCTATTCCGCCGCCGGTTGACAGCTCATATCGACAATGCGTTCGGTGTCCTGGGCGATAACCAGTTCCTCGTTGGTCGGAATGACCAGCGTTCTGACGGTGGCATCCGTGGTTGAGATGTCCGTCTCGGTGGCAAGCACGCTCTTGTTCTTTCCCTCGTCGATTGTGATTCCGAGAAAACCCAGGTTCCGGCAGCTCATGGACCGCACCAGCGCGGAGTTTTCACCCACCCCGGCGGTGAACACGAGCACGTCGATTCCGCCCATGACGGCCGCGTAGGCGCCTATGTATTTCCGGATCCGGTAGCAGTAAGTTTCGAGGGCCAGGGTGGCGTTCTTGTTGCCGTTCTGAGTCGCCTCGATAATTTCACGCACGTCCGATGACACTCCCGAAATCCCCGCCAGCCCGGAATGCTTGTTCAGCAGCGTGTTGCCCTCATGAAGCGACAGCTCCTCCCGCGCCATGATATGCAGGATGATGGCCGGGTCGAGATCGCCGGACCGCGTGCCCATGAGCAACCCCTCAAGCGGTGTAAAGCCCATCGAGGTATCAACCGAAATGCCCTTATCGATCGCCGACATCGACGCCCCGTTGCCCAGGTGGGCCGTGACAATCCGCAAATCCGAGATCGAGGTGCCGAGAATGTCCGCCGCCCGCTGGCTCACGTACTGGTGCGAGGTGCCGTGGAATCCGTATCGGCGGATGCCGTACCGCGTGTAAAAAACATAGGGGAGACCGTAGATGTAGGCATGCGGCGGCATCTGCTGGTGAAACGCGGTGTCGAACACGGCCACCTGCGGAATGCCCGGGAGAGTCTTCTGGCAGGCATTGATGCCCCGGATGTTGTGTGGGTTGTGAAGCGGGGCCAGCTCGATCAGGGATCGCAGGGTGGACATCAGTTCCGGCGTGATCAGGGCGGAGTCCTTGAACTCCTCGCCGCCGTGAACGACCCGGTGGCCGATGGCATCAATCTCCGATTTTTCCTTAATGACGCCGTGGTTCTTCGACATCAGAATCGAGACCACGTACTCTACAGCTACGATGTGGTCGAGGATCTCCGCCGAGATGGTCACCTGCGGCCTGTCGTGAGGTTTATGCGTCACCACCGAGGCGGACATCGCGATTCGCGTAACCGACCCCTTTGCCAGGGCCACCTGGCTCTTCGTGTCAATCAACTGGTACTTGACCGATGATGATCCGCAATTAAGAACCAGAATCTTCATTTGGCTGCCTCCGCCGCGCTGCCGTCTGTCTCTTTGGTGATACGGTTGCCGTCCTCGTCATATTCGAAAAACCCGGAGTGGGTCTTGACGCCGAGATGACCGGCGCGCACCAGCTTGCGAAGCAGCGGACACGGGTTGTACTTGTGCTCCGACAACTCGTCCAGCAAATTCATCATCCAGGACATAACGACGTCCAGTCCCATCATGTCAGCGAGGGCCAGGGGGCCGACGTTGAAGCCGAACCCGAGCTTCATCGCTTCATCAATGTCATCGGCCGATGCCACGCCCTCCATTAGCAGGTGCATCGCCTCGTTCAGGAGAGGCACGATGATCCGGGTCGTCACGTAACCGGGATACTCGTTGACCGTAATCCACCTCTTGTTCAGCGTCTCGGCGAAATGAACCGCCTTCTGAAAAGTCTCATCTCCGGTCCTGAGCCCCTTGACTATCTCTACCAGCGGGACCCGCGTGACCGGGTTGAGGAAATGCATGCCGATGATTTTCTCCGGGCGTTTCGTGGCGGCGGCAATCTCGGATATGGAGATGGTGCCGGTGTTGGTTATCATCAGTGTTTCTGGAGGGCAGAGTGCATCGAGCTTCCTGAACAAGGCTCGTTTCATCTGCAGATTCTCAGGAATCGCCTCCAGCACGATCTCGGCGTCTTCAGCCTGCGACACGTCTGATGAGGGGTAGATGCGGGCAAGGATGGCCCTCTTCTCCGCCTTTGTCAGACCCCACCGTCCGATCTCGCGGTCAATGGAATCAGCAATACCTTTGACACCGCGCTCCGCCAGCTTGGTGGTTTTGTCTATCAGGTTTACCTCGTGGCCGGAAGTCGCGATCGCTTCAGCCAGACCCTGGCCCATTACACCGGCCCCGATTACGAAGATTTTAGCACTTGTCATAGTATGAAGACATCCCGTCTACTTTGTGAAAAATATAGCAATCCATATTTATATCGGCACCTCTAAGTATATACTGTATATAGGCACAAGGGCAAGCGATAATTAGCCGATAGTTAGCTTATACAGGGAAAAATCGATGGGGTGAGACTTGGGGATTCGACTGTATAAGGATTTGGCGCCTGGTCAGGCCGCTCTTGTTTGACTTCCGGTGCCCCAATGTCTATATAATTGCGCTAACCTGCAACTCGCTGGGAGACAGTATGCACAAAGGAAAGCCGATTCTCCTGCTCGTCGCTCTGGCCCTGGTCGCCGTCGGCTCCGAGGCTCTCGCCATTTCACGGGTCGCGCGCAGGCTGAGTATGCTGCAGATTCACGGAGGGTACGCCCTGCCTTTCGGCACTTACGATCAGCTTGGCACTCTTACGATAACCGATCAGAACAACCGGCCCATTGAGCTGGATGCCGACGACGTCTTTGACCCCTCATTCTCGCTGGGAGTCTCATACGGCCAGTTGAGAAACAACCACATGCTCGTGTCGATGGGATTCCGCTACATCAGGATAGATCCTGACGACGCCCTGGACTTTGGCGGCTATGATTACGATTTCGGGCAGTACGACCTGGACTTCCACCTTGATTACATGTTCCTGAATCTCTACACTCAAAGGTGGTCACCGTATTTCGGCCTCGGCATAAATGCGGGGCTGACTGTCACCAACCCCAAGGGGTTTGACTCCGAAAGCGAAGCAGCCATTGCCCTGAGTCTGAATTTTGGTGCCGACGTCAAGCTCTGGTCCGACTCCAAGGGTCGTTCAATGGTGACCTTGGCGTCAGTCAACAGTTGGAACGCGGTGGCCTCCGGCGACCGTCCGCGTTATCTGCAGATCGGTGCAGGCATCAGGTACTGGTTCCGGCCTTGAGCCTGAAACAGGCGGTTGCCGCCTGCTTTGCGGGGCGACGGGCACGAAATTTGCCCGAACTTCTCATGGCCTATGGCTGTTGAACAGACAACGATGAAGACTGACGCTGTAATCTCCCGCCGCATTCTGATTATCCCGCTTCTCACCGCTGTCTTTGTCTCCTCTTGCAGCGACAAAGACCGGCCGCCGGATGCTCCCGTCGTCGGTGATCGGGTAGTCGCGGTCAACGGTACCTTCTACAGGCAGGGCGTGACGGATACGGCGGTGGCGCCTGCCCTGCAGTTTGCGGTTGACGACGCCGACGACAGCCATCTTCCGAGCCAGTGGATATACTTTACCCTGCTGGAAGGTGACGGGACATTATCGGCGGATTCCGCGAAATCCGACAGTACCGGTCTTGTCTCACTTGGGTACGATTTTTCAGGCAGCCTGGGTCACGCCGTCGTGCGCGCCGCTTCGCCGGGCCTGGATTCCCTCGAAGTTACTCTGCGGCACGACCGGCTTGTCCCCGGGCAGGGCGGGCAGGGCCAGTACTTGCTGCTGGGGGAGGATTACGGCACGGTCAAAAGATTCAACGGACCTCCCGACACTCTGGTCGTGCATCCGACCAATTACCTTTTCATTGCCGACTATGAAAAATCCTTGGGCGTGGTTTTCGTGCTGGAAGACGTCGACTGGGACGATATCGCCCACGACTCCGAACCCATCGTGGAAATCATCGTCAACGACAATGAAGACGCCGAACCGGACAACAACTATCAGGGCAAGGCCGCCGATTCCGTCGGCATTGGTTCCAACATCAGTGCTGTGATCAGCACCTACGGGGAGACCGGCCCGGCCGTGTCCGATCTCACGTGGCCGCCCTACTGGCGCTATCAGTGGCCGGCACTGGGTCTGACCGTCTACACCAGCTACCAGCCCGACGTCGCTGACCGGGACGTCAGGGAGATCCACCTGGCCAATCCGTAGGCGTCGGTCGGGACGCCGCGCGAATGCCGCCGTTTATCGAAGCTCCATGCCCGGAGCATATGAACCGCCTTTCCTCCCTGTACGGCTCAGGATTGACGGTGACCTTTCAACCTTGACACTCCCGAAAGCATCCGATATATTCGAGCCCCGTCAGCCTCTTCATGAACTGAGAAAGGATGAGCATGACCCTACGCACTGCGCTTACCGTTCTGGCTTTCTGTGCGGTGGCCGCAAGCGGCTGCTCGAGTACCGACCAGGACACCGCCGGCAAGGATACCACCGCCGTTGAAAAAGCGGCTCAGACCCCGGTGAACAAGAAAGACTATCGGCATCCCGTCCGGGACAAGGACAACCCGCTGGTCACGCTTGAAACCGACTTCGGCGGGATGACGCTGGAGTTGTACCGCGATGTCGCTCCGGCCCATGTTGACTCCTTCATCGCCAGGGTCAGGGACGGTTTTTACAGCGGCACTATTTTCCACCGGGTTTACAAGGGGTTTCTCATCCAGGGCGGCAATCCCGTGCCGGTTGGCAAGAAGCAGGTTTCGTATTCGCTTGGTGACGAGCTGAGTGATCTGCCGCACCAGGAAGGTACCCTCTCGATGGCACGTATGCGGACGCCTAATTCAGCCAAGACGCAGTTCTTCATTTGCCTGGCAAGGAATACCTCCACCGCCTGGCTGGATCGCAAATACACCAACTTCGGTCAGTTGATCAAGGGATATGACGTGCTGCACGCCATTGCCGACGTGCCGGTCGGCCCCAGCAGATGGCTTCCCAACGAGGTGAGCCAGCCGATCACGGACGTTCGGTTGATCAGGGCGTATCTTTCTGACGTTGAGGGTAACCCGCTCGGGGAGTGACCGGTTGTTCCCTCGGGACCGGACGTGCACATCCATGCAGGCGGGGTTGGAATCTGCGCCACCTCATCGTCTCTGATGAGCAGCAGTTTCGGAACCTGTTGCCGAAAGGCGCGTTAATAAGGTAGATGCAGACGAAGAATCTGGTAATACTCGGCTCCACCGGCTCGATCGGCCGCAGCGCCCTTGAAGTCGTCGCCCGGCACCCGGGCTGCTTTGCGGTGCGGGCACTGGCCGCCCGGTCCAACAGCGACCTGCTCGTCGAGCAATACTATCACTACCGCCCGGAATATCTTTGCCTGGCCGACGAGGAGAGGGCCGCCCGGCTGGCCGACCGGCTGAAGGATGAGCCGGTCCAGATTGAAACGGGCGATCAGGGGCTGGTTCACCTTGCCGGCCTGGCCGGGGTGGACGTCGTTCTCAACGCGGTCGTGGGTGCGGCCGGGCTGCTGGCCTCAGTGGAGGCGGTCAAGAGTGGTCACCAGTTGGCTCTGGCCAACAAGGAGTCGCTGGTCGCCGGCGGGCCGCTGTTCCCGGAACTGTGTGAGCAGTCGGGCGCTCGGATTCTTCCCATCGATTCCGAGCACTCGGCTATCTGGCAGGCCCTGCTCGCCGGCAAGGATACCGAAGTCCGGACTATCATCCTGACCTCGTCAGGCGGCCCGTTCAGGACCTTCCCGGCCGACCGGCTTGAAACCGTCACCGTCGATCAGGCCCTGAGCCACCCGACGTGGAAGATGGGGCCCAAGATCACCATAGATTCCGCCACGCTCGCCAACAAAGGTCTGGAAGTCATCGAGGCCGTGGCTCTGTTTTCCATGCCCGCGCGCAGGGTCAAAGTAGTGGTTCACCCACAGTCCGTTATCCACTCCATGGTGGAGTTCTGCGACGGATCGGTAATCGCGCAACTCTCCCAGCCCGACATGAGGCTGCCCATCACCTACGCGCTTTTCTGGCCTGATCGGGTCGATTCAGATTTCGGGCGGATTGACTGGCGTCGGATGCCGGCCCTGACCTTCGAGCAGCCGGACCTGGAGAGGTTCCCGGCTCTTGCCCTTGCCTATCAGGTGGCCGAGCAGGGAGGCACGGCCCCCGCCGTTTACAACGCGGCAAACGAAATCGCGGTGGAGGCCTTTCTTGACCGGTCTGTGAAATTCACCTGCATTGCCGATATTATAAGGGATACGGTGGATGCAGTCGACGTTGTGAACTCACCGAGCCTCGAAGATATTCTGAAGGCTGACCGCGCGGCAAGGGATGTCGCCATTCGTGTCACGGAGAAACTTGCATGCTCTCAGTAATCTCGTTCATATTCGTTCTCGGCGTTCTCATTTTCATTCACGAACTGGGGCATTTCATTGTCGCCAAACGCGTGGGAATCAGGGTGGACCGCTTTTCGCTGGGTTTCCCGCCGAACATATTCACCCGGAAATGGGGCGAAACAGAGTACTGTATTGGTATTATTCCCCTGGGTGGATACGTTAAAATGGCCGGCGAACACCCCGACGAGCACACTCGCGGCACCCCTGAAGAGTTCATGTCCAAGTCCGTTGGCCAGCGGGCTATGGTCATATTCGCCGGACCTTTTATGAACTACCTCCTGGCGATTCTTGTCCTCGGCGCGGTGTTATATTTTACCGGGCGGCCGGTTTTTGACGATCAGCGGGTGCTGGTCGGCGAAACTGTTCCGGGCGATCCGGCCGACCGTGCCGGCATCGCGACCGGTGATCAGATCCTGGCCGTCAATGGACAACAGGTGCATGACTTCGACTCTCTGCGCCTGCGGGTCAACGCCCACGTCGGCGAACCTATCGAGGTCTCTTGGATCCATGAAGGTGACACCATCACCGCAGACATCACTACGGTGGTCGAGGAGCAGATGAACGTAAAAGGCGCCCTTGATTCGGTCGGCGTTATCGGTATCAAGCAGAAGGTTCTCCGCTTCGAGAACTACGGGATGCTGAACTCGTTGAAACACGGTTTTGTCGGTGCGAACATCTGGGTGGTTGAAGTCATCCGCTTTGTCAAAAAAACCGTCACCGGAGAAGTGTCGGCCAAACTGATCGGCGGTCCCCTGTTTATCGCGCAGCAGTCCGGGAAGGAGGCCCGCAAAGGTGTCGCCAGCCTCTTTTACTTCATGGCCTTCCTCTCGGTCAATCTGGCCATCCTCAATGTCCTGCCTATCCCGGTGCTGGACGGCGGCCAGCTCCTTTTTCTGTCAATTGAGAGGATCAAGGGCAAACCGCTGTCAATGAAGGCTCGCGTTGTCGCCCAGCAGGTCGGGATCGTTTTCCTGCTGACGCTCGTCGTCATGGTCACGTACAATGACATTATGCGGTTTATCAGGGGCTTCTGAGGCACCGCCGATACTTGTTGCCATGGCCGGTCGATTTGCATATAATCACTGAAACTTTCATACGGGAACGACAGTAAAATAAGCGGTTTTGGCAATGACGCGAAGATCAACAGAACGGGAAACGCAGGCCGGCATGGTAAACAGCGTCTGGAGCAACCTCAAGCAGATAGGCCTGGCTGTCATCCTGGCACTCGTTATCAAGACATCGATCGTCGAGGCCTACAAGATCCCCACGGCGTCGATGGAGGATACGCTTCTGGTCGGTGACTTCCTGCTGGCCAACAAGTTCGTCTACGGAGCGGTGTTGCCGGTGGTGGGATGGCGACTGCCCGCTTTCGACCAACCGCAGGCGGGCGATATCGTGATTTTCCTGTTCCCCGGCGACGGACAGACCAAGTACATCAAGCGTTGCATCGCCGTGCCCGGTGACACCGTTGAGGTCAAGGACAAAATCCTTTACGTCAACGGCCGGCAGTTTGAAAACCCCGAAAGAGCCAAGTACATCGACACGACGGCCGACGGTCGGCCGGTGATAATGCCGCGCCGGGTCGGCGGCCAGAACAGCCGGGACAATTTCGGCCCCTACGTCGTTCCCGGAGACAGTTATTTCATGATGGGTGACAACCGGGACAACTCCTATGACTCACGCTACTGGCGGGCCGTCCCGAAGGACCTGGTTCTCGGCGAGGCCCTGTTGATCCACTGGTCGTGGGATGAGTCAAAATACGAGTCGCCCGAGGTGTCCGTGGATGATCCGCTGTCGGTTCCTCGCGTATTCGTGTATAATGCCATCCACTTCTTCCATAAGGTGCGGTGGGGGCGTCTGTTCCACATAATCTCATGAGTATCTCGTGTCCCGGATGCGGACGGCTTGCGCATGAGGAAGTGCAATGCGTAGATTAGCCCTGACCTGTCTGAGCCTGCTCGCCCTGTCAAAGGCGGCGGCGGGCGGCCCCTCGGTGGAGGTTTCCCACGACGAGTTCGATTTCGGTAAGACCGTCCAGCGTGCCGTCGTCACGCACGACTTCTGGATAAAGTCGACCGGGGATGATACGCTGATCATTACGAACGTCGTTCCCGGCTGCGGATGCACGAAATCCTGGGTGTCCGACAGCACTCTTGCTCCCGGAGACAGCACCAACCTGCACATCGTCTTTTCGACCGGCTATTTCCGCGGCCACGTTGCCAAGCGCCCGTATATAGAGACAAATGCCTCGGCTGACAAGGTCTACGTGAAAATCCACGCCGAACTCGAGGTCCAGCCGCAGAACGGCGGCGCCGTCGCGATCACCCCGCCGGTGGTGGACGTGTCTCAGTTCGATGAGCGACCTCGGCGCCGGGCGCGGTTCTTCATCGAAAATCGGAGCGACCGGAACCTCAACATCAGCGTGGCAGATTCGTCCTTCAAGAGCTTCAGCGTGAAAGTGCCGGACAAGGTCAAGGCGGGCGAATCGGTGGAAGCCCTGATCACTGTCTTCAAAGAGGCGGTTGCAACTGACTTCGAGGAGTCGTTGACGCTTGAATTCGACGACGCCCTGCAGTCACGCTTCACGGTTCCGATCAAGCGGCTGTACCGCGCAGGCGATAAGAGCACCGCCACCGGCGGAAAGTGACTGGCCTCGCGAACAGCCTTACTTCGCTAACCCGGGAGCGCCGGTTTCCGGGACTTTTTTTGATTTGATTTCGTCGCATCATCTTCTTAATTGGCAATATGTTCAGACTGAAGGTCAGCAGCCTGGCCAAACGTTTCGGCCCGCGCCAGGTCTTTACCGATATCTCGTTTGATCTCACGACGGGCCAGTCGCTCGCCGTCATCGGGCCCAACGGCTCCGGGAAGACGACCCTGCTCATGACGCTGTTGGCCGGCCTGCGGCCGACGCGGGGAGAAATCACGTACTACCACGACGGCGCTGCCATGGACGCCGACCAGGTCCGTACTCATGCGTCCCTGGTCTCGCCCTACTTCCACTTGTACGACAGTCTCACTGCTGAAGAAAATCTCAAGTTTTTTGCCACCGTGTCCGGATATGCCATCACCGGCAAGCAGGTGGATTCTCTGCTCGCGCGCGTAGGCCTGGAGGGCAGAGGTATGGATCTTGTCGGCGAGTATTCGTCCGGCATGAAGCAGCGGCTCAAGTACGCAACGGGCCTGCTGAAAAAACCTGCCTTTCTGTTTCTGGACGAGCCCTCCTCGAACCTCGATGAGGAAGGCAAACGGACGGTCCGTGATATTATTGAGGAATGCCGAGACAGTACCATTCTGGTGATCGCAACCAATGAACAAGAGGAGTACGGCCTTGCCTCGCAACTCTGCCGGGTTAGCCGGTAAGGCGTTCGCCGTCTACGCCAAGGACCTTCAGCAGGAACTGCGGACGCGCTACGCCGTCAGCACCATACTTCTGTTCGGAATTGCGGCGCTGGCCATGGTTTCGTATTCGCTCGGGCAGAGCGGCCTGCCGCCCAAAATGCTCTCGGCCCTGTTCTGGGTGATCATGTTCTTTTCGTCGATGGCCGGTCTGGCCCAGGCCTTCATCCGCGAGGAAGAAGCCGGGACCTCGCTCGCGCTCAGACTCAACGCCGACCCCGGCGCCGTCTACCTCGGAAAACTCTTCTTCAATCTGACGCTGCTGTCTGCGATTACGATTGTCGTGACGCCCGGCTTCTTTCTCTTCATGGATGCACCGACGGACGGCGTTGGGATTTTCGTGCTCATCACGTTCCTCGGTGTCCTGGCTCTGTGTGCCGCGACCACCCTGGTAGCGGCGATCATCGCCCGGGCCGCCATGAAGGGTGCGCTCTTCGCGGTGGTAGCCCTGCCCATCGTGATTGTTCCTATGATGGTCCTGGTGGGGGCCGGCGCCAGGGCGCTCGATGGCGGTACCCTGGGCCAGGTGGCTCCGGAAATACAGGTGCTGATCGCCTACACGGTAGTGATGGTAACGGCGTCGTATCTGCTTTTCAGATTCGTCTGGCTGGAATAACGCCGGTCGCGGTAAGCCGCACGCCTCAACCGGCGCGTCAGGAGGTTCTCGGTGAAGGCCAGATACGTTCTCGGAATTCTCACCATAATCGTGTTTGTCGTCTGGGGCGCCACGGCATTCTTCAAAACCACCGTTCAATACGTTTCCATCAGGGAGGCCGCCGCCAGCCGCCGTGTCGTCCAGGTGATGGGCAGGATCGACGTCGATCGCGTCCGCTATGACGTCGAAAACACTCGGCTACTGTTCGATGTCTATGACCCCGAGGCCGACGATAAACTGTCGGCTGACCGGTTGTCGGTCGTTTACTACGGTGTCGTGCCGGGCAATTTTGAGCAGGCCACGTCCGTGGTTCTGAAAGGGAAACCGGGTGAGGGGGGCCTCTTTGTCGCCGAGCAGATCCTGGTAAAGTGCCCGTCGAAATACCAGGGCGGGGGAAAACCGGAATACCAGGATATCCGCAAGCGTGATACGGCGGCCGGTGCCCCGGGCCGAACCTGAGCCCTGCCTGCAGCCTTCCCGGGTGACACTACCGTCGGCTTCAATCTACATTCAGTGCTTGACACGTGACCTGTGGCCGGACATCTTTGTCTCTACATCGTCCCGGTGCCGTCAGTTGTCGACGGGTAAAAGGGAAGACGGTGCGAATCCGTCGCAGCCCCGCTACTGTGTTGGCTACTTCCCGGGCACTCTGCCACTCATTGTCGGATCAATGGGGAAGGCGCTCGCGGGAGGTCTGAAGCCGGAGTCAGGAAACCTGCCGGGACCCAACCATGACGCCAGCCGGACGCGTGGGCCATCCGGAAGTTTCCCATGGCCGTGCTCCCGGCGACCGGAGGAGGTTTTTGTGAAGCACGGTCTTCTTTCTATCCTCATGGCGGTGGTGCTGGGCGCGAGTGGAGCCCGGGCCGAAACCGAGTTACCTCAGGGCGATACGACTATCCTGCAAAACGACCGGCAGGAAGCGCTCGGCGCCCAGGCGCCGCGCGAACTGCCCGACAGCATCGTGGTCACCGCCAACCGGTTCGGCCTGCTGCCGGAAAAATCAGTCTGGCCGGTCACCGCCGTTTCTGCCGAAACGATCGCTATCCAGGGAAGCCTGGAATCGACCCTTGACGGACGGGCGGGGGTGGACATCCGGCAGCAATCCGGCGAGGGTTCGCTCTCCACCTTATCAAGCTGGGGACTGCGCAACCGGCACATGCTGCTCCTGTATGACGGGCGCGTCGTCAGGGACTATTCTCTGGGCGGCTTCAGCCTGTCCAACTACAGCTCCGAGGAGGTAGATCGCCTGGAGCTGGTCAAGGGACCGCAGTCGGCGTTCTACGGTGCCGACGCCGTGGGGGGCGTTATCAACCTGATCTCCCGGTCGGTTCTGGTCGACCGGCTTGCCGTGACGACAAAACTGGGCTCGCAATACACGCAACTGTACCGGCTTGACATGGCCCGGTCCATTGCCACCGCCGGGATCGGTGGCTTTGCCGAGTTTGCCCGTACCGACAATCGTCGGGACAACGCCGGCTCCGAGAGAGTCCTTTTCGGCCTCCGTGGGGACTATCTCTCTCCCGACGACCGCCAGGGTATCTCCCTGTGGGGCCGCTACTTCTCCGACAGCCTCGGTGTTCCCGGTCCGGTGCCCGATCGGACGGCCGTCCCGATCCACGGCTCCGAAGATGCCTGGAGTCTTTACGACCACCAGAAGGATGAAAACTACTCATTCGACCTCAGGTACCGCTTCTGGGATCGCGATTACGGTCTGGTCCGCCTTGACCTTTTCTGGGAGAAAAAGAACCTCGATTATCGATGGCTCTACCAGGACTTTCAGTTAGACGATGTTTACTCGCGGTCGGTGTACAACAAGCGCTCGGCCGGTGTAAGCGGTCACTATATGCGTGAATTCTCCTCAGTCGCCGTCGTCGGGGGAGTCGACTGGCTGTCGGGGTCAATCCGGGCGACACAGGCCGATATCACCCGCACCGCCGGCGGAGCGGTGCAGGCGCACTCGTTCTGGTCCGGGTCACAGGATCAGTTCGACGTATGGGCCGGGACCACCGTAGACCCCGCGCGTATTCTCCGCTTTGACCTGAGTGGACGCCTCCAGTTCGTGAGAAACCGCAGGGTACAGCCGTCATATAACCTGGGCGTGGTGTGTTCCCTGTCCTCCAGCTTATCTGCGAAAATCGGTTACGGTTATGCGTTTCGGTTGCCGACCATAGCTGAGCAGTTCGCGGACGAATTCTTCACCCGGGGCAGCAGCAACCTGAGCCCTGAGACGTCGCGCTCCATGGTTGGAACCGTGTCCTTCTCGGCACCGCGCTCGCACACCTATGTCAGCGGAACGCTCTTTCATCAGACGGTGGACTCAGTCATTCAGTATGACTACGACCCTGACGTCTTGAAGTACGTTCCCCACAACGTCGAGTTGATCCGTACCACGGGACTGGATCTGAGCGTCGGACATCGGCTTGGCAATTCCGTGGCCCTGCAAGGCAGCCTGGTCTACCAGTGGGCCGAGCAAACGACGGATGTACGGAAGACGTACACCGATGCCTGGTACGTGCCGGATCTCAAGTGGCGCCTGGAGGCCGGCGGGGATATTGCGCGCCCGGTTTCGTACCACGTCGATGTCACGTATACGTCCGACCGGACTGCCCTTGTCGGGGGGGATCCCAAGACCATCGAGCAGGTGTATGAACTGGGCGCCTCGCTGACCGTCCGACCGTGGGCTCATCTGACGCTGATCCTGACCGGCCTGGACTTGACGGACGAGCGCCGTCCGGATAACTTCGGGTACTCATCCGGCGATGGTGGCTATCCGACCCTGGGTCGGCGGTTCTTCTTCAAGACGGTCATCGACGTGCTGTGAGAGGTGCCGTCGTTTTTCACTTGTGTTGCGGCGCCGACAGCGTTATCTATGATCGTTACCGGAAGAACGAACAACCACAGGCAGGTGCATCGGTGACTGACTGGAGCCTTGATTACACTATTGACATTGATACGGAGCATGCGGTGGCGCGCGTGAAGATTTATGGGCTCTGGAAGAAAGAGACGGCCGAACGTTATCACCGTGACTTCGCCAAAGCCGTCCAGCCCCTTCTGGGCCGTCCCTGGGCCAAGGTCATCGATCTCACCAAGTGGAAGACTTCGTACGAGATTGTGATCGAGGTGATCGGTCGCCACATGGAATGGAGCCGGGAAAATGACGTCCGGCTCCAGCTGTACATCCTCGACAATCCCAGCACCTTTCGTCAGTTAAACAGGATGTTCGAAAAGGGAGACGTGAAGGCCATCTCGTCCACCTTCCGTAAGCAGGAAGAGGCCGAGCGATATCTCAAAGAAAACTGGATTGAAAAGCAGAGCTGACGGCCGCTTTCACCCATCTCCTGAGGCCCCGGGCGCGGACTGAAGATTTCGCTTGCGCCCGTCCACTGCTGGAGTCTTATTATATTCAGATTGTCCTGCTGAACGTTTCTTTCTCCTGACGCCGAGAACTATCGCCGAGCAATCATGACTGAGTGGAGTATCGAATACACATTTGACGTCGACACCGGGGACCGGATCATCTACGAGAAAATCTACGGCCTCTGGAAGCAGGAGACAGCCGAGCGGTATCATCGCGACTTCATGAAGGCGGTGCAGCTGCTGCTCGGTAAGCCCTGGGCCAAACTCGTCGATCTGGTTAATTGGAGAACGTCGTACCCCCAGGTAACGGACCGCATTGCCGACCATCTCAGGTGGTGCCAAGCGAACAATATGGTGTTGTCCGTCAACGTTCTGAACAACATCAGCACCTACCGGCAACTCAACAGAATGTTTACGGGCGGTGGGACCGGGCCGATCTCGAAGACTTTTAGTACGCGCACCGAGGCCGAAGAATTCCTCAAGGAACACTGGTTCAAGCGCAAAAAGTAGCCCCGCCGGCACCGGCCCTGTCTACCCCCTGAGATACCGGTCAAACCATCTGAGAATCCACTCCAGGCGCGCAATCCGACGATCCGGTCGCCCGTGGCGTGAAAGGCCGTGCGGCTCCTCGGGAAAACGCACCATTTCGACCTTCTTACCCAGAACTTTGAGTTTTACGAACATCTGCTCAGCCTGCTCGATGTTACAGCGCATATCATGTTCGCTGTGGATTATCAGCACGGGGGTCTTCACTTTCTCGAAGTAGGTGATCGGTGAGCACCGGTCGTAGTTCTCACGGTTGGTCCACGGATAGCCCTCAAACTCGCGGCCGAGTGACCACCCGCTGTCGGATGATCCGGTGAACGAAGAAAGCTCCACCACCGAGCGCTGGGTGACGGCGGCGGCAAACCGGTCAGTGTGACCGATAATCCAGTTAGTCATGTAGCCGCCGTAGGAACCGCCCGTCACGCCCATGCGCTTTCGGTCAATAAACCGCTGTTTCTCAAGGTAATCCGCCGCCGCCATGCAGTCTTTGAAATCCAAGTCTCCCCAGCCCCCGGCGATAGCCTCTGCCCAGGTTTTACCGCGGCCGGCGCCTCCGCGCGGGTTAGTGTACAGGACCACGTACCCCTTGGCGGCAAGAAGCTGCATTTCATGGAAAAACGTATGGGCGTACTGAACGCGGGGCCCGCCGTGTATATTCAGGATAGACGGGTACTTCCGCCCGGGTGAGAATCCGGGAGGTGTCACCAGCCATCCGTGCACCAAAGTACCGTCGAACGAACGGAACGTGACCGTCCGCGTCCGGGCCGGCGCGACCTCCGTGCGCAGGAACGGGTTCAGGTCCGTGTGCCGGACGGCTCGCTTCTCTCCTCCGTATGTGGGGGGGCAGGTCATAATCTCGCCCGGCGTGTCGATGTCCGCGTAAATCAGGGCGATGATGCGATTCCTGCCGCTTACCGACAGGCTCTTGAGGTGACATTTGCCTTTGAAAATACAGGTCGGCTTGCCGCCTCGCTTCGGCACGTAGTACGCATTGGTAGCGCCGGTGTCGGATGAGAGAAAAAACAGCCTTTTGCCGTCACGCGACCAGAACAGTGCTCCGGCGTCGTGCACGTCCGACAGGTCGGAAATCGACTGGTCGTAAGCCATCCGGTCGAATCTGCTCATCAGGTCCCGCGCCCTGGGACGACCGTCAACTCCCACCGCCCACACATGCATGTTCGTAACTCCCCAGGCGTCGTCCGGGTTGTCATGTCCCAGGTACGCGATCATTCGGCTGTCAGGGGAGAAGGCCGGGTGGCTGACGGGGCCCGGCGGTGTTTGGACGCGGCGCTCTTTCCCACCCGCCAGCGGAATCACAAACAAATCGTCGCGGAGCACCTCGATGTCCCGGTTGCGCGACCGGTTGGAGACGTATGCCACCCACCTTCCGTTGGGCGAGACCGCCGGGTAGAGATTGTCGTGCTGACCGCCGGTGATTCTGCGCAGTCCGCCCGAAGACACCTCCAGAGTGTATATCTGAAAGCTGTCTTTGGGCAGGTATCCGAGGCCGTCGTAGCGGAAAAACAGTCGCGTGATATGCCGGTAGACCGGGGCTTCCTTTTTCTTCTTCTCATCCTTGATGAAGTGCGAGTCATTGTACCTCAGGGCAAACACGAGGTGTGTTCCGTCCGGGGTCCACTGAAGGTTCTGAATGTGGCCGTCCAGCTCGTTCAGTCGTCTTTCCGCACCGCCCTGCGAGGATATCAGGTAGACGCCTGTTTTCTTGTCCCGCGTGGAGACAAAGGCAAGCCATTTGCCGTCGGGAGACCAGACCGGCTGGCCGTCGGCGTGATCCCCGTGCGTAAACTGGCGCGATTCACGAGCCTTGAGGTCGTGCACAAAGATGTTGGTGATGTAGGTGTTCTTTTCCGCGTCGATACGTTCCACGGTATACGCGAGCAATCGTTCATCGGGACTGAGTGACACGGACGTGGCAATCCTGAGCTTGAACAGATCCTCAGCCGTCAGTTTCCGTCGCCTGGCTTTCCGTCTGGCGGGTCTTGGCATGATATGTTTTTCCCCTTGGCTAACCGTTTGATTGGTAACCCGATATTACGTACTAAGACACTGCCTGACAAGGGATAAATCTGCTGCGGTGCGCCGGGCCTTGCGCAGAAACCGTTTGCGTTTTGTGTGGGAACCCGTATTTTAGCGGCAGCACAGGGTAAGAATCGCTGTTAAATCCAACATGAGTGATCCACGAATTCTAAAATAACCCGACGATAGTCTCCTTCTGCAGATTCCAGGGAGGTTTTCAAGGTGGAAGTTGTTGCCCTCATAGACAAGGTCAGGCACTACGAAGGTAAGGTGCCTGCTCCGTTGAAAGAGAATGAGCCGCTCGAAGCCTATGCCGGCAAAACTCCGGCGGAACTTAAGCGTCTGCTGAAGGTAATGCTGACGGCGCGACGCGTCGAGCGCGAGGAGAAGCTGTTGCTTCGAAAAGGACATAACCGGTTTTTCATCGGCTGCGGCGGGAAGGAACTGATCGACGTTGCTCTCGGGAGCCATCTCAGGCCGGACGATCCCTGGGTGGGCTACTACCGGAACAAGGCCTTTGACTTTTATCGCGGCGCCTCGCTGCAGGACAAAATGCTCGAAGCGATAGGTGACTCGCGCGGCCGTAACAGGGGCCAGCAGATTCCGGCGCACCCCGGTTATCCCGACCTGGCCGTGATTCCCCAGGCCTCGCCTACGGGCGGACACGCCCTCGAGGCGGCCGGCATCGCCGAAGCGATCTCGCACCCGGTGCCGGTTTCCAGGCAGTCCCACCATCCCGGCGGGCGGTATCCCGGGGACGCAGTCACGGTCTGTGCCATTGGTGAGGGTTCCACCTCGGAGTCGGAATTCGCCCGCGCCGTCTTCTACGCCGCGTTCTACAAGGCAAGGGCCATTTTCGCCATATATAACTGCGGATGGGCCATCTCGGTGTCGGTCGAGGAGCAGTTCCCGGAGGGTGACCCCACCACGCCGTTCGAAGGATTCCAGCGCTTCGGGCTGAAAATCCTGCAGGTGGACGGTACCGACGTCAAGGCTTCCCTGGCCGGGGTCGCTGAGGCCGTGGAGTATTGTCGGGCCGGGAACGGACCCGTGCTGATGAACGTCCGCACGACCCGCGAGGGATCACATTCGGGATCCGATGACCAGTCGTTCTACATGGACCCGGACGAACAGGACTGGCACACGCACAATGACTGCATTCTCAAAACGTGCCTTGCATTCATTGAGGACGGTGTCATACAACCGGAGGAAATCGGCCGAATATGGGACGAGTTGGACAAGGACGTGACGGCGGAATCGAAAAAAGCGGTGGCTGCATTCACTCCCAAAACCACCGAACTCATCGAAAGCCTCGTCTACACGTATGACTTTCAGGAGTGCCGGAAAACGTGGAAGCGGTATCGGGATGCGTGCAAGATCAAGCGTGCGGAGAAATTCCGGGAGTTTAGAGATAAGGGCTATTTTGCCTCCGGGGAACTGCCGGAAAACGCCGGCCCCATGACGATGCGTAGCGCTATCAACTACACGCTCTTCGATCTCTTCCTGTTGACCGAGGACGTGATTCTCTTCGGCGAGGACGTGGCCGACTTCTCCGGCCACATGATTGACGAAAGAGAAAAGCAGGCCGGGTTGAAAGGCAAGGGCGGTGTTTTCCTCGTCACCAAGAACCTCCAGCGCGAGTTCGGCAATGATCGGTGTTTCAACACGCCGCTGGACGAGGCCGGTATCCTTGCCCGCGCCTCGGGCCACGTTTACCAGGGACGGCGGCCACTGCCCGAAATTCAGTTCCTGGACTATGTGTCGCCGGCCTACCAGGTGCTCAAGGATCGTATCTGCACCACTTACCAGCGCTCCGGCGGTCTCTTTCGCATGCCGTTGACCATTCGCACCACTTACGGCGGCTACAAGCAGGGGGCGGGGGCGTTCTGGCATTCCGAGGGCAATCTCGGAACCTGGATGAACATACCCAGTCTGCTGATCGCAGTGCCGTCGAACGCCTATGATGCCGCCGGCCTTCTCAAGACGGCCTGGGCGTGCGACGACCCCGTGCTCTTTTGCGAATCGGTCGCCCTGTACAATCGACGCGACTGGGAAGGCGTCCCCATGGAAACAGCCGTTCCGGACATCGATGAGTTGATCCCCTTCGGTGTGGCCAGGGTTTACCACGAGGATCGTACCGATATAGGGATCATCACCTACGGGGCGACGTTCCAGATGTGTCGCCGGGCGGCCGAGCTCGTTCTTGAAGAGGGCATCCAGGTCCGGATTGTGGATCTGCGGACGGTCAAGCCGATGGACGAGGAGGCTATTCTGCAGACGGCCAGGGAGTGCGGCAAGGTGCTTGTCGTGACCGAGGACCGTTTCCCCGGCGGGACCGCGGCCACGATTGCCTCGATCATAACCAGGGGAGAGGGCCTGTATCACCTCGAGGCACCCATCAAGCTCGTCACGGCCATTGATGCCCGCGTTGCCTACGGCGTCGACGGTGATAACGCCTGCCTGCCGACCGTCGACAAGATAGTGACCGCCATCCAGGAGTTGCACCAGGACTACTGAGCGACCTGATTGAACGAGAGGCCTACGTCTTACGGTTGGTCTTCGAGGTCAGCAGGGTGCGCAAGCGGCTGCGGTCCGACGGTTCCAGGACAAACAGGCCGGCGGAAAGCGTAATCAGCGTGACTGCCACGGTGCCGCCGAAGAAGTTCAGCCAGTCGTGGGGCACCAGCCAGGCTCGTGCCAGCAGAGCCGCCGGGACCGCGACGACAGCCGCGCGCAAGCCGCTCAGCAGGCTCGTTCGCAGAATGCGGCCCGGAGAAAGCTCCAGGGCGCGCCCGATGAGCCAGGGATACAACGTCGTATACAGGAGAAGCTGGGGGATGGCCGCCGCCAGGGCCATGCCGGTGATGCCGTAAGGCCCTATCAGAAACAGGGACAGAATAACCTTGGTCGATGCCTCCAGGATGAGAACGTACAGCAGGTACCGGTGCTGCCCGAGGCCGAACAGGATGGCGTTGCCGAGTATCTGCGGAATGAAGACGGCCGTACTGACGGACAGGATGGTCATTACCTCGGCGGCGCCGGCAAACTCCGGCTGAAGCCACAGGCGCACGAACGGCCCGGCCCAGACGATCACGCCCGCCGCTATGAAGAACGACAGGTAGGAAGTGTACTTCACGCCCTTCAGGTAAACCCGTCTGACGGTATCAATGTCGCGGTTCGCCTCCCAGTGTGACACGGCCGAGGTCAGGGGAGAGCCGATCGAGTTTACCGCGTTCCTGAAATACAGCATCATCTGCGCTCCCGGTGCGTACACGCCCGCCGCCGCCGCAGAACTCAGCAGGCCCAGCAACACGGAATCCGTATTGAATATCACCAGCCAGGCGACCGTGATGCCGAACGAAATCCGGGAGTAGCTGATCAACGTCGAGGCCGTCTCCCGGCTGGCCAGACGCAGGTTCGCCGTGATCCGCGGAAACAGCCTGCGCAGGCACAGCACCGTGGCCGCCTGCCGCAAAACACTCACCGCCAGAATGGCCAGGGCCAGCGCCGCCAGTCCGTACCCGTTGGCCAGCAACCAGACGAGCACCACGACCCGGATCACCTCCTCGGCCATCTGCAATACCTCGGTGATGTCGTGACGTTGAAGGCCGCTCAGTGAACCTCCGAACGGCAGCAGATAGAACCGTACGCCGAGGTAAACGCCGACCACTATCAAGGCCGTCCGCCCCTCCTGAAGCAGCATGGCGTTCTCGATCCTGAAATACTGAAACAAAAACGTTGCCGTGAAGTAGGCAGCGACTATTATTATCGTCCCGAGAGCAAGATAGATAGCCCAGCTCGTGTTCAGTACCCGGTTAACGTTGAGAAAGTCGTTCTGTCCCAGAAACCGGGACAAGTATCGGACAAGTGCTCTCTCGAGACCGAAATCGAGCAGCGAAAGATAGTTGATGGTCTGGAAGACAATGACCCAGACCCCGTAGCGGTCGTCTCCGAGAACTGACGTAATGTACGGGATGAAAAACAGGGCGATAAGAATTCTCAGCCCGTATCCGGTCCAGGAGGAGAAGATATTGCGGACCAGTTGGCGTCGCTGCAGAACCATTACCATCAGTAGTTGCCGTTCGGAAAGACGTAGTATACCCATTGTCAGAGGGCCCGGCAACGCTTTGTTGCCTCGCGGCATCAGAACGTTACGACCGGGCTTGGGATGGCAGGCCGCCGTCGTCTGTGCCTGCGTGCTGGTGCTGGTATCGGCTGCGCTTGACGGATGTGGCGGGCCGCCGTCACAAATCGCTCCGGGAAAGCCCGGTGCGTCGTCAGCCCTGCCGCCGCGACCGGTCGATTTCGGCATGGCCGTGCCCTACCCGGTCGCGCTGCCACCGGACAGCGCCGACTGGCGTCCCGTGATCGGTATTGACAGTATCATCCCGCTGGTGTTGACGGTCGACGTCGGCGGCGACGTCACGGATGTCGGAGCGGTTCGCGGCGCCGACACTGCCTTCGCCCCGTACTACGACCGGTATCTGAAAGCCTGCCGATTCGAACCCGGTCTGGCTGGTGGCTCGGCGGTTGCTTTTCGGTTGCCGATACTTCTGCACCTGAGATCCTGGCGAAAGAGGCCGCTGGTTGCTTTTCCCGTGAATCAAGGCCGGGAGATCGTCAACAGTGCCCTGTATTTCGAGGCCTTTGAGCTTAACGGCGTTACGCATGCCGGCCTGGAGTGGTTTCCTTCATACTTTCATCTGCCCGCGCGGCAGGACGGGTCATCTGCGGTCAAATTTGTCCTGGCCGAGCTTGACTTCGACACCACCGGTCGGCCCCAGCAAATCAGTCTGCTTCGAACCACCTCTCCTGATTTTGCCGAGCAGATTCTGACGGCTATGAACTGGGCTCGGTATACCCCCGCCAAACGGCGCGGGCAGCCCGTGCCCGGCCACGGTATCATGGCTGTTCTTCTCTTCACCGAGATTGCCTACCCCGCGCCACCCGTTTCCCCCGATCAACCGGACACATCGGACCTGCTGCACGCCGTTCGCGTTCGCCTGGTGCCGGCCGAAATCGGCCTGCTGATGCCGGCCGTCCCGCGCAACGCTCGGCAGGGCCGGCTGACGCTTTCAGGTTTTTCCGGGACGTTGCGAACCAGGGTCGGCGCGACAGCCATTATTGACACGCTGGGTAAAGGGCACCTTCGCGGCGTCAGCGACGGGACCCCGCGGCTGAGAACCGTGTGTGATTCAGTGATTCAACAATTGCGATTCTACCCTGCTTTTGACTTCATGGGTAACCCGCGCGCCTTCACCGGCCTGATGTATATCGAGTTCACCGGTAGTACAACCGTACGAATTGACTTTGCCTGGCTGAATCAGCCGACTTTTCGGCGACCCTCGCAACCAGTTGACTGACATACAGATACCTCCCGCTACGGGCAGTCTCGCGGCAGCCTGATCGCACAATCTGCGCTCTGCCGATCCGGAAGTGTGGGCGCGTTTCGAAATGATTCACGTAAGACGTTGTCATATACCAGGTTATATTGCCCGATCGGCGGCTGCCGGAGACGGGCATGGTTTTTGTCCTTTATTTCAGAAAGATGATATCGAAAACGTTCCCAGTGCAATTACCTGTGCCCTTGAAAGGAATTGCGCCGGAACCTGTATAACTAGATGGAGGAGACAATGGTGTTGGCAACAAGACTCCTCGACGCGTTCTCAACACTGGTGATTGTCATCGCAGGCGTTTATGTTGAGATCACCTTTGCCCACCTCTTGACAGATGTGTGGAAGCTTGTTGTTGCAGGCGTCGTGCTGGCGCATGTTGTTCTGCAAGCAGAGAGAGTTTTACTGAGGCTGCCCAGAGAGAAAGTTGAGAATGTGTAGCCCGAATGGGCTTGCTGATAATTCTCTTGACTTGGGTGGATTATTCTGTATTTTAGCTGGACTGTGCTGGTTATAGACGAGGGTGAATACGTTGAAAGACCGCATCTTACCGATATTGCTCGGCTCGTGCTTCGTGATTCTTGTCACGTTCGCGCTGGTGCTCAGCCAGGTCATCAAGCCGGAGATTCAGCAGTGTATCGAAGACGGTGACACCGAGAAGGCGATTGCGCTCCTGAAAGCGGAAATAGAGGCGGATCCGTCTTACCACATGAATTACTACGTGTTGGGGCAGCTCTACTATGACTGCGACCAGTACGCTCTGGCTAAGGAACAGTTTGAAGATGCCCTGGATAAAAAGAGCAAGCATTACGAATCTCTTTACTATCTCTCACGCTCGCTCATCATGCTCGGCGAGCTTGACGAGGCCGGGGAGGCAATACAAGAGGGGCTGAAAAAGGCCAAGAAACTCAAGGCCCAGTTCGAGAACGGCCTGGGCCTCCTGAGCATGGCCCGTGAAGATTACCAGGAGGCCGACCGGGCCTTCCGTCGCGCGCTGGCAGAGAGCGACCGAGTCGAAGCTGATAAGCTCAAGGACCTCAGGAACGCACCCATTTCTGAGGAGGACCGGCAGCTGGTGATTGACTCGCTCCGGGCTGAGCACGCCAGTCAGAACGCCGAGTACCACATCAACCTGGGAGACGCCAACTTCTTCCAGGGTGTACCGTCATTGGCCGCCGTTGAGTACGAAAAGGCTCTCCAGGTCGATACCGGTTCGCTGGAGGTCTACTACCACTGGGCCGAGGCCTGCCTCGACATGAGGGACTACAACTGCGCCATGGAGAAGCTGAGAGTTGTCCTTACGAAGGACAGCACTCACGCCCAGGCCTGGATGCGGGCAGGCGGCATCTACTTCAAGGCGGCCCTCTCGTCGCGAACGCGCGCCGAACGGGAGGAGCGTTTCAAGGAAACCATCGGGTCGTACAAGCGCTACCTCGAGTTGTCTCAGGCCCAGCCTGACTCGTCCACGGTTCGCCCGTTTTTCGAGTTGGCTATGGCCTACACGAATATTTTCGGCTATGAGGAAGCGGTCGCGTACTTTGAGCAGGTTCTCGGTATCCCCTATGAGCCGAGGGATGTGTATTTCTATTACGGTAAGGCTCTATGGGGAATCCGACAGTTCGCGAAGGGCGCAGAAATGCTGCTTCGGCATCTGGACTGGATTAAAGAGCAGCCTGCGGAGTATTCCACCGCTATACAAGATGCTGAAGTTTATCAACTTCTCGGCGACTGCTATTTCTATCAGCAGCCGAAGGACTTCTCGAAGGCCATCAAGTACTACAAGCAGTCGCTCGAATCGGCTCCCGATCAAAAGCGGGTCCTGCAAAACACCGCTGTGGCTTACCACAGTGTCCAGAGCTACGTTCAGGCCATAGAGTTCTACGACCGCCGGATCGCCCTCGGCATCGACAGCGCTTCCGCCAGCATTTACAAGAACGCCGGCTACTGTGCTCTCAATATCGCTAATGCGCAGCGAAGCGATGAAGGCGACCTGGATATGGAGGAAGAAGAGGAAGAGCTGGCCGGCCCGGATCCCGACACGAACTTCTACGAGGTCGCGATCGGCTATCTGGACCATTACCTTGAGTATAGCTTGAATGATGACAGAGTCGTCTTGCTTGTTGCCAATACGTATCTGTATCAACTTGCCGACTGCGCCAACGGCGTGACCTATTTCGAACGACTCCTGGCTCTGGACCCCTCCAGTTGCGTGGCCAAGAAGTCGCTCGGTTACGCCTACTTTGGCGGTGTTTGCGAGAAGAACTACACCGAGGCACTCGGGTATCTCACGGACGCGTACACCTGTGTTACCGATTCCGGGGGGCCCTGTGCCGACAACGACATTACCAAGTGGATCGCCCAGTGTTATCACCTGCGGGCCGTTGAGACCAAAGGTGAAGCCAAGGCTGATTTCAAGAACGCCTTTGATTGGTATGCCAAGGTGCTGCAGTGCGATCCGAGCGACACTGAGGCCAAGGAGGCGCAGGACAACATAAGGTACGAGTATTGACGACGTGTCAACGGGCAACCGCATTCGTACGTAGTGGACTGGAGTCGGCATGACTGAAGAGGACAAAAAAGAGACGGCACGAAAACGCATCACCGATCTGCAGCGGATGAAGTTTATCGGGTTTGAGGTTTTTCCCGGGAAGCCGAAGGATCTGTTCAAGAGCGAGGATGAAAAGTCTGAGTTCGAAAAACAGGCCCGCGACCGGCGGGGGAAAGGCGCGTCGACCCGGCTGGACAGCAAACTCCTCGAAGAGCGGATGTCCTTCAAAGAGCGGATTGTTCTCGCGTTCGCCAGTGTCATCGTCTGGGCGGCGCTTTTCTTCCCCTGGTACTCCGCGTATACCGAGGTCGCTGACGAATCTCCGGCTGCTGTAACTGAAGAGCCGGCCGATTCCCTGATGGTGGGGGACAGCGCGCTGGCGGCGATGGCGGCAGCTGATACCGCCGCCCTTTCAGCCCCTGTCGAAAATCAGGAGGACCCGGCCGGGACGTCTGAACAATCCGAGGCGACGCCCGCTCAGGAGATGTCCTCACAAAGCAACGAGGAGATTCTCACCGGGCACATGGCTCGCCGGAGAGTTCGTCGGGAATACGATCGTCTCTCCGGGATCAGTTCCTTCATTGCCCTGGGATCGGTCGGTTCGCACGTGTTTACGTCCGGGGCAGTCCTTGTCCTGACGGGCATCATCTTCCTGCTCTACGGGCTTCTGTGTCTGGTGCTGCCGGCACTCACCCTGTACTGCCTGTTTGGGCTGAAAGGGTCCGCCGACGAACAGGCCGTGAGGATAAAGAAATATCTGAGGTTCAACTGGTTGCCTCTGGTGCTGTTCTTTCTTGCGGCGTTCCTGTCGTTTTTCGGCGCCGACTACGGTGAAGGAACGGCGGGATTGTATGCCAGCCTGGGAGACAGTTATGGCCCCGGAGTGTTCCTTGCAACGCTCTCGTGGGGCGTGTTCATAACGCTGGCCGCCTCGATTCTGGTGGCCGTCAAGGCCGTGGAAATCTAATTCTGTGTAAGTTGGAGGATAGTAACAAGTGGTTAAGCAAACACTCTTCGTAACGCTCAACGCCATCGTCGCCTTTGCTATCGGATTCGGTCTCTGGTACGGAGTGTTCAGGACGTCTGAATCGCCGATCATCCATTCCATTTATCAGGGGGGTCCGCTGGTAGTGCTGTTGATCATGATCCTGATCATGTTGCTTGTCTTCGTGATCGAGCGCTATTTCTCACTGTACTCAGTCGCCAAGGGCCGCAGTTCGGTCCAGGTGTTCTTCAAGAAGCTTGTGACCCTTCTCCAGACCGATGACTACGAGGGCGCCCTGGCTGCCTGCGACAAACAGCGCGGTACTACTGCCAACGTCCTTCGATCCGGCATTGAACGCTACAGGGATCTCAGGAGCGATGCTTCCATCGACGCCGACAAGCGGCTTCAGCTCACGCAGTCAGCGATTGAAGAGGCCAACGCCCTCGAGGGTCCGCTGCTGGAGAGGAATCTTATCGCCCTGTCAACCATCGCCTCGATTGCCACCATGGTGGGTCTGCTCGGCACGACCATCGGCATGATCCGCGCCTTTGCCGCCACCGGCAACGTGGAAGGCGGTGTTATCGATGCCACCCAGTTGGCGGTCGGAATCTCCGAGGCGCTGGTCAACACCGCCGGCGGTCTGACCTCCGGGATCCTCGGGATCTTTTTCTACAACTTCTTTGTAAACAAGGTGGACGCCTTTAATTACACTACTGACGAAGCCACGTTTGAGGTGTTACAGATTCTGAAGACCAAAGAAGGCAAGTAAGCCATGGGGATTAAGAAAAAGCGTCGGATCTCCATCAGGATCGATATGACGCCTATGGTCGATATCGCCTTCCTGCTGTTGATCTTCTACATGGCCACCACTCAGTTCAAGCCGCCGGAGGCGCGCGCGGTCGAGTTGCCGCAGTCGCACTCGCAGATTGAGCTGCCGGACAAAGACGTTATTAATATCACCGTTACCAAGCATGACTCCATCTACGTGGACTACGTGCAGTTGGTGAACATCAACATTGACGGCCAGGACATTCAGACCAAAGGGCGCGTGGTGCGCACGTGCGATATTTATAACGTGTCCAGCGAAATCCTCCGGGCGCGCAGCAAAAATGTCCGGGCCCTGGTCGTGATTAAAGCCGACCGGGACGCAGGCTTCGGGGTGATGCAGGATGTTATGCGGTCGATGCAGGAAAACCACCTCGAACGCTTCCTCATCATCACCGACAACGAGATGGAGGAGGCCGAAGCCTGATGGTTCACCGTCGTGTGACCCGCTGGTGACGTAACAGGTGAAAGGAGAGTGACGTAAGATATGGCCGGCGAAGTAGCCGAACGCGCAGCAAAGCCCGGGAAAAAGGGATTACGGCGCCCCAAGAGGCGGTTAGCCATCCGCATCGACATGACGCCGATGGTGGATATCGCCTTCCTGTTGCTCATCTTCTACATGGTGACGACGGTGTTCTCGATGCCGCAGGCAATGGAGATCAACCTGCCGCCGGTGGAGCAGGAGGAGCAGGTCGAGATCCGGGAATCCAACCTGCTTACGGTACGGGTGGACAGTGAGAACCGTTACTGGTGGAATCTAAAGACGCCCACTCCGGAGAACCTGCCGAAGCTCCTTCCGGGCGACCCGGCTAAGCCGGACACCGTGGCTTACACGTTTTACCCGGACACCCTGCGCGGTCTGTTGGTCCAACAGAATCGCCAGAACCCGAGGCTGAGCACGCTTGTTCTTATTCATAGAGACGCCCGATACGAGGATATGGTCAACATCCTGGACGAGATTGACGTCATAGAACGCTCCTGGAATCAAAATACGGCCGATCGCCTTGGTGTTAAGGTCAGCGAGATTCCGAGCGACCAGAAATTCTCGTACCGGTATGCCATCGGCAAGTGGGAGGAGCGTGACGACAGAGTCATGACCGCCGCCCAGGCTCAGGTCAGCCAGGAAGGAGGCCTGTGATGCGATCTTATTACGATAACGCCGTCTACTCCCCGTACGGTGCCTACGAGCTGAAGTTAAAGTACCAGCGCAACTTCCTGTTCGGTACCGGTATCACGCTGGGGGCGGTGCTGTTCATTCTCGCGGTCGCCTGGGTCATATCCGTCTGGTCGGAGGAGGAAGTGATAGCCTCAGCGACGCCGGTGACGATCAGGACAGTTGCTGACCTCGGCCCACCCCCGGCTATCGCCAAGAAACCGCCTCAGGTAAAAGTCAATCAGCCCAACGCCGTGGCTCCCAAAGTCGGTATTCCGAAGCCGGTCGCCGACGATGAGGTTATGGACGACGACGTTACCCTGGCCACCCGCGAGGAGTTGGCGGAAATTGTGGCTCCCGACATTACTTCGGCCAGTTCAGGTGGCGCTGACATTGTCGTCGACATCCAGGACGACGAGTATCTCCCGGCTCCCGATGAGTTTACGCCGGTGGAGATCGTCGCTGAGATGATTTACTACGAGACACCGGAGTACCCGCGCCTGGCTCGACAGGCCGGCCTGGAGGGGCTGGTCCGGGTTAAGGCCCTCGTTGACAGGAACGGCAACGTCAAGGACGCCATGCTCTATCAGTCTTGCGGTACCACCTCGCTGGATGAGGCGGCCGTTGGTGCCTCTTACAAGTGCAAGTTCAAACCGGCGATTCAGAACGGTCGACCCGTCGCTATGTGGGTGACCTACAAGGTGGAGTTCTTCATCGAGGAGGCTGCCCCCTGATCCTGAATCCGGATTCGCGATCCGGGCCGACGGAGATTCTGACCGGTGCGGGCTTATCAAGAGCCCGGCACCGGTCTTTTTTTGTCAACTGATCGAACATCATACTGCCGATTATAGGGTGGTTTCCTTCCTGATGCCCGGGCCGGGAAAAGGCCGGCGGCAACGAACGCGTCGTACTCGTCAGCCGGTCCGGCATCTCCCATTGCAGTCGGGCCAGATATTGTATGACAGAAGCCGGTAGCCACTACCTGTTGGGGTTACCGAAACTAAAGGCTGAAGGGGGCAATTTATCGCTTGACAAGTGCACAAATGTGCAGTATTCTGGGTCTGCGCCGGGGCAGGTGCCCGGGTATTTGCGAACAAGGGAGAGTTCCATGGGTGGATCAGTACTAAGTCGTGATTGGGGTGACCCTCGAAACATGGCGGCAGCAGACAGCACCAATCTCGGTCTTGCAGAGGATATCGACGTACCGTACGCGGGCGGCGCTGTCGGCACCGAGGACTGCGTTTTTCACAACGTGGCCAACTGCCCGGACTGCTCGGGCGGCATGATACGTCAGGGGGGATGCTGTTTTTGTCCCGAGTGCGGGTTTGAGAGTTGCGGCGCATAGCGTTTGACGTCGTTTGGCTGAACGGTACCGGGTTGAAAGGAGGGCTGGATGGTATGCGTTTGAGTGATCTGGAAAGGCTTGGTATTCCGCGGCGGATAGTAGAAGTCTGGCGGGAACGTCAGGGGGAATCACTCTTGCCTGTGCAGCGGCAGGCATTGCGACAGGGGTTGCTCGACATCACGGCTCGGCGCGCTTCCGTGAGTGACGGGGTCTCCGGCATGATAGTCTCGGCGCCGACGTCATCAGGGAAATCCTTCTGCGCCGAAATGGCGGCGGTGAGCGCTCTGACCGCCCGCAGGAAGGCCGTGCTGCTGTTTCCGATGAAGTCTCTTGCGGAGCAGAACTACCGCCTGCTGCGGGACACGTATGAACCGCTCGGGATAAGGTGCCTAATTGCCACGGGAGACCACCCGGAGAATGATCAGAGATTTGCCGCCGGTGACTATCATCTGGCCGTTGCCATTTACGAGAAGTTTGACCTGCTGCTCACGGCTGATCTCGATGCGTTGAGTAATATCGGGCTGGTAGTTGTAGATGAATTGGAAATGCTGACCGAACCCGGTCGCGGGGCGGTTCTGGAGCGGCTGCTGACAAAAATTCTGGCCTCCTGCTACCAGCCTGCCATCCTGGCCCTGTCGGCGGTTCTGGATGACGACACGGCCGCTGTTCTGGCCCGCTGGCTGTCAGCTTCGGTAGTAAAAGAGAATTCTCGCCCCGTTGACCTCCTTCGTGGTGTGGCCGCGGAGGGTTCGGTTCGTTTCCGGTCGTTCAACGGCGCTCAGGATGGAAGCGAGCCCTTTGCAATCGGGGATGCCGCCGGTGACCTTGCCGACGTTCTGATCGGTCAGCTCAGGCAGGCCGCGGGACCGACTCTTGTCTTCCTGAAGTCCCGGCAGGACACGGTGCAGCTTGCGCTCAGGCTCGCGGCTTCCGTACAGTGGCCCGAGGCAAATGGGGCGACTGCCCGTCTTCGGGAAGAAGAACCGTCGTTTCTTGTTCGATCGCTTATCCAGACGCTTACGCGGGGCATTGCATTTCACAACTCCGACCTGACGCCATGGCATAGGTCGGTTGTTGAGGAATCCTTTATCAATGGGGAAGTTCGCGTCCTGTGTTCAACCACCACTTTAGCCCTGGGTGTCAACCTGCCTGCAGAAACCGTATACCTCGAGACGGTCCGTTACGCACCCGGTAATTACGATAGGCGACCCGTGCTTGTGCCCATTACCCGGGCCGAGTTTGACAACATGACCGGCAGAGCCGGGCGCTACAACTTCTGTCGGGGTGTGACCGGCAAGGCTATTGTCCTGGCTGATTCGGAGTTCGAGCGCGACGTCCTCTGGGAGCAGTATATCAGTCCGGACCGGCCTGAGGCCGTGCTGCTCCCTGTGCAGCCGATCTCGCTGGATGATTGGCTTCTTCAGATGATCTGTGCCGGAGTGTCGCCAAGCCTCAGTGCCGCCCGTTCGGTGCTGGCCAAGAGTCTGCACACTGTTTGTCACCCCGGCGCTGAATTGAATCCGGAACCGGCCGTCGAAATGCTGACGCGAGAGCGGCTGGTTGGTGTCGGCAATGGCGGCCTGTTGTACCCCACCCCGGCAGGTAGAGCCGTAGCCACGGCCGGCCTGACCGTCAGACAGGCGGTTCATCTGCGCGGGTGGCTGGAGCAAGGGTACCCGCAGACAAACTTTGGCTGGACGGCCCTGGCGGTGAGCGCCCCCGACTGGCGCCTTCCTCCGTCTATTCTGACCCGTTACGAGCAGGCGGAGAATCTGCCTCTGAAACTGCTGTCGCAGCGGTATGATCATTCCATGGGTGAAATAACCTGCCTGCTTCCGCAAGACTGGCGGTCGCAGCCGCTTGGCTACCGAACCATGGCCGGTCTGAAGGCGCTGCTGGTGCTGGATGACTGGTCCCGGATGGTTCCGGTCCAGTCTCTTGAAGAACAGTACCAGATGCATCTGGGTCAGATAATGTCGCTCGGAGAGGCTGCGGCACACCTTGTGTCCGCCACGGCAGCCCTGGTAGAGGCAGGCGACAGGCAGTCAAAAGTGGTCGGCATGCTCCGTGCACATGCCTTCAGTCTTCAGCACGGCCTCTCCGCTGACCTTCGCGGCTTGCATGCCTGCCTTGGGGCGGTGCTGAACCGGTCGGATTTCGTAGCCCTGCATGAGGCTGGTGTTGTCGAGATGCGTCAGCTGGGTGATCTCGATTCTCAGAGGCGCGCCAAATTTATAAGGGGAGAGGCTAAGTTACGACGAATCAATGATATAATAGACTCATTTAAAGAGGAGGTTGCAATGTTGTCCAAACAGGTAGGTAACCGCGTGGTCCCCGCCGCCGAGCCTGATTCCGTCGAGATCGATGGGGCCTTTGATCGGGAACGTTTTCTTGTCCGTATAAACGGCTTTCCGGTGTGGCTGACCGGCAAGTCGTTTAAGTACTTCACCAGGCTGGCCTGGTCTCGCCTTACCGCCGACGGTGGGTGGATCTACAAGGAGGATATCGAAATCGGATTCAACCAGGCCAGATATCTGTACCGTATGAAGAACGAGATCGCTGGCGGCTTCAGCTTCCCCTGGCAGGTCGTTGAAAACAACCGGCTGGGGTACTATCGGCTTCAGATCGATCCGGTCAAGATCCGTGTCAATCAAGGCAGGCTTAGAAACCACCCGGATTGGGAAGTTCGGCGTCTCTTTGCTGAACCCGGCACGGTCGCTGTGGGCTGAGAGTTGGCGGGAACAGACCGCCGGACTCGACCGTATTATCTAAGAGAATGACAAGGACTTGCTTGCACAAAGACTTGAAAGTCCGGGAAAATGTCCGATATTACGGTCGACGCAATATGGAAACCATTATCAAGAGCAAAAACCGGCTACCCCTCCTGACTACCGATACGGAGACCGCCTACCCGGTACTTCCACTCATGACCGGGGTGCTCTTTCCCGGCACCATGCTCACGATACAGGTCGGTCGGCCCGAGAACCTGCAACTGCTCAAGGCGTGCAGAGACGGCAGGAGCGAGTTTGTCGCCTCCTATGCGCACTCGGAGGTCGAAACGCCGGACCGTGCTCCGATTCACCAGGTCGGCGTATTTGCGGTTGTGCACGGCGTCAAAGAGGTTACCGGCGGCTCTGTGATTGCGACCCTTGAGGGTCTGCGGCGGGCGGCGCTTACACGTATCCAGTCGGCCGAACCATATACGACGGCGACCGCGTACGCGATTGAGTCGCTGCCGTTTGTCAGCAAGCACATTAAGCAGAAGGTTGACGAGGTCATCTCAATCGTCAGCGAGATTACGCACCTCGATCCAATGTACTCACCGGAACTGTCGAACGTACTGAAACTTAACGAAACCGACCCGGCCCTGCTGGCTGACCGAGCTGGCGCTGCCTTCCACCTCTCGCTCTCGGCCAAGCAGGAATTGCTGGAAGCCATCAGCCTGGAGCAACGCTTTGAAAGGCTTTTGTACCACCTCAATATGGAGCTTAGCCGAGTTGCCACGGTCCTGAGTATTCACGAAAACGTCAAAAAGCGGATAGAGGACGAGCAGCAGAAGTACTTCCTGCGGCAGCAGTTAACTGAGATCCGCCGACAGCTCGGTGAGGACTTTACCGAAGAAAAAGAGGCTGCGCGCCTGCGCAATATCCTCAGAAGCAGAAAAGAACTTCCGCCTGACGTTTCGGCGCGGGCGCTGATCGAAATCGACCGCCTCGGTCAGCTTTCTGCCGCTTCGGCCGAGTATGGTGTGACCAAGGGATATCTCGACTGGCTGCTCAATCTTCCATGGGGCAAATGCACCGCCGAGAGCCTTGACATGGCCGAGGCCGAGCGGATTCTCTCAATTGAGTACTACGGCTCCACGGGTCTGAAGGAGCAGATTCTCCAGCGGCTGTCCATCCGCAAGCTTATGGGCGGTGTGGACGAGGGCTCGACCCTCTGCCTCGTCGGTGCCCCCGGAACCGGCAAGGCTTCACTGGCCAAGGCCATAGCCCGTGCCCTGGGCAAAGAGTTCATTCGCATCTCGGTCGGAGGCATCTCCGATACCGCTGCTATCAAAGGGACGGCCAGAACGTTTCTCGGGGCGTATCCGGGTAAGATAGTCCGAACCCTTCGCGATGCCGGCACGTGCGATCCGCTGATTCTGATCGAAGATATCGATTACTTCAATGTCGAGAACGACGCTTCTGTAAACATGGCTCTCCTTGAAGTCATCGATTCGCGCCGGAGCTCGCGGTTTTTTGACAACTACCTGGGCATACCTTTTGACCTGAGCAAGGTCTTGTTTGTCTGCTCCGTCCGGTCCTACGAGGAAGTACCCGAGCAGTTTGTCCCCCGCCTGGAAATACTTGAATTGCCGGGGTATATCGAGCGTGAGAAAATCGTCATCGGGAAGCGGTATATCATCCCCAAACTGCTCAAGAGACACGGTATCCTGAAGTCCGAATTCAGAGCCTCGGATAAGGTCCTTTCCCGGATCATCAACAATTACACGCAGGAGGCCGGGTTGCTGGGGTTCTCCCAGCAGATAGAGAAGATCTGTCGGAAGATCGCGCTGCAGAAGGCCGAAGACAAGAAGCGTTCCTGGACCATTAGCGAGAAGAACCTGGAGTCCTACCTTGGTACGCCCGTCTACATCCCGGAGAAAGCAGAGTCTCAGCCCGAGATCGGCAGTGCGGCCGGCCTGGCCTGGACCGGGTCCGGCGGCGAGTTGATGTTCATCGAAGGCTTGAAGATGAGGGGGGAAGGAGGGATCATCACGACCGGCTCTCTGGGCGACGTTATGCGCGAATCCATACAGGCGGCGCACTCGTACGTTCGTTCCAAGGCTGATGCCCTCGGTATTGATTCCAGTGATTTCAACGAGTTTGACGTGCACATCCACTTTCCCTCGGGCGCCATCCCCAAGGACGGCCCGTCGGCCGGCATCACCGTGTGCCTCGTGATTGCGTCCGTCATGGCGGAACGCCCTATCCGTAACGATATCGCCATGACCGGCGAGGTGACGCTGCGTGGCAAGGTCCTGGCCGTGGGCGGCATAAAGGAAAAGATCTCGGCGGCGTACCGCACGGGCATCTACAACGTGGCTGTGCCCAAAGAGAACGAGAAAGATATCAAGGACCTGCCCAAGGAAATCATCCGCAAGACCAGGTTTCACTTCATCGAGCGGGTCGATGAGCTTTTCGAGCTTTGCCTGCTCGACGTCGTTCCGTCAGTGTACTCGCTCGAAAAAGTATTTGCCGAAGAGATCGAGAAGGCGAAAAAGAGGTCCACGGCGCGCAAGAGCCGCGCCGCGGCCAAAGCCAAACCCAGACGCAAAAAGCAATCCCGCTGATCGGCAAGACGGCTCGCATCCCGGCCTTTACGCAGGTCTCCCACTTTGGCCTTGACAGCATTCCTGACTGACCGGTATATTACTTAGAGTGAACGGTCGGTCTTAGAGTCCCGCTCTGCAAACTTCATGTGTTACTCTGTACGCGATGGAATGTCGGCATGCTCATCCCGGGCGTAAGCCCCCGGATGCGCGTGCCTGTATGCCGAATCAGACTCTTGAGACTTTCCGGTTGACGATTGCAGGAAGTTCCAGGCAGCGCGCTGCTGCAGGGAGGCGTGCAAGGCGAGAGCAGGTCGCTGACGATTGCCTTTACATGTCCGCTCGAGGTTAGTGTTTCCGCGCATGGACCGCCTCCTCAGGCCCGGACCGGTTATCGCCGGTCAAAAGGCTTACTCCGTGCTGACCTGCCCGGATTCCGGTGGGAACATGCTGAAGCAAACAAGGAACGTGTGAATATCCGAAGGAGCATGCGATGCGGCAGGTAACCCTCTACGTTATTCTCTGGCTGATAGTCAGTTGCGCCGTCGCCACCGGTCAGGTCACGCAGATAGTGCTCGACAACGTCACCAACACCGTTGACGACACGCTGCTGGTGGCCGGCGAGCAGCACTCGTTCGATCTACGCGCCACCAACCTCGGGAGCTATGTTAACTACAACCCCACCAACGGCTTCCGCATCTTCTCTGAGGACGGCGCACAGTGGACGTTTCCGTTGGCTGACACTACCATCGACACCACCATTACCCTGATCGAGCCTCCGCCCGATCCCGTTTTCGACACCACCATCGATACGGTTATTGTATTCTCCTGGGTGGATCCCACTTACCGTGCGTTCTTCGACCAGTTCTTCGTCAACCAGTACAGCGTGGACGGCATCGGGTCCGATACGACCGCCTTTGCCGGGGTGGGGTTATCGGTCGATCGCGGTATCCCCGACGGCTGGGATGCGCTGTCGTATAAGATCATCTTACAGAGCCGGCTGCAAGATCACGGCAAGCATATCTGCATTGATTCCTCCTGGTTTCCCCCCGGGGGCACCTGGAAATGGGCCCCGCTGAACGTGATGTTTCCGCAGATCAGTCCCGACTGGTCGGGTCAGAGTTGTTACCGGGTGTTCGACTCCAACTATGTTGAGCCCAGCAACCTGTTGGTTTCAGTCACGGAGTTGAATTTCAGCGGTCCCCAGGGAGGCGACAATCCGCCGGCACAGACGTTTGAGATTACCTCCGACAACGAGCCGTTGAGTTTCGCGCTTTTTGAGGAGGCCACATGGCTGTTGAAAGACCCCGTATCGGGCACGACGCCGGAGGAAATCACGGTCTCCGTGAACCTCACGGGCCTGGCCGAGGGGGTGTATTCGGACTCGATCCGGATTGAGTCGGCCGGAGCAGCCAATTCACCCAGGTACGTTCACGTCACGCTGGAGATAGCGCCGCCGCCGCCGGAAATCTCAGTAAGCAGCAATGCCTTCTTCTTCAACGCTGTAGCCGGTGAGGCCAATCCCGACCCGCAGACGCTGACAATCACTAACCTCGGCGGTGCCGAGCTGAACTGGACCGTGTCCAACTCTGAAACGTGGCTGCAGCTTATACCGACTTCGGGAACCGATTCCGGCGACGTTACGCTCTCGGCTGACATCACCGGGTTGCCGTTTAACGACTACTATGACACCATAGTCGTGGCTGACCCGAACGCCTCCAACAGCCCCGTGCGTATTCCCGTTACTCTCAGCGTGGGCTCCGACCTGCCTATCATCGAGACAGGCTATCTCCCGATGTACATTGTCACCTTCGATGAGCTCGATGTATTCTCAAGGAATTTCTACGTGGGGAACGCTGGCGCCGGGACCATGAACTTCTGGGTCGAGGAGAGCTCCGCCGAGATTATCGATGTCGCACCGGCAAGCGGCACGGCTCCGGATTCGGTCACGCTGACGTTCAGGTTCAAGTCCGTAACTCAAGGCCAGCAGCACTTCGATACCGTTTGGGTATACTCCAACGAAGCCATCAACTCGCCGCAGCCGGTGCCCCTTCGTTTGCGTTTCGTAGCGGACCCGGCCATAATCGGCCTGAATACGGACAGCATTACCCTTGACCTGTACGAGTGCTACCAGGGATTGGGCGCCGTGCTGCCGCAGGGCAGGCTCGAGGTTACCAACCTGGGCGGCGACGACCCCATGGAAGTCGTACTGGAATACGAATCCGACCTGTTCACGGCGCGCCCTGACGGCGGCAGTCCGTTCCCCGCCTTTGATATAGTCCCCGCACCCGTCGGCGATCTCCCGGCCGGGTCGTATCTGGACACCATCCTCGTGGTGGCTCTCAACGCTGTAAACTCGCCGCAGACGGTGATAGTCAATTACAACGTGACGCCGGCCGATGAGGACCCGGAACTGGTGCTTTCAAGAGACGAGGAATTGATACTCTACAAGCGGGATTCCGGCCCCGTTCAGAAGGAAGGCTTCAGGATACTGAATCTGCACGGCGGGTGCCTCGACTGGTTCGTCGATGAGGCCGTGCCGTGGTTTGATCCCGTCGATTCATCGGGCGGCGTCCCGCACACGTTCTTCTACGTCGTGGAGGCCCCGGGCCTGCCCAATGGTTCCTACGCCGACTCGCTGTTTATCGTGGCCCCGGGCGCGGTCAACCCGCCCCAGAAAGTCGCCCTCAATCTTTACGTATATGACTTACGGGGGGATGTCAATGCCGATGGAATAATCGACATCGGCGACATTACGTACCTTATACGGTATCTTTTTATCGATGGTCCGGACCCGATACCGATATTTCTGGTCGGCGATGTCAACTGCGACGGGACGGTCGACGTCGGCGACCTGTCGCTGCTGATTCGGTACCTCTTTGTGGATGACCAGCCGCCGTGCGACGAGCCGTTCTGAGGTAAGGCCGGAATCATAGGGGCTTTGCGGACGCCGCCGACCGAAGGGCCGGCGGCGTCGCTTCGTCCGGCATCGCCGCAGGGCCAGAGAGTTCTTGACAGACGGGAGCTTTTTCCGTATTATAGAATAAAGGCCGCAAGTCCTTTGCCGATATAATGTTGCAAGAGCCGGTCCGAGCAGGCAAGGAACGCTCAACCGGTCAAGAACCTGGAGGTCTCCGTTGTTACGAACAGCCATCTTTCTCGGTCTCACGCTCGTGTTCTGCATCGTCCTGTCTTCTCCCATCGTCGTGGCACAGCGCCTGGACAGCGACAGCGATACACCGCTGACCCCGTCGCAAATGCATGAAGTCTTGGGTCGGCAGAAGGCGGAAGCGCTCGACCGGACACGACGCGTTCTAAGCGAAGCTGCGACTGCCGCTGCGGCCAGTACGCAAACCAACTATGACGTCCTCAGGTACGATATTTATATCCGCGTCGATGATACGCTGGAGATTCTCCACGGCGCCGTCGGCTTTGTCGCCAGGGCCACCGAGTCCGCCGTTTCCGAGGTCGAGGTGGATTTGTTCAGCGACATGGCGGTTGACTCGATTGTCTCGCTCGCGGGAGTTCTCGGCTACGGCCGGACCGGAGACGTAATTACGGTCGTGCTGGACCGCTCGTACGATATCGACGAGGAGTTTGAGTTCACCATACATTACAACGGGCATCCGGTGGAGGGCGGACTTCAGGCTTTCGCCTTCGACTGGCGGGCCGGTCGAAAAGTGATCGCGTCTCTGTCCGAGCCGTATTTTGCCCGATCGTGGTGGCCCTGCAAGGACCGGATGGATGACAAGGCCGATTCCTTTAACATTGCCATCGAGGTGGACACGTCGTTCTATGTGGGGTCCAACGGTTCCCTCGACTCGGTTGTCGCCGCGAGTGCCAACACGCACACGTATTACTATACTGTTCATTACCCCATGGCCACGTACCTCTTTTCGCTGGCCATTCACCCCTACGCCGTCTGGTCCGACATCTACGTGTACAACGACGACCAGGATACGATGCCCGTGGTGCACGCCGTCTATCCTGACCTGTATTCGGCGTCGCTGACTTCATATGACATCACGCCGCAGGCCATCGGGATTTTTGCGGAACATTACGGCGAATATCCGTTCGTGGCTGAGAAATACGGTCACGCCAATTTTGAGTGGGGCGGGGCCATGGAGCACCAGACCATGACGTCGATGGTCGGCTCGTCGTTCGGCCTCTCGGAGCGGGTCATAGTCCACGAACTGTCCCACCAATGGTGGGGGGACATGGTCACGTGCGAATCCTGGGCCGATATCTGGCTCAACGAAGGCTGGGCGTCGTACTCGGAGGCCCTGTACTACCTCGAATTGGACGGCTGGGAGCACTACCACGCTTACATGGACAGTATGGCCTACTGGGGAAGCGGGACGGTCTACTGTGACGACACGACCAACGTGTGGCGGATTTTCAACGGCGGACTCAGCTACGACAAGGGCGCCTGGGTGGTGCACATGCTCCGCGGTGTGCTCGGTGACTCACTCTTCTATGAAGGACTCGACGCCTACTACAACTCCGAGTACCAGTACGGCGCCCTGACCACGGAGAAATTCAAGAACCTCTGGGAGGAAGCGACTTCTCAGGAACTTGACTGGTTCTTCGACGAGTGGGTGTTCGGCCAGTACTACCCGCAGTACAGGTACCAGTACGCCTACCGCTGGGACGACATGGGCATATACGCCATCTACCTCTGGGTCTCCCAGGTCCAGACGACCCAGCCCCAGGTATTCACGATGCCCGTCGATTTCTTCATCGACTACGTCTCGAGACCCGATGACACTTTGACGTTCATGGTCGACCAGAGGGGACAGCTGTTCCGGTTCTACTCGCCGAGTACGGTAGCTAATGTCATCCTGGACCCGGCCGGCTGGATTCTCCAGAAAGCCTACGTACAGTCCTGGACGATGCATGTCATAACCTTCGACGCCGATCTCTCTGAAGGCCGGCAGTACGTCTCGTATAGCGATACTGTTTCCGTGATTGGCGGCTCAGGCAACTTCACGGTGACGATAACGGCCGGGGCGCTGCCCGACGGTCTCAGTATCGACAATACCGGCATTATCACCGGGGCGCCGACCGACACGGGCAGCTTCACGTTTACGGTTGACTTTGACGACAATGAGGAGTCCTTCAGGGACGACGCCCAGTTAACGATTCACGTGACGCCCACGGAACTGGTGCCCGGAGACGTCAATTTCCTTGACGCCCTTGTCGACGTCGGAGACCTCACATACCTGATCGTCTACCTGTTCATCAAGGGTCCGGAACCTCCGGTCCTGAACCAGGCCGATGTCAACACCGACTGCGTGATCGATATTGGTGACGTCACGTACCTGATTGCCTACCTGTTCATCGAGGGTGAAGACCCGCTGCCGGGGTGCGTCGATTAGGGCACCTGGCTTATCCATTGGCGTGTAATGCCCCTGCAGATGCGGGGGCATTTTTGCAGGTGGGCGCGACGCTCCGAGGGCAGGTTTTTGTTGCGCCGTCGCCGAAAAAGGGTATCATGGATTCGTAGTCGCCAGAGGGCGTCAGGCCGTACCAGCCAGCCGGATACCGATATGAGCGAACAGAAGAAGCCCAGGACGTTCCACATATCTACTTATGGCTGCCAGATGAATCTGGCGGATTCCTCGACGCTTGCCGCTGCCCTGGCCGCACGAGGATACAGGCGCGTGCCGCGAGAGGATGACGCCGACCTGATTATCCTTAACACCTGCTCGGTAAGACAGAAGGCCGAGGAGCGCGTGTTCGGCCGGCTGGCCGAATTGCAGGGGCTCAAGACCGGAAACGGAAACAGGAAGATCGCCGTGGTGGGCTGCATGGCCCAGCGGCTGGGTGCGGCGTTGATCGAAAAGCTCCCGCACGTTGACTACGTTCTCGGCACCGACCGCGAGTTTGAACTTCCCGACGTCATCGAGGGCGTCGAAGGGACCTCGCGGGTTATGACGGCCTTCGGCCATGAGAACATGGACGTCATCGAGCCGGTAAAGGAAACGCCGTACTCCGGGTTCGTCACCATTTCCCGAGGCTGTGACAATCACTGCAGCTACTGCATCGTCCCGTACGTGCGGGGGGAGGAGCGCGCGCACGGCGCTGACTACATCACCAGCGCCGTCAGAGAGATGGTCGACGAGGGCGTCGTTGAGGTCACTCTGCTGGGCCAGAACGTCAACAGCTACCGGTACGGCCACCTGGACTTCTCCGGACTGCTCCGGCGGGTACTCGGCGAGACCGGCATCGAGCGTCTGCGCTTCATGACGTCGCACCCCAGGGACCTGTCGCCGGAACTGGTCGACGTCATGGCCGACGAGCCGAGACTCATGCCCCACGTTCACCTGCCGCTGCAGTCAGGCAACGACCGGATACTCGAGAAAATGGGCCGGCGGTATTCAGTCGCGCGTTACCGGGAAATCATAGAGTATATCCGGGCAAAGCTGGACTACGCGGCCATAACGACCGACCTCATCGTCGGTTTCCCGACGGAGTCCGATGACGAGTACGAGGATACACTGGCCGCCGTCCGGGAGTTTCAGTTCGACACCGCTTTCATGTTCCGATATTCGCCGCGACCCGGTACGGAGGCGTCGGGCTTTCCTGACGACGTGGCGGAACCGGTCAAAATCAGCCGGTTGAACCGGCTGATCGCCCTGCAGCAGGCTATGTCGCGCCAGGTCAACCAGCGAGAGATCGGCCGGGTCCGGCATTCTCTGGTGGAGGGATACTCGCGACGAAGCCGTGACTATCTGCGGGCCCGCACCGAAGGGAATAAGACGGTGCTCTTCAAAACAGTCGCCGTGCCGGAGGGAACCGTCCTGCCCGTTCGTATAACGGCGGCGGATGCTTTCACGCTGCACGGCGAAATCGTGGAGCGGCAATGATGGCTGATCACCTGCCGTCCCTCCTGGCTCCCGTTCTGGTGCTCGCGCTCGTGTCGTTCCTGGCTTTCAGGCTCCGCTTCTTTTCCGCCGGGGACGTCGGCGGCCGGTATCCGTTTGTCTTCGGAAGCGTGTGTCTCCTGGTTGCCTCGGTGTGGCAGGCCGTCACGACGTTACCCGGGTATGCCGAATGGTTTGTACCCTCGGCGTACGGCGTGCTGACGCTTGCCCGGTTCGGGTTGACGGTAATCGGCCTGGTCCTGGGTACCGTCGCCCTGTCCCTGTACGCCGATTACTGGCAGACCAGGCGTGACGACATCGAGGACCGTGAAGGCAAGCTTTCCCTGCTTGAGAACCTTCAGCACGATGCCCGCCAGCCGTACCAGTTGCTCGAGCTTCTCAATATTTCTCTTAAGGAGCTTCTTTACCACTTTCCGGGGGGGGCCGGCGCGATGTTCCTGCTGAACCGCGTGCGGCGGCAGTTCGTGCTGGCCACGGAGTCGGGATTAACCAAGAATGAAATTGCGATGCTTGAGCACTACCCGCTCGGGCGCAATATGTTCAGTCAGGCCGTGGAGCTGGGTGACCCGCTCATCGGGGGAGGGTTTAATTTCATCGGTACCGACGGCCAGCCGATTGGGTCCCGGTTTAACTCCTGCCTGGCCTTACCGATGGTGTCCGGGAGGGAGAAAATCGGAGGCGTCCTTCTCTTTTCGGAAGAGAATGACTTCTTCGGAAAGACGGAGATCAAGTATCTCACGCCGGTGGTTGAATGGCTGGCGGAGAAGATTCACGCCGCTCGCCTGGCACGAGAGACGTCCGTGCTTCAGGGCGAGTTGGAGCGGCGTCGCACCGAACAGGCCTCACTGGCTGCTCGCATAGCCTCCTCGGCCCGGGCTCTCGTGGCTCCGGACGCGGTGGATGCCTATTGCCGCAGCGTTGTTCAGGTGGCCGGCTCCGAGTCGGTTCACCTCATCGGGCTGCAGCACGGCGCTCTGACCGTGTACGGGGGAAGCGAACCGCTGACGGATCTCACTGAGAATTACAGGACCGCCCTTCTGGAAGCCATTGACCGTGCCAAACCGCTGATCATCAATCAGGAAACGACCGGCGATTCCGGCCGGCCCGAAGTCATTCAGTCCAGTCTCATCTTCCCGTTCTCGGACGAGGGCGGCAGGGACGCCCTGCTGCTCAGGCGGGCAAGCTCCGCGTTCGCGGTCGACGACGAACAGCTGAAGCTGCTCGATTTCTTTGGCCGTCTCGGCTGCGCGGTTCTGAAGCAGGATAGCGCCAATCGGCTCAGCGTTACGCGCCGCAAGGGGTTTGAGGCCGTCTTGCAGTTGCTGAGAGTGGAGGCAAAGGCGGGTTCTTTCGAAAATGATCCGGGTTTCTTCATGCGCCATCTGGCACCCGTCATGCCGCCTTTCACTGCCGGTGTTACGCTTGGACGCGATGAGGACGGAGGCCTCAAGGTCCTGGACAGCCACGGCGTGGACGGATCCTTACTGTCCGAGTTCTACGTACTGCCGGGCGAGGGAGACCTTGGCCGTGCCGCCGCCGAGGGCGAGTGCCTTTTTGCCTTCGGACGAAAGGCGATAGCCGCGAAACTGGAGGCCTACGAGATCCATAACCGGAACGCGCTGCAACGGCTCATGGGCGAGCGCGGTCTGCCGTCGTTTATGGCCGCCTGCCCGGTGATACGTGCCGTGAAAGTAATCGGCGTCGTCGGGATGGTGGTTTTTGACATGGAGGAGGCCCAGCGCGGTGAATGGGAGCGTCTGCTGACGCTGGCGGTGAACCTGTACTCGCTCCGGCTGACCATGGCCGCTCTGCAAATTCAGCCCGAGCCCGCCGTTACGGAAGCGGGCGAGGTGGAGGTATCCGGTCTCATCGTCAATCAGTTGAACAACCACCTGTCTGCGGTTATAGGCAGCGCCGAATGGGCTTTGCAGAGGCCGGAGTTGTCAACGCAGACGCGTGAGCAACTCAGGGAGATCGTTGCCGAGGCGGAAAAAGCGGCTGCCTGCATCAAGCAGTCTCTGTCGAGCGCGCCCGAGCAGCCTTCCGGGGCGAAGGCGGCCGGTGATGCCGTCAGTCTGGACAGGACGATCAAGTCTGTCCTGGGTACAAGCCACATCTCGGGCAACCTGTACATGGCCGGCGGCCGTGCACGGGAGATTGACCTGAAACTCGGTTCGGCAGCCGAGTTTGATTTTCCGTCGGCGGCCATGAGGAACCTCTTTGAGAGTGTGCTGGATCGTTTTGGTTCTATCGCTGAGGACGACGACGTCATCTCGGTGGTGACGTATCGCGAGGGAGAGGCCGTGTACCTCGATGTATCCCGCCATCGCAAGAACTTTCCCCCGGTTGAGCCGGTCGCCGGATTTGCGCGCTATCAGCCCAGCGGAGAGGCCTTGCAGGCCCGACCCTCGGACGTGTTTCTTGAGCACGTTGCCCGGGAAGCCTGTTTCTACGCCGTGGATCGTAACAGCCCGGCTCCCGCCTATCTGTCCTTCCGGTTCCCCGTCAGGAGTCGGCTGGAGCCGACCGGGCCGGAGGTCGCGGACCGCTCGGTCAGGCTGCTGGCCATCGACGATCATTCCGTGATTCTTGATCTCTTATCAGCCATGGGGCAGTCGCTGGGCTATCGGGTGGATACCGCCCTGAGAGGTCAGCAGGGTGTACGGCTTGCCCATGAGAACGTCTACGACGTGGTGCTGACCGATTTAGCCATGCCCGATATGTCCGGCCTCGAGGTTGCCCGCCAGATTCACGCCCGGCATCCCCTGACCCCGATAATCCTGGTCACGGGCTGGGAAGCCAGCCTGGAGCGCGAGCAGCTGCAATCTGCCGGCATCTGTGAAGTCCTCTACAAACCCTTCAGGATCGAGCAGCTCACCGAGATCATCCAGGCGTCCGTCTCCGGCCGGGCCTGAAATCCGGCCCCCTTCGGCCCTCTTAAATCGTTGCGGCAGGATGCCGATAACTACAGGTAAACGGAGAGGAACCGCCGCCCATGACCAATCTTTCTATCGTCGAGCATATCCGGACCTCCGGCGATCTGCTGTCTTTGCCACAGGCCCTCTCGGAACTCCTCAGAGAGATGGAGCGGCCGGAGTTTTCATCGGAGACCCTGGCCAACATCATCCTGAAGGACCCGTGGCTGACCGGGCGCATTCTGAAACTGGCCAACTCGTCCTTCTACCACAGGTTCTCCGAAATTACGACGGTTCATCAGGCGGTTCAGCTTCTGGGCGTAACGACCGTCAAATGTCTCGCCCTGTCATCTTCCGTCTTCAACCCGGGCAAGATCGAGAAAGAGTCGGGCGTCGACGCCAGAGCCTATTTCTCGAGGATATTGACGGTTGCGGCGGCCTCCGAGAAGATCGCGGAGAGGACCGGCTACAAGGCTCCCGAAGAGGCCTTCATAGCCGGGCTGCTTCACGACATCGGCACCATGTTTTTCCTGCACCACTATCCCGATAAGTACCGGCTGGTGGTCTCAAGGCAGACGAAGGCCCGCAGCCTTCTGGACGCCGAGATCGAGATTTTTGGAATAAACCATTGTGACGTCGGGTTTCATCTGGCGACAAAGTGGGGTCTGCCGGAGCACCTCGTCAACGCCATCCTGGATCACCACACGCCGGGCAGGTTGGATGAGGAACCGCTCAAGAATGTCCTCCGGCTGGCTTCGCTGCTGTCGACGGACAATGTGAACGGCTACGGCGAGGATATTGAGGATCGGATCACCAGGGTCAAGCAGGTGGCCGGTTGCCTCTCGCTTTCGCAGGAAGACGTCGATGCCATTTCGATATCGCTGCTTTCCTGGACGGTCAGTGTGGCCGAATATCTCGGCGTTGACATCGGCAGCATCGAAGGCATGCTCACGCGGGCTAACCAGGAGATCTGGCAGACTTACCTGATGGTCGAGAATCTCTTCAAGGAGCGCCAGGAGTTGAGCCAGAAGCTGCTTAAGGAGGAGCGCGAGAAGGGTGCCATGGAGTCAAAGAACATCGCCATGGCCACGCTGTCGCACTATCTGAACAACGCCGCCATGGCCATTTACGGTCGGTCTCAGCTTTTGCGGATGCAGGCGACAAAGGGAGATGTCGACCAGCTTCTGGAGCAGCTCCAGGCATCGCTCAACGTAGTCGACCGTTCCGTCCACAGGATTGTGGCCGTCCTGGCGGAGATCCGAGAGATTTCACCCATCGACCAGATCGAGTTCCTCAACACCTCACAGGCTCTGAACATAGACGACCGAATCGAGAAGCGCCTGGTCAAAATGCGGAACGAATCCGACCTGGTGCTTCCCGAGGAGGCGGGATTTCTCTCCGACTGACGGCCGTCGCAGGTTGACCGGCCACACCCGATTGCGTACCATAGCCTCATGCTCAGATATCTCACTGCCGGAGAATCTCACGGCCCGCAGCTTACGGCGGTTATCGACGGTCTGCCGGCCGGCCTTACAGTCAGCATAGATAAAATCAACCACCAGCTTGCCCGCCGCCAGACGGGATACGGGCGCGGCGGCCGCATGGACATCGAACGGGACCAGGCACGCATCCTCTCAGGCGTAAGGGGCGGCCTGACGCTGGGAGGGCCGATTACTCTCGTTATCGCTAATCGCGATTGGGAGAACTGGAGCCGAATCATGGATCCGCTTCAGCCGGTTCCGGATGAGCTCGATTCAGGGGAGCGCCGCCCTGCCGGCGAAACCAGCCGTCCCCGGCCCGGTCATGCTGATCTGCCCGGCGGCATAAAGTGGAACCACCATGACCTTCGCAACGTCCTCGAGCGCGCTTCGGCCCGGGAAACGGCCGCCCGGGTCGCCATAGGCTCGCTGGCCCGCCAACTCTTGGAACAATTCGACATTCGGTTTGCCTCGCACGTGGTTGCTATCGGCGGGGCGTCTGTGGCTAAACAGTACGATGTTACCGACCTCGATCAGATAACGGAACTTGCCGAGGCCTCGAAGGTCCGCTGTATTGATAAAGCCGCTGAATCGGCCATGGTAGCCGAGATCGATGCCGCCGCGAAGGACGGGGATTCAGTCGGGGGCGTCGTGGAATTGATTGTGCGGGGCATCCCCGTCGGGCTGGGCGGCATGTCCCAATGGGACCAGCGTCTGGACGGACGGCTGGCCGGAACGCTGATGTCCATACCTTCCGTCAAGGCGGTTGAAATCGGACTTGGTTTCGAGGCTTCCGGGCGGCGCGGCTCGCAGGTTCATGACCCCATCTACTACGACGCCCGTTCTTATCCGACGCGAAAGGGTTTTCATCGCACGTCGAACCATGCCGGGGGTCTGGAAGGCGGCATAACAAACGGGGAGGACGTCGTCGTCCGGATCGCCGCCAAACCGATTTCCACGCTGAATCGTCCGCTGGACTCGGTGGACGTCAAAAGCAAGGATCCGGTTCAGGCTATGGTCGAGCGAGCCGACCATTGCGTCGTTCCGGCGCTGGCCGTGATCGCTGAAGCGGCAGCAGCACTTGTCCTGGCTGATGCCTTCCTCGAGAAGTTCGGCTCGGACAACCTCGCGGAAACACGCCGGAACTACGATTCGTTTCTCGCTGCTGAATACTGACCTCCAGACGCATCCGCAGCGTTGCAGGTGCGAAGTCCAACTGACAAAAGTAGTTGCGCCGGCCGGCCGGGGGGCGGTACCATTACCCAAGCGAAGGAGATGCCATGAAATATATATTTGGTACTGATACGTTGCAAAACACGGCCGCGCAGACGGTCGTATGCTTCGTTCCACGTTTTGAGAAAATCTCGGAGCGGACTCTCAGGCTCATTGACGGGGCCACCGAGGGCGCCGTCGCGACCTTGCTCGAGTCAGAGGAGTTCACCGGCGGCGTGGGGGAGATGGTGACGCTGTACCGACCGGCCGGGTTCAAGGCGGAGCGCCTGCTTCTGCTCGGGACGGGCGAGAGCCGCAACCGTACGCCGGACACCTACAGGCGTGCTATGGGGGAAGCATCTCGCGCCAAAAGCGTGACCAGTTCGCAGTCGGTGGCCGTGCATCTCGGCCACGTGAGCAACAGCGCCGTTTATCAGGCGGTAATCGAAGGCTACCTGCTGGGTTCGTACAAGCTGCTGGAGTACAAGACTGACGAAAACCTGAAAAACAAAACCGGCCCGGACCAAATCCTGTTTGCAGTCGAAGAAAAGAAGAACTTCCCGAAGTTGAAACAGGCGGTTGGCAGAGGGGCGACTATAGCGGAAGGCCAACTGCTCGTCCGTGAGCTTGCCCTGACGCCGTCGAACCGCCTGACACCGCAAGTCTACGCCGACAGGGTGCGACAACTGTGCAGAAAGCACCAGGTAAGCTGTCGAGTGCTCGATGAGAAGGCCATAAGTGCCGAGAGAATGGAGGCCCTGCTGGCCGTGGCTAGGGGCTCCGCCGAGCCGCCGCGCTTCATGGTCGTTGAATACAAGGGAGGGCCAGCCGGACAGAAACCGATCGTGCTGGTAGGCAAGGGCGTGACGTTCGATGCCGGCGGCATATCGCTGAAGCCGGCGCTTAATATGCACGAGATGAAGCAGGATATGACCGGCTCGGCCGTTGTTCTGGCCGCGGTGCTTACTGCCTCCCGCCTTCGGATCCCGCGCAATATCGTCGCTCTAATGCCGGCTACTGAAAACATGCCCTCGGGCACCGCCACCAGGCCGGGCGATATCGTGAAATCGCGCAAGGGCAAAACCATCGAGATCATCAACACCGACTCTGAGGGCCGGCTGATCCTCGCCGACGCTCTCGATTACGCGAACAAGTTCAGTCCGCAGGCCGTGATCGATGTCGCTACCCTTACCGGGGCGGCGCTGATTGTCCTGGGCTACGCCGGCGCTCCGATAATGAGCAACAACAGGAAACTGGCCGACCAGCTCAGAGCGGCCGCCGATGCCACCTCCGAGCGGGTCTGGGAAATGCCCATCTGGGACGATCATCGGGAGCAGATGAAGTCGACCATGGCCGATCTGGTCAATTCCGGCGGTCGACCGGGCAGCACGCTCACGGCAGGGGCCTTCCTGGAGAATTTTATCGGCGACTGGCCCTGGGCGCACGTCGATATCGCGAGCGTGGATAACGAGCCCAAGGGCAAACCTTACACGCCCAGGGGAGCTACCGGGTTCGGTCTTCGTCTGCTGATCGAGCTTCTCTCACGGTGGAAAAAGGTCTGACCCGCCGAGGGCGGGCGCAGTGATCGAACAAGGGCCGGACAGCAAGCTGTCCGGCCCTTGATTCATACCGATGTTCTCACTATCACTTTGCCGGACCATGTGACCAGGCCGGAGCGGAGTCAAGTCCCGGGCCGGATATTCGTCTGGCGCCGCTGCCTGTGATGTCGCAAATCCAGATCGACCCGTCGGTGGTGGAGAAAGTCAGCCACTTGGAATCGGGAGAAAACGACGCGGCGAACGTGTTCAGGTACGTGCCGGGCGGCGGCTCGAAGACGAGGTAACTGCTCGACAGATCAGCCGTGGTAAGGAAAAGACCCGGCTCGGTCATGCTGTTGTTGACATAGGCGATCCATTTGGAATCGGGCGACCAGGCCGGGCTGTAGGCATCCGGCAGTTTCTTGGACTGGACCCTGACCGAGTCAAGCGGAGCCATGAACTGGTCTCGGCGAAGTACGGCTATGCCGTGCGGTTTTTCGTTGTAGAAGTGAACGAACGCGATGTCACCGTTGGCGTTCATGGACGGTGCCATGAAAAACTCCGGCATCATCTGCCAGTCCTTGCGGAGGATTTCCACGTTGCCGGATTCGGGATCCAGAAGACAGATCTGGTAGTTGGGGTAGCCCGCGTTCACCATGTTCGCGTTCATGTCGCGCGTTAGAATGATGCGGTCGTTGACCGTCCACTCCGGGTTGCGGCTGCCCAGTTCGTCGGTCAGACGAGTCCACCAGTTGGCCCGTCCCGCGTCCGCCGAGTCAAGGTAGGCCAGAAACAGGTCGTAGACCTTGTGGAACCCTCCCTCGCCGACGGCGGGGCTCTGGAAATTGACCTTCCCGGAGCGAGTAAAAACGATCCGGCGGGCATCCAGTGACCAGCTCAGCCGCCCCTCGGCGTTGGTGGCCTCGCAGACCATCATCTGGCTCTGCCCGCGGGCGTCCATAACCCAGATGTTCTTGTTCCGGATGAACGCAATTCGCCCGGTCGGTTCCTTGATGGTGCCGGCCGCCTCGGCAGTCAGTTTTTCCGCGCCGGAAACTGCCCCTCCGGGCCACAAGACAAGCGCCAGCAGCAGTATAGAAATCCAGCGTGTGCAGGTCATGTGCTTCAAGGTACAAGTATCTCCATGTGGTTAACGTTTATTCTTGCCCAAGATAGGGCCGGAAACCGTAAAGTCAACCCAGGAGGACTCTTGCGGACGCCTGCTACCAACTCAGGAACCGTTTTACTTCGAGTCTGGCACGAATACCCGACAGATTCAGGTCAACCCGGCCGTCCTCAGTGCGGTCATAGCTGACCACTACCTCCTGGTCTGCTGCATTATACCACGCAACGTTACTAAAGTTCAGATAGAGGTAGCTCAGATCAACCGCCGCGACCAGCCCCCAGAGGCTTATAGGGTATTCCAGACCGACGTTCATCGTAAGGCCGGGAGCCGTCCCCTGGTAGGTAGTGTTGGTATTGGCGGGCTGAGATGTAGCCAGGTTGAGATTCTCATACTCGGGCCAGATATCCCATTTGACGATGTAAAACCCGACTCTGCCGCCGGCTCTCAGGGCCAACCCGGTCAGATGGTCCCTGGCCGACGGGTGGTTATAAAAATAGTAGTCAAAACCGGTGCAGGCACCATACACCTGGATCTCCGTGCTGGGATCAGTTACGATCATCGCGCCCCCGGCTGGCGGACTGTAGATAAAAGAACCGTCCAGCTGCTCTCCCAGTTTGAGCCAGTATTCACCGCCCAGTGACCAGGCCAGCCGCTCCTTGAAAACGATGCCGAATTCGGCGCCAAAGGAGTAAGCCTGCTTGACCCACGACAGCTCGCCGCCCGTGATATAGGCCGACTCGAGGATAGCAAAGTCATTGTAATCATTGTGTCGGTTGATGCGATTTACGCCGAAATGGGCTGACACCCAGCCCAGTCTCATGACCTGCGTTTTCTCCATGCGCTGAAGGTACCGGTTGACGACGTCCTGTTCGGTCTCCTGGGCTATTACGGTCGGGCTGACGGCCAAGGAGAAGGCCAGGACGCCTGCAAGTGCTTTTGTGAACTGCATCTTTCCTCCCGATTCGCTTGTATTTCTATTCGTCTCCTTTATCGGTCTGGACGGGTTTTTTCTTGATGCGGAGGGGTTGAAATGACTCCGGCGGGGCATAAAAAAGGGCGGGGTTTTCACCCCGCCCGGTTCAGCATCATCTTGACGTATCAGGGCTTGGTGGCAAACATGCTGTAGTCCATCGAAGCCATCTGCCGGTAAAGGTTCCAGCGGCGATCACAGTCAGACTGACCCAACTTGATCAGCATCTTTGCCCGCTCCGGATCCCTGCTCTTGAGGGTCCGATACCGGTTCTCGGTGTATGCATAATCTTGAAAGCTGATGCTCGGCTCCTTGCTGTCAAGCTGCAACGGGTTCTTCCCCTGGGCTATCAGATCGGGATTGAACCGGTACAGCGGCCAGTGACCGCACTTCGTGGCCATCTCGTCACGTGCCAGACCGTCGGACATATCGATTCCGTGAGCGATGCAATGGCAGTAGGAAATGATTATCGACGGACCCCGGAAGTGTTCCGCCTCGACCATGGCCTTGACGGTCTGGTTGTGGCTGGCGCCGATGGCGATCTGGGCGACGTACACGTTGCCGTAGGCCATCATCATCAACCCCAGGTCCTTTTTCGGCTGATCCTTACCCGCGGCCGCAAACTGAGCCGTGGAGCCCCGGGGCGTAGCCTTCGACATTTGTCCCCCGGTGTTGGAATACACCTCCGTATCCAGCACCAGGATGTTGATGTTCTTACCGGAAGCCATGACGTGGTCCAGACCACCGAAGCCGATATCGTAGGCCCAGCCGTCGCCGCCGATTGACCAGACCGACTTGTTGACAAGGAAGTTGGCAACGTTCTTCAGCGATTCCACCCGGTCGTTGGCGTCCATGGCATCCAGACTTTCCAGCAGGCGCGTGACCCGCCGGCGCTGGGTTTCGATGCTTTCCTGCGTCGTCTGGTCGGCGCCGGCCAGTTCCTCGTACATGTCAGGAACGAGTTCCTTGGTCAACGTCAATGCGTGATCCCGGAGTTTGTCAGCCGTGAGCCGCATGCCGAACCCGAATTCCGCGGCATCTTCAAAGAGCGAATTGGACCAGGCCGGTCCGAGACCGTCCGGTCGCTGACAGTACGGGGTGGTGGGAAGATTACCGCCGTAAATCGAACTGCAACCGGTGGCGTTGGCGCACAGCGCGCGGTCGCCGAACAGTTGCGTCATCAGCTTGACGTACGGAGTCTCGCCGCAACCGGCACAGGCGCCGGAGAACTCGAAAAGCGGCTTGACGAACTGCGAGCCCTTGGTCGTCTCCACGTTAAACAGCGAAGGGTCGGTCTCAGGCAGCACGTTGACGAAGAAATCCCAGTTCTGTCTCTCCTGCTCCCGGATCGGGATCTGGGGAGCCATGTTGATTGCCTTGAAATCGGTCTTCTGACCGTCTTCCTTTTTCACGGCCGGGCAGGATTTCACGCACTCCATGCAGCCGGTACAGTCCTCAGGGGCCACCTGCAACGAATACAGCCACCCCTCGAGCTGTTTGCCCTTCGCCTTGGTGTACTTGAACTCCGAGGGAGCCTCCTTTAAGTACTTGGAGTCAAACAACTTGGGCCTGATGGCGGCGTGCGGGCAGACTATCGAGCAGATATTGCACTGGATGCACAGGTCGGGCTCCCAGACCGGAATGTCGATCGCAATGTTCCGCTTTTCATACTGGGTCGTACCGGTCATGTACGTACCGTCGTCAGGGAAAGCCGATACCGGCAGCAGATGACCGCGCCCCGCGATAATCTCTGCCGTGACGTTGCGGACAAACTCCGGTGCGACGTCCGGGACGATCGGGGGGCGGGATTTCGTTGCGGTCACCTTTTGGGGATACTCGACCTTTCGGATCGATTCGACCGCGGCGTCGACGGCGGCGTGGTTCATAGCCACGACTTTCTCACCCTTGCTCCCGTACGTCTTTACGATCGCGTCCTTGATGGCTTTGATAGCCTGATCCTTCGGGAGAATCTCGGAGATGAGGAAGAAGGCCGTCTGCATAATCATGTTGATGCGGGCGCCCAGGCCAAGTTCCTTGGCCAGGCTAATGGCATCGATGACGTAGAGCTTCGCCTTCTTGGCGATAAGCTGTTCCTGCACTTCCCGGGGCAGGTGATCCCACACCTCGTCGGAGGAATAGGGCGAGTTCAGCAGAAACGTGCCGCCCTCGATCAGCTTCTCGACCATCTCGTATCGTTCAACGAAAGAGAAGTTGTGGCAGGCGACGAACTGCGCCTGTGTGATCAGGTACGGCTTGCGGATCTCATCCTTGCTGAACCTCACGTGCGACACCGTCACGGCTCCCGCCTTCTTGGAGTCGTAGACGAAATACCCCTGGGCGAAGAAATCCGTGTTCTCCCCGAGGATCTTGATCGAGTTCTTGTTGGCCCCGACGGTTCCGTCAGCCCCAAGACCGAAGAACATCCCTCGGAAGTTGTCTCCCTCAAGGTCAAACGACATGTCGAAGTCAAGGGAGGTGGACGTCACGTCGTCCCTGATCCCGGCCGTGAAGTGGTTCTTCGGCTCTTTTTGCTTAAGGTTGTCGAAGACCGACTTAGCCATCGGCGGATTGAACTCGGCGGAACCGAGACCGTAGCGTCCCCCGACTACCAGGGGGTGTTCCTTGAAGGGCGCCACGCCCTTGTCGAGGGCCTCCCTGATGGCGGCCTGAACGTCGACATAGAGCGGTTCGCCGACCGAACCGGGCTCCTTGGTGCGATCCAGAACGGCAATCCGCTTGACCGTGGCGGGAAGAGCCCCGGCCAGCGCCTCCATGGAGAACGGTCGGTACATGCGGACCTTGATAAGGCCGACTTTCTCGCCGTGCTCGACGAGGTGGTCGACGGTTTCATGCGCCGCTTCCGCGCCGGTGCCCATGAGGATGATAATATGCTCAGCCTTCGGATGCCCGAAGTAGTCGAAGAGGTGATACTGCCGGCCCACGATCGAGGCGAACCGGTCCATAGCCTCCTGCATGTGCTTGGGGGCCGCCACGTAGTACCGGTTGACGGTCTCGCGCCCCTGGAAAAAGACGTCCGGGTTCTGGGAACTTCCCTTGAGCGTCGGATGGTCGGGGGACAGGGCACGCCTTCGTTGTGCCGTAATCAGTTTCGTGTCCAGCATCGCCCGCATGTCATCGTACGTGATCTCTTCAACCTTCTGAACCTCGTGCGACGTCCGGAAGCCGTCGAAGAAATGCACGAAGGGTACCCGGCTGGCCAGCGATGCCGCCTGCGTGATAATGGCGAAATCCATGACCTCCTGGACCGAGCCGGACGCCATCAGGCCGAAACCGGTCGTCCGGGTGGCCATGACGTCCGAGTGATCGCCGAAAATGGACAGGGCATGGGTGGCCACCGCCCGCGCTGAGACGTGGAACACCGTCGGGGTCATCTCGCCGGCGATCTTGAACATGTTGGGGATCATCAGAAGAAGTCCCTGCGAGGCGGTAAAGGTGGTGGTCAGGGCACCCGCCGTGACCGCCCCGTGAACCGCTCCGGAGGCTCCACCCTCGGACTGCAACTCGACCACGATCGGGATCGTGCCCCAGATGTTCGTTTCACCGGCGGCCGATTTGGCATCGGCCATCTCCCCCATATTGGACGAGGGCGTGATCGGGTAAATGGCGATCACCTCGTTGGTGGCGTGAGCCACATACGCGGCCGCGGTGTTACCATCGATGGTCACCATGCGTCGTTTGCGAGCACTGACGCCGCTTCTCTTTATTCCTCGGGCAGCTTCAACGGGCATATCTGAACTCCTACGATCGAAAAGTAAGTATACAACAGCGGAACGTACCAGTAAGATCACTCTGACTTGGACAGCGTTATCCTGCTCTGTCCCTGGTATTTTCCTTTCTTATCCTTATACGAAACCTGGCACGGCTCCGAGGCCTCCAGGAAGATCAATTGCGCGATTCCCTCATTGGCGTATATGCGCACCGGCACGGGGGCCGTATTGGAAAGCGATATGGTCGCGTAGCCCTCCCACTCCGGCTCGAAGGGTGTCACATTGACGATAACCCCGGATCGCGCGTACGTGGACTTGCCCAGGCAGATCGTGATTACGCCGCGCGGGAGCTTGAAGTACTCGTGGGACCGGCCCAGCACGAATGAATTGGCGGGAATCAGAATGGAGTCGGCCCTGACGTCCCTGAAGTGCCCGCCCGTGTCATCCTTCGGATCGATCTCGGTAAGGCCGGCCGGGTCGAAGACCTTGAATTCGTCCGCCAGGCTGATATCATACCCGTACGACGACACCCCGAAGCTGATCCCGCTGCGGACCTGTGCTTCGGCAAACGGCTTTATCATGTCATGGCCGCGGGCCATGCTGATTATCCAGCGATCCGATTTGACAGCCATCGTTCCTATCTCCTCCGGTGCGGCACTCCAAGCTGCTAAGATAAGCTATCATCCGCCGATTGTAAACCGTATCGCGGCGAGGTGGGCACTGTCTCCAGTCAGTCCAAAACCGACCTCGCCTTGTGCCAGCGGAGCAGATCGGCCAGCGTGTGCTTCTCGAAGACGGCTACCAGCTGATTCTCGGCGAGGACAAGAAGTTCCCGAAGGGCACAGAAACCATTGGTCAGGTTCTTGTCACACTCATCGATGTCTTCGACGCACTTCATGAGATGATACGGACCCTGGATGGTCTCCAGAACCTCTTTTATCGTGATATTCTGGGGATCCCTCGCAAGCGTAAAGCCCCCGCGTACGCCGCGATGAGATCGCACAATACCCGATTTAGAGAGTGACTGGAAGATCTTAGCCAGGAACTTCTCCGGGATTTCCTGGGCTGCGGAAATCTCCGAGAGAGGCGTAATGATCGACCTGTCTCTGTCAGAGAGATACAGGACGCCGAAAACGCCATACGCCTCAGCCTTGGTTAACTGCATGGCACCCTCCCATATTGTCATCTGCAACCACTCGCATGAGCGGCTCTGGGGCAACAAGAAACAAAACCGGTTGTTTTTATCTTGTATGACCCTGCTAAGCATAATACGGTAAAATAGACCATTCTGTCAATAAAAATCTGGTTATTTTTTTCACAAGTTAGCTAGCGCTCACAATCGTCCAAGCCACTGCGCGGTGGACTTTTTCGCTTTCGAACGGGGCCAGGTTTTTGTATAGAATACACTAAATCACGTGACAGGAGACAAGCCAATGGCACAGGAGAAGGGCAGGGGGTTGCTCGTCGTATACACGGGTGATGGCAAGGGCAAGACCACAGCTGCTCTGGGTATGTGCGTGCGGGCAGTCGGTTACGACTGGTCCATCTGCCTTATACAGTTTGTCAAGGGCAGTTGGAAGTACGGCGAACTGAAGGGACTCAGGCTGCTGGAACCGAACGTCGAACTGCACGTCATCGGAGAAGGCTTTGTAGGTATCGTCGATGATACCAAGGAGTTCGAAGAGCACCGCGCCGCCGCCCAGCGGGGAGTACAACTGGCGTTGGAGAAGCTGCGCACCGGCACGTATCAACTGGTCATCCTCGACGAACTAAACGTGGCTCAGAGCCTCGGTCTTGTCTCCAGGGAACAGGTCGAAGAGATCCTCTCCGCACGAGGGGAAAAGCAGCACCTTGTCATTACGGGTCGCGGAGCCGCCGAATGGCTCACCGACCGGGCCGATCTGGTGACGGAGATGAGAGAGGTGAAACATCCCTTCCGCAAGGGCATCCTGGCCCAGAAAGGAATCGACTGGTAGGCGCTGAGATTGACCCGAAAGGTCAACGATCTCTTGATATCCGATCGGTTTTTGATATAATGGATGCTGATAGTCGGGTACCGGAACGGTTCCTGAGGCTTCGCCTCACGGACCGACGATGCCGGGTGCCTGACCGCGGGAACGTCTTTACTTACAGGAAGCTGGGAAATGGCTGAAGAAAAGCAGTATGAGGTAGTAATTGTGGGGGGCGGCCCGGGCGGACTATGCGCCGGACTGTACTGCTCACGGGCGCGCCGGAAAACCATATGCCTGGAGAAGTACCTGCCCGGCGGACAGATAGCCATTACCGGTGAGGTCGAGGATTACCTCGGGTTTGAGCAGATTGCGGGCGCCGACCTGGCCATGAAATTCAGTGAGCACGCCAAGAAATTCGGCCTCGAGATTGCCATGGAAGAGGTGGTTGAGTTGTATCTCGACGGGGATGAGCGCGTAGCCCGCTGCGCCTCGGGCAACGTTTACAGGGGCAAGGCTGCGATCGTGTCGACCGGGGGTTCCCCGGTCAAGCTGGGTGTCCCCGGCGAGGAAGAATACAGCGGCAAAGGCGTATCCTATTGTGCCATCTGCGACGGCGCGTTCTTCAGGGATCAGGTGATAGCAGTGGTCGGCGGCGGCGATGCCGCAGTCGAGGAAGGGACGTTTCTGACCAAGTTCGCCTCCAAAGTCATTATCATCCACCGGCGGGACCAGTTGCGCGCCCAGAAGATCATCCAGCAGCGGGCGTTCGACAATCCCGGCGTACAGTTGATCTGGGATACCATAGTCGAATCGGTAAACGGGGACGGCAAGCGAGTCACACATCTCTCGCTCAGGAACGTCAAGACGCAGGAGACGTCCAGGCTCGAGGTGGGGGCCGTCTTCCCGTATCTGGGTTTCCGGCCCAATTCGAACATCATCCGAGGTGATCTCCGAAAGGACTCCGGGGGATACATCCTGACCAACGATCGCATGGAGACCTCTATCAGGGGGATATTCGCGTGCGGCGATGTTCGTGCGCAACTGGTCCGGCAGGTGACAAACGCGGTGGGCGACGGCACCACGGCGGCGGTGGCCGCAGAGAAATACATCGAAGACCTGGAGGACAAGCACCGCAGCCGGGCTTGAGCGGGCAATTTGGCCGAACGAGCAGCCGGCGGCGGGACAACCGCAGGGGCTTCGTCGTCGAACGGGGGCAATCGAAGCTACTTTTTACTTGCCATCAGGGTGGGTCAAAGGTATATTCGCCGGTTGATTTTTTCAGCAAAAAGGCCCGTAATTGATTAACAGCTATAATCTTAACTGGAGACAGGACTGATGAATGTAGGTCTTCTGTCGGTTATAATCGGCCTGGTCGGGTTACTGTTCGCTCTGGCGCTATTCGCCTGGATAAGAAGGAAACCGGCCGGCACTGACCTCATGAAAGAAATCTCGCACGTTATTCACGACGGGGCCATGGTATTTCTCAAGCGGGAGTATTCCATCCTCGCCATATTTGTTGTCGTCGTGTTCGGCCTTCTTGCCTGGAGGATTCAGCCACAGACGGCGCTCGCGTTTCTCGGAGGTGCGGCCTGCTCCATGCTGGCCGGGTTCCTGGGCATGAAGGCGGCCACCCGGGCCAACGTTCGCACCACTGCGGCCGCCCGGGACTACGGTCAGTCTTCGGCTCTGGCCGTGGCGTTCTCCGGCGGTGCCGTCATGGGTATGTCGGTGGCCTCGCTCGGTCTGATCGGGGTCGGTATCGTCTTTTACTTTTTCGGCGACAACCCGGAGCACGCGGCCGCGATTAACGGTTTCGCCATGGGAGCCTCGAGTATCGCCCTGTTTGCCCGCGTAGGCGGTGGTATCTTTACGAAGGCGGCCGATGTCGGTGCCGACCTGGTAGGCAAGATCGAGGCCGGCATTCCGGAGGATGATCCCCGTAATCCGGCCGTGATTGCGGATAACGTGGGTGATAACGTGGGCGATACGGCCGGGATGGGGGCCGACCTGTTTGAATCCTATGTCGGGTCGGTCGTTGCCACCATCGCTATTGCAGCCACGTCGTCGTCAGGGCTGGTAGTCGGCAGTCGGCTGGAATACATGCAACTGCCGTTGCTGATTGTGGCTTTCGGCGCCCTGGCGTCGATGCTGGGCGTGCTCTCCGTTCATCTGCTCTCACGGCTGAACCCGGCGGCGGTACTTCGGCTGGTTACGTACGTCGGTGCCGTGGTAATGCTGATAGCCGCGTGGGTGATCATAGATACCATGAACCTGGATCACAAGGTATTCTGGGCGATCCTGGCCGGGAATCTGGCGGGCATTGCACTGGGCCTCCTGGTAGAGTACTACACGGCCGCCGGGCCGATTCGCAGAATTGCCGAGTCATCTTGCACGGGTTCGGCGACCAACATAATCTCGGGCCTGGCCGTCGGCATGCAGTCGGTTGCCCTGCCGATCATAGTTATTTGTATCGCTATCTTTACGGGCTTTCAGTTTGCCGGCCTGTATGGTATCGGCATAGCCGGGGTGGGTATGCTGGCCACTATCGGGGTGACCATGTCAGTAGACGCGTACGGGCCGATCGCCGACAATGCCGGCGGGATATCTGAAATGTCCGGCCTGGGCCCCCGTGTTCGCAAGATCACCGACCGGCTCGACGCACTCGGGAACACCACGGCCGCTATCGGCAAAGGCTTTGCCATCGGCTCAGCCGCGCTGACCGCGCTGGCTCTGTTCTCGGCCTACTCCGCGGCCGTCGGTCTGGAGAGCATTAACATTCTCAGTCCCAGGGTCGTGATCGGTTTCTTCATAGGCGGCATGCTGCCATTTTTTGTGGCTGCCCTTACCCTGACGGCGGTTGGTCGGGCGGCGTCAAAAATGGTTGAGGAAGTGCGCCGGCAGTTCCGTGAGATTAGCGGCCTGATGGAAGGCAAGGCCAAGCCGGATACCGCCCGCTGTGTCGATATCGCCACTCGCGGCGCGCTCCAGCAAATGGTGCTGCCGGGCCTGACGGCTATCCTGGCGCCCCTGGTTGTCGGCTTCCTGCTGCAAAAGGAAGGGCTGGGCGGTATGCTGGCCGGGGCCACCATGTCCGGCGTCATGCTCGCTCTGATGATGGCCAATGCGGGCGGAGCCTGGGACAACGCCAAGAAATTCATAGAAAGCGGTGCGCACGGTGGCAAAGGGTCCGACGCGCACAAAGCCGCCGTCGTCGGAGACACCGTGGGTGATCCGTTCAAGGACACCTCCGGGCCGTCGATGAACATCCTCATCAAATTAATGGCCATAGTTTCGCTGGTAGTCGGCTCGGCACTGTTCGGGTGATCGCAGGTGGCTCAAGACGTGAGGAGTGTCCGGCCGGGTCGGTGATTGGCCCCCGTTTTTTCCGTGAATATCTCTCCGTATTCTGGGTAAATTGAGAAACGACGGCAGCGCTATTTTTAGAAACTTTCTTTAGAAGTCATCGTTAAGTGTGATTATGGAGGAACAGGACATGGCTGAAGTAGACCAGGCCAGGCAGGGGTCGCCGCAGACGACCGGCCAGGGGCTGTCATTCAAGGGGCTTTACGAGGTGTTCACGGCACCGGGGGCGTTATTCGCAAAGCTGAAAGAACAGCCGCGGATACTCGTTCCTTATATAGTGTACGCCATCGTGGTGGCTGCGTTCTTTTACGCCACGGCTGACATCATTGTCCGCATGCAGATGCAGGCTATTCAGGAACGAACGCAGAACCTGCCGCCGGGCGCGCTGAACGCCGGCACGATGAAGTTGTTCGCGATGCTGGGCGGAATCGTTTTCCTGCTGGCTCCGCTGGTTGCCTCGGCTCTGGCCGTTTTTTTCGGTAATTTCATCATGGGCGGCAAGGCGAGATTCAAGCAACTGCTTTCGGTCATGCTGTACGGTGAAATCGTCTATGCACTGGGGATGATTGTGACCCTGCCCATGATTCTTGCCAAGGACAGCATGCTCGTATCACTCTCGCTGGGAGTTCTCGTGCCCAACCCGGGACCGCAGAATCTGTTGTACGTGGCGCTCTCCAAAATCGGTGTCTTTAACATTTGGGAAATCATCGTTGTCGGCATCGGGTTGACAGCCGTCTACGGCTTTTCTCGCAACAAAGGTTACCTGTTGTCGGTCCTATCGATGGGTATGCTTAGCATTCTCAACATCCTTTCCGTGGTGATAGGTCAGGCGTTCAGTTGAAGGAGAAATTGATGAAGTCCGTGCTCAGAATTGTATGTACCGTAGCCGCTGTCATATCTCTGACCGTCGAAGCAATTCCTGCGGCTGAATTGTCACTGAATGACTGCGTTGAATTGGCGCTGAGGAACCGGGCCTCGATCATTGCCGCCCTCGGCAATGAGAAGGTGGCCGCGGCCGACAAGCGAGCCGCACTGGGAGCATTCATGCCAAGGCTCGGCGCCCGGTACAGTTACGGCAAATCCAGAGATACTGACATCAAGGCGGACCGCAGTATCACCACGTCCTATGCTGACTCGGTTTTCTCGGTGGAGGGGTATCGGAGAGACGGTACGGTAGATACGGTCGACGTTCTCGTTCCCTTTCCCGAGGCCTCGGTCATACGCGAATTCGAGTTTTCCGACATTGACGGTACGAGCAAGAACCTGAGTCTCTCGGCCGATATGTCCCTGTTCGATCCGGCCAGCTGGTTTAGTTATGCCGCCGCACGGGCCAATCATGCCAGCGCGCGCCTGAATGTCCTGGCCTCGGAACAGGATATGATCTACGCCGTGAAAATCTCCTATTTCGCCTACCTCGCCTCGGTCGAGAACGTATCGGTGCAGGAGGAGGCGGCCAAGCGGGCCGAGGAACAACTCAAGCTGATCGAGTCCCGATTCGAACTGGGGTCAGCCTCGAAGTCGGACGTGCTGAAGCAGAAAGTGCAGTTCGGCAATGATCGGCTGGCCCTGCTGCGGGCTCAGAATGCGGTTACGAACTCTATGGCCTCGCTCGCCTATACCATCGGCGTGGATCCCCGCCAGGACTGGCAGTTCTCCACCACGTACGACAGCCGGGAGTTTGGCGGCACGCTCGACGAAGCGATTGCGTTCGGCCTGAGGCACAAACCCAGCCTGCTGGCCGCCGAGAAGGGCGTCGACGCTGCCAAGAGCTGGCTGAGGGCGGCCCGCATGGACTACCTGCCGACGGTTTCCGGCTATGCCAGCCTGAATCTCTCGGACGGCACACGCGGTGACACGGTGGCTTATAATCAGTCGTCGCAAAGCAGAACAATCGGGTTCTCCGTCTCGTATAATATATTTGACGGCTTTATTCGTGAGAACCGCGTGACGCAGTCGAAGGTGGCTGTGAATGACCGCAAGGCGGCGTTCGCTGACGCGCGCAATCAGGCGGTCGCCGCTATCAAGACTGCTTATCTCGATATCGAGCAGTTGCGTGAGCAGAAGAAAGTTTCCGATGAAAACGTGGCAGCAGCCGATGAGGACCTGAAAATCACACAGGAGAAGTACAGGCTGGGGGCGGCAACTATTCTCGATCTTCTGGACGCCCAGGTGTCGCTCAAGACGGCCCAGGTCGAGCTGATCCGGTCCGGTTTTGACCTGAACCTGGCCAGCGCCAGGCTGGAAAACGCGATGGGGAAAATGTAATACTCTCAGTATATCAGGAACGGGTGAGGCACAGAATGAGCAAGAAAAGAAAAATGAGTTTGATTATCGCTGCCGCCGTCGTTGTGGTGGTCATCGTTATTCTGAACATGACGGCTGACACCAGCAGTGCGGTTAAGGTGACCGCGGCCACTGTCGAGCCTGGCGAACTCGTTGAGATAGTCTCGGCATCCGGCAGGATTCAACCCAGAACGAAGGTTGACATCACCTCCGAGGTCACGGGCGAGATAATCAACCTGCTGGTGCGCGAAGGCCAGCGGGTGGAGACCGGCCAGCCGCTCGTCGTGCTCGACACCGTTCAACTCCGATCCGACGTCGACCAGGCGAGGTTTGCCGTAGAGGAGACCAAGGCCCGGTCGGAGGGTGCCAAGTCGACGCTGAACCAGGCCGAAGAGGAGTTCAACCGGCTTCAGCGCCTTTGGGACCAGAACATGACGTCGGAAACGCTGTACAAGGCTTCCATGTACGCGCACGAGAATGCCAAGTCGGCGGCGGATGCGGCAGGGGCGATGGCGGCGCAGGCACGGTCCCGCTATGAGAAGCAGCTTGACTACCTGGAAAAGGCCAAGATTGTCGCTCCGATGCCCGGTATTGTCACTTTTCTCGACTGTGAGGTAGGCGAAATCGCACCGGCCCAGACGGCCTTCACGCAGGGCAAAACGCTCATGACCATCGCTGACCTGAGCGTATTCGAAGTCGAGGTCGAGGTTGATGAAACCGAAATCAACAAGGTTGATCTGGGCCAGTCCGTGGAGATCGAGGTGGACGCCTTCCCGGACACCACCTTCGGCGGCGAAGTGATAGAGATCGGCAACACCGCCATAACTCAGGGGCTCGGCACTCAGGACCAGTCGACCAATTTCAGAGTCAAAGTCGTTTTTCAGGATAGGGACGTGAAGATTCGTCCCGGTATGTCCGCCACGGTTGACATCACGACGGCCAAGCGCGAGGGCGTGCTGAGCGTGCCGTTTGCCTCCGTCGTAATTCGCTCGTTTGACCTGGATTCCCTGGAGGCCGCCAGGGCGGCCGAAGATCAGGGCGAAGAAACTTCCACTGAAGCCGTTCAGGCGGCCGAGACGACCGAGGAGGATGTGGATGTCCCGGACACGGCCAAGAAGGAGGTTAAACGGGAAGAGCTCAAGGGCGTCTTCCTTATAAAGGATGGCAAAGCCCGCTTCGTGAGAGTCGAGACCGGCGTGGCCGACCAGAAGAATGTCGAAGTTTTGTCGGGCCTGTCCGAGGGCGACTCGGTCGTGTCCGGCCCGTACCGCATGCTGCGCCAGATAAACGACGGTGACGCGCTGGAGGTCGAGATCCAGTCGGGCGAAGGGCAAGTATAGTCATGCAAATGATTCAAACCAACGACCTCTGGAAAATATACGAGATGGGCGCCGAGCGCGTCAACGCGCTGTGCGCTGTCTCGATCACCATAGAGCGCGGCGAATACGTCGCCATCATGGGCCCCTCCGGGTCGGGGAAATCTACCCTGATGAACCTCATCGGCTGCCTGGACACCCCCAGCCGGGGGGAATACTATCTGAACGGCAAGCGGGTCAGCCAGATGAACGACAACGAGCTGGCCAACATTCGGAACCGGGAGATCGGTTTCGTCTTCCAGACCTTCAACCTGCTGCCGCGCGCCACCTCTTTTCATAACGTGGAGTTGCCGCTCATCTACAGCGGCACGCCCTCGGGGGAGCGCCACCGCCTGACCGAGGAAGCCCTTGCCAAGGTGGACCTGGCCGACCGGATGGTCCACAAGCCGACCGAGCTGTCCGGCGGACAGCGGCAGCGCGTGGCCGTCGCCCGTGCACTCGTGAACAACCCGTCGATCATCCTGGCCGACGAGCCGACCGGCAACCTGGACAGCAAGACCTCCGAGGAGATCATGAAGTTGTTCGACGAGTTGCATCGGCAGGGCAACACCATTATCACCGTTACTCACGAGGCGGCCATTGCCCGTCATGCCCATCGCGTTCTCTCGATTCTGGACGGCAGAATTGACAGCGACGAATCGATTCCTGAAGATCAGCGGAACGGCATGAGGTAGACTATGATCGCCGGCTCGCTCGTTCGTGTCGCCTTCAGTGCCCTCAGGGCCAACAAGCTCAGGTCCGGACTCACGCTGCTCGGCGTTATCTTCGGCGTGACGTCCGTTATGACTATCATCTCGGCGCTGGAGGGGATGATGGGCGCTATCGAGGAAGATCTCGGACGCCTGGGGCCCTCGACCTTCATGGTCTCGCGGATCATGGTGGCCATGTCCAACGAGGAGTTCTTCGAGAAACTCAAGCGCAAGCCCATCACCGTCAGGGACGCCGAATTGATTGCGGACGGCTGCGAGTTGTGTGACAAAGTCTCGCCGCGTGCGTTTACCAGGGCCAGGCTCAAGTACCGGGACAAAGCGGTGCGGCGAGTCGACATCATGGCCGGCACCGCCAACATCATTGACATCGTCGACATACAAGTAGCCCAGGGCAGGTTTCACTCCACGGAAGACGACCTCTATCGGCGGCCGGTGGTCTTCATCGGTGACCAGATCCGGGAGGAACTCTTTGCGGGCATGGACCCGATGGGCAAGGCGCTCAGGATTAACGGCCGGAGATATCGGGTTATCGGGCTGGCCAAACGACGGGGGTCAATGTTCGGCGAGAGCCAGGACAATTTTGTCATCATTCCCCTTTCCTGCTACCTGTCGCAGTTCGGACGGCCCCGGGGCATTAATGTTGTCATTAAGGCGGTTTCGGTCGAGCGGCTGGATGAGGCCATGGACGAGGTCCGGGTCATCCTCAGGTCCAAGCGCAAGGTTGCCTACAACGAGCCGGACGATTTCGACATGATGACGGCTGAGAACATTCTTGATCTGCTGAATCAGATCACGAAGATCTTTCGATTCGGGTTGATCGGCATTTCGTCCATCTCGCTGGTCGTGGGTGGGATTGTGGTCATGAACATTATGATGGTATCGGTGACGGAACGGACGCGGGAGATCGGCATTCGCAAGTCCGTCGGAGCCAAACAGAACCATATCCTGCTCCAGTTTGTGTTCGAGTCCACGCTTCTGACCCTCTCCGGCGGCCTGGTGGGGATTGTACTGGGGTTCTTCATCGCACAATCCCTGGTCGCTATGATCGACATGCAGATCGCGCCGTCGGCCCTGGCTATAATCGCCGGCCTCTCGATCTCTACCGGCATCGGTCTGATATTCGGCATCTATCCGGCCATGAGAGCGGCGCGGCTGGACCCGGTCAAGGCGTTAAGTTACGAGTAGGTTGGACAGTATGCTTCTGACGCCAATCGAAATAAAAGACGCGATCCTGATGGCGCTGTCGTCCCTGCGGGCCAACAAACTGCGCAGCGTCCTGACCATCCTCGGCGTCATGGTCGGGGTGGGTTCCGTGATCGGCATGGCGGCCGTCATAAACGGCCTGAACGGGGCCGCCGAGAGTGAGATTGACCGGATGGGGACGAATATCATTGAAGTTGACCGTTTTGGGCCGAATACTGACCGCGAGCAACTCAGTGAGGAAGACCGTAACCGTCCCTGGATGACCGAGGGCGAGGCCAGAGCGATCATGGCCAACTGTCCCTCCGTTGATGGTGTGGCGCCGCAGAACTACTACTTCAAGCCGGGTGGGAACGAGGCGAAATTCAAGAACCGGAAATTCAACCGCCCCAACTTTATGGGTACCTGGCCTGACTACCTCAGGGTCCGCAATGTGGACCTGTCGGCCGGACGGTTCTTCACCGACACCGACATGCAATTTCGCCTTATGGTCTGCGTTATCGGAGCTGACGTTGCCGACGTGCTGTTCGAAGAAGGCGAGCAGCGAACCGGGCAGCTGATCAGGGTGAACGGGCAGAAATTCGAGGTCATCGGAGTCTTCGAACGCGTCAAGTCGAATTTCGGCAACGATTTCCAGAACCGGCTGATCTGCCTCCCCCTTTCGACCTACAATAAACTCATTCCTTGGGAAAAAGCACTCGGCCTGACCGTTCGGGTGGTCAGCCGTGACAAAATTGACCAGGCCCGGGAGGAAATCACCAGCACCCTCCGGGTGTATCGCAAGGTTCCGTTCAACAAGCCGGACAACTTTGCCCTGTCCACCCAGGAACAGTTCAAGGAGATGGTCAACAACATCACCAAGTACATCTACCTTGCCATGATTGTAATCACGTCGGTGGGCCTGATGGTCGGCGGTATCGGCGTGATGAATATCATGCTCGTATCGGTGACCGAGCGGACTCGGGAAATCGGCGTGCGCAAAGCCATCGGCGCCAAGAGATCAAACATCATCCTGCAGTTTCTCACCGAGGCTATGACGCTGTCCGGCTCGGGCGGCGTCATCGGTGTTATCGGTGGCATTCTGCTGGGTATTCTCATCAACGCCATCCTGGGTTTCCCGCTCAGCGTGTCGATGTTCTGGATTGTGGTCGGCTTTGTCGTTGCCGTCTCCGTCGGATTGGTGTCAGGAGTCTATCCGGCCATGAAGGCAGCCCGCCTGGACCCGATAGAGGCACTGAGGTACGAGTAGGAGCATACTCCGACCGGTGCTTTCGGGTTCTCCATCCCTTTTTCTGTTGCCTCACCAGCGCTGCCCCGGTAGATTGGGAAAAGCCGTTATCAAAGGTGACGCGATGAGTACTCGTTTTTCAACAGCTTGGTTGTTGACGCTCCTCGTCTCGGTTGCGGTAGCCGTGTCGACTCAGGCGCAGGTCCTCCAGTGGGGCGTGGATCGGTTTCAGGACCAGCCCAACCTGTTTCTTGACTTCGCCCGCTTCAAATCTGATAAGCCCGACCAGATACGGCTGGAGGTGTACTATCAGGTGTACAATGCCGGCCTCCAGTTTGACCGGGATGGTGACACCTGGGCGGCGCACTATGAACTCGGAATGACCATAAAGGACGACGACGGTCGTGTTGCGGCTGATTCCACCCGCAGGAAAGAGATACGGGTTACGGATCTGGCCCGAACCACGTCGAGCTACGACTACCGGTCCAGCCAGTTCAATTTCGATCTGCCCGGCGGCAGGTACACCGTCTTCGCCAGGTTGAAGGACCTCGGCAGTGACAAAGTGGTGCACCACAAACTGGAGACCAAACTGGACGTATTCGACAGTAGCAAGCCGAGTATGTCCGACGTTGAGTTCACTCAGGCCGTCAGCGAAGTGACCGATTCCGGCGACGTCTTCCAAAAGGGCAACCTTCAGGTCGTGCCCGCGGTCACCAAGGCTTTCGGGGGCAGTGATGACAGCCGGCTGCTGTATTACGTCGAGATATACCGCGGTTCCGACGAGGACGAGAAGATTCTGGTGGAGACAAAGTTGCGCCATGCGACCAAGGGATTGATCTACCGGGACACGCTGTATATAACCTTCACCGGTTCGGTAGATAGACAGCTTCGCGAGATGTCGCTTGCGGAGTTCCCCCCGGGAGCGTACGAAATGGAAGTCTACCTGCGGGGAAGACGGAACAAGAAACTGGACTCTCAGCGGCGGGATTTCGAGGTCCTGTGGAGCCGCGATGCGCTGGTCAGGACTGATTGGGACAAGACGCTTGACCAACTGGGGTACGTCTCTGAGCCGGGCGAGCTTGACGAGTTCAGGAAACTGGAATCGATCGAGGAGCGAAAACAGGCCTTTGACGAGTTCTGGCGCCGCCGCGACCCCACCGTCGGGACGGCTGAGAACGAGGCTATGCGGGAGTTCTATCGACGGATCAGCGTGTCCAACCTGCGGTTCTCAATTTTGCGCCGCGAGGGCTGGCGGACCGACCGCGGGCTCATATACATCAGGTATGGCGAACCGGACGATATCGACGACGTGCCCTATGCCCCCAATACCGTTCCGTATCAGGTCTGGCACTACTACATGGCCGGCCGATACAAACGCTTCCTCTTTGTCGATGAGAACGAGGACGGTGACTACCGGCTGGAATACCCGTATGACGGCCTGTATCAAACCCCTGATTTCTAACCCGGCGGGTCCGCCGAGACCGGTCGCCCGCCTGGCGATCATGGTCGCCGTCTCCCTTGTTTTGCTGGTCGGCACCGCATGGGCGCAGGGGGAGAGCCTGGACTTGGCCGTCTATACCAGGGCGACGGTCTACAATAACCCCGAGTACGATACGATGGTGCTGGTCGATTTCCCGTTTACGCTGAACCGGGACCAGTTCGAGTTCTACCAGCCGGATTCGCTGGACCCGGAATGGTATGCCCGGATATATGCACAGGTCACCTTGTTCGGACCAGACGGCCTGCTTCTTGATTCGGCCAGCACGTACTTCTCGGCCAGGACGTCGTCTGCACAGGAGGCCGCTGCCCCCGATTTCATGCTGTTCAACCGTTTGTCACTCCTGGTCCGTCCGGGCGTCTACTCCGGGCGGCTGGTCGTTATCGACGTCGTCAGCAAACGTGAAGGCACGTTTTTTCTTGACCAGATTGTCGCTGAACCGGCGCGCCGGGACGAACTTACTATCGGGGGCGGCTCGCTGGCCTACCGGATCGGCAGGGCAGGTGAGGGGCAGACGTCGGATCCCATGGTTCTGAACGGTTTGCGGGTGCTGACCAACCCGCTGGGCGTGGTCGAGCTCGGCGACACCTCAGTGTACTTGTATGCCGAGTTGTACAATCTGACGTATGCCGCCGGTGATTCATCCGGCTATCGGCTTGAATACGCCGTGCTCGACAACACCGGGGCGGTATACCGAAGGCTGGGGCAGAAGGTACGCGTCAAGCCGGGGCCGTCGGCCGTCGTTGCCGAACAGTTTGACATTCGCGGGCTTCCGGCGGGACGGTACCGGCTGCAGGTAGTGGCAACTGATCAGGCGGTGCTGGACGCGGATACGGCCCTTTTCAATCTCGCCATTCTGCCGGAGGCGTCGGAAGGGCTTGCACTCGGCGAGGACGTCACCTTTGACCCGTATGATACGCTGTTGCTTGACGTGCGTGAGAAGCTTGTCGCCTACATCCTTACTTCTGATCAGAAGCTCGCGCTGTCACGGCTGACGCCTGAGGGGAGGAGTACGTTTCTCGACCAGTTCTGGCGTGATCGCGACGCCTCACCCGGCACCAGGTTGATCGAGAACCGCCTGGAAACGATCAAGCGCTTTGAGTTCTGCAACCAGTACTTCTCCACTGATGAGACCAGGTCCAACGGCTGGACGACCGATCGGGGCCGGATCTACATGACTTACGGCCCCTGGGACGACAGGGATGACGTCTCGGCCCCACATGTCGGCAATCCGTTCGTCATCTGGTACTATTACTCCATTGGGGAAGGTGCCGTCTTCGTGTTTGAGGACAAGCGCGGGTACCACGACTACACCCTGGCGCACTCCAACGTCGATGGTGAGCGATACAGCGAGGAGTGGAAGGAGCGGTTGCAGCAGGGCGGGTATCGACTTGAATAGATGTTTCCGTCGTCGGGTCAAGGCAAAAGGCCGCCCGGTGGGCGGCCTTTCTCTGTTGGCGTCAATTATATGGCGAAACCGTCTACGGCGACTCGGAGGCGGCGGCCGTGGATGACTGGCCGGGTATTCGCAGCTTTCTCTTGATCGGTATGGTGAAGCGGGACGCCGACTCATCATCCAGCTCAATCGTCACGGACTTGTCGAACGAAGTGTCAATGGCCTCCTTGCGCAGCTTGAGCACCCCCTGCGCAGTCTTGCCGGCCTTTACCGTCCCGGGCAGTTCCAGATCAAAGTACCCCTCCGGCTGATAGACAAGCCTGACTTTGAGGTCCTGCTCCGAGACGTTTGTTATGTTGAACTTCATCTCGTCCCTGACCTTTTCCCCAAACTGGGAAATATCCAGCTTGTAGGGTTTTATGATGATCGGGAATGTTGAATCAGGTCGCGCCAGCACGTCGGCGACAATCCGTACACGCTTGTGCGGCTCGCCCTCGTTCGTCTCGATGCTGGGGCTCTTGGTGATGCGGCTGCGGTACCGCTTGGTGCTGAATATGATCTCAAGGCGAGTGCTGTCACCGACAGCAAGCTCCGTCGCTTCCAACGGAGCCTTGGTGCACCCTCACCCGGGGACCACTTTCAGGATTTTCAGGCTGTCATCACCGACGGACTTGAGCCAGAACACGTGTGACACGGTCGAATTCTGCGGTACGAAGCCGAAGTTGAACTCGGGTTCTTCGATGAGAAGCCGCGGTGCACCGTAGCCCGAAGCCGCCATCACCAGCAGTCCCGCGGCCATTCCGCATAACAGAAGTCGTTTTTTCATCTCTCTACCGTTACCCTGGGTGTTGCTACTGTTTTATACACTATTTCTGATTAGTCGTCACCAATGATTCTATCCTTGAGTTTCCGCCGGTGACGGGCAGCGTTATTCTCTGTTCCTCGCCTCCTTCACCGATAAACTCCAGCGTCACCGAACCGGTCAGGGCGGGGGACCAGTCCCTGGGGGCCAACCGGACGTTTACGCGTCGAGTCGAGCCGGCCGGAAGGGAATCCGGCAGTTCGACCGTAATCGGCACCCCGGGTCCTGATACCAGCGACACCGCGTAGTCTTCGTCCGACCGGTTTCTCAGCGCGGCGCTCCGTTCAAGCGTTCCCTGGGCCCCGGCGGTGTCAAAAACAATACGGGGCGGCTGCACCGAGATTGCTTCCTCATCGTGCCCGTCGCCCGGGCCGCAGGTGGCGGTCAGGGTGACCCGGCGCGGGTCCGCTCCTGCACCGGTGAACACCCAGGAAGTACGCCGGGACTCACCTTCGTCGTTTCGCAGATGCCAGTAAAAAGTCACGGCAAGACTGTCCCCGGGACGGACACTGGCTTGCGGTGGCATCGCCGCCACACATCCGCAGCCGGTCTTTATCTCGCTGATCAGCAGCGTGTCGCTGCCCGTGGATCTAAACCAGAACTCATGGGCGACAACTGAATGCCGAGCGACGCTGCCGAAATCAAAATCAGGTTCATCTATCGCAAGCCTGGGCTGCCCGTGGAGATTCCCCCCGAGCATGACCAGTACTGTAATCGAAGCCGCTCTATATCTCATTTACTTGCTTATATGACCAACACCTTCAGATTGTTCCGCTTCCCTGTAACTTATTCATATTGCCGGATTTCGTCAAGCCGTTTGCCCGTGATTTTAGACTTGTCTTGTCTGTGTACCTTGCCTACTTTATGCGGCAACTGTAACCTGGAAAGCAATCGTACCCGAAATGCGAGTAATAGAGGTTCAGGATCTCACCAAGATCTACCAGACGGGGCTGAAGAAGGGCAACGTGGTGGCTCTCGACGGAGTCATGCTCAGTGTCGATCAGGGAGAAATTTTCGGACTGATCGGCCCCAATGGCGCTGGAAAGACGACGCTGGTCAGGATCCTTCTGGGTGTTACACGCCTGACCTCAGGATCGGCCCGGATCACCGGCCTGCCCCCGGGTGATCCCTCATCGCGCAACAAGGTAGGGTTTCTGCCGGAAAATCACCGGTTTCCGCCCCACCTCACCGGACTTGGTCTGCTGGAATGTGCCGGCCGCCTGCACCGGCTGCCGAGCGCCCGGACCCAGGAGCAGGCCGACCGTCTGCTGCGCCTGGTAGGCATGGACAAGTGGGCCAGCACCAAGATCCGCAAGTATTCCAAGGGTATGGCGCAACGAATCGGGCTGGCCCAGGCCATGATGGCCGACCCGGACGTCCTCCTTCTGGATGAGCCCACCGACGGTGTCGATCCGATCGGCAAATCGGAAATCAAGGAGATCCTCAAACGCCTAAAGGGGGAAGGCAAGACGGTCTTCTTGAATTCACACCTCCTCTCCGAGGTGGAGACGCTGGCTGACAGAGTGGCCATTCTTTCCCGTGGCAAAGTGCTTCGAGTGGGTTCGGTCGAGGAGTTTACTACCCGGAGCCTGCGCTACGAAATCCAGGCGGCCATCGGCAACGAACGTCTCGAAATTCCCGAGTCGGTCGGTGAAATAGTCAGTATCACGACAAAGGAGCTAATTGTTGAACTTCAAATGGAAGAAGGCATCAATCACATAATCGACCAGATGCGTATGAAGCGGATATCCATTCGATCCGTCCAGCGGGCAAGAGTGTCACTCGAGCAGTCCTTTCTTGAAGCCATCACCGGCAGCGAGGAGTCGGCGGGATGAGGGGTATAACCCGCGACAGCCTGGTGGAGTTTATCGATCGCAAGGTGATCTGGGTTTTTGCCGCGCTCCTGCTCCTGGGCATACTGATTGTGCTTCTGACGGGGAAGCTCAATATGGGTCTGAAATTACCGATTTCTGACAATGCCGATCTCGAGGGTCTGGACGCGTTGATCAGAGACCCGTTTATGCGCGTGTTCAACGGCTTCCTGGGAATATTCCTGTTTCTGGCGGTGATGGCGAGCGCCGGCCTGTTTCCGCGCATGCTGGAGCGGGGCCGGATCGATTTTTATCTGTCCAAACCGATCTCACGCGTCGGCCTGCTCCTGAATAAGTTCCTCGGGCTCTGGACTGTCTACGGCGGCGCCGTGGTTGCGTCCGGGCTGGTACTGTTTGTGGCCATCGGGCTGGTCCACGGCACTTTCTATTTGGCCGCCGTCTACCTGGTGCTGCTGTCGCTTGCCTCGATCTTTGTATGGCTCACGATTACGACCTTCTTTGGCATACTCAGCGGCTCGACGGCGATGTCAATTATGGCTGCTTTCCTGTTCTGGGTGGCGCAACAGGTGCTGGAGGCCAGGCAAGTTCTGAAAAGCCTCCTGGATTCCGATCTGGCCGATGCCGTTCTCGATGCCGTGTACTACATCCTGCCCAAGACCAACGCAATGTCCGATGCCTTCTACGCTCTTGCGCTCGGCCGGCCCGTCGGAGACTGGGTGCCTGTCTGGAGTACTCTGCTGTTTGCGGTCGTGCTTCTGTACCTCTCTGCCCTGGTTATGAGACGCAAGGATTTCTGACGTTTCTGCCGTAAACCCCGGAACGTGAGACTATCGAGCAAAACGGTCAGGCCGGGAGTGCCCTTACTCCCTGGGCTGACAATTTGACGCCGCAGGCTTTACACTTGACGCAGGGCTGTCTATATTCCGTGCTAAAAACAATCGCCTGCTTTTGAAAGGATCGACATGACCGCATTTGAGTATCTCGAGAAAACCGAAAAGAAACGCATGGGTGAACTTTTCCGTCTGCTGAGTTTCCCGTCAGTCTCAGGCAAGTTGGAGCACCGGAAAGACATGGTGGCCTGTGCCCGCTGGCTGGTGGATCATCTCAAGGGGATCGGGTTCAAGGCCCGTACTTATCCGACCGGCGGTCACCCGGTCGTGTATGCCGAGTACGTTGTCAATCCCGGTGCGAACACGGTGCTGTACTATGGCCACTATGACGTTCAGCCTCCGGAACCGCTGGACCTCTGGAAGTCGCCGCCGTTCAAACCCGAGATACGCGACGGATACATTTATGCCCGCGGAGCGACCGACGATAAGGGGCAAACCTTTACCCATGTAAAGGGCCTCGAGGCGCTAATCAAGGCAACCGGCACGCTGCCGGTCAACGTCAAGATGTTGATCGAAGGTGAAGAGGAAACGGCCTCGGCCAATCTGCCTGGTTTTCTGAGGAAGCATCGCAAGATGCTCAAGGCCGACATTATCGCCGTCTCGGATACGGGTCAGTTCAGCAAGACTCTGCCGGCCGTGACCTTCGGCCTGCGAGGTATCGCCGCCGCCGAGGTTTTCGTATACGGACCCAACCGGGACGTACATTCCGGAACGTTCGGCGGGACGATCACTAATCCGGTCAATGCCCTCTGCTGGATGGTGGGGCAGCTTCACGACAAGAACGGCCGGGTAACTATCCCCGGTTTTTACAAGCATGCCGGGCCCGTCACACCGTGGGAACGGAAGCAGTTCAGGCGGCTGCCGTTCAATGAAGTGTCGTTCAGGAAATCACTGGGGGTGCCGGCTTTCTTCGGCGAAAAAGGGTACAGCACGCTGGAACGGTCGTGGTGCCGTCCAACTCTGGACGTCAACGGCATCACGGGAGGCTACCAGGGCGAAGGCACGAAGACGATAATCCCGTCGATGGCCTCGTGCAAAATTACCATGCGCCTGGTGCCGAACATGGACCCGACGGACATCTGCAACAAGCTGGAGAAGTACCTGAAAAAGATCGCGCCGAAAACGGTCAGGATAAAGGTGGACAAGCTCGGCGGCGCCGGGGGAGTGGTTGTGCCGACTGACGGGCCCTGGCTGGAGGCCGCCGCCCGCGCCGTCAAGGCCGGGTTCGGCAAACGGCCCGTCTTCATGAAAGAGGGCGGGTCGATCCCGATCGTCAGCGACTTCAAATCTATCCTTGGCCTGGATACGCTGCTTATCGGTTTCGGGCAGTACGATGACAACATTCACTCGCCCAACGAACGCTTTCGGGTCCGCGACTTTGAACGCGGATGCAGGACGGCGGCGGCGCTGCCGGGCGAGCTGGCGGGGGTAAAGCGCTGATGGATCTTGAACTGACAGGCAAACACGCACTGGTGACCGGGGCTTCGTCGGGACTTGGTGCCTCGGCCGCCATGGAACTTGCGGCCGAGGGAGCCGAGGTCACAATCAACTCGCGGTCAGAGGAGCGTCTGGACGAAGTAGCCGAGACGATTGCCACCGCGACGGGCACAAAACCGAACGTCCTGGCCGGAGACCTGTCCAATGAGGCGGATCTCGACCGCTTGTGCAAAACCGTGAGCCGGGCACGGATAGATATCTTTGTCTCCAACAGCGGCGGACCTCCGGTGGGTCAGTTTACCGACCTTTCCTCCGAAACCTGGGATGACGCCTGCGACCTGCTGTTGCGGCCGGCCGTTCGTCTGACTCGGGCGGTGATTGACGGCATGATCGAACGCCGATTCGGTCGCCTGATCTACATCACCTCGATTGCCGTTCTTCAGCCCGTAGACGACCTGATCCTGTCCAACACCTATCGTGCGGGCGTGACCGCCTTCTGCAAGACCGTATCGAATAACTACGCCCGCCACGGTATCACCGCCAACTGTGTTTGTCCGGGTTACACCGCTACCGAGAGGCTGATCAGCTTGGCCCAAACTAGGGCCGAGAACGCAGGCAAGACCCCTGACGAGATCATGGCCGGCTTTGCGTCGGCGGCAGCAGCCGGAAGGGTAGGTCAACCAGAAGAGTTGGCGGCGCTGATTGCGTTTCTGGCCGGCACAAAAGCGGCCTTCATCACCGGTTGCTCCATCCCGGTGGACGGCGGGGCGAATAAAGCGCTCATATAGCCGGTTGTGTGATGGTAAGTTGCGGCACATATATGAAGTAACACCTTAGGCATGGACGACGCGGTGCGTGCAGCACGAAAATAGCAGTACGGTCAAACAGCCGGCCACATTTCTGCTGGTCGGAGCGATCGCTATTCTCCAGTTGGTCGCCTCGATCTGCTATCCTATCGCCAAGTACGGGCTGAACACGATAGAACCGTTCACCTTTGCGTTTTTTCGCTACCTGCTTGCCTCGGTCCTGTTGCTGGGCATTGCCCGGCTCAGGCGTTACCGCACTCCGATCGCTCGCAAAGACTGGCCGAAGGTCGTGTTGCTCGGCGTTCTGATCATCCCCTTCAACCAGACTCTGTTCCTGGTGGGTCAATCCCTCACGGCGGCCGGACATGGCGCGTTTATATTCGCAACCACACCCATCTGGATTTTCGTGCTGGCTCTTGTTCATCTCAAGGAGAAACTGATCTGGCGACGCCTGCTCGGCTTTCTGATCGCCGCGGCAGGCGTAATGACGATCATGCTCTCCGGGGCCGTCGAGGTGGGCACTGAGTATCTTTTCGGCGATCTGATTATCATCGTGTCCGTGATTGCCTGGGCCTACTACACGATTATCGGGAAACCGCTGGTGGCCAAATACGGAGCGCTCCGAATGACGGCGTATGCGCTCGCCATCGGCTCAGCCATATACATCCCGTTCGGTCTGTACTGGGCACTGAGGTACGACTACTCGCAGGCATCTCTTGCAGCCTGGGGCTCGGTCGTCTACATGGCGGTGGGGCTGTCCGTAGTCGTGTACGTCCTCTGGTACTGGGTGCTCAAGTATATGGATGCATCCCGCGTGGCCGTATACCACAACGTCCAGCCGGTGATCGCGGCGGTGGTCGCCTATTCCTTCCTTGGCGAACAGATCGGCCTGGCGTTCGTCATTGGCGGGCTCTCCGTCATGGCGGGCGTAATCATAACCGAATTGTAGGGGAGAGTTCGGCGTTTTGGATGCTCGGCCGGTGCCGGCCGCTTTGCAGGATCGGGTAGAGCGAAGAGACGTCGCCCCGGAATCCGGCTAATGTCCCTCCCAGCTTCTGAAATCGGCAAACTGCCGGGAATTGACGAAGGTCTGGGGATCAGCTATAAAAGAGAGCATGTTATCGATGAGATAGACGTGGTCGCGTTCCTCGTCGGCGATTCGGTTCAGGAGCTTTTTGCGCGCCGGATCCTTCTCCTTTGCGGCTTCATCACTGTACATTCTCACGGCCGCCTCTTCGATCTTGAGCGCCTCGGTCCAGACGGCCCGAGCATCATCGCCGAAGCTCTGGTCCGGACCCTGCCCGGCCAGTTCCAGGAAAAGGTTCCGGGGAGCCGACAGCGACCCGCTGTTGCCGTCAAGCTCTTCTTCTGCCCGGTCGGCCCTGCCGTCGTGTAATTGTCTGAAAACCTGATAGTGACGTTCCTCTTCTTCGGCCAGGTAGATCAGAATCTTCTTCAATTCCGGTTGGGCGGTGGCCTCGGCTGCGCGTTCGTAAAAGGCTTTGCCGTCCAGTTCCATCTGCATGGCGAACTCAACTATATCCATAAATGCTCCCGATGTGCCGCAATTTCCTCGTTTTCCGTCAGCGTCAGGTCGCGAGACCGACCGGCGCTTCAGTTATCCGTCGTTCGAAGCCGCTTCTGACGCGCCCAAAGCCGGTGTCAATCCATCCGCGGGGGTTTGAGATTCTCCTTGGAGAACTCTTTCTCCAGGTCAGGATCGGTGAACACGCCGTCCTTGCGAATGAGCTTGCCGTCGAAATAGATTTCGCCGCCGCCGTATTCCGACCGCTGAATGAGCACCAGGTCCCAGTGAATTGCCGACTGGTTGCCGTTGGGTGCCTCATCATAGCTCTGTCCCGGGGTCAAGTGGAGCGACCCGGCAATCTTCTCGTCGAACAGCGTGTCCCGCATGGGGTGCAGAATGAACGGATTCACTCCCAGGGCGAACTCACCGACATATCGGGCACCCTCGTCGGTGTCGAATATCTCGTTGAGTTTCTCATTGTCGCCCTGGCACGTAGCCTTCGTGATCCTGCCCTTTTCGAACGTTAGTGAAATGTTGGTGTAAGCCTTGCCCTGGTGCAGCGACGGGGTGTTGTAAGTGATCGTGCCGTTGACCGAATCGCGCACGGGCGCCGTGTACACCTCACCGTCAGGGATATTCCGTGTTCCATCGCACTTGACCACGGGAATGCCCTCGATGGAGAGCTTCAGGTCCGTGCCGGGCGACTTGATCTCCACCCGGTCGACGGTCTTCATCAGTGCCACGAGTCGATCCTGGGCACGAGACATCTTGGCGTAATCGGCGCAGCAGACGTCGTAGTAGTAGTCGGCGAAGGCTTCCTGTGAGGTCTCGGCGAGTTGTGCCATGGCATTGTTGGGATACCGAAGAACTACCCATTTGGTCCGCTTGACGCGCTCTTCCAGATGCACCGGCTTATAGAAGAGTTGGTTCTGTTTTTCCATCTGCTTGCGGTCGATGTCGGCCAGATCGAAGGGGTTGTCCGAGCCGCGCAGGCCGATGTAGGCATCGGTTCGCTTCATCAACTCCAGATGAAGCTCGGCCAGTTTCTTGAACTGGGCGTCCGTGGCTTTCCCGACGAATTGTCGAATCAGCGATTCGTCGCTGTAGTACCAGAACGGCGTGGCTCCTTTTTCGGTGGCCAGCCTGATCACCTCTTTTCCAAGCTCGAGGGTCTCCTTTCCCTTGATCTCCAGGTAGAGTACCTCTCCGGGTTGAAGATCAGTGGAGTAGTCTATGAGCTGGCGGGCGAGAATCTCGTTGCGCTTGTCTTTCACTTCGGTTCTCCGAAATATGAGGGTCAATTTAACTTTGGGCCAAGATAGTAAATGACCGGCCCGTGCGCAACCGACCATGAGACCGACCGCGCCTCCCGGCGCGAAATGATCGAACAAACCGGTTTGGCCGCTGTTACAGGGGAGTGGTCTCAAGTCGTTTGCGTATAGGCACGTCCGGTTTCAGCTACCGTGACTGGTTGGGCAACTTCTACCCGCAATTCTGCCCGCAAGCCGACTTCCTGAAGTTCTACGCCAGTCAGTTCGCCACCGTCGAACTGGACGTTTCCTATTATCGGATACCGGCCGAGGCGATGGTCAAACGGTGGGTCGAGGTCACGCCGTCTCACTTTGTGTTTGCCGCCAAGTTCCCGCGCACCGTGACGCACGAAGGTGATCGCTCCGCCCGCCTGGAAGCGGCTGCCGAATTCGCTTCCGTGATGCGCGGCCTGGGCCCCAAGCTCGGTCCGTTGCTGCTGCAGTTCCCGTACAGCTTCAAACCTGACCAGCGCCCTCTGCTCGAGACAATCATCGATTCGGTTCCGACCGACCTGCGCCTTTCGGTGGAAGTGCGTAATCGTAACTGGCTGTGCGAGGATTTCTATGCACTCCTGAAGAGGCGAAACGTGTCCCTGTGCCTGGTTGATCATCCGTGGATGCCGCGTCTGGCGGTCCAGACGGCCGACTTCCACTATGTCCGCTTCCTCGGAGATCGCAAGAAGATCAGTGAAGATTTCAGCTACGTTCGGAATGAACGTACCGACGACCTGGCCTGGTGGAGCGACCTGCTGAAACGGTTCTCCGGCAGCCCGGTTGATATCTATGCCTATTTCAACAACCACTACTCGGGGCACGCCCCCACCAGCGCCGTGCAACTGCAAAAGCTGATGGAATCCGGTTCGTAGCCGGCCGCCCGTCCATCGTCGTTTCGAGGCCGGGACATCGTACGGACCGCTCGACCGGCGCACGGTGCTCCGATTGACTTACTCCCGGCTGTTTCGTATGTTTGCAGGATTCGGGAGGGATGGTGTCGTCAGCCAAGAAGGTCAGTTTTCTCTATACGAACATCGGGCGTGGGCATCCGTTCTACCTCGACGGTATTATCGATGAGCTGGTGCATCGGGGTCACGTAAAACTGGTCCGGTGTCAGAGTGATGTCTTCGAGATGTCCCGTGGGCTGTCGCGCCTGGCCTGGCGCACGGCGAATGTACTCTACCGAAAAGGGTCCTCGGGCGGGATTGCCGGTAAGGTGTACGGGGCGATTCGGTCGGACACTGATTACAATCGACCCGGACTGATGCTTCACGTCATGGGACGTGATATCCGCAGGGCCCATCTGTCCGGCGCGGAACCACTGGTCGTGGCTCACCCGATCCTCGTGGGCATTCTCCGCGGGAGAGAGAACTTGGTTTACCAGCATGGCGAAGTCGCAGCTCCGTCCGAATCGCTCGTGATGGGTGCTTCGACCGTGCTCGTGCCCGTGAGCCGGGTGGCGGAGTCATTCGTCGAGGCGGGATACGCCAGGGATCAGGTGGTTGTCAGCGGCCTGTGCATCGAACCCGCAATAGCCAGACAGGCTGCTGACAGTTACGAGCTTCGCATGGAGCGGCTGGCGTCCTCGGCGGTGTTGACCGGCGCCTTTTTCTCATCAGGCGCAGAGCCCGCGATTCACGTCGACAAACTTGTCGAGGCCGCCGTCTCAGCGGTCTCGGCAGGGGGCCGCGCGGTCCTGTTTGCTCGCCGTGGCGGCCGGGTGGCAAGAGTTGCAGCCGGGGAGTTCAGGCGACTGTGCCGGCATTTGGAGATTGTCGATCCCTGCGACCAGATCCCTGCGGATCTGCCGGGAGCTACTCTGGTGACGTATTCGTCGAGAAGGGAAGAAGCGTCGTTGTCCTCGAAGTTGTTCCCCTTATTCGACTACCTGGTGGCGCCCTCGCATGAACGCACCAACTGGGCGCTCGGGCTGGGCTTGCCGATGTTCGCCGTGGGGCCAACCATCGGGCCGTTTGCGCCCCGCAACATGCAGGTTCTGCTCGACCACGGTGTGGCTGAGATGCTGGACAGCAGCGCGGCCGCCCGGGAACTGGGGCCGACAGTCCATCAGCTTCGTGAAAGCGGCCGTCTGGCGGCTATGGCCGGAGCAGGCTGGGAGAAATATCCGATCAACGGCTTTGAGCGCATCGCCCAATTACTGCAAAGCAGGTACGGCGAACAGCCGGCCGATCACTGACAGTCGTACGGCATCCGGGAAGAAACCGTGATTCAAAGGTTGACAGCTTTTTTTGCCCAGTTTGACCGGAATCTCTGGATTCTGGCCTGTGGCTGGTTCGTCGGCGCCCTCGGTTTCGCCGCCTCGATCCCGTTCATAGCGATCTACTTCCACAACGTCCTCGGCATGAGCACAACCGAGATCGGCCTGTTTTTTGGTGCTATGGCCATAGTGCGATCGGTCTCTCAGGCCGTCGGCGGCGAAATGTCCGACAGAATAGGCCGATCACTGCTGCTTGTGCACACGCAGTGGGTTCGAGCCATTAGCTTCTTCTTTCTCGCTCTGGTTATCCAGTACAACATGGGTTTCTGGTGGGTGGCAGGACTGCTCACGGTCAACTCCATCGTCGGCTCGGCTTTTATGCCGGCGGTCAACGCCATGGTCGCCGATATTCTTCCGCCGGAGAAGCGCCTGGACGGCTATGCGATCTCCCGTTCGGCAGGCAATCTCGGGTGGGCGGCCGGGCCGGCTATCGGAGGTTTTCTGGCGGCGCACTCGTACGCCATCCTGTTCCATATGTCGGCCGTCATCACTTTGATCTCGGCCGGTGTTTTCTGGCTTTTCCTTAAAGTGCCGCGCCCCTCCCGTTCTCAGGAGCAATTCAGGTTCTCGGACCTGATGGCCGTACGGAACGACCGGAACCTGGCCCGCCACGTGGTGCTCATTCTGTGCCTGTACCTGGTTGTAGCGCAGTTGGTGGCGCCGTTTTCGGTCTATACGGTGGAAATGGTGGGGATTCCCGAATCCCGCCTGGGCCTGCTGTTCGCCGTCAACGGACTGATGGTCGCCCTGCTGCAGATCCCCGTCACGCGTATTCTGGCACCGCTGCGCTTCACGTCACAACTTGCGCTGGGGGCACTTCTTTACTTCATCGGATACGGAGCGCTCGGCCTGCTGACGGACTACGGCTTCTTCATGCTGATCATCGTGGTGGTCACGACCGGCGAGATGTTCATGTCCCCGCCGTCTCTCACTCTTACTTCGCGGCTGGCTCCGGAGGGTCGCATGGGCCGGTACATGGGTGTATACGGTTTCTTCGTGACCGCCGGATGGTCGCTCGGTCCCCTGTATGGCGGCATCTTCCTTGACGCCTTTGAGGCCGACCCGGCGCTGGCCTGGTTTTTGATTTCCCTTCTCGCCCTTGTCGCCTGCGCCGGGTATCTCTGGTTCGGGCAGCGGTTGCCGTTCAAGTTCAACCACAAAAGCTCGGCTGAATAACGCTCAGGAACACAGGGGAGGGGAGGCGGCCGGGCGCCAGATCGCAGCCGTTACCGCCGGGCAAGCACAAATCCCCGGTAAAGCTGCTGATCCAGAAAGTACTGGACCAGGAAGAGCGTGTCGTTTCGCACGCCCGCACCGAACAGCCCGTTGGGATTGCGCACTGTATCACAGTCACTGTAGGGGAAGTTCGGCAGCAGGGCTTCAATGAGCACACCCTCGTCAGTCAGGGTGACCCTGCCGGCGATGTCGCAGAATACCCGCTCGGACTCCGACTGGCGGTCCGTGTCCAGGTAGATGAAGTGACCCGATATCGACCGGACGTCCACGACAACATACTGATTAAACGTGTCGGCCGATTCCGTATCGAAATGTTCGATCAGCGTGCACGTCCCGTTATACAGGCTGTCCAGAGAGTCCGGCAGGTCCAGGGCGACAAAGTCGGCCGACGAAGTGTCGATGGCTACCTGGTTTTGCACCACAATCGGTCCCGTCGTCACTTTGGCGGGCACCGCCGTTTTGATCGTTGAGTCGGTGGAGATGATCACGATGGAAGTGTCGTCGTTAAAGCGGACGTGGTTCTCCCAGGCCACGGTGTCGAAACCGGTGCCGTAGATCGTAACGGGTGCCCCGACGGGAGCGCTGACGGGGGCGAATCCGGCGATGACCGGCGCCGGAGGCGGCGTGCGAGTCGTGAATGACCAGCTGAAATCCGCCGGCAGCCGGTTGCCGCTCTCGTCCGTGATATCACGCGTCAGTGTCACCGTGTAGACGGTACTGTACTCAAGCCGCGCCCAGAGGGTGGTACAGGCGACCTGTGTACGGCAGACCTGGCGCTCGGCTTCGATTTCGGGGATGATAACAAAGGTCTGGGGTGTGATCGAACCGGGCTTGATGTCCTCGGAGAAACGAACCTGGATGGGTTCCTTGGCCTCCACCCACGTGTCACCGTCGGGAGGGGCGTACGACAGGATCACGGGAACAACAGTATCCGGGGGCAGGATGCTTTCAACCGGGCGAGGGTTCTCACCCTCGCTGCCGCAGGAGCCGATCAGGGTCGGGACAGCCCCCGCGAGCAGCAGGCACAAGACGGCCCGACGGCGGGCCGCGCACGGCTTCCTGTTGCGGCGCTTTGGTAAAGACAACCTGGTCATTTTAGTATTACGAACTTGCCTATTTGTGTTCGTCCCTCGGACTCGATCACGTAATAGTAGATGCCCGACTCAACGAGTTGCGTGTTGCGCGTAATCATATCCCAGCTGTCGTGCATGGACGCCGGTCCGCCTTCGGGATAGTAGTGCTCCAGGACGCGGATTAGATCGCCGTCGATCGAATGGATAGATATCGTGCACACCGGCGGCAGGTTGCTGAAGTGGATCCGTCTTGACCGCGCCGGAATCTCCATGCCGTCGCGGTTCTCATACCCGAGCTGCGAGTAGCGGCCGTCCCATCGCCACGGATTCGGATAGACGAAAGCGTCAAGCTGATACTTCGTGACCGTGTCGGCCGGTGTCTGGGCCATTTCCAGGACAAGGTTGTTCAGCGGGTCACTCTCCTTGGAAGGAATATTCCCGCCGGCGAACCCGAAGTCGTAGGCGCTCACGGCCACCCAGTACGGGATGGTCGGAAGCAGGCTGTCGAAGACGTATTCGTACTCGTGGTACTTGGGAAAAGGCTCACCGTGCTCGTACGTAACGTCCTCATCTCTCCAGGTGGACGGGTCGGTCCCCGGATCGACGGCGTTCGGGTAAAGCTTATGGATGTTATCCATGCAGCAGAGGCTGGATGCGTTGTAGCTGTGCGGCTCGAAGTGGTACAGGGTATCATTGATGTTCATGGGGTTGAGCCGCGTGTAGAACCTGGGGTCAAAGTCCGGATTATGGTACAACTGGCGAAGAGAATCCAGAGTAAAGGGAACGTCTTCGTTGATCCACGAGTAAGTTTCGTACAGACCTTTGGTCCACCGGAAGCGGTCGTAGTTCTCGCGGTCGTAGACGCTCAGCAGGGTCAGGCTGGACCGCCTGTCGTCGAGCGCCACGTACACCCGGTATCCTTCGAAGTCGAGCAGGTTCGTAAAGGGATCGCGCTGTGTTTCCGTGTAGTAACCATTCCACCTGATCGTCAGCTTGCCCTCACTCGGGATGACGCGGAGCATCGGCGACTGCGGGGGACCGTCGGCTCTGAAGTCGGCCACGCCGTCACCGCGGTACCACGTGGTGTCCACTCCACAGACGCGGTATTCTCCCCGGTACCCGTCACCGTCGGTGTCGACCCCGGGGTTGTCGTAAATCCAGCCCGCCCAGCGGGCATTGAGGGCCAGGTTAGAGAAGTTGAGAGTCCGGTAGTACGGCGACGGATCGTAGAGCCGGTAGTAGGAGCTGAAATCCCACGGATTGACGTGGACGTCCGTGCCGCCGACGACCGCCAGGGCGATGGTTTTCGACTCTCCCGCGCGCATATCAAACGGCCCGGCGGAGATCAGATAAAAGGGGCGGGCATGGATGGCGTGATCGAACGAACTGGGCGGCGGAGGCAGCCACCCGGCAGAGTATTGGTTCACCGCCGTCCACAGCTGGTCGTAGTCGATCTCCGGGTTGGCCAGATAGTAGTACATCTCATTGTCCTTGACGGGCTCGGTCAAATGGGGCAGATAGTCCCTGAACGGCAGGTCAAGGGTCGGTCGCAGGCGCGGGCTGAAGCGCGGGCCCCAGAATCCGAGTTCCGACGTCCAGTTGAAATTGACACTCCAGTCATCCGAGGGTACGCCGAGGATGCGCATGCCCACTGCCGCCCGTGGAGAGTAATGCATCCAACTGGCCCCGACCGGATCCCCGTCAGCATCCATCTGGTAGGCGACATTGAGAGTGTCGACGTATTCACAACCTTCAGGGGCGGGATACTCGTCGAGGAATCCCACCACGTCATCCATCTGGCTCAAGGTGTAGTCGAACTCGCCGTGGTAATTGACGCCGCCGTGGGCCCGGAAGCCGACGTACATTTCCTTGAGGTGCTTGGTGCCGATATTCTGTAGCCGAAACTCGAAAAGGATAAAGTCATCGATATTCTCACCCGCCCAGGCCATGGACTTCTGTACGACCCGTATTCCCAGCGGCAGGTGAGCGCGGAGGTCCGGCGAGGCATACACGTGAAACGTGTCCAGGTATTCGCTGATTATGTCCATTTGCGAGTTTGCCTCGGGATCAAACTTGGGATGGTTGACATCTATCGACCGGTAACGGAAGTCTCCCAGTGGGCCCTCTTCCGGGTAGAACTCGGCGTTGCCGGTGCTGACAAGGGTGTCATAGCCGACAATTGCGCCGAGCAGCAGAGTGCCGTTCATCTGGTACCGGATATTGCTGCCTCGCGGGTAGTGAACGGTGGCTATCTTTTCGCCGGAGAACGGGTCCCTGGTCCACTGGCTCCAGTAGTAATCCGCCCAGCCGAAATTGCCGGAGTTGCCCAGGACCATCTGGACGTTGTTCTGGTTGTGCACGGTCAGCCGCCTTTTGGGAAGGGCCGCCGAGGCGCGGGGAACGATATCCGGCCTGCCCGGGTGCCAGGGGTCGGATGAAATCGTATTGGCCGTATCGACGAGCCCGACAGTGGGTGGCGAGGGCAGATTTCGGCCCGGTGCCTCAGTGCCCCCCAGAAGAATCACGACGGCCAGGAAAATCGATGCGAGTGCGATGTGCGCCGTTCCAGGATGCGTAAGAATGGTCAGGTCCTCTCAGTGAATAATTACCAACTTGCCAATCTGGTGGCGGTTCTCCGATTCCACCACCCAATAATATAAACCAGAAACGACCAGCTGAGTGTTCCGAGTAATTAAATCCCAGCTGTCGTGCATGGCGCCGGGCGCGCCCTTCTCGAATTGGTGCTCCCATTCGCGAACCAGGTCGCCATCAAGGCTGTATATACTAATCCGACACCGATAAGGCAAGTTCGCAAAGTGAATTCGCCGCACGCGATCGTCGGGCCGGTCGCGCATTGTGGTCCTTCTGCCCTCAAATCCCCTGGAGCGGTACCCCTCATCGAGGCGATACGGGTTCGGGTAGATGTAAACGTCAAGCCGGTGCGCCTCGACCGTATCAGCCGGCGACTGCGCGAACTCCACGACGTGGTTGTTGACCGGATCGGTCTCCAGCGCCGGCAGGCCCACCGCCGGAGAGCCGAAGTCAAAGGCGGTCACGGCGATGTAATAGGGGATGGTTGCCAGAAGCCTGTCATACACGTATTCGTACTCATAGTACGACGGGAGCGGCACTCCGTGCTCGCGTGTGACCTCGTTTTCGGACCACAGCCTGGGATCGGACGGCGGCGGGCTGACGATTTCCGGATATGCTTTGCGGATGCCGTTGGGCAGGCCCAGGTCGGATACATTGAAATCCTGTTTTTCGAAGTAGTAGACCTCACCGTCAAAACGGAAGGGGTTTGCCCGCGTCCAGTGCAGCGGGTCGAAATCAGGGTTGCCGAACATCCGCTGCAATGAATCCAGCGTAAACGGCGTTTCCTCGAGGACCCATGCGGGGATGCCCTCCGAGTCGTCCTTCCACCGGTAGCGGCTGTAGTTCTGGCGGTCGTACGAAGCAAGCAGGGTGAAACTCTGGTCCCGTTCGTCAAGGCCCGCGTACACCCGATATCCTTCGAAATCCGGCATTCCCAGGAACGGATCATCCTCGGTTTCGGAGTAATAGCCGTTCCAGCGGATGGTGAGCCTGCCTACGCTTGGGATTACCCGCAAGAGGGGCGCCGGAGGCGGCCCCGCGCCGCTGAAGTCAGGGACGCCGTCACCTTCGTACCAGTAGAGATCCAGACCCGTGGTGTCAATTGAATCGACCGGCACGCCCATGGTGTCCTGGCCGCAAATCCGGTACCGGCCGCGGTCTCCGTCTCCGTCGGTGTCCAGGCCCGGCGTATCGTACACCCAGGAGGCCCAGCGGGCGTTCAGCGCGAGTTTCGAGAAGTCCAGGGTGTTGTAAAAGGTCTGCGGTTCACGGGGGTTGAACAGGTCCGCAAATGCGGTTGGACTCGCATGAAAGTTCTCTCCGCCGACCCAGGCAAAAGACACCGGCAGCACCTGACCGGGTTCGATATCAAAAGGTCCGAACGAGAGCAGGTAGCGGCAGTCGTAGCCGTTGGCCAGATCTGCGGCTTCGGAAGGTGGGGGCAGCCAGCCGTCACCGGAATGGTCTACGGCGGTGAAGTACAGATCATAGTCGAATTCCTTATGACTCAGGAGGTAGTACCTGTTTCGATCACCTTCCGGCGTGCCCAGGCGGCTGCCGAAACTGCGGAATGGATCGCCCGTGACACCGCGTCGGCGGGGGCCGAAGTCGCGCGCCTGATCGTAATAGTCGGTGGCCCACCAGTTGAAGGAAAATTCCAGCGTATCGGCCGGGGTTCTCACGACGCGCGCTCCGATGACACTCCGGACTGACCGATAGTCCCACGCTCCGCCGATCGGGTCGCCGTCGTTATCCCCATGGTAGGCAATGTTGACCGTGTCAATGAAATTGCAGCCCTCCGGGGCCGGGTGGGACCTGAGAAAACCGACCACGTCATCGTTCCAGCCCACCTCGCTTCGCCGGGTTATGTGAAACGCGTCCCCGTCCACCCAGATTCCCATGTAGACTTTGCGCAGGCGTTCGGTCCCGATGTTCTCAATCTGGTAGTCGAAAAGAATGAAATCATCGGCGTAGTCATAGCTCCACGCCATGGAGAGCTGCGAGACCTTTATGCCCAGCGGCTTGTGGAGACGGAGATCAACCGGGTCCTGGCCGGTAAGCCCCACGTCCGTTAACGTATCGTAGTACTCGCAGTAAATGTCCTGCTCCGAATACGCGGTCATCGAGGATTGCGGATTGTAGAACTTGCTATTGATGTCGATCGAGTTGTACTTGAACCTGCCGCCCAGGTTGGGCTCCTCCGGCCAGAATTCGCTGGTCTCGTAAAAATCCTCCGAACCCACGGAAACCACCGTGTCCCTTCCGATAACGGCCCCGATCCAGAAGGCCCCGACCCAAAGGTACGTCAGTTCAGAGTTTCTGGGATAGGTGCAGGAAGGAATAAGTTCGCCGGTGAAGGGATCGGGGATGATATCGCCGAAAGTGCCGAAGGTGCCGTTGTTGGCCAGCGCCAACTGAATCTGGCCCCGGTTGTGCGCGGTGTACAGGATCTGCGGCGCGGCCAGAGCTATTCGCTGCCGGTAAGCGTGACTCGCCTCGACTTTTGAGGTCCCGACCTCATGCCGGGCAGCACATTTGCCGGATACAACTACAACTAAGGCCGCCCCCGCCAGAAATCGAAGACGGCCTCTCCTGAACACTGAGCTTATCATGCAGGCCAACAGGTCCTGAATTCAAGGGCTACATTACAATCGCCAGTTTTCCCGCCTGCGACTTGCCGTCGGGCGTCTCAACCGTCCAGTAGTACAGCCCCGATACCACCATCTGAGTGTTACGAGTGATCAGGTCCCACGTTTCGTGGTTTGACAGCGGATCCGACGAGTCCATGTCGTGGTCAAGCTTGCGCACCAGGTCTCCATCCAGCGAATATATCCGGATCGTGCACTTCGGCGGCAGGTTGGCGAAATGAAGCCGCCGCGTCCGGTCGACCGGGCGGTCACGCTCGTTCTTGCCCAGCCCCTCGAAGCCAGCTGCGTTGTACCCGGCGTCAAGACGGTACGGATTCGGATATATGTACACCTCGAGCTTGTCACGCGACGTTATTGACTCCGTCGATTCCAAAGCGTACGTCACGGTCGGTTGCACTGTCGGTGACGTCTCCAGCGACGGTAACCCGGACTGCGGCGAACCGTAGTCAAAGGCCGTCACGTTAATCCAGTACGGCACCGTCGGCAGCAGGTCCTCGATCTCAAACTGGTACTCGTAGTACAAGAACAGCGAGTCGTCGACCAGCACCCTGGCCCGAAGCGAGTCCGGAATCGTACTCGGGTCCTCAATCCACTCCACCGTCGGTTTGATGGCCGTGGTGTCCCGCTTGCGTATCCGCGTCAGCGCGTTCGGATAGTTGTCCAGCACCGAGCGGTTGAAATCCTGAGGTTCAAAGTAGTAGATGGCCGGCGGCCCTGCTCCCGTGTCGACTACCAGCGGCCTGCTCCTGGGGTGTTGGTCGGGATGCCACAGTTCGTCCTCGCAGCCTAACGGCGCGTACAGGCAGCGCAACTCGTCGAGCGTGAAAGGGCTGACCCGCAAGACGAAAGCGCCCAGTCCCTCGCCTACCACCGCCGAGTCGTCCCACTGCCACCGGTTGTAGTTCTCAAAGTCGAACGATTGCAGCATTGTGTAGCTGTCTCGCCGCTCGTCACGGGCCAGGTACACCCGGTAGCCCTCGAAGTCGAGTTCGCCTGAAAAGTTGTCTATGGCCCTCTCCGAACGTAATCCGTTCCAGCGTACCACTATCGCTCCGGTCCGCGGCTCCACGCGCACCAGCGGCGCCGGCGGAGGATTGGCCCCCCGAAAGTCCGGCACCCCATCGCCTCGACGAGGTATTACCGTGTCGTTCTCGTACTCCCAGATGTCCACGATGGTGGTGTCGATGAGGCCGCCAAAGGTGTCGATAGTGGTCTCGGTGCCCACAAAGGACGAGTCGCCGCCCAGATTGCAGACATAGAACACGCCGGAATCGCCGTCACCGTCGGTGTCGACTCCCGGGTTGTCGTAGATCCATTCCGCCCATGTGGCGTTCTCACTGAGATCGTCCAGGAAGAGGTTATCGTAAAAGGCGATCGGGTTATCAGGCAGGTTGTTGAAATTGTCCTGGCTCTTGTGGAAGCCCTCGCCCGCTACGTAGGCGAAAGACAGAGGCAAAGACTGCCCTGATTCGATGTCGAACGGCCCGAACGAGAGCAGATAGCGGGTATCAATCCCGACTGCGATATTTCCGGAAACCTGCGGGTTGGGCGGCAACCAGACCGGGTCCAGCGGCGATATAGTGGCCGTGAAAATCTGGTCGTAGTCGAATTCGCCGTTGCTGAGGCAGTAGTACTTGTTTCTGTCGCCTTCCGGAGTTCCGCTGCCGCCGGTCCCGAAATCCCTGTACTTGGCTCGCGTCTGGGGTCCAAAATCCAGCTCCGGGCTGGAATTGCTGATCCACCAGTTAAACGACACCTCCAGGTTCTCTTTCGGTGCCCTGACAATCCGCATCCCCGTGACGTGTGGTACTTCCATGCCCGGAGGCTGGTTAAAGTCGCCGTTATTATCTGAAATCCACGCTATGTTGATGACGTCGTTGTCCGGGCACTGATCGGGCAGGTATAAAGCCGGCAGCGAGTCGATAAAACCGCAGATGTCGTCCTGCGCTCCGATTGAGCCGATCGCCTCCGAGTAAACGTCAGCGTCAACGTAGAATCCCAGAAAAACGCTGCGCAGACGGTCTTCACCGATGTTCTTGATCTCGAAGTCGAACAGCACGAAATCCTCGGCGTAGGAATACGACCAGGCGTACGAGCGCTGAGTGACCTCGACGTTCAGCGGGCGATGGGGCCGGCTGTCGAGGTAATCCAACTCGTTGCCCCCGCCGCAGTTAGTGCACGTATCGAAGTACGTGGCGACATAGTCCTGTTCCGACACGGCGTCCTCGTATTCCGGCTTGGACGGGTCGATCGTGGAACGGAGAATCATGCCGCCGAAAGGAGGTTGGTCCGGGTTGAACTCCTGCTGGCTCGACCAGCCGTCAGCGCCGACCGACACCAGTGTGTCACGGCCCATTACGGCGCCGATCCAGAAACACCCGGCGAACAGATACCGGTTGTTGGAGCCTTTGGGATAGTCCAGCGAGGGAACTCGCTCACCCGTAAAACAGTCCTGAATCCCCGTCTGGCCGGTAAACCCGTCGCCGAACACCCCTTTGTTGGTGACGGAAAGCGCCATCTTGCCAATGTCGTGGGTGGCAATGCAGTAGGCCGGTCCATCCTGTGCGAGCGGGCCCGCGTCCGGCCGGCTGGTATCGACGGCTGCTCTGCCAAGGGCCAGTGATGACGCCATTGTGATCACGCAGAAAACAACCAGGAACCGGGGTAGCATTCTGATCAACATAGTTCTCACCATTCTATAGTTTGACCGGATCTCATACTTCAATGACGAACACTGATGTCGACTCGCAAAACACAATTTTCCGCCGGGAGCCGGAGTCAGTGCCGGTTCCCGAACCCTAACCAGATAGTCTACAGAAAAAGCCCTCTGTCCGCAAGGGGATTGAGGGCAAAAAGACAACACCGGAATGTGCGGCCGTATCAACTCGTGTCGGTGAGTCCCCGTGCCGGGCCGCCGCCCCGATGCCTCGGATAACCGGCTTTTACGGTAAAGGCCGTTTCCGGATTGTCCCGAAAACGGCCTGCTGTAGCTCGTTTGACTTCGCCCTATCAGGCCGCCGCACTACATGACAATGGCCAGACTGCCCACCTGCGACTTGCCGTCGGGCGTCTCAATCGTCCAGTAGTACAGCCCCGATACCACCATCTGAGTGTTACGAGTGATCAGGTCCCACGTTTCGTGGTTTGACAGCGGATCCGACGGGTCCATGTCGTGGTCAAGCATGCGCACCAGGTCGCCATCCAGCGAATATATCCGGATCGTGCACTTCGGCGGCAGGTTGGCGAAATGAATCCGCCGCGTCCGGTCGACCGGACGGTCACGCTCGTTCTCGCCCAGCCCCTCAAAGCCCGCTGCGCTGTACCCGGCGTCAAGACGGTACGGGTTCGGATATATGTACACCTCGAGCTTGTCCCGCGACATTATTGACTCCGTCGACTCCAAAGCGTAGGTCACCTTCGGCTGTATCGTTGGCGTCGTCTCCAGCGACGGCAACCCGGACTGCGGCGAACCGTAGTCAAAGGCCGTCACGTTAATCCAGTACGGCACCGTCGGCAGCAGGTCCTCGATCTCAAACTGGTACTCGTAGTACAAGAACAGCGAGTCGTCGACCAGCACCCTGGCCCGAAGCGAGTCCGGAATCGTACTCGGGTCCTCAATCCACTCCACCGTCGGTTTGATGGCCGTGGTGTCCCGCTTGCGTATCCGCGTCAGGGCGTTCGAATAGTTGCCCAGCACCGAGCGGTTGAAATCCTGCGGCTCAAAGTAGTAGATGGCCGGCGGCCCTGATCCCGTGTCGACCACCAGCGGCTTGCTCCGGGGATGCTGGTCGGGATGCCACAGTTCGTCCCCGCAGCCTAAGGGCGCGTACAGGCAGCGCAACTCGTCGAGCGTGAAAGGGCTGACCCGCAACACAAAGGCGCCAATATTGCCGCCCACTGCCGCCGAGTCGTCCCACTGCCACCGGTTGTAGTTCTCAAAGTCGAACGACTGCATCGTTGTGTAGCTGTCCCGCCGCTCGTCACGGGCCAGGTACACCCGGTAGCCCTCGAAGTCGATCTCGCGGGAAAAGTTGTCTATGGCCGTTTCCGAGCGAAAACCGTTCCAGCGGACCATGACGGCTCCGGTCCGTGACTCCACGCGCACCAGCGGCGCCGGCGGAGGATTGGCGCCCCGAAAGTCCGGCACCCCGTCACCCTGACGAGGTATTACCGTATCGTTCTCGTACTCCCAGATATCCACGATAGTAGTGTCGATGATGCCGCCAAAGGTATCGATAGTGGTCTCGGTGCCCACAAAGGACGAGTCGCCGCCCAGGTTGCAGATGTAGAACGTGCCGGAATCGCCGTCACCATCGGTGTCGACTCCCGGATTGTCGTAAATCCACTCGGCCCACGTGGCGTTGGCGCCGAAATCGGAGAAACTGACGTTCTCGTAGTACACGTCAGGTCGATCCGGGAGATTGTTGATGTTGTTCGGATCCGTGTGGAAAGTCGCGCCGGCAATGTATGCGAACGACAATGGCAGGGTCTGGCCCGATTCGATGTCGAACGGCCCGAACGAGAGCAGATAGCGGGTGTCGAATCCCCACGACAGTTGGTCCTTGAGAATCGGGTTGGGCGGAAGCCAGATCGGATCCAGCGGCGAAATACTGGCCGTGAAAACCTGGTCGTAGTCGAACTCACCATTGCTGAGAAACCAGTACTTGTTGCGGTCACCGATGGGGGTTCCCAGGCCGCCGTGCTCCAGATTACGGACCTTGGCCCGGGTCTGCGGGCCGAAGTCAATCGTGGGATCGCCGTTGCTGACCCACCAGTTAAACGATACGTTCAGGTCTTTGCTCGGCGTTCGCACGATCCTCATACCGGTGACGTTGGGCACGTCCATGCCCGGGGGCGCCTCGAAATCACCGTCACTGTCGGCAATCCACGCGAGGTTCACGATGTCGCTGTCGGGGCACTGCTCCGGAAGGTACGCCGCCGGGATGCTGTGCAAAAAGCCGCAAATGTCATCCTGGGCACCCGTCTGTCCGTCTACGCTCTCCGAATGAACGTCGGCGTCAACGTAGAACCCCATGTACACCTTCTTGAGCCGGTCGTCACCGATATTCTTGATGGCATAGTCGAACAACACGAAGTCTTCGGCATAAGAATATGACCAGGCATACGAACTCTGCGTGACCTCGATGTGAAGGGGGACATGCAGGCGGGCATCGACTTCGTCCGGATTGATGCCGCCGACTCCACTCGTAAAGGTATCGGTATAGACGGCGATGTAGTCCTGCTCGGAGATTGCATCCTCGAACTCCGGCTTTGAGGGATCAATTGTGGAACGGAAGATCATGCTGCCGAAGGGCGCTTCGTCCGGGTGGAATTCGGCGTCGCCCACTGCCCAGCCATCCTGGCCGATTGACACGAGCGTATCGCGCCCCATCACGGCGCCAATCCAGAACGCTGCGCCGAAAAGATAACGCGTGTTGGAACCCTTCGGATACTCCAGGGTCGGCACCGGCAATCCCGTGAAACAATCCTGGGTGCCGGACGAGGAATACTGGGTGCCAATCGTGCCGTTGTTGTTCACGCCGAATACGATCTGGCCGATGTCATGCGTCGCGAGACAGTACGCCGGACTGGCCGTCGTAACCCGGCCCTGGTCGCGTTGGTACTCAACTGCCGTCCGCGCAGAGGCCGCAGATGGCACGGTCGCGATTATGGCGATTAGCAGTGCTAACCTGGGCAATACTCTAATCATCACAATTCTCACGCTACTTGCTTGATGTTTCCTTACCTGTCATATACTTGACGAACAGGCTGCTCCGTTTGCAAAAAAAGAATCTGCAGACACGGGCCTTCAGCCCGGGCTGCCTATCCTACTAAGCACTAAGGTTACACAAAATCAACGCTCCTCGCAAGCCCTTTTAGCGGCGTCGCCAATCGATTTCGTGGTTTTCGGAGGGGCTCACTCGCATGCCGGCGGGCGCCTCCGGCACCGGCGCAAAACCGCCGCCCCGATGCCTCGGATAACCGGCTTTTACGGTAAAGGCCGTTTCCGGGTTGTCCCGGAAACGGCCTGCTGTAGCTCGTTTGACTTCGCCCTATCAGGCCGCCGCACTACATGACAATGGCCAGACTGCCTACCTGCGACTTGCCGTCGGGCGTCTCAATCGTCCAGTAGTACAGCCCCGATACCACCATCTGAGTGTTACGAGTGATCAGGTCCCACGTTTCGTGGTTTGAC